>Ga0208511_100002_pt1 | contig 508541 bp, 416 predicted proteins | sample LakWasMet39_LOW7_2_FD_183879 | JGI IMG/M metagenome (GOLD analysis project Ga0208511, IMG submission 183879) | Freshwater sediment methanotrophic microbial communities from Lake Washington under simulated oxygen tension - Sediment Metagenome... | ecosystem: Environmental > Aquatic > Freshwater...
AGCGCGAGGCCAGCGCGCAGGCGCGTGCCCGTACGCGCGGCGGGTCGCGCTCCGTCGCTCCCGTGGTCGCGGAGCCCGAGCCGGTGCGGCCGCCCGCGCCGACGCCCGCCGTGATCGAGCCGACGCCCGCGACGCCTGTCGTCGCCCCGGTGGTCGTGGCGCCCGTGGTCGCCGCCGCGGCGGCCCCTCCGCCAGCCGTCGCTCCGCCGCCGCCTGCCCCGACGCTGCGCGGCGTGCGGGGATCGCTCGGCTCGATGCAGGTGTCCGGAGGGCTCACCCGGGGAGCGATCCAAGGTCGCGCCAACCAGGCCGCGGATGCGCTCGCTCGTTGCGTGCAGCGAGCGGCGGAGTCCCGGGGTGGCGCTGCGGCCTTCGGGTCGGCGGCGACGGTGAGCGCAGTGGTCGCGGTTCGTGATCGGCGGGCCGACGAGGCCCGGCTCAGCGGCGGCGGCGCCCTGGTCGGGGGCTGCCGCGATGCGGTGCTGGGCGCCTTTCGTGGAGACCTCCCGCAGGCGGAGGACACCGAGTACGAAGTGCGGATGACGATCGCTCTGGAGCCGCAGTTCTGAGAGGCTCAGGGCGCGGTGATCGTGAGGTCGTAGCGAGGGTTGTAGGTGGTGCCGTTGTAGTGGCAGTCCACCAGCACGAAGTAGGTCGTGCCCGCGGTGACGGCGAAGGTGACCGTCTCCGTTGGCCAGGTACCCGTCTGCGAGTTGCAGGCGATCTGGCTGCCCGTCGCGCAGACGCCCTGCCGCACGTAGAGCGTGGCCGGCCAGAAGTCGCCCGTGAGCCGGATGTTCGCGGTGCCCGAGCGCGACGGGGTCCAGCTCCAGATGCGCTCGACGCCGCCGCTGTTGTAGGGAGAGCCGCAGGTCGCTGACTGCGACCCGCGGCCGTTCATGTTGCCAGTGAAGCGGCCTCCGTCGGGAGGGCTGATGAAGGGTGAGGCGCACGAGCCGACGCCGCACCCCTCGTCAGTCACGCCGTCGCAGTCGTCGTCGATCCCGTTGCAGGTCTCGACTGCGACGTTGGCGGCGCAGGTCCCGCGGCACAGGTTGAAGCCGCTGTTGCAGCGGAGGCCGCAGGTGCCACTCGCGCAGGTGGCGCTGCCGTTGGCGATGCCCGGGCAGACGTTGCCGCATCGGCCGCAGCTCGAGGCGGACGAGAGCGCGGACTCGCAGCCGTTGCTCGCGAGGCCATCGCAGTCGGCGAAGCCCGCCGCGCAGGACACGCCGCACAGGCCCGCCGAGCAGGTCGGCGAGGCGTTGGGGGCGCCCGGGCAGGCTGCGCCGCAGCGGCCGCAGCTGGCCGCCGAGGTGCGGGTGTCGGTCTCGCAACCGTTCGCCGCAGTGCCGTCGCAGTCGGCGTACTCGCCCGCGCAGGTGTAGCCGCAGAGCCCCCCCGCGCAGGTGGCCGCGGTCGCGTTCGCCGGGACCGCGCACGCGGTCGGCGCCCCGTAGCCGAGGCCGTCGGTGCGGCAGGTCTCGACCGAGCCCGCTCCGACGCAGCGGCGGGACCCGGGGGAGCAGATCCACCCGGCGCACATGCCGCCGACGCAGGATGAGCCCGCCGCGCACGGGACGGGGCTGGAGCCGCCACCATCGGCCGCGCAGACGCTCATCGTGGAGCTGTCCCGACAGGTGGAGCTCCCGGGCGTGCAGGCCCACGCGCGGCACGCCCCGGCGCGGCACGACTGGCCGACCGCACACGTGCGGGCCGCGTAGCTCTGGCCGTCCGCGGAGCACTCCCGCGCCGTCGTCATCGTCAGGCACTCGACCGCGCCCGGGGTGCAGACCCACGGAGCACATGCGCCGCCCACGCAGCCCGATCGGTCGGGGCATGGGGAGTCCGTGGTTCCGAGGCCGTCGGCGGAGCAGATCCGTCGCACGCGACCGTCGACGCAGGTGGTCGCTCCCGGGGCGCAGCTTCGCGGGCGACACACGCCGTCGCGGCAGCCCTCGTCGGCGCCGCAGCGCTGGTCGGTGGTGCCGAGCCCGTCGGCGTTGCACACCCGTCGGCCCGAGGCATCGGCGCAGGTGGCGGTCGCGGGCGTGCAGGTCCACGCGGCGCAGCGGCCGGTCGCGCAGGACTCTCGGGCGGCGCAGGCGCGCTCTACCCAGGCGCTGCCGCGGGCGTCGCACGTGCGGACGCGCCGCTCGTCAAGGCACTCGACCGCGTTGGGCGTGCAGACCTGAGGGCGACACGTTGCGTCGGGCGTGCAGTACTGCCCCATCGCGCAGTCGACGTCGGCGACGCACTCAACGCACTGCGCGCGGACCGTGTCGCAGACCAGCACCAGGTCGCTGCACTCGCGCGAGGACCGGCAGGCGCGCGGCGGCTGCACGCACGCGTTCGATCGACACACCGTGCCGTCGCCGCAGTCTGCGTCCACGTTGCAGTCGACGCAGTACCCGCGAGCGCTGTTGCACACCTGACCAGGGCACATCCGCGACGTGGTGCAGGCGACGGCCGCGACGCAGCGGTTGCCGGAGCATGACCGGCCGCTGCCTCCGCAGTCATCGGGGCCGACGCACTCGACGCAGCGGCCGCGCACGCGGTCGCAGACGCCGCCGGAGGCGCGGCAGGCGGAGTCGTCCCGACAGGCGATCGCGGGCACATCGCCCGGGACGTCGTTCAGCGCCGCGTCGGACGCGGAGACATCGGGCGCGGAGCCGTCGGGCTCGGGAGCGTCGAAGGCAGAGGCGTCAGGCACGGGAGCGTCGAGCGCCGTCGAGTCGACCAGCTCGACGTCGACGGAGGAGACATCGCTCGCCCCTGCGCCGGGGCCAGGTCCCACGGAAGCGGGCGCGCAGGCCGAGAGCGCAGCGGCCGCAATCAGGAGGCGCAAGGAAGCAGCGGTCATGAGCCCGCATCTACAACAAGCCGAGCTGCTGCGCACGTGGACGAACGCGGTGCGCCCCGTGCGCACGCCCTGCGTGCACGACGCCGCGGGCGTCGCGCGAGTCAGCCGCGTCTACTTCCCCGATCGTTCCGAGCTCCCTACCCATCGGGCGACGTCGCGGGTCGAGAGCAGCCCGCCGACGCTCCCGTCGCCCATGACGACCGGCAGCTGCTCGAATCCTTCAGCGGACATCAACGCGGCCGCGCGCGAGAGCTCGGTGCTCTCGACGACCGAGAACACGAGCGGCGTCATCACGTCGCCCGCGGTGGCGTGTGTCGGAGCCCCGGAGGAGAGATCGGCTCCGCCCGCCTCTCCCGGTCCGGACGGGGCGGACGCTCCGTCGAGGCGCTCCCGCAGCAGGTCGGTCCAGGAAATCATCCCGATGGGGTGGCCCTCCTCGTCGACCACCGGGACGCCGTCGGCGCCCCACTCGAGGAGCAGCGCAGCGATGGTCTCGACGCGCACGTCCGGCCTCACGCAGACGATGTTTCGCTCCATCACCGCCCGCACGGGCGCCTGCATTCCGGCATCGACCGGGGGCGTGGGCTCTCCCTCGAAGCGACGACAGAGAACCGTCCCGGACTGTCCATGACCCGGTGGCCGGAAGCCGATGCAGCGCTCGCAGGCCGCGCAGTTCGACACGTAGACGGCCTCGCTTCGGGGGTCGCAGTGGACCATCAAGCGACGCCTGACCGTGCCGTCACCGGATAGAATCTCCCGCACGCCGATGCCGCACTCGTTGGCGTCCGCTAGATCGTTCGAGCCCATCGTCATCGTCAAACCTTCCGATGCGGCGTGTCGCACCCTCGTCGGTCTCCGAGGGGCAGCACCGGGCATGCCACCGGCGCCCTCATCGAAGCCCTACGCCGGAGCGAGCAGCCTGGCGCTCATCGCTTCGAGCACCCGGGTGAGCTCTGCGTAGATCAGCGGCTTGGAGAGCATGACCGTGGGGACGTCGGCGCGAGGCGCGATACGAGCGATGACCTCGGGATAGCTGGTGACCATCACCACGCCGAGATCGGGGTGCAGCCGTCGCCCGAAGGTCGCGACCTCCAGCCCGTCGGCCCGAGGCAGGCGGTAGTCGGTGACCAGCACATCGGGCGTAGGTGCGCGCGCCAGCCGGTGCATGGCCGCCTCCCCATCGAGCACCACCTCGACCTCGTAGCCGTCCTCACGCAGGAGGCGCGCGAGCGTGCTGCCGGCCGAGACCGCGTCTTCGACCACGAGCACGCTGCACGATGAGTCAGACGTCGTGGGCATGGGCCGACCGGGTACAAGCGACGTGCCGCTGCGAGAGGTCCGAGTCCCGCCCACCGAGCGCTCCCAGGGAGCGAGCAGGGGCCTCCGCTCGGAGGCACGAGCGGCGACGCATTCGCTGCGTCGGATGTGCATGGACTGCGCGGGGCATGGGCATACTCGCGCGATGAGCAGAGTGGCACCCTGGTTGCTGATGCGCTGCGGCGATGACGACTGAGGTCCTTGAGGAGACGCTGGCGGGCGAACGCGCCTGCCTTCATTGCGGCAGTGACCTCGGACTCGGCGCGCTCGACGGCTTCTGCTGCACGGGCTGCCGGGTGGTCCACGGACTGATCTCCTCGGGCGGCCTGCTGCGCTACTACGACCTGCGCGGAGGCGTCATCGGGCCGGCCGCGCCATCGACCGCGACGCGCGACATGAAGTGGCTCGATGCCCTGGAGGCCTCGCTCGTCGCGAGCGAGGGGCCGAAGCGCGTGGACCTCGACCTGCAGGGGGTGCAGTGCGCCGCCTGCGTGTGGCTGATCGACTCCCTCTTCGAGCGCCACGGCGATCGCGCCTCGCGCCTCGCGGTCACGGTCAACCCCGCGCTGGGGCGGGTGGAGCTGCTCGTCACGAGAGCGTTTCCGCTGAGGGCCTTCGTGGAGGAGGTCGGGCGCTTCGGGTACGCGCTCGGTCCCGCGCTGAAGACCGAGGCGCCTCGCTCCTCGGGCCTGCTCTGGCGCATCGGGCTCTGCGCGGCCTTCGCTCTCAACGCGATGATGTTCTCGGTGCCCGTGCACCTCGGGCTCCGAGAGGGAGCGGTGTACGACGTCTTCCGATGGCTCTCCATGCTCCTCGCGCTGGCGAGCGTAGTGGTTGGGGGTTCGGTGTTCCTGCGCTCGGCGTGGCGTTGCCTGCGGCGCGGCGTGCTTCACATGGACGTGCCCATCGCCCTGGGCATCGTCCTCGCCTTCACCGGCTCGCTCTGGAACTTCCTCGCGGGTCACGACGGCGGCGCCTTCTTCGACACGGTGTGCACCTTCATCGTGCTGATGCTCACAGGGCGCTGGCTCCAGGAGCGCGTCGTCGAGCGCAACCGCGCCATGCTCCTGGCCTCCGACGGCGCTGACGGCCTTCTGGCCAGGCGGGTGCGCGACGATCGCGTCGAGGTCGTCCGCTGCGGAGAGCTCGGCCCGGGCGACACGCTGCTCGTGTCCCCGGGTGACCTCGTCCCGGTGCGCGCCACGCTCACCTCCGAGGCCGCCAGCTTCTCGCTCGACTGGATCACCGGGGAGAGCGTCCCTGCCGCCTTCGCGCGCGGAGAGACCGTGCCCGCAGGCGCCTCCAACCTCGGCGCCGAGGCGGTCACCGTCGAGTCCCAGGAGGACTTCTCGGCCTCCTCGCTGCGAGAGCTCCTCCGCTCGACGCGCGCTGACGCCGCGGACACCTCCCGCTCCACCGCGTGGTGGCAGCGCCTGACGCGAATCTACGTCATCGCGGTGCTGGCGCTCGCGGCGCTGTGCTTCGCCTACTGGCTGCTGCTCCGCCACGACCCTGCCCGCGCCCTCCAGGCGACCACTGCGCTGCTGGTGGTCACCTGCCCCTGCGCCTTCGGCATCGCCACGCCCACCGCCTACGAGATGGTGTTCGCGGGCCTGCGCCGCGCCGGGCTCTTCGTGCGTTCTGCCAGCCTGCTCGACCGCCTCCCGGACGTGCGCCGCGTCGTCTTCGACAAGACCGGGACCCTGACCACCGGCTCGCTCGAGCTCGTGAACCCCAAGGCGCTGACGGCGCTCTCCGAGGAGGCCCGCGCGTCGCTCTACAACCTGGTGGTCCGCAGCACGCACCCCAAGAGCGTTGCCGTGCGTCGGGCGCTGGAGACCTCGGGGCTGCCCGTCGCGTTCGACGCCACGCTCACCACCCGCGAGACCGCCGGGGCCGGCGTCGAGCTGGTCGCCGCGGGCGTCACGTGGCGGCTGGGTCGCGGCTCGTGGGCGGCTTCCTCCGAGGGTGACCTGGTGCTCGGGCGACAGGGCGTGGCGCTCGCGACGCTGGAGACCACGGAGGCGCTGCGGCCCGACGCGAAGTCGGAGGTCGCGGCGCTCGCGGCCACCGGGCGCGAGGTGTGGATCCTCAGCGGCGACGAGCCCGCCCGCGTCGCCGCGATGGCGCGCGCGCTGGGCCTGCCCGAGGATCGCGCGGTCGGCGGCTGCTCCCCAGACGACAAGGCCCGCTGGATCGACGCCCACGACCGACACGACACCTGGATGATCGGCGACGGCATCAACGACGGCCCCGCCGTGGAGCGCGCGTTCTGCTCGGCGACCCCCACCATCGACCGGCCGTTCATGCCGTCGCGCACCGACGCCTGGTTCGTCACGGCGGGCCTTCGGCCGGTGCGCCTCGCGCTCCTCGCGGCGTCTGCCCTCACCCGCATCAACCACCGCAACCTGACGGTGGCCACCGTCTACAACGTCGGCACGGTATCGTTGGCCTTCGCGGGCCTCATGTCACCGCTGCTCTGCGCGGTGGTGATGCCGATCTCGTCGTTGTCGATCCTGCTGGCGACCATCGCGTCGCTCTCGCCCGGGAGGCGTCTTTGGAGATCCTGATCATCCTGGCCTCGGTAGGCCTGTTACTCACCGGCGCTGCGCTGGCGCTCTTCACCAAGAGCCTCGCCGACCGCGACTGGCAGCACGTCGAACGCATGAGCCTCTTCCCCATCCAGGACGACGCGCCGCCGGAGCCCGACGAGGCGCATAGGAACCCATGAGCCACGAACCAGAGACCCCAACGACCGCCGAGTCCTCGCTCATCCGCATCCGGTACAACGATCAGCTGACGCGGCAGTTCGTCGCGGCCTCCATCCTGTGGGGGATCGTGGGGATGCTGGTGGGCGTTCTGGCTGCGCTGCAGCTGGCCTTCCACGGGGCCAACGTCGCCCCCTACCTCACCTTCGGCCGGCTCCGTCCGCTGCACACCAACGCGGTGATCTTCGCCTTCGTGGGCAACATGCTCTTCGCGGGCATCTACTACTCCACGCAGCGCCTGCTGAAGACCCGCGTGGCCTCCGACCTGCTCGGCAAGGTCCACTTCTGGGGATGGCAGGCCATCATCGTCTCGGCCGCCGTCTCGCTCCCGCTCGGCTACACGCAGGCCAAGGAGTACGCCGAGCTCGAGTGGCCCATCGACATCGCCGTCACCCTCATCTGGGTGGTCTTCGCGGTGAACTTCTTCTGGACCCTCGCGAAGCGCAGAGAGAAGCACCTCTACGTCGCGATCTGGTTCTACATCGCCACCATCGTGACGGTGGCGATGCTCTACATCGTCAACAACCTCGCGATGCCCTGGTCGCCCATGAAGAGCTACTCGCTCTTCGGCGGCGTGCAGGACGCGCTCACCCAGTGGTGGTACGGCCACAACGCGGTCGCCTTCTTCCTCACCACCCCCATCCTGGGGATCATGTACTACTTCCTCCCCAAGGCCGCGGGGAGGCCCGTCTACTCGTACCGGCTCTCGGTCATCCACTTCTGGGCCCTGGTGTTCATGTACATCTGGGCCGGTCCCCACCACCTGCTCTACACGGCCCTGCCGGAGTGGGCGCAGACCCTCGGGATGATCTTCTCGGTCATGCTCTGGGCGCCCTCCTGGGGCGGCATGCTCAACGGGCTGCTCACCCTGCGCGGCGCCTGGGACAAGGTGCGCACCGACCCGGTGCTCAAGTTCTTCGTGGCGGGCGTGACCTTCTACGGCATGGCCACCTTCGAGGGCCCGCTGCTCTCCATCAAGAGCGTCAACGGCCTCGCCCACTACACCGACTGGATCGTCGGCCACGTCCACGAGGGCGCCCTCGGGTGGAACGGCTTCATGGCCGCGGGCATGTTCTATTGGCTGGTGCCGCGGCTCTACAAGACCAGGCTGCACTCCAAGGCCGCCGCCGACGTGCACTTCTGGATCGGCACCGTGGGCATCCTCCTCTACGTCATCTCGATGTGGGTCGGGGGCATCACCCAGGGCCTGATGTGGCGCGCGGTCAACGACCAGGGCGCGCTGGTCTACCCCAACTTCGTCGAGACCCTGATGGCGCTGCGCCCGATGTACTGGACCCGCCTGATCGGCGGCACGATGTACCTCACGGGCTTCTGCCTGATGGCCTGGAACCTCTGGGTCACCGCCCGCTCGGGCGAGGCCACCGACGGTGAGGCGATGGTGCTCGACACCCCCATCGCCAGGGACGAGGTGCCCTGGACGCGCGTGGCCTTCGGCACCCCGGTGGTGCTCACCGCGGTCGTCGTCGCCATCTTCATGTCCATCGCCGTGATGAGCGAGGTCGCCAGCGTGACCTTCGCCAGCATCGGCGTCTTCGTGGCCATCTCGGGCGTGATCGCGCTGCAGCTCTCGCGCGAGGAGGGCCGCCCCACCTGGCACCGGCTGGTCGAGGGGCGCGCGGTGATCTTCACCGTGCTCACCGTGCTCGCCGTCTTCGTCGGCGGCGTCGCCGAGCTGATCCCCTCGCTGGTGATCAACCGCGCGGAGATCGCCACGGTGCGCACCAGGCCGTACACCCCGCTCGAGCTCGAGGGGCGCGACCTCTACATCCGCGAGGGTTGCTACAACTGCCACTCGCAGATGATCCGCCCGATGCGCGCGGAGACCATCCGCTACGGCGAGCCCTCGCGCCTGGAGGACTCGATCTTCGACCACCCCTTCCAGTGGGGCTCCAAGCGCACCGGGCCGGACCTCGCCCGCGAGGGCGGCCGCTACCCCAACCTCTGGCACCTCCGCCACCTGGCCGATCCGCGCTCGACCTCGCCGGGCTCCAACATGCCCGCCTACCCCCACCTCAGCACGGCGCGGGTGGACCTCTCCCGCACCGCCGGCAAGCTCGAGGCGATGCGCGCCGTGGGCGTGCCCTACCGCCCCGCGGAGCTCAGCGCCGCGCGGGAGATCGCCCAGGCCCAGGCCCAGGCCATCGCCGCCGACCTGAGCGCCAACGGGGCCCCGGTCGCGCCCGACTCCGAGGCGGTCGCCCTCATCGCGTACCTGCAGCGGCTCGGCCGCCCGCAGGGCAACCCCGACCACGCTGCGGTCGTCACCGCCGCCACCCCGGCGCACTAGGAGCCCGTTCGATGTACCGAGAGTTCTTCGCCCAGCATCCCATGCTCGCGCTGCCCGTGCTGTCGCTCGTGCTCTTCGTCGCGGTGTTCGCGATGATCGTGGTGCGCACCATGCGACGTCGGCCCGCGCAGTTCGACGCCCTCGCGGCGCTCCCCCTGGACGCCGAGGAGGTGACCTGTGGCCGCTAAGACCCCCAGCCGTCCGGCCTACGAAGACCGGGTGGTGCACACCTATGACGAGATCGAGGAGTACGACAACCACCTGCCCAACTGGTGGCTCGCCACGCTCTTCGGGGCGATCGTCTTCGCGCTGATCTACTGGTTCCACTACGAGGTGCTGCGCACCGGGCCGAGCATCGCGCAGAGCTACGAGCACTCCGTGGCCGCCGACCGCCGGGCCGCGGCCGCGCGGGCGCGCCTCGCCGGGAGCATGACGGACGAGTCGCTGCTGGCCCTCTCTCGCGACCCGGCCACGGTGCAGACCGGCCGCGGGGTGTTCGCCCAGAGCTGCGTGGCCTGCCACGCGGCCAGCGGCGGCGGCGGCATCGGCCCCAACCTGACCGACAGCGCGTGGCTTCACGGCAGCCGCCCCACCCGCATCTTCACGGTGGTCAACGAGGGCGTGCTCGCCCGAGGCATGCCCGCCTGGGGCCCGCAGCTGGGCATGGAGCGGGTGCAGGCGGTGGTGGCCTACGTGCTCACGCTCAAGGACACCAACGTCGCCGGAGGCAAGGCCCCGCAGGGCACCGCGGCGCTAGAGTAGAGGGTCATGTCCGTCCACCTCCCGATCGTCCAGAGCCGCAGCTCCATCCGGGGCGACGGCAGCCGTCCCACGCTCCACCCGGCCGATGTCCACGGGCGCTTCAACACCGCCCGCTGGGTGGTCTTCGCGGTGCTGCTCGCCGTCTATGTGCTGGTGCCGTGGCTGACGATCGGGGGCAACCCGGCGGTGCTGCTGGACGTGGCCCACCGTCGCTTCTTCCTCTTCGGCGCGGTGTTCAACGCCCAGGACATCTGGCTGACCTTCTTCCTGCTCTCGGGCATCGGCTTCGGGCTGGTGGCGCTCACGGCCATCGCGGGGCGCATCTGGTGCGGCTGGGCGTGCCCCCAGACGGTCTTCCTCGAAGGGGTCTTCCGCCCCATCCAGCGGCTCATCGAGGGCCCCGCCGCGCAGCGCACCCGCCGCGAGGCAGGGCCCTGGACCGTGGAGCGCATCGTGCGCCGCGCGCTGCTGTGGTCGATCTACCTGGCGCTGGCCCTGGGGGTCGCCCACGTCTTCCTGGGGTACTTCACGCCCATCCGCGGGCTGTGGTCGATGATCCAGGCGGGGCCCTCGGAGAGCCCCGAGGCCTTCGCGTGGATGCTCGCCATCACCGGGGTGACCTTCTTCAACTTCGCCTGGTTTCGAGAGCAGACCTGCGTGGCCATCTGCCCCTACGGCCGGCTGCAGTCGGTGCTGACGGACCCGGACTCCCTGGTCATCGGCTACGACGAGAAGCGGGGCGAGCCTCGCGCCCGGGGCAAGGTGAAGGCGGAGGGCGCGGGCGACTGCATCGACTGCAACCGCTGCGTGGTGGTGTGCCCGACGGGGATCGACATCCGCAACGGGCTGCAGCTGGACTGCATCGCCTGCACGCGGTGCATCGACGCCTGCGACGACGTGATGGTGCGGCTCGACCGGCCGAAGGGGCTGATCCGCTACGACTCGCAGCAGGGGCTGCACCACGAGCCCAAGCGCTTCCTGCGCCCTCGGCTGGCGCTGTACGCGGTGCTGGGGCTGATGGGCCTCGGGGCCACGACGCTGGCCTTCCGCTCGCACACCCCCTACGAGGCCAACCTGCTGAGGCTCGCCGGGCTCCCGTACACCCTGGAGAATGGCACAGTGCGCAACGCGTACGACATCCACCTGGTGAACAAGGAGAGCCACCGCGTCACCTTCACCATCGACCCCATCACCGGCGCGCCCTTCGCCTTCGTCATCCCCATGGCCAGGGTGACCCTCGAGCCCCTCGCCGGATCCCACGTCCCGGTCTTCGTCACCGTCCCCGAGGGCTCCCTCCACGGGGACGCGCGCATCCGCATCCGGGTGCGGCCCGAGGGCGAAGGGCAGCCGCGCAGCATCGAGGCCCCCTTCCTCGGGCCGAGCCGTTAGGCGCTCGCATCATTAGGTTGGAGAGAGTCACAGGGCACATGGTCTGCCCTGCTGATGCGGAACGGAGGCATCGGCGTCATGTCCGACGATCATTCCCGCGAGACCCTCGAGGATGTCCGCACACTGGCCACCCGCCTGCTGGCCTCCGTCGAGGCCTCCGAGCACGACCTGTCCCACGCAGGCGGGTTTCGCTATCACCTGATTCGCGGCCACGCCCTCGCCATGCTCGACCAGATCGAGGAGCTCGCCCGGGCCAGCGCGGACGACGACCCGGCCAGCGGCTGACAGCCGTCGCAGCGGCTGCGCCGGTAGCGCAGCGATTGCGCCCGACGCGCACGTTTGCCCTGCAAAAAGGCACTTTGGTGCGTCACTGCAAGTCCGCGATCCTCGGCTCGATCCTTGCGCAAGGGCCCGTCGAGGTAATCCCCAGATGAACTTCCCCCTCGACGCTGGCCTCGCCGCTCGACCCGTCTCGCAGCTCAAGGGCCTCGAACTTCCCGCAGCGCTCTCGGCTTCGGTCTCGCTCCTCCTGCTGGTCTCGTTCGTCGCGGGCCTGCGGCTCGATCCGTCGCGCCTCTATGGTCCCGTCGGCCAGGACGCCATCAACCTGATCGTCGGCCTTCCGCTGCTGGCGTACTCGATCCGCCTCGCCCGTCGCTCCTCGCTGGCCGGGCTCCTCCTCTGGATGGGTACCCTCCTCCACCTCGCGTACTCCCACGCCTTCTACGTGCTGGGCACCCGCGCCACCGCGCTGCTCCCGGTGCATGCCGCGGTCGTCGCGATCAGCATGTACGCGCTGATCGACCTCCTGTTCGAGGTCGACGCCGACGCCGTCAAGAACGCGTTCGGCGAGCGCGCTCCGTCCAGGCTGGTCGGCGGTTTCCTCGCCGCCACGGCCCTCATGCACCTGTCGTGGTGGAGCGCTGACCTCGCCTCCGCGATCACCGCGGGCCCGGTCTCCCGCCTCGTCGAGGTGCTCGAGCCGGTGCTGGTGATGGTGGCGCTCCTCGGCAGCGGCGTGCTGCTCTGGCGGCGGCGTCCCTGGGGATTCGTGCTGGCGGGCCTGCTCCTCCCGAAGGCAGCGCTGCTCGGCTTCACCCGGGTGGCCACCGCGGCGATGGCCGCCCTCGATGGCGTCGCCATCAACCCGGTCCAGCCGCTCGCCTTCCTGCTGTTCGGGACGATGACCCTCGGGCTGACCGCGCGCTACCTGCGCTCGATCGAGCGGCCCGCCGCCTCGCTGCCCGCGCTCCGTTCGTAGTCCAGACCCTCCGCGTGCGGGAGAGGTGAGCGCTCGTCGGCGACCACCTCCCCCCCACACTACCCGCGACGCTCAAGCCCCTTCGATCGCCCGCCGCAGGCGCTGCTCCGCATCGGCGGCGACCGGCGCCAGCGCCGATCGGTCGGGGACCACGGAGAACATCGACGTCGGCGATGCGGCCGAGATCAGCGTGTCGCCTGCGTCCTGAGCGACCACGACGTTGCACGGGAGCAGCAGCCCAATGCCGAACTCGTGCGAGATCGCCTGGTGCGCGAGCTTCGGGTTGCAGGCGCCCAGGATGACGTACGGCGCGATGTCGACGTCGATCTTCTTCTTCAGCGTCGCCTGCACGTCGATCTCGGTGAGGACGCCGAAGCCCTCGCGCTTGAGCGACTCGGTGACACGCGAGCGCGCCTCCTCCATCCCGACGCCGACGAGCCTGCGCGTGATGCCATACGGAACGTTGATATCCATGGGGATCCTCCAGAGCCGGACCGCGCCCGCCGCACCTCGCGGCGAGGCAGCGCTCATAGGTAGCGCGGTCCGTGCCACGAGCCCGTCCCTTCGACCAGGGAGCGTCGAGTTCAGCTCCGACCGGCGTCGTCTTGCTCGTCGGCGAGCCACTTCGCGAGGGTCTTCATGTCGATCCCCAGGCGCTCTGCGGTGCGCGTCCGATGGCCGCCGAGCTGCTCGAGGGCCCACGCGGCGTAGCGGCGCTGAAGCTCCCTCGCGGGCACGATCTCCCCGTGAAAGGGCATCCTGGCGGCGGGCGAGTCCGAGAGCACCACGGTCGGCAGGTCGGAGGGCTGGAGCTCAGCGGTGAGCCCCAGCAGCACGCCTCGCTCGATGAGGTGCGCCAGCTCGCGCAGGTTGCCCGGGAAGCGGTACTCCGCGAAGCGCCCCAACACCTCCGCGGAGACCCGCCGCACCACCGACGCCGGGTACCGCGCCACCGCCAGCTGGAGGAAGTGGTCGGTCAGCACCGGGAGGTCATCTCCCCTCGCCCGCAGCGGCGGAAGCTCGATCGTCACGACGTCGAGGCGGTAGAAGAGGTCCTCCCGAAAGCGGCCGGTCTGGACGTCCTGGCGAAGGTTTCGGTGGGTCGCAGCGAGCACCCGCACATCCACGACCCGCTCGCGGCTGTCGCCGAGCGGGCGCACGACCCCGCGCTCCAGCACGTGCAGCAGCTTGGCCTGGAGCGACGGGGACATCTCCCCGATCTCGTCGAGGAGCAGCGTCCCGCCGTGGGCCTCCGCGAAGAGGCCGGCTCGCTGCGTGGTCGCCCCGGTGAAGGCCCCCTTCACGTGACCGAAGAGCTCGCTCTCCAGCAGCGCCTCCGGGAGCGCGGCGCAGTTGACCGTCACGAAGGGCGCGGCCGCACGCCGGCTCTCGGTATGAAGCGCGCGAGCGACGAGCCCCTTGCCTGTCCCGGTCTCGCCCGTGATGAGCACCGAGGCGCTGGTGTCCGCGACCCGCTCCATCACGTCGCGCACCGAGCGCATCGCGGCGCTCTCGCCGAGGAGCGTCGTCGCGGCGAATCGGTCACGCAGGGTGCGACGCAGCGCCGCCGCCTCGCGCCGGACGCTCATGTCGTCGAGGCCGCGGCGGAGGAAGATCGCGAGCTCGTCGAGCCGAAACGGCTTCGTCAGGTAGTGGTAGGCCCCCTGGCGAATCGACTCCACCGCGGTGTCGATGGCCCCATACGCGGTCATCACGATCACCGGCCGCTGCGGCGCGAGGCGGCGCGACTCGGCCAGCAGCGACAGGCCGTCGAAGCCCGCCATGCGCAGGTCGGTCACGAGCGCGTCCACCGGACCCCGCTCCATGCGCTCGAGCGCCTCGCTCCCGGAGCTGATCGCGGTGGCGTGGAAGCCCCGGTCGGACAAGCCCTCGGCGAGGGTCTCGGCCAGCTCGATCTCGTCGTCGACGATGAGCACGTGGGCCGGCGGATCAGGCGATGGCATCGGTCGCTCCTGGCAGGGTAGGCAGTCGGACGGTGGCCCGGGTGCCGCGCGGCGACCGGGGAGAGAGCGCGAGGGTGCCGCGGTGGATCTTCACGATCTCACAGGCGATCGCGAGGCCGAGCCCGGTACCTCGCCCCTCGGGCTTGGTGCTGAAGAAGGGCTCGGTCACGCGAGCCATCAGCGCAGGGCTGATGCCGCTGCCGTCGTCGTCGACGTCGAAGCGGACCTCCGCGCCCCCCGCGTCCAGCCCCACCGAGAAGGACACGCTGCCCCCGGGCTCGCAGGCGTCGCAGGCGTTGAGCAGCAGGTTGGCGAGCGCGTGCTCGAGGAGGCGGCGATCGGCGCGCACCGGCGCGAGGCCCGCCGTGGCGGTCGCGGTCAGGCGGACGCGTGCCTTCGTAAAGCGGTGCTCGACCAGCTCGGTGGCGTCGCGCACCACCGCCGCGGGGTCGAGCCTCTCCAGGGTGGGACTGTCGCCTCGTGCGAAGCGGAGGAACCCGCGGACCACGCCGTCGATGCGCGACGATTGCTCGAGGATGCGCTGGATCGCGCTGGCGTTTCGCGCGTCGCCGTGGAGCCGGTCGAGGAGCTGCTCGGCGCGGCCGTGGATCACGCTCAGGGGCGTCGCGATCTCGTGCGCCACGCCCGCGGCGAGGGTGAGCATCGTGACCGCGCGGCCCTCCCGCTCGAGCTGCTCGTCGCGCTGCTGCTCGAGCTCGGAGAGCGTCAGCTCGCGGAGCATCGCCAGCTCCTTGCGCTCCGCCCGGAGCGCGAAGCCTCCGAACAGCAGCACCAGCGAGCCGGTCAGCACCAGGCCGAAGAGGAGCCGCCAGCGCGCGCGCACCACGCGGTCTCGCTCCGACGCCGCGCTCGCGATCACCGCGACGTCCCAGCGACCGAGCTCGCCCGCGTCCACCGTCGCCGTGCCTGCGACCGCGATGCGCTCCGGCAGTCGCAGCGCCGCCGCCTGGGGCCTGGTGAGGCGCGTCGAGGACCGCGACCGGGCCAGCGTGTCCCGCAGCGGCGCGCTCTCGAAGCTCCTCCCCGAGGCCGTGCGGAAGAGCGCCTCGCCCGGCGGACGGAGGGCCACCAGAGCGTCGTCGCCCACATCGACACCGCGGAGCAGCTCGCCGATGCGCGGGCGCTGCGGCACGGCGTCCCCCCGCAGCGCCTCCAGCCGCGAGGCGACGGTCGCCCCGATCAGCGAGGCGAGCGTCGACTGCTGGTGCTCGACGGCGCCGAGCATCGCCTCGGCCTCGCGGTCCTGGTCCCAGAGCCCGAGCGCGGCGACCAGCACCACGGAAAGCGCCATCAGCCCGCCGAGCCAGGAGCGACGCGTGGTCCGCCGTCGCATCGCGAGGGTCGCCCTCCCCCTCATCGATCGGCTCTCCGCGGACTGGTCATGCTCGACGCGCACGTCGCAACTCTCGTACCTCCGAACACGCCCCTCGGCACGGCGAGCCCTATAAGAGAGCGGGGGCGCGGACGAGGGCTGCCCAGGCTCGACCGCCCTCGTCGGAGAAACTCCGTGGCCACCCCGGAGCACTTCCCTCTCCGGGGCGGAGGCCTGAGCCTTCGTCATCGGGCGATCACCCGCGGTACGCGCCGTGCTGACGCGCGCGTCGATGCCAGCCCTGGACCCACGACCCGTCGCCCTACCCCGTACCGGTCGCCCCAGGAGGGCCGCGGTCCCTGCGATCGTCTGGTGCCTGCTCGCGATGCTGGCCTTCTTCCTCCTGGTCGCGGCGAGCGCCGCTCCCGGTCTGTCGGGCGCCCCACACGCCACGATCGCGGACGGTCCGTAAGCACGCGAGGGGCGACCGATGCGACCCATGTTCGGCGGTGGCGCGCGCGAATCCACGCGCTGCGAGGAGAGGTTCCATGAAGAGAGCGATGAGTTCGTCGAGCGGGGCAGCGACCGGAGGACGCCATGACTGAGCCCGAGACTCCCGCGAAGGTCCGTCGCCCGCTGTGGAAGCTGCTGAAGGAGGACGCCTCGTATCGAGCGACCTTCCTCGGGGTCTTCGTGATCCCCGCGGCGCTCATGACGGCGACCGTCGTGTGGATCGTACGCGCCATGCTGCTTCACTGAGCCCGAGGGCCCGCTGGGGCGGCGCGAGGGAGGGAGAGGCCTCTATCCGCAGCAGGACCCGCCGCGCGGCTTCGGGCCCGGCTTCACGGCCTCGATGGTGGCCGACGCGACGTACTCCTCGACGCCCGATCCGGGCATCCACTCGCGAATGAACTCCCGGCTCTCCGGCTTCACGTTGACGTGGATGCCCTCGAAGCCCGCCACGCGGAGCAGCGCGCGGATGGTCTCGACGCTCGCCGCGCCCGACACGCAGGACGTGAGCGCGCCGACATCGTGAAGGAGCGCGTCGGGGAGCGGCTGCGTGGTCACCACGTCGGAGATCGCGAGGCGGCCTCCGGGCTTGAGCACGCGAAACGCGTCCTGAAAGACGGCGCCCTTGTCCGGGCTCAGGTTGATCACGCAGTTGGAGAGAATGACGTCGACGGTGTTGTCCGCGACGGGCAGGTGCTCGATCTCACCGAGCCTGAACTCCACGTTCTTCGCCTCGAGCTTCACCGCGTTGGCCCTCGCCTTCGCGACCATGTCGGCGGTCATGTCGACGCCGATCGCGCGCCCGGTGGGCCCCACCTGCCGGGCCGCGAGGAAGCTGTCGAAGCCTCCCCCGGAGCCCAGGTCGAGCACCGTCTCGCCGGGCTTGAGCGCCGCGATCGCCTGCGGGTTGCCGCAGCCGAGCCCCATGTTCGCGCCCTCGGGCACCGCGGCGAGGTCGTCGGCCGTGTAGCCGAGCGCGAGGCTCGCGTCGGCGTTGGGACCGCAGCAGCCGGGCGCGCAGCTCCCGACCGTGGTCGCGCGGGCGACGTTTCCGTACTGCTCGCGCACGGCGGCGCGGACCTCGTCCTTCTTCTGTTCGTTCATCTCGGAATCCTCCTGGTGGTGAAGCGTGAAGCCTTCGAGCGCGCCGGGTCGGCGGCGCAGGGAGAGAGCATGGACCTGCCGGGGCTCATCGGGCGCTGCTGGTCATGGGGAGGCCTCGACGGGTGGGGGGAAGGATCGCGCGAAGAGGTCGAGCCTCGCGTGGGGCTGCGGGAGCCCCCAGGGGACGAGCGCCACGCGCCCGGCGAGCTCACGAACCTCGGCGTGGTAGCGCGCCTCGTTGGAGCGCCGCCGAACGAGGATGGGGTCGGTGACCGCCAGCGGGACGAGGCTCTGGTTCACGACCCAGGCGAAGGGTCGGATCTCCGCGCGCAGCAGATCGCGCTGCAGCGCCGCCGCCTCGTGTACGGGCGTGGCCTCTGGCAGCGTCACCAGCAGGATCTTCGTGAACGCCGGATCGCGCAGCCGCGGCAGCAGGCGACGCACCTCCTCGGGCGCGCTGCCGGAGGTGCGCAGGACCTCGCGGTGGTACGACTCGGCCGCGTCGAGGAGGAGCAGCGTGTGCCCGGTGGGCGCCGTGTCGATGACGACGAAGCCGTGTGCCCCCTCGTCGACGATGCGAGCGAAGGCGCGGAAGACCGCGATCTCCTCGGTGCAGGGGCTCCGGAGGTCCTCCTCGAGGAGCGCTCGCCCGGCCGCGTCGAGATTCGCCCCGGCGGTGCGCATGACCTCGTCCGAGTAGGCGCGCGTCTCCGCGACCGGGTCGATGCGGCTCACCCTGATGCCGTCGACCGCGGCGCCGAGCGCCTCGACCACATGCGCCGCAGGGTCCGTCGTGGTCAGGTGGACCTTGTGCCCCCGCCGCGCGAGCTCGACCGCGATGTTCACGGCGACGGTGGTCTTGCCGACTCCGCCTTTGCCCATCGTCATGATGACGCCGCGCCCGCCCTCTTCGAGGCTCGGCACCAGCTCCGCGAGCGAGGCGATCGGCGCCGCCGCCTGCGCGGGTGCATCGGGCGAAAGGATCTCCCGTCCGCTCGGGCCGAAGAGCTCGCGTAGCGCGTCCGTTCCGACGAGCCCGAAGGGGAGCAGCGGCAGCTCGGTTCGCGCGAGGCCGCGAAGGCCCGGCGGCATCGCAGCGAGCGCCTCCTCCCCGCGTTGCTGCATCGCGACGGCGAGCGCGTCGCCGACGTCCTGCGCGCGGAAGATGCCGTTGATGACCAGCTCCTGTCGCTCGACACCCAGCGCGGAAAGCTCTCGCCGCGTCCGCTCGGCCTCGTTCAGCGCCGACCGCTCGGCGCGCGACACCAGCACGAGGGCCGTGCGCGACCCATCGACGAGGGCCCGGCGCGACCCGTCGTAGAGCGCCTGCTGGGCCTTGAGACCCGCGAGCGGACCGAGGCATGACGTGCCGCCGACGTTCGCCTCCAGAAAGCCCGTCCACGCGGCGGGCAGCTCGAGCAGCCGCAGCGTGTGCCCCGTCGGCGCCGTGTCGAAGACGACGTGATCGAAGTCGGCGGTCGCGCGCCCGTCCCCGAGCAGCTTGGAGAACTCGTCGAAGGCGGCGATCTCCACGGTGCACGCGCCCGAGAGCTGCTCCTCGATGCTGCGCACCGCGGCCTCGGGGAGCACCCCGCGGTACGGCCCCACCATGCGCTCCCGGTAGGCGTGGGCGGCGGCCTCGGGGTCGATGTTCAACGCGGAGAGCCGCGGCACGCCAGCGACGGGTCGGGGCGTCGCGCCGAGCTTCGTCTCGAGCACCTCGTCGAGGTTGGACGCCGGGTCGGTGCTGACCAGCAGCACGCGTCGTCCGCGCTCCGCGAGCGCGATGGCGGTGGCGCAGGCGACGCTGGTCTTGCCGACGCCGCCCTTGCCGGTGAAGAAGAGGTTTCTCGGTGCGCGGTCGAGGAGGTCCATCGCGCGCCGCTCAGCAGCAGCCGGTCTTCGGCCTGGGGTCGGTGCTCGGCCCGCAGCAGCCCGTTGACGCAGGCGCGATCGCGAGCTTCTTCACGACGACTCCAGCCAGGGCAGCGAGCGTCTCCCGCGAGGGGTACGCGCCCTCGACCGCGATGCGGTCGCCCACCAGCACCAGCGGCAGCACCTCGGTGCCTCGCGCCAGCGCCTCCTTCACGGCGGGCGTCTCAGCGAACGCGCCCGGCTGCTGCGAGAGGTTGAAGCGCTCGACCGCGACTCCCTGCTTCTGCAGCCAGTCGACGTCGGCGGCGAAGCGAGCGAGCTCGGGGTCGACGCTCGGGCCGCAGACACCGGAGGAGCAGCACATGGCGGGGTCGAAAACTCGGATGGTCACGGACATGGGATCTCCCTTTCGTTGATCGTCGATGGACGATGATACGGACATACGAGAATCGTCACAGCCCTCCGACGAGGGCCTTCAGTCGACGGAGCGCCCGAGGCTCGATGCAGTAGCAGACGCGAGGGCCATCGACGTCGCCCCGGATGAGGCCCGCGTCCCTGAGCACCTTCAGGTGCTGCGACACGGTGGACTGGGCGAGCGGCAGCTCATCCACGATGTCGCCGCAGATGCAGGCGTTCTTGCGCACCAGGACCCGGAGGATCTTCACCCGCGCGGGGTGCCCGATGGCCTTCGAGAGGGCCGCGAGCTCCTCGTCGGCCTCGTCGCCCTCGATGGGGCGGAGGTCCGCCTGCTCGCTCGCTGGCGGACAGCAGGCCGCCTGGGTCTGTGACTTCTCACTCATCGTCGAATGCCGATATAGGGTCCGAAGGTGGCGTGGTCAACCGGCTACGTGCGGCGTCGACCCTGGGGCCCTGGCGAGCGCGAGCAGTCGGGCGGGGCCGACCGGCTCATCGGGAACCCACGGGACGGTCGCCACCTTCTTCGCCCGCGGCGGCGGGTACAGTGAACGGCAGGAGGCCGCAGATGATTCGCTGGTGCGCACACTGTCAGCGGTATCAGGGCGATGTCGAACCGCTCGACGACTACTCGGTCACGCACACCATCTGCGAGGACTGCGTGGCGCGGGGCGCGGATCAGCGCCGCGGTGCCGGAGCAGATTGCGTCCGCATCGATCGTCGCCGAGCAGCTCCGCCGCGCGGCCGCCCGCGGTGCGCCCGCTGGTCGTCGTCGGCGGGCGGGCGCTCGACGGCGGGCCCTCGCTGCCCGCGGGCTCTCCGCTGATCGCGTGCAACGACGCCCACGCGCTGCTCGAGTTCGCGACTCGCCCGCGCGCTGCGCCGTAGATTCCCCAGGAAGGACCCCCGGAACGACAACGGCCCCGGAGATTTCTCTCCGAGGCCGTTGTCTCCTGCGTGGCTCCGACTGCTGGACTCGAACCAGCGACCCGGCGGTTAACAGCCGCCTGCTCTACCAACTGAGCTAAGTCGGATCAGTTGAGGGACCGCCCTTCTACACCATCGATCAGGGGTGTCAACAACTTCTTCAGTCGATGGCGGACGGCCCTCGCATTTCATGGGCACCTGTGGCATCCAACGGGCCCCTCGGAACTGCCGTCGCCAAATTTTGAGCGCGCGACGGCGAACGCACGGAGACCACGAATGAGCCACAACGGCACGAGCACCGCGCAGGGTGAGGCCGATCCGAACACCGATCCCACCAGCACGATGCCCCCCGAAGAGGTGGACGACAACATCGGCAACCGTATCGGACCGCCTCCCTCTCGACCTGCAGCCATCGACGATGACGAGCAACCGACGGACGACGGCCTGGTAGAGGCGAGCGCCGGTGAGGGCAGCGAGGCCGATGAGGCCGGCGAAGCCGCGGGCGCAGAGCCCGAGCCGGGCAACGCGCTGCACGATCCCACCAAGAAGAAGCGCCGTCGCAAGAAGGGCCGCGGCGCCGGTCAGTCCGCGGAGGGCGCCGGCAACAGCGCTCCGCAGTCGCAGGGCGGCGGCAACCACGCCAACGGCCCGGCGCACCGCGCGTTCAAGATCGGCGACAAGGTTCGGGCGCGCGTGCTCGAGATCGGCAACGGCGGCGTCCTCTGCGACCTCTGGGGCAAGGAGAAGGGCGTCCTCGACCTGCGAGAGCTCCAGGTCGACAACGCCGACCCGAAGGCCGGCGACGCGGTCGAGGTCATCGTCCTCCAGGACGGCGCCCGCGGCGGCTACCTGGTGGTGACGCGCGACCTGGCGCGGGCCGAGCGCGGACGCGAGATGGCCGCGCAGGCGTACAACGCCAACGAGCCCGTCGAGGGTCTCGTCACGGGCCTCAACAAGGGCGGCCTCGAGGTCGACGTGAGCGGCGTCCGGGCGTTCTGCCCGAGCTCGCAGGTCGACGTGAGGCTCCCGTCGCAGCCCGAGCTGCAGGCGATGGTGCTCTCTCGCGAGCTGTTCCGCGTGACCTCGATGATCGAGGGCGGGCGCGAGCTGGTGGTGTCGCGCCGGGCGCTGCGCGAGGGCGAGGTGCGCGAGCGCGCCGAGCAGGCCGCGGCGAACATCAAGGTCGGCGATCGCGTGAAGGGCGTCGTCGTCTCCGTGCGCGATCACGGCATCTACGTCGACCTCGGCGGCATCGAGGGTCGCATCCAGCTCCAGGAGATCTCGCACGACCGCGGGGCGCGTCCGCACGACGTGGCCCGCGTCGGCGACGAGATCGAAGCCCAGGTGCTGCGCATCGACATCCCTGCCCCGGCCGCTCCCGCGAAGCCGGAAGAGGCCGAGGCGGCCGCGACCGACGCCGCCGACGCTCCCGCGGAGGGCGCCGTCGAGGGCTCCACCGAGGGCGCCGAGGCCGGCAAGGACCGTGGCGACCGCGACCGCAAGAAGGCCCGCTTCTCGCGGCGTCCGGAGGGCACTCCCCGGGTCGAGCTGTCGCGCCGCGCGATCGAGGTCGATCCGTGGAGCGACGTGCACAAGCGCTTCCCGATCGGCAGCGTCCACAAGGGCAAGGTCGTTCGGATGCAGCCCTTCGGCGCCTTCGTGGAGCTGGAGAAGGGCCTCGACGGGCTGCTGCACGTGAGCGAGATCGGCGACCGCCGCATCGAGCACCCCAACGAGGTGCTCAAGGAGTCGCAGGAGGTCAACGTGCGCGTGACCAAGATCGACCGGCAGGCGCGCCGCATCGGTCTTGCCCTGCTGCCCGAGGGCATCACCGAGGAGCAGCTGAAGCAGTCGGTGCAGCCCCGCCCCGGGATGATCACCACCGCGAAGATCGTCGAGCACGAGTCGTTCGGCGTGTTCGCGCAGCTCGACAACACCGTCGGCAAGGTCGGCCGCGGGCTGATCATGCCGCAGGACAGCAACGTGCCCCGCGGCGGCGACCTGAAGAAGGCGCTCCCGGTCGGCATGGAGGTCAAGGTCAAGGTCGTCGAGATCGAGCGCGGGCGGCTGAAGCTGTCGATCCGCGCGGCGATCCACGACGAGGAGCGGCAGGCGTATCGCGCCTACCAGCAGCAGGCGAACTCCACCACGGTGGGCGTCTCGCTGGCGGACAAGCTCCGCAAGCTCAACCTCGGTCGCTGATCCAACGCGCGTTCAACGTGACGCGCGCCTCCTCCCTCCTCTCTCTCGTCGCTCTCCTGCTCTCGGCCTCGTGCCGGCGCCCACCCAGCGTCGCGCGCGATGTCCCGGCGGCTCCGTCCGTCCGTGACGCCGCGGTGATGGTGGAGCCCCCGTCGCCCGCGCCCCGCTGGTGCTTCGAGCCCATGGAGCGCGCCGACCTCCGCGCCATCGACGACGAGGGCCACCTCTGGACCCTCCGGGGCGACGCCCTCTCCCGCGACGGCGACGCACGCCCCGCTCGGCTCGAGGGCGAGCTCCCCTGCCCCTCGCCCGGCACCTGGGCGATGGAGTTCATCCCCGGGGGATCGGCCGCGGCGCTCGTCGACGGGCGCTTCTACGTGCGCTCCTCGCGGGCGACGCCCTTCGTCGTGACGCCGATCTGCACCGACCTCGGCGGCGCCCCCTGGTCGCCTGGCGCGCAAGGCGGCTGGGGCGTCGTCGCCAACGCGTGGCGCGCGGTGGGCCCCGGGCTGCTCATCACCCGCGAGGCCAACCCCGCCATCGGCTGGTACGCGGTGACGGCCCTCGACCGCAGCATCACCGCGGGCGTCCTCGACGGCAGCCAGTCGCTGCTCTCCCTGATCAACGAGGGTCACCTGATCCTGGTGGACCAGCGGCAGACCGTGGCGGGCGAGGTGCTCGCGGCGCGGGGCGAGTCCTTCACCACGCTGTCGCGCACGGCGGCGGGCGTGGTGGCCGCGCACGACGCGGCCGACGCGCGGCGGGTGCTGGTGACCTCCCGCTCGCTCTCGGAGGACTTCGTGCGCGTCGAGTCGCGCCGAGACTCTTCCTCGCCCACGCGCGCGGTGGTGGCCGTCGACCTGGCGCGCTTCATCGCCGTCACCGACGACTCCGTGGAGCTCAGCGTCGACCGGGGGCGCACCTTCCACACGGCGCTCCGTCGTAGCCCTCCGGACGGGGGCCGGGTCGCGTTCGAGCGCCCGCACGTCGGGCGCCTGCGGGACGGGCGACTCGCGGTGGCCACCCGCGACGGCCTCGCGGTCGACCGCTGCCGGTGAGCGTTCGCGCCGCCGCTGCGTTATCTTCCGCCCCGAAGCTCCCGATGGACCCCCTTCGATGCGACGTCCTGGTGCTGGGTGGCGGTCCTGCTGGCGCGGTCACCGCGGCGCTGCTGGCCCGAGACAACATCGCCGTGACGCTGCTCGAGCGGGCGCGGTTTCCCCGGTTTCACCTGGGGGAGTCGCTGGCCCCGGCGGCGACGGCGGTGCTCGACGACCTCGGTCTGCGAGAGACCATCGACGGCCGATACCTCCGCAAGCACGGGGTCGCGGTGCGGTGCGCTCGCACCGGGCGCCAGCAGCGCTTCCGCTACGACGAGGCCTTCGAGCCGGGCGCGGCGCTCGCCTGGCAGGTGCCGAGGGCAGACTTCGACGACGTGCTGCTGCGGTGCGCCCGCGCTCACGGCGCCGAGGTGCTCGAAGGCCACACCGCCGAGGACGTGGTCTTCGAGGAGGGCTTCGCGCGAGGGGTGATCGCCCGCCGCGACGACGGTCGACAGGTGTCGGTGCGATCGCGGCTCATCGTGGACGCCACCGGGCAGGACGCGCTGCTCGCCGGCCGCCGCGGTGACCGCCACCCGGTAGCCGGCATGGAGCGAACGGCCCTCTCGGCGCACTACCGCCACGTCGCCCGCGCCGAGGCCGAGGCCGAGGGCGACCTGGAGCTCATCCTCTTTCCCCACGGCTGGATCTGGAACATCCCCTTCCTCGGCGAGGTGAACTCCGTGGGTGCGCTCTGCGCCAACAACTGGATGCGCGCCCGGCGCTCCGCCGAGCCCCTGGAGTCCTTCTTCGACCGCACCGTCGAGGACGCCTCCTTCGCGCGCGAGGCCCTCTCCACCGCCACGCGCCTCACGCCAGTGCTCGCTCACCAGGCCCTCACCTGGAGGGCCAACCGCCGCGTCGGCGACGGGTGGCTCACCGTCGGCGACTCCGGCGGGTTCACCGACCCGCTCCTCTGCGCGGGCACCACGCTGGCCATCGCGGGCGCCGCACGCGCCGCCGCCGCGGTTCGCGGGGCCCTCGACCACGGGGACGTCTCCGCCGAGCGCTTCGCCCCCTTCGCGCGCGCCCTCGACGACGCGAGCGACCTCTTCCTCGGCACCACCCGCGCGCTCTACGCCGACGAGCTGAGCGAGGTGCTCCTCGGCGGAGGTGCGCGCTCCGACCGCCGGGCCTTCGCGTCGATCCTCGCGGGCGACGTCTTCGGCGACGACCCGCCGTGGCGCGCCGCCTGGCGAGAGCGCTACCACCAGGCGACCGAATACCCGATCGGGTAAACGCCCCTCCGGGGGCCTCGCTCAGCGGACGTCCATCACCTCGACCGGCTCCCCGCGGAGCACCCTCGCGACGGGCCAGCGGGCCAGCGTCTCCGGCGTCACCGGGGTGCACTCGCTCGCCCCGAGGGCCCGCGCGACGTCCTCGTTGGCGGACACCACCAGCGTCACCGACGCGCCGCCCCCGTACACCAAAATCGCCTCCATCAGCGACACGCGCTCGCCGCGCCAGGTGATGCGCCGCACCGGCGAGGCGTCCGCGCGCTCGGGGCAGTCCCAGAAGCCCGTCGGGTCGCCGTAGCGCGCCCGCATCGCCTCGAAGTGGCCGCGCAGCGCGGTGACGTCGTCGAGCCGGGACAGCACCTGCACCTTCACCAGCACCTGCGGGCGCGGCGCCACCTGGGCGACCACGCGCGCTCCCTGGTCGAGCACCTCCTCCCAGAGCGGCGCGTCGGCCCGGCTCCCGCGGCCCTCGCGCATCGCCGGACGGGCGGCGCGCAGCGCGTCGAGGCTCATGCCCAGGTACACCCCGCGGAGCTCGTCGGGCATCCAGCGCGCGGACTCGGCGGCGATGCCCTGGAGCGCGGCGCGGGCTCCGGTGGAGGGCGACGGCGCGGAGGCGCGGGGACGCGGCGGAGGCGGAGGCGGTGGGGCCGAGGCGCGCCAGGAGATGAGCCCCACCAGGAGGGCGATGCCGAGGAGCGCGGTGACGAGGAAGGTCCAGGGTCGGAGCACGGCGGGGAGGGAGCTTCGCACGGGCCCCGCGCGGCCGGTCAGCCGAAGGCGAGGCGCATCAGGGTGAAGAGCACCCCGGCGAGGAGCATCGTGACCGGGAGCGTGAGCACCCAGGCGATGACGATGTTGCGGACGGTGGTGTGCTGCACCCCGGCGCCCTTGGCCACCATGGTCCCCGCGATGCCCGAGGAGAGGACGTGGGTGGTGCTCACCGGCAGGCCGGTGGCGCTCGCAATGCCGATGGTGCTGGCGGCGATGAGCTCGGCGCACGCGCCCTGGGCGTAGGTGAGGTGCGCCTTGCCGATCTTCTCGCCGACGGTCACCACGATGCGCCGCCAGCCGACCATGGTGCCGATGCCGAGGGAGAGGGCGATGGCGAGGAGCACCCACGAGGGCGCGTAGTCGGTCAGGCGGCGCAGCGCCTTGCGATCGCTGGCGAGGGCGCGCGCCTCGCTCGACGAGAGGCCGAGGCCGCCGCGCTTCACCAGCGCCTCCAGGGACTTGTCGGCGGTCAGGATCTCCTGGCGCACCGCGAAGCGCTCGGTGCGCGGGATCTCGGCGACGCGGCCGCGACCCGCGAGGTGCTGACGGACGCCCAGGAACTGCGTGTGAACGACGGTGGCGTCGGCGGAGCCCGCCCGGTCGCGGTGGCGCTCGATGGTCTGCTCGATGGAGTCGACCGCGCGCAGCGTGCGCTGGATCTCCGCCTGCGTGGCGCCGGCGTCGAGGGCGAAGCCCGCGGGGACGATCCCGATGAGGATCAGCATCACCAGCCCGACGCCCTTCTGGCCGTCGTTGGAGCCGTGCGCGAGGCTCACGCCGGAGCAGGTCGCGATGAGCATCGCGCGGATGAGCGGGGGCGGCGGGACGTCCTGCACCGGCGGTTCGTGCATGGCGTGGCTGCGCCCGAAGAGCCGCTTCACCAGCAGGAGCAGCAGCCCGGCGGCGAGGAAGCCGAAGAGCGGTGAGATCACCAGCGAGAGCATGGTCTCGGCGACCTTGGTGAGGTTGATCCCCTGGCCGAAGACGTGGCCCGCGCGCATGGAGTTGGCGAGGCCGACGCCGATGATCGAACCGATGAGGGTGTGCGAGCTGGAGGCCGGGATGCCGAGGTACCAGGTACCGAGGTTCCAGAGGATGGCCGAGAGCAGCAGGGACAGCACCGTCGCGATGCCGATGCCCGAGCCGCCCGCCACCACGAGGTCGAGCGGGAGCAGCTTGATGATCCCCATGGCGACGGAGATGCCGCCGATGAGCACGCCGGCGAAGTTGAAGAAGGCCGACACCACGACGGCCACCGTCGGCTTGAGCGCGTGGGTGTAGATCACCGTCGCGACGGCGTTGGCCGTGTCGTGAAACCCGTTGACGAACTCGAAGCCCAACGCGATGGCTAGGCAGACGAAGAGCAACAGCGCGCTGCCGGTGCTGAGGCCGTGGTCGAAGAGTGGGTTCATCCGGGCGACTGCCTCGTTACCTTTCCCGGAGCGGCGTGGCCAGAACAAGAAGGCCGCGCGCCCGGTGTCGACGGCGGGAGCATAGGCGGGTCTCGTGGCAGGACGGTGACAACTTCGCCCCAGGGCGGCGGTGTCGTCAGCGGCAGATGTGGGGGTGGCAGCCCGCAGGGTCGCCCGCCGCGCGGGCCGACATCCGGAAGGCGCCCGTGACGTCGCAGGCCCAGAAGGGCGGCGAGGCCTCGGTCTGCGGCGCGACGCCGCGGTGCGTCCCGCAGGAGCAGGTGCCGTCGCGGCGCTGGTAGCAGAGCTCGATGTCCGCGGCGGTCGGGCAGTTGTTGCGAACGCGCACCTCCACGCTGTCGACGTCCCCGCAGTGGGTGCCGCGGACACCGTAGACGATCTCCACGCAGCCATCGAGGTTGGTGCACGCCGAGCGGAGCGTGGCGCCGCAGGAGGCGCGGTCGGGGGCGCAGACGGACACGCCCCCGGTGGTCATCGCGCAGCACGCTCCGTTGCAGTCCCCGGCGGCGGCGCAGGTCGGGAGGCAGGTGGGGGCCTGGCCGATCCAGACGCAGCCCTCGCTGGACGCGCAGGCGGGCGTGCAGCTTCGGCCCGCGGGGGCGCCAGGCAGGCAGGTGTAGCGCTCGGAGGGCGCGCACACCGAGCGGGTGCCGCCCGCGACCCGGTCGGCGATCTCGACGCAGCAGCCCGACGGGCAGTCGGCGTTGGCCTCGCAGGGCGCCGCGCAGCGAACGCCCTCGGAGCCCCAGTCGACGCAGGCGTTGTCGAGCGCGCAGGACTCCCGCCCGCACTGCAGCCGACCCCCCGGGCCCACGAGCCAGGCCGCCTCGACGCACGCCCCCTCGGAGCCGCCGAGCGGCACGGCGCAGACCTGCAGTCCCCCGTCCATCGCCGGGCAGCGGGTGCCCGTGGAGCACCCGGCGCCGCAGCGGCAGTCGCTCTCCGCGCGGCACACCCGATGCTCGCCCTCGGCGCAGGATGGGCTCCCCTGGTCGCCCCCGCACCCGAGGAGCATCCACGCCATCAACAGCACGCATCGCCAGGGAGCCATTCGCAGCCGTGATGGAATGGCACATCACCGCGGCGTGTCGAGCCCCGCGGGCCGCTGATAGAGTCCGCGGCGTGTCGAGCGCAGCCGCCTCCCCGGGCCCCTGGATCACGGCCGTCGCGGTGGTCCTCGCGGCCGCCGCGCTCACCTTTGCGCCTTCGCTCTCCGGCGGCTTCGTCTGGGACGACCAGCTCCTCATCGTCGCCAACGAGCGCGTGCGCGACCTCGCCGACCTCCCCCAGGTCTTCGGCCGAAGCTTCTGGGACGTCTCCATCGCCAGCGCCGACCTCCGCGGCGGCTCGTACTACCGCCCGCTGATCGCGGCGGCGTTCGCGGTGGAGTTCCAGCTCTTCGGGCTGCGCGCCTGGGGCTACCACGCGGTCAACGTCGCGCTCCACCTCGCGTGCACCCTGCTCGTCGCCCGCTGGCTCTTCGCCCGCCTGCGCGCCGACGCCCCGGGCGCTCCTCCGCCCGTCGCCGCCGCCGCGCTGGGCGCCGCGCTCTTCGCGATGCATCCCTCGCGCGTCGAGTCCGTCGCCTGGATCTCCGGCAGCACCGACCTCTGGGCCACCCTCTTCGCCCTCGCCGCGCTCGGCGCATGGCAGCGCGTCCGAGGCCCCCACGGCGTCGTCGGGACCACCCTCGCCACCCTCGCGGCAGCCCTCTGCAAGGAGTCCGCGCTGGTGCTGCCGGTGCTGCTCGCGATCGAGCGAGGCCGACGTCCGTGGCGCGACCTCGCGGGCCCCTCCGCCGCCGTCGCCGCCGTCGTCGCCGCGCGGCTGTACTTACTGGGTCCGGTATTCCATGGCGAGGGGGAGGGCCTCCCCGGAGCGGCGGCGCGGGTGCTCTCCTCCGTGGGTCACCTCGTTCGCCTCGTGCTCGTCCCGTGGCCTCCCACGGTGATGCCGGCGTTCGTCCGCTTCGAGGCCTCCGGCCCCGTCGCCTACGACGCCTGGTCGGTGGCGCTCGGCGCGCTCCTCCTCGCCGGCGCCGCGGCGCTCCTCCTCGGCTCCCTCCGCCGCCCCTCGCTCCGCCCGTGGGCGCGGGACCTCTCGATCCTGCTCGTCGCACTGGCCCCCGCGGTCAACCTCGCTCCGCTGCGCCTCCAGACGCTGGTCGCCCCCCGCTTCCTCTACCTCCCGCTGCTCGGGGTCTGCGCGCTCCTCGCCCGCGCCCTGTCGCGCGTCCCTCCCTCCCAGGCGCGCGCCGTGACGATGGCGTGCGGCGCGGCCCTCCTCCTCTGCGCCTCGCTGGTCGTCCGGCACACCGCGGCCTTCGCCTCGTCGGCCGACCTCTGGGCCTGGGAGGTCGCGATCAACCCCGACAACCACTTCGCGCTGAAGGCCCTCGCCATCGCCCGCACCCGCGAACGCCGGCCGATCGAGGCCCTCGAGCTCTCGATCCGCGCCTTCGAGGCGGCGGGCCGGACGCACGCCCGCCAGGCCCGGGTCGACCGCGCCCTCGACGTCGCGAGCCGGGTGAGCGACCTCACCCCCGAGGCCGACCAGGAGACCCTCGTCGCGGTGCGGTCCTTCCTCGAGGCCTTCGCGCCCTCAGGCCGCGGGCCCGCGGTGCTCTCGACCCGCGCGGTGCGGCTCCGGCTGCCGCTCGACGAGGCCGACCGCGACGGCCGCATCCGCCACGCGTGGCGCATCCCCTACGCCATCGCCCTCGCCCGCACCCTGCGCTACCAGGAGTCCGAGGCGGTGCTGCGGGCGATCCTCCGAGACCAGCGCCGGGACGCGCTCGCGTGGCGCAACCTCCTCCTCGTCACCGCCTGCCAGGAGCGTTGGTCCGACGCGCTCTCCGCCTGCGCGCCCGCCCTCCGCGCCAACCCCTCCGACGCCACCGCGCGGCACCTTTGCGACGCCATCGCGCGCGCCGAAGCGCTCTCCCGGGCGACCCCGGCGGAGCCCCTCGACGCCCTGGTGCATCGCTCCAGGCTGCTGCTCTCCATCGGCGCGCGAGAGCTGGTGCGCCGCATGGTCGAGCCGGCCGCCGCGCAGCACCCCGAGCGGGCCGACCTCGCGCTGCTGCTGGTGAGGGCCGACCTCGCGGACGGCGTGCTCGACCGTGCCCGAGCGAGGCTCGACGCGCAGCGCGCCCGGGGTTCTACGCCCGAGCTCGAGGCGCTCGGTCATGAGCTCGATCGACGCTCGTCTCCCTGAGCGGCGGTCGACGTATATTCGCCGCGTGAAATCCCACATGGCCATCGCGGGCCTGGCCGCGCTCGCTCTCCACGGCTGCGATGACGCGGCCCCCGCCGTGACCGACGCGGCCCCCATCGACGCGGCCCCCCTCGACGCGCTCGTCGTCGATGACCTGGCGCTGACCACCGACGATCGCCCCGTCGACCCACCGCGCGACGTGCCGCCGCCCATCGACCTCGGCTCCGGTCCGATCGATCCGGCGAGCTGGCCCGTCGACCGCCCGGGCCCCTACCGCGTCGGCTACCGCACCTTCCGCCACACGTACACGCCGCGCGGGAGCTCCACGCCCCGCACCATCCCGCTGCACATCTGGTATCCGACGCTGGTCGCCGAGGGGGCGCACCCCACCTACGCGCTGATCTTCCGGGACACCGAGTCGTTCATCGACGCGCCGCCCGCGCCGCCCGCGCACCCCCGCGGCTACCCCGTGCACGTCTACTCGCACGGCCACCAGGGCTTCGGCCCCACCAGCCATTTCCTGATGCGCTACTTCGCCTCGCACGGCTGGATCAGCGTCGCCCCGGACCACATCGGCAACACCCTCCTCGACACGCCCGACCCTCGGCCCGTGCAGATCTACTACTGGCGCTCGCTCGACGTGAGCGCCGCCCTCGACGCCGTCTCCGCCCTGCCCCCGAGCGACCCGCTCTCCGGGCGCCTCGACGCCCGCGCGGCCATCCTCTCGGGTCACTCCTTCGGCGTGCACACGCTCTGGGCGAGCGCCGGCGCGACCTTCGACGTCGACACCATCCGGCCCCGCTGCACCCCGAAAATCTCCTGCACCGAGGCCGACCTCGCGGAGTTCGGTCGGGGCGTCGCCGACCCGCGCTTCGCCGCGGTTATCCCCATGGCCGGCTCCATCGACCGAAGCTGGTTCGGCGCGTCGGGGCACCGCTCGGTGCGGGTGCCCGTTCTCTCCATGAGCGGCACCCTCGACCCCGTCGGCGCCGACACCCAGTTCGACTCCACCTCGGGCGTAGACCTCACCTGGATCGATGTCCGCGGCGGCTGCCACCAGTTCTTCGCCCTGGGCCACTGCCCGATGATCGACGACGCCCTCCAGGCCCCGATCGTCGGCACCTACGCCCTGGCCTTCGCGCGGCGCCACCTCCTCAGTGACGCCGACCCGGCCGTGCGCGCCATCCTCGACGGCACCCGGGCCGTCCACGAGCGGGTCACCTTCCGCCATCACCCGTCGACGCCGTGAGCCCCGGCGACGCGATTACAATCCCGTATACTGCCCCGCCGCCCTCAACCGCTGTCCGGAGGTTCCTCTTGCACGCGACGTATGCCTCCCGCTGGTCGCTCGCGCTCGCGCCGCTCCTCGCGGTCGCCTGCAGCGACGCCACGCCGCCTGCAGCTACGCCCGACGCGGGCGTGGCGCAGCCCCCCGCCACGGTGACGTACAACCCGCCCGAGCCGGTGCTCCGCCGCCTCACCAAGGGGCAGTACGTCAACGCCATCCACGACCTCCTCGGCGACGACCTGCTCGTCACCCGGCCGATGGAGCCCGACGTCCCGCTCGGCGGCTCGGTCTCCGTCGGCGCGGCCAGCACCAGCATCTCCCGGCGCGGCGTGGAGCAGTACGAGGCGCTGGCCTACGACCTCGCCGAGCAGCTCCTTCGCTCCGAGGCGCGCCGCGCCCGCGCGGTGGGCTGCACCCCGACCGGCACCGCCGACGCGGCCTGCGCGGAGACCTTCCTCCGGGCCACCGGCCGAAGGCTCTGGCGCCGCCCCCTCACCGACGCCGAGCTGGGCGCCCTGGTTACCCTGGCCGGTAACGCCGCCACCACGCTCAACGACTTCCACCGGGGCCTCGAGTACGCCCTCGCGGCGATGCTCCAGTCGCCGCATTTCCTCTTCCGCGCCGAGCTCGCGGAGCCCGGCTCCGGCGCCGCCGCCGCGCGCTTCAGCGCCTACTCCCTCGCCTCGCGCCTCGCGTTCTTCCTCTGGAACAGCCCCCCCGACGACGCCCTCCTCACCGCCGCGGCGGAGGGGCGCCTCGACTCGGACGAGGGCCTCCGCGCGGAGGTCGAGCGCATGCTCGCGTCGCCGAAGCTCAGCCGAGGGCTGCGGGCCTTCGTCACCGAGTGGCTCGGCCTGCAGCTCCTCGACGGCGTGTCGAAAGACCCGATGGTGTTCACCTCGTTCAGCAGCGACGTGCCCGCCGCGGCGCGCGAGGAGACGCTCTCCCTCGCGGAGCACCTCGCGATCACCCGCGACGCGGACTTCCGGGACATCCTCACGACGCGCGAGACCTTCGTGAACCGCCGCCTCGCGTCGATCTACAACGTGCGCGCCCCGTCGCAGACGAGGGCCGACGGCTTCGGCCTCATCACCCTGCCGGCGGACTCTCCCCGCCGCGGGCTCCTCGGTCACGTGAGCGTGCTCGCCCTCGCGGCGCACCCGGTCTCGACCTCGCCGACGCTGCGCGGGAAGTTCATCCGCGAGTCGCTGCTCTGCAACGAGGTGCCGATGCCGCCGGTGAACGTCAACACCGCGCTCCCCGAGCCGTCGGCCTCGCTGCGCACGATGCGAGAGCGGCTGATCCAGCACCAGGCCGACCCGACGTGCCGGTCGTGCCACCTGCTGCTCGACCCCATCGGGCTCGCGCTCGAGCACTTCAACGGCATCGGCGCGTGGCGCCCCGACGACCGCGGCGCCCGCATCGACCCGAGCGGCAACCTCGACGGGGTGAGCTACCGCGACGCGCTCGGGCTTACGCAGACCATCCACGACTCGCCCTCGTTTCCGCGCTGCGTGACCACGAGGCTCTACCGCTTCGCCTACGGTCGGCACGAGAGCGACGGCGAGGTGGCGGAGGTCGGGAGGCTCTCGCAAGACTTCGCGTACGGCGGCTATCGCCTGCGGAGGTTGATGTCATCCATCGCCACGAGCGCCGCGTTTCGCCGCGCCGACGGCGTCGCCGGGAGGCAGCCGTGAAGACCCGCATCCACCGACGAACGCTCCTCAAGGGCCTGCTGGGCGGCGCCGCGATCTCCATCGGGCTGCCTCCGCTCGAGTGCTTCATCAACGCCAACGGCACCGCGTACGCGGGCGGCGGCAGCAGCTTCCCCAAGCGCTTCGGCGTCTTCTTCTGGGGCAACGGCGTGCTCCCCGCGCGCTGGAACCCGACCTCCGAGGGCGCGGACTACGCGCTCTCGCCGCAGCTCATGCCGCTGAGCGCGCTCAAGTCCGACCTGACGGTGATCTCCGCGTCGCGCGTGCTCACCACCAACTCCTCGCCGCACCTCTCCGGGCCGACGGGGCTCTTCACCGGCGACGCGATCGTCGGTGGGACCGTCACCCGCCCCAGCATCGACCAGCTGCTCGCGGCGGAGATCGGCGGAGAGACGCGCTTCCGGTCGCTGGAGATCGGGGTGCAGCGCTCGGAGAACAGCTACTCCTACAGCGGGCCCAACCAGGTGAACCCGCCGGAGACCTCTCCCCGCGCGTTCTTCAACCGCCTCTTCGGCGAGGGGTTTCGCATGCCCGGCGAGATGACCACGGTCGACCCGCGGGTGCGCCTTCGCCGCAGCGTCCTCGACGCGGTGGGGGCCCAGGCGAGCGACCTGCGCAACCGCCTCGGCGCCGCCGACCGCATCCGGCTCGAGCAGCACCTCGAGGGCGTGCGCGGCCTCGAGCGCCAGATCGCGCGCCTCGAGGAGAACCCCCCCAACCTCGCCGCCTGCCGCCGCCCCGACGCGCCCCCGGAGGCCTACGCCGACCTCGAGGGACGCCCGCAGATGTCGGCCATCTCGCGCGCGATGTCCGACCTCATGGCGATGGCCCTCGCCTGCGACCAGAGCCGCGTCTTCTTCAACATGTACTCGCAGTCGGTGAACAACACGCTCTTCCCGGGCGCTCCGGCGGGGCACCACCAGCTCACGCACGACGAGCCAGGAGAGCAGCCGATGGTCGACGCCATCGTGCGGCTCATCATGAGCGACCTCGCGTACTTCCTCACCGCGCTGCGCAACGTGCGCGAGGGCGACGGCAACCTGCTCCAGCACTCCATCGTGCTCTGCACCACCGACTGCTCCTACGGCAGGTCGCACTCCATCGACGACTATCCCCTCATCATCGCGGGCAGCGGCGGCGGGGCCCTCGCCACGGGCCGCCACATCGCCGCGCGCGGCGAAAACGCCTGCAAGGTGTCGCTGTCGATCCTCCGCGCGATGGGTGTGCGGGCGCCGGAGTTCGGCGTCGGCGCGGGCCGCACCACCGACGGCCTCTCGGCGCTCTCCCCATGAGGCACCTCCCCATGAAGACCCTCCGCCACGCCCTGCTCGCCGCGCTGCTCGCCGCCTCGTCGGGATGCTCCGACGACTCCGGCGTCGACCCCTTCGCGGGACCGGTCCCCGCGCAGTGCCCCGCCACGTCGCTCGAGCAGTCGATGATCCTCACGCGGCTGGTGCTGCTGCGACAGCCCATGCCCGGGGTGTCCGAGGGCTTCGACCTCGACGGCCGGGTGAGCGGCGCGGACGACAACCTCTCCTGCCGACGCCGCGACCTCACCTCGCCCGAGGGGACGCCCGGCATCGACAACCAGTTCTCGCTCCTCGTGCCCGCGCTCGACACCGCCACCTCGGGCGCCCTCGACGCGGCCATCCAGGCGGCGATCAACAACGGCCAGCTCATGGTGGCCGTGTCCATCGAGGGCCTCGACGACCGGCTCAACGACCCCTGCGTGAGCCTGGTGTTTCGCCGGGTGCAGGGCAGGCCCTTCGTGGGCAGCGACACCCGCATCGACCCGGGCCAGACCTTCGACACGCTCCGCGACGAGCCCGTCAGCCGCGTCACCGGCAGGATGCGCAACGGCGTCATCGAGGCCGGTCCCTTCCCCCTCGGGCTGCCCATCGCCGTGCTCGACGCGCGCTTCGTGATCCAGCTTCAGAACGCGCGGGTGCGCATCCGGTGGAGGGCCGACGGCACCTTCGAGGGGCTCATCGGCGGCGGCATCGAGGCGGCGCAGATGATCGCCACGACGCAGACCCTCACCATCGGCTCCGACCTGATGGGTCTCGTCCGACGGCTGATCCTCTCCATCACCGACCTCGACCCCGACGCCGACGGCAACTGCCGCTCGTTCTCCGCGGCGGTGTCCTTCGAGGGCCGCTCGGCCTTCGTCAACCCGTAGCGTTCAGGCCGCGACCTGCCGGTGCAGCGATCGGTTGGCGAGCCGCGACGCCGCCACCCACGTCAGCGCCATGATCGAGTGCTGCGGGTTCACCCCGAGGTTGGTGGGAAACACGCTCGCGTCCATCACGTGCAGCCCCCGGACGTCGTGCACCGCGAGGTTCTCGTCCACCGCGCTGGCCCGCGGATCGCTGCCTGCGCACGCGGTGCCGAAGAGGTGCGAGGTGATCATGTTCACGTGCTGCGGCCGGAGCGTGGCGCGGTCGATGGCGTCCACCTCCGCGACGCTCTTCAGCACCGAGGGCAGCTCCCCGATGCCCGGGAAGACCTCCCTCGCCCCCGCCGCGAACATCATCCGGCAGACCAGCCCGATGCCGTCCTTCACCCGCTCCATGTCCCGCGCGGTGGGCGTGAAGTGCACCGCGGCGTCGCTGCCGCCGCCGAAGAGCGCGGGGCGCACCCGGCCGTGGGCCTCCATGCGGCAGATGAAGCTCCACTGGGCGTAGTGGTCCATCTCGGCGAGGCGACTCTGCCAGGCCGCGCCCGCGCCGGGCAGCCTCGGGGCCAGGAGCTCTGGTGGTAGCGCCAGGGTCTCCACCTTCAGCCGGCGGTCGCGCAGCGGCACCTCGTAGCCCTGCGTCGCGCCGTGGCTCATCTCGATCGGCTCATCGAAGCGACCCACCACCGCGCAGCCCGGGTGGGCCTGGAACCGCTCGCCCACCATGCCTCGCAGCCCGCTGCGCCGCAGGATGACCGGCGTCTGTATCGCGCTCGCGGCGACGATCACGGCCTCCCTCGCCATCACCCGGAGCTGCGCCACCGGGCGTCGGGTGACGGGGTCGAGCAGCACCCCCTCGACGCCCACCGCGCGTCCCCACTCGATGAGCACGCGGTCGACGCGCGCCAGCGTGAGGAGCCTCGCCCCGTCCCGCTGTGCCCTCGGGATGTACGAGACGTCCATGCTCTGGCGCGCCTCGCCGGGGCATCCCTGGAGGCAGCGCGCGCTGCCCTTGCAGCGGGCGGCGTTGCGGGTCATCGGCTGGCCGGGGAGCCCGAGCACCCGGCAGGCCTCGGCCATGCGCTCGGAGTTGCCGCCGAAGAGCGCCGTGCTGGTCTCGGTGACCTCGAGCTCGCGCTCGATCTGGTCGAAGGCGTCGTCGAGGGCGCGGCGCTCGACGAGGTGCGAGAGGCCGTGCTGCGCGATCCACTCGTCGCGAACGTCTTCGGGCAGGCGCCAGATGATGCCGGAGTTGATGGCGGTGGCCCCGCCCACGCAGCGCCCCTGGAGCATCGGCAGCGGCGTGGAGCCCCGGGTGGTGGAGGTCGCGAAATCGCGGAACGCCATCGCCATGGCGTCGAGCACCTCCGCGGGTCGCTCGGCGGTGCGTAGCTGCGGCCCCTCCTCGAGCATCAGCACGTCGCGGCCCGCCCCGGCGAGCACCCTCGCGGCGGTCGCTCCTCCGGCGCCGGTGCCGACGATGACGAAGTCGGCCACGTCGTCGACGACGCGCATCACGCGGCCCCCGGCGACGGGACCATGAGCACCGGGAGCGCGACGCGGGCCCTGACGGGTAGCGCCGCCGCCCGGTGGTCGTAGTGGGTGCGCCCCCGCACCGAGGCGACGCGGAACATCGCCATCGACGCGGCGAGCTTGAGCAGCACCCCGAGGCCCCGCAGCATGTAGAGCCGGTGCGAGCAGATGCGGGCCAGCACCGCGGCGCGCTCGGTGGAGTCGAGCGCCGCGAAGGACCGCAGGCGCCCCAGCAGGAGCAGCGGCGAGAGCATCGCCACGAGCACCGCCGCGCGCATCCCGAGCCGCCCCATCGGGCTCGACGCGTCGTACATGGTGAGCGCTCCGCGGACGAAGTCGACCTCGCCGGGTCGGAGGCCGAGGCCCCCGGCCGCCGGGTCGATGAACGAAGGGAGGACGATGGAGAGCCAGTGGCGCTCGACTCCGGTCATGGTCATGGGTGCATCTCCTGCGAGGACGGCGGCGTGGGTGCTTCGGAGGCGTGACCGAGCGTCGCGCGCAGCCGCGCGAGCATGTGGCGATCGAGTCGTTCGATGAGCACCCGCGCGTAGCGGCGGGCGCTGCTGGCGTCGCGGAGCTCGATGAGCTCCAGCACGCGGTCGTAGAAGCGCATCGTCGCGTCGGCCTGCACCAGGAACGCGAGCTCGAGCCCCGGCTGGCGCTCGAGCATGCGCACGAGCGTGTTGGCCACCAGCACGAGGGCGAGGTTGTGCGTCGCTCCCGCGAAGCGCCTCGCCAGCGCGAGGTCGGAGGCGATGTAGCGCTCGGGCTCTCCCCGGAGCCCCCGCTGCACGTCGACATGGGAACGCAGCGCCATGAGCTCGTCGGCGGTGCACCGCTCGGCCGCGAGCCCGATGGCCTCCACCGCCAGCGTGCGCCGAAGCTCCATGAGGTCGGCGAGGAGCGCCACCGGGTCACCCGAGGTGAGCGTCCCGAAGGCGGCCATGTGCGCCATCATCTCGATGCCGCCGGTCTCCCGGACGTCGAGCACCAGGGTCCCCGACCCATGGACCGCCCGGAGCAGGCCCTCGCCCTGGAGCCTCGTGATGGCCGCCCTCAGCGTCGCCCGGCTCACCCCGAGCTGGATCGAGAGCTCACGCTCCCCGGGCAGCTTGCTCCCTACCGGATGCTCGCCCCGCAGGATGGCCGCACGCAGCGCGTGGGCGGCGAGCGAGGCGGCGTCTGTGGTGCTGGGGTCGGGGTGCATGCGAGGGCTCGACTGGTCTGACCAGTTCATGCTCAGTGCGTAACACGCGTAGCACCACATGCGCAAGGCACGGCCCACGAGGTGCCACGCAAGGGTGGCACCCCCGTGGATGGGGCTCGATGGACCGCAGCGGTAGGGCGCAGGTCAGAGCGGGGATGAGGGAGGAGCGAGCTGCGGGACGCCGGGGGCGCCTGGGGCTTCGAAGTGGTGCCAGACGCCGCCGATGCGGCGCTGGTGGGGGAAGTACTCGGCCTTGTAGTTCAGGTGGTCGCAGGCCCCGACATACAGGCCCAGGTAATACCACTCCATGCCGAGCTCCCGGCAGAGCTCGATCTCCCGCAGCACGGAGTAGACGCCGAGGGAGCGCCAGGACTCGTCGGGGTCGAAGTAGTGATAGACGCTCGAGACCGCGCGCTGACCGAAGTCGAGGATGCTCACGGCGATCAGTCGCTTGTCGGCGAGGTAGCGAAGCTCCCAGCTGTCGACGGAGGTCTCGACGAGGAAGAAGCGGTAGTCGGTCTCCGTGGCGAGCTGCTCCCGCTGGGAGAGGCCGCGCTCGCGGGAGTGGCGGTTGTAGAGCCGGAGGTGCTCCGAGCTCACCGAGGGGCGCACCCGCTCGACGGTGAGGTCGGCGTTGCGGCGGGCCGCGCGGCGCTGCGAGCGCGAGGGCTGGAAGGTCGGGACGTGCACCCGGATGGCCTCGCAGGCGTTGCAGGCGGGGCAGCTCGGTCGGTAGAGCAGCGGACCGGAGCGCCGGTCGCCCTGGTCGAGCAGAAGGTCGAAGAGGTCGGGGGTGAGCCGCGCGGTGGGCATCCGCAGCGGGAGCTGCATCGTGGTGTCGGGCAGGTACGGGCAGGGCTCTGGGTCGTTGGAGACCACGAAGAACCGCACCGGTTGCTTCTTCACCCACACACCTTTGAGCCTACGCCTCGCGGCCCGCGGAGAGAACCGTCAGGAGTAGTCCTTCTCGGCCCGCTCCTGGTCTTCCTTGCAGCGGATGCAGAGGTTGGTCTCCGGCCGGGCCTCGAGGCGCTTGATGGCGATCTCCTCGCCGCACTCCTCGCAGAGGCCGAAGTCGTTGCCCTCGATCTTCACGAGCGCGCGGTCGATCTTCTCGAGGAAGACCTTCTCCCGCCCGCGGAGCCGGAACGTGAAGGACTGGAGGTACTCGCTCGACGCCAGATCCATCTCGTCTGGCAGGTCGTTGGTGTCGAGGGCCATGTCCTCGGTGAGCGTGCTCTGCGCGTTCTGCAGGATCTGCGAACGCTTCTCCAGGAGGAGCGTCTTGAAGCGCTGCAACTCGGACTTAGGAAACGCCATGTTACGAAACCCCTTTCCTACCCCAACCACCGCCGATCAGGGCCGGTGAGGATATGGGGGTCCACAAAAGAGTCAAGCGAAACGATCGGCCACCGCGGGCCGTGGCAGCACTTCGCGGCGACGCGACGGCGCCCTCGCGGGCGACGGCGCCCCACCGAGGAATGGCTACTCCGCGAGGCTCTCGCGAAGGTACATTCGCCGGCATGTCGACTTCGATCCGGCGGGTTTCACCGTGAAGATCCTGCTCACCGGCGCGGCCGGTTTCATCGGCAGCCACACCGCCGAGGCGCTCCTGGCGCGCGGCGACGAGGTGGTGGGCTTCGACAACTTCAACGCCTTCTACGACCCGGCCATCAAGCGCCGAAACGCCGCGACCCTCGGCGCGCTCCGCGGCTTCACGATGGTCGAGGGTGACCTCTGCGACGAGCCCGCGCTCGCGGCGCTCTTCGCGGGCAACCGCTTCGACGCGGTGATCCACCTCGCGGCATGGGCGGGCGTCCGCCCCTCCATCGACTCCCCTGGCATCTACATCGACGCCAACGTGCGCGGGCTCACCAACGTGCTCGAGCGGATGCGCCACGCGGAGGTACCGAAGCTGGTCTTCGCGTCGTCCTCGTCGGTCTACGGCGGCAGGACCACCGTGCCCTTCCGCGAGACCGACCCGGTCGACCGACCCATCTCGCCCTACGCCGCGACCAAGAAGGCCGGGGAGGTGCTCTGCGCCACCTGGAACCACCTCTACGGCACCCACGTCGCGGCGCTCCGCTACTTCACCGTGTATGGCCCGCGGCAGCGGCCGGAGATGGCCTTCCACAAGTTCGCCACGATGATCGCCCGCGGCCGCTCGATCCCGATCTACGGCGACGGCAGCAGCGCGCGCGACTACACGTACATCGCCGACATCGTGCAGGGCACCGTCGCGGCGCTCGACCACTGCGAGGGCTACGAGATCTACAACCTCGGCGAGTCGCACACGACGCGCCTCGACGCGGTGGTCGAGAAGCTCGGCCGCGCCCTCGGCATCGAGCCCAGGACGCACCACGAGCCCGACCAGCCGGGCGACGTCCCGATCACCTTCGCGGACATCACCCACGCCCGGGAGAAGCTCGGCTACGCGCCCACCACCCTCATCGACGAGGGCCTCGCGCGCTTCGCGGAGTGGTTCCATCGGGAAGGCGTCCGTTGAGATGATGGGCCGGGCGCTCGTCCGCGTCGGCCCGTGGCTGCGCGGCGGCGCCCTCGCGCTCCTGCTTGCGGCGCTCATCGCCCCGATGCCCGCGGCGCTGCTCGACGCGCTGCTCGTGGCCAACCTCGCCGCCTCGCTCGTGGTGCTCCTGAGCTGCGCGGCCCCGAGGCCTCCGCGCGTCGTGAACGCGCTCCCCGCGGTGCTCCTCGGCGGCGCGCTGGTTCGCCTCGCGCTCGAGCTCGCCGCGTCGCGCGCCATCCTGGGCGGCGGCTCTCCGGGCGCGGTCATCGCCGCCTTCGGTTCGGTGGCGGTGCGCGGCGACGCGGTGGTGGGCGCGGCGGTCTTCGTGATCCTCACGGTGGTGCAGCTCGTGGTGGTGGTGCAGGGCGGAGAGCGGGTGGCGGAGGTCGCGGCGCGCTTCGCCCTCGATGCGATGCCGGGTCAGCAGCTCGCCATCGACGCCACCGCGCGAGGCGGAGCCATCGACGCGCGGCAGGCGAGGCGCGAGCGCGAGGCGCTGGAGCAGCGGGCTCAGCGCGCCGGAGCGATGGACGGGGCGATGCGCTTCGTGAAGGGCGACGCGGTCGCGGGCGTGGTCATCGTGCTGGTCAACCTCATCGCCGGAACGCTCCTGGGCATCTCTCGCGGAGGCCTCGCGCCAGGCGCCGCGGCGGCGCGGTACGCCACGCTGGCCATCGGTCAGGGGCTCCTCGCGCAGGTGCCCTCGATGCTCCTCGCCGTCGCCGCGGCGCTCTCCGTGAGCCGCCCCCTGGTGCGCCCCGACGACCGCCGCCTGGTGGCCTCCTCGACGCTCCGCGCGTGCGCCGGGGTGATGCTCCTCGTGGGCGTCGCGCCGGGATTTCCGCTCTGGCCCTTCGCCCTGGTGGCCGCCGCGCTGGCGGCGCTCTCGCTCCTGCCGCAGGCCCCCGAGGAGAGCGCGCTCGTCGACCGGATCGACATCGACGACACCGAGCGCCGGCTCGATGAGCTCTCGGTCGACGCCCCGGCGCTGGTGAGGGCGACCTCCCCGGCGCTGATCTCTGCGACGGAGCTGACGGCGCTGCGACGCTGGCTGGCGGAGGAGGAGGTTCCCTCTGGCGATCTGCGCGCGCTGCTGGAGGCGGTGCTGCGCGCGGGCGCCGCGGGCGATGCGGCGGAGCGGTGGCGTTCGAGGGTGCGCGAGGCGCTCGGCCCGGTGCTCTCAGCGCGCTTCGCGCCGCAGGGGGAGCTCGCCGTGTGGATGATCGGCCCGACGCTCGAGGGCGCCCTCCGCGACGAGCTGGCGCGGCGGCCGACGTTCGGGGCGGCGCTGACGGACGACCTGCGGACGATGGTCGACGGAGGGTGCGCGGGCGACGAGACGGTGACGCTGCTCGCCGCGCAGCCGGTGCGGCGGGCGCTCTGGGAGAGCCTGCGCGCGGGTCGGCGGCGCTGCGTGGTGCTCGCGCCGGAGGAGCTCGGCGCCGCCGTGAAGATCACGGTGCGCGGGGTGCTCGATCCGATGGGCTGATCGGGAGTGGAGTGGGACGAGGCGGGGATCAGTAGCCGCGGCGCATCACGACGGGCGCGCCGTTCTCGATCTCGCGGCTGCTGAGGCTGACGAGGCACGCGGCGCTGCGGGGGTGCACGGCGACGACGATGAGCTCGCCGGCGACCTCCACCGGGAGCTCCTCTCCGGCGCGGAAGGACTCGGCGTCGGGCGCGTGGTCGACGTGCCCGTCGCCGTCGCGGTCGATCTCCTGGATGCGGATGCCGCGGCTGTAGCCCTCCACCGAGCGGCGCCACGGGTCGCCGCGCTGCGTGAGGAAGAGCCGGTTGCCGAGGCGCACGCCGTCCTGCGAGCCGCGGTCGATGATGACCACGAAGTTGCTCCCGACGATCTCGCGCGGGGTCGGCGTGGCGACGACGTGGGCGGTGAGGTCCCGGTCGTTGGGCACCGGCGGCACGGGGAGAAACTGCCGCTGGATGACCGCGACGCGCTCGCCCCGCTCGATGGGCTCGAGGGACTCGGTGATGCGCACCGTCGCGATGTGTCGGCGAGCGTCCCAGGAGTCGACGACGACGGTGCCGAGGATCCGAACGACGCGTCCGGCGTCGCGGTCCGACCCGCGCGTCGCCTGCGCCGACGAGTAGATGGTGTAGGTCTCGCCGACGTTCGGGGCGCGCCGCGGAAACTCCACGTACGCCTGGTCGCCCTCGGAGAGGAGCATGTTGTCCTCCGGGGCGCCGACGATGGACCCCGAGGTGTTGATCTCCTCGGTGGTCGCCCACGCGGACTCTCGCAGGAACACCGTTCCGCGCGGGTAGCGCGCCGCCTGACGGGTGACGCGCAGGCCCCCTGGCGTCTGGACCATCGAGGTCGTCGGCGTCGCGACCGACACCTCACCGGGCAGCAGCAGCCGCACCTGGTCTCCCGGGAAGATCCAGTGGGGGTTGGTGATCTGCGGGTTGCGCGCCCAGACCCGCGGCCAGTACCAGGGGTTCTCGAAGTAGTACCCCGAGATGTCCCACAGCGTGTCGCCGGTGTTCACCGTGTGGAACTCCGGCACCAGGCCGCCGCTGCTGTGGGGCGTCGAGCCCGTCGTCCCCGACGACAGGGTGATCGTCGTCCGCGGGCGCGCGACCACCGCCGCGGGCGTCGCCTCGTCGTTCACCGTCACCTGCGCGTTCGCGATCGCCGGCACTGCCAGAACGGTCGCGACCCACGGCCAACGCCAGAAGAACCTCATCGTCCCTGTTCCCTCTCGTCGCGAAGCCGTCGTGCGGCCTCGGAATCTGGATGCTCGCTCAGAAGTCGCTGCCCCGCGCGCTCGGCCCCCGCGGCATCGCCCGTGCGTCGCAGCGCCGTGCGCAGCGTGAAGAGCGCGTCGGGCACCTTGTTGCCCACCGGGAAGCGCTCGATGAGCCCCTGCAGCTCGCGCACTCCGCGAGGCGCGTCGCCGGTGCGCAGGAAGCACTCGGCCCGCCAGTACATCGCGTTGTCGGCGTGCGGGTGCGAAGGCCACCGCACGAGGAAGCCCGCGAAGGCCTCGACCGCCTCGGAGCAGCGGTTGGCGCGCGCCATCGAGAGCGCCTCGTCGTAGGCCGTCGCGGCCCGAGGATCGAGGGTGCCCGGGGCGTCCGTCGTGAGCGCGATCGGCGCGTGACCATTACGAGGCGGGGTAATCCCCGCTGGAGCGGGAGCCGGAGGCGGCGGAGCGGCAGGGCGGGGCGCCGTCGGCGCGGCGGGTACCGGCGGCACCGGCACCACCGGGAGGCGCTCGTTGGCGTGGACCACGAAGGGCTCCCGCTCGGGGATGCGCTCGTTGCGAGAGATACGCACCGCGGGAAGGTTGGACTGGTCGGCCGCGTCGGCCTCTGCCTCCTCGGCGCGGCCCGCGCGCACGGAGGTGCTGTCGACGCGAATCGGCTCCGCGGGGCTCGTCTCGACGCCGAGGCGGATCGTCGCGCGGTGCATGTCCGTCGCGGCGACCGCGCGCCGGGCCTGCTGCGCCGCGTCCTCGGTGATCACCACGCGGTGGTGGAGCACCTCGAGCTGCGAGGCCTGACGCTCCTGCTCGCTGCGCATCCGGCGCATCTCGGTCTCCATGCGCGCGAGGGTGGCGCTGGTGTTGGCGCTGCAGCCCCAGCCGACGAGCGTGAGGGAGAGTGCGAGTGCTCTGGGTCGCATGGTCTCGTCGAGCGTAGAGCGTTGCCCCGCGGCTCGCCAAGAAAGTGCCGCACGCAACTCGCGCGGAATTTCCCGACGACAAGCGGCCCATGGAAGACCCCCTCCCCTACGCCCCCCTCTCGATTCCCATCGCCGGCCGCGTCGATCCGCGCTGGGACCCGCTCTGGATCCACGGCGACCCCTCGGCGCTCGGGCCTCCGGTGGTGGCGATCATCGGCACGCGCATGCCCGACCCCGCGGCGCGTGCGCTGGCCCACAACCTCGCGCGAGACCTCTCGCAGCGCGGCGTTCGGGTGCTCTCTGGCGGGGCGCTCGGCATCGACGCCGCCGCGCACCAGGGCGCCCTCGACGGCGGCGGCCGCACCGCCGTGGTGCTCCCCTGCGGGCTGGCGCACTGCTATCCCCGCCGGCACGCGGCGCTCTACCGGGCGATCGTCGCGAGCGGCGGGGCGCTGGTCTCGCAGTTTCCACCGGAGACCCCGCCGACGCAGTGGACCTTCCCCCGGCGCAACGAGCTGCTGGCCGCGCTCGCGGACGTGGTGGTGGTGGTGCAGGCGCCCGACCCCTCCGGGGCGCTCATCGCGGCGGACTCGGCGCGGCGGGCGGGCCGACGGCTGATGGCGGTGCCCGCCTCCCCCTTCGACCGGCGCTCCCGGGGCAACGTCCGGCTGCTTCGGGCGGGCGCGCGCCCGTGCGTGAACGCGGACGACGTGCTGGCGTACCTGTCCGAGACCGACGGCGCGCTCTTCGCGCGTGACGCCACGCACGCACCCGTGAGCGCGCGGGTGTCGCGCCCGCGGGCATCCGCAGCGCGCGCTCCCTCGCGCGCCCGAGGCCCCGACCCCCTCACGCTGGACGAGGCAGGATCGCTCGTGTACGAAGCCCTCGCCGTCGGGCCACGGCACATTGAAGAGGTGGCCCGCGCGTCGGCCCTGTCGACCTCTCGAGCGCAACAGGTTCTCTTGACGCTCGTCCTGGCAGGATTCATCGAAGACCGCGGCGGAGGGATGTTCACCCGCGCAGAAGCGTAGCGGTGCACAAGCCCTTCACTGTTGTGTAAGGAGCAGCGATGTCGAAGGCACTGATCATCGTAGAGTCACCGGCGAAGGCCAAGACGATCCAGAAGTACCTGGGGAAGGACTACGAGGTGCTCGCGAGCAAGGGGCACATCCGCGACCTCCCCAAGTCGGGCCTGCAGGTCGACGTCGAGCACGGCTACGCGCCGCACTACGAGGTGCTCGAGGACCACAAGTCGGTGGTGACGGAGATGCGCCGCGCGGCCAAGGAGGCGGACGTGATCTTCCTCGCCCCCGACCCCGACCGCGAGGGAGAGGCCATCGCCTGGCACATCGCCCACGAGCTGCGCTCGGCCAAGAAGCCGATGCACCGCGTGGAGTTTCACGAGATCACCAAGAAGGGCGTGCAGCTCGGGCTCTCGACCCCGCACGAGGTGAACCAGAACCGCTTCAACGCCCAGCAGGCGCGGCGCATCCTCGACCGGCTCATCGGCTACGAGCTGTCGCCGGTGCTCTGGAAGCGCCTCTGCCGCCAGGTCAACGGCCACTACCTCTCCGCCGGCCGCGTGCAGTCGTCCGCGCTGCGACTGATCGTCGACCGCGAGGACGAGATCATCGCCTTCAACCCGCAGGAGTACTGGCCCGTCGGCGTCGAGCTGCTGGGCAAGAACCGCCCATCCTTCCGCGCGAGCCTGATCGAGAGCGACGGCCGCAAGCTGGTCACCCCGACCAGGGAGCGCGTGCCGAAGGCCGGGGACTACGTCCTCAGCAACGAGGCCGACGCCGCCGCGGTCACCGCCGACCTCAAGACCGCGCGCTTCAAGGTGGCCACGGTCGAGCGCAAGGAGCGCCGCCGCCGGGCGCCGCCGCCGTACATCACCTCGTCGCTCCAGCGCGACGCCTCCAGCCGCATCGGCTTCTCCGCCTCGCGCACCATGCAGGTCGCGCAGCGGCTCTATGAAGGCATCGACGTCGGCGCCGAGGGGCCCGTCGGCCTCATCACCTATATGCGTACCGACTCGACGCGCATGAGCGCCGAGGCCGTCGACGGGGCGCGCACGTACATCGAGCAGCGCTTCGGCAAGGAGTTCGTCCCGGAGAAGCCCAACTTCTTCAAGACGCGCAGCAACGCCCAGGACGCCCACGAGGCCATCCGGCCGACGTCGATGGAGCTGCACCCGGACGCGATCAAGAAGTTCCTGAAGTCGGACGAGTTCAAGGTGTACCGGCTCATCTGGGAGCGCTTCGTCGCGTGCCAGATGTCCGACGCGCTCTACGACGGCACCACCGTGACCATCGAGGCGCAGGGCGCGAAGAAGCACCTGCTGCGGGCGTCGGGTCAGGTGCTGAAGTTCGCCGGCTGGCTCGAGGCGCAGGGCGCCAGCGAGCGCGCCGAGGAGGTCGCCGGCGAGGAGTCCGTGCGCGACGGCGCCGCCGCTCCGTCCGAGGGCGGCGACGAGGAGAAGACCCTCCCGATGCTCGCCGAGGGCGAAGGGCTCTCGGTGATCGATCCGCCGGGGGTGCTCACGGAGCAGAAGTTCACGCAGCCCCCCGCGCGCTACAACGAAGGCTCGCTGGTGAAGGCCCTCGAAGACCTCGGCATCGGCCGCCCGAGCACCTACGCCGAGATCGTGAGCAAGGTGCTCTCTCGCGACTACGTGCAGAAGCAGGACAAGCAGCTCGTTCCGACCAAGCTCGGGACGACCAAGACCCACGGGCTGCAGGCGCGCTTCCCGACCGTGGTGGACTATGAGTTCACCGCGAAGATCGAGAAGGACCTCGACGCGGTGGAGTCGGGCGAGGCCGACTGGGTGAAGCTCGTCGACGCGATCTACAAGCCCTTCAAGGAGATCGTGGTCGCGGAGATGAGCGCCAAGGAGCCCGGCGAGGGCTGGCCCCGCGCGGAGCCGTCGGACCGCATCTGCGACAAGTGCGGCTCGCCGATGGTCAAGCGCTGGGGACCCAACAGCAATTTCTTCGCCTGCACCGCGTACCCCAAGTGCAAGAACATCGTCGACGAGAACCCGGCGCCGCCGCCAGAGGTCTACGCCGATCGCAAGTGCCCGAAGTGCAGCCGCGACCTGCTGGTGAAGACGCGACGCGGCACGGACGAGAAGTTCCTGTCGTGCAGCGGGTGGCGCAAGAAGGAGCCGCTCTGCGACTACACCGCGCCGATGCCCATCGGCATCCGGTGCCCGAAGTGCCACGACGGCGAGGTCATCAAGGTCGGCGCCGCCAAGGGCCGCCGCCCCTTCTGGGGCTGCAGCAACTACGCGACGGACCTGAAGTGCGACTTCCGGCTCTTCCAGCCGCCGGTGAAGGAGGCTTGCCCGCAGTGCAACGCGACCTTCCTGGTGCAGGCCGGCGGCAAGACCCGCCCGGTGCTGAAGTGCGTCACCGAGGGCTGCGGCTTCGAGCGAGCGCTCTCGGCGGCGGACGGTGCCGATGGAGACGGAGACGGCGAGGAGGCCCCGGCTCCGAAGTTCCGCGGCGGCGCCAAGAAGGCGTCGAAGAAGGGCGCCTCCGAGGCGAGCGCCTGAGCTCGCGACCGCGACCACTCTCCCTCCCCTGATCCCTCCCTACGAAGACACAGGACCGAAGCGATGACGGAACCGAGCGCGGTGACGGTGGTGGGCGGCGGCCTCGCCGGGTGCGAGGCGGCCTGGCAGCTCGCGTGTCGTGGCGTCGCCGTCACGCTCGTCGAGCAGAAGCCCCTCCGCCGCACCGCGGCGCAGACCGGCGACGGACTCTGCGAGCTGGTGTGCTCCAACTCGCTCCGCGGGGCGGCGCTCTCCAACGCCGTCGGGCTCCTCAAGGAAGAACTCCGCCGGGCGGGCTCGCTGATCATCGCCGCGGCGGACCTCACCGCCGTCCCCGCGGGCGGCGCGCTCGCGGTCGATCGCGACCGCTTCAGCGCGACCATCACCGCGGCCATCGACGCGCACCCGCTCATCACCCGGGTGTCCGCGGAGGTGACGGAGATCCCCGCCGCGCGGCCGGTGGTGCTCGCGACGGGCCCGCTGACCGGCGACGCCCTCGCCAACGACCTCGTGCGCGCCATCGGCGAGGACCAGCTCGCGTACTACGACGCCATCGCGCCCATCGTGTCGGCGGAGTCCATCGACCCCGAGAAGACCTTCCGCCAGTCGCGCTACGACAAGGGCGGCGACGACGCGTACATCAACTGCCCGATGAACGCCGAGGAGTACTACGCGTTCATCGACGCGCTCGTGGCGTCGGAGAAGGTCGCGCCTCGGGCCTTCGAGGAGGCGCGCTACTTCGAGGGCTGCCTGCCCGTCGAGGTGATGGCCTCGCGGGGCAAGGACACGCTCGCCTACGGGCCGATGAAGCCCGTGGGGCTGACCGATCCGCGCACCGGCAGGACGCCCTACGCCGTGGTGCAGCTACGGCAGGAGGACTTCGCGGCGACGGCCTACAACCTCGTCGGGTTCCAGACGAGGATGACCTACGGGGCGCAGGCGAAGGTGTTCCGGATGATCCCGGGCCTGGAGTCGGCGGAGTTCGTGCGCTTCGGCTCGGTGCACCGAAACACCTTCGTCAACGCGCCTCGGGTTCTCACCCCCGCCATGGAGCTCAAGGCTTCGCCCGGGGTCTTCCTGGCGGGGCAGATCACCGGCGTCGAGGGCTACGTCGAGAGCGCCGGAGGGGGCTTTCTCTGCGCGCTGCTGCTGGCCCAGCGGCTCGGCGGCAGGGACCTCGCCCCGCCTCCGCCGACCACGGCGCTGGGGGGACTGCTCACGCACCTGCAGACGCCGCGGGAGGACTTCCAGCCGAGCAACCTGACCTGGGCCCTGCTGCCTCCGGTGGTCGATCCGAAGGTGAAGAAGCTCCCCAAGCACGTCCGCCTGGAGCGAGGCGCTCAGCGGGCGCTCGACGACCTCGCGGCCTGGCTTCCCCTCGTCGCCGAGGGCTTCGAGGCGCGGCCCATCGCGGCCGCCGAGCCTGCGGTGGCGACCTCGTCCGCGGCGGAGTGCGCCAGCTCGGACTGAGGGGCGCTCACTCCGTCGGCACGCCGCCTTCGCGCGGACAGGTCCAGCGGCGGAGGCGGTCATGGCCGTCGATGGCGAGCAGCGCCCTTCCCATCCAGGCCATCGGGGGACGCCAGTGCGGCGCCCCTTCCCTCGCAGGGATGCCCGCCACCGCAGCAGGGACCCACCGCGACAGGTCGATCGACGCCCCCTCGACGGTCGGGTCGAGGTCGATCGATCCGCCGCGCCAGGCCACGCGCAGCACCGGGTGGCGGCGAACACATCGCCAGCTCAGCCCGGTCACCACCGGCCAGCGCACGGCGTCCGGGTCGTCGCCAGCGCGGGGGCGCGTCGGGGAAGGGCCGCCGTTCGAGGTCACCCGCACCACCATCCGAGGCTCCGCGGCGTCGGGGGTGCGCTCCTCCCCGAGGGCGACGACGGAGACGCCGGTCCATGCGAGGGAGGCGCTGTTCCAGTCGACGAGCGGGTCGAAGGTGGCCGTGGGCAGGGAGGAGATCGTGGCGCCCTCGGTGCGGAGCGAGTGCACGTAGAGGATGCTCCGCACCGCGTCGGCGCCGCGGAGGTAGGCGAGGTCGTCGCCCACCCGGATGAGGCCCTGAGGCTCGAGCATCGGCGACGCGGCGGACTCGTGACGCACCCGCCGAGAGGCCCCGGCAGGATCGATGGAGAACACCGACCAGGACGCGCAGCGCTGCCCTCCCTGCGGGCACGGCTCGTCGGTGTCGGTGGCAAGCGCGAGCACCGAGGCGTCGGGGCCCGGGGCGAGCTCCACCCGCGAGCGGGCCCAGCCGCGGCGCTCGGAGCCCGCGCGGGGCGCGACCGGGTGGCGGTTTACCTGGACAGGTTCTCCGACGACGTCGAGCGAGGGGTGGAGCGACAGCACCGCGAGCTCGCGGGCCCCGCCGCCGCGGTCGTTGAACTCGTCGCTCCGCTCGGAGCCCTCCCCGACGTGGGAGATCCAGGCGACGCGGATCGTGCCCCCGACGGTGGTCGCCGACAGGGAGAGCACGTTGCCCGGGATGCGTCGCAGCCGCACGCGCGAGCCCACCGCCATGGAGTCGGCGTCGAGCCGCTGCCCGAGGAGGTCGGTGCGGTTGGATTGCGGGTCGAAGCAGGCGTCGATGATCGCTCCTCCGCGACCCGTCGAGACCACGACGGCCGGGTGGCAGAACCCCTCCGGGAGCCTCTGCTCATCGTCCGTCGCGGCGTTGGTCGCGAGGTCCTGGGTGGGGCGGTGCAGCGGCGTTTCGCGATCGCGAGCGGGCGCGGGCGAGGCCTCGCGGCGGCACGCGAGCGCGATCAGCGTCATCACCAGAGGTGCCCTAGGTCCCACGAGAGGGTACTTGAGTACCCTATCGGAGGCGGTGGGCGCGAGCCCGAGTGGAGCGTCGGGCAGGGCCTCGCACGGCCGCGGCCTCGGGGGCGATCGAGGGGCGAGCGAGGCGCGGCAGGTCGCTCCAGCGGGAGGGCGTCTGCAGGTCGAACTCGAGCGCGTCGTCGGAGGGATCGGGGAGCTGGAAGGGGGCGGTGACGTCGGTGCAGTCGTCGTCGAGGAGCTCGGCGAAGGAGGCGTCGAGCTCGTCGACTTCATCGTAGGACAGCGACATGGTGGGTCTCCCGTGGTGAAGGCTTCGGGGCCCTTGTCGGGAGCGCCGCTCCGGGTCGTTGCGTGGCGGCGCGATCAGCCCGCGATGGCGCGCAGCACCGGCGACCAGGCCCACAGCGCAGGGACCGAGAGCGCCAGGCTGCTCATGACGATGGCTGCGGCGAGGCGGTCGTCGCAGCGCTCCTGCGTGGCGATGGCGGCGGCGATGACGGCCGCGGGCATGGAGGCCTGCAGCACCGACACCGCGATGGGGGCGCCGTGGAGGGAGAGCGCGCGCACCACGAGCAGCGCCAGCGCGGGGGAGAGCACGATCTTGATCGCGAGCGCGGCGATCAGCGGGGCGCGCTGGCCGCGCAGCACCGAGAGGTCGAGGCGCAGCCCGAGGGCGAGGAAGACCAGCACCGAGGTCGAGGCGCCGATCCACTGGAGCGCCGCGAGCAACGCCGCGGGCGCGGCGAAGCCCGCGAGGTTGAGCGTGAGCCCGAGGATCACGGACACGGTCGCCGGTCGCCAGAGCACGCTGCGCAGGCTCGTGGAGCGGGCGGTGGAGCCGTCGCGCTCACCGAAGGCCTGGGCGATGGCGATGCCGACGGTCCAGAGCAGCGCGGTGGTGTCGATGGTGTCGATGAGCACCGCCGCCTGCGCGGCCTCGGTGTGCTCGGGGAAGAGCACCCGGGTGATCGGGACGCCCAGGAAGCCCGTGTTGCAGAAGGCCGAGCAGAGCATGACGGTGCCGCGCACCGGGCGGGACCATCCGGCCAGGACGGAGACGGCGTAGCCTGCGGCGAGGGAGGCGAAGAGCGCCACGGTGCTCGGCACGAGCGACCAGGCCACCGCGACGGTGAGCTGCCGGCGGAGCAGGACGTCGAGGGTGAGCGCCGGGAGGGTGACGTCGATCACCAGCGCGGTGAGGGCCCCGGCGGCGAGGTCGGCGGGGACTCCGAGTCGGCTGCTGCGGCCGAGGAGGACGCCGATGCCCACGAGCGCGAGCAGCCCGAGGAGCGTGGGGAGGAGTGCGGCGACGGCCACGGGGGGAGCGGCGCCTCAGCGCTGACGCGCGTCGACGTAGAACATGTAGCCGACGAGGCACGCCAGGCAGACGAGCGAGATGCCGAGGACGATCGCGACGAGCACGAGCGTGACGCGCAGGCCGGAGGGAGGCACGTGGCGCGGCGGATCGGAGGGGGAGGACGGGACGGGGGGGTCGCTCACGGGCGGAGGTATAGGTCCGGGGGTGGTCGAGAGGCTAGCGGGAGCAGCCCCATCGGCGGCGCGGCGGCTGGAAGGACGGCGGACGCACGACGGGGTGCGGCTGCGGCGGAGGCTCGAAGCAGCGGATGCGACGGAACACCGTGGGCTCGTCGATCTGCGCGCCGCCGTCGTTGTTCACCGACTGGAACTCCTGCAGCGCGGTGTCGATCACGCCGCTGAAGTTGTCGAGGTTGTAGCCGAAGGGGCGCGGCCCGCAGAACACCTGGCGCACCTGCCAGCGCGTGCCGTGGAAGTTCAATCGCAGCCCGTCCATGGTGCCCTCGGCGGTCTGCGTGACCACCCAGTGGGAGAGCCCCGGCAGGCAGGGCCCCGGCTCGCTCACGTTGGGCGGCGTGTCCCAAGAGTAGGCGTCGATCTGCCCCGTGAGCCGGTTGCCGTTCTGGTGGATCTCCAGCACGAACGAGTACCAGGCCTCGTTGCCGGGGTACCAGCGCAGCGACTTCCAGACCCCTTCGACGGGGTTGGGGCACTGCGCCCGGTCGGCCGGGGGCGGGAGCCGGGCGCGCTGCTCCTCGACGGTGGCGGGCGCGAGCGAGGGCAGCAGCACCAGCGCCCCGAGCAGCGACACCGCCCCAAGGAGCGCGAGGCGACGCCGTAGCCGAGGGCTCATCGCGCGCACCCCGAGCGGGGCGGCGGGCGGAAGGCCGGGGGCGCGACGACCGGATGCGGCACCACCGGCGGCTCGTAGCAGCGCACGCGACGAAACACCGTGGGGTCGTTGATCGCCCGGCCGCCGTCGTTGTTCACCGATTGAAACTCCTGGATGGACGGGTCGATCAGCCCGGTGAAATGGTCGAGGTTGTAGCCAAACGAGCGTGGCCCGCACCAGACGTTCTCCACCGACCAGCGGGTGCCCCAGAACTCGATGCGACCGCCGTCCGCGAAGCCCTCCGCGGACATCCCCACCTGCCAGTGGTGGATGCCCGGAGTGCAGAGGGGCGGCGACGATCCCTGCGGCCCGGTGCCGAACCAGGCGTGCGCGGTGATGCGCCCGATCACCGGGATGCGCCCCGGCACGCCGCGCAGGTTGGGCGACGCCGCACCGCGAGGGTCGCGGCGCACGTCGAGGGTGAAGATCATCCACTCGTCATACGGGGACTCGTATTTGTGCGAGACCCAGACGCCCTCCAGCGGGTCGGCGCAGACTGCCGGAGGAGGGAGGCGCGCCCGCTGCTCCTCCACCGTCGCGGGGGCGAGCGAGGGCAGCAGCACCAGCGCGCACCCGAGGCCGATCAGCGCCCCCGTGAGCGCGCGCCGACGAGGCCGACTCACGGGGTCGACTCCGGACCGGCGATGTCGCGCAGCACGCCGTTCATCTGCTCCCTCGCGGCGGTGTCGTTGGCGGTGGTGGTCCCGTCGAGCGAGCGCACGTCCGTGGTCGAGAGCCCCACCCTGGTCGCGAAGGCCTGGGCATGGAAGGCCAGCACCGAGCGCGCGGCGAAGGCCTCCACCGTCTCGCCGCGGGCTCGCGTGGACTCCGCGCAGGTGAGCTGCGTCGCGAGCGGGGAGCGCAGGCACATCCGCAGCGCCGCGTCGGATCCGGTCACCAGCACCTCGAAGCCCCGGTCGTCCGAGCGCAGCCGCGGAGAGCGACCCAGCAGCGCCCCCGCCCGCTCGACCGCCGCGCCCGCGCCGGTCGTCCGCACGTGCGCCGGGAGCGCGAGCCCCAGGCGGCGCAGGGTGCCCGCGTCCTTCTGCATCGCCCGCTCGTAGTACCCGTACGCCGCCGTGTCGCGGCCCAGCGCGCGCGCCGATTCCGCGGCCACTGCCGCCACCCTCGCCTGCAGCAGCACCTCCGCCGTCGGTAGTGCCGCGAGCGAGCGCTCGGCCAGCGCGAGCGCCCTCGCCTCGTCGCCCTGCGCGAGGCGCACCTCCGCCTCCAGCGCGTCGTGCAGTGACCTGATCGCGGGGAACGCCGCCTCCTCGCGCCTCGCGTCCCGCAGCGCCACGGCCACCACGCCGGGGCCGAGCACCCGCACGAGGTCGCCCACCATCCACGTCGGCACCGGCTCGATGCCTCGGCGCACGTACATCCGCAGCGTGGCGTCGAGGCGGAGCTCGTCGGTGAGCGCGTTGGTCACCCGCTCGTCGTCGGGCCAGGCGCGCGCCCTCGTGGCGAGGCTCCCGGCGCCGCCGCTCACCCGCCCGGTGAGGCCCGAGACGCTCGCCCGCTCGGCCTCGAGCTCGGCCTCCAGCGTGCGCAGGGCGCGGCGCAGCAGGGCGTGCGCGCCGAGGGCCTGCTCCTGGTCGCTGGCCACGAGGCCCCGGCGGTCGGGGCGGTCGATGGCGCGGTCGATGAAGCGCAGCCCGGCGCTCCCCTCGCCCGCCACGAGCAGCACCGTGGCGACGGCGACGTCGGTCTCCGCGCGGTCCTGGTCGCGGAGGTTGGCGGGCTGTCGGACGCGCCAGCGCTGCATCTCCCGGAGCGCGTCGACGGCCTGCACGGTGCGCCCGGTGTCGAGGTAGAGCCTCGCCAGGAGGCGCCACGGGTTGGCGGTGGTGAACTCCAGCCGGCGGGTGCCCTCGATGAGCATTCGCTCGGCCTCGTCGAAGCGCAGCACCGCGAGCGCCCCGAGGGCGGCGTTGTACGCGTGCACCGTGACGTGAGGCGAGGTGGCGGGGTTGGCGTCGGTGCTGCCCTGGGCGCGACGCACCGCGGACTGGTAGGCGTCGAGGCAGGCCTGGTACTGCGGCTGCCGCGCGCGGGCGGCGCCCTCGACGGCGCAGAGGGCGTTGCGGCCGAGGGACTGCTGCCACGCGTCGGTGGTGCGGATGGCCCGCTGCGCGAAGCTGCGGGCCTCGGTGAGTCGGTTGAGGTGCACCAGCGGCCAGGCGTGCTCGGCCAGCAGGTCGGGGTCGTAGAGGTAGTCGTGAAACTCCAGGACGTGGAGCTGGTACTCGTACTCCTCCATCTCGCCCGCGAGCGCCTGCGTCGCGAAGAGGATCTCGCGGTGAAGCTGCCACGGCGCGCCCGCCACGCGGGTGCTCCCGTAGCGCGTCTCGTAGATCTCCCTCGCCCGCCCCAGGTGGAACATCGCCCTCGAGAGCGATCCCTCCGCCTCGCGGAGCGCGCAGCCGAGGACGTAGTTGCCGACGATGGAGTCGGGGTCGACGCGCAGCACCGCCTCGGCCTTCGCCCGGGCCGTCACGAGGCGGTTGTCGTTGTAGAGCCGCAGGGCCTCCTGCTCGAGGGCGGTGGCCTGCGCGGGGACGTTCTGGGCGACGCCCGAGCGGCCGCCGGACAGCGCCAGCGCGCCGGCCAGCAGCAGCCAGAGCCCCCGTCGCATCCGTCGTCCTCGGGGGGCGGTCATCGCCGCATCGTGCTCCGGGTGAGGCGCTCGAGGGGCTCGGTGAGGCACTCGCGCAACACCGCGTCGACGTTGTCGGTGCCCGGCGCGAGCTCCAGCCGGTGGCCGAAGATGTACGGCGCGAGCGCCTCGACGTCCTCGGCGCTGACGTAGTCGCGCACGCGGGTGAGCGCCCTCGCCTGGAGCGCGGGGATCATCAGCACCAGCGAGCGGGTCGAGGCCCCCTGGAGGATGCGCGGGTCGGAGCGCGTGCGCCCGGCGATGTCGACGAGGCACTCGCGCACCTCCGGCGCCACGTGGATCTGGTTCTCCACGACGGCGCGCGCCTCGACGATCTCCGTGCGGGTGACGCGCGGGAGCTCGCTGCCGGCGCCGGCGCGGCGGGCCTTGAAGCTCGCGAGCACCTCCAGCTCCGCCTCGCGGTTGATGTGGTGCATCTTCACCTTGAAGAGGAAGCGGTCGAGCTGCGCCGACGGGAGGGGGAAGGTTCCTGCGAGGTCGAGCGGGTTCTGCGTGGCGATGACGAAGAAGAGCTCGTCGAGCCGGCGGGTGCGGTTGTCGATGGTGGTCTGCTTCTCGGCCATCGCCTCGAGCATCGCGGACTGCACCTTCGGCGAGGTGCGGTTGATCTCGTCGGCCAGCACCACGTGCGCGAAGATGGGACCCGCGCGGAAGAAGAACTTGTTGGTGTTGGGGTCGAAGATCGTCGTCCCGGTGACGTCGCTCGGCAGCAGGTCGGGCGTGAACTGGATGCGCCGGAAGGTCGAGATGTCGTCGTCGGGCTTGTCGTCGATGATGCAGTCGCCCAGGGCCTTGGCCAGCGTGGTCTTGCCCGAGCCGGGGTAGTCCTCGAGCAGCATGTGGCCGTCCGCGAGGAGGGCGATCACGAGCAGCTCGATGACCTCGTCGCGACCGCGCACCGCCGTCTGGAGCCGCGACCGCAGGCGCTGCACCACGCTGTACGCCCCGTTGAGGTCGGTGATCGGCGGCGCGGGCGTGTGGGTGACGTGCTCGCTCTGGATGAAATCGCTGTCCATAGGCTTCGTGTTGTCTCCTGTGATCATCGCGCGTCCAGCCACGAGGCCGGGTTGAGCAGGCCCAGCACCCGCCGCCAGCGCTTCGTCCCGGCGCGCAGCTCGCGCCGCAGCGAGCGCAGCCCGTCGCGCCACTGCCTCCTCGACAGCGCCTCGGCGTCGGGGTCGCGCTTCGAGGGGTCGCCCAGCTTCGCCGAGAGGTGCATCGACGTGAGCCTCGTGAAGGTCGGGGCCACCGCCGCGACCCGCGACGCGAAGCGCTCCCGGGGCTCGCCGTGCTCTCGCACGAGGCCCGCCTCGGCCATCAGGTCGAGCGCCTTGCGGTAGCCCACCCTCGGCAGCGAGCGAGGCGCGGAGAGCGTCACGCGGGCCCGACGCCAGAGCTTGATGAGGTAGAGCGACGCCAGCGCGACGCCCAGCAGCCCGAGGATGCCGTAGCCGAGGTCGCGGCCGTAGTGGCGCTGCGGCGGGCGGTCGCGGGGGCGGGGCTGCTCGGGGTCCGGCGGAACCTGCCGGGCCATCTCGCCGAGGATGCGCTGGAGGTCCTCGTCGGTGCCCTGCCCCGGCGGGTCGAGGTTTCGCTCGGCGGCGATGTCGAGGACGATCCAGCCATACCCGGTGACGTAAAGCTCGGGCCAGGCGTGGGCGTCGCCGCCGCGCAGCAGGATGGTCGAGCCGCCGCGGCGGTTGCTCTCGTCGGAGTGGTATCCCGCGCTGATGCGCGAGGGGATGCCCAGCGAGCGCCAGAGGTACACCGCGCTGTGCGCGAAGTGCACGCAGTACCCGGTGCGGTTGCCGAAGAGGAAGTCCGCGGTCGGGTCGGGGACGCCCGCGTGCCTCGCCCTCGTCGAGTAGATGAGCTCGTGGTCGAGGTAGAGCTTGATCGCGAGGGCCTGCGCGAAGGGGTCGCTCCGCAGCCGCTGCGGCAGCCGCTGGTTGACGATGCGCTGGGCGAGCTCGCGGTAGCGCGGGTCGGTCGGCGCCTGCGTGAAGTAGGCGCGCACCTCCGGGGTCCAGCGGGGGTCGCCGGAGGCGTGGCCGGTGAGCCGACGGTAGTCGATGCTCTGCGAGAGCGACTCGAAGCGCCACGCGCGGAGGAAGCGCTGCGGGTTGGGGTTGGGCGCCGGCTGGTACCGGATCGGCGACTCGAGCGCGAAGGGGTAGGTGTGCTGCGCGAGCACGGCGATGAGCCCGTGCACCCTCGCCCGGCCGTTGGCGGTTGCCGGGTCGCGGACGCGAAGTTCCATGGTGGGGAAGTCGTCGACCACGTCGCCGTCGACGTCGGTGCGCGTGGTGCGGACGAGGCGAGGACCGCTGACCTGGCTCCAGACCTCCTGGCGGAAATAGTACGCGCCCGACGGCGGAGAGTAGTCGTCGTCGAGGACCACCACCGCCATCGGCGTGGGCGAGTTGCTCGGGGACTGGTCATCGTCGAGGCGCTCGCTCGCCGACGGGGGGATGGGCCGGCCGCCGTCGTGGGCGCCCGATCCGGCGCCGCCGTCGATGTCGATGAGGTTGGGCATGGGCACGTCGCCCGCGTCGGCGCCCGCGCCGCCCGCTCCGCCGTCGCCCGCGTCCGTCGGCCCGCTGGAGCCTCCGCCGTCGCCGCCGTCGCCCCCGCTGGAGCCGCCGCCGTCGCCCGCGTCGCCGCCAGCGCCCGCCCCGCCGTCGCCCGCGTCTCCGCCGCCCCGGTGGTCGCCCGCGTCCCCGGCGTCCGGACCGCCTCCCCCGCCGCCGCCGTCGGGCCCTCGGTTGGGCCCACGTCCGTTGCCCGCGTCGGGGGTCTGCCGCGGCGGCTGGCCCATGCCCGCGTCGCTGATGCCGAGCTCGCTCATCGACTGCGGCATCGGGGTGCCCACCACCTGGATCACCCCGACCGCGGAGAGCGCCAGCAGCACCAGCAGCACCAGCGAGGAGAGCGCCCGCCCGCTGCGGGTGTCGGCCACCAGCAGCACCGCGAGCAGCGTCACCGCCGCGCCGCCGATGGCCAGCAGCACCTGCGCCGGGTCGATGCCCTGCTGCCAGGCCCAGTCGGAGAGCCACAGCGGCCGGGCGATGACGCCCTCACGGTGCGAGGCGAACACGGAGGTGAACGCGACGGTGACCAGGCCGAGCTCGAGCGCCGTCACCGCGGGGCGGCGCACCGCCATCATGCGCAGCGCCGCGACCACGGAGAAGGACAGCGCACCGAAGCGCAGCACGCTGGCGGTGACCAGCGCGTTGGCCGGACCGGCGAGCTCGGCCAGCGCCTCGGTGCCCACCGCGAGGGCGGCGAAGCGCCACAAAACGAAGGCGAGCAAGCCGAGGCCCGCCACGCCGACCGTCGGGCGCACCCGGGAGCGGCCCAGCAGCTCACCCGCGACGACCCCGAGGATGGCGCCGATCATCGCCGCGGCGAGGGCCTCTCCGAGGGCGACGCCCCAGCTCAGCGCGAAGGCCGCCAGGGCCATGGCCAGGGCGCGCACCGGGTGACGCCACCCGGCGAGGGCGCGGCGCAGGAGCTTCACGCAGCCTCCAGCGAGCGGTGGTGGCCGCCGGGGTAGGCCCGGCCGCCCGCGCGGTCGATGAGGGTCACCGGGGCCCGGGTGGTCGCGAGCGCCCTCAGCACTGCAGCCACGTCAGCGCCGGGCGCCGGGGTCACCGGACCGTGCTGGGCCTCGGGGCGGATCTGGAACGCGAGGCGAGACCACCATGTGGTCTTCACGATGGGCACGATGCCGTCGGTGCACACGACGAACTCCACGGGCGACTGCATCTGGTTGGGGGCGGTCCTGGCGCGCACCGTCGCGATCACCCGGTCGAGCCAGGGGCCCGGCCGCCCCGGCACGAAGACCACGGCGCGGGCGAGGCCGCCGGGGGTGGCGCGGGAGAGGAAGTCCGCGAGGCCCGACCCGCCGAGCTCGGTGGGGGTGGAGGCCGAGCGGGCCAGCACCTCGAGCGCCTGCACCGGCGACTTCGCGTAGGCGTCGTTGCCGTCGGCCCCGAGCACCCACTCCGCCCCGAGCGCTCCGGTGTCGACGGCGACCCGAGCGGCGCCCGCGGCGGGCTCGTCGCCAGCGCCCGTGACGAGGTACGCGACGGTCTGCCGGGTGGGGGCGATGGCACGCTCGGGGGTGCGCACCACCAGCTGACGGGAGCGGGCGAAGACCTTCCAGAGCACGAACTTGATGGGATCGCCCGGCGCGTAGTGGCGCAGGTCGACGCGCTCCCCCTCGGGAGGACCCGCGGGGTTGGAGATCTCGTCGCCGCCGGCGATGGAGCGCACCACCCGGATCTGTCGAAGCGCGCCCATGGAGGGGACGAAGCGCACCACGCGCTCCTGCCGGAGGGTGAAGGTCATGCGCGTGAGGCCGAAGGCGTCGCTCACCTCGACCCGGCGGGTGATGGTGTCGTGCAGTCCGCGGCGCAACGGCGTGACCTCCTCGTGCAGTCGCCGCTTGAGCGGGACCAGACGCACAGACGCCTCGGGGACCTCCCAGTTCCAACGGATGCGCACGAAGGGGACGAACCAGAGGTTGGAGAGGGAGAAGCCCGTGCGCGCGGCGTAGCCGCACTCGAGGCGCAGCGGCTCCTCGTCGCGCATCTTTCGTCCCCGGCGCCAGAGCACCAGGGCCGTGAGGGTGGTGCTGAGGAAGGCCGCGAGGCCGAGGGCCAGCCCGACGGTGCCCACCACCAGCAGCAGCAGGTCGATGTGCCGGATGCCGTAGCGGACCAGCGCCCAGGCGCAGCCGACGACCACGAGCAGCCCCAGCCCGGTGAAGGGGAAGGCCTCGACGACCCGGCCCCCGAGGGCCGAGACGCGACGAACGAGGGGGCGGAGGGTGCGTCGGAGGGTCACGGACGGCATCAGGTCAACAACGCTCGGGATCCCCGGAAGGTGACAGGGCGCGGCAGCATGGCACACCTCAACCCTCCAGGCGGCGATGATGATCCCTGTTGCCGGTCGGCGCCCGCCGGTCGGGAGGAATTCACTCGATGGCAGCGAGGGCGCTGCGCCACTGGGAGACCTCCGAGGCCTTGAGCGCGACCTCGGCGCCGTGCGCCAACGCTCCGATGAGCGGCGCCTCGCCCTGCGACAGCGCGAGGAGCGGAACGTGGCCCAGGGCCGGGTGCGCGCGGAGCGAGCGGAGGATCGCGAGAGGGTTGAGGCCGAGGAGATCGAGGTCGACCACGATGGCCGACGGGGGACGTAGCCCGAGCGTGATGAGGTCGTCGTAGAGGCCCTGGTGGGCAGCGAGCTGCCAGCGGGCCGGGAGATGCTCTCCGAAGCGGCGCAGCACCTCGGGGTCCTCGGTGAGCACCGCCACGGTGCGAGGTTCCGTCGGGGCGGCGCTGGCCTCCGCGAGGGCGATGCCCCGGGACTGCAGGAAGGCCGCCGCGTCGGGGAGCGCGATGCGGACGCTGCGGCCCACGGTGCGCGAGGCCCTGATCTCCCCGCGCCGCACGGCCTGCAGCACCGTGGTCTTGTGGAGGCCTGCGAGGCGCGCCACCTCGCCCGCGTGGAGGAGCCTCGGGGGCCTGGCCGTGGGCGCTGGCGCATCGGGCGGTACCCGCGACTTCGGCATCCGCCCAGTGATAGCCCAATGCTGCCCGGGGGAGCGCTGCCCCGACCGACGAAACAGAGCGCGCCGGAAAGTTGTATGGGCCGCGCGGCATCGCCCACAGAGGTCAGCCCATGGGACTGGTCGTGGTTGTACTCGTCATCGGCCTCGTGGCGTCGGACCTGCTCGGCCTGCTCCAGCGCGCCAGATCGTGATCGGGCTTTCCCTCCGCCGCCCGGATGGCGGACGATGCACGTGCGGATGAATGTCCACGACCTGACCTGCACCAGTCGCTCGGTAACCCCCGATGTCGACCATGGCACCCACCCTCGTACGTTCGTTCCCCTTCGTGGATGTCCACGTGACACGTGACGACGACAGCGCCCCCGCGTACGTCCAGCGCGCCCGGGAGGGCGACGCCCGGGCCTTCCAGGAGCTCTTTCGCAACCACCGTCGCGACGTCGCCCGGCTGGTAGGGCGCCTCCTGGGCCCGAAGCCCGAGGTCGAAGACGTGGTGCAGGAGGTCTTCATCCAGGTCTTCCGCTCGCTGCCCAACTTCCGCGGCGACGCCCGCTTCACCACCTGGCTCCACCGGGTGACCGTCAACGTCACCCTCATGCACCTCCGCGCCGCCCGCAGCCGCCCCCGGCTGGGCAATGAGCTCCTCGACGAGCCCGCCGCCCCGGAGGGCGACTCCCCCGTCGACCACGCCGCACGCAACCAGCGGCTGCGCGCCCTCTACAAGATCCTCGACACCCTCTCCGACAAGAAGCGCGCGGTGTTCATCCTCCACGACCTCGACGGGGTGCCCGCCGCCCAGATCGCCGCCATGGTCGACAGCCCCGTGCTGACCGTGCGCACCCGGCTCTTCTATGCCCGCCGCGAGGTCTACGCCGCGATGGCCGGAGACCCGACGCTGGAGTCCATTGCCCGTGAGCTCGCGGCGAGCGATCCCACCTCCGAGACTGTGAGCCCGCGATGAGCGACCATCCCTCCATCGACGCGCTCCAGGCGCACCTCGCGGCTCCCGACGCCTCCCTGAGGGCGCACCTCGCGAGCTGCTCCGAGTGCACCCGCCTCCTCGGCGGCCTCGCGGCCATCGACGAGGCCCGACGCCACACCCCCGTTCCCCCGCCCTGGGAGCGCCTCGACGACGTGCTGGCCCGCGAGGCCCAGAGCGTCGCCCGGGAGATCCGTTCGGGCAGGCTCAAGGCCTCGCCGAGGGTCCCCTCGTGGGTCGCCACCGGTCTGGCCATGGCCGCGGGCGTGGGCCTGCTGCTGGGAGGCAGAGCGCTGCTCCAGAGCCGAGGCGTCCCGGCGGATGCGCCCGTCGTGGCGCGCCCCACCCCGGCTCCCTCTCCGACCCCGTCGCCCGCGCCGACGCTCACCCCCTACGAGGCGGTGGTGCTGCTGGCGGCAGGCGGCGCCCGGTACCACGAACGCGCCGACGACGAGGGCTCCCTGCTCTCGCGCAGCACCGGGCTCCGCGAGGGAGCGAGCGTCGAGACCTCGGCGACCGCCAGGGCGGTCTTCACCGTGCGCCCCGGGTGGACCGCCGACGTCCGAAGCGGGTCGTCCATCGAGCTGTCCCAGCTACGCACCGAGCAGACCGCCGTCACCCTCGGCCGTGGAGCGCTGGCGATGACCCCGGCGCCTGGCGGGTCCGGGCCGGTGCGGGTGCTCCATGGTGGCTGGTCGGTCGAGTCGCATGGTCCGGTGGTGGCGAGGGTCGAGTCGTCGGTGCTGCGGGTCGTGGTGCTCTCGGGCCGCACGGACATCCGCCGCGGCGAGGCCGAGGCCCTCACCGTGACCGGTCCGCTGGTGATCGACCTTCCCCTCGACGGCGGCGCCCCCGCCCGCACGGAGCTCCCCGCGACCGACCCGGCCGCGCTCGACCTCGCCGTGCTGTCGGCGCAGGGCACGAGCTTCGCCATCCCGGCCATCGACCCGTCGGCGACGCTGACGCTGCTCGACCATGGCGCCCTCCCCTCGGCCCTGGAGTCCATCCGGCTCGCTGGTCCCGGAACCATCCAGGCGCGCGTCGGTCGCTCGGAGATGCGCCTGGAGCTGGGCGCCGGGGCAACTCCCCGCTGGGCGACCTTCCGCAGCCAGGCCGCGCCGGTGGTGGCGTCCAACCGCATCGCCGCCGCGGCGCCCGTCGTCGCGCCCCCTGCGGACACCTCGCCGGGCCTCAGTCCGGCGGCACTTCAGGCGGTGTCCAACAGCGCCGCCCGCCGCATCGGGCACTGCTTCGCCACCTGCCTCGAGCAGAACCGCTGCCGCGAGCCCATGAGCGGCATGGTCACCTTCGACGTCTCCGAAGAGGGCCGGGCGACCGTGTCGTCCATCGACCCGTCGGCCGCCGGGGCCCGTCGCTGCATCGAGCACGACGCCCTCTCCTTCCCCGGTCTGCGCACCGGGAGCCCCTACGACTTCCAGATCCGCATCGGCCGCTGACCGCGGCCCGACCTTACCGAACCTCGTAAACGACCCCACCGAACACCGCCCTCCCGGGCAGCGGATAGCCCAGGTAGTCCTGGATCGGCGCGGTCACCGCGGTGACGTCCCCGATGGGGTTGCAGAGCGTCTGGCTCGCCGTGCGCTGGTCGAGCAGGTTGGTCACCTCCAGCGTCGCTCCCCATCCCCCGAGGAAGCGCGGCGACCAGCCGAGGCGCAGGTCAGCCAGGGCCCTCGCAGGGATGGCGGTGCAGTTCGACCGGTCGAGCCACGAGGACGACACCGCCGACACCGAGAGCGCCGCGCGAGCGCCGCCCACCCTGGCCTCCACGCTCACCGAGAGATCCGCCCACGGAACCCCAGGGACGCTCCTCCCGGTCGCCCCGTCGTCGCCGACGAGGGCCGGATCGACGAGCGCGCCCGCCAGCGTCAGCGTGAGGTGGTCCCGCCAGCGCACCCTCGCCCCCAGCTCGAGGCCGGTGATGGACACCCGCCCGAAGTTCTCCGCGCGGAAGCGACCGGGGCCCACCTGCACCAGCGCGATGAGGTCCGTCGCGTCGCGGAGGTAGCCGCCGAGCTCGGCGCTCACCCTCCACGACCCGCTCCGGGTCTCGACCGCCAGCGACGCGTCGACGAAGCGCGATCGCTCCGGGCGCAGCGCGGCGTTGCCCACGATCACCCCTCGATCGCCGAAGCGCTCCGGCAGCGTCGGCGCCCTCGCCGCGAGCCCTCCGTGCGCCCGGAGCTGCAGCCACGGCCGCAGCGCGAGGTGCACCCCCAGCCTCGGGCTGAGCAGGTTCATCGCCTCGCTCCGGGAGGGCGTCTCGTCGGCGATCGCCTCCGCCACGAAGCCCGCCGACGCCCGCAGCGGGCCGAGCGCCATCGTGGACTCCAGGCCCGCGGTGAGCGCCCTTCGGGAGGCGTCCACCAGCGTCGCCCCGGCGCCCGGGACGAAGCCCTCCTGCCGACCGCGCAGCAGCGCCTCGTGGGTGACCCGACCGGAGCGATGCCGCGCCCTCGCCTCCCCCTGAGCGCGCCAGGTGTCGCTCGTCGCCCGGTAGCCGGTGATCGACACTCCGCCCGCCGCGCCTCGCCCGTCGAAGAGATCGCCGCGCACCATGGCGGTGCCGGAGAGCTCGAGCTCCCAGGCCTCGCGGCGCCACGCCCAGGAGCCCCGGGTGAGCAGCCGTCGCTGCTCCTGGAAGGGTCCCACCACCGCGGTCTCCCCAGGGCCGGCGACCCCGCGGTGCATCCATCCGCCGAGCGCCAGGAGGCAGCCCGAGGAGCGCGACGACGGGGCGCCGAGGCAGACCCGGTAGAGCCCGTCGAGCGCGTCGCCGCCGTTGTTCACCCGGTCGGTCACCCTTCCCGCGGAGAGCGTGCGATTGCCGGGTTCGTAGTAGGAGAAATTGCCGTCGGTGCCGCGGTAGTTGAAGGCGAAGAGCATCCGGAGCGGACCGACGCCCGCCCCCGCTCCGGCCGACGCCCGCCTCGCCCCGAAGGACCCGGCCCCCGCGGCGGCCCAGGCTACCGGACGCTCGGAGACGTCGCGTAGCCGCAGGTCGACCGCCCCCCCGAGCGCCCCGACGCCGAGGCGCACCGGACCGACGCCCCGGTACACGTCCGCCCGCTCGATCAGCGCCGGGGGGATCGCGGACAGGTCGACCCCGTCGCTCGCCGCGTCGTTGAGCACCACCCCGTCGAGCGCCACCGTGAGGTGCGCCGACGAGGCGCCGCGCAGCACCAGGGACTCCGTCGCCAGGTCGCCCCCGTTGCGGCGGACGTGGAGTCCGGGCGCTTCGTCGAGGAGCGATCCGATGCCCGCCGCGAGCCGAGCCCGCTCCCGCAGGTCGATGGAGGTGCTGGCGGCCAGGGTGGCGGAGGGATCGTCCCAGGAGGGGCGCCGGGGGGCCCTCACCGTCGCCGTCGGGACAGCGGTCTGCGCCCACGCGCCCGGGGCGAGCAGCGAGCAGCCAAGGAAGGTCCATCCGCACGGGCGCAGCAACACCGGAGGGCCGCGGGTGTACCCCGAGATGGCGCCCGAGGGGGTCCAACCCCGCGAGAACTGCAAGGTTGGGGTTGCGCCCCTGCGGAGCCATGGGGCACCCTGCTTCGCACTCGGATGCGTCGGGTTCTTCTGGTCGACGACAGCCCCGCGCTCCAAGCTGCCGTCGCGCAGAAGCTGGAGAACGCGGGATGGTCCGTCCGCGTCGCCGCCGATGCGGAGGAGGGCCTGATTTCCGCGCTATCCGCCCCACCGGACGCGGTCGTCACCGACCTGTGGATGCCGGGCCTCTCGGGGCTGCAGCTCTGTCAGCTCCTTCGCGGCGAGCCCGCCACCGCGCACATCCCGGTGCTGCTCTGCACCACCAGCGCCGACCGGCGCGCCCGCTTCTGGGCGCAGCGCTCCGGGGCCAACGCCTTCCTCGACCGCAACGACCCCGACCGCCTCGTGGCCGAGCTGGAGAAGCTCGTCCCGCCGGGCAGCGAGGCGCCCCCCCGGGTGGCGAGGACGAGCGACCCGGGGCTGCGGCGCAGCACCATCCCCGGGCGCCTCTCGGTGCTCCTCGACCACGCGCTCTTCGAGGCGGTGGTGGTCGGCGAGCTGCGCTCCCTCGCCTTCGACGCCGCCGACATCGACGGCCTCTTCAACGCGTTCTCCCGGCTGCTGACCGACATCGTGGCCTACTCCTGGCTGGCCCTCTCGGTGCCTCGCCGCCACGGCGTGCGGGTGTTCATCCACCAGCACCCCCGGCACGGAGGGAGGGCGATCCCCGGGGCGGTGCAGTCGGTGGTGTCGCCCGCCGACGGCCCGGTGGAGCTGCGGGTGGTGAGCGACGCGCTCGCGGCCGATGAGCTCCCCGACGGGGCCGTCACCGCGCTTCCGGTGCTGCTGCGAGGCAAGCTGCTGGGGCGGGTCGGGCTCTGCGCCTCGCGCGCCTCGCTCGGCCGCGACGAGGCCGCGGTGCTCACCCTCGCCGCCCGCGAGCTCGCGCTGCCGCTGCACGCCGTCGGCCTGCTGGAGGAGACCCGTCGCCTCGCCTCGACCGACGCCCTCACGGCGCTGGCCAACCGCCGCGCCGCCTCGTTGCGCCTCGACGAGCTGTCCCGCCGCGACCTCAAGGAGGGCGCCCTCTCCATCGCCCTCATCGACGTCGACTTCTTCAAGAGCATCAACGACACCTACGGCCACGCCTCGGGCGATCGCGTGCTCTGCCACGTCTCCGAGGTGCTGCGCGCCGTCGCCCGGGGCAACGACCTCACCGCGCGCTGGGGCGGCGAGGAGTTTCTCCTCGTGCTCGACGGAGCCTCCACGGCCACGGCGCGCGTCGTGGCCGAGCGGGTGCGCGGCTCCATCGCCCGCACCCCGTGCCTGCTCGACAGCGGCAAGAGCGTTCCCATCACCGTCTCGGTCGGCGTGGCGACCTTCGATGGCAGGGGGCTCGACGCCTTCATCGACTCCGCCGACCGGGCGCTCTACCGGGCCAAGAGCCTGGGGCGCAACCGCGTCGAGGTCGCCGGCGCGGCCGACGACGTCACTCCGCCAGAACGAACGTGAAGCAGAACTGCCGCGCCCCGGCGTCGGGCGTGGTGACCGTCATCGTCGCCTCGCCCGGGCTGTGGGGCAGCTCGAAGCGGTAGCCCGTCACGCCCTTGCGGTTGACCGCGCGCACCTCGCGCACGATCTCGCCGTGGCCCTCCAGGCGCAGCGTGATGTTCGCCGTCACCACCGCGCCGGCAGGAAACCACCCCGCGTCGTCGATGCCCACCGCGCCGACGAGGGCGCGCGCCGGGGGGAGGCCGGTGAAGCGGAAGGTGAGCGTCCCGTCGGTCTGGGGGTGCGCGTAGATGCAGCGCAGCTCGGCGCCGTCGAAGCGGTGGGGCTCGGCGCGCACGCGGTTCCACTCGGGGCCGTGGCAGCCGAGGACGGCGCCTTCGAGCGGGCACGGGCCGTTGTCGGCGCCGCCCACGCGCTCGGCGGTCACCCTCGCCCCGAGCTCGTGCGAGGCGTCGAAGACCACCCGGCCCAGGTGCTGCGCGGCGATCTCCCAGCGCAGCGCCCGACCCTCCCGGTCGACCGTCGACCCGGTGCCGAAGCGGCCCAGCAGCGGCGCCAGCGCGGAGGCCGTCGGAGCCACCCCATACACGCGACGCACGCCGTGGAGGTCGTCCATCTGGGGGACACCCCAGAGCGCGGGCACCGGCGACGCCATCGCCACCAGCTCAGGGGCCTCGTCGGTCACCACCACCAGGTCGCGCGGCCCCGCCTCGCGACGGATCATCCTCACCACCGCGCGCCGCGGATCGGTCTTCTCCCGTGCGCGCTCGAGGGCCCACCAGGAGCCGCCGAGCGCCGCCAGGGCGACGAGCACCCCGAGGGCGTCGCGCACGACGGGCCTCACGCGGCCTCCAGCCATCGGCGGCGCCAGTGCTCCAGCACCAGCAGCGAGTAGAGCAGCTTGCGGTGATCGCGCGCTCCCGAGAGGTGCTCGCCCATCGCCCGCTCGACCACCGCGGGGGAGAACCACCCGGTGGCCCTCAGCCTCGCTGGCGACAGCGTGTCGCGCATCAGCTCTCTCAGGGGGCCCCGCAGCCAGCGCCCCACCGGCGCGCCGAAGCCCTTCTTCGGCCGCTCGAGGATGGACCTCGGGACCCTCGCTCCAAGCGCCTTGCGGAGCAGGTACTTCGTGGTCGTCCCCCGCAGCCGCAACCTCTCCGGGAGCGCGAGGCAGAAGGTCACCACGTCGGTGTCGAGCAGCGGCGCGCGCGCCTCGAGCGAGACCCGCATCGTCGCGCGGTCGACCTTCTGCAGCACGCCCTCGGACAGGTACACCTGGAGGTAGAAGGCCGTCGCCGCGTCGAAGTCCGTCGCGGCCCCGAGGCCCGCCGCGCGCGCCGCGTCGAGCGAATGCGCCGCCCCGCTGCGGAGCGCGTCGCCGAGCAGCGAGGGGAGCGAGTCAGGGTCCACCGGAGCGAGCCAGCGGGCGTGGCGCTCGGCCCCGCGCGACCGCATCCCCTGCGCCATCTGCTGGAGCTTGAAGGCCGTGGAGAAGTTGGCGTCGGTCGCGGGCATCAGCCGAGCGAGGGCGCCCAGGAGGCGGCCCGCGGAGGCGCTCGTCGGCAGCCGGGACAGCACCTGGTCGGCCACGAAGGTGGGGTAGCCCGCGAGGATCTCGTCGCCGCCGTCGCCGCCGAGCGCCACCGTGACGTCACGGCGCGCGAGCCTCGCCAGCATCGTCGTCGGGAGGATGGAGCTGTCGGCGTGGGGCTCGTCCATCGCGTCGAGGGTCGGCGCCACGAGGTCGATGAGGGCCCGCTCGGAGAGCACCTCGGTGATGTGGTCGGTGCCGAGGTGGCGGGCGACCAGCGCGGCGTGGGCGCTCTCGTCGAAGCTCGGGTCGTCGAAGCCGATGGCGAAGGTCTTCACGCGCGGGTGCGTCGCCGCCGCGCAGGCCGCCACGAAGCTGGAGTCGATGCCCCCGCTCAGGAACACCCCCACCGGCACGTCGGCCACCAGGCGCCGGGAGACCGCGCGCTCGACGCGGCGCGAGAGCTCCTGGGTGAGCTCGCGCTCGTCGCCTCGGAGGCGCACCCCGGTGCGGGGCGCCCACCAGCGCTCGAGGGTGATGCCCTCCCGGGCGCTCCATCGCAGCCGCTCTCCGGGGCCGAGCTTCTTCACCTGCGCGAGGATGGAGCGAGGCTGCGGCACGAACTCGTGGACGAGGTACTGGGCCACGGCCACCGGGTCGACCTCCCGGCGGGCGCGAACCTCCGGGTGGACGAGCAGCGCGGAGAGCTCGCTCGCGAAGGCCAGACCGCCGCGGCCGGAGTCGTCGCCGAGCGGGGCGTAGTAGAGGGGCTTCTTGCCGAAGCGGTCGCGGACCAGGGTGAGCGCGCGGTCGCGGGCGCTCCAATGGCCGAAGGCGAACATGCCGTGGATGCGCTGGAGCGCGGCGTCGCCCCAGGCGTCGAGCGCGTGCAGCAGCACCTCGGTGTCCGATCGCGAGCGGAACACGTAGCCGAGGGAGACGAGCTCGTCTCGCAGCGCGGCGAAGTCGTAGATCTCGCCGTTGAAGGTGAGCATCGCGGACTCGTCGGGGGAGCGCATGGGCTGCGCCGCGAGGGCGGAGAGGTCGACGATGGAGAGCCGCCGGTGGCCGAAGGTGCAGCCGGGCATGGCGAGCACCCCGTGGGCGTCGGGGCCGCGGTGCGCGAGGCGGTCGGCCATGGCGCGCACGAGGGCCGCGTCGGGGAGCACGTCGTCAGGGAGCGCGAGGCCGGCGATGCCGCACATGGGACGGGTTGTAGCCCTTAGCGGGTGGGCTTGACGGGGAGCTCGAGGTTGACGGTCTCGCCCACGAGGTAGGTCTTCTTCCCCTGGGACTCGTGGTAGGTGCGGATCAGGATCTCGCCCAGCAGCCCCATCAGGAGGAACTGCACCCCGAGCGAGAACAGGAAGACCGCGAGGAGCAGCAGGGTCACCGGCTGGAGCCACTCGCCCGGCCGGTGGAGCACGTGCTCCTTGATGAACTGCGCGACGAAGATGATGCCCGAGAGCGAGCCGGCCGCGCAGAGCGCGAAGGCGGGGCGCCCGAAGAAATAGATGGGCTTGGTGGAGTAGCCGCCCAGGAAGGTGACCGTGAGCAGGTCGAGCAGCACCTTGAAGACGCGGCCGAGGCCGTACTTGCTGACGCCCGCGCGACGCGGGTGGTGCATGACCTCCATCTCCGTGACGCGGGCCCCGGCCCACGAGGCGTAGATGGGGATGAAGCGGTGCATCTCGCCGTAGAGGCCGTAGGGCTCGAGCACCCAGCGGCGGTAGGCCTTGAGGGTGCAGCCGTAGTCGTGGATGCGTACGCCGGTGACCCAGCCGATGAGCCAGTTGGCGATGACGCTGGGGAGGCGGCGGGTGATGGCCTTGTCCTGACGATCTTTGCGCCAGCCGGAGACCACCTCGTAGCCCTCGTCGAGGCGGGCGAGGAGCTTGGGGATGTCCTTCGGGTCGTTCTGCAGGTCGGCGTCGAGGGCGACGATGATGGGGCCGCGCGAGTGGTCGATGCCCGCGGCGATGGCCGCGGTCTGGCCGAAGTTGCGGCGGAAGCGCACGACGCGCAGCCACGGGCGCGAGGCCGCCGCGGCGGTCATCAGCGCGAAGGAGCGGTCGCGAGAGCCGTCGTCGACCAGCACGGCCTCCGCGGGCTGCGGGAGCGAGGGCATCGCCGCGTCGAGCGCATCGAACAGCGCGGGCAGCGACTCCTCTTCGTTGAAGACCGGGATGACCAGGGAGAGGGCTGGTGCGCTGGGGGCGTCCGTCGACACCGGCGCGGTCTATCACAAAACACATCGGGGCCGCGAAGGGACTGTTGATCCCCGCGCGACCCCGATGATGTTCGGAGCGGTGCTCGATCAGTCGCGCGGGACGCCGGCGTCGCTGCCGGTGGTCGCGCCGCCGCAGACGCCGGTGGGGGCGGTGGCGAGGGTGGTCGGGAGGATGGTGGCGCGCTTGGTGGTGAACCCGAGGCCCACGCCGATGCCGCCCTGCGGGGCGTCGCACGAGGCGGTCGGGGTGCCGGTGGCGATGTCGACGAAGCCCTGGATGAGCGGGCCCGCGGCGTCACGGAACTGCATCAGCGCCGGGATGGTGGTGAGGGCGTCGATCAGGTCGTTCTGGCGGAGGTAGCCGCCGAGGTTGCCGTTGATGCCGTCGGTCTCACCCGGGGTGACGCGGAGCTGCGTCTGGAAGAGGTTGAGGTTGAGCGTCATCCCCTGGAGCGAGAGGGGGATGGAGAAGTTCGGCATGGTGGGGTTGGCGGCCGGCGGGTTCACGCGCAAGCGGCCGTTGACGATGCTGCCCTGGAACTTCAGCCGCGCCGAGTTGAGGTCGCCCGGGGTGGTGAGGGAGCGGTTGTCGATCTGGTACATCTGGTTCGCCATCTGGATGTTGGCGCAGTTGGGGAACGCGGCGTACGCGTAGGGGTACACGCTGACCTCGACCGCCGGGTCGTTGAGCGCCGGGCCGAGGGTGCCGTTGACGCCGCTGATGCGGACCATGATCAGGAACTTGCCCGAGTCGACCTGCTCGTTGAGCGTGTTCTGCACGTTGAGCGAGGCCTGGAACTGCATGATCGTCTGGGCGACGTTCGGGAGCTGGTTGTCGACGCCGCCCTGACAGGCCGCGCCGCCGCCGGCGGTGCCCGCCATGCAGGTGCCCATGTTCTGGTCGGGGTCGACGGTCGAGAAGTAGTCGCCGTGCGAGCAGTCGGCGGCCTGCTGGCTCGCGGTGCGGCTCGGGGAGATGCGGCCGTCGAGGTTGAAGCCGAAGAACGCGCGGGTGGTGACGCCCGGCTCGGCGCCTTCGTCGAGGAGGAGGTGGTTGATGACGTAGTCGTAGGTGCGGGCCTCGCCAGCGTCCTGGGGAGTGGCGGGGACGTCAGTGCCCGGGGTGCCGGCGTCGGCCGGGTTGTTCGGGGTCGCGTCGCTGCCGCAGCCGGCCGCGAGACCGCTGATAAGACCAAGCGCTGCGAAGGGGAACAAGAACTTCGTCGAACGTGCCATGTGTCGAACTCCTCTACGATGGTTGAAGTGCCCGCGGAGCACGCACGCGCTAGGCGTGCGGCCCATCGGGAAAGCCAAGACGCTTCCTGATGGCGGCACGCCGCGCAGGCCGTGAGCACCCGACGACGCGCTCGGCTCTCTAGCATCGAAACTGACAGCCGTTCAACAAGCGGATTGATGGCGTCATAGCGGCCGTCATGACGCGGTGTTTCACGCGCGGAAGTTGGGTGGGAGGGCGCTGCGTGCTAGCGCGACACGGATGTCAGAGCCCGCGTTCGTGCACCTCCACGTCCACTCCCAGTACTCGATGCTGGAGGGTGCCATCCGGGTGAAGGAACTCTGCTCCCGGGTGAAGGAGCTGGGCATGCCGGCGGTGGCGCTCACCGACCACGGCAACATGCACGGCGCCATCGACTTCTATCAGAAGGCCAACGCCGCGGGCATCCAGCCGATCCTCGGCTGCGAGGTGTCGCTGGGGCACGCGTTTCCGGGCGATCGGCCCGACAAGTACGGCCTCCACCGCGCCTACCACCTGCCGATGCTGGCCTCGTCGGAGCAGGGCTATCGCAACCTGATCGCGCTGGTCTCTCGCGCCTGGCTCGACAACCCCGAGGGGGCGCCGGTGCAGACCGACCTGGAGGTGATGGCCCGCCACGCGAAGGGGCTCGTGGTGATGACCGGCTGCCTCGGGGGCCTGGTCCCCCAGGGGCTGCTGCAGCACTCTCCGGACGTCGCCCGCACGGTGCTCAGCACCCTCAAGGAGATGCTCGACCCGGGGCACCTCTTCGTCGAGCTGCAAGACCACGGACTGCTGGAGCAGAGCCCCCTCAACCGCTGCCTGCTCGAGCTCGCGAAGGAGCTCGACCTGCCGGTGGTGGCCAGCAACGACGCGCACTACCTCAAGCGCGACGACGCGGGCGCGCAGCGGGCCCTCACCTGCATCGCGGCGGGGATGAGCCTCGACGAGGCCGAGGCGTCGGGGATGCAGTCTGACGAGATGTTCTTGAAGAGCCCGCGGGAGATGGCGGAGGTCTTCGGGGACGTTCCCGGGGCGCTCTCCAACACGCTGCGCATCGCGGAGATGTGCAAGCTCAAGCTGGAGCTCGGCAAGCCCATGCTGCCGAACTTCCGCGACGAGAACGGCCAGGTCATCGAGGCCATCGACGACTACTTCGCGGGCCTCTGCCGGGGGGGCCTCGAGAAGCGCTTCGCCAGCTTCAGGAAGCAGAACAAGCGCTTCGACACCAACAAGTACCGCGAGCGCCTGGAGATCGAGGTCAAGGTCATCTGCGGGATGAAGTTCCCGGGGTACTTCCTCATCGTCCAGGACTTCATCAACTGGGGGAAGAAGAACGGCGTCCCGGTGGGCCCCGGCCGCGGCTCCGGCGCCGGGTCGCTGGTCGCCTACGCGCTGGGCATCACGGACATCGACCCCATCCCCTACGACCTGCTCTTCGAGCGCTTCCTCAACCCCGAGCGCGTCTCGATGCCCGACTTCGACGTCGACTTCTGCATGCTCAAGCGGGAGCGCGTCATCGAGTACGTGCGCAACAAGTACGGCGCCGACTCCGTGGGCCAGATCGCCACCTTCCAGGTGCTCAAGGCCAAGAGCTGCGTGCGCGACGTGGGGCGCGTCATGGGCATGCCCCTCGCGGACGTGAACGCCATCGCCTCGCTCGTCCCCGAGCCGGTGCTGGGCAAGACCGTCTCGCTCAAGGAGGCGATGGAGAAGGAGCCCAAGCTCAAGGCCAAGTACGACACGGAGCCCGCCTCGCGGGCCACCATCGACATGGCCATGAAGCTGGAGAACCTCAACCGTCACGCGGGTATGCACGCCGCCGGCATCGTGATCTCCGAGGGCCCGCTCTGGAACACCGTGCCTGTGTTCCGCGGCACGGGTCAGTCGGCGGTGACGCAGTACGCGAAGGACGAGGTCGAGGCCGCGGGCCTGGTGAAGTTCGACTTCCTCGGGCTCACCACGCTGACGGTGCTCGACTTCGCGGTGTCGATGATCCGCAAGCGGCCCGACGAGCTCGAGCGCGTGGCGAAGGGCGGAGAGCCCTTCAACGTCGACGACATCCCGCTGGAGCCCAAGGACCCCGACCCCGAGAAGGCCAAGAAGGCCCGCGAGACCTTCGAGCTGCTGCAGTCGGGCGAGACCACCGGCGTCTTCCAGCTGGAGTCCTCGGGGATGCAGAAGCTCTTCAAGGACCTCAAGCCCGACTGCTTCGAGGACATCGTCGCCGCGGTGGCGCTCTACCGCCCTGGGCCGCTCGGGTCGGGCATGGTCGAGGACTTCGTCGCCCGAAAGAACGGCCGCGCCAAGATCGTCTATCCGCACGACAGCCTGAAGGAGGTGCTGGAGTCGACCTACGGGGTCATCGTCTACCAGGAGCAGGTGATGATGGTCGCCCGCAAGATGGGCGGCTACTCCCTCGGCGGCGCCGACCTGCTGCGCCGGGCGATGGGCAAGAAGAAGGTCGAGGAGATGGCCAAGCAGAAGGCCACCTTCGTCGAAGGGGCCAAGAAGCTCGGCTACGAGGAGGCCAAGGCCGTGGAGGTCTTCGACCTGCTCGAGTACTTCGCGGGCTACGGCTTCAACAAATCCCACAGCGCCGCGTACGCGCTGATCACCTACCAGACGGCCTACCTGAAGCGGCACTTCCCCGCGGAGTTCATGGCCGCCACGCTCTGCTCCGACCTCGGCAAGATCGAGAAGCTCGTCGGGACCATCAACGAGGCGCGCAACCTCGGCATCCCGGTGATGGTCCCGGACGTGAACGAGTCCGACCGGTACTTCACGGTGGTCTACGCGCCGACGCCGCAGCCCATCCCCCGCAGGCCGGCCAACCGCATCGAGGCCGACCCGTGGCGCCCCCGCATCCGCGTGGGGCTCGGCGGCATCAAGGGCGTCGGCGACTCGGCGGTGGAGTCCATCATCGAAGCGCGCGAGGCGGGGCCCTTCGTCGACCTCTTCGACTTTACCGCGCGCATCGATCCGAGGCGGGTGAACAAGTCCGTCGTCGAGGCGATGGTCGCCAGCGGCTGCTTCGACGACACGCTGCACCGCACCGGCGCCTCGCGGGCGCAGTGCCACGCCGCCATCGAGCGCGCGCTGGAGCGCGGCAAGGGCGCGGCCAAGCAGCGCACCAGCGGGCAGATGGGCCTCTTCGGCATGGCCGAGGCGCTGCAGCCCACCAACGGATACCCCGAGGTGCAGCCGTGGGACCTCACCGACGGGCTCAAGCGCGAGCGCACCGCGCTGGGGCTCTACCTCACCGGGCACCCGCTCGACCGCTACGCGGCGGAGTCGGCGCGCTTCGCCACCACCTCGACGTCGCAGATTCCGGAGATGGCCAACAACACCGAGGTGACCCTCGCGTGCGTGATCGAGGGCTACCGGGAGAAGGTGCCGAAGTCGGGCGGGCGCATGGCCTTCTTCTTCATCGAAGACCGGGCGGGGCGCGTGGAGGCGATCGTGCGCGCCAAGGTCTTCGACTCCGTGGCGGGCAAGCTGAAGGAGGGCGAGGCGCTGCTGCTCAAGGGCAAGGTGCGCACGGAGTTCAAGCGAGACGAGGAGGGCGAGCCGGACGACACGCCCGACGCCGAGCTCGCGCGCACGGTCTGGGTGGAGGAGGTCACGCCCCTCGGGGACGCGCTGCGGCAGCGCACCCGGGCCGTGCTGCTGCGCCTCGACGCCAACAACCTCAAGGAGGGTGAGGTCGCGCGGCGGCGCCTGGAGCTGCTCAAGCAGGCGCTGGCGGCGCACCCGGGGCGCATCCCGGTGCAGGCGGTGGTGAAGGTCCCGGGGGGCGAGGTGGGGGTGCGGATGGCGCGCGTCGGCATCGACCCCTCGGAGGAGCTCATGGCCACCATCGAGCGCATCTTCGGCTCGAAGGTCGCCGAGCTGCGGAGCTGATGAGGCCGCGGAGCGGGCGATGAGGCACGCGGCGATGATCCCTCCGCCGCGGCGCCGACGGCTGAGGGCGCGGGCGCGCTACCTCCTCGCGCTGCTCAAGCGCTTCCGCCTCACCCTGGTGATGGCGGCGGTCTTCTTCGGGGCCGTGCCGCTGGTGTTCAGGACCCTCTACCGAGGCCCCGGCGGGGCGCGCATCACCTTCGGCGAGGCGCTGCACCACACGTATTTCCTGATGTTCGGGCAGCCCTCCCTGCCCTACGTCGGCGACGTCTTCCTGGAGCTGCTCAACTTCGCGCTCCCGCCCTTCGGCATCGCGGTCATCGCCGACGGCGTGGTGCGCTTCGCCTTCCTCTTCTTCGCCCAGAAGAACCACGACAAGGAGTGGATCACCGTGATCTCCGAGACCCTGCGATCGCACGTCATCGTCTGCGGCGCCGGCCGGGTGGGCTACCGCGTCTCGGCGCAGCTCCTGGAGCTCGGCCACGAGGTGGTGGTGATCGAGAAGCGCCCCGACGCGCCCTTCATCGCCGTGCTCCAGGCCCACGACGTGCCCGTGCTCATCGACGACGTGAAGAGCCCGCAGGCGCTCCAGCGCACCAACGTCCGACACGCGGCGGCGATCGTCTGCGCGACCGACGACGACCTCGCCAACCTCAACACCGCCCTCGACGCGCGTCGGCTCAACCCGTCGATCAGGGTGGTCTTGCGGCTCTTCGACGACGACCTCGGCGCCCGGGTGCGCGACGCCTTCCAGGCCGAAGTGCTGTCGAGCTCCGCCCTCGCCGCCCCGGCGCTGGCGCTCGCGGCGCTCGACCCGCGCATCTCCCACAGCTTCCACGCCGGCGACCGGCTGATGGTGGTCTCGGACTTCCAGGTCACCGAAGCGCTCGCGGCGCTCACCGTGGCCGAGCTCCAGCACCGCTTCCGGGTGGTGACGCTCTGCGTGCGCCACGGCTCCGAGCCGCAGATGCACCCCAAGCCGGCGCACCGCTTCAAGCGCGGCGAGGTCGCGACGCTGCAGGGGATGTACCCCGACTACCTGGAGCTGCGAGCCTTTACCGGGGAGCGTAAGCCGCCGGTCTCCGCGGTGGGGCGTAGCGACCTCGCGCCGCTGCGCACGCCCGAGCCCGAGGACGGGGACAGCGCGATCTGAGGTCTGGCGCGGGGCATCGACCCCGACGGCGAAGCGGCGCCCACCGTCGGCAGCTTCGCGCTGGAGGACCACGGCGGCGCCGCCCACGGGCGCGATCCGGGCCAAGGCCCCCGCGGAGTCCGCGCCGACCCGTGCAGGCCTCAGGGCGCGGCGGTGGGGGCCACGACACGAAGCTCATCGACGAGCGCGCTGCCCGTGGGGCGAGCGGCGTCGACGGCGTCGTTGGTCACCACGAGGCGCCAGCGGCCGACGGGTAGCGCTGCGAGCGCCGCGGGCTCGACCTCGCGCCAGAAGCCCTGGAGGACGACCGGGAGCGTCTCCCCATCGCCCTCCGAGGCGAGCACGACCTGGTTCGGGTACGCGGTGACGAGCGCCGCCGCGGCCCGGTTGAAGGTCAGCTGGAACCCGACGCGGCTCAGCACGACGCGCAGGTCCTCGCCGCGGAAGCGCAGCGCCGCCCCCGCGGCGTCGGGTGCGAGGGCGGCGTTCCAGAAGGTCTTCTCGGGCACCTGACCTTCGCCGGACTGCGGGGAGGTCACGGTGACCGGGAGGTCCATCGGGTGGGCCCCGGGGAAGGTCCAGGCCGCGAGGGGGCGCCTCGCCCCGTCCACCGTCACGAGCTCGGCGCGGTGGGGCCGACCGTAGCCCCAGTACACATGGAAGCCCGGCTGCCCCGCGGCGGCCGCGGTCGAGCCTGCCGGGACGACATGGAGCCCGATCTCCTGGTTGAGCCCCGCGGCGGTCTCGGCGCGCAGCCGGGCGTCGATCGTGGCGCCGATCCCCTCCTGCCAGGCGAAGGTGTCGGCCAGCTCTGCCGCGGCCGCGTTGCCGTCGAGGCGCAGCACGCCCATCGACCCCCCGCCGTACGCGTAGCGGGACTCCGACACGGCGCCGCCGCGAACGACGATCCCGCGGCCCACGGCGGCGCGGCCCGGGTCGAGGTTGGCGTCGAGCGAGCCGTCCTCGAAGCGATCCCAGGCGACGTCGACCCCGGGGGCTTCGAGCCAGTCCAGCGCGTCGGCGAAGCTCTCGCCGAGCTCGTCGCCGTGGCCGCCGGGGCGCATCACGAGCCGCACGGCGTTGCCGTGGTTGAGGTGCCCGTAGCGGTAGATCGCGACGATCTCGGCGCGGCGGAAGTCGCCGTACTGGGTGATGAGGGCGGTGCGGAAGGACGCCGGCAGCACGGCCGTCCCCGGCGTCGCGGTGAGCATCGTCTCGTAGTCGCGGTCGGGCTCGGCGGCGCTCGCGCCCGCGGTCTGCCACCCGGGGATGCGCGCCGGGAAGCTGGCGCCCACGCGGCCGAGGAAGCCCCGGAACACGTCGGTGCGGAGCTGCGCCAGGTCGGACGTCACCCGGCCCCCGCCGGAGAGCCCGGCGGCGTAGACCCGCGCGGGGTCGACGGGGAAGAGTTCCGCGGCGCGCAGGGCCCCGAGGAGGGCGACGCCGCGGCGCAGCGACACGGGCTGCCCGTTGCCGACGCCGAGGCCCGCCACCCAGATGACGTCGTGCGCGTCGAGGGCGGCCTCGTAGGAGGGCGGCACGGCGTGCGTGTCGGCGAAGTCGACGTAGCTGATGAGCCCGTAACGGCGCGCGGTGTCGGCCGGGTCGAAGCGCGCAGGAAGGCGCACGACGTACCCGCGCGCGGCGAGGTCGACCCGGTAGTCGATGTCCACGGCGGCCCGTCGGAGGTCGACGGCCGACGGGTTCATCAGCGGCCCCAGCGGGAGCGTCGCCGCGACGCCGGGACGCAGCCCGAGCGGGCCGACGACGTCGCGGGCGGGCAGGTCGCGGACGGGGACGTCGGGCGTCGGGGCGTCGAATGGCGACGGGACGTCGAAGGTCGTGGAGGCGTCGAGGGCAGACGAGGCGTCGACCGGCGCGGCGGCGGGCTCGCTGCAGCCCGCGAGGGCGAGCGTCAGGGCGAGGGCGTCACATCGCCAGCGTCTCGAGAGCGGTTCACGGTCGGTTCCGGGTCTGCCCATGCGGTCTCCAGTGGCCGCGCGCACCGTGAAGGCGTCGCGGTCGTCGTTGAACACCCACGAAGGGACCTCGGGGAGCGCGGCCGCCGTGGGGGCATCGAGGGGCGCCAGCGCGACGAAATCCGGGCGGTGGGTCGAGAGCCAGCGGTCCAGCCGATCGAGGAGTTCTCGCATGGCGCACTCAACCATCGCTCGTGGCGCGGATCCAGGCGTTCACCAGCGCGACCACCTCGTCGCATCGCGCCAGGAGGTCTTCGCACGGGTCGAAGGTCAGCACCCCGCGGTCTGGCGCGGCCCCAGGGTCACGCCGCACCGACGAACGCCCGAGTCGTTCTTCGGTGCGTCCTTACGGTCTGGCCTTGTGCACCGGACCGTCCAGGACATCGCGCACCTTGCGCGCCAGCGACTCCTGGGAGAATGGCTTGGTCAGCAGCGCCAGACCCGGCTCGAGGATGCCGTGCTGCACAATGGCATCGTCCGTGTAGCCCGACATGTACAGTGTGCGGCGGCTGAGGTTTCTGCCGCTCAGGTCCTGGGCCAGGTCACGGCCGCTGATGCCCGGCATCACGACATCGGTCAACAGCAGATCGACGGCCGCGGCGCGGTCGGCCATCAGCTTGAGCGCGGCCTGTCCGTTGGCGGCGTCCAGCACCTCGTAGCCCTGATCGGTCATGGCGCGCTTGATGATTCTGCGGATGGCGTCCTCGTCCTCGACCAGCAGGATGGTCTCGCTGCCGCGATACGGCGCGGCGTTGTCCCCACCCTCGCCGAGCAGGTCTGCCTCTGCCTGGGCTTGGGGCAGATACATCCGGAATTCGGTGCCGCAATCGGGCTCGCTCCAGATGTCGATCTCGCCGCCGCTTTGCTTGATGATCCCGTAGATCATCGACAGCCCCAGACCGGTGCCCTTGCCCTCCGCTTTGGTGGTGAAGAACGGCTCGAACGCGCGCGCCTTGACCTGTTCGTTCATGCCACAACCGGTATCGCGCACGGTCAACTGGATCAGCGCGACGCCAGCCAGGCGCGGATAGGTGACGGCAAGCGTCCCGCCTCCGGTCACCCGGGCGGTCTCCAGCGTCAGCGTCCCACCCTTGGGCATCGCATCGCGCGCGTTGACGGCCAGATTCATCAGGACCTGGTCGATCTGCCCCTCGTCGACCCTGGCCAGGCACGGCTGCGCCGCAAACCGGGTCTCCAGCTTGATGTCCTCGCCGATGAGCCGCTTGAGCATCTTGGCCGTGTGGCCTGCCAGTTCGCTCACGTCCATGACCTTCATGTCCATGACCTGCTTGCGGCTGAACGCCAGGAGCTGTCGGGTCAGGCCGGCGGCCCGTTGGGTCGCCGCCAGGATCTCGCGGATGTCCAGGACGCTGGGATCGTCGGGCGCAAGCCCCTGGAGCACGAAGTCCGCGTTGGCGCCAATGACAGTCAACAGGTTGTTGAAGTCGTGCGCCACGCCGCCGGCGAGCCGGCCCACCGACTCCATCTTCTGGGCCTGCTGAAGCTCAAGCCGCAGCCGCTCTCGCTCCGCCTCGGCGCGGCGCTGTGCGGTGATGTCCTTGATGACACCGAGGATGAAGTCCTGCGTTCCGACCGTCACCTGGCTCACGGACAGCGAGATGACGATGCTCTCGCCGCCGCGCTTGATGCCTTCGAGCTCCAGGTCGCGGACGAATCCGTTGGCCACGACCGCGGCAACCATCTTCGCACGGTCGTCGGGATTCCCGTACAGGCCCAGGCCCAGCGAGGTCTTGCCGACGGCTTCTTCGCGCGAGTAACCGAACACCTTCTCGAAACTAGCGTTCACCTCGATGATCAAGCCTTCGCGCAGGGTGGCCCAATACATGGCGTCGAGGCCGGTCGTGAACGCCAACCGGAACTTCTCTTCGGTCTCGCGTTGAATCGCTGCTGCCCGCTCGCGTTCGGTGACATCCTCGAAGATGCCGACGACGCCATAAGGCGCGCCGCCGTCCTGGGAGAGCGGCACCTTTGACGTCTCGATGCGGCGGCGCGAGCCATCAACGAGCTGCACGTCCTCGATATAGTGCAGGCGAGGCGTGTTGGTGGCGATGATCGCCCTGTCGTCCGCAACGTACGCCTCGATGTCAGCCCGCGGCCAATGCAGGTCGAAGTCGGTCTTGGCTACGATGTCTCGCGGCGACTGCGCTCCGGCGGCCCTGGCGAAGGCCGCGTTGCAGCCGAGATAGCGGCCGCCCAGATCCTTCCAGAAGACGGCCTGAGGAATGGTGTCGAGGATGATGGACTGGCGGGCGTGCTCGTCGATGGCGCGCTTGCGATCGGCGCTGAGGGCGGTGATCACGCGCGTCATGCGCGCCAGCAGGTCAAGGATCTGTGGGATGTCCTGCTCTTCGACCACCGGCACTTCGCGCAGCGCGGCCAGATAGTCCGCGCCATCGAATCCGCACGCCTCGGCCTGCTTCAGAAAGTAGCTCTCGTCCGGTGCTCGGGTCAGGAACTGGCCAATGAAGACGTTGGCGATGTGCTTGCCTTCAAGGATGATCGGCGAAGCGCAGTCAGTCAGGCCGTTCAGGCAGGGGTAGATCGCGTACTGCCCGCCTCCGTTGAGTTGAGTTGCGAGCGTCGTGTCGGACTCGATAGCAACGCGCGCACGTCCGCGGATCGGTGCGATGATACTGGACGCAGATTCGCTGCCAGCGCGAGGAGAACAAGACATTGGCGTCGAGGTCGATGATCGAGACGGGGATCTTGATCAGCTTGTAGAATGACTCGAAGAGCTGATGGATCTCTGTCCCTTTCAGCAGGTCTTCCAGAAGCCGCGAACCGGCAGGCAGGCTGTCGGAGTAGCGGTAGGCCGCAGCCGCGGCGCCGGCTGTGTCAAGGCATGGAAACTTCCTCATGATCATTCTCCGTGCGGGGAAGCGATTCGACACCTGAGAGAAGATCAGCAGTCGGTCCAGAAGCCATTCCGCGGCCGGTGTGTACCGCAGTCGGCCTCGTGGGCGCAAGCAAGTCAGGGCTTTGTACCAGGGTGATCGCCGCCGCCGACACGACGTGGACGGCGCCCCGTGACTCAACGCGTGACGGCGCGCGTCCTCGCCATCGCGCGAGGGAATGGCGGCGGGATGCACCTCGCGATCACCGGTGACGTGGCGCACCAGGAGATCGAGCAGTGCCCGCGAGTCGATGGCCTGGTTCTTTCGATATTTGCCTCGCGGTCGAGCAGGAAACTTCACGGATCGGCGATCAGGCAGCACACGCCTTGCGTCTGCAGCCGGCGTAAGAGCGAGAGGCTCATCCATCGTCCGATCCCGCGCGTGATTGACCATGATCAATCGCGATTGCGATAGGCGACAGAGTCAGTCTTATCCGCGGTAGCGATCTGTGGGCGTGCGCGACGTGCGCTTGGGGGGTAGTGCTCCGGTCGTTGGGCGAGAGGCCGCCCACCGGGGCGCAGCGCCACCGGACCCGTGAGGGCCGAGGGCGTCGAGCGACGCGGCGTCGACGGAGCGCGAAATCGCGCCGCGGTCGCCGCGGAGTGGGTCAAGCTGCGGGCGTTCCCAGGAGACGGCAGCGATGATCCACAACGACGTGTTGCGCAGCGTTCGGTACATCCTCAACGTCGGCGACGAGGCCCTCGCGGCGATCGTGCGGCTCGGCGGCGCGCAGGCCACGGCCGCCGAGGTGAGCGCGTTTCTCAGGCACGAGCACGAGAGCGGCTATCAGGCCTGCAGCGACGCCGTCATGGCAAGCTTCCTCGACGGGCTGATCGTCCACCGGCGCGGGCCGAAGGGGTCCGCCGCGCCGCGGCCCGCCGGGGGCACCGTCACCAACAACACGGTGCTGAAGAAGCTCCGCGTCGCCTTCGAACTCCGCGACGACGACCTGGTGGCGATCATGAAGCGCGCGGGATTCGCGGTGTCGAAGCCCGAGCTGAGCGCGCTCTTCCGCGACCCCAACCACGGCAACTTCCGCGTGTGCGGCGACCAGTTCTTGCGCAACTTCCTCCGTAGCCTGGCCGCACACCTCCGGGGCGCACCGCCGTGAGCGGCGCGCGGGGCGGTGCTTCGCTCAGGCCGCCGCCCGCTCCCCTCGCCCCGCGAGGAGCGCGTCGAGCCCCTCGCGCACCGACGCCGCGTGCGAGCGCTCGAGCGCCGAGTCGGCGCGCGCCGAGAGGTCCGCCGCGGCCTCGATGAGCGCCGGGGCAAGCGAGCCGTCGCGCGCCACGCAGAACGCCAGCACGTCCCAGCCGAGGGCCGCGTGCCCGGCCTCGTCGCGGGCCACGGTCTCCAGCACCGCCGCGACGGCGGGGTCGGCGGCGACCTCCGCGGCGGCCCGCAGCGCGGCGAGCCCCTCGCCGTAGGCACCGTCGACGAGCGACTCCAGCGCCACGCGGCGCAGCGTCCCGGCGGGGCGCTCGGCGGCCTCGCCCTCGAGGGCCTCGGGCCAGGCGTCGGGCCCGACGGGCTCACCGGCGTAGGCGCCCGCGAGGGCGAAGGCGAGGCGGGCGTGGAGCACCTCGTCGAGGGCCGCGCGGTGGGCGCGCTCGACCAGCTCGGGGGTCGCCCCGAGGGCCAGCAGGTCGATCGACAGGCGGGCGAAGGCCGCGACGGAGGAGTGCTCCTCGCGGGCGTCGCGGGTCCACCGGGCGGCCTCTCGGGCGCGCTCGGCGGGGGTGAGCCGCGAGGCGTCGGGGAGCGCCGCGGGGAGGTCGCCCGACCACGCGGCGTCGCGGCGGGTGGGGGCGGTGCGCGGGCGCCCCCGGACGCGAAGCGGGCGGCCGTGGGCGCCGCCGCCGGAGACCATGAGCAGGCTGAAGGCGGCCGCCGCCGCGGCGGTGACGACGGAGAGCACCGAGACGACGAGCGCGAAGATGCCGCCGGCGCGCGAGGCCCCGAGCCGCCCGCTCACCACGATGGCGCGGATCGAGAGGACGAGCGCGGCGATCCACAGCGAGAAGCCCACCGCGATGGCCACGCCGAGCGGCGCGAAGCTCCCGCCGCCGTCGAAGCGGTGACCGAGGAACTCCAGCACCAGCGCGACGTACACGACGGGCATCACGAGGCACGACACGAGCGAGACCGCGGCGGCGACGCCGGTGCGGGGGTGCGCCGCGGGGGCGGCGGGCACCGGGGCATACGGAGGCGGGTAAGGCGCGGGGGGTTGCATGGCGGCCGAGTGTAGCCCGGCCGCGGCCCCGCCCTACCCGATGGCGGCGTCGAGGGCGGCGAGCGCCATGTCGGCGAAGCCCGTCTGCCGCTCGGCGGCGCTGAGGCTCTCGTGCGTGACCAGGCTGTCGCTCACCATCAGCACGGTGAGCGCGCGCGCCCCGAGGCGAGACGCGATGGTGTAGAGCCCGGCGGCCTCCATCTCCACCGCGAGGACGTTGTGGCTCGCCCAGGTCTTCCACCCGTCGGGCTGGTCGACGTCGTAGAAGGTGTCGGTCGAGAGCACGTTGCCCACGTGCACCTTGAACCCGCGCTCGTTGGCCGACTGCCACGCCCGGTGCAGGAGGTGGAAGTCCGCAGTGGGGGCGAAGGTCATCCCGGGGAAGCGCCGCGACACGGTGCTCGAGTCGGTGGAGGCGCTCTGCCCCAGCACGAGGTCGCGGATGCCCACCTGGGGCTGCATCGAGCCGCAGGTGCCCACGCGGATCAGCGTGCGCACGCCGTACTCGGAGATGAGCTCGTGGGCGTAGATGGAGATCGACGGGACGCCCATGCCGGAGCCCTGCACCGAGACCCTGCGGCCCTTGTAGGTGCCGGTGTAGCCGAGCATCCCTCGCACCTCGTTGTAGAGCGTGGGGGACTCGAAGAAGCGCTCGGCGATGAGCTTCGCGCGCAGCGGGTCTCCAGGGAGGAGCACGATGTCCGCGATGTCTCCGGGCTTCGCGGCGAGGTGGGGCGTAGGCATCTTGGGGGGCAGGGCTCCGTAGTGGGTGTCAGGCGCGGTCGCCGGGGCATATCTATCCCCGCGGGTCGAGCTTGTCGCGCAGCCAGTCGCCGGTGAGGTTGAAGCCCAGCACGGTGGTGGTGATGGCGACGCCCGCGGTCACCGCCAGCCGTGGCGCCTGGAGCAGGTGCGCCGTGCCCTGGTCGAGCAGGGCTCCCCAGGAGGCCGACGCCCCGGGGCCGAGGCCCAGGAAGGACAGCGAGGCCTCGGCCAGCACCACCGCGCCGAGCCCGAAGGTCGCCTGCACCACCAGCGGCCCCGAGGCGTTGGGCAGCACGTGGCGGAAGAAGATCCGCCCCGGTAGAGCGCCCATCGCCCGGGCGGCGGTGACGAACTCCCGCTCCCGAAGCCGCAGCACCTCCGCGCGCGCCACGCGGGCGTAGCCGACCCAGCCGGTGATGGAGAGCGCCGCGATGAGGTGCAGCACCCCGGGGCGCGCCACCAGCGCCAGCACCGCCATGTTCACCAGCACCGAGGGGAAGGACTGCGCCGCGTCGGTCACCCTCGCCGCGACCGCGCCCGTGCGGCCTCCCACGAAGGCCGCGCCGCCGCCCAGGAGGGTTCCGACGACCAGGGAGATGAGCACGGTGGTGAGCGAGACCACGCCCGCGAGGCGCGCCCCGTGGAGCAGCACGGAGAGCACGTCGACGCCGTTGTCCGCGGTGCCGAGCAGGTGCTGCGAGGAGGGGCCCTCGAGGACGTGCGCGAGGTCGATGGCGCGCGGCGAGCGCGGAGAGATCGACGGGCCGAGCAGGGCCATCGCCGTGAAGAGGCCGACCAGGGGCAGGCCGAGTCGGGCGCGGAGGTTCACGCGCTGACCCGGATGCGCGGGTCGACGGCGGCGTAGAGCAGGTCGATCACGAGCTGGATGACCGCGACGGTGACGCCGAAGGCCACCACGCAGGCGAGCACCACCGGGACGTCGCGGCGCAGGAGGGACTCGAGGAAGAGCAGGCCGAGGCCCGGGCGCTCGAAGATGCGCTCGGTGACCACCGCGCCGCCGAGCAGCGCCGAGAGCTGGGCGCCGCCCACGGTGAGCAGCGGGACCAGCGCCGTGCGGAGCGCGTGGCGGACGAGCACCGTCGACTCGCGGAGCCCCTTGGCGCGGGCGGTCGCGATGTACGGTTCGCGAAGCACTTCGCGAAGTGCGCCGCGGCCCATGCGGGTGAGGATGCCCGCGAGGCCGGCGCCGAGGGTGAGCGACGGCAGCACCAGGGAGGCCGGGCCGCTGGCGTCGGGCCCGGGGAAGGGCAGCCACGGGAGCGCGACGCAGAAGAAGAGCACCAGCATCGGGCCGATCCAGAGGGACGGCAGGGCCATGCCCAGGAGCGAGAGGACCCCGACGGCGGCGTCGGTGCGGGTTCCGGGCCGGGTGGCGGCGAGCATCGCGAGGGGGATGGCGATGAGCCAGGCGACGAGCACCGCGCAGAGGGCGAGCGCGACGGTGGAGGGCCACACGGCGGCCACCTCGGCGAAGGCGGTGCGGTCGCGGTGCACGAAGGAGGGGCCCATGCCGCGCAGGAAGAGGTCTCCCAGGAAGCGGAAGTACTGGACCGGCAGCGGGTCGTCGAGGTGGAGGGTCGTCCTCAGCGCGAGGCGGTCGGCGGGGGTGGCGGTCTCGTCGAGGAGCACGTCCGCGGGGTCGCCCGGGAGCGCGTGGATGGCGACGAAGCTGAGCGAGGCGACGGCGAGCACGGTGAGCGCCCCCGCCCCGACGCGTCGGAGCAGAAACGCCAGCGGGCTCACGGGACGGCGGGCGCGCAGTAGCCCGCGGCGCGGGAGACGGTGTCGATGAGCACGTTGCAGCTCTGGCCCGACGGGAGGATGCCCGAGGCGTTGGCGGTGTTGACGCAGGCGCGGCCGTCGGGGTGCACGCAGCGGTACTCGGGGGTGCGGCAGTCTTCGTCGACGTCGCAGCCAGCCATGCAGAAGCGGCGCTCGATGCGGGGCGCGTGGGCGTCGAAGCCGATGCAGAGGGCCTCGTCGGGGCAGCCGTTGGGGTCGCAGTTCTGCAGGGTGCAGTAGCCGTTGACCTGGGAGAGGTCGCACTGACGGTCGCCCGTGGCGCTGCAGTCGGTGCTGGCGCTGCAGCCGTCGCCGATGACCTTCTTGCAGGCCCCCGCGGAGAGTCCGACGGCGAGGAGAAGGGCGAGCGTTCGGAGGGTTCGGGGCATCATCGGGCGCGCGGAACCTACTGGAACCCCTCCCCGAGGCGCAACCCGTGTCCGCGAGCCGGGGACGGTCCCGCGGTGGTGGCCGATGGGCGCGCGTGCCATCGTGGGAGAGCGCTGACATGACCATGATCAAGCGTCTCGCTGGGATATTCGTTCAGGCTACGGAAGAGATTGCGAGCGAATCTCAGGAGCCGTGATGGTGCGGTCGACCAGAGAGCATCGACATCGCGGGATCCCCCTCAGCGGAGGGGTGGCCTTGGGGCGGGTGTGCCTCTTCGTCCCGGCTCCTCCGGCCTCGGAGGTCGGCGCCGTGGGCCCGGAGGCCGAGGAGAGCCGACTGCGGGAGGCCCTCGCCTCGGTCAGCGCTCGCCTGGAGCTGCTCGCTGGCGACGCCGACGAGACGGTGGGCCCGGGCGAGGCGGCGATCCTCCGGGTGCAGGGCATGGTGCTCCGCGACGAGTCGCTCTGGGAGACCTTCGCCGAGGCCATTCGAGGGGCAGGAGCGACCGCCGAGCGCGCCGTGACCGACGCCTTCCGGCTCTTCCGAGAGGGGCTCTCGCTCGCCGCCTCGGAGGCATCGGTCGGGCGCGCGGGGGACATCAACGAGCTCGAGGGAAGCCTGCTGACGGCGCTCGGGCGAGCGGCCCCGACGATCCGCTGCCGGGACGCCCTGCGCTGCGCGGTGGGCCAGTGCGAACTCCGCAACCCGCACATCCTGGTGATCTCCGAGCTGACTCCGGCGCTGGTGATGGAGGTCGACGACCTGACCCTCGGGCTGCTCACCGAGCGCGTAGGCCCTACCTCCCATGCGGCGATCCTCGCGCGGGCCATGGGGCTGCCCGCCGTGAGCCTCGGCGACGAGGGGCTGCTGGAGCGCTTGCCCTACGGGGCCGACCTGCTGATCGACGGCGACCGCGGCGAGGTGATCGTCTCGCCCGACCCGGAGACCCTCGCGGCCTACGCGGAGCGCCTCCGCTCGGGCCCTCGCAAGATGCGCGTCGCGCAGCCGGTGGAGGAGCTTCAGGTGCTCGCGAACATCGGGCGTACGGCCGAGCTCGGGGTGGCGCTCGCCGCCCACGCCGAGGGCGTAGGGCTCTATCGCACGGAGCTCGAACCCCTCTCGCTGGGGCGGCTGCTGGACGAGGAGGAGCAGTACCAGCGCTACTCGGCGGTGGTGGAGTCCATGGCGGGCCGGGCGGTCTACATCCGGCTGCTCGACCTCGGGGGTGACAAGAGCGCGGACTTCCTGGGCCTGCCCCACGAGGAGAACCCCGTGCTGGGCCTGCGGGGGGCGCGGCTGCTGCTGGCCCGACCGGAGATGCTCCGGGAGCAGGTGAGGGCGCTCGCGCGGGCGTCGCGCGCCGGGACCATCCACGTGATCGCGCCGATGATCATCGACGTGGCGCAGTTTCTGGAGCTTCGGGAGATCTTCGAGGACGAGGCCGGGAGGTTCGAGGGGCGATCGCTGCTCTTCGGTCCGATGCTGGAGGTCCCCTCGGCGTGCGTCCAGGCGCGGCAGCTCCTGGCGGCGGCGGATTTCGCCTCCATCGGCACCAACGACCTCACGCAGTACCTCTTCGCGATGGACCGCTCGAACGCGGCCGTGGCCCGGGCGGACATCCACCACCACCCGGCGCTCTGGGGCGTCATCGAGGACCTTGCGGCGGCCGCGAGGGAGACGGGCCGGGGGCTCTGCGTGTGCGGCGAGCTGGCCGGGGACGCCACGCTCACCCGGCGGCTGATCCGCGCGGGCATCCGGCAGGTGAGCGTAGCGCCTCGGGGCATCGCCGAGGTGCGGATGGCGGCGAGGTCGTCGCCGGGGCGGTGAGCTCTCAGCGGGAGGGGCGCGGGTCGAGCACCCGGCCCATGAACAGCACCGCCCCGCTCCGCAGGTCGCGGATCACGAACACGAAGGGGTGGTCGACGGCGATCACCGTCGGGGGCGCCATCGGGGCGGCGGAGCCGGCGCGGGCCATCACCACGGCGGTCGCCGCGGCGGCCTCGGTGCCCGCCTCGGCCACGTCGACGAAGACCTTGTGGAAGGCGTCGGAGATGTAGAGCCGGTCGTCTGGCGACGGCGGGTTGGCCATCGCCGAGAAGTCGGCCTGGGCGCGGCTGAAGGGGAGGCTCATCCCGAGCGCCGTGAGCGCCGTGCGCAGCGAGACCGAGCCGGTCTCCACCCGGAAGCGGGGCAGCCGCAGCACCACCTGCGTGGGCGCGAGGGCGGCCACGGTCGACTGGATGCGCTCGCTGGTGAGCTGCGCCTCCAGCGCCGCGAGGCCGTCGCGCGCGTCGGGGAGCAGGATGTCCATCGCGAGCTCGTCCCCGCGGTAGGGGAGCTCGACCGCCCTGAAGCCGGGGCCCGAGGCGACGCTGAGTCGCCCGCTGCGGCTCATGGTGGGGAGCTGCGTCGCGGTCGCGCCTCCGACGTAGAAGGTGTCGTCGCGCGTCGCGTAGGCCGGGAAGGGCGTCTCCCACGGGGCCCGCAGGTACATCGCGTTGACCAGCACCAGCCGCGTGTCGCCGTCGATCGAGCCGCCGGGCAGCAGGTCGCGGATCTTGTCCATGGTCTGCTCGGCGACCCAGCCGTTGATGCGCTGGCGAGCGGGCTCGGCGAGGGCGAAGTCGAGGCGCTCCAGGGGAGCTGCGAAGAGCGAGCGGGTGAGCGCGAGGTAGGGCTCCTCGAAGGTGTAGCGCTGGTGCCCGAAGAGCCGGTTGGCGGTGCGCGCGGTGACGCCCTCGCCGAGCCCGCCGTTCCAGCGGGCGGAGAGGGCGCCGAGGGCCGCGGACTGGCGCGCCGGGTCGAGGCCCGAGTGCAGCACGCGGCGCATCTCCGCGAGGGTCTCGCCCCGGGCTCCGGCCTCGGTCATTCCGAACGCGAGGGCGATGCTCCCTGGGGCGATCGCGAGGTTGCCGGGCTGCGAGCGCAGCCTGGCGTAGAGGTCGGTGCCAAGGCGGTTGAGGCCCTGCGCCGCGGCGCGCTGATCGTCCATCGATGACTCCGGTGCGGGTGCGGGTGCGGGTGCCTCGGCGACGGGCGGGGCAGGCTGCGCGACGGGCTGCGGGTGGGCGACCGGGAGGTCCACGGGCTGCACCGGGGGAGCTCGGCGCGCGGGGCACGCGGCGAGCGAGACGGCGAGGAGGAGCGAGGCGCCCGAGGGCTTCATGCGGGTACGGATGATCCGCCCCGCACGAACCTTGGCGCAACGGGTCAGAAGGCTTCGACGGGCAGGTCCATGATGTCCATGGCGCTGCGCTCGATGTGGCCGCGGGCGTAGGTGACGTTGGGGAGCACCTCGCGGCAGAAGAAGCGCGCGGAGGCCACCTTGCCGTCGTAGTACGCGCGGTCGTCGTCCGAGGCGCCGTCGCGCTTCACGAGGGCGATCGCCGCGTGCCTCACCAGCAGCCACGCGAGCACCGTCTCCGCGGTCGCCATCAGGATGCGGTTGCCCTGCAGCCCGACGTGGTGCACCGACTCGCTCGCCTTGCCGAGCATGGTCATGTAGATCGCCTGGAGGTCGTCGAGCGCCGCCGCGAGCAGCGCCCGCTCGCTGGTCAGCGCGGTACCGCCCTCCCCCGACTCGATGGTGAGCTGCACCTGCTCGAAGAGCTTGCCGAGCGTCGCGCCGCCGTCCTTGGCCACCTTGCGGAAGAACAGGTCGAGCGCCTGGATGTGCGTGGTGCCCTCGTAGAGCGAGTCGATCTTCTGGTCGCGGAGGTACTGCTCCGCGGGGAAGTCCTCGACGTACCCGGCGCCGCCGTAGCACTGGAGCGACACCGAGAGCAGCTCGAAGGCCCGCTCGGAGTTGAAGCCCTTGATGAGCGGGAGCAGCAGGTCGTTGAGCCGGTCGAGGCCCTTCGAGTGGCCGTGGCCGCCCTGCTGCTCGATCTCGTCCTGGAGCGAGGCCACCCAGAGCGCGAGCGCCCGCATCCCCTCGGCGTGGCTCTTCTGGAGCATCAGCATCCGGCGCACGTCGGCGTGGGCGATGATCGGCACCCGCGGCGAGTCCTTCTCCGCGGCGCGCGTCAGGTCGGGGCCCTGGACGCGCTCCTTCGCGTACTCGCGGGCGTTGAGGTAGGCCGTCGAGAGCGTCGAGAGCGACTTCATCCCGACCGCCATCCGCGCCTGCTCGATCACATGGAACATCTGCCGGATGCCGTCGTGCGCCTCGCCCATGAGCAGGCCCCGCGCGGGCGCGTCGCCGCCGTAGACGATCTCGCACGTCACGCTGGCGCGCAGGCCCATCTTCTTCTCGAGCTTGGTGCAGCGCCAGCCGTTGCGCTCTCCGAGCGAGCCGTCCTCGTTGACCCAGTACTTGGGGACGATGAAGAGCGAGAGGCCCTTGGTGCCCACGGCGGCGCCCTCCGGTCGGGCGAGCACCAGGTGCACGACGTTCTCGACGGTGTCGTAGTCGCCGTTGGTGATGAAGCGCTTGGTCCCCTCGAGCTCCCAGACGTCGCCCTCGACGTGGCGGGCCCTGGTGCGCCCCGCGCCCACGTCGCTGCCCGCGTCCGGCTCGGTGAGCACCATCGCCGCGCCCCAGCGCTTCTCGATCATCTGCGGCAGGTAGCGGGCCCGCTGCGAGGGGGTGCCGAGGCGGTCGATGACCCGCGACATGAAGCTGCCGAACAGATAGAAGGCCGCCGCGGGGCACGAGCCCGCGACCATCTCGAAGGAGGCCCACACCACCGACGGGGGCGCTCCGACGCCGCCGAGGTGCGTCGGGATCTCGAAGAGGTGCCAGCCGCCTTCGTAGTAGGCCTCCATCGCGCGCTTGAGCGACTCGGGCAGGAGGGCCTGGCCGTCGGGGCCGAGCTTCGGGGGGTCCCGGTCGGAGGCCGCGAAGGCCTGCGCGAGGTCCTGGCTGCACATGCGCTCGAACTGCTTCAGCGTCTCCCGGGCGGTCTCCTCGTCGAGCGTGGCGAAGGGCGCCTTGCCGAGCACCCGCCGCCCCACATCCAGGAACTCGAAGAGGTTGAAGAAGACGTCCCGAAGGTTGGACTTGTAATGATGCACCGTGCTCATGGCCGGGCATCGTAGCGCGATCATGACGTCCGCTGAATGCCGGTTCATTCCATAGGCGTCATGTAGACTCGCAGGGGCGATCGGGTTCCCCCCACTGTCGAGGTGTGCGCTTGAGACGACGATCAACCCTGGCGGCGGCGCTGGCCTGCCTCTCCCTCTCCGGCTGCCTCGACGGCCTCTTCGGCACCCAGGACGCGGGCGGCATCGCCCCCGCGGGCGCCGGGGTGGGAGCGAGCTGCGAGCGAGACAACCAGTGCCGACCCAGCCTGCGCTGCGACACGGCCGCCCGGGTCTGCGCCCTGCGCGGCGACTCCATGGCGGGCGCCAACTGCGTGCTCACCGGGGAGTGCTCGGCGGGGCTCTTCTGCAACGGCGCGGGCGTGTGCGCCACCGCGGGCGCCGCGGCCGACGGGGCGAGCTGCGGCGACACCGCGAGCTGCCAGCGGGGCCTCGTCTGCGCGCGCCCGACCGGCGAGCTCTTCGGCCTCTGCCGCGCCCCTCGGGGCTCGTCGCCCGGCGACGCGGGCTCGACCGCCGGCGCGGCCCGCGACATCGACGGCCCCTGCGCCGACCTGCTCGACTGTCAGGCCGGCCTCGACTGCCACCCGACGACCCGCACCTGCTACTCGGCCGCCGTCACCGCGGCGTTCGCCGGCCGCGACGGCGGAGCGGCCCTCTGGCCCGGAGAGCGCTGCGCCGCCGAGGAGGACGGTCCCGCAAGGGCGTACTTCGAGCTGCCCGCGATGGACGGCGCTCCCCCGCACGACTTCTTCCGGCTCCCCTACCCCAACGACGTCCGCCGCGACCCCGCCACCGGGCGCATCAACCTGACGGGCTTCCCCCACCCCGGCACCGCCCTGCTGGGCTTCGACCTCATCGACCGCTACCTGCGCGCCATCGAGCGCTCGGTCGACGGCTTCGGCACCAACCAGCTCATCTACTTCCGCTTCTCGGGTCGGCTCGACTTCGCGACCCTTCGCCTCAACGACACCCTCCGGCTCATCGACCTCACCACGGGTCAGCCCACCGGCACCGTGCGCTACGCGGCCAACACCGCGGGCAACCGCTACCTCTGCGGCAACCCCGTGATGATCGACACGGGCCACGGCGCTCCGATGGAGCCGGGCCACACCTACGCGGCGCTCGTCATGGCGGGCGTGCGGGACGCCTCGGGCCGCGCGGTGGAGCGCGACGCGGACTTCCCTGCGATGCTGGCGGAGGCGGCTCCGGCCGACGCGCTGAGGGCCAGGGCGCACTCGGCCTACGCGCCCTTGCGGCGCTACCTCGCCAGCGAGCGCATCGACCCGGCGACGGTGATCGTCGCCACGGTGTTCACCACGCAGCAGCCGCGGCGGGTGGTGCCTGCGCTGAGAGAGGCGGTGCGCGCGGCGACGGCTCCGGCGCCGGAGGGCTTCGTGCGATGTGACACCGGGGTGCGCTCCCCCTGCGACGACGGGCTCGCCGGCGCCGACCATGTGCGAGGCTGCATCGGCCCGGCGGACCCGGCCTTCGACGAGCTCCAGGGCACCCTCTCGCTCCCGTATTTCCAGTCGGGCGCGAGGCCCTACCGGGAGCCCGGCAGCGGGGCGATCGCCGTCGACGCGATGGGTCGCCCGATGGCGCAGGGGAGCGAGCGGGTGTGCGTGACCATCACGGTTCCTCGAGGTGTTGAGGCGCCCGCCGGGGGATGGCCCACGGTGCTCTACGCCCACGGGACGGGCGGCAGCTATCGAAGCGTGGTGGGCGACGGCCTCGCTCGCGCGCTGTCGGGCGTCGACCTCGGCGGCGGCGCCACGGTGCGCTTCGCGACGGTGGGCTTCGAGGGGGTGATGCACGGCGCACGGCGGGGGATGGGCGTGAGCACTCCTCCCGACCAGGCCTTCTTCAACTTCGGCAACCCGGAGGCGGCGAGGGACAACGTGCTCCAGGGGTCGGCGGACCTCTTCTCCATGGTGCGCGCGCTCTCCACCGTGACGCTCCCGATGCTTCCCAGGGAGGGTCAGTCGGTGCGCTTCGACCCTCGCCGGATCTACTTCTTCGGACACTCGCAGGGCTCCACCGTGGGCCTCCCCGCGGCGGCCTACGAGCCCGACCTCGCGGGGATGGTCTTCTCCGGCGCGGGCGGCGACCTGCGGCTCTCGCTCACCTCGAAGGTGCGCCCCATCGACATCGCGTCGCTCGTGCCCGCGGTGCTCCAGGACGCCGACGCCCGAGGCGCGGGCCACCCCGCGCTCAACATCCTCCAGACCTTCTTCGAGCGCAGCGACGCGGTGAACTACGGCCGCCTCGTCCTGCTCGATCGCCCCATGGGCATCGCCGCCCGGCCCGTGCTCATGACCTACGGGCTCGGCGACACATACTCCCCCACGGCCACGATGCAGACCGTGGCCGCCACCCTCGGGCTCCCCGCGGCGGGCACCATCCCGGGCGGCGCCAACGCCTGGCCCTCCGGCGCCGGGCTCCCCTTCCCCGTCATGAACAACCTCGCCGGAACCACCGCCGCGCTGCTGGAGGTCGACCCCGGGAGCGCCTACGACGGGCACTTCGTGGTCTTCCGCGACCGCCAGCTCAACGAGCGTGTGCTGCGCTTCCTCGCCACCGCGGCGCAGGGCGCGGCGGTCATCCGCTGAGCTCGACCGTCGCCTCCTCGCCCAGCACGTCGACCACGCGCACCAGCACCCTCCCCCGCGCCTCGATCTGTACCTTCGTGGGGAGCGGCTGCTTCGGGGCACGCGTCACCCGCTGCCGCGCGCGAAACACCCCGCCGTCGGGGTCGGTGTCGATCAGCCAGTAGTCCACCCAGGAGGTCCAGTGGGCGACCGCGGGGAGCCCGCTCGCTGCGCCTTCGACCTCGAAGCCGGTGAGCTCCACGGTGGCCGCAGACCCGCTCCTCGTCAGCGTCGCGAGCGCCCGCCTCGCCCTCGGCCGCTCCTCGGGTGCGAGGGTCGCCAGGGCCCACGGCTGCGTCGCCGGGAGCTGCACCAGCCGCCGCCTCGTGGTGGCGATCGCCGCGTCGCCGACGTCGATGGCCACCCAGCGCCGCCCGAGCTGCTCGGCCACCGAGGCGGTGGTCCCGCTGCCGCTGAAGCAGTCGAGCACCCGGTCTCCAGGGCGAGTGGCCCAGCGGATCACGCGCGCCAGCAGCCCCTCGGGCTTCTGGGTGTCGTAGCCCATGTCCTCTCGCTTCGGGCAGTGCCTCAGCGGCCGCACCTCGGCGTCGTCCCAGAGGGCGTCGATGGGCTGGTCCTTGAACCACCGGCCGTCGTCGCCGGGCCGGAGGAAGTACTTGATCGACACGCGCCCGGAGGGAGAGTCGTGCACCCGCCCCTCCTCGCGCAGCCGCGCGATGCTGACGTCGGTGTAGTCGCCTCGCGGGGCCGTGGTGAACCAGAGCCCCCGGGCCTCGTCCCACTTCGCCCCCGAGGGTCGGCCCTTCGTGTCGAGCGCGACGGCGTCGCTACGCCTCGGGGCCTCGCCCCGGAAGGCCGCGCCCGGGGTGCGCGAGTAGACGAAGATCGTGTCGAGGGTGCGACCGAGCTGGCGCGACGCGGCCTGCCGGCCGAGGTTGGGAGCGCGGCGCCAGGCGATCTCGTTGCGGAAGCACTGCGGCCCGAAGAGCTCGTCGAGGAGCACCCGGAGGTATCCATTGGCGCGCCAGTCGCAGTGGACGAAGAGGGCGCCGTCGTCGGCGAGCAGCTCTCGCAGCAGCGCCAGTGTGTCGGACATGAACGCGAGGTAGGCGTCGAGCCCGGCGCCCCAGGTGTCGCGGTAGGCGTGGCGTCGCAGCGTGGCGCCGTCGTCGAGCTGTCGCGTCGCGTGGAAGCGGCCCCCGGTGTCGAAGGGCGGGTCGATGTAGACCGCGTGGAAGCCCGCGGCGTGCGTGGGCAGCAGGCTCGCGAGCGCGGCGCAGCGGTCGCCCTCGATGAGCAGGTTGGGCTCGCCCGTGGGGTCTCCGTGGCGCTCCCTCAGGGCGATGGGCGAGGGCTCGCGCGAGGGGGTGACGCGCTGGCCGTCGAGGTACTTGCCGCGCCAGACGAGCTCGGTCATCGCGGCCCTGTACCTATCCGGCGATCAGAGCTTCACGGAGAGGAAGAGCTTGGTGAGGAAGAAGTCCGCCACCAGGACGGCGATGGCGGCGGCGACCACGGTGCGGGTGGTGGAGCGCCCGACGCCTTCGGTGCCGCCGCGGGTGTTCATGCCGTAGTAGCAGCCGATGATGGCGATGGTGATGCCGAAGAAGGGCGACTTCCCCACGCCGGACATGAAGTCCTGCATGGTGATGGACTCGAGCGCCGTGCGGAAGAAGAAGCCCATCGGGGTGTCGAACTGGAGCTTCGCCACGCCCATCGCGCCGCTGAACCCGACCACGTCGGCGAAGATGGTCAGCACCGGCATCAGGATGAGGCAGGCGATGAGCCGCGGCACGACCAGCTTCTTCACCGGGTCGGCGCCGAGCGCCCGGATGGCGTCGATCTGCTCGGTGACGGCCATGGAGCCGAGCTCCGCGGCCATGCCGGAGCCGATGCGCGAGCCCACCACGAGGGCGGTGAGCGCGGGCGCGAGCTCGCGGGTGATGGAGAGCCCGATGACCCGGCCCACGTAGTCGGTGGCGCCGAAGCGCTCGAGGCCGAAGGCGAACTGCACCGTCATGACCATGCCGACGAAGAGCGCGGTGAGCAGGGCGATGGTGACGGACTTCAGCCCGAGGGACTCGAGCTGGTAGATGATCTCCTTGAGCTCGAAGGGGCGGGCGAAGGTGGCGACGACGGCGTCGCGGAAGAGGAGCACCATGCCGCCGAGGTCATCGAGCGACTGCTTGGAGTTGTCGATGTAGCTCTGCCAGGGAGAGACCACCGGCGCGGGCGCGGCGATCGACGGGCGGCCCGGCGGAATCGAGGGGTGTCCCTCGGGGATGGCGTGGCTGGTAGGCGGGACGGAGGTCGTCATCGGTGTGGTTTAGGGGGCGCGCGCTCTACGGCTGGAGGGGCGACTGCACCGTGCGGAAGCCGCGCACGAAGGCGTCGAAGGCGGGCCGCCCGGCGGCGAAGTGCTCGGGCGGGGCGACGAAGCCCAGGTCGTAGACGCAGCCGTCCTTCTTCATCACGTAGAGTTCGAGCGAGCGGGGAACCCCGTCAAGGCGAGCGTTGACGACGACGTGCCGGGCCTCGCGGCGGTCGAAGGGGATGGTCTCCTCGAGGACGGTCTCCCGCTGGGTGAAGCCGATGAGCAGGTGCTGCACCAGCGAGGGGAGCGGGGTGTCCATGGAGCGGTCGCAGGTGTGGTCGACGTGCACCAGCCCGCTGGTCGACGGGTCGAACCAGGCGACGTCGTTGGACTCGACCCGCACCGGCTGCCACGAGGAAGGGACCGGACCGAAGGCATATCGCAGCGCGCCCGCGCTCACCTCGCTGCCTTGCACCCGAACACCTGAACCCGAACACGCGATGCCCGAGGACACCGCGAGGAATACCAGCACCATCCTCGACACGGGCGGCACCATAACCGGGCCCCCTCGGGGGCGCCAACGCGGAGGTGCATGATTCGTTGACGCGAGAGAATGCCGCTCGCTACGATTCCGCACGCGCATGTCGATCCCACCGCAGGGCCATCTCCACGAGCAACTGCTGGCGGAGGGCCTCATCACCCACGACCAGCTGGAGGGCGTGCTGCACCGGGTTCGGGGCGACGGCTCCCGCATCGAGGACATCCTCATCGAGAGCGGCGCCATCTCCGAGGCCGACCTGCTGAAGTTCCTGGCGAAGCTCTACCGGACGCGCTTCGTGGCGACCAACAAGCTCGCCCGCGCGGAGGTCGACCGGGGCCTGCTCGAGGTGATCCCCCGCCGCCTCGCCGAGGAGTACCAGGTCTTCCCGGTGCTCTTCGACCCGGCGAGCAGCACCCTCTCCGTGGTCTCCCCCGACGCCGGCGACCCGTCGGTGCTCTCCGCCGTCCAGCAGGCCTCCAACGCCCGCGACGTGCGGGTCTACGTCGCCCGCCCCGCGGCCGTGCGCGCCGCGATACTCAAGCACTACGCCGGAGAGCTCTACGCCTTCGCCCAGGTCGATACGACCGGGCGCGAGCAGTACCTCTCCATGATCGACCTCTACGCCCAGCACTCCATCCAGGGGCCCACGGCGCCGAGCTCGGCGCCCGCCTCGCCCACCACCGAGCGCCGCGAGCGCATGGTGAGCGAGAGCGACATGGCCCGCCCGCAGCAGCGCAACCCCACCAGCGGCACCGCCCGGGCGTCGTTCATGGAGATGGTGACGGTGCTGGTGTCGCTGCTGGAGAACAACCGCGGCGAGCTCCGCGGCCACTCCCCGCTCGTCTCCCGCTGGACGCGCAAGCTCGCCGAGCGCATCCGCCTCGCCCCCGAGGAGGTGCACGCGCTGGTGCTCGCCGCGCTGCTCCACGACGTCGGCAAGGCGGCCACCTACCACCTCACGGCGCTCAACGTCGCGATGTTCGACAACCACCGCGTCGCCGCGCAGAAGACCTTCCAGACCGCCGTCAAGATCTTCGAGGCGGTGCCGCTCGACCCCACCACCGTCAGCACGCTCCAGACGATGTACGAGCGCTTCGACGGCCAGGGTTTTCCCGACGGCCTCGCCGGCAAGGAGATCCCGCTGGGGGCGCGCATCCTCGCGGTGGTCGACACCTTCGCCGACCTCACGCAGAACCCCAACAACCCCTACCGCCGTCAGCTCACCGCCCCGGAGGCGTGCGACGTGCTCGACCGCCACAAGGCCACGGTGTTCGACCGCAACCTGGTCGACCTGCTGCGCCAGGTGGTCACCGGCGACGACCTCCGCGCCAAGCTGCTCTCCGAGCGCACCGTGGTGCTGCTCATCGACCCCGACCCCGAGGAGAGCACCGTGCTCGAGCTGCGGATGGTCGAGGAGGGCTTCGAGGTGCACCTCGCGCGCAACGTCGAGGAGGCCATGGGGGTGCTCGCCCGAGGCTCGGTCGAGGCGGTGATCTCCGAGACCGACCTGGAGACCACCTCCGGGCTCGACCTGCTGGCCACGCTGCGCGCGTCGCAGTCGTCGGTGCCCTGGGTGTTTCTCACGCGCGACCAGCGCCGCGAGGCCATCGCGAGGGCCTTCGAGCTGGGCGCCAACGACTACGTGCTCAAGCCCGCCTCGCCGGAGGTGCTCATCGCCAAGGTGAAGCAGCTCCTGGCGCAGCGGCAGGCGCGCTCGCCCCGCGGCGTGTCGGGCTCCCTCGCCGAGCTGGCCCTCACCGACGTGGTGCAGGTGCTCTCCCAGGGCCGCAAGACCGGGCAGCTCAGCATCCGCAACGGATCAGAGCAGGGGGAGGTGCACTTCCTCGACGGCAACGTGGTCAACGCGCTCTGGCAGGGGCTGCGCGGCGAGGAGGCCTTCTTCGCGATGCTCGGCCTCTCCACCGGCGACTTCGCGCTCGACCCCACCTTCCGCCCCTCGTCGCAGGCGATCAGCAGCAACGTCGAGGCGCTGATGCTCGAGGGCATGCGCCGCCTCGACGAGGCCCGCTCGTAGCCTGCGCTCAGCCCCCGAGCAGCCGGGAGAGCGCCGCGTCCAGCGCCCTCGGATCGGCCCTTCCCCCGGTGGCCCTCATCACCTCGCCCTTGAAGTACCCGAGCAGCGCCCGCTTGCCCGCGCGGTAGGCCGCCACCTGCTTCGGCGAGGCGTCGATCACCGCGAGGCACGCCGCCTCGATGGCCCCCTCGTCGGTCACCACCCGCAGCCCCTCGGCCTCGATGATCGCCTCGGCGCTGCGGCCGCTCTCGACCATCTTCGCGTAGACCTCCCTGGCGAGGGTCCCCGAGAGGGTGCCGTCGTCGAGGCGGGCGAGGAGCGCCGCGAGCGCCTCGACCGGGAGGGGGAAGCTCGCGTGGAGCCCGTCGGTGACCACCCCCGGCTTCACCACGTTGCACACCCAGTTGGCCGCGCGCTTCGCATCCGTCGTGAGCGCCGCGAGGGCCTCGAACCACCCGGCCAGCGCGGGGTGCTCGGTGATCACCCGGGCGTCCCCCTCGGTGACCCGCAGCTCCCGGACGTACCGGGCGCGACGCGCCGCAGGGAGCGGCGGGAGCGAGGCGGCGAGCTCGTCGACGAAGGCCTCGGACAGCACCAGCGGGGGAAGGTCGGGCTCAGGGAAGTAGCGGTAGTCGTCGCTGCCCTCCTTCCTGCGAAGCACGTGGCAGCGCCCGGAGTCGTCGTCCCAGGTCTTGGTCACCTGGGCGACGGCGCCACCGGCCTTCAGCGCGGCGACCTGCTCGGCCACCTCCCACTCGATCGCCCTCTGCACGAAGCGGAAGGAGTTGATGTTCTTGATCTCGGTGCGCGTCCCGAGGCGGCGCTCTCCCACCGGGCGCACGCTCACGTTGGCGTCGCAGCGAAACGAGCCCGACTCCAGGTTGCCGTCGTTGGCCCCGACGGCCATCAGCACCGAGCGTAGCTGTCGGAGGTACTCCGCCGCCTCCGAGGCGCTGCGGAGCTCCGGTCGCCCGACGATCTCCAGCAGGGGGACGCCCGCCCGGTTGAGGTCGACCAGCGAGGCCTCCCTGGAGGCGCCGGCTCCGTGGAGGTTCTTGCCAGCGTCCTCCTCCAGGTGGGCGCGCTCGATGCCGATGCGGCGGGTGCCGCCGTCGGGCTGCGGCACGTCGAGCCAGCCGCCCTCGCACAGGGGCTCGTCGTACTGGGAGATCTGGTAGCCCTTGGGGAGGTCTGGATAGAAGTAGTTCTTGCGGGCGAAGCGGCTGCGGCGGCGCACGGTGCAGCCGAGCGCGAGGCCCACGCGCACGCCCATGGCGACCGCCTCGCGGTTGAGCGAAGGGAGCGCCCCCGGGAGCCCGAGGCAGGTCGGGCACACGAGCGTGTTGGGGGGATCACCGAAGCGCACCGCGCAGGGGCAGAAGGCCTTGGTGCGGGTGTGCATCCGGGCGTGCACCTCCAGTCCGATGACGGCTTCGTAGTCGGGGCTCATGGCGTGCGGGCGCGCACTCTGCCGCGCCCCGCGTCGGCGGGAAACAGCCCTGAGACCTCAGCGCCCCGCGGAGACCCTATCGGTGCGCGCGGCGTCGGAGCGGGAGCAGGTTGACGGCGAGCAGCATCAGCGCCGCCCCCACTCCTGCGAAGAGCACCCCCTGGAAGGTGAGCACCTGCTCCAGGCTCTGGCCGCTGTAGCCGAGGAGGCGCGCGAGGGTGCCGCCGACGACCGCTCCGACGACGCTCGCTGCGACGTTGGTGAGCGGGTGGCGCTCGGCGTCGTCGGTCTTGAGGAGGAGGTTGGCGACCACGCCCACGATGGCGCCGAGGGTGAACCAGACGATGATACCGACCATGGTAATGCTCCCGGTGGATGGTCTCGTCCGTCGCGCAGAGGGTCTCTCGCGACTGTAGAAGGCTTTGCCACGCGGCGGATTGTTCGACCAGCGGCCAAGGGGGGTCCGCGGCAGCCCGAAGCTGGCTCCGAAAGCCTGCAGAGCCCGTTGGCACCGCAACGAGGGTGCGGTAGCAGGTTTCGCCGTCCCCCTCCCCCCCCTACCCGGCCGAAGGAGAACCCACCCGCGTGAACAGCCCCATCGCCCCCGCCGCCCCGACCGAGATCACCGAGCTCTCGGTGAACACGATCAAGTTCCTGGCGATCGACGCCATCGAGGCCGCGAAGAGCGGGCACCCGGGGCTGCCGATGGGCGCCGCGGACGTCGCCTTCGTCCTCTGGTCGCGCTACCTCCGGCACGACCCGACGGACCCGCACTGGCGCGACCGCGACCGCTTCATCCTGTCGCCGGGCCATGGCTCGGGGCTGCTGTACGCCCTGCTCCACCTCGCGGGCTACGACCTCCCCCTCGAGGAGATCAAGCGCTTCCGCCAGTGGGGATCGAAGACCCCGGGACACCCCGAGGTGCACCTCACCCCGGGCGTCGAGGTCACCACCGGCCCGCTGGGCCAGGGCTTCGCCAACGGCGTCGGCATGGCGATGGCGGCGAAGATGGCCGAGGCCCGCCTGCCAGGGCTCTTCCACCACCGCATCTGGGCGCTGGTCTCCGACGGCGACGTGATGGAGGGCGTGGCCTACGAGGCCGCCTCGCTCGCGGGTCACCTCAAGCTCGGCAACCTCGTCTACATCTACGATGACAACCGCATCACCCTCGACGGCTCCATCGACGAGGCCTTCAGCGAGGACGTCGCCCGCCGCTTCGAGGCCATGGGCTGGCGCACGCAGCACATCGACGGCCACGACCACGCGCAGATCGCGGCGGCCTACGACGCCGCCATCGCCCAGGACGAGAAGCCCACGCTGATCCTGGCGCGCACGCACATCGGCCACGGGGCGCCCAACAAGCACGACACCCACAAGGTGCACGGCGAGCCGCTGGGCAAGGACGAGGTGCAGGCCACCCGCAAGGCGCTGGGCTGGCCCGAGGAGACCTTCGTGGTCCCCGACGCGGTGAGGGCGCACTTCGCCGCCCGGGCGAAGGTGATGTCCGAGGCCCGCGCGCAGTGGAGCGCCCACGAGCAGCGCTGGCTCGCCGACCACGCCGACCGGGCCGAGCTCTACCGCTCGCTCTGCGAGCGCGCCGTGCCCGGCGACCTGCTGGAGACGCTGCTGGCGAAGCTCCCGCCGACCAACGACGCCACGCGCGCCCTCGCCGGGAGCATCGAGCAGATGGTCGCGGCCGTGATGCCCTCGCTCGTGGGCGGAGACGCCGACCTCGGCGGGTCGACCAAGACCCCCATCAAGGACTCCGGCAAGGTCTCCGCGGGGCACTTCGAGGGCCGCAACCTCCGCTTCGGCATCCGCGAGCACGCCATGGGCTCGGTCGCCAACGGCATCGCCCTCTACGGGATGTTCGTGCCCTTCACGGCGACCTTCCTCACCTTCTCGGACTACATGCGCCCGCCCATCCGCCTGGCCGGGCTCAGCAACACGCCCGTGGTGCACGTGTTCACCCACGACTCGGTGTTTCTCGGCGAGGACGGCCCCACGCACCAGTCGGTCGAGCACGTGAGCGCCCTCCGGCTCATCCCCAACGTGGACGTGTGGCGCCCCGCCGACAGCGCCGAGTGCGCCGCCGCCTGGGCCGCCGCGGCCACCCGCCGAGACGGGCCGACGGAGCTCATCCTCTCGCGGCAGAAGGTCGAGGTGCTGCCGGGCGACGCCACGGTGCGCGGCCGTCACGCGGCGCGCGGAGGCTACGTGCTGGTGCGCGAGGAGAGCGGCGCGGCGGAGCTGGTGATCCTTTCGACGGGCAGCGAGGTGTCCGTGGCGGTCGAGGCCGCGCGCAGGCTGCACGCCGAGGACGGGCTCCAGGTGCGGGTGGTGTCGATGCCCTGCCTCGAGGTCTTCGAGCGCCAGGACGCGGCCTACCGAGCGACGGTGATCCCCGCCGGGGCGAGGCGGGCCAGCTTCGAGGCGGGCCGCACGGGTCTCTGGTGGCGTTACCTCGGGCTCGACGGGCTCGCGCTGGGCGTGGACGGCTTCGGCGCGTCGGCCCCGGGCCCCGTGCTCGGCGACAAGTACGGCCTCACCGCGGATCACGTCACGGCGCACCTGCGCGCGTGGCTCCGCGGGAGCTAGGACCGCTCCGCTCAGCCGGCGCCGTCGGGGTCGCCCGCGTCCGAGCGATCGGCGTCGGCGGCCGCGTCGGAGCGCGCGTCGGCCGCTCCCCCATCCTGCATCGCCCCGGAGTCCACCGGCACATCCAGCGGAACGTCGATCACCACCGGGCTGTCCGTCGGCGGACGGACGTCGAGGGTCACCGGGACGTCGGGGGTCGCCGGGACGTCGGGGGTCATCTGGACGTCGGGGGCGTCGGTCGCAGCGGGTCCGGCGTCGGCGCCGGCGTCCACCGGGGAGCCCGCGTCGAGGCGGGTAGGAGCCACGCAGAGCGAGCGCCCGTCGGGGGTGACCTCGCAGCGCAGCGGCGAGACGCACTCGCGGTCCTGGAGGCACTCGTCGCCCCGCTGCCGGGTGCCCTCGATGGAGCACCCCCCGAGGGCCACGCCCAGCACCGCGCAACCCAGCCACGTCCCCGTTGGTCTTCGCATGATCGACTTCGCTGCGAGCGACCGTATCACGCGCCCGCGAGGCGACGACAGCGCCTATGATCGCCCCCGGCGAGCGCCGTCGATCGTCCGATGGGGACCGGCGCCCGACCACGAAAGGAGTCTCACGTTCCATTGCGCTCCAAGGCCATCACCGCCTCGGTCCTCACGCTGTCCCTGATCTCGGGCTTCGTGTTCATCCTGGTCACGCCCATCCTGTTCGTGCTCGCGCAGTCCGCGACGGAGCTGGGCGCGGGGCTGATCCTCCTCCTCGCGATCGGGATCACGGTCGCGATCAACGGCCTCATGTGGCTCATCTCCCCGTGGCTGATGGACCTCACCAACCGCTGGTTCTACCGCTGCCGCGACATGCCCCTGGAGGAGCTCGGGCAGTACCGCCCCGCGGTGGCGCAGTTCATCTACGCGACCTGCCAGCGGCACGGCGTGAAGGTGCCCGCGCTCAAGCTCATCGATGACATGAACCCCACCGCGTACTGCTACGGCTCCACCGCCGACCGGTCGCGCATGGTGCTCACCCGGGGCCTTCTCCACTACCTCAACGACGACGAGCTCGCGGCGGTCTGCGCCCACGAGCTCGGGCACATCGTGCACCGCGACTTCATCGTCATGACCCTCGCGTCGACGATGGTGCAGATCCTCTGGCAGATCTACGTGGTCGCCAAGAGCGTGCGCCCGAAGGGCAACGACTCCAAGGGCGTGGGCGAGGCGGCGGCGCTGATCGCCCTCGTGGCCTACGTCTTCTGGTGGGTGTCGCAGTACATGCTGCTCTACCTGTCGCGCGTGCGGGAGTACTACGCCGACGAGTTCGCGGGCGCCGAGACGCGCAACCCCAACGCCCTCTCCATGGCCCTGGTGAAGGTCGCCTACGGCCTCGCCCGGCAGCCCAACACGGAGTTCTCCCGCAAGCTGATGGGCGGCACCCGCGCCCTCGGCGTGGCCGACCCCGGCAGCGCCCGCTCGACGGGCTTCGCCTACGCCGCCGCGCACCAGGGCGGCCACGCGCTGGCGGGCGCCCTCGCCGGCCACGAGACCCCGGAGGTGCAGGCGACGGCCGACGGCATCGCGCGCATCGAGAAGGTCTTCCTCTTCGACCTGCACAACCCCTGGGCGGGGGTGCTCGAGCTCGGCAGCACGCACCCGCTCACCGGCAAGCGCATCAAGGTGCTCTGCGAGCAGTCGGCGTCGCTCTCGATCCAGCCGCTGTTTCAGTTTCAGCCCATCGACGCTTACGGGCGGCCGCTCGACTACGCGCGGCTGCGGGGCAACTTCGCGCTGGAGGTGCTCGTCTGGTTCGCGCCGCACTTCGGCGCCGCGGCCGCGATCGTGGCGGGCATCGCGGGGGCGGCCATGGGCTCCGGCATGCTGGCCGCGGTGGGCTTCGGGGGCGTGGTGCTGGGCGTCGGCCTCGGCATGACCCTCAAGGGCTTCTGGCGCTTCCCCGCGCTGGGCCAGCCGGCGATGACCTCGGTGCTCGAGCTGATGATGGACCCCTACGCCTCGCCGCTGCGGGGCCGCCCGGTGGCCGTGCAGGGCACCCTCATCGGGCGCGCCGACGCGGGCAGCTACATCGCCGAGGACATGATGATGGAAGACCCGCAGGGCGGGCTCATGACCCTCAACTACGAGCACTGGCTGCCGCTCTTCGGCAACGCGTGGTTCGGGTGGAAGACCGTCACCCGGCTGGTGGGCCAGCCCTTCCAGGCGGTGGGCTGGTTTCGCCGGGGCATCGGGCAGCAGGTCGACCTCGACGAGCTGCGCACCCAGGGCGAGACCGTGTCGTCGTACACCGGGCTGTGGGGCCGCATGGGCGGCGTCCTGGTGAGCCTCATCGGCGTCGTGGTGCTCGGCGCCGCGGCCCTCGTCGCGATCGGCGACTCGACGCCCGCCCCGGCCCCGACGGGCACCACCGCCCCGGCCATCGAGCTCCCGTCGCCCGGCGGGAAGTAACTCCGTCCCAACTCCCCTCGTCCCCCCAATGCGCATCGCCCTCGGACTCTGGTGAGCCGAGGGCGATGAGCACCGAACGAACGGCGGGGAGGCGTCGGTTACTCGTCGCCGTTGCGGCTGTGGCGGAGGAAGGTCGGGATGTCGAACTCGTCCTCCTTCATCGACACGGCGCCCATCGGGCGCGAGGGGCGGCCCATCTGGTTGTTCTGCATCGGCGGGGTCGAGGCGCGGCCGCCCATGGCGTTGGCCATCTGCTGCGGCACCGCCTGGTGGCGCTGCGGCTGCGACTGCACCGGGGCCTGGTAGGCGCTGCGCTGCGGCTGGTGCGCGGCGGGGCGGCTGTGCACCATCGGCATCGAGGTCGACACGGCGCGGGCGTCGAAGGCCGCGACCTCGCTCGGGAAGCCCGTCGCGATGATGGTGACCTTCACCACGTCGCGCATGTTCTCGTTGATCACCGCGCCGAAGATGATGTTGGCGTCCTCGCCGGCGCTCTCCTGGATCATCGAGGCCGCCTCGTTGACCTCGCGGAGTCGCAGGTCGGGGCCGCCCATGAAGTTGATGAGCACGCCGGTCGCGCCGTCGACGGAGATGTTGTCGAGCAGCGGCGAGCTGATGGCGGCGCGCGCGGCGTCCATGGCGCGGGTGTCGCCGCGGCCGTAGCCGATGCCCATGAGCGCGAGGCCCGCGCCGCTCATCACGGCCTTCACGTCGGCGAAGTCGACGTTGATGAGGCCGCTCTGCTGGATGAGGTCGGAGATGCCCTGCACCGCGTTGACCAGCACCTCGTCCGCCTTGCGGAACGAGTCGGTCATCGTCATGTCGTCGTCGAGCGCCAGCAGCTTGTCGTTGGGGATGGTGATGAGCGTGTCGACGTGGGCGCCGAGCTCGGCCAGGCCCGCCATGGCGAACTTCGACCGGCGGGTGCCCTCGAACTTGAAGGGCTTGGTCACCACGCCGACGGTGAGCGCGCCGAGGTCGCGGGCGACCTGGGCGATCACCGAGGCCGCGCCGGTGCCGGTGCCGCCGCCCATGCCCGCGGTCACGAAGACCATGTCCGCGCCCTGGAGGTGCTCCTGGATGAGCTGGATGTCCTCCATCGCCGCGCGCTTGCCCACGTCGGGGTTGGCGCCGGCGCCGAGGCCCTTGGTGAGCGCCCGACCCAGCTGGATCTTCACGTCCGCGGGGCTCTGCATCAGGGCCTGGATGTCGGTGTTCGCGACGACGAACTCCACGTCCGTCACCTGCGACTCGATCATCGTGCGGATGGCGTTTCCGCCCGCGCCGCCGACGCCCACCACCTTGATGCGCGCCGCTGCCATGCTCGTGTTGTCAACCAGATCAAACGACAGACCCATGTGAATCCTCCCTACGAGACTGCGGTGATCCCCGACGCGTACGTCCACGCGCGGGGAGCCGCGGTTGTTGCTGCGCGATGCCGTCCAGAGCACGCGCTGCGGAAATCCTTCAGAACACTTCGCCCAGCCAGCCCCGGAACTTGCCCCACCAGTGGGCATCTCCCGCGGCCTGCGCCCGACCGTCCGTCGTCGCGCTGGCCTTCACCGGGCCCTGGTACGTCCCCGCCGTCGAGGGCGTGGCGATGCGCGCGGGCCGCGCGGCGCCGTACTTCACCAGCCCCACCGCCGTGGCCATCGCGGGGCTGCGGACCATCTCCACCATCCCCCCGACGCCCGTCGGGACCCCTCGGCGCACCGGCACCTGGAGCACCTGCTCGGCCAGCTCGACGCTGCCCTCCAGGAGCGATCCACCGCCACAGAGGACGACGCCCGCGTTGAGCCGGTCGATCATCCCGCTGCCGTGCAGCGCCTGGGCGATGCACTGGAAGAGTTCCTCCATCCGGGGCTCGGCGATGGAGGCGAGGTAGTCGCGAGACAGCGTGCGAGACGGCCGCCCGCCCACCCCGGGGACCTCCAGGGTCTCCTCGGGGTCGACCATCGACCGCATCGCGCAGCCGTAGCGCACCTTGATGCGCTCGGCCTCGCTCGCGGGCGTGCGCAGCCCCGCGGCGATGTCGTTGGTGAGGTTCTCCCCGCCGATGGGGAGCACCGCGGTGTGCCGCAGCGAGCCCTCGGAGTAGATCACCACGTCCGTCGCGCCGCCGCCGATGTCGACCAGCGCGACGCCGATCTCCTTCTCGTCGTCGGTGAGCACCGCCTCGGCGCTCGCGAGCGGCGTCAGCACCAGCTCGGTCACGTGGAGGTTGCAGCGCTCGATGCACTTGGTGACGTTCTGCACGCTGGAGACCGCCGCGGTCACGAGGTGCACCCGCGCCTCGATGCGCACGCCGCTCATCCCGACGGGCTCGCGCACGCCGTCCTGCTGGTCGATCACGAAGTCCTGCGGCAGGACGTGGATCACCGTGCGGTCGAGCGGCATCGAGATGCGCCGCGCCTGGTCGAGCACCCGGTCGACGTCCTCGCGGGAGCACTCGTGGTTGGCGATGGACACGATGCCGTGCGAGTTGACCCCGCGCAGGTGAGAGCCGGCGATGCCCGAGAACACCGTCGCGATCTGCACGCCGGCCATCATGCTGGCCTTGTCCACCGCCTCGCGGATGGACTGCTGCGTGCTCTCGATGTTGACCACCACGCCCTTGCGCATGCCGCGAGAGCGGGACTCACCGACGCCGGTGATGTCCACGCCGTCGGAGCCGATCTCCCCGACCACCGCCCTTACGGTGGTGCTTCCGATATCGAGGCCGACGATGATCTCACCGGGCTTTGCCGAGGGGCGTTCCATGACGTCATCGCCCTTGCCACACCCCGGAGCGCCGCCACAAAATTCCTGCACACATCTCTCCCCCGGTGGGCGCATTGCGCGACCTCGCCCGACGATGGATCCTCCGCGGCGATGAAAGCCCCCCGACGCACCGCTCGACGCGCCATCCTGCTCGCCTGCGCCGCCGTCGCCATCGGCACCGCGTGCGGCTCGGAGGGAGACGCCCGGGACGCGGGCGCCGGCGACTCGGGCTTCAAGGACGCTGGAGTCACCGACGCGGGAGCCATCGACGCCGCGGTCCCCGACTCGGGCGCGACCGACGCCGGCCCCGCCGACGCCGGACCGCTGCGGGCCGTGGCCCTCTCCGCCGCGAGCGCGGCCCACGGCTGCGCGGTGCTGAGCGACGGGACCGTGCGCTGCTGGGGACTCAACGACAACGGCCAGCTCGGGGTCGCGCCCTCGGAGAGCGCATCCCGCTGCCGGGTGCGGGGCAGCTCGCCCTCCCGCTCGGTTCCGTGTGAGACCCAGGGCCGCGCCGTGGCCGGGGTGACCGACGCGCGTGAGGTGGCCACGGGCAACGGCTCCACCTGCGTCGTGCGCGCAGACCGCAGCCTCTGGTGCTGGGGCCTCAACAACGCCGGGGAGCTCGGCACCGGGGCCACCTCGCTACAGCCCACGCCCACGCCCACCCGCGTCGACCTGCCCCCGGTGCGTCAGGTCGCCCTCGGCGCCTTCCACGGCTGCGCGCTGCTGATGGACGGGACGGTCCGCTGCTGGGGCGCCAACCGCTTCAGCCAGACGGGCACCCCGGCCTCGACCGTCAACCAGTGCGACGAGGGCGACGGGACGCCCGTCCCCTGCGTCCCGACCCCCACCGCCGTGGCGGGGCTCTCGGGCGTCACCGGGCTCACCGCGGGACGCAACCACACCTGCGCGCTGCTCGGCGACCGCACGCTCCGCTGCTGGGGGCTCAACGACTCGGCGCAGCTCGGCCTCGGGCGCCTCGACCCCGACACCACGCCCCAGGTGACCCCCGCGGCGGTCTCCCTCACCGAGGTCGCCGAGGTCTCCGCCGGGGGATCGCACACCTGCGCCCGCCGGGCCGACGGCTCGCTCCGGTGCTGGGGCTGGGCCGCCCTCGGCCAGCTCGGTGGGGCCCCGTCGGGCTCGTGCACCACCGCCAGCGGCTCGGTGCCGTGCGCCCTTGGCCCCGCGGCGGTCCCCGATCTCTCGGGCGTTTCGGGGGTGTCGGCGGGGCGCTTTCACACCTGCGTCGCGCTGACCGGCGGCGGGGCGAGGTGCTTCGGCCGCGACGACAACGGACAGATCGGCGGCGGCGTCGCCTCGACCGCCCGCTGCTCCTTCTCCTTCGACGACTTCCCCTGCGCCCGCACGCCTCGCGAGGTGCCCATCGCCAACGCCGCGAGCGTCTCCGTGGGCGACTACCACTCCTGCGCGCTCACCACCGACGGCGCGGTGCGCTGCTGGGGCAACAACTCCTACGGTCAGCTCGGCAACGGCGCCACCGACGACCAGAACGCGCCGGTGTCGGTGCGCCTCCTCCCCTGAACGATGCGTCCGGTCGTCGCCGCGCTGCTGCTGATGTTCCCCTCCTCCGCGGCGGCGCAGGTCACGGCCGACCCTCGACCGACGGAGCTCACGCTCCGCTCCCCACCCGCCGCGACGCCCTCCCCCGGCGGGCGCTTCGCGCTCACCGTCTCGCTGGGTCCGGGCTTCTTCCACACAGGGTTCTCCGGAGGGACGGTCGATGTCGGGCTCTCCGGCGTCGTGTCCGTGGCCTCGGTGCGCGCCTCGCTCTGGCTCGGATCCTCGATCGCCGTACAGCTCGGGGCCGCTGGGGCGCTGGCGGTGGCGCCTTCCACGTCGGCCTCGGCTCCGTCGCAGCGCTTCGACCTGGAGGGGGTCGCGGGCTTCGGGCTCGCGGGCGGTGGGGTGGTGATCGGGTCGCGCTCCGAGGGCGTCCGGGCGTCTCTGCTGGGAGGCGTCGCATGGACCCTCGCGCCCCTCGGCGGCTCGACCGGAACCCGCGCGGGCGCAGCGCTCGGCGGCGGGGCCTTCGTGGAGCTGAGCCACCACTGGCGCGTCCGCGACTGGACGCTCGGGCTCGGGGCCACCGGCTGGGGCCTCTTCGGGAGCGACTCGGTGGCGTGGCTCGGCAACGCCCCCACCGCATGGAGCACCCTGGGCGGAGGGCTCGTCGCCGTGGTGTCGACGCAATGAGAACGGGCGCGGCGAGGGTGGTTTGCGTGGCGCTGGCGATGCGCTCCGGTGGGGCGCTGGCGCAGGACGCGGCCTTCTCGGAGGCGCGGTCGCAGTTCGAGCAGGCGGTGGCCGCGGTGCAGGCGGGGCGGCCCGCCGACGCGGTGGGGCTCTTCGAGCGCTCCTACGCCGCGAGGGCGGCGCCGGTGGTGGCGGTGAACCTCGCGTACTGCCTGCGAGGGCTCGGGCGCTTCGGCGAGGCGCGCACCTGGTACCTGCGCTTCCTGGAGACCGCGACGCCCGAGGACCTCGAGCGCCACCGGTCGACGGTGAGGGCGCACCTGGAGGAGGTCTCGCATCGGCTCGCGCAGGTGACCTCGGGCGACCGCGCTCCGACGGACGTGAGCGTGGTGTTCGAGGGCGCTGCGCTGGGGACCGAAGGCCGCTGGGTCGACCCGGGTGAGCACCGGGCGACGGCGAGCGCGCCGGGGTACATCCCCGCGGAGCTCAGGTTCATGGTCCGCGCGGGCGAGGTGGTGCGGCTCTCCACGCAGCTCTCGCCGGTGGCCACCGCGACGCCGATCACCCGGCGCTGGTGGTTCTGGACCGCGCTCGGCGTGGGCGTCGCGGGCCTCGCGACCGCCGTGCTTGTGCCGCTGCTGCTGACCGATCCGCCGCCCTACCCCGGGCCAGAGGTGCCACTGCCATGAGGGCTCGATGGGCGACGCTGGCGGCCGCGATGGCCGCGCTGGTGACGAGCTGCGAGCTCACCCCGCGGCTCTACCTGACGGTGCGCACGGAGCCCGGGTCGATGGTGCGCCGGGTGCTGGTGAAGGTGTACTCGCCGGTCGGCGGCGACGCGGCGCTGACCGACGGAACCATCGAGAGAGCCATCGACCCGGAGCACCCGCTGGAGATGCGGGTGCTGGGGCGAGTCGGCGGAGAGCGGGTGCGGCTGACCGTCGACGGTCTCAGCAACGGCGACACGCTGATCCACCAGGAGTGGGTCGCCAGCATGCCCTCGGAGGGCGGCGCCTACCTGCAGATCGTGCTCTGGAACAACTGCCTGGGGCGCCCGTGCGGAGCGGGCAGCACCTGCGCTTCGAGCGGCGAGTGCGTGCCCAACACGGTGGCCGTGCTCCCCGCTTCGTCCGTCGACGCGAGCCTTGGCTACTGCCCCGATGGGAGCGCCGGAGCGTGCACGGCCGTCGGCGACGCAGGCGTGGCCGACGCGACGACCGACCGAGCGACGGGCTTCGACGCCCGCGATGAAGACGTGGGCCGCCCCATCGATCGACCGATGGCCGATGTGCAGGACGCCGGCACGGACGTTCCGCGCGACCTCGGACTGGACGCTCCTCGGGACGTGAGCGCCGACCGCGGGACGGACGCGCCTACGGACGCGGGCGTGGACGGAGGACGCTGCCCTGGCCGTAGCCCGACCATGGTGCCCGGCTGGACGAACTGCGGCGCTGGCGCCGGCTGGTGCCCGACCCTGTGTGGCGACGCGGGGAGCTGCGTCCACGCCGAGCACCTCGTGCAGGGGCGCGACCACGGGTGCGCGCTGCGCTCCGACCGGGGTGTCTCGTGCTGGGGCGACCGCCAGATCGGGAGGCTCGGCGACGGCGTCGTGGACGGCGGGGTGACCGCTGTTCCGGTGGAGGTGATGCGCGCCGTCTTGGGGAGGCCGCTGTCCTCCGTGGTGGCGCTCGGGGCGGGCAACGACGGAACCTGCGCCGTCGACCAGGCCGGAGGGCTGTACTGCTGGGGGGATTTCAACGCCGATCCGCTGGGCAACGAGAACCAGTCGGGCTACGCGGCGACCATCGCTCGGCGGATGCTTCGCGGCGACGCAGGCGCGGCGGCGAACCTCTTCGAGGGCGCGGCCACGCACCTCGCGCTCACCTGCGGGGTCCTTCGTGGTGGTGGCGGCGTGCGCTGCAGCTCGTGGCTGCGCTTCCTGGCCGACGGGACCACGGAGATCATCCCCCGCGCGGCGGACTTCCCCCTGACGGACATCGCCCGCAGCGACGGCGCAGCACTGACGAACGTACGAGAGCTCGGCGTGGGCTTCTTCCACGCGTGCGCCCGCCTCGGCGACGGCTCCGTCTGGTGCTGGGGAACCAACCACTACGGCCAGCTCGGGGCGCCGCTCCTGGGCTCGGACGGCGGCGGCGTGGGGGCCTCGGACCGTGCGCGGCAGATCCCCGGAGTGACCGGCGTGACCTCCCTCGGCGTGGGCGACCTCTTCTCGTGCGCCCTCGCCGGGGGTGAGGTGCGCTGCTGGGGCGCCGCGAGCCTCGGGCGCGCTGGCTCCTCCATCGGGCTCGTCGACTGCGCCGAGGGCAACGAGTGCGCCCCGGTTCCCGTGAGCGTCGAGGGTCTCGCCGAGCTCTCGGAGTTCTATCGATCGCCCGTCGTCCAGGTGGCCGCCGGGGGAGAGCAGGCCTGCGCCCGCCTCGACAACGGCCACGTGTGGTGCTGGGGCCTGAACGAGGTGGGCCAGCTCGGCCTTCCCACGACGGGCGCAGGGCGCGTGGAGAGCCGCGCGGGCGTGCAAGGCGACCCCGTCTTCGTGGGCGCCGATGACGTCGTCACCGGCGGAGCGGGCGGGGCCTCGGGCCGTAGCTGGACCTGCGCCCGCCGCGCGTCGGACTGCACCTGGTGGTGCTGGGGGCGCGTTCCCGGCGAGAGCGCTCCGCCCGCCGAGCCGTGGCGCCCGCGGGTGCTCCGCTGGGCCCCCTGAACGGGGGTCGGGCGAGCGGTCAGCGGTACTGAGGGTCGATGCCGAGCCCCAGGGGCGAGGCGACGAGCGGCGGCGGATCGCGAGGGGGCGGCGCGGCCACAGGCGCCACCACGGGAAGAGGCTGCGGCAGCGGGAGCGCGACGGCGCGGGCGCCTGCGTCGGGCGTGGCCGTCGGTCGGAGCGCCGGTCGGAGCGCCGGGCGAGGCGACACGGCGGGCGCAGGAGCGACGAGGGGCGCGGGCGGGGGAACGGGCTCGCGCACCGCGATCGGAGCGGGAACGGGCGGGGGTGAGGCCGTGATGGGCGGCGGAGGGTGGGCGACCGGAGCGTCGACCGGAGCCGCGACGGGAGGAGCGCCGCGACCGGCGGCCACCACCGCGACGATCAGCGCGACGGCGCCGAGCGAGGCCGCGAGGGCGCGGGGCGCGAGCGAGCGACGGGGTCGCACCGGAGGCGGCGCGACGGCTTCGACCGTCGCGGCGAGGGGGATCACCGGGGCAGGAACGGGGCGCTCCACCGGGCCGGTCGGCTCCACCGGGACGATCTCGCCCGGCGGGGGAAGCTCCGTCAGGGCCTCCTCGCAGACGGCGATCAGCTCTCGCACGGAGGAGGGCCGGCGCGCGGGGTCCTTCTCCAGGCAGCGCATGACCATCGCCGCGAGGGCCGGAGGGAGGGTCGGAACCCGCTGTCCGAGCGGGACCGGGTCTTCGGTGCTGACCGCGATGGCGAGCGCTCCCACGGTGGCTCCGGAGAAGGGCAGCACGCCCGACAGCAGCTCGTAGAGCATCACCCCGAAGGACCACAGATCGGAGCGCGGGGTGAGAGCGCGCGGGTCGCGAAACTGCTCCGGGGACATGTACGCGGGCGAGCCCAGCGTGACCTTCGAGGTGGTGATGCGGACCTGTCCGTCGAGCTCGTCGTTGATGCTCGCGAGGCCGAAATCCAGCAGCCGCGGAGACCAGCGGGCGCCGTCCTTCACCACGAAGACGTTGCCCGGCTTGAGGTCGCGGTGGAGGATGCCCGCGTCGTGGAGCGCGCCCAGCGCATCGAGCGTCGGGATCATCAGCGGCAGCAGCTCCCGCGCCGGGACCACGCCTCGCCAGGTCAGCGCGAAGGCGTCGAGGTCGAGGCCGTCGAGAAACTCCTGCACCAGGTACGGCAGCCCCTTCGCGTCGACGCCGACGTCCTCGATCCTCACGATGTTGGGGTGCACCACCCGGCTCGCGGCCTGGCCCTCTCGCAGCACCCGGCGTGCGGTCGTGGCGTTCCACGCGTGCTCGGGGCGCAGCACCTTGATGGCGACGGTGCGCCCCAGCGCGAGGTGCACCGCGCGGTAGACCTCCCCCATCCCCCCGCCGCCCAGGCGCTCGACCAGCCGCCAGCGCTCTCCCAGCACCTCGCCGATGCGAGTCCCCTCCTCCTCCTGCTCGTGTGCGTCCATCCTCGGCGGCCCTGTGGCGCGGGAGTGAAGGGGGCAGCGGGGCCGCGGGTCAAGCGCCCTCCCCCACCAAAGAGAGCGCCGAGGCCTTATGCCCCGGAGGGGCGGAGCGAGGCCACGCGCGCGGCGATGGCGGCCACCTGCGCGAGGTTGTCCGGGGCCCGCGGGTGCTTCCAGAAATCGAAGGACTGCGCGGCGGGCTCGCGACCGAGGGTGAGCCTCCAGCGGTCGCCGAAGCGCAGCGTGGTGTGCGTGAACGAGAGCGGCGCGTGCGCGAGCGACTCGGGGGTCCAGTGCTGCATCGCGCGGACGCGGGCGCGGCTGCGCGGGAGCGAGAAGGGGCGCTCCTCGCAGAGGCTCGCGACGTCGGCGATCACGAGGCGCCCTGGCGTGAGGAAGAGCAGGTACGCCTCCCTCGACTCGCCGGCCTGCTCGGTCGGCAGCGCGAGGCCCTCGTCGACGCCGATGGCGCGCAGCACGCCGTCGGCCACCAGCAGCCCTCCGAGCATCGCCGCGCCGCCCACGACCTCCGAGGCCTTCACGGTCTTGAGCCCGCCGACGACCTTGTCCTTCAGCGAGCCGGCGGCGGCCTTCACGTCCTGCCAGCTCGGGGCCTTCGCGTCGGGGAGCGCCACGTCGCCCATCGCGAGGTGCCAGATCGCCTCGCCCGGCAGCAGCACCGACTGCGCCAGCCGCGCGGCGTCGAAGAGGTTGAGGGGGCTCTGGGTGTCGATCCACATGAGCGTCGGGGGCCTCGTCGGCCATTGTAAGGGAGCGTCACGGCCTCGATCGGGCGGACGCGGTGATCGCTTCGCCGGGCCGCGACGACACCCCATCACAACAGCCGGAGCGTAGGGAGCGATGGACTGGACGATCACCGAAGGCGAGCTCGACCGCGACGACGTCCGCGCCCTGCTCGCGCAGCACTTCGCCGAGATGCGCGCCGGGTCGCCCCCGTCGGCCTGCCACGTCCTCCCGGTCGACGCGCTGCGCGACCCCGCGATCCGCTTCTTCACCCTGCGCGAGGGCGGCCTCCTGCTCGGCTGCGGCGCGCTCAAGCGCATCGGCGCAGACCACGGCGAGGTCAAGTCGATGCGCACCGCGGATGATGCGCTCGGGCGCGGGGTGGGCAGGGCGCTGCTCCATCACCTGATCGCGACGGCCCGCGCCACGGGCATGACCCGCCTCAGCCTGGAGACGGGATCGACCGCGCGCTTCGCCGCCGCCATCCGGCTCTACGAGAGCGAGGGCTTCGCGCGCTGCGGGCCCTTCGGGGGCTACGCCGACACGTCCTTCACGCGCTTCTTCACGCGGGCGCTGTAGCGCGCCGGCCCCCGCGTACGAGGGGTAGAGAAGCACCGCCGGGGCGCAAGGGACGCAAGGGAGGGGCGTCACCAGCGCAGCGCCGAGAGCCTGGTGATCGCGAGCAGCGCCGACGACGCCAGCAGCGCGAGCGACGCGGCCACGCGCAGCCACAGCGCCGTCAGCACGCGCCCGGAGTCCAGCGGAACCCGCGAGATCGCCTGGTCGACGTCGCCCGCGCGGTAGGCGCTAGCCTCGCGAGCCGTGCGTCGCAGCAGGACGCCGTCGTTCTCGACGCCGAGGAGCCGCATCCACGGGCGCTCGGGCGCCGCGGCGGTCCAGCTCGCCTTCGGGACGATGACGAAGTCGCCCGACGAGAGCGCCCGCCGCCAGAGCCGTACCCACCGCGCGCTGCGGACGAGAGCGCCCAGCGCCAGCACGCTCGACAGGGTCAGCAAGCCCAGGAGCGTGGGGCCGAGGGCCACCGCCGCCATGCCGTCGTAGGAGCCGCGCCGCGCGCGCACCGTCGCGACGTAGAGCGCCGTCTCGGCGAGCGACGCGAGGCACGACGCCGAGGCCGCGAGCATCAGTCGGTCGCGCGCATCGTCCGAGTCGTGGTCTGCGCCGCGGTGCATCGCGAGGGCGACGGGGGCGAGCAGGAGGGCGTGCAGCATCGGCTCGCCGAGCCAGTCGGAGACGTCGACGACGCCGCCGTGGCCGCGGGGGTTCGACAGGAGCGGAGCGCCCAGTCTCCACGTGACGAGCGACAGCGCGAAGAAGCCCAGGACCGAGACGCCCGCGACCCCGACGCCGTCCCTGCAGCGCCGGAGGAGGAGCGCCAGCGCGGCCGCGAGCGCGGCGGAGAGCACCACGCGCGCGTCGCCGTTTCCCCGCGCGCCGAGCGTCGCGAGGAGGGGCCCGAAGACGGCGAGCATCGCGACCGCGCACGCGACCCATCGGAGCACGGAGGCGGGGGTTCTCACGCGGGCATCGAAGCACGAACGCGCCCGGCCTTCGAGGGTGGCGAGGGTCAGCGGAGGCGGAGCGGGCCGCCAGACCATCGGATGCCCCATCCGCTCCCACGAACCATCGCGTGATCGTGGCCCTGCGACAACCGCCCCCGACGCGGACGCTTCGGGGTGAGTCTGTAGGACTACGCGAGCCCGAGCGCCGTGAGGTCGACGTCGAGCACCGACACGAGCGCGGTGCCGCCGCCGAGGGTCTTGTCCCAGACGATCGCCACGATCGTTGCCGCCGACGCTCACCGAACGCATCCGCGATCCGTCCGGGACGCACTTCTCGAAGCGCCGGTCGTGCCGCGGGCGCTACGACCCGATGTGCTGCGCGATGAGCACCTTGTCCGATGGGGTCGCGACGTCCGACGCGGCCTCCGTACTGACCATCAGGTCGAAGACGACGAAGGGCACCGTGCCGGCGAAATCGCCACTCCGGCCGCCCTCGTCGTAGGTCAACGCCCCGACGCGCCCCCAGGGGACATTCGCGTTCGGGCGCGCCCACACCACGAAGGTGCGGCCACTCGGGCTGAGCCGCGAGGGCGGCGGGAGGTTCGAGGCCCGCACCCGCACCCGCGTCAGGCTCTGCGCCGCCTCGACCTCCGCGCTCACCCGCACGTCGGCGCCCGGCGCCAGCGCGTCGGCCCGGGGGGTATAGGTGAGCGCGCTGGAGCAGCCGACCTCGGCCGACAGCGCGATGACACACGTAACGACCATTCCCATCTTCATTGGCGTCCTCCCTGTGCAATGAACGCGAGGCGGAGCTATTGGACCAGACCCGCGCGAGCGCCAGAGTCCCATCTCCACGCACGGCGTTCGTCGGTCGCGCACCGCGTGCCCCATGACGAGCACCGCTCGGCCGATGCGCTCAGCCGACCGCGCGGGCCGGTGACGCCTTGCCGATCGCTCCTCCGTGGATGCGTTGAATGAAGTCTTCACAGCGCGCGAGGTCGCGATCGTGCTCGACCTCCTCCTGACGAAACACGCAGGAGGGCCGCGCGCCCACGCCGCAGGCCATCTGCATCTCCCGCACGGTGTCGTCGCCGCCGCGTCCGCCCATCACGACGAAGAACGCGGTCTTCGCGAGCGATGCGCTGTGTTCATGGATGTACGAGCGCACCGGCGACGCCATCGTCCCGCCCCAGACGGGCGTACCCAGGACGACGAGGTCGTAGTCCCGGGGATCACGCCGGGTATGGATCGTCGGGAGACCCTTCGCCACGGCCTCGAAGGCCGAGCGCAGGTACCCGCCGACGCCCGCGCGGGAGCGAGGCTCCTCGATCGCGTCGAGGTCTGCGCCCAGCTCGTCGGCGAGGTACGACGCGACGCGCGCCGTGCTGCCGCTGCGTGAGAAATAGACCACCAGGATTCGAGAGGACATGGAGGACACTCCTTGTGGATGTTCCGGCCGGGAGCGGTTGCATCGCCCAGACCAGCGGAGCCACGAGTGCCCTCGCGCGGGCGACGGCCGCTGGATTCTTCGTCCCCCTCTCCCCCCTTTGCTACCCACGGGGCATGACCGCCGACCACCGCCGCGCGCCCGCCGACAGCCACGACACGATCCGCGTCCTCGGGGCGCGAGAGAACAACCTCAAGAACATCCACGTCGAGATCCCCAAGCGACGGCTCACCGTGTTCACCGGCGTGTCGGGCTCGGGCAAGTCGAGCCTGGTGTTCGGCACCATCGCCGCCGAGTCGCAGCGGCTCATCAACGAGACCTACTCCGCCTTCGTGCAGGGCTTCATGCCCAGCCTCGGCCGCCCGGACGCCGACCTCCTCGACGGCCTCACCACCGCGATCATCGTCGACCAGGAGCGCATGGGCGCCAACTCCCGCTCGACGGTCGGCACCGCCACCGACGCCAACGCGATGCTGCGGGTGCTCTTCAGCCGCCTCGGCAAGCCCCACGTCGGCTCGCCCAACGCCTTCTCCTTCAACGTCCCCTCGGCGACCGGGGTCGGGTCGATCACCGTCGAGAAGGGCAGCAGCAAGGCCGAGAAGCGCAGCTTCACCATCACCGGCGGCATGTGCCCGCGCTGCGAGGGCATGGGCTCGGTCAGCGACATCGACCTCACGCAGCTCTACGACGACAAGAAGTCGATCAACGAGGGGGCGATCACGATCCCCGGCTACTCGATGGAGGGCTGGTACGGGCGCATCTTCAACGGCTGCGGCTTCTTCGACGCCGACAAGCCGATTCGCAGGTTCACCAAGAAGGAACTCGATGATCTGCTCCACAAGGAGCCCACGAAGATCAAGGTCGACGGCATCAACCTGACCTACGAGGGGCTGATCCCGAAGATCCAGAAGTCGATGCTGTCCAAGGACGTCGAGGCGATGCAGCCGCACGTCCGGGCCTTCGTCGAGCGCGCGGTCACCTTCGCCACCTGCCCCGAGTGCGAGGGCACCCGGCTCAGCAAGGCCGCCCGCGCCTCGAAGATCCAAGGGGTCAACATCGCCGAGGCGTGCGCGATGCAGATCAACGACCTCGCCGGGTGGGTGCGCGGCCTCGACGAGCCCTCCGTCGCGCCGCTGCTGAAGGCGCTTGGGGAGACGCTCGACGCCTTCGTCGAGGTGGGCCTCGGGTACCTCAGCCTCGACCGCCCGACCGGCACGCTCTCCGGCGGCGAGGCGCAGCGCACCAAGATGATCCGGCACCTCGGGTCGAGCCTCACGGACGTCAGCTACATCTTCGACGAGCCCACCATCGGACTGCACCCGCACGACATCCGGCGGATGAACGACCTGCTGCTGCGGCTGCGGGACAAGGGCAACACCGTGCTCGTCGTCGAGCACAAGCCAGAGACGATCGCCATCGCCGACCACATCGTCGACCTCGGCCCTCGCGCGGGCGAGCACGGCGGCACCGTGCAGTACGAGGGCGACCTCGCCGGGCTGCGCGCGAGCGACACCCTCACCGGGCGCCACCTCGGCGACCGCGCCGCCCTGAAGAAGAAGGTCCGCAAGCCCACCGGCAAGCTGGAGATCCGCGGCGCCACCCGCAACAACCTGAAGAGGGTCGACGTCGACGTCCCCCTCGGCGTGCTCACCGTCGTCACCGGCGTCGCGGGCTCCGGGAAGAGCTCGCTGATCCACGGCTCGATCCCCGCCGGCGCGGGCGTGGTGCGGGTCGACCAGGGGGCGATCCGCGGCTCGCGGCGCAGCAACCCGGCGACCTACAGCGGGCTCCTCGACCCGATCCGCAGCGCCTTCGCCAAGGCCAACGGCGTGAAGCCAGCCCTCTTCAGCGCGAACTCCGAGGGCGCCTGCCCGGCGTGCAACGGCGCCGGGGTGATCTACACCGACCTCGCGATGATGGCGGAGGTCGCGACGACCTGCGAGGAGTGCGGCGGCCAGCGCTTCCAGGCCTCGGTGCTCGAGTACACCCTCGACGGCAAGAACATCGCCGAGGTGCTCGCCATGAGCGTCGAGGAGGCGCACGCGTTCTTCGTCGCCGGCCCCGCGCGGGCGATCCTCGCCCGGATGCTCGACGTCGGCCTCGGGTACCTCCGCCTCGGCCAGGCCCTCACGACGCTCTCCGGCGGCGAGCGACAGCGGCTCAAGCTCGCCATCCACCTGGCGGAGAAGGGCGGCGTCTACGTGCTCGACGAGCCGACGAGCGGCCTCCACCTCGCGGACGTGACGCAGCTTCTCGCGCTGCTCGACCGCCTCGTCGACGCCGGCAAGAGCGTCATCGTCATCGAGCACCACCAGGCGGTCATGGCGCACGCCGACTGGATCATCGACGTCGGCCCGGGCGCCGGGCACGACGGCGGAACGATCGTCTTCGAGGGCACTCCCGCGGCGCTGGTCGCGGCCCGCTCGACGCTCACCGGTCGGCACCTCGCCGAGTACGTCGGCGCGTGACGGGTCCTACGGGGCGACGGAGTAGACGAAGCTCACCTGCGGAAAGGCGTGGAAGCGCTCGGTGATCACCGCCTGCGGGACCCGGTCGCCGTCGACGTAGCGCCGGGCGATCTCCTCGGCGGCCGCGCGGTCGTTGCGGGCCTTCAGGTGGAGCACGCGGGCCATGAGCCGCTCGCAGGCGCCGGGGAGGCGGTCGAAGTCGATGGAGAACGCGCCGCGGTGCGTGCCGTCGGCGGCGGGCGCGTCGGCGCTCCAGGTGAGGGCGCCGTCGTCCAGGAGCGCGCCGATCTGCACGGCCGCGAGCTGGCTGTAGGCCTTGCGCTGTCCGCCGGGGGTGTACATCCCCGCGGCGACGTGGCCGAGGGCCCAGACGATCGCGTCGGCGTAGATGCGCCTCGCGGCGGTCTCGTCGATGACCCCTCGCGCCCGCAGCCAGTCGGTGAAGTAGAGGGCGCCGCTCTGGGCCTTGAGCTCCTCCAGCATCGAGGCCATCGAGCCGCCGAAGGCCTCCTCGGCGGTGCGCCCCTCGAAGCGGTACTCGTGCGCGGGGCCGAGGTTGTGCGTCGCCTCGTGGAGGATCGTCGAGACCAGCCCCGGCGTCGGGTCGTCGGTGTAGCTCTCCATCGCGGAGGCGGTGAGCAGGGACGCCGCCTGGGCGCGCCGCCGGGCGTCGCTGTCGGGGTCGGTGTAGAGGTTGCTCATGGCGACGGTGCGCCCCCGCCCCTCGGAGGCCACGGCGCCCCAGTTGGGGAGGCTCTGCCCGATGGTGGCGCCGAAGGCGTCGCGGTCGTCGCCCGCGTTCACCACGACGTCGATGAAGTCGGGCATGTGAAACGACACCTCGCGCGCCGAGTACTCGCCCGAGGAGAGCGCCGCGAGGGCCCGCTCCATGTCGGACTGCAGGGGGGTGAGGCGGTCCTGCCAGGCCAGCGAGGCGCGGTTGATACGCGCGAAGGTGAGGTGGAAGCCTGCCTTCTGGCTGCACGGCTCCCAGTAGGTCTCGTCCGGCGCGACGCGCACGTACCACCGGGAGTTTCGCGCGTTCATGCGCGACCACGCCTCGTCCGCCGGGCCCCAGTCGTTGCTCCGGAACGAGCTCGCCGCCGCGCGCAGGTACGCCACCAGGGCGCCCTCCTCGGGGTCGGTCATCGCGTCGGCGGCCTCGGTGAGCGCGGCGGAGACGGCCTCCATGGGTTCGCGCCAGGCCTGCGTGTACGGGACGGCGGAGAGGGCGCTCCCCTCCCCCCGGACCACCGTGAAGGGGCTCAGGAGCGCGGTCGCGTCGGGGCGACGCTCGAGCGCCCGACAGAAGGCGTCGTCGGACTGCATCGCCGCGGGGTACACGTCCACCGGCTGCCGCGCCGCGCCTTCGAGGGCCGAGCACGCCGCCGCCCGCTCGGTGAGCGAGCCGAGGCAGCGCGGCCCCCAGTTGCGGCGGAAGAGCGCACGGCTGGCGGGGTCTTCGTCCCCGAGGCGCCCGGCCAGGGCGGTCATCCCCGACTGCTGCGCGTAGAGGGCGTCGATGCGGTCGGCGACGACGAGCATCCGCCTGGCGAACGCCCGATGGACCTCCGGGAGCTCGCCCAGGTCGGTGTGCACCAGCGTCGGCGCCGCGTGGTCGAGCTCGGCGCGCACCAGTCGCCGCCGCGGGTCCGCGGGCTCCGGCGCGGCGGCCTCGGCGAGGATGCGCTCCATCGCCCGCGCGAAGTCCGCGGTGAAGCGACCGTCGCTCACCCACCGCCCCTCGGCCGGGTAGAAGCGCAGCGAGCGCACCTCGTCGGGGTCGGGCGCGCCGTTGCCGTTGGCGTCGCTCGCCCAGAAGAGCGGCAGGTCGAGGCGCAGCGCGAGCTGGTTGAGCCGCAGCCGGGAGAGGGCGCGAGGGTGCGCCGGGGCGTTCGCCGCGGGGCGAAGAGGCGAGCTGCAAGCCGCGGCGAGGGCGAGGACGATCGCGAGAGGTCGGGTACGCATCGTAGGGGGGCCAAGGACGCTACCAGACGGCGCCGCCCGAGAGACGCCGCGTCAGGCCCGGCCGGGGCGCTCGCCCACCCGCACCTCGTAGATCGCGTACCCGCTGGTCACCCTGAACGCGCCCGGCGCCTCGTTGCCGGCCTCGAGCGCCGCGATCGAGCGCTCGCGCAGCGACGCCCACGCGCCCGGGCGCGACGAGAGCGCCCGCTCCGCGAAGCGCCACACCGGGTGGTGGGCCTGCTGCTCGGCGAACCACGCCTCGGCCGACGGGGCCTCGAAGCGCAGCGAAGCGTCGGTCGAGGTGACGCGCGCGCCGTGCGGGGCGAAGAGGGCCGCCACCTGGGCAGGGTCGCCCCAGGGCGGCGGCGGTCGCGGCGGTCCCCCGGAGGGTTCCATCAGCGCCTGACGGAGCAGCATCCCCGCCGCGGAGATGGCGCCCGTCGGGTGCCAGGCCGTGATCACGGCGCGCCCGCCCGGGGCCAGCACGCGGACGATCTCCGCGGCAGCGCGCTCGGGCGCGTCGGAGAAGATCACCGCGAAGACCGAGAGCACCAGATCGAAGGCGCCGCCGTCGAAGGGCAGCGCCTCGGCCGCGCCGACCTCCGTACGGAGGGTGAGCCCCTCGGCCCGCGCCCGACCCTCTGCCACCGCCACCAACCGTGCGGAGGGGTCGATCGCCGTCACCGCCGCGCCGCGACGCGCGGCCGCGAGGGCGGCGTTGCCAGTGCCGCAGCCGAGGTCGAGCACCCGCTCCCCGGGCCTGGGCGCCGCGCGCTCCATCGCGGCCTCGGTGGCGCCGACGAGCTGCTCGGCCGTGCGTTCGTAGGTCCCGTCGCCCCAGTCCATCATCGTCGGAGGGATACCACCGCCGGGGCCCGCGCTACGATGTCCGCCACCATGCCCAAGGCCCCCCACGCGGACGCGGTCCGCGCGTTCACGGACATTCCCAACGTCGGCAAGGCCATGGCGCGCGACTTCGAGCAGCTGGGCTTCACCTCGCCGCAGCAGCTCGCCGGGCAGGACGCCTTCGCCCTCTACCGGCGCCTCTGCGCGCTCACCGCCACCCGCCAGGATCCCTGCGTGCTCGACACCTACCTGGCGGTGGTCGACTTCATGAACGGCGGCGCCCCGAAGCCCTGGTGGGCCTTCACCGAGGACCGCAAGCGGCGTTACCCGACGCTGTAATCGCCCCCGGCCGCGGGGCGCAGCGCGTCCTCGCCGCTCATGGCTGCCGCGGCGCGAGGAAGGTGTCGAGCTCCTCCCAGTAGACGAAGCCCTGCGAGAGGTCGTTGTGGCCCCGGCCGGGGACCAACGCGAGCGTCTTGTCGGCGCTCTTCAAGGTCGCGTACGTGAGCTCCGCCTCGCTCGGCGGGATGAGCGTGTCCCGCTCGCCGTGCAGCACCAGGGCCCTCGCCTCGCAGCGAGCGAACTTCCGCAGCGGGTCGAAGTCCGCGAGGTCCTGCTCGGGCAACGGACCATCGAGGTGGATGCCGCGCCGACGGATGAGGCCGTGGACGTCGGCGATCCCGCTCTCGAAGATGAACCCCGGCGACGACGCCGGAGCGTCCTGGCAGAGCTCGGCGGCGCACGCGCTCCCGAGCGAGCGGCCCATCACCACGACGGGCACCTCCCCTGCCGCGGCGCGCGCGGCGGCGAGCACCGGGTAGGCGTCGGTGAGGCAGGTGCGCAGCGTCGGGACGCCGTCGCTCGCGCCGTAGCCGCGGTAGTCGACCACCGCGAGGGCGATGTCGAGCTCCGCGTAGTTCGAGCCCACGGCGTCGTAGTCGGCCACGACCTCGCCGTTGCCGTGGAAGAGCAGCACCATCGCGTGCGCACCGGGGGCGCGGTGCACGCGCAGGTGGAGCGAGACCCCGGGCGCCACCTCGACGCGCAGGTCGCGCGCGCCCTCGGGGGCGCGGCTCACGTCCCGACGCGGGAAGAACAACGAGCGGTTGAACTCGGCGGAGTCGAAGAGGGAGGACACGGCCCGCGACGATAGCGCCCTGCGCCGACGGACGTCAGCGCGGCGGGCGGCTCTGGCGGGCCGAGACCTTCGATGCGAGGCCGAGCGGCGTGCCCGGCGGGTGCGAGGGGCGTCGTCGCGGGCTCCCGATCGGCGATCCCCCGGCGGTAGAGTCGGCGCGTGTCGAAGCCGACCGATCCGACCGAGGCCCTGCTCGCCCGCGTGCGAGCGATCTGCCACTCCTTCGCCGGGACCGAGGAGAAGCTCTCCCACGGCGCGCCCTTCTTCCACGTGCGGGGCAGAGGGATGCTCAGCTTCGCGAGCGACCACCACGGCGACGGGCGCGTCGCGGTGTGGTGCTGGTCGACCGCCGACGAACAGCGGCGGCTCGTGCGCGCGGACCCCGACGTGTATTTCGTTCCGCCGTACGTGGGCGTGAAGGGCTGGGTGGGGGTGCGCCTCGAGCGGCCCGGCACCGACTTCGAGGCGCTCTCGATGCTCGTCGAGGAGGCGTGGCGCGCGCTGGCCCCGAAGCGCCTCGCCAACGCGGCCCCCGCCGCCCCGCCGCCGCCGCCCGTGTACGCGACCACCGACCCCGAGCTGGTGCGCGACGCGCTCGCCCGCTTGTCCGCGCTGTGCGACGCGCTGCCCGGCGCGTCCGCGGAGGCGTCGACGTCGCAGACGACGTGGCGCGTCGGCAGGAAGACCTTCGCGTACCTGCTCGACAACCAGCACCGCGACGGCATCGTGTCGGTGTGCTTCCGGGTGGCGCCGGACGAGGCCGCGGCGCTCGTCGAGCGGAGCCCGCGGCGCTACTACCGACCGCCGTACGTCGGCGCGAAGGGGTGGGTCGCGATGCGCGTCGACTCGGCGAAGGTGCCGTGGAAGGAGCTCGCGCGGCGGGTCACCGAGAGCCACGCGAGCGTCGCGCCGAGGCGCGTCGGGTGACGCGGCGGGTCGCGCACGCCGTGCACTCGCACCCGGCTGTGATAGGGACCTTGCCAGCATGGCCTCCCTCGAATGCGATCCGTATCGCGCGCTCGTCGAGCAGTCGCCGACCATGGTCTGGCGGTCGGGGCGCGACGCGGGGTGCGACTTCGTCAACGCCCGCTGGCTCGCGTTCACCGGGCGCTCTCTCGCGCAGGCGCTCGGAGACGGTTGGGCCGAGGGCATCCACCCGGACGACGCCGCGGCGAGCCGCGCGCTCTACCTTGACCACTTCGCCCGGCGAGAGGCCTTCGAGCGGGAGCACCGGCTGCGCCGCCACGACGGGGTGTACCGCTACGTCTGCGACCGGGGCGCGCCGTACCACGACGCCGACGGGGCGTTCGCGGGCTTCATCGGGAGCTGCGTCGACGTCGACGATCGGCGCCGCGCGGAGGCGGTCGCCGGCGGCGTCGAGTTCTTCGAGATGTCCCTCGACCACATGTGCGTGGCGGGCTTCGACGGGTACCTGAAGCGCGTCAACCCCTCGTGGACAAGGACGCTCGGGTGGACCGAGGCCGAGCTCCTGGCGCGGCCCTCGATCGAGTTCGTGCACCCCGACGACCGCGCGATGACGCTCGCGGCCCGGTCGCTCCTGACGCAGGGCGAGCCGCTGCGCGCGCTGACCAACCGGTACCAGTGCCGCGACGGGAGCTACCGTTGGTTCGAGTGGCGCTCGGTCTCGGACCCTGCCCGGAGACAGGTCTACGCGACCGCGCGCGACCTCACCACCGAGCGGGAGGCCCGCGAGACGCGCGAGCAGCTCCAGCGGCAGCTCATCCTGGCCGATCGCATGGCCTCGGTGGGCACCCTCGCGGCCGGGGTCGCGCACGAGATCAACAACCCCCTCGGGTACGTGATCGCGAACCTCGACATGCTGGCCGAAGAGATGCGCCGCATGTCCGCTGGATCCCTCGCCGCCCAGATGGCCGAGTGCGTGGAGATGGCGGGCGACGCGAAGGAGGGCGCCGAGCGCATCAGGAAGATCGTCCGCGGGCTCAAGACCTTCTCTCGCGCGGAGGAGGAGCGGCGCACGGTCATCGACGTGCGGCCCGTGCTGGAGCTTTCCATCGACATGGCCTTCAACGAGATCCGGCACCGCGCGCGGCTGGTGAAGGACTACGGCGAGACCCCGCGGGTCGAGGCCGACGACGCCCGCCTCGGGCAGGTGTTCACCAACCTCCTGGTCAACGCCGCGCAGGCCCTGCCCGACGGCGGCGCCGAGGCGAACGAGATACGCGTGGTGACGTCGACCGACGCCCTCGGCCGGGCCGTGATCGAGGTGCGCGACACGGGCGCGGGCATCCCCGAGGGCGTGCTCGGGCGCATCTTCGAACCCTTCTTCACGACCAAGCCCGTCGGCGTCGGCACCGGGCTCGGGCTCTTCGTCTGCCACAACATCATCACCAGCATGGGCGGCGAGATCACCGCGGCCAACCTGCCGGGGCGCGGGGCCGTGCTGCGCGTCACGCTCCCGGCGGCCGTCGAGCGGGCCCAGGTCGGCGCGGGCCCGACCGAGCCGCCAGCGGCGACCGACTCGCGCCGCGCCCGGGTGCTGGTGGTCGACGACGAGCGCGCCGTGGGCGTCATCCTCGCCCGCGTGCTGCGCGCCCACGACATGACCTGCGTGACCACGGCGCGCGAGGCGCTCGACCTGCTGCTGTCCGACGAGCGCTTCGACGTGATCCTGTCCGACCTGATGATGCCCGCCATGTCGGGCATGGACCTCTACGAAGAGCTCGCCCTGCGGCGCCCGGAGGCCGCGGAGCGCATGGTGTTCATGTCCGGCGGCGCCTTCACCCCGGCCGCGTTGGCCTTCCTCGAGCGCGTCCCCAACGAGCGCATCGAGAAGCCCTTCACCGCCGCCGCGGTGCGGGCGCTGGTGCAGCGCTTCGTGTCGTAGCCCGGCGCCGGGGTGCAGGGCCCCGTCGGGCGCTCTCCGCCGTCAGGATCCGCGGCGGGTCCCGGGTTCGGCCGCGCTCGCGGTGTGCGCCCGCACGGTCACCCGCTCGGGGTGGCGGTCGCTCTCCAGGTGCACCTCCGAGGCCTCCAGCCCGTGCCGGCGCAGCTCCCCGAGGACCACCCGCAGCCGCGACAGCTTCGAGCGGTACGGCCCCCGGCCGAGCCAGATGTACGTGCCGCCGAGCATCACCGAGAGGTCGCCCGTCGGCTCGCGGTGCACCTCCTGGAGCCGCGCCGACGACCCGAGCTGGGCGCTCTCCAGGTCGCCCATCAGGGCGAGCGAGTCGCGCACCTGCTCCCGGGCGCCGTCGGGCCGATCGCGAAACGACTCCCGAGAGAGGCCCGTCACCACCGGCAGGTCGACCGGGTCGCCCGGCTCCGCGCGCTTGAACAGCGTCCCGTCGGCGCTCGCCAGGTAGAGGCCCCCCACCGCGACCAGCGCCGCGGGGGCGCGCTCCTCGATGGCCACCCTCAGGGTGTCCGGGAGCTGCCGGGTGACCGTGGCCCTCGCCACCCAGGGGAGCCGCTCGATCTGTCGGGCGGCGCGCTCCAGGTCGACCGCGAGGACATTGCTCCCCACGGTAAGCCTCGCGGCGGCGAGCACCTCCTCGCGGGAGCAGTGGGAGATGCCGGTGACCTCCAGGGTGCGGGCGCCGAGCTGCGGGGTGTGCGTGAGCCAGCGGTGGCCGTAGCGCCCCGCGACCACGGTGCCCGCGAGGAGCACCAGCACCGGCACGAAGGAGAGCTGCTGGGACCACCGCGCGACCCGCTGGGACCACGGCTCCGAGGGGGGCGCCGGCCGGGAGCGCCGGGGGATCGGCTCGGCCGGGGGGGGAGGCTCCCGGGAGACGCGGGAGTTCTGCGGGCGTCCGGGGGGGGTCGAAGGGACGGCGGCCATCGCGAGGACGCATAGCACCAGGAGCGGTGCCCACCGGAAGTTGTCGGCAGGAGCTCAGCCGGGCTTTACCGAGGGTGGTAACGACACCCCGCGCTCGATGTCCGCCACGAGGTAGGTGGCCCCGGCGACCCCCAGCGGCAGGAGCACCAGCAGCCCGACGCCGGGGATGAAGAGCAGCAGCGAGGCGCAGGCCCCGAAGCCCAGCACCGAGCGGAAGTTGGCGCGGATGAACGCGATGCGCTCCCTCACGCGCACCCCTCTCAGGCCGAAGGGGTAGTCGAGGAGGTCCCAGGCCACGACCATCGATCCGACGATGAACTTCAGCGGCACCGTCACCACCATCGCCGGGGGGAAGACCAGGTCGAGGAGCAGCAGCGCCCCCAGCACGGGCAGGCTCACCGCGAGGCCCGCGAGGGTCACCCGCAGCCCACGCCACGCGGTCTCCAGCCACCCTCCGTCGGGTCGGTCGACCCCGCCGAGCGAGAGGTCGAGGGTGCGAGAGAGGTGGTCGAGCGCCCACCCGGAGGCGGGCTGAGCGAGGGAGAGCCCCAGCAGCGCGCCGACGCCCACCGAGACGCCGCCGACGGCGATGGCCTCCAGCAGCCCGACGAGCTGCCAGAACAGCGAGACGTCCCCCCGCAGCGGGGCCGAGAGCCGCCAGGCCGCCCACCACCCGAGGCCCGCGAAGGTCGAGACCATCAGCACCGCCAGCAGCGCGGGCACGATCGCGTGGGGCCAGAGCTTCGGGTTGCGGGCGACCCACTGCGCGCCCCGGACGAAGCTGCGGGCGCCGAGGAGGAGCGTCGGAGGTCGGAGAGCCAGCGCGGTCATGGTGGGTATTCTGGCCCAGGCGGACTCTTCCGTGGAGCGCAGGTGGTGATCGCCGGGATATGTTGCCGGGCTATGGCGCTGCGGCATCGCGGACATCGGACGGTCGTGGCCCTGCTGGGGGCCGCGCCCATGATGGCGCTGGCGATCTACTGGATGAACCGCTCCCCGTGGCCCGGCAGCGAGGGGGCCAAGGGGCCGATGACCGCCCAGGGGCTCTACCAGCAGGCCGCGCGGGAGAGCCAGGACGGCAACCGCGCCGCCACCGAGCGGCACCTGCGCATGGCGCTCGGGGTCATCGCCCGCCCCGACGCGAGCGCCAACGACCGGCGCTGGGAGCTTCGCGTGCGGTCGTCGCTGGCCACGATGGTCTCGGCCCGGGGAGAACTCCGCGAGGCCCGGGAGATCGCCGCGCCGGCGTGCCGCATGGGCCCCGACAACGCCCCGCCAGAGAGCCTCGTCTCGGCGGGCCTCTGCGACCCGTAGGCCCCACAACGCCCCGCTCAGGTCGAGGTCGGTCGCTCTCCGGTCGCGGCGTCGAGGGCGTCCTTCGCCACGAGCCGGTGGTGCAGCGCCCTCACCGACTGGTTGATGTCCCCGGCGCCGAGGGCGATCACCACGTCGCCCGGCTGCACCAGCGCCTCGAGGCGGTCGACCACGCGGGCCTTGTCGGCCTCGAAGTGCACTCCCCGATGGCCGTGGCTCGCGATGGCCTCCGCGAGGCGCTCCCCCGTCGCTCCCTCGATGGGCTTCTCTCCCGCGGCGTAGACCTCGGTGACGATCAGCACGTCGGCCAGGTTGAAGGCCCGGGTGAACTCCTCGAAGAGGTCGCGGGTGCGCGTGTACCGGTGGGGCTGGAAGGCGGCCACCACCCGACGGCGAAAGCCCCCCTTGGCGGCGGTGAGCGTGGCCTCGACCTCCGCGGGGTGGTGGCCGTAGTCGTCGACCAGGGTGATCCCCCGGGCCTCGCCCACGATGGTGAAGCGCCGCTGCACCCCGGCGAAGCTGCGGAGCGACTCGCGGGTGGTGTCCGTCGGCACGTCGAGCTCCTCAGCGACGGCGATGGTCGCGAGGCAATTGAGCACGTTGTGCAGGCCCGGGACGCGCACCTCGAAGTGCCCGAGGGACTCCCCCCGGCGGCGCACCGCGAAGCTGGTGCTGAGGCCCTCGAAGGTGATGTCGCTCGCGACGTAGTCGGCCTGGGGGTTGGTGCCGTAGGTGACGTGGCGGCGGTCGATGCGGGGGAGGATGGCCTGCACGTGGGGGTGGTCGAGGCAGAGCACCGCGAGGCCGTAGAAGGGCACGCGCGCGGCGAACTCCACGAAGGCGTCGAGCAGCTTCGCGTGGCTGCCGTAGTGGTCGAGGTGCTCGGGGTCGATGTTGGTGATCACCGCGACGGTGGGGGTGAGCTTGAGGAAACTTCCGTCGGACTCGTCGGCCTCGGCCACCAGCAGCTCTCCGGTGCCCGCGCGGGCGTTGGAGTTGATGGCGTTGAGCTTGCCGCCGATGACCACCGTGGGGTCGAGGCCCGCGGCGGAGAGCACCGTGGAGACCAGCGAGGTGGTGGTGGTCTTGCCGTGCGATCCGGCGATGGCGATGCCGTACTTCAGCCGCATCAGCTCGGCGAGCATCTCCGCCCGGGGGATCACCGGCACGCCGTTGTGCCGGGCCAGCGCGACCTCGGGGTTGTGCGCGGAGACGGCCGAGGAGTAGACGACCACGTCGGCGCCCGCGGCGTTCTCCGGGCGGTGCCCCTCGTGGGTGATGGCGCCCAGCGAGGCGAGGCGGCGGGTGATGTCGGTGGCCTTCAGGTCGGAGCCCGACACGGTGTACCCGAGGGTGAGCAGCACCTCCGCGATGCCCGACATGCCGATGCCCCCGAGGCCGACGAAATGGATGTGGCGTACGCGTCCGCGAAACATGGGGCGCGGATGTACCCACAAACCCCCGCCGACCGGAAGCGCCGATCGCGGCCTAGAGACCGCTCCCGAGCAGTCTGCGCGCGGTGGAGAGCCGGGCGTCGCGCTGCGCCATCTCCTCCACGGAGGTGAAGGAGAGGTCGGCCTCGACCCGGTAGGTTCCCTCGAAGGGGTCGGGGGGATGGCCCCGCCAGTCGTCGGGGGAGAGCATCGAGAAGTAGCGCTTCGCCCCCTCGCCCTCGCCCTTGCGGTAGAGGTGGTAGGTCTGCCCGGCGATCTTCTGGAAGCGACACTCCGCCGTGTGCAGCACCGCGTCGCGGCGGGCCTTCTCCAGGATCTCCCTCGCCTGCTCCTGCAGCGCCCTGATCTGCTCGGCGATGAGCCCGAGCTTGTCGGCGGTGGCCGCGCCGATGAGGGCGTTGGCCTGGGCGATCTCCTTGGCCACGTCGACCAGCTCGATCGCCGGCGCCATCCGGCTCTGCCCGTAGGGTGATGTGGAAGCGGCGCCCTCGTGGTTGGGCCCGGAGTACCTGGTCAGTGAGTCGCTCATGTCTACGTCGCTTCGATGGTGGCCGACGCCCTCCGGGCTCGCAACCCGCGACACGATCGCGAACGCTTGTGCCCACCCCGGGCAACCACCGACAATCCGCGCCCCTGTAAACCCCCGAGAGGAGCCCCTACGAGAGCCGCCATGAAGCACACCCTCCACGATCCGCCGCTGTCCGAGTCCGACCCGCAGATCGCCTCGCTCATCCGCTCCGAGGACGAGCGCCAGCGCGACAAGCTCCGGATGATCCCGAGCGAGAACTACGCCTCCCGCGCCGTGCAGGAGGCCTGCGGCTCGTCGCTCAACAACAAGTACTCCGAGGGCTATCCTCGCAAGCGCTACTACGAGGGCCAGCAGTTCATCGACCCCATCGAGGAGGCCGCCCGCGACCGCATCAAGGCCCTCTTCGGCGTCGACCACGCCAACGTGCAGCCCTACTCCGGCTCGCCCGCCAACCTCGCGGTCTACTTCGCGTTCTGCAAGCCCGGCGACACCGTCATGGGCCTCGGCCTCCCGCACGGCGGCCACCTCACCCACGGCTGGAGCGTCTCCATCACCGGCAGTTACTTCAAGAGCGTCGCCTACTCGGTGCGCCGCGACGACCACCGCATCGACATGGAGGAGGTCACCCGCCTCGCGCGCGAGCACCGGCCGAGGCTGCTCTTCTGCGGCGGCACGGCCTACCCCCGCACCTGGGACTTCCCGGCCTTCGCGGCCATCGCGAAGGAGGTCGGCGCCATCCTGGTCGCGGACATCGCGCACATCGCCGGCCTCGTCGTCGGAGGCGCGCACCCCTCGCCCGTCGGCCACGCCGACATCATCACCAGCACCACCCACAAGACCCTGCGAGGGCCGCGAGGGGGGATGATCCTCTGCGGCGCGGCGCACGCGTCGGCCATCGACAAGGCGGTGTTCCCGGGGCTGCAGGGCGGGCCGCACGAGGGCAACATCGCGGGCATCGCCGTGGCCGCGAAGGAGGCCGCGACGGACGGCTTCCGCGCCTACGCGAAGCAGGTGGTCACCAACGCGAAGGCCCTCGCCGCGGCCATGACCGACCGGGGCTACTCGCTGGTCAGCGGAGGCACCGACAACCACCTGCTGCTGGTCGACCTCACGGCGCAGAACATCCCCGGGAAGAAGGCCGCCAAGGCCCTCGACCTCGCGGGCATCGAGCTCAACTACAACAGCGTGCCCTACGACCCGAGGAAGCCCTTCGACCCGTCGGGCGTGCGCCTCGGCACCCCGGCGCTCACCTCCCGCGGCCTCGACGAGAAGCACATGGTGCAGGTCGCCGAGTGGTTCGACCGCGCGGTGAAGGCCGCCGAGGACGAGGCCGCCCTCACCGCCATCGCGGCGGAGGTGAAGCGCCTCCTCGCCGACTACCCCGCCCCGGGCCTTCTTACCTGAACACGTAAACGCCTCCCCGCCGACCGTGGCGTAACGCCACAGCCGCCGTCATCCGTGGCGCGCTCGCACGATGGACCTCCGCCGTGGGCCTGGTCCACCATCCCGACCCGTGAGCACCGCCGACCGCTTCTCCGCCGCTGCCCGCTGGTCTCTGCTCTGCGTCGCCGCGGCCGTGGCGGGGAGCTGCGTGTACTCGCCCGCCGAGGGCGACGACGACGACGACTGGGACGAGGCGAGCACCCTCTCGACCGCCCAGGGCGTCGCCGTCGCCGGACGCTGGGTGATGCCCGCGTCGGTGCGCGCGATCGCGGCGCGGCAGCGCGTGGGCTACAACGGCGCGCCCCCGTGGGAGGGCGGGCGCAACTGCGGCGGGAGCTTCCTCCCGGGCACCCGAGCGCTCGGCGACTACCTCCGCCGAAGCTTCCGGCAGGTGCGCTCCTACGGGGGATATTCCTGCCGGCCCAACACGGCCAGCACCAGCCAGACCTCGGTGCACGGCACCGGGCGGGCCATCGACGTGTTCATTCCGCTCTCGGGGGGCCAGGCCGACAACACCCTCGGCGACCCGGTCGCCCACTGGCTGGTCACCCACGCCCAGGAGATCGGGGTGCAGCTCGTGATCTGGGACCGCTCGATCTGGTCGCCCAGCACCAGCCCCGACACCCGGGCCTACGGCGGGCCGCACCCCCACCACGACCACCTCCACGTCGAGCTCACCCTCGACGGAGGCAACCGGCGGACGCCGTGGTTCCAGGCGCAGGTGGCGGACACGGACCGGGACGGCATCGCCGACTCGCGCGACAACTGCCGCACCGTCGACAACCGCGACCAGCGGGACACCGACCGCGACGGCATCGGCAACGCGTGCGACAACTGCGACGCCGCGCGCAACCGCGACCAGCGCGACCGCGACCGGGACACCGTCGGCGACGCCTGCGACAACTGCGTGTCGCTCAGCAACCGCGACCAGCACGACCTCGACCGCGACGGGGTGGGCGGCACCTGCGACAACTGCCCGGCGCGGGCCAACCGCGACCAGCGGGACGGCGACCGCGACCGCCTCGGGGACGCGTGCGACAACTGCCCGGGCGAGGCGAACCGGGCCCAGGGGGACCAGGACGACGACGAGCGGGGCGACGTCTGCGACGACGACCGCGACGGCGACGGGGTGAACAACGGCGCGGACAACTGCGCCCAGCGGGAGAACCCCGACCAGCGGGACGGCGACCGCGACGGCCACGGGGACGTGTGCGACGGCGACGACGACGGAGACGGCGTGGCCGACGCGGCGGACAACTGCCGCCTGGCGGCCAACCGCTCGCAGGACGACCAGGACCGCGACGGCCGCGGCGACGCCTGCGACGACAGCGACGGGGACGGGGCGCTCGACGCGACGGACAACTGCCTGCGCGTCGCCAACGCCGACCAGGCCGACCTCGACGCCGACCAGGTGGGCGACGTCTGCGACGTCGACCGCGACAACGACGGCGCGCCCGACGCGATGGACAACTGCCCGGCGGAGGCCAACGGGACGCAGGGCGACCTCGACGGAGACGGGCTCGGCGACGACTGCGACGCCGACCGCGACGGCGACGGCGCGCCCGACGCGATGGACAACTGCGACGAGACCGCGGCGGGCGACCAGCGCGACAGCGACGGCGACGGCGAGGGGGACGCGTGCGACCTCGACGGGGACGGCGACGGGCTCATCAACGCCGTCGACAACTGCCCCTTCGACGCCAACGTCGACCAGGCCGACGCGGACGGCGACGGCTTCGGCGACGCCTGCGACAGCCCGGTCCCCGGGGGCGCGGGCGACGGTGGCGTGACGGGCGACGGTGGCGCGACGGAGGGCGGGCCTCCGCCCGGGGAGGTCGCGCCGGCGGAGGACGACGGGCCGGAGGAGGAATCGCCGCCGGAGACGCTCACGGAGGTCGCTCCCTCCGGCGGGTGCAGCGCCGCGCCCAGGAACCGCGGATCGCTCGCCTGGGCCGCCGCGCTGCTGGGCCTCGCGCTCGTGCGCCGCCGGCGCCGCCGATGAGGCCCGAGGGCTACGCTCAGTAGGCCACGCCCATGGAGCTGGCGCGCGCCTGCACCCGCCGGGTGATCACCCCGGCGATGTTGTTGGTGGGCGCCGCCATCGGGGCCCCTCCTCGGCCGCGGGCGGCACCGGCGCTCTCCGCCGACGCCACCTCGGCGGCGCGCGCGGGCCTCGCCAGGCCCCGGCGGGAGAGCACGTCGGCCCCCTCGCTGCGCTCCTCGTCGGTGAGCCGACGGTCGGAGACGTACACCCGGCCTCCCTGGCGGAGGATGGTCTGCGTGCGCCCGTCGGCGAGCTGCTGGTCCTGCGCGTAGGTGAGCGCGGTCATCATGCCGTGGGTGCGCTGCGCGATGGCCGCGAACTCCGAGCGGCCGCGCGCGTCGAGGCCGCTGCACTCGATGGTGCTCACCTCGATCTGGCGGTCGGCGGCGTAGCGCACGAGCCCGTCGTGGTCGTGCTCGGGGTAGCGCTGCGCCGGGGCGTCGCCGACCAGGAAGACCATCCGCGCCGAGCGCTCGCCCCAGTTCATCTCGTGGAGGGCGAGCGCGAGGCCCGCGTCGACGTCCTCGGGGTAGTCGCCGCCGCCCTGCGCGGTGACCCCCATGAGGGCGGTGTGCATCTGGTCGAGGTCGCCGGTGAGCGGGACCATCCGCGTGGGCTCGGCGTCACCGCGGTCGCGGTAGATCACCAGGCCGACCCGAAGCTCAGGGCGGGGATTGCCCGAGGCAATCTGGTTGGCGATGTTCCAGATGTGCTGCTTGACGGGCTCGATCTCGTCACCCATCGAGCCGGTGGCGTCGAGCACGAACACCACGTCGATGTGCGGCCGCGCCACCTGCAACGGATGCCGGATCATCGGGTTGATCCGCTGCGCGCTCGCCGGGGCCGAGGCCGCCATCGCCGCCATCGCCACGCCCACCATCAACCGACGCACCCACCGCAAACGCGACTGCACCATCACGACACCCATGGCCGCGAGCTGCGCCCCCGGAACCCTCTCCGGGGCGGCGCGCTCGGCGTGCTGTGATGGGTGGAGACGCGCGTCCCCCGCGATCGATCTACGGAGTCTTCGTGATGAGCTTGTCGACCGCGTGCACCGGCGCCCGGTCGCCCTTCATCAGGTGCGCGATGGCCCCGAGCACCAGCCGCTGCTGGTTGAGCATCGACTGCCCCGCGAAGACCGGCGAGACCACCGACAGCGAGAAGTGACCGCCGCCGCCGGAGACCTCCACCACCGCGTCGGGGATCTTCGCCAATACCGACTCGCGCAGTGCCGCGAGTACGTCGCCCTGGAAATCCGTGTCGTGGTTGGACATTCGTCGCTCCCTCTCAGTACCTCGGAACCGACGGGTCGACGCTCGCGCTCCACCCGTCGATGCCGCCGTTCAGGTTGTACACGCTGCGGAAGCCCTTCTGTACGAAGCGCTCGGCCGCCTGCAGGCTGCGTATCCCGTGGTGGCACATGAACACCAGCGGCGACGCGCGGTCCATCGCCAGGATCTCCGTCTCCAGCTCGCGGTCGAGCAGCCGGGCGCCTCGGATGCTGGCGCGCTCCCACTCCTCGGGGGTGCGCACGTCGATGAGGGCGAAGGGCTCGCTCCGGTCCATCATCTCCTTGAGCCTCGCGGGGCCGATCTGCCGCACCCGGGCCGGCTCGTTGGGGTTCTCGATCTTGAAGCCCGCCCCGTTGGCGCCGTTCACGAAGCCGATGTGGATGCCGTCCGCGCGGAAGGCCGACGCCGGGTCGAGGTGCAGCGGGATCCCGCCGAGGTCCACCACGAAGTCCCCCGCGACGGCCTCGCCGAAGTACAGGTCGTGGTCGAACTTACCCGAGATCTCCATCCGCATGATGGCCCCCTCGGCGCCCATGGTCTTCGCCGCCGCGCGCAGCTCCTTCAGGGCGGCCTCGTCCGCCGTCATCGTCGGCTGCCTCGGGCTCACCGCGTCGGCCCCGAAGAGCGGCCGCAGCTCGCCGCGCGCGTGCATCTCCTTCACGATGTCGGCCCCGCCGATGAACTCCCCGTCGACGTAGAGCTGCGGAATCGTCGGCCACTCCGAGTAGGCCTTCACCCCCTCGCGGATCTCCGGGTCTTCCAGCACGTCCACCGTGTGATAGCTCGGGAGGAAGCCGTCGAGGATGCCCACCACCGAGGCCGAGAACCCGCAGCTCGGGGACGAGCGGTCGCCCTTCATGAACAGCACCACCCGGTGGCCCTTGATGGTCTCCTCGATCCGCTTCCGAACGTCGTCGCTGCTCATGGATGGGTCTGTGCTCCTCTTACGGTGCCGTGTGATCGATTCGTGCATCGCGGTGGACGACCGCGGCGCTTCGCGGGTAACCAATGCCACCGAGCGGCGGCCATATCCACACCCACCGCCGCTCCCACCGGAGCCGCACGCATGAGCCAGGACCTCGCCATCCCCACCGTCGACCTCGACGACCTCCGCGCCGGCGGTGCCCGCCGCGACGCAGCCTGCGCCGCGATCCGCGAAGGCTTCGGCGCCTACGGCCTCGTCTACGTGCGCTCGCACGGCATCGCCCCGGAGACCCTCGACGCCTTCTACGACGCCTTCGTGCGCTTCACCTCGCTCCCGGAGGCCGACAAGCGCCGCTTCGCCCGCCCGGAGATCTGGTACCAGCGCGGCTGGACCCCGCCTAACACCGAGCAGGCCGTCGCCGGCGGCGGTCAGCCCGACTTCAAGGAGTGCTACTTCGCCGCCACCACGCCGCTCGACCCGGAGTGCAAGACCGAGCACCCAGAGATCTGCGCGGACAACGTGTGGCCCGACGACCCGCGCTTCGCCGAGGTCTATACCCTGATGGGTAATACCCTCCACTCGGTGGGCCAGGAGCTGCTGCGGGGCGCGGCCGTCGCGCTCGGCCTGGAGGAGGGAACCTTCACCGACCGCATCGGCGGGGCGCCGCACGTCACCCGCGCGCTGCGCTACATCCCTCTCACCCCCGAGCAGGTGGAGCAGGGCGTCCTCTGGGGCGAGGAGCACACCGACTTCAACCTCCTCACGCTGCTCCCCGGCGGCCGCTTCATCGACCCGAGCGGCCAGCGCTGCCCGCCGCCCGACCCGCACAGCGGGCTCTACCTCCGCACCCGCGCCACCGCCGAGCACCCCGCGGGCCGCAAGGTGCGCGGCGCCGCCCCGCCCGGGTGCATCGTCGCCCAGGTCGGCCAGCAGTGGGAGATCCTCACCGGCGGAACCTTCCAGGCCACCCCGCACGTCATCACGGCGCCGAAGCTCCCCGGGTACTCCCGGCTCTCGTCCGCGCACTTCGTCCACCTGCACCCGCACCAGGTGCTCACGCCGCTCGGGCCCTTCCGCAACGAGCAGACCGTGCGCGCCTACTCTCCGCCCGTGCTCGCCGGCACCTACGACCTCAAGACCCTGGTCGACATCGCCCTCGCGCCGCCCTCCGCGCTCAACACCCTCGGCTACCGGCACTACGACCGGCTCGCCGAGCAGCGCGCGATGCCCCGCTGACCTCCTGCCTCGCGCGCCGCGCTCACGCCCCCGGGAGCGTGAACGTGAAGGTGCTCCCCTCGCCCTGCACGCTCTCCACCCCGACCTCGCCGCCGTGGGCCTCGGTGATCCCCTTCACGATCGAGAGGCCCAGGCCCGTGCCCTGCCCCGCCGTGCGACGGTCCTGCCAGAAGCGGTCGAAGACGTGAGGGAGGTACTCGGGCGGAATCCCGGGCCCGGTGTCGGCCACCGCGAAGCGCACCCGCCCGTCGACCGGCGACGCGCTCACCACGATGGTGCCGCCGCTCGGCGTGAACTTCACCGCGTTGCCCATCAGGTTGGCGAACACCTGGAAGAGCCGGTCGCGGTCGCCCTCGATCGGGCTGATCCCCCGAGGGACCTCCGCCCGGAGCGTGAGCCCGCGGGACTCCGCCAGCGCCCGCTGCGCCTGCACCGCCTCGTCGACCAGCGACGCGACCGAGAGCCGCTCGCGCTCCAGCACCAGGTTGCCCGAGTCGATGCGCGTCACGTCGAGCAGGTCGCCGATGAGCCGGTTCATCCGCTCAGCCGAGCGGCGGATCACCGCCAGCCGCGCCCTCACCAGCGCCCCGTCGTCGGCCCGCTGCTCCGCCATCGTCGCCGCCATGATCAGCGCGTTGAGGGGGTTGCGCAGGTCGTGCGAGACCACCGCCACCACCTCGTCGCGCACCTGCACCGCCCGCTGGGTCTGCTCGTAGAGCCGCGCGTTCTCGATCGCCACCGAGGCCGTCTGCGCGAGCTGCGCGAGCACCGCCTCGTCGGACTCGGAGAAGTCCCCGTCGCGCCGGTCGCAGAGGTGGATCAGCCCCAGCGTGGCCCCGTCGCGGCCGACCAGCGGCGCCCCCAGCCAGCCCCGCCGCGGCGGCCGACCCTCCGACGACGCGCGCCACGCGGGGTGGAGCTCGAGCGTCGCGCGCTCGACCCGCAGCGGCCGTCGGCTCTCCACCACCGCCGCGCAGTAGCCCGTCTCGTCGGGCCGCTGGGACGACGCGTGGTGCTCCGCGTAGGCCTCGGAGACCGACACCGTCGACACCGCGTCCGACCAGTCGGGCGCCGCGAGCAGGCTGGTCACCGCCTGGTGCGCGTCGACCAGGCGCCGCGCCTCCTCGGTCACCACCCGCAGCGCCGCGTCGAGCGAGCCCGCGGAGTTGATCGCCAGCGACGCGTCGGCCAGGCCCCGGAGCTGCTGGGCGCGCCGCTCGGCGGTGGCCAGCGCCCCCTCGGCCAGGGCCCGGCTCTGCTCGAGCTCGGCGTTGCGCGCGGTCACCGCCTCGAGCGACGACACCAGCACGTCGAGCACCTGCGCCGGGCGCGAGAGGATCTCGAAGGACTGCCCGCGCACCTCCACCGTCGGCGGCCCGCCGCGGTCGTGCGGGCGCTCGACGAGCCGGCGCACCCGCGCGATGAGCTGCGCCGCGTCGTAGGGCTTGGAGAGGAAGTTGTCGGCCCCCGCCGCGAGCGCCCGCACGACGTCCGTCGGGTCGGCCAGCGAGGTGAGGAGCATCACCGGCACGGCCCGCGTGGCCTCGGCGGACTTGAGCTGCCGGCACACCTCGAAGCCGTCCACGCCCGGCATCACGATGTCGCTGATCACCACGGCGGGCGGATCGGCGAGGCAGGCGGCGAGGCCCGACTCGCCGTCGCGGCAGATGGTGACGGCGAAGCCCTCGCGGGTGAGCACCCCGGCGAGCTGCTGGGCCTGCGTGCGGCTGTCCTCGATGACGACGACGCGCATCAGACCTCGCTCTGCCCGCAGAGCCACGCGGGAATCTCGAGGAGGGGGAGTATCACGTCGGCCCCGCCGCGCTGCGCCGCCGCCCTGGGCATGCCGTAGACGACCGAGGTCGCCTCGTCCTGCGCCGCCACGCGCCCGCCGCTGCGCCGTAGCGTCGCCGCCCCGTCGGCGCCGTCGTCGCCCATGCCCGTGAGCACCACGCCCCGAGCGCGAGGCCCGAGCGAGCGCGCCAGCGACTCGAAGAGGTAGTTGCCCGACGGACGGAAGAGCCCCACCTGCGGGGCGTCGCTGACGACCAGCCGCAGCGACGCGTCGAGCCCGAGGTAGTGCTCGTCCGCCGCGATGTAGACCTCGCCCCGGGCGGTCGGCGACCGATCGACGGCGACGGAGGTGGGGTGGCCCGTGGCCTCGGTGATCCAGCGGGCGAAGCCCTCGGCGAAGCCGCGCGCCATGTGCTGCACGATGAGCACCGGCGGCATCACGTTGAGCGGGAGCATGCGCAGGAGCTCCACCACGGCGTTGGGCCCGCCGGTCGAGGCCGCGATGCCGATGGCCGCGACGTCGCGGGCGACCCCTGCGGCGGCGCGAGGGATCACCGGCGCGAGCGGGGCCGCCTTGAGCCGGCCGAGCTTCACCAGCGCCATCGAGCGCAGCAGGTGCACGAGCGCGTAGCGACGGTCTTCGTAGGCCGGGTCGTTCACCGCGGGCAGCGCCTCGACGATGGCGAGAGCGCCCGAGCGCAGCGCCTCCATGGCCACGTCGGCGTCGCGCGGGTCGACCGCCGAGGAGACCAGCACCACGGGCGTCGGGTTCGTCGCCATGATCTGTCGGGTGGCGGCGTAGCCGTCCATGACGGGCATCACGATGTCCATCACCACCGCCGAGGGCCGCAGCGCGGCCACCACCGCGAGCCCCTCGGCGCCGTCCTTCGCCTCGCCGACGACCTCCACCCCGGGGACGCTGAAGGCCCGCCGGAGCGCTGCCCGCGCAGTCGCCGAGTCGTTGACGATCACCAGTCGAAGCGTCGCGTTGTACATCGGTCTCCGGACCCCTCGAGGCGGCAGTCGCCCCGAGCGGAAGGCTAGAGTAGCTGCTCGAGGGTCTCGAGGAGCTCGTCCTGGTCGAAGCGGCTCTTCACGACGTAGGCGCTGGCGCCGAGGTCGAGCGCCCGCTGCTGGTCGGCGGCCTGGGCGAGCGCCGTCACCAGCAGCACCGGCAGGCCCGTGAGCCGGGCCGTCGACCGGACGCGCGCCAGGAGCTGGAACCCGTCGAGCCGCGGCATCTCCACGTCCGAGACGACGGCGTCGAAGCGCTCGTCGCCGGAGAGCATCTCCCACGCGGCCTGGCCATCGGCGGCGACGGCCACGTCGTAGCCCGCGGCCTCGAGGATCGTGCGCTCGAGCTGCCGGGTGGTGACCGAGTCGTCGACCACGAGGACGCGGCGTCGGGCCGCGCGACGCTCGTCGCCCGCCGCCGCGCTCGACGCGGGGCGCGCGATGCGGGTGAGGTCCGCCGCGTCGAGGACGATCACCACCTCGCCGTCGCCGAAGACCGCCGCCCCCGACACGAAGGCCGCCCGGCGCACGCGCGCGTTGAGCGGCTTGACCACCACCTCGCGCTCCTCGAGGAGCGCGTCGACGCGGAAGGCCACCCGCCGCTCGCCCACCGCGAGGATGACGCAGTGCGTGCGCGCCCCCTCCTCCCGAGGCGCCGCAGCGACCGGCGGAAACCCGAGCGTCTCGCCGAGGCTCGCCAGCGGCACCAGCGCGCCCGCGTCGTCGAGGTAGAGGTGCCCCTCGATCACCCGGAGGTCCTCGTCGGCCACGCGGCGCAGGCCGACCACCGCCGTCGAGACGATCACCGCGCGGACGTCGCGCACCCGCACCACCACGCCGCGCATCACGCTGAGGTCGAGCGGCACCGTCAGCACGAAGCGCGCGCCGCGGCCGGGCTCGCTCTCGACCTCGACGCGGCCGTGGAGCTGCGCCACCCGCATGCGCACCACGTCGAGCCCCACCCCTCGCCCGGAGAGCGCCGTGACGCGCGCCCGGGTGCTGAAGCCCGGCTCGAAGAGCAGCGCGAAGGCATCCTGCGGGGAGCGCGCCGGGCCTACCTCCATCCCACGCTCCCTCGCCGCGGCGAGCACCGCCTCCGGGTCGATGCCCCGGCCGTCGTCCTCGACCGCGACGCGCACGTCCCTCCCGGCCACCGTGGCCGCGACGCGCACCCGGCCCACCGGGGACTTGCCCCGCTCCAGGCGAGCGTCCGGCGCCTCGATGCCGTGGTCGACGGCGTTGCGCACCAGGTGCAGCAGCGGCTCGCGCAGCCCGTCGAGGACGCGCCGGTCGACCTCCGGCAGGTCGCCGTCCATACGAAACTCCACCCTCCGCCCGAGCGCCCCGGCGACGTCGAGCGCGGCCCGCTCCAGCAGCGCCGAGAGCGTGGCCAGCGGCACCAGCCGGAGGTCGCGCGAGCGGGTGAGCAGGTCGCCCGCGGCGCTGGCCAGCGCGCGCCGGGAGATCTCCTCCCTGGAGACGCGTTCGGCGACCCAGCCGGCGAGGGTCTGCATCGACGCCAGGGTGCGGTCGATGGCGTGCGAGGCCCCCTCGTCGCCGCGGTCGTCCTGGGCGCGCACCTCCTGCCGGGCGCGCCGGAGGTCGTTGCGCAGCTCGAGCAGCATCGACTCCAGCGAGTCGAGCTGCCGCGACGAGTCGCCGTGCCGGGCGACCAGCGAGGCGAGGTCCTCGGCCGCCGCGAAGAGCCCCGCGAGCCGGGCCGAGGAGACCCGCTGCGTGTCGGGCGAGAGCGTCGGGGCCGCGACCACCGACGGCGACGGCTGCGACGGCGGTGGGGCCGGGGTGGGCGCCGGAGTGGGCGCCGGGGTGGGCGTCCTCGTCGGGGCCTCTTCCTGCAGGGCCCTCCGCGCCTCGGCGAGCGCGGCCTCGTCGGGCTCGCCCCGCTCGGCGAGGCTCACGCTGCAGGCCCGCAGCGCGCGCAGCGTGATGACCGCGTCGGCGGCCACCCGGGCGAGGTCGGGCGACGCCCCCTGGCGCGCCGATCCGAGGCGCGTCTCGACCGCGTGGAAGAAGCGCTCCAGCGAGTCGTAGCCCACCGCGCGCGCGGCGCCCTTGAGGCTGTGCACCGCGCGGAACACCTCCGCCGCGGCGCCTGCCCTCGCCTCGGGCCCTTCGCCCTCCCGAGAGAGCGTCAGGCCCGCGCGCTCCAGGTTGACCGCGTGGTCGTCCACCTCGTCGCGGAACACGCTCCGCAGCTCGTCCAGGATGTCGTCGTGCTCGGCCACGCGCTCGATGGGCCCTTCAGGTCCGGTAGTGCGAGACGGCGTCCCGCAGCCGCGTGGCCAGCCCGCTCAGGTCGCGCGCCGCCCGCTCGGACTGCCGCGTGCCCTCCACCGTCTGCGACGTCGCCTGGTCGATCGCCCGCATCGCCTGGGCGATCTGCCCGATGCCCGTCACCTGCTGCTGCGTCGCCGTCACGATGAGCTCCGCCGCCCGCGCCGCGTCGGCGATGGTCGCCGCGAGCTGGTCGATGCGCTCTCCCGCGACGCGCGCCGTGTCCACCGCCGACGCCACGGCCTTGCCGCCCTCCTCCGTCGCGAGCACCGCCGCCGCGGTGGACTTCTGGATGTCCCCGAGGATGGCGCGCACCTGCGCCGTCGCGCGCTTCGACTGCTCCGCGAGGCTCCGCACCTCCTGCGCCACCACCGCGAAGCCCCGGCCGTGCTCGCCCGCCCGCGCCGCCTCGATGGCCGCGTTGAGCGCCAGCAGGTTCGACTGCTCCGCGATCTCGTTCACCGTCGTGATGATCTGCCCGACCGTCTGCGCCTGCTCGGAGAGCGCCAGGATGCGGTCGGCGATGGACCCCACCTGGCGCTTCACCAGCGCCATCGCGCCGACGGTCTCGTCGACCGCCTGGCGCCCCGAGGCCGACACCTCCAGGCTGCGCCGCGACGCCGCGGCCACCGCCGAGGCGTGGCTCGCCGTCTGCTGCGAGGTCTGCGTGACCTCGTCGACCGTCGCCACCGTCTCGGTCACCGCGGCGGCGCTCTCCGTCGCGCTCGCGCTCTGCTCCTGGGTGGTGGCCATGATCTCGCTGGTCGCGCCCGACAGCGCGGCGACGGCCTCGTTGAGCCGTCCCATCATCGCCCGCAGCGAGCGGCCCATGCTCCGGAGGTTCTCTCCGAGCTGGTGCAGGTCGCCGTCGTTGCTCTCCTTGAGCGCCGTGGTGAGGTCGCCGTGGGCGAGCTGCTCGATGAAGACCGCGAAGGTCTGCACCGCGCCGTTGAGCTCCTCGCGCTGGGCGGCCTGAGCGCGCACCGTGCGCTGCTCGTCCTCGACGCGCGCCGCGAGCGCCGCCTCCGAGGCCTCCAGCGCCGTCGACCGGTCCCGCGAGACCGCGAGCGCCTCGCTGAACTCGCGGGAGACCGCGAGCAGCTGACGCCGGGTGAACACCGCGATGAAGGCGCCGAGGGCGAGCAGCAGCGCGCCGCCGGTCCACTGCACCACCCGCGTGGCCGAGCGCGCGGCCGCGGTGCGGCTGTCCCGCAGCTCGGACTCGACGTGCGCGAAGCGCTCGAGCCGTACGCGGAGCAGGTCCATGTGGCGCTTGCCGATGCGGGAGAGGGGCACGTTCAGGTCGCCCGGGCTGCCCCGGCGGAACGCGATCGCGGGCAGCGCGAACTCCCGATCCCAGGCCTCGCCGATGCCCCGGATCTCCTCGAGCAGCCGTCGCTGGGCGGGGTTGTCGGCGATCATCCCGAGCTGGACGTCGATGGCCCTCGCAAGCGCCGCCTCGGCGCTCGTGTACGGCTCGAGAAACTCCTCCGCGCCGGTGTTGAGGAAGCCTCGCACTCCGGTCTCGCGGTCGACGTAGAGCCGCTCGATGCGGCTCGACTGGGCGATGACCCGGTCCGTGTGGTCGATCCACGCGGTGAGCTCGACGAGGCGGTCGATCTGCCAGAACAGCAGAAGCCCCACGACCGCGAGCATCGCGAGGGGCAGGAAGACCGAGCGGGTGAGCGCGCCCTTGATGTCGGCTTCGGGGACGGAGGCGGTGGTCATCGTGGGATCTTCCTGAGGGGAGGGCCTGGCGCGGCAGCTCTCGGGGCGACCTCGCGGGGGACGGGGATCTCGACGTAGAGCCGCGGCGAGGCGAGCAGCGCCTCGTGGTCGAGGAGGGGGATGCCGCGTCGGTCGACGCCAAGGATCAGCGCGCGCACCGAGGCCGCCACGCCCTCTGGCGCCTCGCGCAGCTCGTCGGGCTCGATCGCGCCGAGGTTCTCCACCGCGTCGACGACGAGCGCCAGCGCCTCGGCCCCGTCGCCCATCAGCACGATGCGTCCGTACTCGGGGAGCGCGCCCAGCGGCAGCCCCAGCACCACACGCAGGTGGAAGGCCGGGATGATCTCGCCGCCCATGGCGATGAGCCCGGCGAGCTCCGGGGGGCCGTGCGGCAGCGCCGTCAGCCGCTTCAGCGCCGCGACCCCGCGTATCGCGTGGGCCGCGATCGCGTACCGCTCCCCGGCGAGGCGGAGGCCCAGCGCCTCCGGTCGGGCGCCCCGGGCGAGCGGCGTCGAGGGCGAGGCGACGGCGCGGGTGCGCGCGTCGAGGAGGGCGCGCGTCGGGGCATCCCAGAGCTCGGTCGGGTCCAAGGGCATCCGGTGCGCCTTCAGCCCCGGCGCTTCGCCGGGACCGCCTCTCCGAGCGAGCGCCCGAGGCGGTCACAGATCGCGAGGAGGGCGTCGCGCCGCTGCGCCCCGGCGTGGGGCACCGGCTGGTCGGTCGGCGCCGAGAGCAGCAGCGCGCGGGCGTTGCGGAGCGCGCGACGGGCCGAGGTCTGGTCGGAGAGGCGCACCCGACCGGCCGCCAGCAGCACGTGCGCGAAGGCGAGCGAGCGGTCGATCACGATGGCCTTCTCGGCGTCGTGGCACGCGCCGGGGTCGTCGCCCGTCGCCTGCCGAACGGTCGATCGGAGCAGGTAGAGCGCAGGGCTGAGTCCGTCGAGCACCAGGGCTTCATCGAGCAGCCGGGCCGCGCCCGCCAGGTCTCCCGCGTCGGCGAGCTCTCTGGCGCGCTCGATGGGCGCCCGCACGGCCGGCGACGCCCGGTGGGCTGCCACGCCGACGGGCGAGCGGAGCGGAGGCACCGAGGAGCGGCGCCCAGGTGCCAGCGGGGCGGGCGCCGGGGCGAACGGGAGCTCGCGCCGCGGATCAGCGTCGACCTCCATCCCGGTCGCGCGGCGGTAGACCAGCGGTCCTCCGAGGGAGGCTTTGAGGCCGAGGCCCGGAGGGAGCAGCGGGTCGGAGGGCCCGGGCACCAGCCAGCCGCCGACCAGCAGCGAGCGCGCGAAGCTGGCGGCGAGGCGCCCGACGGTGTCGAGGTCGAAGTAGATCGCGACGTTGCGGCAGAAGATCACGTCGACGCCCCGGGGCCACGCGGTCGACGCGTCGTCGAGGAGGTTGAGCGGGCCGAAGCGCACGCCGGGGCGCACCTCGGGCACGACGCTCCAGCCGTTGCTCTCCTCGCGAAACCAGCGCTCTCGCCGGGCCGGGTCGACGCCGCGAAACGACCATGGGCCGTACCAGCCCCGCCGGGCCCGCTCGAGGAAGCGGGGGTTGATGTCGGTGCCCAGCACCTCGACGCGCTCCGCGGCCGCCGCCCCGAGGGCCTCGTGGGCGGTGATGGCGAGCGACCACGCCTCTTCGCCCGTGGCGCACCCGGCGGACCACAGACGCACCGGGCCGCCGCGCCGCGCCGCCTCGGGGAGGGCGACGTCGCGCACGAAGTCGAAGTGGCCGGCGTCGCGGAAGAGGTAGGTCTCTCCGACCGTCAGCTCGACGATGAGCGCCTCGCGCACCGCCGGGTCGCCGTCGAGCAGCCGGCCGAGGAGCACCGCCCGGTCGGGCTCGCTGAGCAGCGCCGCGACGGTCGCGATGCCCCGGTCGAGGGCGAGGGCGCGGCTGGGAGGAAACACGAGGCCGAGCGACTCGCGCACCGCGGCGGCGAAGCCCTCGCGAACCGCGGGGCTCATCGTGATCTCCGAAGGAGTGACCCTCACGGCGCCGACGCCGTCGCGGGAGGCGAGAGCGCGCGACCGACGGACTCCTCCTCGTCGAGGGAGAGCACGGCGTCGAGGTCTTCGAGGAGGAGCAGGCCGTCGTCGAGCGTCGCGATGCCGCGCACGTGGGGGAGCGCGATGGAGGGCGCCTGCACCAGCGAGAGCGGGATCTCGCGGAGGGAGCGGACCCGATCGACCACCAGCGCGAGGGTGCGCCGGGCGCCGCGCACCACGATCAGGTGGTCACCCGGCGACGGCGGGCGCTCGGGGTGACCGAGGCGCGACCGGAGGTCGACCGCGACGGTCGCCGCGCCGCGGTAGTTGAACGCCCCGACCACCACCGGGGGAGCGCCCGGGAGCGCCGTGAGCCACACGCGGAGCACCACCTCGACCACGCGCTCGACGGGCACCGCGTAGCGGGTCGACCCGATCTCGAACTCGAGCACGTGCATCACGACGCCCAGCATAGGCGCGATACGCTCGCAGTGCCCGCGCTCATTCCGCGGAGACGGATTCGGGCGCGAGGCAGGCGTCGAAGCCCTCCTGCACCTGCTTCAGGAAGCCGTCGTCCGCGTCTCGGAAGATCAGCACCGCGCGGCATCCCTCGTCCGCGTCGGGCCACGCGTCGAGGATCACCGACGGATACACCACGTGCTGCACCGCGTGGACGATCACCGGCCCGCGCTCTCCGGCGACCTTCAGCATCGCCTTGCAGCGCAGCATCTTCTCCCCGTGAAACTGCGTGAGCAGCGACAGCCACATGGAGAACGCCGTCCAGCGCATGGTGCGCGCGCGGGAGAGGGCCAGGACGCGCACCTTCGAGTGCTTCGGGGCCGAGGTCACCACCCAGCGGCCCTTCGCCTCGGGCGAGGCCGCGATGAGGCCCAGCACCCGCTCGTTGGAGAGGTTGGCCGCGAGGCGACCGCGCAGCCTCGCCGGGTCGACCGCCCCGTGGCTCGCCACGTCCACCGAGGCCGCGGGGTTGATGGCCGAGAGCTGCTCCACCAGCGCCCGGGTGCGCTCGGCCCCGGCGAGCTCGGACTTGGTCACCACGAAGTGATCGGCCGCCACGGCCTGCTGCAGGGCCTCGACGTGCTCGTCGAGCTGCCCCGCGCCGTGCGTCGCGTCGACGACGGTGACCACGCCGTCGAGCTCGAAGCGCGAGAAGAGCCGGTCGTCGCCGGTGATCGTCGCCAGCACGGGCCCCGGGTCGGCGAGCCCCGTGGTCTCCACGATCACCCTCGCGAAGGGCGGAACCTCCCTGGCGTCGCGTCGACGGTCGAGGTCGGTGAGGGTCTCGACGAGGTCGCCCAGCACCGTGCAGCAGACGCAGCCGCCGCCCAGCACCATCACCCGGTCGTCGACCTTGCGCACCAGCAGGTGGTCGAGCGCGATCTCCCCGAGCTCGTTGATGACCACCGCCGTGTCGGCCAGCTCCGGGCGCCCGATGAGGGCGTTGAGCAGCGTGGTCTTGCCTGCGCCCAGGAAGCCCGTGAGCACCATCACCGGAATCCGCGGCCGCTCTGGGATCATCGCGATCACTCTACGCCGGTTGCGGCCCGAGGCGGTCGGCCCGTAGATTCCTCCGCCAGGATGGACCTCCGACGAACGCTGGGCCTGGCCGCGCTGCTCGCTCTGCTCGGCTCGTGCAGCGGCCACAACGACGAGGTCGATCAATCGGTCGGCGAGCTGGTGGTCTGCGGCAGCGGGCCGACCGTCGAGGGCATCGACGTCTCCCAGTGGCAGTCCACGGTCAACTGGCCGATGGTGCGCGCCGCGGGCAAGCGCTTCGCCATCGCGCGCATCCTGCACTGGCCCACGCGAGACACGCAGTTCGACCGCAACTGGCGGGAGATCCGCGCCAACGGCCTCATCCGGGGCGCGTACATCTACTTCGACCCGCGCTACGAGGTGGCCGCGCAGGCCGACATCGTGGTGCGCGCGGTGGGCCGCCTCGGCCAGGGCGACCTCCCGGTGACGCTCGACGTCGAGCAGCCCCCGCCGGGGCTCCCGTCGCCCACGCGCTACGCCGCGATGGTGCGCGACCTCGCCGACCGCATCGAGGCCGGCACCGGGCGCCGTCCGATGATCTACACGGGCCGCTACTACTGGCCGACCTACGTGCAGAGCACCGCCTTCCGCGACCATCCCCTCTGGCACGCGCAGTACACGACCACGCAGCCCTGCCCCTACATCGCCGACGCGTGGCGGAGCTGGGCCTTCTGGCAGTACTCCTCCACCGGCCGGGTGAGCGGCATCAGCGGCAACGTCGACCTCGACCGCTTCAACGGCACCTACGCCGAGCTACAGCGCCTCGCCGGCTTCCCCGCCCCTGCGGTCGACGCCGGAGCGACGCCGGACGTCCCCGCCGCGCGCGACGTCCCCGCCGCCACGGATGCGCCCGTGGTGCGCGATGCGCCCGTGGTGCGCGATGTCCCTGCCGCCACGGATGCGCCCGCGGTGCGCGACGTCCCCGCGGCGGTCGACGTCAGCGCCCCGGCCGATCTCGGTGCGGCCACCGACGTCCCCACGATCGTCGACGCGGGAGCCACCGACTCGGGCGATCAGGACGCCGTCGCCATGGACGCCGACGTCCCCTCCGGCGACGCCGCGATCGTCGACGGCGGCGAGGCGCCCGCGCCGACTCCCCCGGCCGACGAGGGCGGCTGCGGCTGTCGCGTGGGCCACGGCTCCGCGCCATCGCCCCGCGCCCCCTCGGCCTTCGCGATGCTGCTCGCCGGAGCGATGCTCCGCTCTCGCCGACGTCGCTGCGGCTGATCGCCCTTCCCCTTCACCCCGCTCAGCTCTCACCACGCAGCACTGGAGACTCCCGCCATGACCCTTCGAGGAAAGACCCTGTTCATCACCGGCGCGAGCCGCGGCATCGGCCTCGCGATCGCGAAGCGCGCCGCGCGCGACGGCGCCAACATCGTCATCGCGGCGAAGACCGCCGAGGCCCACCCGAGGCTGCCGGGGACCATCTACACGGCCGCCGAGGAGATCGTGGCCGCGGGCGGCAAGGCCCTCCCGCTGGTGGTCGACGTGCGCTCCGAGGAGACCGTGCTCGCCGCGGTCGCGAAGGCCGTCGAGACCTTCGGGGGCATCGACATCCTGGTGAACAACGCCAGCGCCATCAGCCTCACTGGGACCCTCGAGACCCCGATGAAGCGCTACGACCTCATGCACCAGATCAACCTGCGCGGCACCTTCCTCTGCTCGCAGGCGTGCCTACCGCACCTGCTCAAGGCGAAGAACCCGCACGTCCTCAACCTCTCGCCGCCGCTCAACATGGAAGCCCGCTGGTTCGCCGGCCACGTGGCGTACACCATCGCGAAGTTCGGCATGAGCATGTGCGTGCTCGGGATGGCCGAGGAGTTCCGCGGGCGCGTGGCCTTCAACGCGCTCTGGCCCCGCACCGCCATCGCCACCTCCGCGGTGCAGAACCTCCTCGGCGGCGAGGACACCATCGCCGGATGCCGCACCGTCGACATCATGTCCGACGCCGCCTGGGAGGTCTTCCAGCGCCCCGCCGCGGACTTCACCGGCCACTTCCTCGTCGACGAGGACTTCCTCCGCACCACCGGCGTCACCGACTTCGAGAAGTACGCCGTCACCCCCGGGGCGCCGCTGGTCCCGGACTTCTTCCTCTGACCGACGCGAGCGCCGCGGCGATCGCCCCCCGCAGCGCCGCCCTCCGCTCCTCCTCGGCCCCTCCCCCCTCGGGCCGCAGCGCGATCACCCCCACCCCTCCTCCGCCCTCCGCCCGCAGCGTCACCGCCTCTCTCGGAGCGCACGGCATCAGCGCGTAGGCGCCCACGCACCCCGCGATGGCGTCCCGGTAGGCGTGCATCTTCTCGATCGACCCCTGCGCCTCGGCGCGAAACTTCGCGTCGAACACCACCCTCGCGCCCTCCACCTCCACCATCAGGTCGGGCCTGAACGCGAGCCCGTACGAAGGCACCGCCGCCCTCGCAGGCTGACACCAGAGGCGCAGCGCGACCCCGTCCAGCGAGCACGGCCTCGACTGCCCCGGGGCGATGGTCGACGGCAGCCCGAGCGCGCCCGACACCTCCCTCGCGCACCAGCGCTCGTAGAGCAGCGCCGAGTCGTCGAGCGCCAGCCGCGCCGCCGCGTCCGCCGGGTCATCCGCCACCGCGAGCCCGTCGAGCCACCGCGCGATGGCCGTGAGCTCCCGGTATCCCGGGCTCCGCGACCCGGCGAGCGTCGGCGCGGCCCCCATCGGCCGCAGCGCCCGCAGCCCGACACGATCGGCGAGCGAGAGCACCTCGGAGAGCGCCTCGGCCAGCGCGGGCGGCGGCTCCGGGTCGGACATCACCGACGACACCGTGCGCAGCAGCGAGGCCACCGCGCGGTTCTCCGGCGTGTCGACCAGCAGCGCGGGCTCCTCGGCGCGCACCCTCACCTGCGACGGATCATCCCCTCTCGCGACCGCCGGGTTCGACGCGAGCTCCTCCATCCTCACCCGGCGCGCCAGCAGCCACGGGACCACCCGCTGCACCGCCGCCGCCCCTCGCAGCGGAGCGCGCGCCACCAGCGCCATCGCCCGCTCCAGCGTCGAGGAGCGCAGCAGCCACGCCACCAGCAGCCGCCTCGCCCCGCCTGCGTCTCTCGCGTGGGTGAGCGCGGTCTCCGAGGGCCCCTCCCCGGCGAGCGCCAGCGACTCGGCGAGCAGGTCGTCGACCATCACCCGGTGGGCCTCGCGCCCCTGGAGCAGCGGGCTCTCGACGTGCACCGCGAGCCGCTCGGCGCGGGCCCCTCGACGGAGCCCCACCCACGACTCGCCGATGCGCCCGGCGAAGTTCACCAGCGCCGCGTCGTCCCCCCAGCGCGTCACCGTCACCCCCTCCGGAACCTCGATCGAGCACCCCTCCTCCGCCCTCAGCCGCAGCGACGCGCGGTCGTCGACGGTGAGCGCCGCGAGGCCCTCTCGCAGCGCGTCCGGGCACCACCGCAGCGCCGAGCGCCCGCCCGACTCCTCTCCCTCCAGCGTCGCCGTGAGCGCGGAGACCCCGGGGCTCCCGGAGGCCGCGTCGGAGGCCACGATGGACATCTCCCCGACGCCCGACCGCCACCGCACCCGCAACAGCCCGCGCTCGTTCATCGCGCCGCTACCGTAGCGCCCCGTGCGCCCGGCGGTCCTTGAGTTCGGAGAGCGCGAGCCGATAGGGTGCGCGGCGATGCGTCGTCGCCTGCTCGCTCCCTCGCTCGCGCTGCTCGCGCTGCCCTCGCTCGCCGCGGCGCAGCCCGCGAGGCCGTCGCCTCCCCCCGAGGAGCCGACGATCAACGAGGCCACCGTGAGCGCCCCCGCGCGCCGGGAGGAGTCGCTGCTGGAGACCCCTCGCGCGGTGTCCGCGGACAACCGTCGAGCCGCCGCGAGGGCCCTGGCGCGCGACCTCGGCGACCGCCTGGAGGAGCTGCCCGGGGTCTTCCTCCAGCGCACGACCACCGCGTCCGCGATGCCGATCATCCGCGGCCTCGGGGGGCAGCGCACGCTGCTGCTCTTCGACGGCTTCCGGCTCAACGACTCGCTCACCAAGGTCGGCGGCAACGCGCTGCTCTCCCTGGTCGACGCTTCGTCCGTGCGCCGCGTCGAGGTCGTGCGCGGCCCCGCCTCGGTGATGTACGGCTCCGACGCCCTCGGCGGCGTGGTGCTGGTGGTGCCCGTCGACGCGGCGCCCAGGGCCGACGGCGCCGCGCACCTCTACGGAGAGCTCTCGACCCGCGCGGCCTCCGCCGAGCGATCGCTCACCGCGCAGGGCATGCTGGAGGGCGAGGTCGGCCGCTTCGGGGTGATGGCCTCCGGAACCCTCGGCACCCTCGGCCCGATCGTCGCGGGCGGAGACCTCGGGACGCAGCCCTTCAGCGGCCACGGCGACCGGGCCTTTACCGTGCGAGGTATGGTCGAGGCGGGCGCCGGACACTCGCTGGGCCTCGGGTACACCAGCAGCGAGATCACCAACGCCCCTCGGCCGGACAACTCGCTCCCCGACGATCGTCGGGTGTTTCGGCTGCAGCAGCGCGACCTCGTGTACGGGCGCTGGTCGGTGCGCCGAGGGAGTCTCGCGGTGCAGGCCCGCGCTGGCCTCATCCGCCGGGTCGAGACCCGCGACCGCCTCCGCGTGGGCCGAATCGACACCGAGCACGACGAGGTGTTCACCCCCCAGGTCACCGCCCAGCTCGCGTGGACCACCTCGCGAGGGACGCTCACCACCGGCCTCGACGTCGCCGCCGACCAGGTGGGGAGCTACACCGACACCGTCCGCGGGGACAGCGGCCCCGAGCGCGGCCGCGGCCGTTACCTCGACCGCAGCGGCTATGTCACCGTCGGCGTCTTCGCCCACTACGCGCTGCGCCTGGCCTCACGTCGCGTGCTCCTCGAAGCGGGCGCTCGCGCGGCGCTGACCTCCGTCGACTCCCCGGCGGACGGATCCTTCGCCGCATACACCCGTCTGTATTCCGCCCCCGTCGCCAGCCTCGGCGTGCGCTGGCTCGTCACCCGCGGCGTCGCGCTGATGGCCAACGTGCTCGGCGGCTACCGCGCGCCCAACCTCGACGACTACCAGGCCCTCGGCGCGGGCGCCCGCAGCTACGACGTCCCCAACCCCGACCTCGGCCCCGAGCGCTCATGGACCGCGGAGCTCGGCGCCCGCCTCGCGCGCGGCCCGGTGGAGGGAGCGCTCTTCGTCTACGGCTCGACCATGTCGGGTCTGGTCACCCGGGTCCCGTCGTCCTTCCACGGCATGACCATGATCGACGGGCGCCGCGTGTACACGCGCATGAACGCGAGCGACGCGCGGCTCGTGGGCGTCGAGCTCGACCTCACCGCGACCGCCCGAAGCGGCCTCTACGCCTCCCTCTCCGCGGGCTACACCTGGGCCGAGGCCACCACCTCGCAGGACGGCGCCTCGAACACCGAGCCGCTCTCCAAGGTCCCTCCCGCCTACGGTCGGGTGAGCGTCGGGTGGCGCCGCGCCACGCACTGGATCGACCTGCTCGCCACCGGCATGCTCTCCCAGGCGCGCCTCTCGGCGAGCGACCGCGACGACGTGCGCCTCTGCCCCGACGGCCCGACGATGTGCACCGAGGTCCCTGGCTACGTGTCGTTCACCGCCCGCGGCGGCGTGCGGCTGCACCCCTCGGTCACCGCGGCGCTCGCGGTGGAGAACGTCCTCAACGCCGCCTACACGCCCTTCGGCGGAGGCTTCCCCGCGGCCGGGACCAACGTGATCGTCCAGCTCCGGGGGCAGACCGAGTAGGGCCGACCGTCAGGTGCCGGTCTTCTTTCGCGCCGCGGCCGTCGGTCGCGTCTTCACCACGCCCGGCCGCGCCTTGCCCGACCGCACCAGCGGCGCGTTGGGCGACGCGGCGATGGCCTCGATGAGCGCCGCGGGGTCGCTCCACCGCGGCCTCGGCAGCGAGCGCCCCGGCTTGTGGAAGAGCATCACCCGGTCGACCTTGGTGGCCTCTCCCCGGTGCGCGAGCCCCCAGATCTTGGACACCTTGCCGAGCTGGTTGACGTCGTCCGCCACCGCCGCGCCGAGCACCAGCGGAACCTCGTCCTTCATCGAGTCCCACGCCTCGAGCGCGAGGGTGCGCTCGCCGTGCTCCTTGTTGCGCACGTCGCCGATGGTGACCGCGCAGACGCCGTCGTCGCGCAGCACCCGGGCGCACTCCGTGAGCACCGTCTTCAAGAACCCGCAGTAGCCCTTGAAGCGCATGCGGTCGCTCAGGGCCAGGCGCCGGTCGGTGGCCTCGACGCGCAGCGAGCGGTCGACGTCGGAGACCGACTCACCCAGCAGCCAGAGCCTGATCCAGTTGAACTTCCCGTAGCGCACCACGTTGAGGTAGGGCGGCGAGGTCACGATGAGCTTGGCGCTCCCCGGCGCGACCAGCGTAGAGAGGGCGCGGGCGTCGCCGCGGATGGCCCGACCGCGGAGCGCGGGCACCCCTTCGGCGAACTCGAAGTGCATCCGGAGGCGCAGCTTCTCGAAGGCGTCGAAGGGCGGCCGCACCAGCGACTTCTCGGCGATGTACCGGGCGAGGTAGCCCGGCGACATGCTGAAGGTGTTGGGCATCGAGACGCTGAGGCAGCGCGAGCTGACGACGTCGCGGGTGTGGTTGCCGTGGAGGATGCCCGCCAGCGACGCGAGCAGGAAGCGATCGGTGCGGTGCGCCGGGTCGAGCGAGGCCTTCATGTGGAGGATCTGCGGGAGCGTGGTGGTCTCCTCGAAGAGCATCCGGATCTCCGGCGGAGCGCGGTCGCCGACGGGCTCGGGGACGTAGGAGGCTTCGAGCTCGGCGAGGCGAGCGAGGGTCTCCTCGAGCGTGGGCGGATCGAGCTTCACCGAGCTCAGCATCGAGGCGAGCGGGTTGAGGTCGACGCCGATGCCGTGGCGCCCCGAGAGGCAGGCCTCGAGCGGCGCGGTGCCTCGGCCCGAGAAGGGATCGAGCACCACGTCACCGGGCTCGGTGAGCTGCTCGATGAGGTAGCGGGGAAGCCCTGGGGGAAAGCTCCCCATGTACGAGCACATCGAGTGGAAGACGTGCCCGTAGCGGCGCCCGAGGCCCTTCCACCATGGAGCGAGCCAGGCGCCCTCCCCGCTCGACTCCGGCGCAGGCATCGGGAACGAGGGGCGCTCGTCGGGGGTAGGGCTGTTCAGGAGCTCCAAGGTCTGCACCCCGCTGGGAATGCCCCGCCGGGCGGGTTCGACGCAAGGGTTTCGAGCCGATCGCTCCAGTGCCTATCATCGCTGCCGATTTGTTGACCCGCGCCGACAAGCTCCGAGGCCTGCTGATCGTCGGTGTGCTCGTGGGAGAGACCGCCGTCGCGCTCTCCCGCGCTCGCTCCGACCGCGAGGCGCCCTTCTCGGGCCGCTTCTCCTGGAGCATGTTCGCGGGCCCCATCACCGCGCGCTGCCACCACGCGCTCTCGGCCACCAACGCCCTCGGCCGAGCCATCCCGGTGCCGCTCCCCTCCGACCGCCCCGAGCTCCGCGCCCTGCTCCTCGCGGACACTCCTGCCCGCTTCGCCGCCGTCGCCCCGTGGTTCGCCCCCTACGCCGACGACGACGCCGCCGTGTCCGTCGCGCTCGACGACGTCCTCGCCCGCTACCACCGCTCGCTCGGCCGACCGTTCACGCTGATCAGCCACCTCCGCTGCGACAGCCCCGGCTCGCGCCCCTTCACCCGCACGGCCCGATGGACCACCCGTTGAGCCGCTCTCCCCGCCGCGACCTCGCCCTCGCCCGTGGCCTCGCCGCGCTGCTCCTGCTCGGCGCCCACCACGCCTCCATCGAGTACCGCCCCGCCTTCGCGCTCTGGTCCATCGGCCGCCCGGCCCCGTGGTCGTGGGCCCCGCAGAGCGCCCTGTTCGCGCTGCAGCTCCTCGCGCTCGCGATGCTGCTCTCCCGCTGTACCCGCGCCGCCGCGGCATCCGCCTGCGCCGTCATCGCGGCCCTCTACGCCGCGGTGCCCGCGACCTATCACAACAACCACTACCTCCTCTGGCTGCTGCTCCTGCTGGTCGCGATCGCCCCCACCGGCGCCGCCGCGCCCATCGACCTCTCTCGCGCGCTCCGCGGACAGCTCTCCCTCGTCTACCTCTCCTCCGTCGTGGTGAAGCTCGCCCACCCCTGGTGGCGCGGCACCGGCTCCATCATCCGCTGGCTCGCCACCACCCGCGCCCCGGAGGCCAACCCCGACGCGCTCCTCTCACGAGCGCTCTCCCCGCTGCTCTCCATCCCATGGACCTCCCGGGTCGCCGAGCTCTCGGTGACCGCCCTCGAGGTCGCGCTCCCGCTCGGCCTGCTCTTCCCTCGCACCCGCACCCTCTGCGTCTCGGTGGGCGTGCTCCTCCACATCTCCATGCAGGAGTGGCTCTTCCCGCAGCTCTTCACCTTCCTGATGCTGCTGGGCTACTTCGCGTGGTCACCCGCCGACGACCGCGCCTGGACGCTCTCCCTCCCTCGCGCCCCCGACGCCCGCCTCGCTCGCGCCCTCGACCTCCTCGACCCCCTCGCGCGACTCCGCATCGTCACCTCGACCGACGCCCTCCGGGCCTCGCTCACCGACCCTTCGGGCCGCTCCTTCCACGGCCTCGGCGCCGCGCTCCGGCTCGGCCTCCTCACGCCCCACACGGTCGTCGCCTACGCCGCCCTCTCGCTGCTCCTCCCCGAGCTCCGCGCCCTCGGCCCCATCCCCCGCGACGCCTTCGAGAACCTCCTGCTTGCGGCCCTCCTCCTCGCCTTCGCCGCGACCTCGCAGCACCGGGCCCCCGGACTCCCTGGGAGAAAATCCTCCCACCCGAAGTGCTGACCAGACCTCCCATGAGCAACGCGCCCCCCAGCCCCACCTCGTCGCATATCGACGGCGTTCTTCGCTCCACGCTCCCGCGCTCAGGGCTCCCGACCGCTGGCACGTCGGCTGCACAAGCCTTCGCCGTGAGTGATCGCCGACCCAACCTGCGAACGCTGCACGACGACGAGTCGGGCGCTGCCTTCGTGGAGTACGTGGTGGTGCTCCTCCTGATCGGCACGGTAGCGTCGGTGGCGACCTACTCGCTGGGCAGGCCCTTCGTCGACTACTACCGCTTCGCACAACTGATCGTATCGATGCCGTTCCCGTGACCCTGTAGAAGGGTCACGGCCGGGGTCGCGATAGTTCGCTCAAACCACGTAAGGAAGGATCTCCATCATGAACAAGAAGAACTTCAAGGGGCTGCTTCGGGACGACGCGGGTCTCTCTACCGTCGAGTACGTGATCCTCCTGATCCTCATCGCGGTGGTGGGCATCTCGGCCTGGCGCACCTTCGGCACCAACGTCGTCACCAAGGTGACCTCGGGCAGCAACCAGATCCAGGGCCTCGGCCCGTGATCTGACGAGGGCTCAACCGGCCCTCACCCCACCTCTTCCACGGTGGGTGTTCGTGGTTGTTCGCGGCGCGCCGCGGCCCACTCCCCCTCCCCGGAGTGCCCGCGGCGTCGTCATTTCGGAGGTGCTCTGTGCCGTTCGGATCGGTCGGTCTCTTCAACGTAGCGCTCGCGGTCCTGGTCACCGCCATCGCCGCCTATACCGACTTCCGAACAGGCCGCATCCCCAACTGGCTCACCTACGGCGCGATGGCCGCCGGCATCCTCCTCCGCACCATCCAGTCGCAGCCGCACGGCGTCGGCGCGCTCAGCGCCCTCGGCGGCATGTTCGTCTGCGCGATCGTCCCCTACCTCATCTTCCGCAAAGACGGGATGGCGGGCGGCGACGTGAAGCTCTTCATCGCCCTCGGCGCGATCCTCGGCGCCTTCCACGGCATCGAGGCGCAGTTCTACGCGTACGTCGCCGGCAGCCTGCTCTCCATGGGCCGCCTCGCCTGGCACGGCCGGCTGCTCGGCGTGCTGGTCAATGCATTCTTCCTCGGGATCAATCCCGTCATGCCGAAGTCATGGCGACGGGAGATCCGCCCGGAGATGCTGACGCGCTTCCGCCTCGGCGGCTCGATCTTCGCAGGAACCTGCGTCGCGGCCCTCTCCCTCTACCCGATCGTGTGAAGAGCCAACGCATGAGCGCCACGAACACACGCCCCCGACCTTCGCTGCACGCCGACACCGGCGGCGCCGTCTACGTCGAGTTCCTCGTCGCCTTCATCCCCTTCTTCATCCTCGTGCTCGGCATGATGCAGCTGGCGCTGATGTACAGCGCCCACCTGGTCGTGCAGCACGCGGCGGCCTCCGCGGCCCGCGCGGCGATCGTGGTCTTCCCTGACTGCGCCCAGCGCTACGACGGCGCGCCGGAGAACGTCGTCAACGGCGGCGGCCGCGGCGACGACCCGGCCGCGGCGCTAGGCTCGCTCTTCGGCGCGGGCAGCGCCCCCGGGGGATCGGGCTTCGGCAGCGGCGGCGGATCGAGCGGCGGCGCCCGGCTCGACGCGGTGCGCTTCGCCGCGGGCTTCCCCCTGGTCGCCACCTCGCCCTCCCTCGACGAGCTCACCCACGACCGCGACCCGCGGCGCCAGGGCATCTACGACGCGATCGGCGGCGACACCTCGCCCGCGGCGCGCCTCGCCCTCGGAGCGCTGGTCTACAACAACGTCGCGATGGCGGTGACCTTCCCCCGCGCCGAGCGCGAGACCAACTACCGCGACCGCTGGAACAGCCGTGAAGAGCTCACCACCCGCGTGACCTACCTCTTCCACTGCGGCGTCCCGATCGTGTCCAAGATGGCCTGCGACAGCGCGATCCAGCTCTATACCAACCAGCCGCTCGAGCAGATCCGCGCCGCCACCGAGGCCGTTCGCGGGGGCCGCGCGTCGATCCGCGACATCCAGAGCCACATCGAGGCGGTGCAGGCCGCGAGCGCCCGCCTCAACGCCGCGCAGCCCGGCCTCGACGAGCTCAACCACACCGGCACCGGCGGCACCGCCAGCGCGGTGCTCCTCGGCCTCACCGGCGGCCACTACTACGTCATCCGCGCAGAGTCGACGCTCCCGGTGCAGGGCACCGCTCGGAGAATCACCGGCGCTTGCTACAACGCTTCCCGATCGAGGTAATCCATGCGCGGCAGCAACACACGCACGCCTCGACCTGGCCTCCACCGCGATGACTCCGGCGCCATCATGGTGATCGGCGTCTTCATGGCGATGCTCGTGACCGGGTTTCTTTATTACATCATCGGTATCGGCAACACGATCATCTTCCGGGAGCGCATGCAGGACGCGGCCGACGCCGTGGCCTTCTCCGGAGCCGTGATGCACGCCCGCGGCATGAACCTCATCGCGATGATCAACATCGTGATGGCGCTGCTGGTCTCGATACTCTTCGCGATGCGCCTGGTGCAGTGGGCCCTCTTCGCGGCCGCCGCGCTCACCATCTGGGCGCCGCCGCTCTCCGCCGCGCTCGGGCAGGCGGGCAACATGATCCGCAACCTCGCCAACTCCTACGAGAACGGAGTCGTCCAGCCCGCGCTCCGCCTCGGGCACAGCGCGCAGGACGTCATCCGCACGACCTGGCCCTACCTCGCGCAGACCCGCGTGGTGGTGACCACCCTCACCGGAACCTACCAGCCGCCGGTCACCGCGGGCTTCATCCACCCGATGATCGACCATCCCCTCCCGGTGCGCCCGGTCAACATCCGCAGCACCTGCCTCCACGCCGCCGAGCCGCTCTCGCGCTTCCTCACCTTCCCGCTCGCCCTCCTGGGCGGCAGCGTGCTGAGCTGGGCGACGCGGCTCCTCGACGAGGCGATGGCCCTCTTCTTCTGCCCCCGCAACGAAGCCAACATGCGGCCGCACGAGATCGACCCGGGCGACGGCAGCTGCAACGACGGCATGCCCGGCCAGGACTGCGAGTATGTGCAGATCCGCGGCATCGTGATCGGCACGCCCCCCTTCGAGGCCAACCAGCGCGGCGTGTCCATGGCCGCCTGGGGTCGCAACACCGGCAGCGGCGGGCTCTTCGGCACCGTCGGCAACCTCGCCCGGGTCGGCCTCGCGCAGGCCGAGTACTACTACGAGGGCGACGAAGACCGCGACGAGTGGACCTGGCACATGTACTGGCGCGCGCGCTTCCGCCGCTTCCGCATGCCGTCCAACCTCCTCGGCATCAGCGGCGCCGTCGGCCCGGGCATCGACCTGAGCCTCATCGACCGGGTCATCATCCACTGAGAGGAGCTGCAGCGCCGTGAACGCCACAACGACCCGACAGCCCCGACGCCGACGTCGACACCACGCCTCCCGAGGCGCGGCCTACGCCGAGACCGTGGTGATGCTCCCCTTCTTCGTCGCCGTGTTCTCCTGCATGATGTTCGTGCACAAGGCCTGGAGCACGAAGCTCTACACCATGCAGCAGAACCGCCACTGCGTGGTGAGCTACGCCTTCGAGGCCTGCCAGCGCCCTCTCCCGGGGTGCAGCCAGGTGCGCGTCGGCGCCGACACCGCCGCGGGCGCGGGCGAGCGGCCGGGCGCCCTCAACTCGCTCCAGAGCATGCTCGGCGGCGCGGGCTCCGCGCTGCTCGGAGGCTTCTTCGGCCAGACTGCCTCCGGGCGACTGACCCGCCCGGTCAACCGCCCGACGCTCCTCGGCGGCGGGTCGCTGAACGCCCTCGCGGGCAACAGCATGGCCTGCAACACCGTGCGCTCGTCGCCCGCGGACGTCGCCCGCCAGTTGTTCTGCACGGTCATCCCCGTGTGCCGGTAACGTAAGGGGAGAAAGAGACGCGCCATGTTTCGTCGCACCCGGCATCTCCCGCAGCTCACCCGACTCGGGGCCTTCGTCGCCACGGGCATGCTCGTCACCGCCGTCGTGAGCATCCGCTCCGCGCGCGCCCAGGTGAACGAGGGCATGCGCCACCTCGCCCGCCAGCTCATGCCCTACGCCGAGCAGGGAGTGATGGAAGCTCCCCGGCGCGTGGTGCTCAACGGCGAGTCGCTCTACCTCTCGATGGGCACCACCCGCGACGGCGTCGAGGCCGTGCTCGACTACTACGAGGCCCGCTGCGCGCGCACCTCGGGGCACCTCTCGGACAGCCTCCGCGCCCTCGACCACGCGGCCTTCAACCAGCTCTGGGCCCCGGGCGCGCGCCGCGCGGCGTCCATCGAGACCGTGCGCATCGGCGACGCCTCCGGCGGCTACGTCGCCTGCCTCGACGTCGGCGAGTCCCGGCTCACCCCGCAGGAGATCCTCCGCCGCGCCGAGTCGATGATCGCCTCTGGTGACCTCTCCCGCTACGGCGAGCTCCGCTACGCCTACGTCACCCGCGGCAGCACCGGCAACACCCGCATCCTCACCGTCGCCACGCAGGGGCAGTTCAACATCCTCCGGCTCTTCCCCGAGCAGGGCGACGCGCCCGGCGCGGACATCCCCGGGCTCGCGCGCTACCCCTCGATGCGCCGGGTGATCTCCGCCTACGAAGACGGCGTACCCAACAAGCTCGGCGTGTACACCGTGCGCGCCCCCGCCGCGCAGGTGCGCACCTGGTACCGCGACCAGATGGCCCACCGCGGCTGGGCCGTCCTCGACCTCCCCCGCGACCGCCAGCTTCCCTCGGAGATCGAGGCCCGGCGCGACCGCATGGTGGCCTTCGAGAAGGGCCCCGAGACGCTCTTCCTCGTCTTCGACCACGCCGATGGCGTGACCTCGATGATGTCGCTCGTCGCCCGCTGATCCTCCACCCCCCTTTCCTCCCGCCGCCAACTGCCGTCGCCGCATCGATCCCGTTGTGTCGGGCGAGCCCTTCGGCGTAGGCTGCGCACCGCGGGTTCGTCGGCTTCGGCGGATGATTCTGCAGACCCCTCAAATGCCCATCCGGAGACTTGGATGAACACCAAGGCGCTCATCATCGCAATCGGTGCGGCGGCCCTCGGGCTGGTGCTGCTGCTGCTCTACAAGCAGCGCTTCGAGGCAGAGGCGTCCGGAGGCGTTCCGGTGAGGGTGCTCATCGCGGTGCAGGACATCCCCCTCGGCGCGGCGCTCTCCGAGAACATGATGGGATATCGGTTGATCCCGCAGGCCTACCTCGAAGACCGCTTCATCCGATACTCCGACGTCCGCCGCATCATCGGCGTGCGGGTCTCGAATGGACTCCGCGCCAACCAGACCGTGATGTGGACCGACCTGGCCACCGCCTCCGACGCGCGCCGCGACCTGTCCTCGCTGGTCAGCACCGGGATGCGCGCCATCACCGTGCGCGCCGACATCACCAACTCCTTCGGCGGACTGCTCCGCCCTGGCGACCGCGTCGACGTCCTCGGCACGCTCTCCCGCACCGGCGGCGAGAACGACCGCGTGACCATCCCCCTGCTCCAGAACGTGCTCGTGCTGGCCGCGGGGCGCGACACCGGCGGCGAGGCGCAGCGGCAGACCGTCAACGGCACGGCGGGCGGCAACACCCCCGTGGAGATCTCCCAGATCACCCTCAGCGTCTCGATGGAAGAGGCGCAGCTCCTCACCTACGCCGCCGACCGCGGCGGCGCCGGGGGGCGACACACCGGCCTCACGCTGGTGCTCCGCAACCCCGAGGACATCGCGATCCTCGAAGGGGTCCCGGAGACCAACATCGAGGACATCTTCGAGCCCACCCGCCGCGCCAACGTCTCGCGCCGTCGCCGTCAGGTCATCGAGCGCATCGGCCCGCAGAACCCCAACGCCCTCTGAACGATGCGGTCGCAACCCATGATCTCCCTCCGACTCCGCTCGATCGTCACGCTCGCCGCGGTGGGCTGCGCGAGCTTCCTCGCCGCCGCCCCCGCCCTCGCCCAGCAACCCGCCGCGGGCACCACCACCGCCGCGCCGCGAGGCACCGGGCGTGACCTCTCCCTCGCCGTGGGCGAGCAGGTGCTCGTCCCCGCCGAAGGCATCCGGCAGTTCTCCGAGGGCACTCCCGGGGTCGTCGACGTGCGCACCCCCGCCGACGGGCGCAACCTGGTGGTGGTCGGCCAGCGCGCCGGCTCCACCACGCTGCTGCTCATCCGAAACAGCGGCGCCCAGGAGACCCTGCAGATCACCGTCTTCGCGCGCCGTCCCGAGGCCGTGCAGGCGGAGATCGAGAACCTCCTCGAGGGCTACAACGGCGTGCAGATCCGGCGCATCGGCGCCCGGCTCTACCTCGAGGGCGGCGTCGCCTCGGAGCAGCAGCAGCACCGGGTGCAGCAGATCGCCGGGCTCTACCCCGGCCAGGTCGAGTCGCTGGTCTCCATCGACGCCACCATCGTCGAGCGGCGCATCAACGTCCGCCTCGACCTCTACTTCGTCGACTTCGCCACCAACTCCGGGCGCCAGGTGGGCATCGCCTGGCCCGCGTACATCGGCGGCAACCCCCCGAGCTCGCAGGCCACCGCGACCATCAACCTCGTGGCCCCGATGGGCATGGGCGGCGTCGGCGAGGGCGTGCAGCTCGCCCAGGCCATCATCAGCAACCAGCCGCTGCCGCGACTGGACATCGCCAGCAACGGCGGCTGGGCGCGCATCCTGCGGCAGGCGACGGTGATCACCGCCAACGGCAACGAGGCGACCTACCGCAACGGCGGAGAGCTCAACTTCAAGCTCATCGGGTCAAACGGCTCGGCCTCGCTGGCGACCATCAACTACGGCACCAACCTCACGGTCACGCCGCGCTTCGACCCGCAGAGCTCCCGCATCGACATCCGGGTCAACGCGGACATCAGCGACCCCGTCGAGAACGGCGGCGACATGCCCGGCCGCAACATCGCCCACGTCACCACGCTGGTGAACCTCCAGCTCGGCCAGTCGATCGTGATGGGCGGCTTCCGGTCGCGCTCTCAGTCGCAGGGCTCCAGCGGCCTGCCGGGGCTGCGGCAGATCCCCATCCTCGGGTACCTCTTCGGCTCCGAGCGCAACAGCGAGCAGGAGCACGAGGGCATGATCTTCATCGTGCCGACGGTGGTCGAGGGGCTCTCCCGCAGCGCACAAGACCGCGTGGCCGAGGCGCTGCGGCAGTACGAGCAGTTCTCTGGCGACATCGATGAAGTGCGGCTCTACGAGCCGACCGGGACGCAGTACCGCTAAGGTGGCGGTGGGAGAGTAAAGAGGGCCTCGCGATGGACCAGGTGCTCCTTTCGATCGAGACCCCGAACGCGCCGCCGATGACGTACATGGTCCCGTCGGGGGGAGAGATCTCCATCGGGCGGGACGAGACCTGCACCGTGGTGCTCGCCTCGCCGGACATCTCCCGGCGCCATGTCTCGGTGATGATCCAGTCGTCGGCCATCGTGGTGCGCGACTCGTCCAGCAACGGCACCCAGGTGGGCACCCAGCGGGTGTTCCGCTCGGAGATCCCGGTGCCCTTCGGCACGCCCATCATGGTGGGCCCCTACGTCATCCGGGTGATCCGCCAGGGCCCCGCGACCGCGGGTCCTGTGCCCGCGCAGACCATCAACCCCGGCCAGGGCCCGTCGCTCCCTCCGCTGCCGGGGCGATCGGCCCACGGCGGGATGCAGACCATCGCCGCGCCGCAGGGCCTCGGCGGTCCCGCACCCACCGCCCAGGACGGCCGACCGCGCACGGTGATGCCGACGCAGCAGATGGCCCCGCCGGCCGCTGCCCCGCCCGCTCCGCCCGCTCCGCCCGCGGCCTACCGCCAGGCCGGCGGCGGCACCGCGGGGACCATGCACGTCTCCGTCGAGCTCCGTCGGCGCATCCACCGGATGCTCCTCGACAACCTCGACCTCGCAGCGCTCGACCGCTCGAAGATGGGCGACTCGCAGATGCGCCCGAAGGTGCGCGACGCCCTCAAGCGCATCGTGGGTCAGCTCTCCGGCGAGATTCCCCCGGGCACCGACCTCGAGCGGCTCATCCAGGAGATCTCCGACGAGGCCCTCGGGCTCGGGCCGCTGGAGCAGTTTCTCGCCGACGGCTCCATCTCGGAGATCATGGTCGTCGACCCGCAGACGATCTTCGTCGAGCGGCGCGGCAAGCTGCAGCGGGCCGACGCGCGCTTCACCGACGACGAGGCCGTGCGCTCGTGCATCGAGCGCATCGTGACGCCCCTCGGCCGGCGCATCGACGAGAGCACGCCGCTCGTCGACGCGCGCCTGAAGGACGGCTCGCGCGTCAACGCCGTCATCAAGCCGCTCTCCATCAAGGGCGCCTGCATCACCATCCGGAAGTTCTCCAAGACCCCCCTCACGCTCCAGAACCTCATCGAGTTCGGGGCGCTCACCGAGCAGATGGCGCGCTTCCTCACGCGCTCGGTCATCGCCAAGAAGAACATCGTGATCTCCGGGGGAACGGGCTCCGGAAAGACCACGACGCTCAACGTGCTCTCCTCGGCCATCCCCAAGGAGGAGCGCATCGTCACCATCGAGGACGCCGCGGAGCTGCAGCTCAACCAGCCGCACGTGGTGTCGCTCGAGTCCCGGCCCGCCAACATGGAGGGCAAGGGCGAGTACACCATCCGCGACCTCGTGAAGAACGCCCTGCGTATGCGCCCCGACCGTATCGTGGTGGGAGAGTGCCGCGGCGGCGAGTGCCTCGACATGCTCCAGGCGATGAACACGGGCCACGACGGCTCGCTCACCACCACGCACGCCAACTCGCCCCGCGAGGCCATCAACCGCCTGGAGGTGCTCGCGCTCATGAGCGGCATCGACCTGCCGGCGCGCGCCATCCGCGAGCAGATCGCCAACAGCGTGCACCTCGTCGTGCAGCAGTCGCGCTTCTCCGACGGCACCCGCCGCATCACCGCCATCTCCGAGGTCATCGGGATGGATGACAACTTCGAGATCCAGCTCAGGCCGATCTTCGAGTTCCAGCGCTCGGGCATCGCGGGCGACGGCAAGGTGCTCGGCGAGTACCGCGCCACGGGCTACCTCCCGTCCTACCTCGACGCGTTCATCTCCTACGGGCTCGTGCAAGGGAAGGACTACCTATGACCGCCGCCCCGCAGACCACGCTCATGGGCTGGATCGGGCTCCTGCTCTTCCCCCTGGGGCTCGCCGCGGTCATCTACGTCACGCTGACCTTCCCGGACAGCCCGCTGCACCGCGCCTACGACCGCTACGCCAAGCACCTCGACGTGCAGCTCCGGGCGATGTTCATCCAGGACCCGAGCGGGAAGTACGTCACCAACTGGCAGCTCGGGCTCATCGCCGCGCTGCTGCTCTTCGAGCCCGCCTACCTCGCCATCATGGGCGAGAGTTCGAACATCCCCATCGCCCTCATCGGCATCCCCATCGTGGCCGCCGCGCCGCTCATCTGGATCTCCGACGCCAAGGCCAAGCGCAAGGTGGCCATCGAGGCGCAGCTCGACACCTTCCTGCTCGCGCTCGCCAACGCGCTCAAGGCCTCGCCCTCGCTCGGCGACGCGCTCGGCGCCTGCACCATGCTGCTGCGCGCCCCCATCAAGCAGGAGCTCGAGCTCACCATGAAGGAGAACCAGCTCGGAATGCCCCTCGACACCGCGCTGCTCAACATGGCGACGCGCGTGGGCACCCGGGCCTTCTCCGGCGCGCTCACCACCGTGCTCATCGGGCGGCAGACCGGCGGCGACCTCCCGAAGATCCTGGAGACCAGCGCCAGCACGCTGCGAGAGATGGCCCGCCTCGAGGGCGTCGTGCGATCGAAGACCGCCGAGGGGCGGGCGCAGGCCTGGGTGCTCGGGGTGATCCCGCCGCTGCTCGTGGCGCTGCTCAACTGGATGGACCCGGAGTGGCTCAAGCCGCTCTCCTCCAACTTCATCGGCTACATCATCTCCTCCATCGCCGTGCTCTTCTGGGTCGTGGCGGTCTTCCTCGCGCGGAAGATCCTCGCGGTGGACATCTGAGCGAAGGGAAGGACGCACCCGCATGACCCCCTCGACAGAGATTCTCGGCGGCATCTCCCTGGCGCTGCTGGTGCTCGCCCTCGCGACGGTGATCTACCAGTTCGCCAAGAGCCCCGCGGAGCTGCAGCCCGACGTCGGCCAGAAGGGCCTCAAGCGCAAGGCCATCCTCGACGAGCAGGGGCTCTTCAACACCATCGAGCCGCTCATGCGCTGGCTCGCCCGGCGCATCGCGTCGCTCCCCATCGAAGACACCCGCGCCCGCATCAACGACCAGCTCCGGCAGGCGGGCGAGTACCTCGGGCTCACCGCCGACGAGTACCTCGCGCTCAGCGTCATCTCGTCCCTCGGGCTGCTCGGCGCGGGCGTCCTCATCGACAAGCTCTCCAGCGTCGGCGGCATCGTGGTGCTGATGTTCGCCGGCTTCGGATCGATCCTCCCTCACATGCAGGTCTCCGGGGAGATCGAGCGGCGCTTCACCCAGGTCAACCGCGGCCTGCCCCACGCCATCGACCTCGTGGCGCTCACCATGAGCGCGGGCCTCGACTTCCCGGGCGCCCTGCGCCAGGTCACCGAGAAGACCGCCGACAAGCACGACGCCCTCTACGAGGAGCTCACCCGCATCCTCCAGGAGCTCGAGCTGGGCCGCACCCGCAAGCAGGCGCTGCTCTCCTTCGCCGAGCGCGCCCCCACGGAGTCGGTGCGCGACTTCGTCTCGGCGGTCGTGCAGGCCGAGGAGAAGGGCAACCCCCTCGCGGAGGTGCTGCAGATCCAGGCCACCATGCTCCGCATGCGTCGCAGCATCGCGGCGGAGGAGAGCGCCGCGCGCGCCGGCGTGCTGATGATGGCGCCGCTGATGCTGATCTTCTGCACCATCATGCTGATCATCCTCGGGCCCTTCGCGGTGAACATCGCGGCCGGCAAGGGAATCTGAAAGGTCGACGGGAATGGCGACTCCGCAGCTCGATGTGTACTTCCCCGACGGCTCGGTGCAGTCGTACCCGCTGACCGACGAGCGCGTCGTGGTGGGCACCGCGTCCCGCTGCCTCGTGGTGATCGACCGCCCGGAGATCGCCCCGGAGCACCTGCTTCTCTCGCCCCGCCCCGACGGCGTCTGGGTGGCGGTGGCGCGCGGGGTGACCACCCCGACGCTGCTCGACGGCGAGCCCTTCGAGCGCGGCATGGTGGGCTGGGGCCGCGCCCTCACCATCGGCCCGGTGCGCCTCGGCCTCAACGACGGCACCAAGGTCATCAAGAAGGCCGCCGGCGACGGCGCCAAGAAGGAGGAGAAGGTCTCTCCCGTGCTGCTGATCGCCGCGGCGATCATCATCCCCTTCGCGCTCTACACGTCGTTCAGCCCCAACCACAACAACGCCCCGTCGCGCATGGGCACCGACGCCCCGCGCCTCTTCGACGAGCCCCTCGTGCGCCCGTGCCCCGCGGCGGACCCGGCGCTCACCCGGCAGTCCGCCGAGGAGAGCACCCGCGTGGCCCTGTCGAAGGCCGAGCGCATGCCCTTCCGCATGCAGGACGGCATCGAGTCGGTGCTCTACTACACCCAGGCCGCGAGCTGCTACGCGGCCACGGGCGACGCCGCCTCCGCCGAGCAGGCCACCCGCCGCGCGGCCTCTCTCAGAAACCGCCTGGAGGACGAGTACCGCGCGCACCGCTTCCGGCTGGAGCGCGCCCTCGAGCAGTCGCGCACCGAGGACGCCCTCTTCGAGGTGCGGATGATCACCGCCATGGTGAGCCACCGGCGAGGCCCCTACCGCGACGCGCTCGCGGCCCTCGAGCGCCAGCTCACCCTGCGGCTCGATCAGGCCCAGGCCGCGCAGCGCTGAGCGGCGGCGATCGACGTCACGATCGCCACGACACGCTACACGCGCCGCGGTCACCCGGTATATAAAGCCCGCCGTGACCCGGACAGCCTCATCGACGCGACGGCCTGCGACGGTGCTGCTTCTGAGCCTCTGCCTGGCGGGCTGCGCCGGCTCGCGCGACTCGCTGCGAGCGCCCCCGGACCACGACCCGATGAACGACGTGCGGGGGCAGCAGCTCTTCGACCAGGGCATCTCCCTCGCGCGCAGCGGCGACCTGGTGCGCGCCGAGCAGTACCTGGCGTCGAGCATCACCCGCGGCATGAGGGAGGAGCGTGTGCTGCCGCTGCTGCTGGAGGTCTGCGTGGCGGCCTCGCGCTTCCGCGCGGCGGTGTCCTACGCCGAGCCCTACCTCCAGCGGCACCCGCAGGCGTGGCGGCTTCGCTACCTGGTGGCGACCATCCGCGTGGGGCTCAACGACAGCCTCGCGGCGCGGCGCGACCTGGAGGAGGTGCTGCGCGCCAGGGAAGACCACGCCGAGGCGCACTTCGCCCTCGCGACGATGCTGCGAGAACACTTCAACGACCCGGTGGGCGCCGACCCGCACTACCGGCGCTACCTCGCGATCGAGCCCTCGGGCGCGCACGCGGACGAAGCCCGCGCGGGGCTCCTACAGCAGGTGACCAATGATCCCGAAAGAGGTGTACGAGGAGACGCTCCTGTCGTTCCTGGCGCCGGTGCGGCCGTTTCTGGACGACCCCAAGGTGTCGGAGATCATGATCAACGGGCCCAACCAGATCTTCATCGAGAAGGCGGGCAAGCTCACCCTGACGGACGCGCGGTTCCCCAGCCATGAGGCGCTGAACGCCGCGCTGCGCAACATCGCCCAGTACGTGGGCAAGATGGTCAACGAAGACAATCCCATCCTCGAGGCGCGGCTCCCGGACGGGTCGCGCATCGAGGCGGTGATCCCCCCGGCGGCGCCCGACGGGCCCGACGTCTCCATCCGTCGCTTCTTCAAGGAGACGCTGACGGTGCAGCGCCTCGTGGACTTCGGCTCGCTCACCACAGAGGCCGCGCAGGTGCTCGAGTGCCTCGTGGTGATGAAGCAGAACATCGTGGTGGCGGGCGGAACGGGCTCCGGCAAGACCTCCATGCTCAACGCCCTGAGCTCGTTCATCCCTGACGGCGAGCGCATCGTGATCATCGAGGACAGCCGAGAGGTGCAGCTCCAGCGGCAGCACGTGGTGCAGCTCGAGGCCCGCCCCGGCGACGCCAAGGGCCGCGGCAAGGTGAGCATCCGCGACCTGTTCCGCGCGACGCTCCGCATGCGGCCCGACCGCATCGTGGTGGGCGAGATTCGCGGCGGCGAGGCGCTCGACCTGGTGCAGGCCATGACCTCCGGCCACGGCGGTTGCATCACCACCGTGCACGCGACCTATCCCCACGACACACTCACCCGCCTGGAGACCATGTCCCTGATGAGCGATGTCGAGCTGCCTCTCTCGGCGCTGCGGGTGCAGCTCGGGAGCGCCATCAACCTCGTGGTGCAGACCTCCCGCCTTCAGGACGGCAGCCGGAGGGTCACCCACGTCTCCGAGGTGCGCGGGTACTCCGCGGAGAAGGGCTTCGAGATCGTCGACATCTTCGCGCGGCGCTTCCACGGCCGCGACGAGGAGGGCAACCTCATCAGCACCTTCGAGCCCACCGGCGAGCTCCCGCTCTGCACCGACATGGTGCACTCCTACGGCATGGCCTTCCCCGAGGCCGTCTACGAGGCCGCGCGGGTACGCGCCGAGCAGGGCCCCGAGGCGCAGTCGGGCTACGGTCAGGGCGGGGGGCACCACGGATGACGCAACCGGCGAACACCAACGTCGTCACGCTGTCGCTGTCGCAGGGCGAGAGCCCCAACCCCACGGCCACATTCACCAGCGCCATGGCCGCCCGCCAGGTGATCCTGGGCTCGGGGCCGGCCGCGCACTGGAAGGTCCGAGGGCACGGCGTCGAGGCCTCGCACCTCGAGCTCTACTGGGACGGCAAGGTGCTCTGGGTGCGCGACGGCGGCAGCCTCTCGGGCGTGTACGTGGGCGTCGACCGCGCGGAGGACTGGCAGCAGATCTTCGACGGCGCCGAGGTGTACTTCGGCCAGGCGGTGATCCGCGCGACGGTGAGCGGGCCCGACGCGCGGGAGAAGAGCGCCACCGGGCCGATCAACCCGAAGGCCGCGGCCTTCATCGACGAGGAGGAGAGCACCATGGTGTTCTCCGCCGAGGGCATCGCCGCAGCGCTCCAGTCGAACCCGCCGCCCGCCCAGGCCCCCGCGCCGCAGCGCTCGGCGGCAAGCGCCACGGGGCAGCTCCCCTCGCTCCCGACCAACCACGCGCGCCAGGCCTCGCCGTCGCCGTCGCGGGGCATGACCCCCGACCTGGGACTGCCTCCGGCGAACTCCGAGGCGACGGTCATCCGGGCCTCTCCCTACGCCGCCATGGAGGCCGCGGGCCTGCTCAACCAGCAGTCGTTCACGCCGCTCGCGGGCTCCTCCGCGGCCCGGATGTCGGCGCCTACCGCGGCCGTGGTGCAGCAGCCCTCGGTCAACCTCCCGAGCGCGCCGCGACCGGGCACGCTCGCTCCGCCGATGGCGCCGGGCTTCGTCCCGGGAGCCTTCGGTCCGCTGGTGGGCCCGTCCCCGATGTCGGCCCCGCCGCCGCCGATGATGATGAACGGTGGTCCATCACAGCCCCCCGCGGGCTTCGACGACCCCTTCGGCCCGATGGAGCTTCCGCCCCCCCCGCCGGCCCCCGCGAGCACCGCGACGCCCGGCCCCGGCGGCGTGCCGATGCGCACCTGGCTGCTCGCGGCGCTCACCCTCGGCGTCGCCGCCCTGGGGATGACCTTCAACAACGCCCCCCGCCCCGGCGCGGCTGGAGGCGGACGCCGAGTGGTCCGGCAGATCGTGCGCACCACCGCCGCCCCGGCGCCCCTCAGCAACAACCTCCTCGGGCTCCCGACGGGTCCCAACCAGCTCCTCGGGGTGATCGTCCCGGCGCCCATCGTCGCCACCCAGGGCCCCGACGGCCGGCCGCGCTTCCCGCCGCCCAACCAGCAAGACCCGATCAAGCTCGCCGCCGACATGGTCGCCGCGCACCGCTACGACGCCGCCGCCGCGCTCTACGAGAACCTCGCCGCCCAGCACCGCGAGGCCCCGCTCTTCCGTCACTTCGCGCTCGTCCTCCGCGCTCGCGCCGCCCAACCCACCTGCACCCCAGGAGCCGCCGGATGCTCTCCCGCTACGCCCGCGCCCTCGTCGCCCTGAGCCTCCTCGGGGCCGCGCCAGGCTGCGGCAACACCGCGCCCCCGCCGCTCTATCCCATCACCCTCCGGGTGATGTCCGACAGCCGTCCCCTCCCCGGCGCCGCCGTGGTCATCGCTGGGAGGGAGCTCGGCGCCACCGACGCGCAGGGCCGCTTCCGCATGGAGACCGTCGGGGTCGAGGGCACCTCCGTCGAGGTCGTGGTGCGCTGCCCCGCCGGCTTCCGCTCGCCCGCGCAGCCCCTCGCCGTGGTGCTGCGCTCGACGGTGCAGCTCGACCAGGCCCAGCGCGGACAAGGCATCGAGACCACCGCGCAGTGCCCGCCCACGCAGCGCATCGCCGCCGTGGTGGTGCGCGTCCCGGGGCGCCCCAACCTCCCCATCCTCTACGAAAACCGCGAGATCACCCGCACCGACCTCCAGGGCATCGCGCACATGATCTTCCGCGTCGGCGGGGGCGACACGCTGCGCCTGCGCGTCGACACGCGGGAGCAGCCGCTGCTCCGACCCGCCAACCCCGAGCTGGTGGTGCACACCACCGACGCCGACAACGTGTACGTGAGCACCCAGGGCTTCGAGGAGGCCGCGCCCCCGCGCGCCCCCCGGCCGCGCTCCGCGCCGGTCATCCGTGGGCCGCAGCGCATCCCCGCTCGGAGGCCCGGCGGGTTCTTCTGATCGGGACGGGGAATGTCCCCGCTCTGGCGCATCCACTGGCCATCGGTTCAGTGATCGGGTAGTACCTTCTCCGTCGGGTCGCGAGGGCATCGCGAGCCACCGGAGAAGCGCCATGAACCGAAGCACAGCACGCAGCCAGTACCGTGGACAGATGTCTCCCGAGGACATCGAGGCGAAGGTCGCCCGCCTCCGAGAGCGACTCGGGTTGGAGGACGTGACCTTCACCGAGGGCGTCGGCCTCGACGCCGGGAGCGTGAGCCTGCGCTTCCAGGTGCTGGGCCGCCGGGTCGAGCGCACCTGCGCGACGCAGCCCACGCCCGCGGCCAACTCCGCGTGCCTCGCGCTCTGGCTCGAAGACCGGGCGCGCAACCTCGAGCGGGGCATCGAGTCCTTCGAGGAGGCCTTCGCCGACTGCCTGGTGCTGGCCGCCAACGACGACAACGACGCCGCGAAGGGCGCCTGGCGGGTCAACCACTACGAAGGCCAGCGCAGCATCGAGGAGTGCATCGAGGTGTTTCGCTCCAGCCTCGCTCGGCTGTCGGTGGCCGAGCGCGACGTGAAGGTCACCTGGGACACGGCCGCCAACTGGGCGCGGCTGCGCATGCGGCTTCCCTCCGGGGCCATCGTCGACAAGACCTCCCGGACGCAGAAGTCCTGCGAGGCCAACCTCGCCGCGCTGGCGCTGTGGCTCCAGTCGCGGGCCCGCAACTGGGAGAGAGGCATCGAGAGCCTCGACCTCGACCGGGTCTTCGCGGGCAACCTCCTCCCGGCTCCCGCGAAGGTCGCCTGAGGGCCCTGTGATGGTCCGGAAGGTCACCTTCACCGTCCGCCCGACGCCTGCGCTGGGGGCGCTGCTGTCCTTCGCGCAGTCCACGAGGACGCACCGCAGCGGCCTCGGCGATCGGCTGGAGCGCGAGGTGCTGCTGGCGCTCGAGTCCGCGGCGCGCACGCTCGACCCGGTGCCCGAGCTGCTGCGGTGGCTCACCCGCCGCGGCCTCGCCCGCGCCTCGGGCTACGTCCACGCGGCTTCCATCGCGGCCGAGACCACGGTGACCTTCGACCTGCGCGCCATGGTCGCCGCGGCCCTGGCCCAGGGGACGCGCGTCGACGGCAGGGCTTACACCGACCTGTATTGCATCCGCTCGCTAGTGAGGTCGGTGCGCGAGGCCGAGCTGCTGTCCATCGACGGGGTCGTGCTGGGGCGCCAGGCCGACACCACGCGCGCCCTCCTGCGGGCCATCGAGGGCGCCTGCCGCGAGACGGCGCTGCGCGATGAGTCGGTGGTCCCGAAGCTCTTCGCGCGGGTGACGCCGGGCGCGGCGCAGCCCCCGACGAAGCCCACTCCCCCGGCGCCTGCACCGCAGGCGAAGGCTCCGACGGCGAAGAAGGTCGCTCCGCAAGAGCCGAAGCCCCCTGCGGGTTCGTTCGGCGGATCCTTCGGGGGGCTGCCTGACGACGCGACCTCGCCGCCCGTCGCGCCGGAGACGCCGCTGAGCCCTCGGGGTCTCACGCTCGACGCGGAGTTCTTCCTGGAGAGCGCGCGGCTCACCGTCTGGCCGTGCAGCGCGAAGGTGCTCACCCGGTCGAGGCGCTCGGTGCTCATCGCGCTGCACCCCGACCGCGCGGGAGAGGGCTCCGAGGCCCGATTCCGAAGCGCGCTCAAGGGCTTCGAAGACCTCGCCCGGGTGCTCTCCACCACGCCTGCGCCCCCGCGCGAGGCGAAGCCCCCTCCGGCGCCACCTCCCCCGTCGGCGGTTCGCCCGCAGCCGGTCTCGGCCATCGGCCAGTGGCCGCCGCCGCCCACCATCACCATTACCGTTCCCTCGGCGCCGGTCGAGACCAGCGCCCCAACGGTGAAGCGTCAGTCCTTCAAGAGGTCGTCGAAGGCCTGATCGACCTCCTCGGCGCCCGGCGCGATGGAGATGTTCGATCGCATCGGCCCCGACGCCCCGTGGAGCTGGATCGACTGCACCCGCGCCCTCACGTTGCGGAAGGTCGGGTCGTGCTTCTCCACCTTCTGCAGGTAGTAGAGCGCCTCGCCGATGTCTCCGAGCAGCTCGTACGCGTTGCCGATCTCGAAGTAGAGGCCGAGCTCCTCGTGCTCGTTGCGCTGCGGCGACTGGAGCCCCTCGCGAAAGTGCTCGATCGCCGTCGCGGGGTCGCCCTTCTCGACGTGGCAGATGCCCAGCATCAGCTCGCCGATGCAGCGGCGAGCAGGGCTCGCGGTGGCCACGCGAAACTCGGCGATCGCGTCGTCGAGCAGGCCCATCTCCTTGTAGGCGATGCCCAGGTCGTAGTGGGTGTCGCAGTCCTCGAGGGAGAGCGCCGAGGGGCCGGAGCCGTCCGCCGCGTCGAACACGGCGTGCATCTCCGAGACGCCAGGCTCCGGCGCGAGGTCGGCCCAGAGGGGCTCCGGCGCGACGCCGATCTCGTCGGCGAGCGGAACCGCCTCGTCGCCCTCCTCCTGCGCCTGGAGGATCTGCTCGATCTCCGACCATCGATCCATCACCAGGGGATGGTTGGGATAGATCTCCAGGAGCTGGAGCAGGATGTCTCGCGCGTCGTCGTAGAGCCCCTGGGTGACGAAGAACTCCGCCTCGTCGAGGCCGTCTTCGATCTCCCGCCGGGGCACCGCGGGCTCCTCGGGCTCGGCCATCGCCTCCTCGACCGGGGCCTCGGCGCCGTCGTAGCCGCCGATGTCCGGGAGGTACTCACGGAAGTGATCGGAGTGCGCATAGACCTCCGTCTCCGGGGGCTCGACCATCGCCGTCACCGAGGTCTCCTCGATCTCCGGAGACGAGGGCTCGTCCTCGCCGAACATCGAGAGGAGCTGCCGGGCGATGGGGTTGGCGGGGTCGATCTCCAGCGCCCGTCGCACCGCCGCCACCGCCGCCGACGGATCGGTCTCCTGGAAGATGCCCGCCAGCACCAGGGACTCCTGGAGCACCCCGGCGGGGTCGTTCATCGCCACGTAGAGGTCGCGGATGCGAAGGTGCAGGTCGGCCGCGACGGGGTCGAGGCGCGAGGCGCGCGTGAGGTGATCGGACACCTTCGAGCGCAGGCCGTACTTGAGGAAGATCTCCGCCTCGTTGACCAGCCGCAGCGCCTCGGCGCTCGGCCCACGGTCCATCGGCGCGGGCATCGGGGCGGCGGGCGCGGTCGGGGCGGCGAAGGGCCTCGCGGGGGGGCCGGGCGGGGGCACCTGGAAGCGCGGCTTGCCGCGGGAGGCGTCGCTGGCCTCGGCCGGGAGGTGCACCCCGGAGGTGGGCGCCTCGGACTCCGTGCCGGGAGGCACCGTGGGCTTGAGGTCGAAGACCGCCCCGTCGTCTTCGACCACGAGCAGCTCGGCGTCGACCTCGTCGGGCTCCTCCGAGGGCATCGGGGCGCCTCGCCCCGCGGGGGCGGCGCTCTCGGTCTTCTTCGGCGGCGGCGGCGAGGAGGTGCGGCGCCCCGGGGCCCTGCCCGCGACCCGTAGCGCCTCGCGCGCCTCCTGGTCGGTGGGGGCCAGCTCCAGCACCCGCTGGTAGACCTCGTTGCGCTCTCGACCGCGGCCGGCGTCGCCGTGCAGGCGCGCGACCTCCTTCAGCACCGAGAGCGTCTTCTGGATCTGCCCGAGGCCGCGGAACGCGCTCGCCAGCAGCTCCAGCGTCTGGACGTCCTTGGCGTTGGCCTTGTAGGCGATCTGCAGCTTCGGGAGCGCTCGCCGGGCGTCGTCGCGATCGAGGTAGTAGGCCGCGAGCCGCAGCGCCATCGGCACGTCGTCGGGCCGGTGGAAGAAGAGCCGCTCGGCCACCCTCGACCACTCATCGAGGCGGCCGGCCTTCTCCAGCAGCGAGGCGCCCGCCTCGAACTCCCGCGCCGCGTCGTCGCCCCGCCCGAGCCGGCTGTGAAGCTCCGCGAGGCGGATGCGCGTGCCCACGGAGTTGGGGTCGACGCCCAGCATCCGGCGGTACACCTCGCCGAGCGCCTCGTCTTCGCCCGCCTTGGCGTGGCGCTGCCCGAGGAGCTCGAGGCTCTGCAGCGCGTCGGAGGTGAGGCCGAGCTTCAGGTAGAGCTCGCTCAGCCGCCCGTAGAGGTCGATGCGCGCCGGGTCGATCTGCAGGATCTGCTTGTAGACCGCGACGGCCTTCAGGAAGAAGCCCTGCTGGTCGTAGGTCTGGGCGACCCGGGTGTACGTCTCCACCGCGGCGGCCCGGGCGTTCATGCGCACCTGGAGGTCGCCGACCTTCAACAGGATGCGTACGTCCGACGGGTCTTCGCGGAGCACGCGCTGGTACTCCGCGACGGCCTTGTCGAACTGGTTCTTGGCAGCGAACTTCTGCGCCGCGTCGATGACCTTCTGGCGATCGATGCTCACTGCGGTTGCAAACCTCGGCAAAAAAGGCAGGAAGGAGCGGCCGTGAAGCCGCCGCTAGCGTAGTGGGCGCGCGGCCGCAGCGTCAAGAATCACTTGCGGAACCGCGGTCTCGTAGCACGGTCTCTTCGAGGAAGCGGGTGCTCATCGGCCCCGAGGCGAAGGCCGGGTGGTCGATGATCTTCCGCTGCAGCGGCAGGTTGGTGCGCACGCCCTCCACGATGAACTCGTCGAGCGCGCGGCGCATGCGGGCGATGGCCTGCGGGCGCGTCGCGGCGTGCACGATGACCTTCGCCAGCAGCGAGTCGTAGTAGGGCGGAACCATGCACCCGCCGTAGACCCCGCCGTCGACGCGGACGCCCGTCCCGCCGGGCGGGTGGTACTCCGTGATGCGACCGGGAGACGGGGCGAAGGTGACGGGGTCTTCGGCGTTGATGCGGCACTCGATGGCGTGCCCGCGCGGCGCCATGGGCTTTACCGGGATGGTAAGCCTGCCCCCCGCGGCCACCAGGATCTGCTCGGCCACGAGGTCGAGCCCGGTCACCATCTCGGTCACCGGGTGCTCGACCTGCACCCGGGTGTTCATCTCCAGGAAGTACGCGGCGCCCTTCTCGTCGACGATGAACTCCAGCGTCCCGAGCGAGCGGTAGCGGGTCTCCCGCAGCGCCTCGACCGCCACGTCGATGAGCCGGCCGTGCGCCGCGCCGGAGAGCAGCCCCGGCGACGACTCCTCCAGCAGCTTCTGGTGCCTGCGCTGGATGCTGCACTCGCGCTCGCCCACGCAGGAGACGTGGCCGTGGTGGTCGGCGATCACCTGCAGCTCGATGTGCCGGGGGCGCTCGATGAAGCGCTCGAGGAAGAGCTCGGGGTTTCCGAAGCCCGCCTGCGCCTCGGCGCGCGAGCTGTCGAAGGCGCGGCGGAGCGCGGCCTCGTCGCGGACGATCTTGAGCCCGCGGCCCCCGCCCCCGCCGCTGGCCTTCAGCATCAGCGGGAAGCCGAGCTCGCGGGCGGCGCCGAGCGCGGCGTCGAGGTCGGTGAGGGTGTCGGTGCCCGGCAGCAGCGGGATGCCGAAGCGCCGGGCCTGGGTGCGCGCGGTGACCTTGTCGCCCCAGAGGCGCATGGCCTCCGGGGTCGGGCCGATGAAGGCGATCTGGCACCGGCGGCAGACCTCCGCGAAGGCCGCGCTCTCCGAGAGGAAGCCGTAGCCCGGGTGTATCGCGTCGGCCCCGGTGATCTCCGCCGCCGCGATCAGCGCGGGGATGTGCAGGTACGAGCGGCTCGCCGCGGGGGGGCCGATGCACACCGCCTCGTCGGCGAGGCGCACGTGGAGCGCGTCGACGTCGCACTGCGAGTGCACCGCCACGGTGCGCATGCCGAGCTCCTTGCACGCGCGGATGACCCGCACCGCGACCTCGCCGCGGTTGGCGATCAGTACCTTGCGGAACACATCACCTCGACGGCCGGATGCGGAAGAGGGCTTCGCCGAACTCCACCGCGCGGCCGTTCTCCACGAGCACCTCGACGACCGTGCCGGAGAGCTCGGACTCGATCTCGTTCATGAGCTTCATCGCCTCGATGATGCAGAGCACCGCGCCGGTCTGCACCGTGGCCCCGACCTCCACGAAGGGGCGCGACTGGGGGGAGGCCGCCCGGTAGAAGGTTCCGATGAGCGGGGCGGTGACGGTCACCAGGCTGGCGTCGACCGGGGCCGCCGCGGGGACCCCGGAGGCCGCCGCGCGCTCGCCGGTGTCCATCGGGAAATGGCTCGGCCTGGCGACGGTCACCGGGAGCACCGCCCCGGGGACGGAGGCCTCTCCGCGGGGCGCGCGGCGGAGCACGATGGCTCCGTCGCCCTCGCGGAGCTCCACCTCGTCGAGGTCGTACCGACGCATCGCGCGCATGAGGCGCTTCAACTGGATCAGGTCGATGTTCATGGGGTGCTCTCTCGGTCACCGCTCAGGCGGCGCCGCTCGAGGTGCGCGATCAGTCCTTGGATCGCCAGGGTGTAGCTCATCGCTCCGAAGCCGGAGACCGAACCGACGCACGCCGGGGCCACCCGGGAGCGGCGTCGAAACGGCTCGCGCGCCGCGGTGTTGCTCAGGTGACACTCGACCGTCGGGATCGCGCAGGCGCGCAGCGCGTCGAGGAGCGCCACGCTGGTGTGGGTGAGCCCGCCCGCGTTGAGCACCACGCCGTCGACCGCTCCGCGCGCGGCGTGCAGCCGGTCGATGAGGGCGCCCTCGTGGTTGGACTGGAAGCAGGCGACGCTCGCGCCCAGCGCAGCGCCGTCGCGCGTCACCGCGGCGTCGATGTCGGCGAGGGTGGCGTCGCCGTAGATCTCCGGCTCTCGCACGCCGAGCAGGTTGAGGTTGGGACCGTGCAGCACCAGCACGCTCCAGCGGGCAGCGGACACGAGGGGGCTCAGCTGAGGGCGGCGACGAACTTCGGCGCGGCGATGCGCAGCAGGAAGCGACCCTTGCCGAGGTTGCCCTCCGGCGTGAGCGCGAGCGCCACGAAGTAGTCGCCGTTGAGCATGCGCACCACCGTGGTGAGCTTCTCCGCCTGGATCGCCACCTCGCGCGCGCCGCCCGCCTCGAGCTGCTCGGCCGCGCGCTGGATGTCCTTCAAGACCATCGAGAGCTCCATGCCCACGGTGGTGATGTCGAGCTCGCTGTCCTCTCGCGTCCAGCTGTCGACGGCGATACCGTCGAACCCCATGAGCAGCCCGGCGACTCCGCCTTCGGTTCCCTCGACGATTTCCCGCAGGGTCTCATTGAACATCGCATCAGCCTCGCGTTTCCGGTGATCCGATTCGATCGTGCCAGCGCGGCGGACGATGCGTCAACCTCCGCGCACACCCGGCACCTCGCGCTCTGGTCCATCGCCGTGGCCGCCTCGCTCGCGATCGGGCCTCGCGCGCCGCTCTATTGGGACAGCCTCAACTACGTCGAGCAGGCGCTCACCGGCCGCGTCGGCGGCCTCCTGCTCGGTCGTCCCCTCTTCGTGCTTGCCTCGCACCTCGCGACCCGGGCGGCCCTCTCCCTCGGCGCCTCCCCGTGGTCCGTCGAGCCGCTGCTCCGCCACGGCTGGCTCGCCTTCGCCGCCCTCGCCGCTCCCCTCACCGCCTCGCTCGCCCGCCGCGTCGGCCTCTCCTCCCGCGCCGCCTGGACCGCCGGCCTCCTCGTCGCCCTCTCCCCCGCCGGGGCCCACACCCGGGACGCCGTGCTCACCGACGGCGCCGCCGCCGCGATGGTCCTGCTGGCGCTGGTGGTCCGCGCCGGAGGGGCGGGCGCCGCCGCGGTGCTCGGCTCCGGGGCCCTCGTAGGGCTCGCCTTCGGGCTCCGCGAGCAGGCCGCGATACACCTCCTCACCGCGCTCCTCGTGCCGGTGGGTGCGACCCGTCGCCCGGTGCGAGACCCGCTGCTCCTCGGCGCGGGCTTCGCGCTCTCCGCGGGCTCTCTCCTGCTCCTGGCCCGCGCGACCAACCCCGACTACCTCGCCTCCGTCGCCCGCTGGGTGCATGGCATGGCCGCCGAGCGCCGAGAGCCTCGCCCCCCCGGCGAGGCCCTCTCCCGCTACCTCCTCTGGCTGGTCTCGCTCTCCCCCGTCGCGCTCCCCGCCGCCGCCGCGTGGTGGGCCCGCTCCCGCGATCGCTGGTGGCCCATGGTGCTGCCCGCCAGCCTCGGGCTGCTCGCCCTCTCCCGCTACCAGGACATCGCCTTCTCGCCTCGCTACCTGCTCACGGAGTTCGTCGTCGCGACCACGCTCCCCGCCGCGGCCTGGCTCGACCGCTCGCTCCCCCGCCGCGCCTGGCTCCTCTGGATCATACCCTCCCTGGTATTGCTCCCGCTCGCAGGCCACCTCCTCGACGCCCGTCAGCGGCCGCTGCGAGAGCTCGTCGCCGCCCTCCCCCGCGACCTCCAGCGCGTGCCCCAGGACTCGGTCATCGTCACGGGACAGCCCTGCCCCGCGGTGCGCCTCACCGCGCGCATCGCCCGCGACCGCCGCGCCTCCTGGGGCGCTCCCCCCCCTCGCTGGACCACCCTCTGCCCCGGCTGGTCGTGGCCCGCGGACCCTTCGGCCCGCCTCGACGAGGCCCTCCGCCAGGGCAGGCCCGTCGTGCTCGACCTGCGCGACGCCGCCTGGCTCGGCGGCCCGCAGCGGCTCCGCCGCGCCGAGCTCCAGCGCTTCGCCTCGGAGCACGCCGCCGACCCGCGGGTGATTTCGTGGCGCGATGCGCCCGGTCGGCCGCGGTAGTCTGCTCGGCCTGATGCGCCTGCTCGCCCTCGACACCAGCACCGCCACCGCCTCCGTCGCCGTCGTCGACGACGGCTGCGTCCTCTCGGAGATCAACCGTCGCATCGCCACGGGCCACGCCACCCACCTGCTCGGGCTCATCGAGCAGGCCCTCACCCTCTCGGGGCTGCGGCTCGACGAGCTCGACGCCCTGGCCATCGGCAGGGGCCCCGGGTCGTTCACCGGGCTGCGCGCGGGCTTCGCCACCATCCGCGGCCTGGAGCTGGCCACGGGCCTCCCCCTCTGGGGCGTCGGGTCGCTCCAGGCGATCGCGAGCGGGGTCATCACGCCCGGGTCGCGCACCCTCGCCTGCATCGACGGGCGCCGCGACGAGCTCTTCGCCGAGGGATTCGGCGAGCGCGAGTGGCTGCCGCTCCTGCACCTGCCCCCGGAGGAGATCGGAGAGCGTGCCCTCGCGGCCGCGGGCCCACACCTGGTCGTGGTCTACGGCGACCTCGCTCCCCACGCGGTCACCCGGCTTACCTCGGTCGGTATCGATCGCTTCGTCGTGAGGCCCCGGGCGCTGGGATCGCCCACCGGGCGCACCGTGGCCCTCGAGGTGCTCGCGGGCAGGGCCACCCTCGACGACGGGAGCATGGAGCCCACCTACGTGCGACCGCCGGACGCGAAGCTCCCGAAGGTGGCGCAGGACCTCGGGCGATGAGGGCGGTCGCGCAGCGGGTGGCCGAGGCGCGGGTGCGGGTCGGCGGCCAGGTGGTCGGAGAGATCGCCAGGGGACTGCTGGTCTTCCTGGGCGTCGGGGCCGGCGACGACGAGGCCGCGGCGGTCTTCATGGCCGACAAGATCGTCGGGATGAGGGTCTTCGAGGACGCCGCGGGGAAGATGAGCCTCGACGTGTCGACGGTGGGCGGCGCGGTGCTGCTGGTGTCGCAGTTCACGCTCTATGGCGACATGCGCCGGGGGCGGCGGCCGTCCTTCGATCGGGCGATGGAGCCCGTGGCCGCGGAGGCCCTCTACCGCCGGGTGGGGGAGCTCATCCGGGCGCGCGGGGTCGTGGTAGAGACGGGGGTGTTCCGGGCGGAGATGCTGGTGGAGAGCGTCAACGAGGGGCCGGTGACCATCCTCGTCGACAGCGCCCGGGAGTTCTGAAGGGAGCGTTCAGGGGATGTTCCGCTACGTGATCCGAGGGGCGACGCCGGACGATGCGCCGCAGATGATGGAGCTGGCGCGGCACCTCAACACGGTGAACCTCCCCGATGACCCGGAGGCCGTCGCGGAGATCCTCGACCTCTCGATGCGGTCGTTCTCGGGCGCCGTCAAAGACCCGCGCCGGAGGGAGTTCGTCTTCGTCATCGAAGACCTCCTGGCGCAGCGGATCATCGGCACGAGCAAGATCCTCGCGCAGCTCGGCCGCCGCGACGCGCCGTACATCTTCCTCGACGTGATCGTGGAGGAGAAATACAGCCAGACCCTCGACCGGCACTTCGTCCACACGCTGCTGCGCCTCGGGCACTCCTACGAGGGGCCCACGGAGATCGGCGGGCTCATCGTGCTGCCGGAGTTTCGTCTGGTGCCGGAGCGCGTGGGGATGATGATCTCCTACGTGCGCTTCCTGTTCATGGCGATGCACCGCGGGCTCTTCCGCAACGACGTGGTCGCCGAGCTGCTCCCGCCGCTGCTGCCCGACGGCACGAGCCACCTCTGGGAGGCGCTCGGCCGGAAGTTCACCGACATGAGCTACTCCGAGGCCGACCGGCTCTCCAAGGGCAACAAGGAGTTCATCAAGTCGCTCTTCCCCACCGGCGACATCTACGCGTCGCTGCTGCCCCCCGACGCCCAGGAGGTCATCGGCAAGGTCGGGCGCGAGACCCGCGGGGTCGAGAAGATGCTCCGGCGCATCGGCTTCCAGTACTGCCACCGCATCGACCCCTTCGACGGGGGTCCGCACTTCCGGGCGGCCACCGACGAGATCCTGCTGCTGCGCCGCACCCACCGGGGCCCGGCGCGCCCGGTGGACGAGTTCGACGGCACCCGCGCCCTGGTCGCCACCGACCTCCACAAGGCGCCCTTCTTCCGGGCGACGAGCTGCGCCGTGCGCTTCGACGACGACGGCGCCGTGCTGATCCCTCGCGCGGCCTTCGAGTTCCTGGGCATCGCCGAGGGCGCGGAGATCGCGGCGCTCCCGCTCGACTGACCGTCGCTACGTCTTCTCGAAGCCCGGCAGCGGGTCGTAGGGACCTTCGTCCAGCGCCAGCTCCTCGGCGGTCGGCGCCATCTCCGGGTCGTCGTCCTCGTCGTCGGGGCACAGCAGCCCGTCCCAGGAGGAGAGGTCCCTCATCCCCTCGTCCTCGTCCTCGTCGTCGAGCTCCGGGAGGCTCCCGTCGGTGAGGTAGCGCTGCCACTCAACCGCGTGCTCCTCGGCGATGAGCGCCTCCAGCGCGTGGGCCTTCACCCGGACGATGGGCTTGCCGTCGGTGCTGCTGCGGGGGCGGAAGCGGAGGTCGCGGCGGGGGTAGACCGTGAGCTCCAGCTCGAAGGCGTCCTGCACATGGACGTGGAGGAAGTCCCGCATCGCGCCGCCCTTCATGATCGACACCCGCTCGGTCTCCCAGCGCCAGCCGAGGGCCTTGAGGTGCTCCATGAGCGCGTCCTCGTCGTCGGTGAAGACGTGCAGGTCGATGTCGCTGCCTCGACGGATGTGTCCGGTGCTGACGCTCCCGATGAGCCTCGGCTCGAAGGGCTCCAGGGCCCTCATCGCCCGCAGCGCCACCACCCGCATCGCGAAGAGCCGCTTCGTGCGACCGGAGCCCTCGGCGTACTCCGCGATCGCCAGCAGCGCGTCTCGGATCTCGCCGTTGGAGGGCAGGTCCTGCGGGTGGTAGCGCGTCCGACGACCTCCGACCCGGCCGAGGAGGCGCTTCGCCGCCAGCCGCTTGGCGGTGAAGTACTGCTTCACGCCCTCCTCGTACATGAGCCTCGCGGCCTCGCCCGCGATCGCTCCGCGAAGCCCGCCTGGTCCCATGCGCGCCATCAGCGGTCCGTGCTCCCAGGAGGGGCGGTGAGGGCCTCGCGGAGTCGGCGAAGCGACCCGCCGACCGGGCGGCCCCGGCGGGTGACGCCGTAGATGGATTTCTGCACCACCTGCTGGCTCACGCCCAGCCGGCGGGCGATCTCTCCCTGGGAGATGCCCTCGAAGAAGTGCCACTCGACGATGGCGCGCTGACGCTCGGAGAGCACGGCCTCGACGGCGCGGCGGACGGCGTCCCGGAGCTCGTCGAGGGAGGCGTCCGGCGGCGCCCAGAGCGCGGCCTCGGCGGGGACCCGGTCGAAGGTCGCGCGGAGACAGAGACGGTCAGCGGGAGGAGGGGTCCTTTCCATGGCGGGCTTCGTCGGCGTCGGGGCCGAGGGCAGCAGGGTCGAGGGCGAGGTGGGTCACGGCTTCTTCAGGGGAGCACACGCTCGCTCGGGGCGAGCGGCCCGCCAGGTCCCAGCGGCGGAGCAGTTCGAGGTCATGGAGTTTTACTGTACCCCGTAAGTGGCGACGGGTCGCGCCGGGGCTGTGGAGCAGGTCGAGGTGGTGGCGGACGAGCCAGACCACCCGGGGCGCGACGAGTCCGTCGAGGAGGACGGCGCCCTCGACGGCGTGGTCGCCGGAGCGGAGGGCCTTGCCGACGTCGTGCAGCAGCGCGGCCGCGACGAGGGCCGGGTCGCGGGACTCCCGGCGGGCGTGCTGGAACACCTGGAGGGAGTGGTAGAGGGCGTCGCCCTCGGGGTGGTACCGCGGGTCCTGCGGGATGCGGTCGAGGGCGACGAGGAGGTCGAGGAGGTCGGCGTACACGGCGGTGGTCGGAGGGAGCGTTGGGCTGCGCCTCTCATCCATGGGGTGTGGTCACACCCACCACGGGGACGGAGCAGGCGTCGCGATCAGGGGAGAGAGCGCATGCGGTCGAGCATCAGCAGCGCGGTGAGGTTGCGGACGTTGTAGCCGTACTGCAGGCCCGCCGGGGTGAAGCTGGCCGAGGCCGTGCTGCCTCCGGAGAGGTACACGCTGGGGTGGATGCCGTCGTCGGAGACGCCGTGCATGGGGAGCCCCTGGAGCGCGGCCCAGTAGTCGAGCAGCGGGACGTGCCTCGCCGCCGCCACGCTGCGGATCGCCGCGGAGATCTGCAGCGCCCGGGCTGCGCGATCGGCGCCGTCGTAGCGGTCGGGGATGGTGCTGAGCGCGGGCACCGTCCCGACCGACTCGATGATGTCGACGATGCGGTTCAGGTTGACGGTGAAGGCCGCGACGGTGCTCCGATCGACGTCGTTGGTGCCGTACATCACGATCGCCCAGGAGGGGCGGATCGCGCGGAGCTCACGCCAGAGGGGGGCGTCGTTGCCGCCGGCCAGCGCGTCGTCGGTGGTCCATCCGGCGGTGGCGCAGGCGCTCGATCGGTTGAAGGAGCTCACCCCGCCGTCGAGCGTCGTCGCGCGGAAGTACTGGATCGTGGTGTTGAGGGCCCCGTAGCCGCCCAGCTCGGCCCAGCCGAAGCCGATGTCGAAGAGGAAGCTCCCGCTCTCGGTGATGGAGTCGCCGATCTTGGCGAAGACCCCGAGGCGGTTGCCCATCGCCACGCCGCGGGCGCGCAGCTCACGCACGTGCGCCACCGTCGCTCCGTCCCACGCGGGGATGGCGGGGCTGGAGCCCGGCAGCGTCCCTACATCGACCATGGCGGGCACATCGACCGGGACAGGCCGATCGGCCGTAGCCGGGCCCCCGCGAGGACCGGTGTCCGTCGGGGCACTCGTGTCGACGGGGAGCGAGGCGTCACGACCGCCGACGTCCACCGGAGCGCCCGCGTCGATCGGGGCTGCATCCACGGGCATCGACACATCGGGGACGCCCACCACATCGGGGACGCCCACCGCATCGGGGACGCCCACCGCATCGGGCGTGACGCTCGGAGCGTCCGTGCGGGGCGCGTCATGCGGGCTCGCGACCCCGGCGTCGACGAAGAGCAGGGGCAGGATCGGCTGGCGACCATCGACCTCAGGGAGTCGAGGCGCGTCGTGCTCCGAGGCGTCCGCGCCCGGCAGGGTCGCGAGCTCCTGGGAGCAGCCCGAGAGCAGGCATGCGCCAGCGATCGCGGCGATGCGAGCGAGGGCCGCGGGGCTCATTTCGGCCCTGCGGTCACGTAGGAGTGGAGGACAGGGAGATACCCCAGATGCAGCGTGTTCACGGTGACACCTCGCTTCGCGATTGCGGTCGAAAGGCCCCGCGAGGAGAAGAAAGACGGGCCCCATCCGGTCGTGCACTTCGTCTCGCGAACTACGACAGTCTGCGAGCATTGCAGCGCCCATGCCCTGGCAACGAGAGGCTGGATTACCTACGTCGTGACGAGGTGTTGGCTCATCGACCGAGCGCATTCCGCCGCCGCGTCGGGCTCGACCCTCCGTGGCAGCGTTCCTCAGTTGTGGCTTAGCGCCTCGACCGGGCGACACGGTCAGGGAGGGGGCGTCACTCCGCGATGCGACGGCGCGTCTGCTCTCGGAAGATCAGGCTCACCAGGCGGTCACGGTGGCTCTCCCGGATCTCGGTGAGCTGGATCGCCAGCACCGAGTCGCCGCCGAGAAGAGGCTCCACACGCAGCACCGTTCCCCGCGCCGGGAGCGGGGCGATGTTCGCGATCCTGAACTGCAGCTCCACCTGGTCGCCGGGGCGGAAGCCGTCGGTCGGCACCGCCACCGCAAGGCCGCCGCCGCCGAGGTTGAGCGCTCGCGCTTCGACCCCGAGGGTCGCGCCCGCGAGCCGGAGGTCCAGCGCCATGGGCGGGTTGCGGAGACGGATGTACTTGCGCCGCTGTACCCAGATCGTGCCCGACAGGACCTTCAGGCTGACCGTGAGCACCCTGCCGTCGGAGCGATCGGCGACGGCCACGGAGGTCGGCATCACGGGGACCTTCAGCAGCCCGCTCATGTCACCGGCCTCCAGGGTGAGCACCCGCGATCCGGCGGCGAGCTCGGGCAGCTCCCGCTCGGGTCCACGATGGCACCAGATGGTCGAGAGGCCCTTGCGGACGAAGTCCACCACGAGGCGCACCCGCTGCTCGGGAGCCAGCTCGAGCTGCACCCGCATGCCGGCGCTGATCAGGGTGAAGGGATCGGGCGCGTCCATCGCCGCTACGGCTGCGCGTGGTGGATGTAGGACCGCAGCGCGTCGCGCACCGCGGCGGAGAGATCGTCGAACTGGACGTTCCAGCGCCAGTCGTCGCCCCCGGAGCCGCGGGCCATCGCGCCGACCAGCCGACCGCGCGCAGGCAAGGTCTCACCCGTCGGGAGCAGCACCTCCAGGTCGAGCCCGGCGCCCGTCGAGGGAGGAGAGACGTAGGTGCTCAGCGCGAGGCCCGACGCGCTCAGGTCGAGGACGTCTCCCTGCACGGCCTCGGTCGCACCGTCGACCCGCACCCTCGCCCGGATGCCGGGGCGCGTGGTGCGGTACAGGCTGCGGCGCTGCATGAGCGCGGTGCCTTCGAGCACCTCGAGCTCCAGCCGCAGCGGGCTTCGAGACAGCCCGCGGAGCTCGGTGGGAACGCTCACCGCCACGGGGCCGGAGCTGCTCGACCGGTGCTGGCCCAGCAGCATGAACACGCGCCAGTCGACGAACTCCACGCCGTCGGCCGAGCGCTCGTCCCCCTCCAGGTGCAGGTGCACCCGGCGCTGCGCGGGGTCGGTGCGCTCGACGCGGAAGGAGAGCGAGATGTTGTCGCCGACGTCGATGGACACCACCTCGCCTGGGCCCAGGTGCTCGAACGGGTCGACCTTCAGCATGGAGCTCACCAGGGACGGTATTCGTTGACGAGAGGCATCGGCGAGCGAGGAGACCGTCGATGCATCGAGGCGTCAAGAAGACGGCCCGTTGCAGGGAAGAGAGAGCGCGGTGTCCCATATCCATATGGGAAGAGGCGACTGCCCAACAGCGGACTGCCGAACCATCCCCAGGAGGGGAATCCCCAGGACCACCAGGCGCCCTGGCCATAGGGCACGAGAGCCGGGGGCGCGGTCGCGACCGGGCTACGCGGCGGAGGCGGCGCGGAGGGCGCCACCCCGCGGAAGTACCCGGTGCCGTCGCCGGTGACGACCCCGGCCGCGGGGCCGCGGAAGTACCCGGTGCCGTCGACGAACTCCTGCGCCCACGCGACCGAGGCCGTGGAGAGTAGCGATCCCACGAGGCAGGCCAGCGCGATGGATCTCATGACGGTGTTGGGGAAAGTATCCATCAGCGAAGCCAGAGGTCGAGCGGCGGGTCGTGGGCCACCGCGCGGAGGATGTCCGTGCGGGAGAGGAAGCCGGTGAGGGCGCCCGCCTCGTCGACCACCGGAAGCCCCGGCAGCCCGGTGTCCAGCAGCGCGCTCGCAGCCCGGCGGATGTCCGTCTCGGGCGAGACGCCGGGCACCGGGGTCCACATGACGTCGGCCACACGGCGCGCGAGGAAGGCCGCCCACACCCGCACGTCGATGCCCGGAGCAGGGAGGCGATCGGAGCGCAGCAGGTCGGCGCGGGTCAGCAGCCCCACGAGGGCGCCCCGCCCATCGACGACCGGCGCCTGCCCGAAGGAGCGCGCGGCCAGCAGCGTCCACGCATCGAGCACCGAGGACTCGGCGCGCACGGTCACCACCGAGCGGCTCATCAGCTCCTCCACCCGGGTCACCGCGTGACGGGGCGCCGACACCGGAGCGCTCTGCGCGTAGGCCGACAGCGCGTTGCGGGGCGGAGCGTCGGCCCTTCGTGCGAGCATCGCCTCGACCGGGTCGCGCTCTCCCGCATCGACGCCGATGGGAGAGACCGCGCGAGCCGCCGAAGCCCGCTGCACCGACTCGACCCGACGCAGGTCTTCCAGGGGGCCCTCGAACAGCCGCCCCTGCACCCCATGCACGTAGAACATCGTCGTCCGCTCCGAGGGCATGGATAGCCGGTCTCCGACTTTCTTGACAATAGGCATCGAAGCGCTGCCCAATCGCCGCAGCCACCGTGTCGTCCCTCGCTTCTCCCTTCGCCTTCGGAGCGCTCGTCGCGGCGGAGATCCTCCTGGCGGCAGCGGTCTCGGACGCGCAGACGCAGGCTCCGACGCAGTTCCACTCCATCGCCCTGAGCGGCGCCTCGGGGCTGTCGCTGGGCAGCAGCGGCGGCGGAAACTCGTACGCGACCCACACGCCGGTCTACGTCGATGTCGCCTGGCGCACCTGGCACAGCACGACCCCTCAGTGGGTCACCGGCTTCTCGCTGCGCGCCGAGGTGGACGGGCGCACCAGCGTCGGGGTGGTTCCGCGCTTCGAGTTCTCTCGCAGCGTGGGCAGGCTGACGCTGCGCCCTGGCGTCGCGGCGGCGATCTTCTTCGCGCCCTACGTGCTCGCCGGACCGGAGGCCTCGGTCACCTTCGACCTGCGCCTCGGCAGCGTCGTGTCCCTCATCGGCGCGCTCTCCGTGGATGTCTTCTTCCTCGGCAACGACGTGCCCGCGCGGTCGGTCCTCTTCGCCACCAACGGAGCGCTCGGTGTCGCGATCCACCTCTGATCGACGCGGCCTCGCCGCGCTCGCCCTGCTCGCTGCGCTCGCCCTCGGCTGCGAGGACGGTCGCTGCGTGCGCCACAGCGACTGCGCGCAGCCCCTGAGCTGCCTCGCGACGAGGTGCGCCATCCCGCCGACGGACGCCGACACCGGCGTGGCCGACACCGCCGTGGTGGACACCGCCGTGGTCGTGGATGCGCCGCTGCGGACCGATTCGACGGTGGCCGATACGACGGTGGCGGATGTCGTGGCCGACGGCGGCGCGTCGACCGACGCCGCGGAGGATGCCGCGACGGATGCCGTGGTGGATGCCGCGATGGACGCGACCGGGGACTGAAGAGGGAGCGGACCGAGCGGGGGTTCAGTCCCGCTCGGGTCGAGGGTCGGCGATGCGCGCGATGCTCATCGACACCGCGTTGAGCATCAGCGCCACCTGACTCGACGAGGAGAAGTCGCCGAGGCCAGCACCCCCGTCGAGGGTCGGCGAGGACGCGGACGTGCTCAGCCCCTCGGGGCCTCGGGGGAGGCCCAGCAGGCCGCGGAGGTCGTTGGCGTAGCGATCCTCGGGGCCGGTGAAGTAGCCGCCCTGCTTGAGGGCGTGCGCGTAGCCGTCGACGTCGCCGCGGGTCGCGGCCTCCACGGCGCCCGCGTAGCGGCGGTGAAGCAGCGAGAGGAAGTCCTGGGCGCCCTCGTCGAGGGAGCCGTACGCGCGGAAGTGCGCGTGGGTCTCGTAGCGAGCCCCGCCCTCCCACTCGTGGGTGCGAGCGACGGTGGTGAGGCCGCCCGGGCTCGTGCCCTTGATGCCCCCGAAATTGAAGTTGTACATGCTGCGGCCGCGGCCGGTCTCGAGGCTCGCCTGGGCGCTGAGCAGGTCGAGCGCCGCGGGCGTCGGGGCCTCGCCCATCACCGCCTCGAAGGAGCGGCCGAGCGCCTCGCGGATCTCCTCCCGCGACGTCACCGTGCGGGCGAGCGGGACCTCCTGCGAAGACCTCGCGCGAGGCGCCTCGGAGGCTGCGGAGCCGAGCGGGGAGACGGCGTCGACGCGCATCGCGGCGCTCAGCCCAGGGAGCCCGGCACCGAGGACACCACGCGGCGGTCGGCCTCGCGGAAGGCGTCGATCACCCGCTGAAAGGCCTCGAAGGTGCGCGTCGCCGTCACCATCTCGGTCATCGACGTGACCGTGGTCGCGTTGGATCCCTCGAGCGAGCCCACCGTCAGCGAGGGGTTGACCGCCAGCGTGGGCACGGCGCCGCCCGCGGCCACCAGCGTCGCGCCCTCCTGGAGAAGCTGCTGCGGCTGGTTGAAGCGCACCAGCCGTAGCCTGCCCACCAGGGTGTCGACGTTGCGAAGCTCGCCGGTCGCGGTGAGCCCCACGTCGATCGTGCCCGGAGGGACCTGCAGCGGCCGACCCGTCTCGCCCATCACCGCGTGGCCCTGCGCGGTGCGCACCGCCCCGGTGGGGTCGATGGTCAGCGACACCGCGCGCGTGTAGCGCTCTCCCCGAGGGGTCGACACCGCCAGCCAGGTGTCGTCGGGCAGCGACGCGTCCAGCGCGCGCCCGGTGGGACGAAACGCCCCCGCGCTCTGGTCGACCTGCAGCCTCGCCACGGTGACCCCCGGGGTGCGACGCGACGCCGCGCCGCCCGCCGCGGAGAGCACCTGCTGAAACACCGGATGCACCCGGTGGTAGCCGTCCGTCGAGGCGTTGGCCAGGTTGTTGGCGGTCGACTCGAGCAGCGTCGACTGCCCGAGGGCCCCGCTCAGGGCCACGTAGATGCCATCGCTCATGGGTTCATTCCCTTCCGATCGCTGCGCGGAGGCGGTGCACCGCCTCGGTGTGGAGACGGGAGATCATCGACTCGCTGAGGTTGAGCACCGCCCCGATCTCCTTGAGGGTGCACTCCTCCTGGTAGTAGAGCGCCAGCACCATCTGGAGCCGCGCCGGGAGCTGCGTCACCGCGTCGGCGAGCGCGTCAGCGAGCTGGCGGTGCGCGAGGGCGTCGTCGGCGGGCTCGACCCCGGAGTCGACCTTGTCGTGGTCGAAATCGAACAGCTCCAGCCGGGTCATCCCGGCTTCGGAGAGCCGGGCCAGGTGCTCCTGGTAGCCGGGCTCGGTCATGCCCAGCGACTGGGCGATCTCCTGCTCCGTGGGGGCGCGGCCGAGGGACTGACCGAGGTTCTTGATGGTGCGGGAGAGGTCGCGCGAGGCGCGGCGCATGTGCTTCGAGCCCGTGTCGAGGCTGCGGAGGTAGTCGAGCATCGCGCCGCGGATGCGGTAGGACGCGTAGGCCTCGAACTCCTCGGGGGCCATGCCCGGGGTCGCTCGGTGGAAGGCCTCCATCAGCCCGAGCCAGCCGCAGCTCACCAGGTCGGCCACCGCGATGTGCCTCGGAACCCGCCGCGCCGCGCGCATGGCGATGCGCCGCACGATCGGGAGAAACCGCTCGTACTGCGACTTGTCGAGCGCCCTGCGGGCGTCGCCCTCCACCACGCCGAGCGCAGGGACGTTCATGCCGCCGATCCCCGGGCGCCGGAGCGCGGCACGAGCTGGTCGAGGATCGCCGCGACGGTCGCCTGGGCGATGTGCTCGGGCACCTCCTGCCCCGCGCAGAGCACCGACAGCGGGAGCCCCGAGGCGGCCGTCCCGTGGAGCAGCCCCGACGGCGCCGAGGTCTCGTCGATCTTGGTGATCGCCAGGGCCGTCGGGTCGAGCGAGCCGAAGGTCTTGAGCGCCGAGGCCGCGTCCTGCGCCCGGAGCGCGGCCGGAAGGCAGAGCAGCACGTGGCGCGCGTAGCCGCGGTCGCGCTCCCCGAAGGACTGCGCGGAGAGCAGGCTCTCGGCGCCGTCGGCGGTCGGTCGGCGGCCCGCCGTGTCGACGAAGACCAGGTCGGTGGTGGCCTCGTCGAGGCAGCGCGCCAGCTCGTCGGCGGTGCCCACCGAGACGAACTGGGCGCCCAGCAGCGTGGCGTAGCGCTGGAGCTGCTCGACCGCGCCCACGCGGAAGCCGTCGCAGGTCACCAGGGTCACCGAGCGCCGGTCGATGGTGGCGTGCGCCGCCAGCTTGGCGATGGTCGTCGTCTTGCCGACGCCGGTCGGCCCGGCGAGGGCGATCACCGCGCGCCCCGGGGTCGCGATCGGCCAGGCGGTCACCTTGATCGCCTCGGAGAGCGCGTCGCGCATCCGCTCGGAGAGGGCGCGGCCGTCTTCCGGGCCCTTGAGCCAGCGGGCCACGCCGGCGGCCGCGGAGCCCTCGATGCCCAGGCGACGGAGCATCGCGGCGGCCTCGTCGCCGAGGCGGAGCGCGGGCGTCGCGTCTTCGATGGCGACGCGCAGCGCGGCGAGCTCGGCCAGGAGGTCGGGGGCGCCCCGATCGGACTGGAGCGAGGAGGCCTTGAGCGAGCGGAGCTCGGAGCGGAGCTCGTTGCGGAGGGTGGCGACCGCGGCCACGTCGGGCCGACGCTCGGGGGCGTAGGCCTCCTGGGCGAAGAGCTGCGTCGACGGGCGCGAGGGCGGAGGCGGAGGCACCGAGGGCGGGGCTTCGGCCTCCGGGGCGGCGGCGACCACCTCGATCTCGGTGGTGCCCAGCATCCCCGCGAGCCCGGGGCGGCGAACCTCGCGGGTCGTCAGCAGCACGGCGCCGCTCCCGAACACCTGCTCGGCGGCCTGACGGGCCGAGGCCAGCGTGCGCCCGCGAAAGACCTGACGTCTCATCATCTCGCTCTCAACCTCAGCGGCCGTCCAGTGCATGGGTCGGGCCGAGGCGCTCGATCACCCGGAGCTGGGCGCTCGGCTCGATCTCCCGGAAGGACACGATCGCGAGCTGAGGGAGCTTCCACTCGAAGATCGCCCTCACGTAGCGGCGAAGGTCCGGCGGAGACACCAGCAGCGGTGTGACGCCCTGGGCGTTGAAGGTTCCCACCGCGCGCTCGGCGGACTGCACCACGCCTCGGAGCAGCGCAGGGTCGAGGGCGCCGCCGGTGCCCGCGGCGATGTCCCGGAGCGAGCGGCGGAGGATGTCCTCGAGCGAGGCGTCGAGCGTCATGGCGGCGACGCTGCTGTCCCCGCCCTTGAAGCGCGACGTGATCTGCGGCGCGAGGCGCTCCCTCACCAGCTCGGTGAGCTGCTCGACGTCCTTGGTCTGCGCGCTGAACTCCGCCAGCGACTCCAGGATCGTGCGCATGTCCCGGATGGAGACCGACTCGCGGACCAGGTTGCGCAGCACGCGCAGCAGGTCGCCCAGGGAGATGAGCCCCGGCACCACGTCGTCGACCAGCTTCGGCGCCGTGCGCGCCAGCACCTCCAGCAGGTGCTGCACCTCCTGGCGCCCCAGCAGACGGTGGGCGTTGGTACGGAGCAGCTCGCCCAGGTGCGTCGCGAGGATCGTCGCGTGGTCGACCACCGTGTACCCGAGGGCCTCGGCGAGCTCCTTGTCGCGCTGGGCGATCCACCACGCGGGCATGTTGAAGGTCGGGTCGGTGGTGCGCTCCCCGTCGAGCGCGGGGGACATCCCGCTGGGGTCGACCGCCAGCAGCCGGCCCGCGCGGCAGAGCCCCCGGCCGATCTCGTTGCCCAGGATGAGCACCCGGTACCCGCCGGGCTGGAGCGACAGGTTGTCGCCCACGTGCACCGGCGGCATCACCAGGCCGAGGTCGCGCGCGAGCTGCTGGCGAAGGGCGGCCACGCGGTCGAGGAGGGTTCCTCCGCGGGCGGTGTCGACCACGCCGACGAGCTCGTAGCCGACCTCGAGGGTGAGCGTCTCCAGCCCGAGGGCGGCGTCGACCTCCTCGGAGGCCGAGCGCCTCGGCTCGGAGGAGGCCCCCGCGGCGGCGGTGGCGGCCTCGGTCCTGCGGGTGCGGGAGCGGGAGGCCAGCACCAGGCCGCCCGCCATCAGCAGGCACGGGAAGGCGGGCATCCCGGGCACCAGCGCCAGGAGCGTCATGATTCCGGCGGTCATCAGCACGGGCCTCGGTCGACCGAGGAGCTGGTCGCTGAAGGCCCGGCCGATGGGCTCGCGGGTGGCGCTCCGGGTCACCACGATGCCCGCCGCGGCGGAGATCAGCAGCGCGGGGATCTGCGTGGAGAGCGCGTCGCCCACGCTCAGCACCGAGAAGGTCTCGCCGGCCTGGGCGAGGTCCATCCCCGAGGAGAGGCCCATGACGAGGCCGCCGACGAGGTTGATGGCCGTGATGAGAAGGCCCGCGATGGCGTCGCCGTGGACGAACTTGCTGGCGCCGTCCATGGCGCCGAAGAAGTCGGCCTCGCGCTCCAGGTTCTTGCGGCGGTTGCGGGCGCCCTCGCCATCGAGGGCGCCGGAGGCCAGGTCGGCGTCGATGGCCATCTGCTTGCCGGGCATCGCGTCGAGGGTGAAGCGCGCGGCCACCTCCGCGACGCGCCCGGCGCCCTTGGTGATCACCACGAAGTTGATCACCGCCAGGATGAGGAAGACCACGAGCCCGACCAGCACGTTGCCCTCGACCACGAAGCGGCCGAAGGCCTCGACGACGTGCCCTGCGGCGCTCGGCCCCTCGGCGCCGTGCAGCAGGATGCGCCGGGTGGTGGCCACGTTGAGGCTGAGGCGCAGCAGCGTGGCGATGAGCACGAAGGCCGGGAAGGCGCTGAACTCCAGGGCCTCCTCGATGAAGAGCGCCGTGAGGAAGACCCCCACCGCCAGGGCGACGGAGAAGGAGAGCAGCACGTCGAGGAGCGGCGCCGGCACCGGCAGCACCATCATCAGGACGACGCCGATGATGCCGAGCGGCACCACCATGTCCCAGCGGTCGCTGCTTCGGGTGGGGGCCTGCGCGCTCATGGCCGGGCGCTACGCACACGCCGGGCCGAGGGCCGGATCTTGTAGACCCAGGCCAGCACCCGGGCCACGGCCGCGAAGTGCTTGCCGGGGACCATCTTCCCCAGCGGCACCTCGGCGTCGAGGGCGCGGGCGAGCTTGCGGTTCTCCAGGATGGGGACCCCGTGCCTCCGGGCCTCGGTGCGGATCTGCAGCGCCATCGCGTCGTGCCCCTTGGCGACCACCACCGGCGCGGCGTCGCCCTCGGCGTAGCGCAGCGCCACCGCGACGTGCGTCGGGTTGGTCACCACCACGTCGGCCTGCTTGACGTTGGCCAGCGAGCGCTTGCGCGCCATCGCCCTCGCCCGGGCCTTCATGCGCCCCTTGGCCTTGGGGTCGCCCTCCTGCGAGCGGTTCTCGTCCATCATCTCGCGGCGGGTCATCTTCATGTCCCGCTCCAGCTTCCACCAGCTCCAGCCGTAATCGACGGCCGCGACCAGGGAGAGCGCCAGCAGCGCGTGCAGCACCACCCGCACGATCACCTCCGCCCCTCGCCCCATGGCCGCGTCCGTCGGCAGCCGGGAGAGGCCCACGAGCGACGGCAGGTCGCGCGCGAGCGCCCGCCACGCCACCCAGCCCACCACCCACACCCGCAGCATCCCCAGCGCCACCTCCGCGGCGCCCTGCTTGAACGAGAACAGCCGCTTGAGCCCCTCGATGGGGTTGAGCCGCTCGAGCTTGAACCCGATGCCTTCGGAGCTCACCTCGAGGCCCGTCTGGGCGAGGCCCACCGCCATCGCCGCCGCCGCCGCAGCGAGGACCGCCGGGCCGACGAGGGAGAGCATCAGCCCGCCCAGCAGCGCGAGCGTTCGGCCGATGCCCACCCGCTCCAGGGCCCCGAGGTCGCCCAGGCTGTTGGCGAAGAGCAGCCCCGCCGCGCGCGACATGATGGGCCGGGAGCCGAGGAGCACCGCCACCACGGCGATGGTCGCCGCGACCCCGCCCGCGTCGCGCGCCTTGGCGTAGCGGCCGTCCTTGCGAAACTGCTCCCTCCGCTGCGGGGTCGGGTCGAACTCTCTCTCGCCCTGGTCTGCGTCGCTCATCGGAGGATCAGGTTCCGAGCACCGAGAGCAGGTGCTCGATGCGCGCGGAGAGGGTGAGGAAGTGCTGGCCGAGGCCGGAGGTGACGTCCCTCAGCGAGGACATGAAGACGGCCGTGCCCGCGGCGACGATGATCCCGATGCCGACGTTGAAGAGCTGCAGCGCCGGGGCGGCGCGGGCGATCATCGCCAGCGTCACCTGCGTGACGAGCGTCACCACCACGACGGGCAGCGCCTGGTTGACCCCGACCACCATCGCCTCGGCGGCGAGGTCGACGAAGGTTCCGGCGGCGGCGTCGAAGGGGACCGTGACCCCGACGGGCAGCGCCCGGAACGACTCCAGCAGCCAGAGGATGGCCACCCGGTGGGCGCCCACGGCGAGGGCGACCAGCACGCCCATGAGCGAGACCGCGAAGGCGAGCGGCGCCTCCGTCGACTCGATGGTGGGGTTGAAGATCGACGGCGAGGAGAGCGCCGTGGAGAGCGAGACGGTCTGCGCCAGCACCTCGGCGGCGGAGAGCACGAAGCGGAAGGCGGCGCCGAGGAGCAGGCCCACCGCGAGCTCGGAGGCGGCGTGGCCGAAGAGGCGGATGTCGAGGTGGGTGAAGGGGGTCGCCGGGGCGCAGGCGCTGGCGACCCAGGCGAGCATCAGCGCGAGCCCGAGGCGCTGGGTGGGCCCGGTGTACGGGCCGGGGAAGGGCGAGGTGACCACGAAGCCCGCGGTGCGAGAGAAGGCCAGGGCCGCGCCCAGGGCCTGCGCCATGAGCTCGTGCGGGAGGTTCATCCCCGGACGACGTGCTCGATGGCCTGCAGGCTGGTGCGGGTGTACTGCACCGCGAAGCCGCCGATCGTGGGACCGAGCAGCAGCAGCGTGACGACCATGGCGGTGGCCTTCACCACGAAGCTCACGCTGCTCTCGTTGAGCTGCGTGGCGGCCTGCGCGACGCCGACGACGAGGCCCGCCACGAGGGCGATGAGCAGCAGCGGGCCGCCCACCCGAGCGCAGGTGACGAAGAGGTCGAACATCAGCGCGAGGGCGCCGTCGGTGGTCACGCGAAGCTCCGCAGGAGCGATCCGACGAGCAGGTGCCAGCCGTCGGCGACCACGAAGAGCAGCAGCTTGACGGGCAGGCTGAGCGTCGAGGGCGGGACCATCATCATGCCCATCGACATCAGCAGCGCCGAGACCACCAGGTCGATGACCAGGAAGGGCAGCAGCACCATCACGCCCATCTGGAAGGCCGTCGTGAGCTCGCTCACCACGAAGGCCGGGGCGGCGATGCGCAGCGGCACCTCCTCCTCGGTCTGCGGGAGCGCCTGGCGGGAGGCCTCGTAGAAGAGGGCGAGGTCGGCCTCGCGGGTCTGCCGGAGCATGAAGCTGCGGAGCGGCGTGGTGGCCCTGGCGACGGCCTGCTCGGCGGTGATGCGACCCGAGGCGTAGGGCTCCCAGGCGTCACGGGCGATGGCCGTGGTCACCGGCGCCATGGTGAAGGCCGTGAGGAAGATCGCGAGCCCGACGATGACCTGCGTGGGGGGCGACTGCTGGGTTCCGATGCCGTGGCGCACGAAGCCCAGCACCACCACCACGCGGGTGAAGGAGGTCATCGTCAGCACGATGGCCGGGAGCAGCGAGAGCAGCGTGAGGAGCGCGAGGATCTTGAGCTGGGGCGTGAGCCCAGGGTCGGTGAGCACGTTGCCCGGGGAGGGCAGCGGGTCGGCCCAGGAGAGCGCCGGGAGGAGCGAGGCGGCCGCCGCCGTCGAGAGGGCGAGGAGGCGGCGGGGCGCGATCAACGAAGGACCCCGAGCGCGAGCAGGCCGGCGACCTGGCCCTCCGGGGCGGAGCTCCTGCGGGCGGGAGCCTCGCTGCGCAGGGGCTGCGGGTTGAGCGGGGAGCGCGAGGTGTCGCGAGGGCGCTCGGCGGCCATCTCGCGAGGGCGGGGCTCGATGCCCCTCTCCCGGGTGCGGGAGCGGGCCGCGGCGAACATCGACTCGAAGCCCGCGGTCTTGTCGGGGGCGCCGGCGCTCGCGAGCTCAGGGGCGTCGATGGCGGCGAGGTACTGCACCGATCCGCTGGTGGCGCCGAGGAGCATGCGCTGCCCTCCGACGTCGACCACGATCAGCTCGCACTTCCCTCCGATGGAGGTGCGGTTCACCACCTGGATCTCGCAGCCGAGGCTGAGCGTCGACACCGGGACGCGGCGCTTCCAGAGGAAGAGCGCGAGCCCGAGGCCGCCGAAGCCCACGAGGATCTTCCATCCGCCGCTGGGATAGGTCTGGCGGGCTGCCATCACCAGCGGGCGACCGTGGCGCACCGGCAGCGGCGTCGCTGCGGGCGCAGGGGCGGGCGCCTCGACCACGGGCGCAGGCGCGGGCGCCGCGAGCACGGGGGCCGGCGCAGGGGCGGGAGCCGCGACCGCGGGTGCCCGGGCGGGGGCCACGACCACGGGAGCCGCGACCACGGGGGCCGCGACCACGGGGGCCGGAGCGGGAACGCGCGCTGGCGAAGCGACGACCGGCGCGTGGGCGGCGGCTGCGGGGGGGGCGACCGCGGCGGGCGGAGCGGGCGGGGCGTGGCGATGAGAGCGGCGCGTGCGGTAGTAGCGGCGGGCCACCTGCTGGTAGTCGGTGGTGGCGTCGACCTGCTGGGCCTGCGCGGCGGGCGCCGTCAAGACGCCAACCAGGGCCGTCAACGCGATGGCGCTCAGGATGCGGGGGGTCTTGTTCATGGGCGTGCTCCGGGTTCGGCGGAGATGAGCTCGGTGATGCGCACGCCGTACTGGTCGCCGATGACGACGGCCTCGCCGCGGCCGAGGAGGCGGCCGTTGACGTAGAGGTCGAGCGGCTCGCCCGCGGCCTTGGAGAGCGAGAGGGTCTGACCAGGGGAGAGCTTCAGCACGTCGGCGATGCGCATCTGGCGGCGCCCGATCTCGACGGTGATCTCGACCTCGACGTCTCGCAGCAGGTGGTAGGCGGGCGGCGCGTCGGCGGAAGGCGCCGCGACCTCGATGGGGAGGCCCGTCTCGGGGTTGATGGCAGGTACCTGCAGGCTCATGGCGGGCGATGGATCTCCTCCCCGGGCGAAGCGAAACCCCCGGGCGATCCATCACCTAATCAACGATCGTGCCTGTCACTCGATGCGGACGGCGATGCAGCCCGCGACGGTGGTCGGCCTGCCTCGGAACATCGGCTTGTCGTCGATGCGCACGCTCACCGGATCGCTCACCGGGATGCCCAGCGGCAGCGTGTCGCCCACCTTCAGCCCGAGCACCACGTCGAGGCGCGCGGGCACCCTCGCGAGCTCGACCACCAGCTCGAGGTCGACGCCGTCGAGGGCGCGCAGCACGTGCGGGTTGTAGTTTTCCGGGGCCGGGAGCGCGGAGGTGATGGCGGCCCCTGGGCCCAGCAGGGCGTTCTTGGGGAGCACCAGCAGCACGCGCCCGAGGTCGGCCCCGAGCATGAAGGCGCAGACGATGGAGGTCCCGTCGCTGGCGTTGGGGTCCGGGCGGTCGGAGGCGAGCGCGATGTTCACGCCGATGCGGGAGGCGAGCACCTCGCCGACGGCGCGCACGATGCCCTCGACGGTGCGGCCCACGAGGGCCCGCTGCGGGGCCGTGAGCCCGGCGGCGTCGAGCGTGGGGAGCGCCCGGCCGTCGCCGCCCAGCACGCCGTCGAGCAGCAGTCGCAGGGCGTTGGTGTCCAGCACGAGGGCGCCGGGGGCGCGGCCTGGCTCGACCGTGAGGGCCGAGACATGGACGGGCCGGGGAAGGTCGCGCAGCGCGTCGCTCATGGGGAGCGCCCGGGCCCAGCCGAGGGTGATGGGCACCTCTCGACGGGCGAGGAAGGGGAGCGCGCGGCGCAGCGCCGTGGCCAGGCGGGTGCTCTCCCCCTCGATCATCGCCACTGCGCGACGAAACCCCTGGCCCTCCAGGGCGAAGCGCAGCGGTCCGGTGGCGACGGGCTCGTCGGCGCTCATTGGACCACGAGGTCGGTGATGAGCACCCGCGCGATGCCCCGCACGCCGGTGGCCTGGAAGCGGGTCTGGAGCTCGGCGCGGAGGTGGTCCATCTGGGCGGGGTCGGAGGCGACCTCGTAGGGGATGGCGCGGAGCATCGAGAGCGCCGCGTCTCGGATGCGGGCGACGTAGGGGCGGACGTCCTCCTCGCGGGTGGCGGGGGCGAACTCCAGCGCCAGGGTGGTGCGCATCGCGTGGAAGGCGCGGTGGCTGTCGGCGGACATCAGCACGAAGGGATCGAGCGCCAGGGTGAAGCCGGGGGGCGCGTGCGCGGCGGGCGCGTGCGCGGCGGCCTGGGCGGCGTGCGCCGAGGGAGCCGGGTGGGCGGTGCGCTTGCTCACATAGAGCGAGGCCCCGCCGGCGGCTCCGGCGGACACGAGCGCCGTGAGGATGAGGGCCACCACGCTCACGCCCTTCGGGGAGGGAGCGGGGGCGTCGCCCTTGCGGGCCTTGTCGTTCTTGTCGTCGCTCATGGTGCGGTGCGGTTCGAGGGGCTCATCGGCTGATGTTCATCAGCTCCTGGAGCATCTGGTCGGCGGTGGTGATGGTCTTGGAGTTGGCCTGAAACGACCGCTGGTGCGCGATGAGCTCCACGAACTGCTCGGTGACCTCGACGTTGCTCTGCTCCAGCGAGCCCGCGACGATGGACCCCCGGCCGCCGGTGCCCGCGGTGCCGATGGCGGGCTCGCCCGACTCGCGGGTGTCCGTCCAGAGGTTGTGCCCGGCGCGGTCGAGGCCGTCGTTGGAGCGGAAGCGCGCGACCGCCATCCGACCGATGGGGATGGTCTCGCCGTTGGTGAAGATGCCGTTGACGGTGCCGTCACCGTCGATGCGCACGTTGTTGAGGTCGCCGGGCGCGTAGCCGTCCTGGCTCTGGGCGCCGACGCTGCTGGGCGAGCCGAACTGGCTGATCCCGTCGAGGCCGGTTCCGCCGGCCGCGATGGGCGTCCCGAAGTTGAAGGCCAGGGGCTGCGCCGCGACCGCGCCGGTGAAGCTCACGGTGCCGCCGGCGGTGACGGTGTTGGTCTGGAGCGCCCCGCTGGCGTTGAAGGCGAGCGTGCCCGCGGCGATCTCGGTGTTGCGCCCTGCGACGCCGCCCGCGAGCTCTCCGCCGTTGGCGAGCGCGTGGTACTCCCACGAGTTGGCGGCGGTGCGGCGGTAGTAGATGCTCACCGTGTGGGGCGTTCCGAGCGAGTCGTACACCGTCATGGCGGTGGAGAAGTTGGACGTGGGCCCCGGGTTGAGCGGATCGAAGGCCGCCGCGGGGATGGCGGAGGTCGAGTCCAGGTTGGCCGTCACGTTGAGCCGGGTGGTCGACCGGGGAGGCAGGCTGGTGGTGGGCACCTCGATGTCGCCGAGCAGCGACGAGAAGGTGCCGTCGGGGTTGGCGCGGTAGCCCTGGAGCGCGAGGCCGTTGGGGTTCACCAGGGTGCCGTCGTTGCGCACGGTGCACTGCCCGGCCCGGGTGTAGAAGCTGCCGTCGACGCCGCCGACGGAGCCCCGCACGATGAAGAAGCCGTCGCCGGAGAGGGCCACGTCGGTGGGCACGTCGGTGTTGAGCAGCGTGCCCTGCGCGAAGATCTGCTGGGTGCGCGCCATCCGCACGCCGAAGCCCGCGGCGTCGCCCGCGCCCACCGCGCCGCCGAGGACGTCCTCGAAGATGGCGCGCGACTGCTTGAAGCCGACGGTGTTGAGGTTGGCCACGTTGTCGCCGACGACGCCGAGCGCGCGGCCCTCGGTGATGAGTCCGGAGACGCCGGTGTTCAAGGCGTTGCGAAGGGTCATGTCGATGGCTCCGTGCGGGGGTGTTTCGCTGCGGCTCAGGGGGTGCGGGGCGCGCTGCCGCCGACGCTGACGAGGTCGGAGATGGGGGCCGAGGCCCCGGAGTCGAGGGTGAGCTGGGGGTAGCCCTGGTCGTAGGAGACGCGGGTGACGGTGCCCGACACGTCGTGGGTGACGGTCACCGCGCGCTCGTCCTCGGTGGTGGCCGTGACCGCGACCGAGTAGCTCCCCCGTGCGACGGACTGGCCCTGGTCGTCGCGGCCGTCCCAGCGCACCGCGAGGGGGCCGGCCTGGTGGGCGCCGAGCTCCATCGTGCGGACGACGCGGCCGTTGGCGTCGCGGAAGGACACGGAGACTCGGGCCGCGGGCGCCCCGAGGGTGACGTTGGAGGTGGTGGCGGCGGCGCCGTCGAAGGCGACGCTCCGGCCGCGCACGGTGACCGACTGGCCGACCAGCCCGGCGGCCTCGTTGTGGGAGAGCCCGCGCATCTGGGTGGAGATCACCCCGAGCTGGTTGGTCTGGGAGAGCGACTGCTCGACCAGCGCGAACTGCGAGAGCTGCGTGACGAACTCCATGCCCTCGGCGGGCTGCAGCGGGTCCTGGTTGGAGAGCTGCGCGACCAGGAGCTTGAGGAAGCCGTCACGGTCCATGGTGGGCGAGGCCGTCTCGGACGTGCGGGCTGAGCCCGGGGTCGTCGTGAGCGCGCTGATCGGGTTGGGCATGGCGGCGTCGGTTCAGAGCACGATCCGGACCCGACCCGGTGCTACCGGGAGGGCGCTCCCCGAGGGCGTGGCGGCGGGCTCGTCCGTGGCGGCTCCGCGAGCCGAGGGATCGCGCTCGGAGGGCGGGGCGTGACCGTCGGAGCGCGTCCAGGTTCCGGCGCCCGAGAAGGTCAGCGTGGAGAGGGGAATCTCCGCCGCGAGCACGTCGGCCGCGATGTCCCCGGCGCTGGCGTGGAGGAGCTGCGCGGTCGCGGACTGCGCGGCGTGCACCTCGACGGCGACGGCCGAGTCCGCGGCGCGGGCGGTCACCGCCACCCGACCGAGGCCGGGCAGCACCACCTCGCCGCTCGCCGGCTGCTGCAGCACCCGCTGGTGCACCGAAGAGCGCAGGGCGTCCTGGAGCCTCGATCGCAGCGGGCTCTCCCCCTCGGGGAGCGTCGCGGGCGCCGAGCCCTTGACGGGCGTCAGGCCGTTGTCGCTCTGGCGCTGCGACTCGGTGGGAAGCGCGCCCGTCACCGTAGGGAGCGAGCTCGCCGCCGGGGCTGCGCCCTTCGCGCGGGGCTCGGGGAGCGCCGGGTCCGAGGGCGACCCCTTGGGCGCCACCGCGACGGAGGCCGACGCGACGGCTGACGACACGGCCGGAGCCGCAGCGGGGAGCGTCACGGTCTCCACGGCGACCTGCGCCGAGGCGCTGGCGACGGCCTCCGGGGGCCTCTGTCCGGCCGTCGAGGACGCCCCCTCGGGCGCGGGCGTCGCGCCCTCGACCTCGGGCAATGGATCGACGCTGCGGGCCTTCGCCCCGTCGGCCCCATGGGTCGATCGCCCGGCCTCGGGGCGCCCCTCTGCGCGCCCCTCCGCTTGTCCCTCGGAGGCCGCGGGCTCGGCGCGCTTCACCGTCGCCGGGGCGCTCTCCCTGCCCTCGGACCGCGCGCTCTGTCGAGGCGCATTCCCCGCGGCGGGCGCCTTGCGAGGCTCGCGATCGAGCGCGGCGGGCGGCGCCTCGGCCGACTCCATCCTCGACGGGGCGACGGCGGGCGCGGCCCACATGGCGGCCTCCACGCTGCGCTCGACGGAGGGGGCCTCTCTCGCGGTCTCCCGCTCCCGGTCGCGCTCCTCTCTCGCCCTCCTCGCCCTCGGCTCGGGCTCCTCCTCCGGGACCGTGAACACCAGCTCCCTGTCCGCCCCTGCGGTGCGCACGGCGTCGAGCCGGGCCGCCGCCAGATCGATCCCCGTGCCCTGAGTGATCCTCATCCCAGCCTCCTCGCCGTCCGGGCCGCGACCTCGTCCGAGGCGATCCGCTCGCCCCGCAGCGCCGCCGAGCGCAGCGTGGCCGCGAGCCCGTCGCGCCACACCTCGATCTTCCGCAGCTCCGATCGCGCCGCGACCAGCGCCGCCCGCAGCCGCTCGGCCTCCGCGTGCGCCGCGACCGCCGCCGCCGCCGCCGCGTCGGCGCGCTGACGGAGCGTGCCCTGCCACGCGCAGAGCTCGGCCAGATCGACGCTCGAGATGCGCTCCCCGGGGGTCGTCCACGTCGACTCCTCCCAGGCATCCGCGGCCCGCTTCGAGGCCTCGTCCGCCTCGAGGGCGCGGCGCGCCGCCTCGGCGCTCACGGTCTGCGCCAGCTCGACCGCGCGCTGCCGCAGTTCGACCAGCATCCCCGCGCGCTGCAGCCGGTCGACGCTCATCGGGCGACCCCTGCGGTGAGGCGCAGCGCGTTGAGGGCCTCCGCGCGAGGAACCCCCTCGGCGAGCGGCTGACGGATCAGCGCCTCGATGCGAGGCATGGCGGCGCGGGCCCGGTCGACGCGAGGGTCCGACCCGGCCACGTAGGCCCCGATCTGGATGAGGTCGGCGGCGTCCTCGTAGGTGCCGAGCATCTCCCGCACCCTGGCGATCTCGTCGAGGTGCTGCCGGGGGCAGAGATCCTGGGCGAGTCGAGACACGCTGCGGAGCACGTCGATGGCGGGGAAGAGGCCCTTGTCGGCCAGCTTGCGGGTCAGCACGATGTGCCCGTCGAGCACGCCTCGCACCGCGTCGGCGATGGGGTCGTTGAGGTCGTCGCCCTCCACCAGCACCGTGTACACCGCGGTGATCGAGCCCGGTCCGTCGCAGGTGCCCGCGCGCTCCATCAGCGAGGGCAGCGACGCGAACACCGTCGGCGTGTAGCCCTTGGTGAGCGGCGGCTCGCCCGCGGCCAGCGTCGCCTCGCGCAGCGCCATGGCGTAGCGGGTGACCGAGTCCATCACCAGCAGCACCTGCTTGCCCTGCGCCCGGAAGTGCTCGGCCAGGGTGGTGGCGTAGAGGGCGCCGCGGGCGCGCACCAGCGGCGGCTCGTCGCTGGTCGCGGCCACCACCACCGAGCGGGCGAGGCCCTCCTCGCCGAGCACCTGCCGCACGAAGTCGCCCACCTCGCGGCCGCGCTCCCCGATGAGCCCCACCACGATCACGTCCGCCGATGCGTGCCGGCAGAGCATCCCGAGGAGCGTGCTCTTGCCCACGCCGGTGCCCGCGAAGAGCCCCACGCGCTGTCCGAGCCCGAGCGGGAGCAGCGCGTCGAGGGCGCGCACGCCCGTCCCCAGCGGCTCGGTGATGGGCCGGCGGGAGAGCGCGGGAGGCGGCGCGCACCGCACCGGAGAGCGCTCCGTGGGACCCAGGATCTCCGAGTCCGTCGGGTTGCCGAAGGCGTCGACGACGTGGCCCAGCAGCGCGTCGCCGACGGGCGCCAGGGCGCCGTCCTCGCGAGGGCGCACCGGCATCCCCGGCGCAATGCCCGTGGTGTCGCCGAGCGGCGCGGTGAGCAGCCTCCCCTCCCGGAAGCCCAGCACCTCAAGCCGCAGCTTGCGCCCGCCGAGGTCGAGCTCGAGCTGCGCCCCCACCGGGGCCATGATCCCCTCGACCCCGACGATCACCCCGACGACGTCGCGCACCCGACCCTCGACCAGGAGGGTCCTCGCCGCGCGGGCGCGCTCGACGTAGCGCGAGAGGTCGGCCCCGCGCGCCGGGCTCACGAGGCGTCCGCGTGGAGGTCGGCGGCCACGGCGGCGAAGCGGGCCGCGGCGCTCACGTGCACCGTGGAGGCCCCGGAGCGCACCGAGATCGCGCCGGGCGCCAGCGAGGCGTCGACCGCGGGGGACTGCTGGCTGCCGAGGGCGTCGCTCCACTCCTCCGAGGGGATGCTCGCGGCGATGTCCGGCGCCACGGAGACGGCCACCGCCTCGCGGTCGCCCAGCGCGGCCACGGCCTCGCGCACCCAGCCCACCACGATGGCCGGGTCGGTGAGCAGCTCGCCGCCGACCACCCTGCTCGCGACGGCGCAGGCGAGGCGCACCATCTCCGGGACGCTCTCCACCAGCAACCGCTCCCTCGCCGTCTCGGCGTCTCGGGCGAGGGCGTCGTTGGCCGCGACGAGCTGCTGGCGACGGTCGTGGAGGGCCGCGTTCTCGGCCACCAGCGCCTCGTGGCGCGCCAGCAGCGCGGCGTGCGCCTCGACCAGCGCGAGGTGGACCGAGGCCGGCACCGTCGGCTCGGCGGCCTCCGAGGGCGCCTCGTCGACGGCACCCTCGTGGGTCGCATGGGCCGCGGCGGAGGGAGCGCTCTCCATCCACGGGGGGCGCGAGTTGCGGGGCGCGTCGTCAGGCCGCAGGCACCAGGGAGCGATGGAGGGGGTCTCGTCGGGGCGGGCCATCGGGTGCGCTACGCCTCCTCACGGCCGAGGTCGATGCGCCCGTCGGCGGCGAGCCGCAGGGCCACCTCGACGAGCTCTCTCCGGGCGGCCTCGACGTCGGCGCGGCGCACCTTGCCGAGCACCTCCAGGTCGTCGCGGGCCAGCTCGGCGGCGCGCTCGGAGAGGCCCGCGAAGATCGCCGCGGTGACCTCCGGCGACGCTCCCTTCAGGGCGATGACGAGTCGCTCGGAGGGCAGCTCGATCAGGATCTCTCGCATGGCGCGGGCGTCGACCCGGCGCAGGTCGTCGAAGGTGAACATCGCCTGGCGCACCCGGCCCGCGAGGGCGGCGTCGGAGGCGTCGAAGTCCTTGAGGATGTTGGAGGCCGACGGCCCGATGGCGTTGAGCATGGCGGCCGCGCGGGCCACGCCGTCGACGGTCACCAGGGTGTTGGCGTCGGCGGTGGGGAGCTCCTCGACCAGCGCGACGGCGACGTCTTCGAGCACCTTGGCGGGAAGCTCCGTCAAGCGGCTGACGTTCTCGACGACGGCGATCTGGCGCTCCGGCGGCATGGCCGAGAGGATGGCCGCGGCCGCCGCCGGATCGAGCCGGGTGAGGATGGCCGCCGCCATCTGGGGCGACTCGCGGCTGAGCAGGGCCACCACGGCGTCCGGGGGCGCGCTCTCCAGCCGGGAGAAGGGGCTGGTGATGCCGTCCTCGAAGACGGCGTTGGTCTGCTCCTCGCCGAGGGCTACCACAGAGAGCCGGCGCAGGTAGGGCAGGCCGCCTCGGGGCACGGCCACGGCGCTACGGGAGCGCTCGAGAAACTCCCGCCAGGTCTCCTCGATGGCCCCGGCGGGGACCTCTCGCATCGTGGAGGCCACGGCGCGCAGCTTGTGGAGCTCGGCGACCCCCAGCTCGCTCACGATGGGGCGAGCGATCTCCTCGTCGAGCGAGAGCAGGAAGAGGACGGCCTTCTCGGCTCCGGTAGGCATCTGCCCGCCCATCGGAGCAACGGGCGTACCCGCTGCGGGCGGCGCTCAGTTCTTGGCGTTGCGGTCGGGGGCGTCGGTGCCCAGCCAGAAGCGCAGCACCAGGGCCGCGGTGGCCGGGTCGGCGAGCACCCGGGAGTGCACCTGCGCCCGGAGGCTCTCCCGCACCACCTCGGGGTCGAGCTGGGGGACGGGCTCCTGCGGAGGGAGCCCGGCGAGCTGGATGCCCGTGGGGCTCTCCTTCGGCGAGCGACGACGGAGCGCCAGCAGGGCGACGCCCAGGAGCACCGCCGCGGCGGCCACCACCCCGGCGATGATGTACCCGCGAGGGGTGCGCGAGGGCCTCGCCACGGCGCGCCTCGCGGCCGTCGCCACCGGGGCGTCGAGGGTCTCCTGGAAGGGGATCGACTCCACAGTCACCACGTCGCCGCGCTCGGTGTTGGCGCCGATGGCGCCTCGCACCAGCGCGGTCAGGTGGGCGAGCTCCGCGGCGTCCCGGGGGACCACCCGGGTCTGGCCGCCCTCGGTGCGGGTCACGCCGTCGACGACGACCGCCACGGTGATGCGCTTGACGACGCCGCGGGTGGTGAGCCGACGCTCGCTCACGTGGTCGACCTCGAAGTTGCGCGTGTGCTGCTCCCGGAGCACGCCGCCGTCGGCCTGGGCGGGGTCCACCGGCTCGGCGGCAGACCCGATGTTGCTCTCCGCGCCCGGAACCCCGGCCACGGTGATGTTGCCCGCGGCGGTGACGAACTCCTGGCTCTGCTCCTCGCTGCGGAGCGCAGTGCGGGCGCGGTCGTAGTGGTCCTCGGTGCGCTCGACGCGGGCGTGGTCCATCTCGACGGAGGCGCGCACGTCGACGTGGCCCTCGCCCACGAGCCTCGACAGCAGGGCGCGGGTGCGCTCCTCCAGCGAGGACTCCAGCGAGCGCCCGCCGGAGCCGCGCTCGTCCTCGGCGCCCTCCTCGTCGCCAGGGGCCCGAGGGCGGTGGAGCATCTCGCCGTCGGTGGTCACCAGGGCGACCCTCGACGCGTTGAGCGACGGCACCGACGAGGCGACCATGTGCACGATGCCCGAGACCTCCGCGGGCCCGAGGTGGCGCCCCGGCCGGAGCCGCACCACCACCGAGGCGCTCGCCGGGTCGTTGCGCGACACGAACACGCTCCGCTCGGTCATCACCAGGTGCACCCTCGCGGACTGCACGGCGCCCAGCGAGCCGATGGTGCGCCCCAGCTCGCCCTCCAGCGCCCGGCGGAACATCACCCGCTGCTCGAACTCCGTCGCCCCGAGGCGCATCCGGTCGAAGGCCTCGAAGCCCACGCCGCCGCCGCGAGGCAGGCCCGCGCTGGCGAGCTCCAGCCGCAGCTCGTGCACCTTCTCCTCGGGCACCTCGATGGCGGTCCCCTCGCCCCGCACCCGGTACGGGACCTTGAGCTCCTTGAGCTTGTTCACCAGGGCGGCGGCGTCGTCACGGTCGAGCTGCGTGTACAGCACGCCCCAGTTGGCGACGCTGCTCCGCCAGGTGAGCCACGCCCCCAGCAGCGCCGCGACGATGAGCGTCGAGGCCAGCAGCACCCTCGCCGGGCGAGACAGCGAGGTGATCCATCGCTGCGCAGGCGCCACCCGCGCCATGAGGGGTGCGAACGTTGAGGCTTCTTCAGACACCGGTGCGCCAGACCTCGTGGAACGCGTCGAGCAGCTTGTTGCGCACCGACCCCAGCAGCCTCACCCCGATGGTGGCCTCCTGCACGGAGATCATGGTGCCGTGGATGTCGTCCGAGGCGCCCGCGGCCAGCGCCTCGACCTGGCGCGTGGAGCGCTCGCTCATGGCGTTCACCCGGTTGACGGCGTCGTGGAGCACGTCGCCGAAGTCCACCGGGGCGGTGCTCACCGGAGCCGGGCCCGTGGCCCCGAGGCCCACCTCGGCCGTGGGGTAGACCCTCGACACGTCCGCGATCGACGCGATGGCGCTCACCGCTACTGCCCGATGCGAAGGGCCGCGCGGGCCATGGACTTCACCGACTCGATGCTGGTCACCCCGGCCTCGTAGGCGCGGGAGGCAGTCATGAGGTTGACCATCTCCGTCACCACGTTGACGTTCGGGTACTCGACGTAGCCCTGCGCGTCGGCGTCGGGGTGGCCGGGCTCGTACATCCGCTGGCCTGGGGTGGGGTCGGGCCGGACGTCCGACAGCCGGACGCCCTGCACCTCTCGCAGCACCGGGTCATGGGCGTTGGGCGCCACCATCTCGGCGGAGAACACCGGGTCGAGGCGGCGGTAGGGCGCGCCGTTGGCGTCGCGGGTGGTGCGCACGTTGGCGAGGTTGCCGGCGATGATGTTCATGCGCCCTCGCTCGGCCGTGAGCCCCGAGCCCGCGACCTCGAGGGCGCTGAAGACGCCCGCCACGGAGAAGTGTCCGCTCATGGGTGGTTACCGTCCGTCGCTGGCGGCCCACTGCAGGCCGGTGAGTTGTTGCGTCGCGAGCACCGTGAGCGAGTCGTACCGGATCTGGTTGGCCGCGATCTTCACGGCCTCTCGGTCGACGCTCACGCCGTTGCCGTCGAAGCCGACGGTGGCGTTGGGGTCCTGCACCACGTCGAAGCGGTTGCCTGCGCCGCGAGCGAGGGGGATGTGCCCCTCGGTGCTGGCGGAGATGGCCGTGTCGAGCTCGGCCTCGAAGGACGCGCGCCGCACCAGGTCGAGCGGGCGGAAGCCCGGGGTGTCGATCTGCGTGAGGTTGGCCGTCAGCAGGTTGTGGCGTTGGAGGTGGTAGTCGAGCCCGCTACGGATGCGCTCTGTGGTGTCCAGGATGCCGCTCATGGGAGAACCTCGATCGGGGCGGCTACACGAAGCGTGCCGCGAGGGGAGCGCGGCGGGTGGCCCGAGGGTTGCCCTGCGATGGCGGGAGATGGACCTCCGCGCATGTTGAAACTCACCCGGCTCAACCACCACACCATCGCGATCAACCCCGACCACATCTCGTGGGTGGAGGCGACGCCCGACACGACGCTCTTCCTCATCAACGGCGAGAAGCTGATGGTGAGGGAGACGCTCGACGAGCTGATCCAGACGGTGCTGGAGTACCGGCGCCTGGTGAGGATGGTCGACCCGGCGGGCGTGCCCCTCGGGCCCATCGAGGGCGATCCCCCGAGGGTGGGCAGGCCGGCGGACCTTCAGCGACGGCGGGACGAGCGCTGATGCAGCCCGGACCCATCATCGGGATGGTGGTCGCCTTCGTGGCGATCCTCTTCGGCAACGCGCTGGAGGGCGGCCACATGAGCTCGGTGCTCGGCGGCCCCGCCGCGCTCATCGTGCTCGGCGGAACCATCGGCGCCGTCATCGTGCAGTACCCCCTCGCGACCTTGAAGGCCGCGCTCCAGGCGGCGGGCAAGACCTTCAAGAAGCCCACGCAGGACGCGCGGGCCCTCATCGAGGAGATCGTCGGGTACGCCAACCAGGCGCGCCTCGAGGGCATCCTGGCGCTGGAGAAGGTGGCCTCCAACGCGTCGGACCCCTTCCTCTCGAAGGCGCTGATGATGGCCATCGACGGGGCCGACTCCAACGCGCTGCGCGAGACGATGGAGATCATCATCGACAAGCAGGAGGAGCACGGCGAGGAGGCCGCCAAGGTCTTCGAGGCCGGCGGCGGCTACGCCCCGACGGTGGGGATCATCGGCGCGGTGCTCGGGCTCATCCACGTGATGAGCAACCTCTCGGACATCAACGCCGTGGGCCACGGCATCGCGGCGGCCTTCGTGGCGACCATCTACGGGGTGGGCGTGGCGAACATCGTGTTCCTGCCGCTGGGGGGGCGCATCAAGCTGCAGGTGAGGGACGAGTCCAACCTCCGCCAGCTCACCCTGGTGGGCGTGCTCGCGATCCAGGAGGGGATGAACCCCAAGCTGGTGCGCGAGCGCCTCTCGGCCTTCCTCCACGACCACAGCCCGGCGAAGGCCGCGCGCGCGTAACCCCCCGCCGCGGGCGGGGAGACCGACTCAGGACCTCTCAATGGGCAGGCGCAAGAAGCACGCGGAGCACGTCAACCACGAGCGCTGGCTCATCAGCTACGCCGACTTCATCACGCTGTTGTTCGCGTTCTTCGTGGTGATGTTCTCGACGTCGCAGGTCGACCAGCGCCGCCTCGGGGCCTTCTCCGAGAGCTTCGCGGGCGCCACCGGCGTGACGATCGTCCCTCGCGGCAGCGACGGGCTGATGATGGCCAACACCAACACACCCCCCCGGCGCGCGGAGCGCCGCGAGGTCACCGACCCCCACGTGGTGTTCAGCCTGGAGAACCTCGCCGAGGCCCTCAACGGGGCCATCACCCGCAACACGGGGATGGAGTCCGTCCGGGTGATCCGCCGCCGCAACGACTTCGTCCTGCGCATGCCCGACCACGTCTTCTTCGAGAGCGGCGACGCGTCGGTGAAGGACGCCGCCCTGACGATCCTCACCAACCTCGCCCGCTCGCTCAAGGAGTTTCCCGTCAACATGCGCGTCGAGGGGCACACCGACGGCAACCCCATCCGCACCTCGCGCTACCGCTCCAACTGGGAGCTCTCGACCGCCCGCGCCGTCTCGGTGCTCCAGGTGATCGCGGGCGCGGCCTTCCCCCCGGATCACCTCTCCGCCTCGGGCTACGGGGAGTTTCACCCCATCGCTCCCAACACCACCGACGACGGCCGCCAGCAGAACCGCCGGGTCGACATCGTGGTCTCGATCCACGACCCGGCCAACGACTCCGCCCTCGACGCCGACGCCGCCGTCGACCCGGTCGCCGCGATCCGCGCCGAGGTGGGTGACGCCAGCGCCGCGAGCCCCGACACCGCGGGCGACGCCAGCGCCGCCGGCACCGACGCCGCCGTCATGGACGACGCGGCCGCGGCGCCAGCCGACTGACGGCCCGCCAAGGGCGTGGCGGCCCCCTCACCGCGCTGCCCTCTCTACCAAACACCCCCGGCGCGGCCTCGCGGAGACGGTGCGAGCCCATGGCATCCAACTCGCAACGGCAGTCCGCCATGTTCCGATCGCTACACGTCGCTGCTACGGGGATGGTCGCGCAGGAGACGAACCTCGACACGATCTCCAACAACCTCGCGAACGCCAACACCTCTGGCTACAAGCGCCAGGAGTCGCAGTTCGAGGACCTGATCTACCAGACCGTCCGCCCCGCGGGTCCGGGCGGCGGCGTCGGGGCCCCGGCGGGGGTGCAGCTCGGCTCCGGAGCGCGCGTCGTCGCCACCTCGCGGCAGTTCTCCCAGGGGTCCATCCAGCAGACCGACAACCCCCTCGACGTGGCCATCGAGGGCGCTGGCTTCCTCGCGGTCAATCGGGTCAACGGCGACGTCGCCTACACCCGCGCGGGCGCCCTTCGGCTCGACTCCCAGGGGCGCCTCGTCAACGTCGAGGGCCTCCCCATCGAGCCCGCGATCAACATCCCCATCGACGCGACCCGGGTCACCATCGGCGCCGACGGCACCGTCAGCGCCACCCAGGCGGGGCAGCACGTCCCGACGCAGCTCGGGCAGATCCAGCTCGTGGCCTTCCCCAACCCCGCGGGGCTCCAGCCGGTGGGGCACAACCTCTTCACCGCCACCGGCGCGAGCGGCGAGGCCACCAGCGGCACCCCCGGGCAGAACGGCCTCGGCAGCCTGATGCAGGGCTCCCTCGAGGGCTCCAACGTCGAGGTGGTGCAGGAGATGATCGGGCTCATCCGCACCCAGCGCGCCTACGAGGTCAACTCCAAGGTCGTGCAGGCCGCCGACGAGATGCTCCGCAACGCGACGCAGATGCGATGAGCCGCGGGCGCAGCCGACCCACCCTGCTCGCCGCCCTGGCGCTCTCGCTGGGCGTGGCGAGCGCCGAGGCCTCTCCGCCTTCGCTCGTCACCGTGACGGGCGCGCGGGTGCTCGTCGGCGACGTGGTGCGCGGCGCCCCCTCGGACTCGGCCTCGATCGACCTCGGCCCCTCCCCCTCCGTCGGGGGATCGCGGCTCATCGACCGCGCCACCATCCTCCGCGCGCTCAGGGAGCACGCCGCGACGGAGCCCTCGCAGCTCCCCGAGGCCGTCCGCGTGGTGCGCCTCTCCCGCACCGTATCGGCCACCGAGCTCGAGCGGCTCACCCGCGCCGGGCTCTCTCAGCGCCCCCTCCCCCGGGGCGCCGCGCTGACTGGGGTGCGCGCCTCCCGAGGGCTCGACGTGCCCGCCGGTTGGGACGCCGTCACCGCCGAGCTCCCGCGGCTGCCCCGACGGGCCGGGGCGCTCTCCACCACCGCGCTGGTCACCTTCCGCGCGGGCGCCGACGTCCTCGGCCGCGCCTCGGTGCAGGTCGACCTGATGCTCCCTCCCTCCGCGGCCGCCCCTGAGCTGGCCCGCGGCGCCGCGGTGACCCTGGTGGTGCGCCAGGGCCTCGTGGAGATCCGCGTCGGGGCGAGCGCCGGCGCCGACGCCGACGTGGGCGACACGCTCCCGGTGATCCTCCGGCCCTCCGGGCGGGTGCTGAGGGCGAGGCTCATCGAGCGCGAGACGGCCCTCGCGGAGGACGGGCCGTGATGCGTCGATCGACCCTCTGCCTCGCCGCCTGGGTAAGCCTCAGCAGCGCCTGCGCGACGCGCGCCCTCACGATGCCCCCCGCGCGGCACCGCGACTACTCGGGCGGCGCCTACGCCCAGGCCGACCCGGCCTCGCGCCCGGCCAACGGATCGCTCTTCAGCGACGCCGTCGCGGGCTACATGGAGGACACCCGCGCGGTGCGGGTGGGCGACCTCGTGGTGGTGGTCATCGACGAGCAGGCCAACGCCCGCGGCGGCGCCACGACGCGCACGCTCCGAGAGTCGAGCCACGAGAGCGGGCTCACCAACGTGCTGGGGCTGATCCCCGCGCTCCGCACGGCCTACCCCGAGCTCGATCCCTCGCAGCTGCTGGCCTTCGCGAGCCGCACCAGCTTCAACGCCGACGGCAACACCGCCCGCACCGGAGCGCTCGACGGCAACGTCGCGGTGCGCATCGTTCGCGAGATGCCCAACGGCGACCTCTTCCTCGAAGGGACCAAGACCGTTCGGGTCAACAACGAGCAGTACCACCTGTACATCTCCGGGCTCGTTCGTCGCGCGGACATCGCCCGCGACAACACCGTGGCCTCGTCGCGCATCGCCGACGCCCAGGTGGAGTTCAGCGGCGAGGGCGAGGTGGCCGACACCCAGCACCGCGGCTGGCTGATGCGCCTGCTCGACATCATCAACCCCTTCTGAGCGCGCCGTGCGAACCACCCCCCTCCTCACGATCGCCCTCCTCGCCCTCGCGCTGCTCGCCCGCCCCGGCGCCGCGGGCGCCGAGCACCTCCGCGACCTCGCGGACGTCTCCGGAGCGCGCGGCAACCAGCTCCTCGGCTACGGGCTCGTCACCGGCCTCGCCAACACCGGCGACGACCTCAACGCGCCCTTCACCGCGCAGTCGGTGATCGCCATGCTGCGACGCCTCGGGGTCCAGGCCGACCCGAGCCAGTTCAGGCTGCGCAACGTGGCGGCGGTGATGGTGACCGCGTCCATCCCGGCCTTCGCCCGCCAGGGGACCACCCTCGACGTGACCGTGTCGTCCATCGGCAACGCCCGCTCCCTCGCCGGGGGCGTGCTGCTGCAGACCATCCTCCGCGGCGCCGACCAGCGGGCCTACGCGCTCGCCCAGGGGGCCATCACCACCGGCGGCTTCTTCGCGCAGGGCTTCTCGGGCACCACGGTCCGCAGCGGGACCATCACCGTCGGTCGCATCGCCGAGGGCGGCACCGTCGAGCACGAGATCCCGGCCACGCTGGTCACCGACGGATCGCTGCGGCTCAACCTCCGTCGCCCCGGGTTCACCGTGGCCTCGCGCATCGCCGCGGCGGTCAACCAGCGCTACGGCGCCGGGACGGCGAGCACCCGTGACAGCGGCGCGGTCTCGGTGCGCGTCCCCGAGGGGACCGAGCTCGTGGACTTCATCGCCGCCCTCGAAGACCTCGACGTCGCCCCGGTGCGGCAGGCCCGCGTGATCATCAACGAGCGCACCGGGACCATCGTGGCCGGCGGCGACGTGCGCATCTCCCCCGCGGTGGTGGTGCACGGCAACATGACCGTGGTGATCCGGGAGACGCCGACGGTGGTGCAGCCCAACGCCCTGGCCGCGGGCACGACCGCGGTGGTGCCCAACAGCACCGTCACCGCGACGGACCCGACGCCGAGCGTGACCTACCTCTCCGGGGCGCCGACCCTGGCCGACGTCTCGGCCGCGCTGGGCCGTCTCGGCCTGCCTCCGAGGGAGCTCGCCAGCGTGCTCGAGGCCCTCCGGGGCGCCAACGCCATCGAGGCCGACGTGGAGATCCAATGAGCGACGCGATCAACCCGGTGGGCCCGACGGCGACTCCTGCGAGCGCGGCGACCTGCCCCGCCACGGCTCCCAGCGATCTGCATCGGGTGGCCAGCGAGTTCGAGGCGATGCTGCTGCGGCAGCTCCTCCACACGGCGAAGATGGGCAGCGCGGCGGGGAGCTACGGGGACATGGCGGTCGACGCCCTGGCCACCGGGGTCAGCCAGGCCGGGGGCATCGGGCTCACGCGGCAGCTCGAGGCCGTGCTGGCGGGACAGATCGGGCGCATCGCGGCCTCCGGGGAGGACGGGGCGATTTCTCGTTCAAGTTCCGCCGGGGGTGGGCGTTCTGGTGGGGGACAGGACACTCCCTGAGCCTCTGAGGATCGAACCATGCGCATCCCCTTCGTAACCCCGACCCCCGGCCTCGAACCCGCGAAGGGCCCCGCTCGCCCCGCCTCCAGCCGCGCCGACGAGCCGACGGCCTCCGCGGACGAGAGCGTCCACGTGCGGGTGTCCGCCGAGAGCCGGGCGCTCTCGCTCGCGGCCGACGGTGACATCGACGCCGCGAAGGTCTCGCGGCTGAAGGCCTCCATCGAAGCGGGCACCTTCCGCGTCGACGCGAGGGAGATCGCGGAGCGCATCGCCCGCGGCGGCTGAACCGCAACGAAGAGGGGAGTCACAGGTTCTGATGGACCCGGAGCAGATGTTCGGACAGTTCGATCGTCTCCTGGAGGAAGAGCGGGGGGCCATCCGCCGCCTCGACGGCGCCCGCGTGCACGACATCGCCGCGGAGAAGGCCGACCTCTTCCTGGCGATCCGCGAGAGCACCCGCGGCCGCACCGAGCTCGCGCCTCGCTTCCGCGACCTGGCCGCCGGGCTCCGCCGAAACGCCGTGCTCCTCGCCCACGCCCGCGACTGCCTCCGCGACGTCCTCTCGGCCTTCCACGACGGGTCTCCCGCCACCCCCTACGCCCCAGCGCCCTCCTCCGCGGGCCTCTCCGTCCGCGGCTGAGACCTTAGGACCCACCATGAGCTCCCTCTTCTCCCTCCTCGGCGTAGCCCGCGACGGGATGCAGGCGCAGTCCTCCGGCGTCTCCGTCACCGGCCAGAACATCGCCAACGTCAACACGCCCGGCTACGTCCGCCGCGGCGTGCTGCTCTCCGCGCGCCCCTTCGGCCGGGACAGCAACGGCGGCGTGTCGGTGAACGGCATCTCCCGCACCTTCAGCCGCTTCGCCCACGGCCGCGTCGTCGAGGAGCACGGCCGCCGCGGCGCCGCCTCCGCGCGCGCCTCGGCGCTCTCGACCACCGAGGCCGCCATCGCCCCGAGCAGCGGCACCATCTCCGACCGGGTCAACAGCTTCTTCCAGAGCCTCGACACCCTGAGCGGCGCCCCCTCGGACACCTCCGCCCGGCTCGCGGTGCTCCAGCGCGCCGGCGCCCTCGCGCAGCAGGTCTCGACCACCGCCAGCGACCTCGCGGCGCAGCGCGACGGCCTCTTCAACCAGGCGCGCGGCGTGGCCGGAGAGGTCAACGAGCGCCTCGCCCGCATCGCGACGCTCAACCGCTCCATCGCCGAGGCGACCTCGCTCGGAGACGCCGGGGCCGACCTGAGAGACCAGCGCGACCAGCTTGTGCAGGAGGTCGGCGACCGCCTCGGCGCTCGCGCGGTCGAGGACGCCAGCGGCCAGGTCACGCTCTTCTCCGCCGGCACGGTGCTGGTCGAGGGCGGCAACGCCTCGTCGGTCTCGGTGACCCTCGACCCGGCCAACAACCTCCGGCTCCAGGTGCAGCAGCCCGGCGGCGCGACCACCGACGCCACGGCCGCGATGACCCAGGGGACCCTCGGCGGGCTGCGCGAGGCCCGCGACGTCGACGTCCCCAGCGTGCAGGCCGCCCTCGACCGCTTCGCCTTCGACCTCTCCACCGCGGTCAACACCGCGCACGCCTCGGGCTTCGGGCTCGACGGGGTGACCGGCCGCAACCTCTTCTCGGCCCCCGCGGTGGCGGCCGGCGCCGCCCGGGCGATGGCCCTCAACCCCGCCCTCGCGGGCCAGCCCGACCGGGTCGGCGCCGCGGGCGCTGCGACCGACCTGCCGGGCGGCAACACCGTCGCGCTCCAGCTCGCGGGCCTCTCCAGCCGCGCCCTCGCGGGCGGGACCACGCCGCCGGCCGAGCGCTTCGGCGCCGTGGCCTCCGACCTCGGGGTGCGGCTTCAGGCGGCCAACGCGGAGGAGCAGCTGCGCGACGAGACGGTGCAGCAGGCCGAGACCCTGCGGGAGAGCGCCTCGGGCGTCTCGCTCGACGAGGAGATGGTCAACCTGTCGAAGTTCCAGAGGGCCTTCGAGGCTTCGACCCGCGTGCTGCGGGTGGCCGACGAGCTCCTCGACACCCTGATGAAGTCCTTCTGATGCGCATCACCGACAAGATGGCCCTCGACGCCGCCCGCGTGGGGCAGAGCCGCGCGGTGCAGCAGTTCACCGACGCCAGCCGCGTCGCCTCCTCGGGGCTGCGGGTCAACGCCCCCTCCGACGACCCGGTCGCGTGGTCGATGAAGGTCCGCCACGACGCGCAGATCCAGCGGATGAACAACCGCTCGCACACCCTCAACCGCGCGGGCGGAGACCTCGACCTGGCGGAGTCCGTCCTGGCGAGCGCGGGCGACCTGCTGGAGGAGGCCCGATCGCTCGCGGTGCAGGCGGCCAACGGCAGCGTCGACGCGCAGACGCGCTCCAACATGGCGGGCCAGATCACCTCGCTCCGCGACGCCCTGCTGGGCTTCGCCAACACCCGCGGCGCCACCGGCTACCTCTTCGGCGGAACCGCCACCGCCACGGCCCCCTTCACCGCCGCCGGGGTCTTCACCGGCAACGACACCGCGGTGCCGGTGGAGGTCGCCGACGGCGTCACCGCGCGCTCCAACGCCAGCGGCGCGACGGCCTTCACGGTCGCGGGCGGACGCGACATCCTCGCCGACCTGCAGGCCTTCGCGACGGCCCTCACGGGCAACAACCTCGGCGGCATCCAGACGGCGATCGCCAACATGGAGGCCGGTCACCGGCAGCTGGTCACCGCGCAGGTCAACACCGGCATCGGCGCCGAGCGGCTCCACTCCTCGGTTGACGTCACCGCCGCGGCGCTGATCTCGGTGAGCAGCGCCCGCGCCTCGGAGACCGAGGCCGACGCCACCGAGGCCTTCACCGCGCTGTCCGTCACCAGGGCGGGCTACGAGCGCGCCATCGCCGTGACGCGCGAGCTGCTCCAGGTCTCGTCGGTCAGGCGCTGATCACTCCTCCGGGCCGAAGCGGGCGTCGATGAGCTCCCGCCGCCGGAGCATCTCCTCCCCCATGAAGCCGAGCTGCGAGAGCGAGTCGAGGATGGGGCGAGAGCCCTTGCCCTCGTAGTAGGACGAGAAGCTGCGGAGCCGCTCGAACTGCTCCAGCACCGCCGCGAAGCACCAGGTCACCTCGTTGCTCGGGATGCGGATCGCGTCGAAGCGGGGACAGGGCACGAGGAAGGGCTCATCGAGGGCGATGCCCTCCCCGTGGGTGAACCACTCGACCGCGGTGCGCAGCGCCCCGACGGCGGTCTCGCGCAGCCCGAGCTCCCAGGCGACTCGGGCCACCGTGACCAGCCGGGGCAGCGTGGGGTGCTGGTCGAGCGCGGCGGAGAGCAGCTCGAGCGAGGTCTCCAGAGAGCGCAGCCGCGACGCGACCGGGAGCGCGGTGTCGTGCGCGTCGCACCAGCGGTCGAGCGCGTCTTCGAGCGCGTCGCACCCGGCGTGGCGGGCCTCCCAGTAGGGGAGCATCTGGCTGACGTAGGGGCGGTCGGCGAGGTCGCCCCGCCACCGGCCGGCCGCGCCTCGGGCGTCGAGTGACGGCCCCGGCAGCACGAGGAGGCCCCTCGCGGCGAGCGCCTCGGCCCGGTCGGGCTTGCAGAAGAACACGTTGAGCGAGAAGCGATCGAGCCCGTCGTCGGAGGGCGCGGGCGCGAGCACCTGAAGCCCCGGAACCAGCCGGAAGCAGTCGTATCCGAGGAGCAGGAAGGCGTGTCGCAGGCCTCCGTCGCGCCGGAGGGCGGCGAGCACCAGCGGCGACTCCTCGGCGAAGAAGCGGGGCCCCCCGCGGACGATGGCGGCCTCCTCGCCCTCGGCGTCGAGCTTCACCAGATCGACCCCGCGGAGGTCGAGCGGCTCTCGGAGCGCGTCGAGGGTCTGCACGGTCACCCGCTCGGTCGAGGAGTGCAGCGCAGCCTCGGCCGTGAGGCTCGCCAGCTCGCTCGACGCCCCCACGTGGAGCGAGGCCTCGCCGACCTGGTCGGAGATCGCGGACTGCACCACCGTCACCTGCGCGAAGTCGTTGCGGGCGACGCTCGCCCGGAGGAAGGCCGCCGTGCGCGCCGAGGGCTCGATGGCCCACACCCGCCCGGAGGCGCCGACCGCCCTGGCCAGCGGAAGGGCGTACTGGCCGTAGCTGGCGCCCACGTCGAGCACCCTCGCCCCGGGCTGCGTCAACGCGCTGACGAAGGCTCGCTCCTCCTCGAACCACCCGCCCTGCTCGCGAAGCACATAGGCGGTGGGGCTCTCCAGCGAGGGCGCGACCGCCACCATCACCCCGTCCTCGCACTCGACCAGGTCGTAGTCGTGCGCGCCGAGGGTGGCCTCGTCCGTGGCGGGTACGACCTTGCGAGGCGCCCCTTCGAGCGTGCGCTTCCAGGCCGTGCGGTACGCGTCCTCGAGCTCCCTCGCCAGGCGCTCGGGCGAGCCCACGGTGCTCTCGCTCCAGCGCTTCGGCAGCGAGGCGCGCAGCGTCGCGAGGCGCGCGGGGTCGCGGGCCAGGGCGGTCGCGAGGGCCACGTACTCCGCCTCGGTCTCGGCGAGGAGCGAGGTCTCTCCCAGGGCGGTGAGCATCGAGGCGCTCACCCTCCCGGCGTGCGTCTCCCCCCGGAGCGCCACGACCGGAACCCCGTGCGAGAGCGTCTCGCAGGTGGTGGTCGCGCCGTTGTAGGGGAAGGAGTCGAGCGCCACGTCGACCCTGGCGTAGAGCGCGTAGGCGTCCTGCCAGCGCGCCGCGAAGCCCACGAATTCGAGCCGATCGGGGGTGATGCCCCCCTCCTCGAACCACGCCCTCACCCTCGCCCGGTTGGCCTCCCGCTCGAAGGCCTGGTGCTTCAGGATCATCCTCGACCCGGGCACCGCCCGAAGGATCTCCGCCCAGCGCCGGGCCAGCTCGGGGGAGAGCTTGGAGGCGTTGTTGAAGCTCGCGAAGGTCACGTGGCCGGCGCTCACGCAGGGCGGCTCCGGGTCGGCCGGGGCGGAGGTCGCCCTCCAGGCCATGAAGCCTCCAGGCAACCGCAGGAGCTCCTCGGTGTGCCGCGCGTCGCTCTCTCCGGGCGGGTCGGCCACGGCGTCGGTGATGCGGTAGTCCACGGTGCCGAGCCCGGTGGTGTCGGGGTAACCCAGCCAGGAGAGCTGCACCGGGGCGGCCCGGCGGGCGAGCACGCCCATGCGCCCGTTGGTGGTGTGGCCGGCGAGGTCGACCAGCAGGTCGATGCGGTCCTCCCGTATGCGGGCGGTGAGGGCCTTGTCGGTGAGGTCGGAGGCGTCGATCCAGTGGTCGACGGCCGCGCGGAGGCGGGCCTGCACGTCGTCGGTGGAGGCCTTGCTGCTGTAGGCGAAGAGCTCGAACGCCTCGCGCGAGCGGGCCTCGAGCACCGGCGCCACGAAGAGCCCCACGGGGTGCCGACGCAGGTCCGGCGAGAGGAGGCCTACCCGCAGCCGTCGGCCGGGCGTCGGGTCGGCGATGAGCTCGCGGCGCTCGGCGGCGACGCTGCGCTCCAGGGCCCGGCCGAAGCGGAGGTGCTCGGCGAAGAGTTCATCGGGAGAGCGGCCGGCGCCGCAGTGCATGGTGAAGAGCAGCAGCGACCAGGTCTCGAAGAGGCCGGGGCTCAGCCGCAGCGCCTCCCGGTGCTGACGGAGGGACTCCTCGATGCGCCCTTCGGTCCATAGGGCGCCCGCGAGGACGGAGCGGGCCGCGGCGCTCGCCGGCGCGAGGGCCACGGCGCGCTCGAGCAGCACGAGGGCGTCGCTGATGCGCCCGCCCAGCAGCAGGAGCTTGCCGAAGGTCGTGTGCGCCGACGCGGAGTCCGGCGCCACGCGTACGGCGCGCGCGAGCAGGGTGTGGGCCTCCTCGAAGGCGCTGCGCCTCAGCAGGAGCTCGCCCAGGTTGTTGAGCGCCCGGGCGTCGTCGGGATCGATGGCGAGGGCGGCGCGAAATGCCGCCTCGGCCTCGGCGGTGCTCCCCTCGAGCAGTAGCGCGCGGCCGCGATTGATGTGGGCCACCGGGTCGTGGGGGGCCAGCGCGATGGCGCGGTCGAAGAGGGCGAAGGCCTCCCCGGTGAGGCCGCGGGCATGGACGAGGTCGCCGAGGTTGGCGAGCGCGCCGGGGAAGTCGGGCTCCTGCTGGAGCAGGGCGCGGTAGGCCGCCTCGGCCTCCGCCGCACGCCCCGCCTGGTGGTGCTCCACGGCGTCCTGGAAGAGTTCAGAAAGGTGCGGCGGGAGAGCGGATTCGTGCGCCATCGCGCGACCATGGCAGAGCGCCTGCGGGCACACAACGGAATGGCAGCGAGGGAGGGCCCCGAGCGGGGGCTCGGAGAGGGCTCCGGAAAAATCGATTCAAGGCCTCGGAGGGGTGGCCGTACAGGAAGGTGCTGAGGGATCCACCGCGATCCCACGGACGGGCGTCACAGGGGCGCGCGTCAAGACGCACAAAGGAACTCCAATGGGCCTGTTCATCCAAACCAACGTCTCCTCGATGATCGCTCAGAGCAACCTGAACAAGACCTCGGCCGGGCTGAGCGAGAACTTCAACAAGCTCTCGAGCGGCTTCCGCATCAACGGCGCCGCGGACGACGCCGCCGGCCTCGGCATCAGCAAGCTCATGAACGCCTCGGCGCGCTCGGTGATCGTGGCCTCGCGCAACGCGAGCGACGCCATCTCGATGTCGCAGACCGCGGACGGCGCCGCCGAGCAGATCCACGAGCTGCTCACCCGCATGCGCGAGCTCGCGGTGCAGGGCGCCAACGGCACCAACAACACCACCGACCTCGCCAACCTCGACGGTGAGTTCACCACGGCCGCGGCGGAAATCACCCGCATCGGCAACGTGACCACCTACAACGGCACGGCGCTCCTCACGGGCACCGCCTCCGTCGCCTTCCAGGTCGGCATCCAGAACACCGCCGACGACCGCATCACCGTCAGCTTCGGCGGCGCCTCCGCCTCGAACCTCGGCATCACCTCCGCGTCGCTCGCCAGCATCACCAGCGCCCAGGCTGCGATCGCCACGATGGACAGCGCGATCTCGTCCCTCAGCACCGTCCGCCGCAACTTCGGCTCGACCATCAACCGCCTCCAGTCGACCGTGCAGAACCTCTCGGCCACCGGCACCAACCTGTCGGCCGCCCTCAGCCGTATGCGCGACACCGACATCGCGATGGAGACCGCCTCCCTCGCCCGCAACCAGGTGCTGACCCAGGCCGGCGCCGCCGTCCTCGGCCAGGCCAACCAGGCCCCGCAGCTGGCACTCTCGTTGCTCCGCGGCTGAGTTCGACCCCGGGTAGGCCGCAGCGACGTGCTGCGGCCTGCGCCACTTGATGGAGCGAAGCGATGGCGATCACAGGAAACCTCCCCACGAGCTCATCGGGCCTTGATGTCGAGGGCCTCATCACCCGCCTCGTGGCGATCCGCAGCCAGTCGGTCACCGCGCTCCAGACCCGTCAGCAGCAGATCAACCAGGCCAGCTCGACCGTCTCCGCCTTCACCTCCAAGCTCTCCGCCCTCTCCCGGGCGGCGCGCGCGCTCGACACCTCCAGCGAGTTCAACGCCACCACGGCGACCTCGTCCGACGCCACCTACGTCGCGGCCACCTCGTCCGGCGGCGTGGTCCCCGGGACCTACTCCGTGGCCGTCAGCCGCCTGGCGTCCGAGCAGCGCACGCGCAGCAACACCTTCGCCTCCAGCTCCACGGCCATCGGCCTCGCGGGCACCATCGACTTCACCATCGGCTCCGGCTCGCCGGTCTCGGTGACCGTCTCCGGCACCGACACCCTCAACGACGTCGCCGCCCGCATCTCGGCCTCCGGCGCCCGCATCAACGCCTCGGTCATCTACGACGGCACCAGCTACCGGATGCTCGTCCGCGGCCTCGACAGCGGCGACGCCAACGCCATCACCTTCAGCGAGAGCACCCCGGCCCTCACCGCGGCCCTCGGGCTGAGCACCCCGGCCAGCACCTACCAGTCCGCGCAGGACGCCCTCTTCACCGTCGACGGCATCAGCATGCGCCGGGCGACCAACCAGGTGACCAACGCCATCCCGGGCGTCACCCTGGCCCTGGCCCGCCCCACCACCAGCGACGTCCGCATCAGCATCGCGACCGACCCCGCGGCCATCAAGACCAAGGTCCAGGCCTTCGTCACGGCCTACAACGACGTGGTCACCGCGGGCCACACCGCCACGGGCTTCGGCACCACCCGCGCCGCCAACTCGGTGCTCGCGGGCGACTGGTCGTTCCGAAGCTCCCTCCAGCGGCTCTCGCGGATCGTGTCCTCGACCGTCCCGGGCACCTCCGGGACGTACACCACCCTCTCCAGCGTCGGGGTCCGGCTCACCAACGACGGCACGCTCCAGATCAACGACGCCGCCTTCAACGCCGCCGTCGCCGCCGATCCGCTGGCCGTCTCCAAGCTCTTCGTGACCGACGCCGCCATCGGCGCGACGGGCCTGATGAACTCCTTCGCCACGGCCGTCACCGAGCTCAGCTCCAACACCACCTCCACCATGATGGTGCGTGGCGCCACGCTGGCCTCGCAGTCCCAGGCCCTCACCACCCGCATCCTCAACGAGCAGGACTCCATCGCGGCCTACACGAAGACCCTACGGTCGCAGTTCACCGCGATGGAGAGCATCGTCAGTCGATACAAGGCCATCCTGTGAAGCACCCGAGGACGCCATGAGCTCAGCGAACCTTCTCTCCCGCTACGGCGCCGTCCAGGCCACCACCAGCTCGCCCGGGCAGATCCTGGTGATGCTCTACGACGGGCTGTTTCGCTTCCTCAACGAGGCCAAGGTGGCCATGAAGGAGAAGCGTCGGGCGCGCACCGGCGAGCTCATCAGCCGGGCGCACGCCATCCTCGACACGCTCAGCGCCACCCTCGTCCACTCGCACGCGCCCGAGCTTTGCAGCAACCTCGAGGCCCTCTACATGTTCTGCATGCAGCAACTCATCACCGCCAACATCTACCTCAAGCCCGAGCCCATCGACGATGTGCTACGCGTGCTCACCCCCCTCCGCGAGGCGTGGACCGAGGTCGTCACCAGGCCCCAGGCGGCGGCGCGCTAAGGACCCCCATGACGATCTCATCCGTCGGCCCCATCGTCCCCGAGTCCGCTGTCGCCCGCGAGCCGGTGGCACGCACCGACGTCCCCGGCTCGGCCGTGAACAAGACCCAGCAGGCGAACGCCCCGCAGACCAGGCCCACCGAGGAGTCGCGCCGCGCGGAGAGCCCCACCGACGCCATCGCGCGCGACGAGGCGGAGATGCGACAGGTCGTCGAGATCGCCAACGAGCGGCTGAAGTCCACCAACGCCGTCATCGCCTTCGACGTCGACCCCGAGACCAAGATGGTCGTCACCACGCTGCTCGACTCTCGCACCAACGAGGTCATCCGGCAGATCCCCACCGAGGCGGTGCTGGAGATCGCCCGCTCGCTCGACAAGATCGCCCCCGTCCTGGTGCAGGAGAAGGTCTGACGGCTTTCCCCCCCGACAACGCACTCTCCCGCGGGCTCGAACACCACAAGGCCGGGCGCTGGCAGCATGCCGCCGGGCTCTACCTGGAGTTCCTGGCGACGCACCCCGCGCACCCTGCGGCGCTGCACCTGCTGGGCGACGCCTCGTGCCGGTTGGGCGACCCCGAGACGGGCATCGCGCTCATCCGCCAGGCCATCGCCCTCAAGCCCGACTACGCCGAGGCGCTCAACAACCTCGGCGCCCAGCTCCTGGCGCTCGGACGGCGTGACCAGGCGCTCGCCAGCTTCCGCGCCGCCGTGCGCTGCAAGACCCAGCTCCTCGCCCCCCTCATCAACCTGGCCTCCCTGCTCGTGGAGCGCGGCGAGGCCGAGGAGGCCATCGGGCTCGCCCGACGCGCCACGCAGCGAGATCCCTCCTCCGTCGAGGCCGCGCGCACCCTCGCCTCGGCGCTCCGGGCCACCGGTCGGCTCGCCGAGTCCGCCGTCGTGTGCGAGCAGCTCGTGCGCCGCTACCCGACCTCCGCCGACCTCCACAACGACCTCGGCTTCGCGCTGGCCTCGCTCGGCCGCTCGGACGAGGCGCGCGCGGGCTACCTCCGTTCGCTGGAGCTGGCGCCGGACTCCGCGCACCCGCTCAACAACCTCGGCACCCTCTGCCGGGCCCAGGGTCGGCTCGACGAGGCCGTGGAGTTCTTCCGCCGGGCGCTCTCCGCGACGCCGACCTTCGCCGAGGCGATGCACAACCTCGGCGAGGCGCTGGCGGCGATGGGCCGCACCGACGAGGCCGTCACCGCGCTGCGACAATGCCTCGCCTGGAGACCCGAGCTCGCCGAGGCCTGGAACACCCTCGGCAACGCCCTCCGCCAGCAGGGCGACGACGAGGCCGGAGCGTCGGCCTACCGCGAGGCGCTGCGAGCGCAGCCAGGCCACGCGGGCGCGCTCAACAACCTCGGGCTGCTGCAATGGCACCACGGCGAGGTGTCCGCCGCGATCGGCTCCTTCCGCGAGGCGCTGCGCTCGCAGCCGGACTTCGACCGCGCCCACAGCAACCTCCTCTTCGCGCTGCACGGCGAGCCCTCGACGACCCCGGCCGAGCTCCTCGCGGAGTCCCGCGCCTTCGAGCTGCGCCACGCGCCCCCGCGCGCCTCCCTCGCTCGCCCCCACCACCCCGACCGCACCCCAGGCCGTCGGCTGCGCGTGGGCTACCTCTCTCCCGACCTGCGCCAGCACTCCTGCGCGTACTTCCTCGAGCCCCTGCTCGCCGCGCATCGTCGCGAGGAGTTCGAGCTCTTCGCCTACGCCGAGGTGCGCCGCCCGGACGCCGTCACCGCGCGCCTCCGCTCCCTCTTCGAGCACTGGCGCTCCACCGTCGGCCTCTCCGACGCCGCGCTGGTGGAGCAGATCCGCGCCGACCGCATCGACGTGCTGGTCGACCTCGCGGGCCACTCCGCCGACAACCGCCTCACGGCGCTCCTCGCCCGCCCCGCCCCGGTGCAGGTGACCTGGCTCGGCTACCCCGGCACCACCGGGCTCTCGACCCTCGACTACCGCCTCACCGACCACCGCTCCGACCCCGAAGGTGAGTCCGACGCCTTCCACAGCGAGCGGCTGCTGCGCCTCGACGGAGGGCTCCACTGCTACCTCCCCCACGCCGACGCTCCCGAGGTGTCCCCGCTGCCCTCCTCGCGAGACGGTCACATCACCTTCGGATCATTCAACCAGCTCGCCAAGATGAACGACGGGGTGGTGGCCGCGTGGTCTCGCATCCTCCGCGCGGTGCAGGGCTCGCGGCTCCTCCTGAAGTCGAGCGCCCTCTCCCAGCCCTCGGCGCGCTCCCGCGTGCTCGACGCCTTCGCCTCACAGGGCGTCGCCGCCGAGCGCCTCGAGCTCCTCGCCTGGACGGCCTCCACCCGCGACCACCTCCAGCTCTATCAGCGCGTCGACCTCGCGCTCGACCCCTTCCCCTACAACGGCACCGCCACCACCTGCGAGGCCCTCTGGATGGGCGTCCCGGTGCTCTCCCTCGCGGGCGGTCGCCACTCGGCCCGCGTCGGCCTCAGCCTGCTCTCGCTCGTAGGCCACCCCGAGCTCGTGGCCAGCTCCGTCGACGACCACGTCGACCGCGCCGTCGAGCTCGCGAGCGACCCGTCTCGCCTCGCCGCCCTCCGCGGATCTCTTCGCGACGAGATGCGGGCGAGCCCGCTCTGCGACGCCCCCCGCTTCGCTCGCAGCGTCGAGGACGCCTTCCGTCGGATGTGGAGCGCCCTGCCGTGACCCTCCCGTCGCGCACCCCGCGACCCGCGGACGACGCGCTCGCCCTCCTCGACGAGGCCATCGCCCTGCACCGCGGGGGGCGGCTCCCCGAGGCGATCGCCCGCTACGAGCGGGTGCTCCTCGGGCATCCCTCGCACCTCGACGCGCTCAACCTGCTGGGGCTCGCGCTCGCCCAGGGCCACGACCACCGCAGCGCCCTCGCGGCCTTCGACCGGGCGCTCGTCGCCCACCCCTCCGTCGCACCGCTGCATGTGCACCGGGCCCGCTCGCTGAGGGCGCTCGGCCGCGCCGCCGAGGCCGCCTCGTCGCTGATGACCGCGAGCGCCCTCGCTCCCTCCGAGGCCCCGGTGTGGAGCGAGCTCGGCTCCGCCCTCCTCGACGCCGGGAGCCCCGCCGCCGCGGCCCTGGCCCTCGAGCGCGCGGTGGGCCTCGACGCCCGGCGCGCGGAGGCCCGCAACGCCCTCGGCTGCGCCTATGTCTCGCTCGGCCGGAGCGGCGACGCCTGCGCCGCCTTCGAGGCCGCGCTCTCGCTTCGCCCCGACTACGCCGCGCCGCGCGACAACCTCGCCCGCGCCCTACGCACCGCCGGACGCGTCGACGAGGCCATCGCCCGCTTTCGAGAGGCCCTCGAACTCTCGGCGCAGCCGGGCACCCACAGCAACCTGCTGTACACGCTCCAGTTCAGCGACCGGGTCAGCCCCGTCGAGGTCGCCGCGGAGCACCGACGCTGGGCCGACCGCTGGGCCGACGCGCTGCGCGCCACCCACCGTCCCCACGCCTGCGACCGCGACCCCGAGCGCCGCCTCCGCGTGGCCTACCTCTCTCCGGACCTCAACCAGCACGCCGTCTCCCGCTTCGTCGAGCCGGTGCTCGGCGCCCACGACCGCGCGCGCTTCGAGGTGTTCTGCTACGCCGACGGCCCGCTCGCCGACGCGACCACCGCGCGGCTCCGGCCGCTCGCGGACGCCTGGGTCCCCGTCGGGTCGCTCGACGACGAGGCCCTCGCGGAGCGAGTCCGCGCCGACCGCATCGACCTGCTGATCGACCTCGCGGGGCACACCGCGCACCACCGACTCCTGGTCTTCGCTCGGCGCCCGGCGCCGGTGCAGCTCACCTGGATCGGCTACCCCCACGGCACCGGCCTCCGCGCGATGGACTACCGCCTCACCGACGCGGTGAGCGACCCTCCCGGCGCCACCGAGCACCTCTATGCCGAGGAGCTGGTGCGGCTGCCCGAGACCTTCTCCTGCTATCAGCCTCCGCCCGACGCTCCTCCGGTGAGCGGCGCCCCCGCCTCGCTCGGCGAGGGCTTCACCTTCGGCTGCTTCAACAACCTCTCCAAGATGACCCCCTCGGTGGTCGCCGCCTGGGGCGCCCTCCTCTCCTCGGTGCCCGACTCCCGCCTGCTGCTGCGCGCCCGCGCGCTCTCCGATGCCGACACGGCGGAGCGGGTCCGCCGCGCCTTCGCCTCGCACGGCGTCGCCCCTTCGCGCCTCGTGCTCGACGCGCGCAACCTCCCGGTGCCCGAGCACCTGGGCTGCTATGCGGGCGTCGACGTCGCCCTCGACCCCTTCCCCTACAACGGCACCACCACCACCTGCGAGGCGCTCTGGATGGGCGTCCCGGTGCTCACCCTCGCGGGCTCGACGCACGCCTCCCGCGTGGGCGCCAGCCTGCTCACGCACCTCGGACTCACCGACTGGATCGCCTCCGATCCCGACGACCTCGCCGCCCGCGGCGCCTCCCTCGCCGACGATCGCCCCGCGCTCGCCGCCCTCCGCGCCACGCTCCGCGACCGGATGCGCGCGAGCCCGCTCTGCGACGCGGCTCGCTTCACGGGCCACCTCGAGCGCGCGTACCGATCGCTCTGGCGAAGGCGCTGCGCCGCTTCAGCGACATCGCCCTCCGAGGGCGTGCGAGAGTGAGGACCCTTTCATGCGCGCGCTGAGGCATCGGGTGGGTTCGGGTCGGAGGAGCGCGGTCGTGGCGCTGCTGCTCGCGTCGTCGCTCTCCCGCGAGGCGTCGGCGCAGCCCCGGCCCGTGGTGCTGCAGGCCGAGGTGGGCGTGGCCTCTCCCCTCCCCGACCTCGACGACCTGGGCCACTGCGAGGCGCTGCGGGTACACGCGCCCTTCGCGGGCTCCTTCGGCCCTCGCTTCGGAGCGTCTCGCTGCGCCTTCGCCGAGCAGCTCACCGCGGCGGCGGCGATCTACACGGTCTCCGGGGGAATCTCCTGGCGTCCCTCGCTCCACCGCCGGGTGCGCCTGGCGCTCGAAGCGGAGGCCGGACTCGGCGTCTCCTCGGGCGCAGGGCACGCGCTTCTCGGAGGCTCCCTCGGCGTCGACGTCTCCCTGGTCGACGGGCTCACGATCGGGCCTGCCCTCCGCTACCAGCACCTCCTCGCAGGATCTGCCTCCGTCGACGACCTCCGCTGGGCCACCTTCTCGGTGGTGGTGGGCTTCTCCTCCGAGCTGCTCTCCCGAGCGCCCGCCGCCCCCCGAGCGCCCGTCGTCGCGCCCCGTGCGCCCGTCGTCGCGCCCCGTGCGCCCGTCGTCGCGCCCCCGACGCCCGCAGCGCCGCGCGTCTCGCCCACGCCGGTGCCCGTCGCCCCTCGGGCTCTCCCTCCGGCTCCGTCGACGCCTCGCCCACCGACGCCTCCGCCATCTCCTCCCGCCACGGCGGCCGACAGCGACCACGACGGCGTGCCCGACTCTCGCGACGTGTGCCCCACCGAGGCCGCGAGCTGGCTCCCCGACCCCTCGCGCCTCGGCTGCTCCCTCCCCGACCGCGACCACGACCTCGTCCCCGATGCGAGCGACGTGTGCCCCGACGTCGCGGGCGCACCCCACCTGGAGGCGCCGCTCCACGGCTGCCCCGGCGGGCTGCGCGTCGACGGCCGCCGTCTCCGCTTCGACGAGCCGCTGGTCTTCGACATCGTCCGGCTGCGCCGCGCGAGCTTCCCCGCGCTGCGCGAGCTGCGTTCGGTGCTCCAGGCGCTGCCGCCGTCGGTGCGCATCACCCTCGTCGGCCATGCCGCCGCCGAGCCCGATCCCGTCGGGCGGCTCCAACTCGCGGCCGACCGGGCGCTCGCACTGCGCTCGTGGCTCCTGGCGCACGACCTCCGTCGGGAGCACCTCGAGACGGCGGAGGCTCCCCCGCCCGGCGTCACCGCGGCGCCCGACCCGGCGACGCAGGAGTCCGTGGACGTCTGGCTCTCCGCCCCGTCGACTACGACTTCGCGTTGATGCTGACGGTGGGAAGCGCCGCGGCGGCGAGGCGCGCGGCCTGGTGGACGTCGCGCACCCCGGCCTCGGCGCAGTTGATCGCGAGGGAGGTGAGCCTCTGGTCGGCGCCGAAGACGGGGCCCTGCGTGGGCTCCGTCGGGGCGGGTCCCCTCGGGGGGATGCGGCACGCGCTGAGGTCGATGGAATGCTTGGCCGCGAGGGCGTGGATGTCGGCGAGCGTGTCGTCGTACGAGCCGTGGTCGCGGTTGATGTTGACGATCATCGTGGCGACCACCGAGGCGATCTTCACGTCGAGCCGACGGTCCTCCGGGAAGAACAGCTCTTTGGCGCGAAACTGCTGATCGGCCACGAGGATCTCCAGGTTCACCGAGGGGATCAGCGAGGGATGGGTGAGCTGCTCCAGGCTCTTGCCCTCCTCCTTGAAGAAGTCGCCGCGTCGCTCGGCCCCCTTGCTGCGGAAGAAGTACGCGCAGCCGGTGCTGGGGCCGGAGTTGCCGCTCAGCGAGAGGCCGCGCTCGAACTGGCCCACCTGCGTGGCGGCGAGGCAGTTGACGATGCCGGTCCAGACGTCGGGGATGCTGCTGGTGAAGTAGGTGCCGCCGGAGAGCTCGCGGGCTCGGGCGATGACGTCGCGATGCACGAAGGAGGTGTAGATCGACGGGAGCGCCCCGAAGCCCAGCGACCAGTCATAGAAGCGCGTGAGCAGCGCCCGGGCGTCGAGCATCTTGAAGCCGGCGCCGGTATGCAGGAAGAGCCGGCCGCGGTTGAGGGGCTCGAGCGCGTTGTCCCACCAGTACGTGTACTTCTGCCAGGTGAGCACCTCGAGCGGCATCAGCGAGAAGATGTCGTTGGCGAGGCGCATCCCGTCGGGCATGACCGCGTCGTCGTCGCCCATGAAGAAGACGTACTCGCCCTCGGCGAGCGAGAGCGCCGCCTCCCAGTTGGCGCTCATCGGGAGCACCCGCGGGGAGCGCTGGTACTTCACCTTGGGGGAGCGAAACTGCCGCACGACCTCCCAGGTCTCCGGGCTGCTGCAGTTGTCCTGGACGATGAGCTCGTAGTCCTCGAAGCCCTGGAAGAGCACGCTCTGCATCGCGTAGGCGAGCGTGCCGTGACGCTCGCGCGTCGGGATGACGATGGAGAAGCGGGGACGGCTCACGGTGGGGTGCGACTCCTTCGGGGGCCCTTATAGCCCCTTGCGCTTGAGCATCTCGACCAGCGTCGTGCGGTTGAGCCCCAGCAGCTGCGCGGCGCGGTTGCGGTTGCCCTTGGTGCGGTCGAGCGCCTGCCGGATCATGTTGTTCTCGTACTCCTGGATGGCGCCGCGCAGGTCGATGCCCGTGTCGGGCAGCGGGAGCTCGGTCACCGCGGGCGGCGGCTGCGACAGCCGGCCGGCGCCGCTCACCGTCGGCGGGAGGTCTTCCACCAGCACCATCGGCCCGTCGCTGAGCAGCACCGCGCGCTCGACGGCGTTCTCCAGGGTGCGGATGTTGCCCGGCCAGTCGTAGGCGCGCAGCGTCGCCATCGCCTCCGGGGAGAAGCCCACGAGGTCGCTCCGATCGAGGCGGTCGCAGAACGACCGGAGGAAGAAGCGAGCGAGCCCCTCGATGTCGTCGGTGCGCTCTCGCAGCGGCGGCAGGTGCACGTGCACCACGTTGAGCCGGTAGTAGAGGTCCTCGCGAAAGCGCCCCGCGGCCACCTGGGCGAGCAGGTCGCGGTTGGTCGCCGCGACGATGCGGACGTCCGAGCGCTGCACGTGCGAGTCGCCGACGGGCGAGTACTCCTTCTGCTGCAGAACGCGCAGGATCTTCACCTGCATCGACAGCGGCAGCTCGCCCACCTCGTCGAGGAAGAGCGTCCCGCCTTCGGCCTTGGCGAGCCACCCGGGCCGCGCCGCGTGGGCGCCGGTGAAGGCGCCGCGGGCGTGGCCGAAGAGCTCGCTCTCGATGAGGTTCTCCGGGATGGCCCCGCAGTTGACGGCCACCAGGGGCCTCTTCGCTCGCGGCGAGGCGTCGTGGAGGGCCGCGACCGCGAGCTCCTTCCCCGTCCCGCTCTCCCCCGTGATGAGCACCGTGCACGTCGAGCGGGCGACCCGCTCGAGCGTCGAGAGCGCCGACCTGATGCTGGGATGCCGGCCGACGATGGTCCCTCGGCTCGTCGCCTTGAGCGCCGTCAGCGCGACGACCGAGGTCACCTCACACTCAGATAGCGCGTCGCTCACTTCGGCGGCCGATCCTCGGTGCTGCATCAACAACCTTCCCCTGCCCTGCGAACTGCCCTGCGACACATCCGCCTCCTCCGACCGTGGAGGGTGCAGACCTTACTTAGTGGATTTCTGGAAAGTAAGGAAGTTACCCACCCCGAATCAAGACTTTCGTCAGGCCGCACGGTTTTTCCGCTTCTGGCGACCTTCGCTCTCAAACACCTATTTGTTGAGCATCTTCCGGGTTGGCCGGGCTTCCCGTCGAGCCCCTGCGGCCGGGAGAGGCAGCCTGGCCGCAGCACGGCGAAAGGGGGCGGGGCGAGGCACGCAAGACGCATCCTCGAGCGCGAATCCTCCCAGCAGAGCTCTCCGCCGGAGCGCAGTGCCCCATCGGAGCGATCGAGAGCAGACGCCATGCTTCGCGCTCGCCGGGGCATCGTGTACCTCTGACGCTCGCATGAATCTCCTCGTCGCCCGGGCCGCGCGCCACGTCGTGTACTTCGCGCTCGTCGCGCTCCACCAGCGCACCCGCTGGCACTCCGAGAGCGAGCGGGCCGGCTGCGTGCAGTGGGCCCTCGACTCCATCGCGCGGGAGGTCGACGCCCTCGCCGCCCCCAGCGATCCGCGGGTGGCGACGCTCTGGGCGACGCTGCGAGGGTGCGTCGACCGCTTCGACGCGGCGGCCGGGGACGCGGAGCGGCGGGCGCTGCTCCAGGAGGTCGCCTCGGTCGGCCGTCGGCTGGTGATCGCGGCCTCGTCGGGCTCCTTCGCCGCCAACGTCGGCGCCGTCGTCGCCGCGGCGTGGACCTACGCGCAGCAGCTCGCCCTCACGCTGCTCTGCGGCGCGGTGGTCGTCGCGACGCTGGCCTACAACGCCCCGGTGCGCAGCGTCGTGATCGGGTCGCGCGTCGGGGTGACCTCCCTCGCGGTGCTCAGCGTGCTCGCGGTGTGCCTGTTCGCGTGGCTCGAGCCCGCGGGGCGACGGCCCTTCTGGAGCCCCTTCGCCGTCCCGCCGCCGGGGCGCACCGCCAACGGGTGGCTGCCGAGAACCTCCGAGCGGAGGTTCCTGCTGGGGCTGGCGAGCTCGCTGGGCGCGGCGCTGGTGCTGCTGCTGGCCGCGGCGCTGCTCCTCGGGTTCATGAGCCCGGAGTTTCGCAGCCCGGTGACCGTGGTCGCAGGCCTCGGGGTGTTCTTCCTCGCGGCCCACGCCGTCGACGTCTGGGACTACTTCGACCCTCGCCCGGTGCGCGTCTTCGGAGCCCTGATCGCCGCGGCGATCGTCTGGGTCTCGCTCGGCTACACCCCCGACGAGCCCTGGGACGTGCGCCCGCTCCCCGCCGCTCCCGCCCACTGGATCCGCTCGTCGCAGTGGCCCCGCGAGGGCGAAGGTCCGGTGGTGCTGCTGGCGCTCTCCGGGGGCGGCTCTCGCGCGGCCATCTTCGGCAGCGCGGCCCTCGCCACGCTCGACCGCGAGGTGCCGGACATCGCGCGAAACATCCAGGCGATCAGCGCCGTCTCCGGCGGGAGCCTCGCCACCGCGGGCTACCTCGCGACGCGCATGGGCCGCGTCGATGCGCGCGGATACGACGCGGCGATGAGCGCGGACTTCGTCTGGCCGCTGCTGCGGGCGGCCTTCACCCCGGAGCTTCGCGCGCAGGCCGTGGTGTCGAGCTGGAACGACCTGCTGCACGTCGGCGACGTCTCCCTCGACAGCCTCGCGCAGCGCTGGAACGACCGGACGCTACCGATGCTCCCGGTGCCGATCCTGAACGCGACGGACATGAGCGGCCACGGGGTGACGATGAGCCCCTTCGAGCCCGCGGCCTTCGCCGCGGACGACCGCGCCGCCTGCAAGGAGGACCAGCGCTCCGAGGCCGCGTGGGTGTGCGACCGCGACGAGTCCCACGCCATTCAAGACCTGCTCCCCGGCGTCGATGTCCCGCTGCTCTCCGCGGTGCGGGCGTCGGCGAACTTCCCGCTGGCCTTCCCGCTGATTCCGGTGCGCTCGCCGGGTCCCATCCCAGGCCACGCGCAGATCGGCGACCCCACGCGCACCCGGCTCACCGACGGCGGCGTGCGCATCAACTCCGGCGTCGACCCGCTCTACTACCTCATGCTCTCCCACCGCGAGGCCATCCGCCGTCGCGGCGCGGTGCTGGTGGTCGTCGACGCGATGGCCGCGAGCCGCTCGGGCGCGGTGCCGGGCGAGTGGGAGATCCTCGCCACGCTGCGCCGCTCGTCGGTGAGCAACGTGCAGCGCCTCCACCGGATGATGGTCACTCGCCTCGCCGCGGAGTTCGGCGGCCGCTTCGGGTGCGTGCGCGTCGACGCCGAGCCCTCGTCCCTCTCGGGCGTGCCGACGTCCTGGTACGTCGACGCCCAGGAGCGGCGCACCGTTCGCGGCCACTTCCAGAGCGACCGCTGGACCGCGCAGCGCAACTCCCTCCGGTGGACCTTCGACGCCGTCGGGGCGGCGGCCCCGGAGGCGGACCCGGCGCTGGTCGAGGGCTGCCTCGCGCGCCCGTCGCTCCAGTAGCCGCCCGGCGATTGAGCGCTGAAAAGTTCCGCTCCGACGACCGCGCCTCCTACCCTGCGACGCGATGGACGCCCTCCGCACGCGGCTCACCCTCGGGCTGCCGCTCCTGCTGCTGCTCGTGACCGTGATCGGCGTGCCGACGATGATCTTCGGCCCCAACGGCCTGCCCCGTCACCGCAGGCTGCGGGCGCAGCTCTCCGCGCAGCTCGAGGAGAACCACCGCCTCGCGAGCGACCTGCTCCGGCTGCGCACCGAGCTCGAGGCCTTCCAGCAGGACCCCCGCGCCAGGGAGCGTGCCGTCCGCGAGGAGCTCGGCTGGGTGCGCCGCGACGAGATCGTGGTGGAGATCCCCGCCCGCGTCGGCCGCGCCCTCTGAGGAGAACTCCGCGGCTTTCTTGCGACCGCCCTCCCCGGGCTGCTAACCGCCTCGCCGGGAGGCTGCGCGTCGCTTGAACCTGGTCGTGCTGTTCGGATCGATTCGACGCGGCGCGCGGTTCATCGCCGCGCCCGCGGTCACCCTGGCGGTGGCCGCGCGAATCGCCGACGGCGGCCTTCGCTCGCACGCGCTCCAGACCCTCGACGGCGTCCTCGTCGGCGCCGGGGTGGTGGGCCTCGCGTTCCGGCTGATCCCCTCCCGGCGAGGGCCGGCCGACGGCGAGCACCCTCCGCTCGACCTCGGCGCGGCCACGGTCTTCCTCGCGCTCGGATACGCGCTCACCTCCGCCCTCGGAGGCCTCTCGGGCCCGCTCTCCGCCCTCCCGCTGCTGGTGCTCGCGGCGGTGGTCGCGCTCGGCGACCCGCGGCGCACCTGGGTCGTCGCCGGCTGCGCGGTGCTGCTCGAGGTCGCGCTCCACCGCGCCGCGCACCCGACCCTCGACGCGCTCTCCCTCGGCCTGCGGCTCGCGGTGGTGCTCGGCAGCGCGGCGCTGCACTTCACCCTCACCCGCGCGGAGGTCGCCCGCGTCCGGGCCCACGCCCGCACCATGCTCCACGACGAGCGGCGCCGTCAGCGAGACTCCGCCCGCTCGCTCCGGCTCGGGGCCACGGCCTCGCAGGCGACCGCTCGCCCACGCTCGAGCGACGACGCCCGCAACCGCGGGAGCCTGGAGGAGATCCACGCCTCGCTGGTGGGCCTGCTCAACCTCACCCGACGCACGATGCAGCTCCGCACCTGCGCCCTCCTCTGGGTCGACGCCAAGGCCCAGAACCTCCGGCTGGTCGAGGCCGCCTCCGACGACGCGATCCAGACCGAGCTCATCCCCGCCGGGGCCGGAGCGCTCGGGGCCGTGATGCAGCTCGGCCGCCCGGTGGCGCTCGCGGCCCTGCGCCCCGACTACGCGGGCCTGCCGTACTACCCCACGCCCTCGGGCGTGCGCTGCTTCGCGGGCGTGCCGGTGATCGACGACGACGCGGTGCGAGGCGTGCTCGCGGCCGACCGCGACGACGACCGCCCCTTCACCGCCGAGGAGCAGGCGACGCTGGAGAGCGTGGCCCTGCAGGCGCGGCGGCTCATCAACAACGAGCGCGTCTTCGCCCGCCTCGAGCGCATCAAGAACGACATGACCGCGCTCTTCGAGGCCTCTCGCTCCCTCGGCGAGGCCATGACCGAGGACCAGTGCCTCGCCGCCCTCACCAGCGCCGCCGCGGCGATCGTCGCGCACGACCTGCTGGTGTTCACGGCCTACGACCCGCACTCCGGCAAGCACCGGGTGCGGCACGTCGCGGGCGACGGCCCCGCCGGGCTCGCCGCGACGGAGTTCGCGGACAACGGCGGCCTCGTCGCAGCGGCGGTGCGCGCCCGGGTGGCGCTCCCCTACCGGGGACAGCTCGACCCGAAGACCCAGTTCGTGTTCACCCGGGGGCTGGCGCTGAAGTCCGTGGCCTCGGTGCTCGTGCTCCCGCTGGTGGCGCGCGACAAGGCCCTCGGCACCCTCACCCTCTGCGCGCAGCGCAAGGGCGCCTTCCCCGACGCGATCCGCCAGCTCCTCGGGGTGCTCGCCTCGCACGCCTCGGTGACCCTCGCCAACGCCGCGGCGGTGCGGCGCCTCGAGGAGATGGCCACCACCGACCCGATGACCGGCCACCTCAACAAGCGCGCCCTGGAGACGGAGTTCGAGCAGCGGCTCCGGTCGGCGGCCCGCTTCGGCCGCACGCTCGGGCTCATCGTGCTCGACATCGACAAGTTCAAGACCGTCAACGACACCTACGGCCACGCCTTCGGCGACGTCGTCATCAAGGGCCTCGGCGCCGTGCTCGCCCGCTGCCGCCGGGAGACCGACGTGATCGCGCGCTTCGGCGGCGAGGAGTTCGTCGTGGTGTGCGAGCAGACCGACGGCGCCGGCACCTTCCTCCTCGCCGAGCGCATCCGCGAAGAGCTGCAGCGCCAGGTCTTCCAGAGCGAGCACGGCCCGGTGAAGGTCACCTGCTCGCTCGGCGTGTCGGCCTTCCCGGGCGACGGCGACAGCCGCGCGGTGCTCTTCGAGCGCGCCGACCAGGCCCTCTACGCGGCCAAGCACAACGGCCGCAACCAGACCCGTTCCGCGTCCCCGACGGAGGCCCCGAGCGACGCCGCGAGGCGCAGCCCCGTCAGCGCGAGGCGAGCCCCCAAGGCGCAGACGCCCAAGATCGCCAAGAGCGCCTGAGCGTCGACCGCTGCGGCGGTCTGATGCCTACACCGCACTACACCGACAGGTCGTTGCCTCCAGCTTCGCGACTCACCTAACGTCGAACGCACGCGGCGCGGCGTTCTGCTCAGGGCGCGCAGCAACGCTCGCGTGAAGAGGTCAGCGATGAATCAAGGTCAAGGAAGGTTCGGACCGTTCGCACTGTTGTGCGTGGCGGCTCTCGTGGGCGGGGGCTGTCTCGGCGCCTCGGTGGTGGGAGGCCCGGAGGACGGCGCCGTCGGCCGCGACGGCGCGACGGACGTCGCCGGCGACGGGGCCTTCGACGCACCGCAAGCGCTCGACGGCGCGGGCGACTCGGGGGCCGCGGGCGACTCGGGGGGCGCGGGCGACAGCGTGACGACGCCAGACGCCGCGGTCGACGGAGCGATCGCCGCCGACGCCTCGGACGCGGCGCCCACGTGCACCACCAACGCGCAGTGCTCGGACAACGAGTTCGGCCAGAACGTCTGCGACACCACGACCGGGCGCTGCGTCCGGTGCACCGCGACGGACGACCGCTGCGCCGTGGGCGAGTACTGCAACCCCGCCTCGAACACCTGCGTGCGCGGCTGTCGCAGCGACGACGCCTGCCGCGGCGCGGTGGACGGCGGGGTGGCGGACGGAGGCTTCGTCTCCGGCGGCCGCTGCAACCCGACCACCCGCACCTGCGTCGACTGCGTCACCGACGACCAGTGCGCGACGGGCCAGCGCTGCGTCGGCAGCGTGTGCGTGACGGGCTGCACGGACTCCTCGCGCTGCGGCATGGGCGAAGCCTGCTGCGGCGGCGGCTGCGTCGACACGCAGGCCAACACCGCCAACTGCGGGATGTGCGGGACGACCTGCACCACGCCCAACGGCGCGCCGCGCTGCGAGATGGGCACCTGCCGCATCGCCGAGTGCACCGGCGCCTTCCGCGACTGCGACAGCACCGTGGCCAACGGCTGCGAGACCAACACCCTCTCGGACCTCAACAACTGCGGTAGCTGCGGGCGCGTCTGCCCGACGCCGGCCAACGCGAGCCCGAGCTGCGCCGCGGGGGCCTGCGGGTTCACCTGCCTCGCGGGCTTCGCGGACTGCGACGGCGTGGCGGAGAACGGCTGCGAGGTCGACCTGCGCACCGACCGCACCCACTGCGGCCGGTGCATGAACACCTGCTCGCCGTCGAGCGGCACCGGCGCCTGCGCGATGGGCGCGTGCATCGTCACGGCGTGCGACGAGGGCTTCGGCGACTGCGACGGCATGGCCTCCAACGGCTGCGAGGTCGACGTCCGCGCGAGCACCTCGCACTGCGGCACCTGCGGAACCATGTGCCCGGTGCCCACCAACGGGTCGGCCACCTGCATGATGGGCCGCTGCGGCGCCTCGTGCGCCGAGGGCTTCGCGGACTGCGACGGCATGGCCGCCAACGGCTGCGAGGTCGACACCCGCACGGACAACACGCACTGCGGCGCCTGCGGCCGGCCCTGCGTGATCCCCAACGGCACCCCGAGCTGCACCGCCGGGGCGTGCCGCGTGGGGATGTGCAACGAGGGCTTCGCGGACTGCGACGGGATGCCCGAGAACGGCTGCGAGGTCGACACCCGCACCACCTCGACGCACTGCGGGCGCTGCAACAACGCGTGCGCCGTCGCGGGCGGCTCCGCGGCCTGCACCGCAGGCTCCTGCGTGGTCGGCGGCTGCGCCACCGGGCGCGCCGACTGCGACATGAACACCGACAACGGCTGCGAGGTCGACACGCAGACCAGCCCCACCAACTGCGGCGCCTGCGGGCGCACCTGCGTGATCCCCAACGCCACCGCGGCGTGCCGCGGCGGAGCGTGCGTCGTCGGCGTGTGCAACGCGGGCTTCGGGGACTGCGACGGCGACCCCACCAACGGCTGCGAGACCGACCTTCGCACCAACACCAACAACTGCGGCGCGTGCGGCAGCGTGTGCTTCGCCGCCAACGGCGTCGCGGCCTGCGTCGCGGGCGCCTGCAGGCTCGACCGCTGCAACCCCGGCTTCGCCGACTGCAACAACTTCTACAGCGACGGCTGCGAGATCGCGACGATCAGCGACGTCAACAACTGCGGCCGCTGCACCAACGCCTGCCCGACCCCGCCCTCCGGGTCGCGGGTCTGCGTGGCGGGCGTCTGCGCGATCGGCACCTGCGCCGCGGGATCGGGTGACTGCGACGGCAACCCCCTCAACGGCTGCGAGGTGAACACCGGCACCAGCGTGCAGCACTGCGGCGGCTGCGGCCGCACCTGCGCGGCGCGGGCGAACGCGTCGGTGTTCTGCTCCTCCGGCGCGTGCGGCTTCACCTGCAACCCGGGCTTCGCGGACTGCGACGGCAACCCCCTCAACGGCTGCGAGGTCGACACCCGGACCAACACCGGGAGCTGCGGCCGCTGCGGCAACGTCTGCTCGGCGGCCAACGGGACGTCCACCTGCGTGGCGGGCGTGTGCGGCATCGGCGCGTGCAACGCGGGCTTCGCCAACTGCGACGGCCTGGCCTCCAACGGCTGCGAGGTCGACACCCGATCGAGCGCGGCCAACTGCGGCGCGTGCGGCCGCGTGTGTACGGCCCCGACCGGAGGCAGCGTGACCTGCAGCGGGAGCGCCTGCGTGCAGGCGTGCCCGGCGGGTCAGACCAACTGCGGCGGGGTGTGCCGGGCGACCGGCGCGGCCTGCGCCTCCGCGGGCACCGGCGGCTGCGCCCAGGCGGGCACCATCATCTGCTCGGGGACGACCACCGTCTGCTCGGCGGTGCCGCGCACCTCGGGGACCTGCTCGTCGCCCGTGGGCGGAGCCTGCGGCGCGGGAGGCGTGTGCGCCTGCCCGGCGGGTCAGACCAACTGCGGCGGCACCTGCCGCGCGCTCACCAGCGACACGAACAACTGCGGCGGCTGCGGCATCGTGTGCTCGGCCCCGATCGGCGGCGGCGTGACCTGCAGCGCGGGCGCCTGCGTGCCGACCTGCCCGGCGGGACAGACCAACTGCGGCGGCACCTGCCGCGCGACGGGAGGGGCTTGCTCCTCCGCGGGCACCGGCGGCTGCGCCCAGGCGGGCACCATCATCTGCTCGGGGACGACCACCGTCTGCTCGGCGGTGCCGCGCACCTCGGGGACCTGCGCCACGCCCGCGGGCGGCTCGTGCGACCTGTCGGGCAACTGCGTGTGCCCGTCGGGCCAGTCCAACTGCTCGGGCACCTGCCGCAACCTGACCAGCGACAACGGCAACTGCGGCGCCTGTGGCCGCGCGTGCACCGCCACGCAGGCCTGCGTGAGCGGCGTCTGCGTCGGCCAGGGGTCGCTGCGCTTCACCCTGACCTGGACCACCAACGGCGACATGGATCTCCACGTGAGGCCGCCGTGCGGGACGGAGATCTACTACGGCAGCCGCTCGGCCTGCGGCGGCACGCTCGACCGTGACGACACCAGCACCCGCGGCCCCGAGAACATCTACTGGAACGCCTCGTACACCCCGGGCCGCTACTACGTGTGCCCGGAGGCGTACACGGGCGCGGTGGCCGGTACGACCTGGACCCTCGTCGTGGTCCGCAACGGCATCGAGGTCGCCCGCCGCTCCGGGGTTCGCGGTCGCACCGACGGCAACATCGCCTGCACGGCGTCCTTCCCCGGCGTGGTCGTCCTCGACCTCTGATCGCGCCCGACCGGTCGCGGCACCGGGGATCCCGATGATCCCCGGTCGCCGCTCCCTCCCTCCCCTGTAAAGCCCTGCCCTGCCCCGACCCGACCGAAGGCCGCTCCGCGCCGATCAGTTCGGCGTGAAGCGGATGCGCGTGGTGCCCGAGACGGTGCCCGTCCAGGTCGATGCGCGGAGCGGCAGGTGGAAGTCCTGCAGCCCGACGCTCACGTTGGTCTGCGCGATCATCGGCGCCGAGTCGGGACCGAAGAAGGGGGCGCTGTAGACCATGTCGAGCGTGCCGCTGCCCTCGTACGCGATGAGCTCGTACGAGAAGCTGCTCGGCGAGAGCTGCGTGGAGGCGTCGGGCGTGCTGAGGAAGAGCGTCGCCGCGTTGCTCTGCACCACGAAGCGTCGGTTCGGGGCCGTGCCGAGCGTCGCGATGCAGACCCCGCGAGAGCCCTGCACCAGGTCGACGCCGAACACATAGGCCGCCGGGTAGGGCGTCCCGTCGCGGGGCAGCGAACCGAAGTGCCGGTACGGGGTCACGCTCGGGATCGCCGAGATGTTGGCGTAGTAGTCCCCGAAGCCGACCCAGCCGTTGCTGCTCACGAAGTACGTGAAGTTGGTGCTCCCCCAGAACTCCACCGGGAAGGGCAGCGCCCCGCGCACCAGCTGATCGTCCTGGCCGACGAGCACCTGAATCGCTCCCGGCGCGACGCAGGCGTCGACCCAGGTGACGGTGCCCGGCGAGGCGGCGACGCTGTACCCCGCGAAGGCGGCGACGGTGCACCGCCCGGCCTCGCACGTGCGCCCCGCCACGCAGGCGTTTCCGCACGCGCCGCAGTGCAGCGGGTTCGCCACGGGGATGGTCTCGCAGCCGTTGGTGGGGTCGAAGTCGCAGTTGGCGAAGTTGGGCGTGCACGAGGCGACGTTGCACCCGCCCGCGACGCAGACGCCGACCGCGTTGGCCGGCGCGCAGACCCGACCGCAGGCTCCGCAGTCGGAGACGCTGCTGCGGGTGTCGACCTCGCAGCCGTTGGAGGCCACGCCGTCGCAGTCCGCGAAGCCCGCCAGGCAGCTCCCGACGGCGCAGGCGCCCGAGCGGCACACCCCGACCGCGTTGAACAGCGTGCACCCCGCGCCGCAGCGGCCGCAGTGGGTCGAGCTGGTGCCGGTGTTCACCTCGCAGCCGTTGGAGGCCACGCCGTCGCAGTCCGCGAAGCCCGCGAGGCAGGTGAACCCGCAGGCTCCCGCGGCGCAGGTGGCGGCGGCGTTCGCCCTCGCCGGGCAGGCCGCGCCGCAGCGGCCGCAGTGCTGCACGCTGGTGACGGTGTTCACCTCGCAGCCGTTGACCGCGCTGCCGTCGCAGTTGCCCATCCCCGACGTGCAGGCGCCGATGGAGCACACGCCCGCCGCGCAGGAGGCCGCCGCGTTGGGGAAGGCGCAGCTCCGGCCGCACGCGCCGCAGTGCGAGAGCGAGGCGTTGAGGTCGGTCTCGCAGCCGTTGGCGGCCATCCCGTCGCAGTTGTCGAAGCCCGCCTCGCAGCGGCCGATGGCGCAGGTCCCCGAGGCGCAGATCGCGGTCGCCCTCGGGAAGGAGCAGGCCACGCCGCACATCCGGCAGTTGGTCGCGTCGCTCTGGAGGTCGACCTCGCAGCCGTTGGCGGTGTTGCCGTCGCAGTCGCCGCGGCCGGTGGCGCAGGCGGTGCGGGTGCACACCCCGCCGACGCAGGCCCCGACGCCTCCGGTGAAGCTGCACGCGTTGCCGCAGCGGCCGCAGTGGGAGAGCGTGGTGGAGAGGGCGGTCTCGCAGCCGTTGGAGGGGTCGCCGTCGCAGTCGCCGAAGCCGGTCGCGCAGGCGTAGCTGCACGCGCCCTCCGCGCACGAGGCCGTCGCGTTGGCGCGCGCCGAGCACGCCGCGCCGCACGCTCCGCAGTGGGCCACGGCGGTGCGGGTGTTGGTCTCGCAGCCGGTGGTCGGGTCGCCGTCGCAGTCGCCGAAGGGCTCGTTGCAGCGACCCACGCCGCACCGGCCCCCGGAGCACGCGGGGACGCCGTTGAGGGTGCTGCAGAGCGATCCGCAGGCGCCGCAGTGGGTGGCGTCTGCCGCCGTGTCGACGCAGCCGCCGCCGCAGCACGACCGGCCCTCCGGGCAGCCGCGGGTGGCGTCGCAGCCCGGCACGCAGGCCCGGTCGACGCAGCGCGCGCCGATGGGGCAGTGCTCGTTGGCGAGGCACTGCACGCACGTGTGGCTCGTCAGGTCGCAGCGCCCGACGCCGGCGCCCGCGTCGATCGCGCCGCCGTCCGTGGGCGCGACCGCGCAGCCCTGGTCGCTGTTGCACCCCGTCGCGCAGGTGTTGTCCGGGGCGCAGTAGCGGCCGGCGCCGCAGGTGTCGCGCGAGGGGACGCACGCGACGCAGCGCCCGGTGCTCGACTCGCACAGCGGGCGATCGGCGGAGGCGCGGGCGCACTCGTCGTCCGAGGCGCAGCCCGAGGGAGCGTCCGGGGCGTCCATGGGACCGCCGAGGTCGGAGCCCGCGTCGACCGCGGCGCCGGGGGTGTACCGGTCCCAGTCCCAGCTACAGCCCAGGGTGCAGAGCGACGCGATGGCCACCGCGCGTTGGAAGACTCGATGGCCCATCAGAACGAACCTCCCACGCTGACGCTGCGCGATCCTACGGACACGGTGACCGGCGGAGGCTCCGAGGGCCTACCGAGGACGAAGAGCGTGACCGCGGCGGCGGCGCCCGCGATGCCGACGCCGAGCGAGATGTTGGTGAGCGTCTGGAAGGTGCGGCCCTCGTCGACCTCGGACTGGGAGACCGAGGTGCAGCCGCCGACGCAGCGCGCGCCGAGGTCGTCGTAGCGGCCGTTGGCCAGCGCGTAGAAGGCCGCGAAGCCCACGAAGCCCGCGGCGCCCACGCCCACGCCGATCCACGCGAGCGAGCGGCTCGGACCCCTCGCGCGGGGCGCCATCGGCCGGGCGGGGACGACGGGCCTGCGGAGGGCACCGACCTCGGTGTAGCCCTCGGCGGCGGCGCGGCGGCGCAGCACCACGCCCACGGTCGCCTCGCGTCCCGCGGCCACCTCGGTGTGCCGCTCTTCGGGCTCGAAGCCCGCGGCCTCGATGGTGATGGTCACCGGGCCGGGCATCACGGGGATCGCGATGCCCAGCGCCGCCACCGGCACCGGCCGCTGGTTGACCCGGATGGACGCGCCCTCCGGGGCGTCGGGGATCGTCAGCGTCAGCCGGCCCACCCGGGGCTCCACCTGCAGGAGCTCCGCCTGGGCGGCGTCGCGCGTCTGCACGTAGCGGGGGTCGAGCCGCGCGCGGTCACCGGCCTCGCGCATCGCCCGCTCGAACTCCGGCACGGACTCATCGAGGCGCCCGAGCTCCCGCAGGCAGCGGGCGAGGTAGAGCCGGGTGTTGGGCGAGCCGTAGAGCTCGATCGAGGCGCGAAACTCTACGAGGGCTTGAGGGAATTCCCTCGCGTCGTAGAGGGCGGTGCCTCGGGTGAAGCGCTGCTGGGCGAAGGCGGTGTTGTCCTGCGCCGATGCGACGGCGGGGACGCAGGCACCGACGAGGGCTGCGAATGCGAGGGTGGTGATGCGCATGGGTCAGATCGATCCGGGTCGGAATTCGCCGGCGGGCTGCGGCGTGCTCGGAGGCGTGGCGGCGGAGCCTCCCTGCGGCTCCCTCGCTCGATGGCCCCCGGGGCGGCCCGAAGGGCGGGCGACCGGGCGGGCGACCGGGCGAGCGACGGCCACGGGCTCGGACTCCGGGGGCGCGGCCACGGGCGCGGCGGTAGGAGGCTCGGTCGGCGCGGCGACGGGCGCGGCGGGAGGAGGCTCCGGGGGCGCGGCGACGGGCGGCGGCGCGACGTGGGCGACGCGGGAGGGCGGGGAGCGATCGGTGGTGCGCTTCGAGCGCATGGCGAAGCCCGCGAGCAGGATCACCAGCAGCAGCGGCACCGCCACGAGCAGGGCCCTCCTCGCGCGCGACGGGCCCTCGGGGGGGACCTCGGGCTCCTCGTCGAGGGGCACCGCCTCGGGCGCCGGCAGCGGAGGGGGGAGCGAGGAGCCGAGGGTGAGCGAGAGGTCGGTGCGGGCGAAGCGCACCGCGGAGGGGTTGGTCATCTCGGCGAGCACGAGCGCCTCGCCCTCGCCGATGCGCTTCACGAGGTCGCGGCGCGCGGAGAGCGAGGCCCCGAGGAGGTCTTGCACCAGGGCGCTGACCGCGCGGGTGTTGGCGACCTTGATGGGCAGCTCCTCGAGCGCCTCGGCGAAGGCCGCGGCGGTGGGGAAGCGCCGCTCCGGGTCGCGGTCGATGGCCTTCATCACCACGGCGTCGAAGGCCGGGTCGAGGTCGGTGACGATCTCCGACGGACGGGGGACCTCGGCCTTGACCACCTGCTGCACGGTGTCGACGTCGGTCTCGCCCCGGAAGAGCCGCTTGCCCGTGAGGGTCTCCCAGAGCACCACGCCGGCGGCGTAGATGTCGCTGCGCCGGGTGACCGTCTCGCCCGCGAGCTGCTCCGGGGCCATGTACGCGAGCTTGCCCTTGATCTGCTGGAGCCCGGTGTCGGTGACGCGGGCCTCGGTCTTGGCGATGCCGAAGTCGGTGATGCGGGCGACGCCGTCGACGCCCACCAGGACGTTCTGCGGCGACACGTCGCGGTGCACGACGGAGAGCTCGGCGCCGTCGCTGCCGGCGAGCTCGTGCGCCGCGTGGAGGCCGGAGAGCAGGTCGATGAAGATGCGCGCGGCGATGGGCGGAGGGATGCGCCGGCCGCGCTTGACGGCGGCCTTGATGAGCCCGGAGAGCCGGTCGCCCTCGATGTACTCCATCACCAGGAAGAGGCGGCCGTCGTCGTCGCCGACGTCGAGGGTGCTCACCACGTTGGGGTGGTGGATCTTCGCCGCGAGCCTCGCCTCGTCGAGGAACATCTCCGCGAACTCCTCGTCGACCCGCAGGTGGGGGTGGCAGACCTTCACCGCCACCACCCGCTCGAAGCCCGCGACCCCCTTGGCCCGCCCGAGGAACACCGAAGCCATGCCGCCGCTGGCGATCTCCGTGAGGAGCTCGTATCGCCCGAGCACACGCCCGCCCGAGGAGGCTTCTCCGTTCGGTGGTTCTTGATTGTCGGCGCCTGACGCCATTGGCCTGGTGATTGTGCGTGCAGCGAAAGCGCCGTCGCAAGCTCCCGTGTGCGCCTTCTACACGTCTCCGCCCTCGTCGCCCACCCCGAGGCTCTCTTCCACCTGCTCTCCGAAGCGCTCGACCAGCCTCGCCCGGAACCTCGCCCTGAGCCCGTTGGCGAGCTGCCCGAGGCGCTGCTTGGTCAGCCCGAAGCGCGCCGCGATCTCCGACAAAGGCCGTGGATCTTCGCTCCTCAGGTGCTCCTCCCAGAGGGCCCGCTCCCTCGGGTCGGTGAGCTCCCGGCCGAAGCCGTCGGCCAGCTCCCGGAGCGCCGCCAGCGCCTCGTGGCCCGCCGCGGCGTTCTCCGGGTCTCGCTCCCTGGCCGCCACGTCGAGCCCTCTGGCCCCGCCGCCCGGGGAGGGCGCGTCGAGGGAAAGCTCCCCCCCTTCGAGCGAGGCCGAGACCTCGCGCACGTCGGACTCCTCGACCCCGAGGTTGGAGGCGAGCTGCTTCGGGGTGGGGTCGATGCCCGCGGTCAGCAGCCGCTGGCGCTCCCGCTCGAGCTGGAAGAAGAGCTTGCGCCCCGCGCGGGTGTTGCCCGTGTGCACCAGCCGGAAGTTCGTGAGCAGAAACCGCAGCACGAAGGCGCGTATCCAGTAGGCCGCGTAGGTGCCGAAGCGGGCTCCCTGGCTGGGCTCCCACCGGCGGGCCGCCTCGACGAGCCCGGTGGAGCCCTCCTGGATGAGGTCGAGCGCGTTGGTCCACTGCCGTCGAAACTCGAAGGCGATGTGCACCACGAGGCGGAGGTTGTGCACCACCAGCCGGCGCATGGCGTCGGGGTCGCCCTCGTCGCGGGCGCGCCGCCCGAGGGCCCGCTCGTCCTCCTCGCTGAGCAGGGGGTAGCGTCGGATCTCCTCCAGGAAGCGCCCCAGCGCGTCTCGGGGACCCGTCGTGACGAGGGCCCGCTCGGCCTCCGTGGGCGCGCGGACGATCTCGTGCCCCAGCACCTCGGCGTCGAGCACCTCGCCGACCAGGGCGTCGTCATCACTGTCGTGGGGAGGGTCGTGCTCATCGTCGTCCGGCGCGTTCACTGCGCGCGGTGGATAAGCACGACCTCGGAGGGAGGGAAGATCCCGGCGCCAGGGCGCCGTCAGGCCTAGTAGCGGTAGTGGTTGGGCTTGAAGGGCCCGGCGACCGGGACGCCGAGGTACTCCGCCTGCGACCCGCTGAGGGTCGAGAGCTCGACGCCGAGCTTGGCGAGGTGCAGCGAGGCGACCTTCTCGTCGAGGTGCTTCGGCAGCACGTGCACGCCGAGCGGGTAGTTCTGCGGCTCGTTCCAGATGGCGAGCTGGGCGAGGCACTGGTTGGTGAACGAGGTCGACATCACGAAGGACGGGTGACCCTTGGCGCAGCCCAGGTTCATCAGGCGCCCGGAGGCGAGCACCGTGAGGCGCTTGCCGTTGGGGAAGATGTACTGGTCGAGCTGCGGCTTGATGTTGTCCTTCTTGATCTCGGGGTTCTTCTCCAGGTAGGCGACCTGGATCTCCGAGTCGAAGTGGCCGATGTTGGCGAGGATGGCGCTGTCCTTCATCCGCACCATGTGCTCGCCGGTGATGACGTCGCTGCAGCCGGTGGCGGTGATGAAGATGTCGGCGTACTCGACGACGGTCTCCAGACGGCGCACCTCGTAGCCCTCCATCGCGGCCTGGAGCGCGCAGATGGGGTCGATCTCGGTGATGATCACCCGGGCGCCCATGCCGCGGAGCGACTGCGCGCAGCCCTTGCCCACGTCGCCGTAGCCGCAGACGACCGCGACCTTGCCGGCCACCATCACGTCGGTGGAGCGCTTGAGGCCGTCGAGCAGCGACTCGCGGCAGCCGTAGAGGTTGTCGAACTTCGACTTGGTGACCGAGTCGTTGACGTTGATCGCCGGCACCTTGAGCGTGCCCTTGCGGAACATCTCGTACAGGCGGTGCACGCCCGTGGTGGTCTCCTCGGTGATGCCGCGGATCGGGTCAGCGCCCTCGAAGAGCTGCGGGTACTTGTTGTGCACCAGCACCGTGAGGTCGCCGCCGTCGTCGAGGATCATGTTCGGCCCCTTGCCGCCCTCGAACGCGTAGATCTGCTGCTCGAGGCACCAGTCGTACTCGGCCTCGGTCTCGCCCTTCCAGGCGAAGACCGGCACGCCGGTGACGGCGATCGCCGCGGCGGCCTCGTCCTGCGTCGAGAAGATGTTGCAGCTCGTCCAGGTGACCTCGGCGCCGAGCGCGGTCAGCGTCTCGATGAGCACCGCGGTCTCGATGGTCATGTGCAGGCAGCCCGCGATGCGCGCGCCCTTGAGCGCCTTCGACGGACCGAACTCCGCCCGCACGGCCATGAGCCCGGGCATCTCCTTCTCGGCCATGCGGATGGCCTTCCGGCCGTGCTCCGCCATGGTGATGTCCTTGACCTTGAACTTGCCGGCCTTCTCGTTGTTGCTCATCGTCGTTTCTCCTTCTTCGCCGCGCTCGCGGCGCCCTTCGTCGTCGATCGATCGTCCCCCGCCACCCTCGCGCTCAGCAGCGTCCACGGCACCGCGCGGTCGGGCCCGTTGCCCCGCCACGCCGCCGGAACCTCCACCACCGTCGCGTGCTCCAGGCCCGCCTCGCGGGCGAAGCGCCGCAGCTCATCGGCCTCGAAGCCCAGCCACAGGTCGGCCTGCTGCGCCCGCAGCGCCTCGTCCTCGTGGGGCCCGTAGTCGAGCACCATCACCGCGCCGCCCGGGGCCGCCAGCGCCGCGATGCGACGGAGCGTGTCCGCCGGCCTCGGCGCGTGGTGCAGCACCCTCGACGCGAACACCACGTCCGCCCCCGCGTGCCCGAGGCGCTTCAGCGCCCGCTTCACCTCCGGCCCGTCGACCTCGCCCTCGACGAGCTCGACGTTGCCGAAGCCCCGCTGCGACACGCGCTCGGCGCACATCGCGAGCTGCGCCCCCGCCCGGTCGATGGCCAGCACCCGGTGAAACACCGGCGCCAGGATCTCCAGCAGCCGACCGTCGCCGGTGCCCACGTCCACCGCCAGCGCCCGGCGCTCGATGAGCGGAGCCAGCGCCAGGAGGTAGGCCGCGAGCTCCGGCGGAGGCCCCACGGTCACCGCGCCCTTCGTCGAGCGCGCGAAGAACTCCCTCGTCGAGCGCTCCCTCGCCCCCACCACGTCGGCCACCCTCGCCAGGCTGCCGTCCTTGTCGCAGAGCGAGCGGCCTGTGCGCAGCGCGTCTTCCACCACCGGGTCGATGGGGCCGTCGGTGGCGACCCGCACCAGCGCCCAGGTGCCGTGCCGACGCACCTGCACCAGCCCCGCCTGGCGGAGCGCCGCGACGTGGCGAGACACGTTGGGCTGGAGCTCGCCGAGGAGCTCCGCGAGCTCGCCCACCGCCAGCGCGTCGACCGAGGCCAGCGCCAGCAGCCGCAGCCGCACGGGCTCGGACAGCAGCCGGTACAGCTCCCAGCGAGCCTGCGTCCCGGGGGTATTGGTGGCCAGAAGCTCCATCCGCGGATCGTTATATACGTCCATAGGAATGTCTGCAAGCGAGGGAGGCCCTGGCGATCGCCCGACCGCGGCGCGTCCGCTCTAGCGAGGGCGAAAGGTTTGCCCATAGAGTCGCGTCCGTTCGGCGCTTCCGTCGAACGAAAGGGAGTGAGCTCAGACCCATGGCAGGTGCCGCACCGACCGCCAAGCCAGCGCCGTTTCTCCGACCCCTCGACCGCCTCGACCGGGGCGTGCTGCTGGCGGAGAGCTCGCTGAGCGTCGTCATCGTCGTCTTCATGCTGTTCGCGGCGGTGTCGGAGTCCGCCTTCCGGGTGATCCAGAACTGGCCGGGCGTCGCGCGCATCGGCCTCTGCGCGGCGATCTGGCTGCTGCTGGTGGGCCTCAAGCTCTCCGGCGCGCCGACCGAGCCCGCGCCCGCCGAGGCGGTGCTCAAGCGCCTCCTCGGGAAGGACCTCCCCCGGAAGGCCGCGGTCACCCAGGCCGTGCTGTTCTTCGTCCCGGTGGCGATCGCGCTGGGCGCGCTCACCGAGTGGCTGATGCGCGCGGTGCTCCCCGTCGCCTCGGACGTGCTGCTCCACGGCACCATCTGGGCGGCCTTCCTCGGCGCGAGCTTCGCGACCCGAGGGCGCAAGCACCTCGCCATCGACGCGCTCTCCCGGCTGCTCCCCGACCGCGGCCGTCGCCTGGTCGTCGGCGTCTCCGCCACCATGGGCGCCTTCGTGGCCTTCGCGCTGGCGCAGGGCGTCTACGGCAACCTGCAGGAGGCCTCGCACCAGGTCTTCCGCACCCTGGAGGAGAACCGACGTAACGGCGTCTCCAGCCCGATCGACCAGTCCTTCGAGTTCCAGTACGTGATCCCCGCGGGCTTCCTCTTCATCGGCCTGCGGCTCCTCCTGCACGCCTTCCACGAGTTCGTCGCGGGGCTCGCCAACTACCGCGCCCCGACGCGCCACGCGCCCATCGGCGACCCGGTCGCCGCGGCCCACGAGGGCGCCGGAGAAGAGCCGAAGCTGCCCCCCGCGGTCGACCGCGCCGACGCCCCGGAGATCGGCATCTCGCTCGCGGCCCTCGCGGGCCTGGTCGCCGTCTGCGCGGGCTCGTCCATCGTCAAGCCGGTGGCCTTCCTGTGCGTCTTCGCGGCGCTCTCGCTGATCGTTCCGCTCATCAACCGCAAGCGCAGCACCGGCTCCTACGCCCCGCCCGTCTCGGACCCCTACGAGCCCGTGCAGGGCGCGCCGCAGCACTTCGTCATCGCCACGGTGCTGGTGCTCGGGATCCTCGCGGTGATGCGCTACGGCCTGGCGCCCAACATCGCCTCGATCCCGCTCACCGTGGGCATCGCGTTCTTCGCCGTGATGGCCCTGCTCGGGGCGCCGCTCTTCAGCTTCCTCGGCGGCATGGGGCTCTTCCTCTTCGTGAAGTTCTTCCTGATGGACCCCGACGTGAGCCGCCACGCCAACGCGTTCGGCAACTCCGTCGAGGACATCCTGGGCAACCACTTCGCCCGCATGAGCGTGCTGGCGACGATCCCGCTCTTCACCCTCGCGGGCTACATCATGTCCGAGTCGCGCATGCCCCAGCGGCTGGTGCGCGTCTCCCGCGCCCTGCTCGGCTGGATGCCCGGCGGCCTCGCCGTGGTGTGCGTCTTCGCCTCGGCCTTCTTCACCATCTTCTCGGGCGCCTCGGGCATCACCATCGTCGCCGTGGGCGGCCTGCTCGTCCCGGCGCTGCTCCGTGACAAGTACCCGGAGAACTTCTCCCTCGGGCTCGTCACCGCGGGCGGAGCGCTCGGCATCACCGTGCCGCCCTGCCTGCCGCTCATCGTGTACGGCATCGTCGCGGGCCTCCAGGAGCCCGCGCCGGGCCAGGAGCGCCTGGAGCTGCAGAAGTTCCTGGTGGTGGGCCTCGTGCCGGGGCTCGTCGCCATCGGCATCGTGATCGCCTACTGCGTGGTCATCGGCGTGGTCTCGAAGGTGCCGCGCTCGCGCTTCGACTGGGCCGAGGCCAGGGCCGCCCTCTGGGAGGCCAAGTGGGAGCTCATCCTGCCGGTGTTCCTTCTCACCGGTCTGGTGAAGGGGATCTTCAACCCGTCGCAGGCGGCGGCCTTCACGGCCTTCTACGTGGTCGTGATGGAGGTCTTCGTCTACCGCGACCTCACCATCAAGGACGACCTCCCCCGCATCGTCCCGGAGTCCATGGTGCTGGTGGGCGCCATCTTCGTGAAGCTCTGCGCGGCGACGGTGCTCGTCGGCTACTTCGTGCAGGCGCAGATCGCCGACCGGCTCTTCGAGTGGCTCACCTGCGGGCCGCCCGCGATGGCGTACATGCACGCCCACGCGGACTCCATCGGCACCTGCCGCGAGGCCGTGGACATCCTCGGCCAGCAGGGTCAGACCGCCGGCGGGCTCATCGACTCCAAGCTCTCCTTCCTCATCGCGCTCAACTTCTTCCTGCTGTTGATCGGGATGCTGATGGACATCTTCTCGGCCATCGTGGTCGTGGTGCCCCTCATCGCGGGCATCGCGCTGCACTTCAACATCAACCCGTACCACCTGGGCATCGTGTTCCTGATGAACCTGGAGATCGGGTACCTGATGCCGCCGATGGGGCTCAACCTCTTCATCGCGGGCTTCCGCTTCAACCGCCCGGTGCCCGACCTCTACAAGATGGTGCTGCCCTTCATCGCGCTCTTCGTCGGCGCGCTGATGATCGTGACCTACGTCCCCTCGCTCACGACCTTCGCCATCCCGCGGCCCACCGCCGCGAACGCGCCCGTCGCCGCGCCGACCCCGGGCGCCGCGACCCCGACCCCGGGAGGCCCCGCGGCGCTTCCCCCCGCGGGCAACTGCGACACCCCGGGCGATGACGAGTCCTTCGAGGACTTCATGCGACGCTGCCAGCCCGCCGAGGACAACGGCGCCGCGACCGACGCCGACGCCGCCGTGGCGCCCGCGACCGACGCCTCCGCAGCACCCGCCGACGCCGCCGTCACCGGCGGCTGAGCTCGGTCTCCCCTCCGCTTCCGCTCCTCCCCCCTACTGAACCACCACGCTCCCGCGGTACATGCCCATGCCGCAGGTGAAGGCCAGCGCGCCCGACGCGGGGACCGTCACCGGGACCTCGACGGCCTGTCCCACGGGCAGGTCGCGCTCGAGGTTGTTGAGCGCCGGGAACTTCACCTTGTCCCCGCAGTTCAGGGCGTCTACGCGGCGGAAGACCAGCGTGAGCGAGCTGCCCGCGGCGGCCCGGATCGTCGACGGGTGATAGCCCTGGTCGTCGACGCGGATCTCCACGCGGCCGTTGGCGGGCGCGGTCACCGTGGCGGGGCCCGGGGCGGGGGTCTGGGCCGGCTGCGCCTTGCAGGCCGAGAGGAGGGTCAGGAGAGCGATGGCGCCGAGGCGTTGAGCGATGGTCATGGGGATGTATGGGCTCCGTTCGAGAGGACGAGAGAGGGCCTTAGGTAGCAGAAAGCGTGGGGGCCGCCCTCGCGGCTGCTTTGGAGGCTTCAGCCGCCGACGATGAAGGCGCGCACCGCGGCGGCCTCGTCGCCCGCCGGGCGGAGGGAGATCACGTCCGCGCCGAGCTCCCAGTTGCGCTCGGTGTGCACCCGGAACTCCAGTCCCCCAGCGCCGCCCGGGTCGTCGATGGAGAACTCCAGCGTCACGTCGCGCCACCCGGCCGAAGGAAACAGCGAGGGCACCAGGTCGCGGCGGGCGAGCGTCACTCCGGGCTGGCGGAACACATCGACGTAGCCGATCTCGTCGCGCTGCGCTCCGGCCCGGCTCGCCCTCAACCGGAAGGTCACCCGGTACTGTCCCTGCGGAAGTCGGATGAAGGGACCGAAGACCATCCAGCCCGCGGGCCGGGGATCATCCGGCGAGACCACCCTCGCCCGCCCGTCGCTCGCGCTCGCGTCGCGCACCGAGCAGTTGGGAAACTCCGTCTGCTCGGTGCCCTCGACCTCGTAGCGTCGGTTGACGAAGAGCTGCCTCACGGCCTCGGGGTTGCCCTGAGGAGAGCGTCCCCGCTGGAGGGCGATCACGCCGTCCTCTACCGCCGCGGTGCCGTAGCCGTTGCGCATCAGGTGCAGCAGGGTGCTGTCGCGCTGCTCGACGGAGGCGGGCCACGCGGGGCGCTGCAGGTCGACCACCACCCACTCGGCGCGGTCGAGCCCGTTGGGGAAGAGGGCGCCCCAGGGGCGGTTGGAGAAGCGCGGACCGATCCAGGTCGACGAGCTCACCGGCACCCTCGGGGGGACGAGCGAGGCGATGCGGTCGACGGTGCGGGTGTGCGGGGTGACCGCGCGGGTGTCGGTCGCGTGGGTGCGCGAGGCCATGCTCGACGGGTGCGTCGCGACCAGCATCAGCGAGGCGACCAGCACGTAGGCGTCGACGGCGCGAGCGGCGCGGTGGGGATGGCGCGAGCGCCCGAGGAGGGCGGCGATGCCGAAGGCCGCCGCGAGGTAGACCCCGGGGTGCTGGATGGCGCTGTAGTGGTAGCGGAGCGCGACGATCTCGGGGTTGTCCGAGAGCAGGATGATGCCCAGCGGCATCAGCAGCGTGATGCGCCAGCCCGCCAGCAGGGCCATGAAGCCCACCGGGGTGAGCAGGGTGACGAAGGTGGTGAGGCGCCCCTCGGTGAAGGCCCAGAGCAGGTAGCGCACGGGCTGCCCGAGCAGGTGCCCGAGCGGCCCGCCGGGCCCCGCCAGGTGACGGAAGTTGCGGAGGAACTTGTACCCCTGCGGCTCGGCCCCGTCGCTCATGTAGACCGGCACCCCCGGGGGCGGGCCGTAGCGCTTGAGCAGCACGGCCATCGCGAGGAGGCAGTAGCCCACCGCCAGCGCCCCGAGCGCCGCGGACCAGCGCCGGTCGCGCGCGTCACCCGGGAGGGCGAAGGCCAGCAGGGCCCCGACCGCGGGGATGAACATGTCCTCCTTGACGCTGACCAGCAAGGCGATGGCGACGAAGGCCTGGCCGAAGCGGCGCCGGGAGAGCGCGAGGACGAGCCACGCGAGCGCCGGGGCCGCGAGGAGGTCCATGTGGAAGTCGTAGAGGAGGGCGGTGTGCAGCGGAGGGCTGGCGAGCATGGCGCCCGCGAGGAGCGTGGCCGTGAGGCGGCCGAGGCCGAGGTCGCGCGCGACGAGGTAGACCGGCCACGCGGCGGCGGAGACGGCGAGGGTCTGGATGATCAGCAGGCACTCGCTGGTGGGCGAGAGCGCGTAGAAGGGGACGAGCAGGAAGAGCACCGGAGAGAAGTGCTCGCCGAGGAAGCTGTACCCGACCGTCGGGGAGAACATCACCCGGCCGTGGAGGGTGTTCCAGAGGGCCTCCTTGAAGATCCCGAGGTCGACGCTGGCGGACCACACCGCGTGGTCGCGGACGATGGCCAGGGTCGAGAAGGTCACCGCGTGGGCGGCGATGATCGCGAGGACGGGCGCGTGCTCACGGAGGCTCGTGCGACCGGGGCGAGCGGCTCCCTCGGAGGGCGAGGCGAGGAAGGCCGCGACGGCCGCGGAGGCGCCGAAGCAGAGGGCGAGCAGCGCGGGGCGGCGGAGCGCGTCGTCCTGCGCGAGGACGAAGGGAGAGAGCAGCAGCGGCGCGAGGACCGAGAGCAGCCTGCGCCACGGGGAGGCGAGCGCGGGGAGGCCCTCGGGCGCGGCGCGAAGGGAGATCCAGGAGAGCACCAGCGAGAGCGCGAAGGGGGGGACGCAGGAGGCGAGGAAGCGCAGCGGCGGGTGCGCCAGGAAGGAGCCGCGGGAGAGCGCGTCCCAGAGCTGCGGAGGCGGGAGGGGCAGCCCGGAGAGGGCGACGGCCAGGGCGTAGGCGGCGGCGGCGGAGAGCGCGGCGGCGGCTCCGAGGAGCGATGGGGAGAGCGGGGATGGCGAGCGCATGAGGGAGGAGGAGCCCGGAGCGGACCCGGTCACGGATCGACGCGGACGAGCACCACGGTGATGTTGTCAGGGCCGCCGTGCTCGTTGGCGATCTGCACGAGCTCGCGGGCGCGCTCGATGAGGTCGGGGCCCTTGGCGATCACGCGGGCGATGTCGGCGTCCTTCACCACGCCGCAGAGGCCGTCGGAGCAGAGCAGGTAGGTGTCGCCGACCTGGAGCTTCTCGCGGCGCACCTCGGGCTCGACCTCGGGGCCGGTGCCGATCGCGCGGGTGATCATGTTGGAGTAGTTGCCGAGCGCGGCGCGGGCGATGGGGTCGTCGCCGGCGTACTCCTCGATGAGCGAGTGGTCGCGGGTGAGGCGCTCGAGCACGCTGTGCCGGTAGCGGTAGCAGCGCGAGTCGCCCACGTGGACGATGCCGAAGCTGTCTCCGTCGCGGATGACCGCCACGAAGGTGCTGCCCATCCCCCGGCGCTTGCGGTTGCGGGTGCCCTCCTCGATGACCCGCGTGTTGGCGAGCCGGGTCGCCTCCGCGAGGGCCACCACCCGGTCTTCACCGGGGTGCTGCTGCACGTGCTCGATGACCGTCGAGATGGCCATCGCGCTCGCGACCTCCCCCGCGAGGTGACCGCCCATCCCGTCCGCCACGATGAAGAGCCCGAGCGGCTCCTCCACCGCGTAGGAGTCCTCGTTGTGGTCACGTTCCTGTCCGACGTCCGACAGCCCTGCGGCGGCGAGCTTCATCCGGTATTCCTCGATGAGTTCCCGCGTCTTTCGCGGTCGGCGGAACCGTACGCGGGCCGCGAGCGACGGGTCAAGGCAACGTTGGCGCGCAGGAATCACCGGGTCAGGACGCAGTATTTCCCGGCCCGGCGCTCGACCCTCCAGCGGGCGAAGCTACGCGCGGCCTTCGAGTCGCAGGCGATCAGCGCGTGGGTCACCCCCCAGCGCCGCAGCACCGCGTCGGCGGCGTCGGGAGCGAGGCGCCCCGCGTCGAGGTCGAAGCCCGCGCGCAGCACCTCCGCGGGGTAGCAGTCGTTGCGCGTGTCGAAGAAGACCGACACCCGGGGCCAGGCGCGCTCGATCGCGTAGCCGGTGAAGAAGAGCGTGACGAACATCCGGGCGCCGGGGGTCGTCCCGGCCAGCAGCGACGCGACGTCCTCGTCGGCGGAGCTTGGGTCGACCCAGGCTCCATCGAGGCGGCGAGAGCGGGCGACGGACCAGCTCAGCGACGCGACCACCGCGAAGAGCGCGAGCAGCCCGCTGGTCCAGCGGAGGGAGCGGGAGGCGCGGGCGACGCGGGAGGCGCGGGCGATCCACGCCTCGACGGGGGCGGCCAGCAGGGACAGGGCGCTCAGGCCGAAGAGCTGGAGGTGGCGGTTGTGCCGCAGCGCCATCAACGCAAGGAGGCTGAGGAGGAGCGCGCGGGGGCGCCAGCGTGGATTACCGAGGAGGGTAAGAGAGAGGAGCGCGAGCGGCGCTCCGACGAGGAGCTCGAGCGGCGTGGAGACGACGCGGAGGGGCGAGCGCCAGAGGGGCCACCACTCGCGGATGCGGTCGTGCACGAGCGCGACGCTGTCGTCGGGGGCGCCGAGGAGGTAGCGGCGCACCAGGTCGTGGAGCGCGACGCCGTAGGGGTTCACGAAGGTCGCGGCGAGCGCGAGGAGCAGCGCGAGGCGGCGGGCGCGGCGGTCGCCGGTGGGCTCCATGAGCGCCGCGGTGGCGAAGACGAGCGCGAGGGGATAGCTGCCGTGGAGGTTGGTCCAGAGGAGGGTGAGGCCGGCGTAGGCGAGCGCGTGGCGGGTGGAGAAGGTCGGGTCGAAGGCCAGCGCCAGGGCGGCGAGCGCGGCGCCGAGGAGCATCCCCACCGGGCGCGGTGACTCCCAGCGCGCCCCGAAGGCGATGAACGCGAGCGCGAGCGAGGCGGCCGCGACGCCGGGGCGGGCGTCCCGGGCGGTGCGACGGAGCAGCGCGCCGACGAGCACCAGCACCGCGACGGCGCGGCCGAGCGCGAGCCCGGAGACGCCTAGCGCGCGGACGAGGCCGGCGGCCACGGCGCCGAAGAGCCACTCGTGCATGACCCACGGGTGCTCGGGGCTGGCGAAGGAGTAGCGGTTGGCGCGAGGCACCGCGCCCTCGCGGAGCAGGTCTTCCCCCGCGCGGAGGATCCACCAGATGTCGCCGTCCCAGACCGGCGCGCACCCCGCCTGCCAGGCGGCCAGGGCCACGAAGCATCCCGCGAGCGCGGCCCCGACCCTCGGGTCATCGGCGCGCTTCGCGAGGCGGGACCACGGGTTGGAGGCGTCGCTCAACTTGGGCCGAACGGTACCAGAGCGAGCGCGAGCGGTTTGCGTCCTCGCTCGGCGGCCTTCACGGTGGAGCCCTCTCGCATGGCCTCCTCCCTCGTCATCTCCCTCATCACCACCAGCACCCTCGCGCTGACCTTCCCGGTCGCCGCGCGTGCGCTGCGCCCCGTAGCGCCCCGCGCCGGTCGCTCGCTCGGCCCGGTCACCCTCGCGGTGGTGGCGGTCGCCGTGGGCGTCGAGGTCTTCGGCCGCACCCTCGCCCCCTTCGGCGGCGGACCGCTGCGGGGCCTCATCGGGGCGGTGCGGGTCTCGGTGCTGCTGCTCTTCGGCTGCCTGCTCCTGGTCGTGGCGGCCGAGCTGCTCGGGCGGGCGCTCGGGGTCGCGACCTGGGTCGCCGCCAGGAGCCGGATGCTCCCGGTGGAGCACCTGACGCCGCTGATGGAGTCTCGACGGGCGCTGCTCACCCAGGCCACGACCGCGGGCGCGCTGGCGGTCGGGGCGCCGGTCTTCCTTCGGGGCGGGCTCTGGAGCCGCACGGACTTCGAGGTGCGCACCCTCGAAGTGGCGATCGCCGGGCTCCCGGCGGAGCTCGAGGGCTTGACCCTGGTGCAGCTCACCGACCTGCACCTCGGGGTCTTCACCGGTCCCCGCGAGATCGGCGCGGTCATCGACCGGGTCGACGCGCTGCGGGGCGACCTCGTGGTGATCACCGGAGACATCCTCGACCACAACCCGAGGCACATCCCCGAGGCGATGCGCGCGCTCTCCAGGCTGCGGGCGCGCGGCGGGGTGCACGCCATCCTCGGCAACCACGACCACTACACGGGCCCCGCGAAGGTGGCCCAGGGACTGCGCTCGGTGGGCATCCGCGCCCATATCAACGGCTCGATGTCGCTGGGGCCCGACGGGGCGAGCGGGCGGGGGCTGATCCTCGCGGGGGTCGACGACGTGATGGCGCCTCGCATCGGCACCGGCGTGGGGCCCGACCTCGCCGCCGCCCTGCGGGGACGCGACCCCGACGACCCGGTGGTGCTGCTCGCGCACAACCCCGTGCTCTTCGACGATGTGCGGCACCGCGTGGCGCTCCAGCTCTCAGGGCACACCCACGGGGGGCAGATCAACACCTTCGGCGTTGCCGGTTCGCTTCTCCCGTACGTGTCGGGGCTCTACCGCCGGGGCGACGCTTCCCTCTACGTTTCCCGTGGCATCGGCACCACGGGCCCGCCCGTTCGCCTCAACGCCGCGCCGGAGATCGTGCGAATCGCCCTGACCGGTCGGACGCCGCGGGCGAGTTGAGCGCCGCTGTACGTTGGCGATTTCGGCGAGCGGTCCCGGTGATATCCTCGGCGACCGGTATCGGCCCCCCGGTCTTGAGTCGAGGTGAGACGAGTGAGCAAGGCGAACGCAGCGCAGAAGTCCAGTGACACCTATCTCGGCCGGGTGGTGGCCGGCCGGTACCGGCTGGAGGCCCGGATCGGCGAAGGGGGCATGGGCGTCGTCTACCGCGCGCGGCACGTGCTGATCGAACGCGTGGTGGCGCTCAAGCTGATCCGCCCCGACCTGCGCGGAGAGACGCACCTGAGGGCCTGGATGCTCCGCGAGGCGCGCGCCGCCAACCGGGTCGACCACGCGCACATCGTCGACATCCACGACATCGGCGAGACCGAGGAGGGCGAGCTCTACCTGGTGATGGAGTACCTGGTGGGCACGCCCCTCTCGGCGGAGATCGCCAAGGGGCAGTTTCCGCAGGTGCGCGCCATCGACGTGCTCGAGCAGATGTCCGCCGCGCTGGGCCGCGCTCACGACCTCGGCGTCGTGCACCGCGACCTCAAGAGCGACAACATCATGTGCACCAACCGCGGGGGCCGGAAGGACTTCGTGAAGATCCTGGATTTCGGGCTGGCGCACCTGGCGCGAGACCCGAGGCTGGCCCCGAAGGGGGCGGTGTTCGGGACGCCGGAGTACATGTCCCCGGAGCAGGCGCGCGGCGAGGAGGCGACGGCGCAGAGCGACCTCTACTCGCTGGGCGTGCTGCTCTTCGAGATGATGACCGGGCAGCTGCCGTTTCGCTCGCACGACCGCGACGCGCTGCTGGAGATGCAGCGCAGCGCCAACCCGGTGAACCCTCGGACGCTGCGGCCCGACCTGCACCCGGACGCCGAGAAGATCATCCTCAAGCTGCTCCAGAAGACCGCCGACCGGCGCTACAAGGACTGCCACCACCTTCAGGAAGACCTGAAGGCGCTGCAGCGGGCGCTGCCGTCGTCGCCGTGGGAGGCGCAGACCGCCGGGGAGGCGCAGCCCGCGCCGCCGCCGCCGCCCCCAGCGCCCTCGCCGGGGGTCGCCGAGTGGGCGACCCGCGCGGCGCACTTCGGCCGGATGGTGTCGCGCGCGTACCCCAGCGGCGACGCTCCGCAGGAGGTCAACCACGCGCTCGAGGAGGCGTGGCTGCTCGCCAACCGGGCGTCGAGGCTCGAGGGCGAGGTGGCGTCGCACATGCGCAAGCTCGAGGCGCTCGAGCGCCGGGGTCGCGCGCTGCGCGCGGAGATCGGCCGCAAGGTCGAGGAGCTGGCGCAGGAGGAGAGCCGGGCGCTGCGTGAGGCCTCGTCGGAGAACGAGGTCGTGGCGCAGGTGCGCGAGCGGCTGCTGGCGGGCGAGCGCGCGGTGTCGCAGAGCAGGGCGCAGGCCGACGCGGCGGAGCGTCAGGCCCTCCCCGTGGCGCAGCTCCGCGGGGTGTTCGAGCGGGCGGGCCAGGCGCAGGCGCACGTCGACGCGAGGCGCGAGCTGCTGGCCGAGCACGAGATGCGCGCGGCCCGCAAGGACGCGCAGGCGCGCGACCTGCGTCGGCAGATCGAGGAGCTGCGAGGGCAGCTCGCCCGCTACGCCGAGGCGATGGAGGAGGACCTCGCGCAGGGCCGCGAGCGCGTGGCGCTGCGCACCCGCGAGGGGCTCGCGTACGAGCGCTCCTTCGCGGAGTGCACCGACGTGCTGATGCGCCACCTCCGCGGCCGGCCCGAGTGCCGCGACCTGCTGGAAGAGCTGGCGAGGGACGCCGCGCGAGGGCCGCAGTCGAGCATGGTCTCGTGAGCGTTGCGGTCGGCGCACGCGGCCCCCGGGGCGGCGACAAGCGGGACCGCATCCTCAAGGCCGCCGTGAAGGTCTTCGCGCGCAAGGGCTTCTACGCCTCGCGCGTCAGCGAGATCGCCCGCGCCGCCGGCGTCGCCGACGGCACCATCTACCTGTACTTCAAGAGCAAGGACGAGCTCCTCACGTCGCTCTTCGAAGACCGCATCGCGCGGCTGCTCACGCTGCTGCGCGAGGAGTGCGCCCGCTACGACACGGCGCCGGATCGGGTGCGGCGGCTGGTGGAGTTTCAGCTCGGGCTGCTCGAGGGGGAGCGCGACCTGGCGGAGGTGATCACCGTCAACCTCCGGCAGTCGTCGCGGCTGCTCAAGCAGTACGCGACCAGGCGCTTCGCCGAGTACCTCGACCTCATGGCCGCGGTGATCGCCGACGGGCAGCGCAGCGGCGAGCTCCGCGGCGACGTCTCGCCCCGCATCATGGCCCGGGTGATCTTCGGCGGCCTCGACGGCGTCGCCATGACCTGGGCGCTGGGCAACGCCGAGACTGGAAGCCTGCGCCGGGCGGCGTCACAGTTCGCCGATGTTCTCCTCGACGGACTGCGCGCGACCCCCAACGCCGCCGCGCTCCCCCCGAAGGAGCCCTGACGCGTTGCCGATGCGCGCGCTCCGGGCCCTGCTGCTGACGCTGCTGCCGCTCTGCTCGGCGGGCTGCGCGGCGACGCGCGCCAGCTCCATCCCCACCAGCTCCGAGCTCCTCCCCTACCACCGCGGCGCGGTCACCGTGCGCGCCCTCTCCGACCCGCCCGGGGCGCGCGAGCTCGGCGCCGTCGAGGCCTCCGGCGAGGGCTCCCTCGACGCCGTCGTCGAGGCCTTCGTCGAGCAGGTGCGCGGCCTCGGCGGAAACGTCGCCCGCATCGACTCCGTGACCCCGGTCGTCGAGACCCGGATGCGCCAGGTCTCACAGGCCATGCCCTGCTTCGGGATGCGCTTCCAGGCCGGGTGCTCGCAGAGCTACCTCACCCCCGAGGAGGTGCCGGTCGTGCGCCTCGTCGGTCGGGCGCTGCGGGTCGACGCGCCATGAAGCGCTCCCTCCTCCTGCTCGCCTCGCTCTCCCTCGGCTGCGGCACCACCGCAGTGCAGCATCACCTGCTCAGCGCCCCGGGCGCGCCCCACGCGAGGCCCGTGCGCACCATCCTCGAAGGCGACCCGGTGCCCTCCTCTCAGCCGGTCGCCCTGGTGCAGGCCACCGGCCGTGGGCTCAACGCCGACCTGCCGCACCTCATCGAGGGCCTCCGCGCCGAGGCCCAGCACCTCGGTTGCGACGCCGTCGTGCAGGTGCGCATCGCGCGCGGATCGTCCGCGGCGACCGCCACGGGCTTCGCGGTGCGCTGGGCGAGCCACCCTGGGGCGGCGGTGCAGTCGACGCCCGCGATCGGTGCCCCCTGGGCCCCGCCCCCGCCGCTCCCCGCCGCCCCGGAGGCCCCGGCCCCCACCGACGCCCCTCCCCCCTGGTCAGCGCACTGAGCTGCTCAGGGCGCACTCCGTGGCGCTCGCGACCCCCTCTCGCACCACCCCCGCGTCGCGACGGAGCACCGTGAAGAGGGCGGCCGGTCGCTGCGAGTGCACGGCCTCGATGACGCCGTCGTAGTAGAGCGCGGAGATCTCCATCGGCGCCCGGTCGGCGCGGCTGCAGCTCACCGAGGCGAAGACCCCGTACCCGTCGGCGGGCCCGAGGCCCACCCAGCGGCCCGGCGTCCCTGCGATCGCGGCGCGCGCGTCGAGCACCCACCTGCCGGCGGAGCGCCGGGCCTCCGCGGCCCACCGGCGCTGGCTCTCCTCGTCGAAGAAGCCCGCGACCACGTGCCTCGCGCCCCCGTCGCCGGCGCGCACCACCGTCACCCCGTGGCGCGCCATCGCCGCCCTCAGCGCCCCGTCGAGCGCCGCGTCCGGCGGGAGCGTCGGGAGGTGGAGCACCGCACGCGTCCCCTGCTCCCTCGCGGCGAGGGCCATGGCCTCGGCCCGCTCCTGAAGGGTGGGGCCCAGCGCGCGCGTCGTGCCCTGCACCGCCCCGGCGGGCGTCGGGACCCACAGCGGGACCCCCTGTGACTGTGCCGCGGCCACCGCCCCGGGCACGTTGGCGTCGAGCGCCGGGCCAACGATCGCGACCACGCCTCGCTCCCGCAGCGAGCGCACCAGGGCCTCGATGGGGGTGACCGCCACCTCGCCGACCGCGGCGCGGCGGGGCAGCGCGCGACTCTCGTCCTCCAGCATCAGCTCGATGCGGGAGAAGCCCTCCACGGCCTGCTGCACCGAGCGCACGACCTCGGCGCCCACGTTGGCCACGGAGCCCGAGAGGGGCGCGAGCACCCCGATGCGCAGCACCGGGTCGCCGCTGTCGCGCACCACGGGTCGGAGGGCGGCCTCGTCGTCGGGCAGGTCGGCGAGGTGGCTCATCCACCGGCGAACCTCGCCCCGCGCCTCGGCCACGGTGCGCAGCCGACGAGCGAGCGCGGTGCGCCAGGCGTGCCCCGAGGGCAGCGCGTCGAGCACCGCGGCCACCTCGCCGGGCTCCTCCACCGCCGGGAGCAGGTCCTGAAACTGCCGGGTGCGCGCCGCGGGCTCGTCGCAGGCGAGGCCCGTGGGGATCCACCGCACGCCGCGGTCGACCGCCGCCTCGACGTGGGAGAGCGCCTGCAGCGCCGACGCCGCCCGCGGGGACAAGGCGGCCTGGGCGCAGTCGGCCTCGACCACGTCCTGGGCGTCGACGTAGCGCCCCCGCAGCGTGGCGAGAGAGCTCGCGAGCGCGGCGTCGGGGCGGCCGAGGCGCGCGGTCACCAGCGCGGAGACCAGCGAGCGACGGAGGGAGAGGGTCGCCTCCAGGCTGCGGGGCAGGGTCTCCAGCCGGGCGCGCGCCGCGGCCACGGCGGCGTCTCCCGGCGCCGTGAGCTCGATGCGCGCCAGCCGCAGCGTGGCGTAGCGACCGGTGGGCTCCGAGGGGTGATCCCGCTCCAGGGCGGACCAGAGCTCCCGGGAGCGAGGCAGGTCGCCCTCGACCAGGGTGCGCTCGGCCGCGCGGATCGCCGCGTCGTCGGCCACCGAGTCGCCCAGCGCCAGGGCGGCGCGGCCCGGGGGCCTCGCGCTGGCGCAGGCGCAGGCCCACCCCAGAAGGACGCTCAGGGCGACCTGGCGTCGGTCGATGGGCGGTCGGGGTGGACGACTTCCGGGCACGTCCGCGGAGTCATCACGGATTCTCCCGCGATCATCAAGGCGCAACGGCGCTTGACGCGCCGCGAGGCGCGCCGCTAACACACGATCGTGTCCGTCACCGGACCCCGAGGATGCACCACACCCCGCCAGCGCCCGGCGTCGCCGACCCGCGGCGCTTCCTGCTCCGCCGCCTCCACTCGCTCTGCGGCGTCTTACCCATCGGTGTATTCCTCGTGGTCCACCTCTGGACCAACGCGCAGGCGATTCGCGGCCGCGACGCCTTCCGCCACGCCGTCGGTGAGATCCAGTCCATCCCCGCCCTAGCCCTCATCGAGCTGGTGGGCATCATCGCGCCGCTCGCCTTCCACGCCTTCTACGGCCTGGTGATCGCCGCGCAGGCGCGCTTCAACGTCCAGCGCTACGGCTACACCCGCAACTGGCTCTTCCTGCTACAGCGGGCGAGCGGGCTCGTGGCCTTCGTCTTCCTGGTGGTGCACTTCGGCCAGTTTCGCGCGGCCAAGCTTCTGGGATCGCTGCGCTGGGAGGCCTTCTACGACCGGCTCTCGGCCGGCCTCGGCTCGCCGGGGATGTTCGCGCTCTACCTGCTCGGGGTGACGGCGTCGGTGTTCCACTTCGCCAACGGGCTCTGGACCGCGGGGCAGACCTGGGGCCTCGCCTGCTCGGACCGGGCCCGCCGTCGCACCGCGGTGGGCTTCGCCCTCTTCGGGCTCGCGCTCTGGCTCGTCGGCGTCGACACGCTGCTGCACTTCTTCTACCGCTGCGGTGGCGTGCTCCCCTGGCCCGGCCTCGACCGCGACGCGCTCTGCCGCGACGCCGACATGCTGCGCGCCGTGGTCGACGGGGCCCGCGCTCCCCTATAACGAACGCCCGCAACCTACAGGGAGCCCTCACGAATGGCAGCGAAGTCCTCGATCCTCACGCAGTCGAAGCAGGTGCGCCGCGCCATCGTCGTCGGCGGCGGCCTCGGCGGACTGATGACCGTGATCAAGCTCTGCGAGGCGGGCATCCCGGTCGACCTGCTGTCGCTGGTTCCGGTGAAGCGCTCGCACTCGGTCTGCGCCCAGGGCGGCATCAACGCTTCGGTGAACGTGAAGGGCGAAGGCGACTCGCCCTACACGCACTTCTACGAGACGGTGAAGGGCGGCGACTTCCTCGCCAACCAGCCCCCGTGCAAGGGCATGGCGGACGCGGCGCCGGGCATCGTCTTCATGCTCGATCGCATGGGCGTGCCCTTCAACCGCACCCCCGAGGGCAACCTGGATTTCCGCCGCTTCGGGGGGACGCTCTTCCACCGCACGGCCTTCGCCGGAGCGACCACCGGGCAGCAGCTCCTCTACGCCCTCGACGAGCAGGTGCGGCGCTACGAGACCCTCGACGTGGAGGACGACCGAGGGGTCACCATCCCCGGCGAGAAGATGGTGCGGAAGTTCGAGTTCTGGGACCTCGCGGGCCTCGTGCTCGACGACTCGGGCGTCTGCCGCGGCGTGGTCGCTCAGGACCTCAAGAACGGCGAGATGCGCGCCTTCCGGGGCGACGCCGTGTGCCTCGCCACCGGAGGCCCCGGGCTGGTCTTCGGCCGCAGCACCAACTCGGTGATCAACACCGGGTCGGCCGCCGCCATCGCCTACAAGCAGGGAGCGATCTACGCCAACGGCGAGTTCATCCAGGTGCACCCGACGGCGATCCCCGCGGCCGACAAGCTGCGGCTCATCTCCGAGAGCGTGCGCGGCGAGGGCGGCCGGGTCTGGGTGCCGAAGGACCGCAAGGACCGCCGCCACGGCAGGGACATCCCCGAGGCCGAGCGGTACTACTTCCTCGAGGAGCGCTATCCGAAGTACCGCAACCTCGTGCCGAGGGACATCGCGTCGCGGGAGATCTTCCGCACGGTCATCCACGAGGGCTACAGCGCGGAGGGCGAGCAGGCCGCCTACCTGGACGTGACGCACCTCTGCAAGACCGCGGCGGGCAAGAGCGCCGTCCGCAAGAAGCTCGAAGGGGTGCTGGAGATCTACGAGAAGTTCGCCGGGGCCGACCCCTACGAGAACCCGATGAAGATCTTTCCCGCGGTGCACTACTCGATGGGCGGCCTGTGGGTCGACTTCGAGAAGGGCGCCGACGGCTCGCTCAAGCCGGGCTCCGCGCGCAACCAGGCGACCAGCATCCCCGGGCTCTACGCCACCGGCGAGTCGGACTACCAGTACCACGGGGCCAACCGCCTCGGCGCCAACTCGCTGCTCTCGTGCATCTACGGCGGCATGGTCACCGGACCTGCGATGGCCGCCTGGCGCGAGGCGCAGCCGCAGAGCGCCTTCGACCTCTCCTCCGCGCTCTTCGACACGGAGCACAAGCGGCGCGTGGACGAGTACGCCGCCCTCGGCTCGCGCAGCGGATCGGACTACTCCGTGAACCCCTACCAGCTCCACGAGAAGCTCGGGGAGATGATGCTGCAGAAGGTCACCGTCGAGCGGCACGACGCCGAGCTCGACGGGGTGCTCTCCTCGCTCCAGGACATGAAGGCCCAGTGGAGGAAGGCCGCCGCCCTCGACCCCGCGGCGAAGGGAACGATCAACCAGCCAACAGTCTTCCTGCGGCACCTCGACGGGATGCTGGCGCTGGCCGAGGTCATCGCCCGAGGAGCCCGCGACCGCGAGGAGTGCCGCGGGGCGCACTACAAGCCCGCGCTCGATCCGGAGCTGCACCCCGATGATCCGAAGGCCGTGGGCCGCGACGACGCCCGCTGGCTCAAGACCACCCTCGCGACCTTCGACGGAGAGGGCCCGGCGCTGCGCTACGAGGCCGTGGACGTCTCCCTCGAGCCGCTGGCGAAGCGAGACTACGGCAAGGTCAGCGCCGCGAAGCCGCCACCGGGCGAGGCCGCCGCGCAGGGGCCTGCGAATACGTGAAGGAGTAAGATCATGGCCACCGACACCGTCACCCTGAAGATCAAGCGCGGCGAGTCCGGCGGCGCCTCGCGCTGGGAGGAGTTCAGGGTCCCGCGCAAGCCGATGATGAACGTGATCTCGTGCCTGATGGAGATCCAGAAGCACCCGGTGACCGCCGACGGCCGGGGGACCACCCCGGTGAACTGGGAGTCGTCGTGCCTCGAGGAGGTCTGCGGCGCGTGCACCATGGTGATCAACGGTCGGGTGCGCCAGGCGTGCAGCGCGCTCGTGAAGGACCTCTCCCCGAAGGGCGAGCCCATCACCCTCGAGCCCATGACGAAGTTTCCGAGGGAGCGCGACCTGGTGGTCAACCGCCAGCGGATGTTCGACGCGCTGCGCACCACGAAGGCGTGGATCCAGATCGACGGCTCGCACCAGCTCGGCGCGGGCCCGAAGGTCTCTCAGGACGACCAGGAGGTGATGTACCCGCTCTCGCGCTGCATGACCTGCGGCTGCTGCGTCGAGGCGTGCCCCAACTACAACGACCGCTCGGACTTCATGGGTCCGCAGGTGATCTCCCTGACGCGGCTCTACAACATGCACCCCTCGGGTCGGATGCAGGCCGGGGCGCGCCTCGACGCCCTGATGGGCGCTGGGGGCATCTCCGACTGCGGCAAGGCGCAGAACTGCGTGCAGGTCTGCCCCAAGGGCATTCCGTTGACCGAGTCGATCTCGGTGATGGGCCGCGAGACCATCAAGCGCGCCCTCTTCGGCTGGCTGCTGAAGGGCTGACGCACGCGCCCCGCGAAGCCCATGGGCCGGCTGCTGCTCCTCGCGCTGATGCTGCTCGCCGACGTCGGCTGCCAACGTCACCGGCGCCGCCACCCTCGCCTCCGCCGCGTCGACGCGGGCTCCCTGGTCGACCTGGGCGCGGTCGACGTCGACTCCGGGCCTCCGCCCTCGTCGATCCCGATGCCTCCGGGGACGGACATCCTGTGCCTCACGGACGCCGAGTGCCCCGGCGGCTACTGCTTCACCTCGGGCATGGAGGCGCAGTACAGCCGGGTGTTTCGCGACTGCCCCGACGGCCGGGCGTGGCGGGCGACGCACCGGCTCAACACCTGCCTCCGCGCGGGCTGCCGCAGCGACGCCGAGTGCCCGCCGGGCAACCGCTGCGCGGACATCCAGATGCTGCCGTTTCCGCAGCGGGCGTGCGTCCCGGCGACGTGCAGGACGCAGTGGGACTGCCGGCGACGGCGCCTGGGCCGCTGCGTGGAGTACATCTCCGGGATGCAGTGCACCCCCGGCGGCTGGGCCTGCGCCTACCCCGGCGACGAGTGCGCCCCGCAGGACCACACGAGGCTCTGCCCCCCGCAGGAGGGGATGATCGCCCGCTGCGTGCCTCGCAACGGGCGCTTCGGCTGCGTGTACGAGCCGCCGCCCGCGCCCTGAGCGCGACCTGACACCGCGGCGCTGGTTCGGTCGTTGCAGCCGACGTCCCCCGTGGTGGAGGTCGTCGGATGCGTCTCGCATTGATCGGAGCGGACTTCGAAGAAAACCTCGGGCTCGGGATGATCGCCGCGGCGGCTGAAGGCGCAGGCCACACCGTCCGCGTGATCGCCTTCAACCAGCCCTCCGAGGCCGCCGCCGTGGTGGCCCAGGTGCTCGCCGCGGGCGCCGAGGTCGTGGGGCTCGGAGTGCAATTCCAGCACCGGGCCCACGAGTTTTTTGCGCTCTCGGCGCGCCTCCGCGCGGCGGGCTTCCGGGGCCACGTCACCGCGGGCGGGCAGTACCCGACGCTCGCCTGGCGAGAGTCGCTGGCGCCCCGCTACGGCATCGACAGCGTGGTGCTCCACGACGGCGAGGCCACGGTGGTCGACCTGCTCTCGGCGCTGCGAGAGGGCCGCTCTCTCGACGAGGTCCCGGGGCTCGCGTATCGCGGCGCCGGTGGGGTGCCCACGCAGACCGCGGGGCGCCGCCTCGTCGACGACCTCGACGCGCTCCCCTTCGCGCGCCGCTACCGCGCCCACACGAGGCACCTCGGGGTCCCCTTCGTGCCCATCATGGCGAGCCGCGGGTGCTGGGGCGCCTGCTCGTACTGCTCGATCACGACCTTCTACCGGGACGCGCGCGACCACGGCGGCGGGCGCACGGTGCGCCTCCGCAGCCCCGACAACGTGGCCCGGGAGATGGCCGTGCTCTGGCACGCCGCCGGGGGCGACAGCATCTTCTGCTTCCACGACGACAACTTCCTGCTGCCTCGCCCGGAGGCCACGCTCGATCGGGTGCGCGCGATCCGCGCCGCGCTCGACGGCTACGGCGTGGGGCGCGCGGCGATGATCGGGAAGTGCCGCCCGGAGACGGTGACCCCCGCGCTGGCGAAGCAGCTCCGCGCGCTCGGCGTGCTGCGCCTCTACGTGGGCGTGGAGAACGCCTCCGAGCACGGCGCCGGCGACCTCAACCGCGGGCGCCAGTGGCAGGCCGTGCACACGGCCCTCGACGCGTGCCGCGAGGCCGGCATCTTCGTCTGTTACAACCTCCTGATCTTCGAGCCCGACGCCACGCTCGACGACCTGCGCGCCAACGTGCGCTTCATGCGCGAGCACGCCGAGCACCCGGTGAACTTCTGCCGCGCCGAGCCCTACCACGGCACTCCCCTGCACCTCGACCTGGAGACCCGCGGTCGCCTCTCGGGCAGCCACCTGGGGTGGGACTACCGCCTCGAAGATCCGCGCGTCGAGGCGGTCTTCCGCATCACCTCGGCGGCCTTCCGTCAGCGCAACTTCGACCCCGACGGCGTGGCCAACCGCTACATGGGCCTCGGCTACTCGATGAAGCTCCTCGAGTTCTTCTACGCCGACGCCACCGGGGCCCTCGGCGCCCTCGACCGACGCGTCCGCGCCGTCACCCGAGGCATCGCCACGGAGACCGCCGACCTGCTCGACGAGGCCCTCTCGCTCGCCGAGCGCCTCGACCCCTCCGACCACGACGCGCTCGAGCGCGAGACCGCCCTCCTCGGGCTGCGCGTGTCCGCCGCCGACCGGGCGTGGCACGTCGCCCTCGACGAGCTCTACGCCGACATGGCCGAGCACGCCCGCCGGGCCCGGCGTCCCCGCCCCACGCTTCGCATGCCCCGAGGGCTCGCCCAGGTCGCGCACCAGATGGCCCTCGGGGCCTCGCTCGCGCTCTGGGCGGCCGGGGTCTCGGGCTGCGGCGCGACCACCACCGTCGACCCGGTTCCGGTCGACACGGGGCGCGACGCGAGCGACGCCGTCACCGACCAGATGGTGGTCGACCCGCTGCCGCTCGACGCGGGCTTCGACGTGACGGTGGTCGACCCGCTGCCGCTCGACGCGGGCTTCGACGTGGCGGCGCCCGACCGCGTGGTGGTCGATCCGCCGCCGCCAGACGCCGGGGTCGACGTGCCCATGGTGGTCGACCCGCCTCCGCCCGACGCGGGGCGCCGCGACGCGCTCAACCTCCCTGCGGGGGGCCGCTCGCTGCCGCTCATCGATCAGTGGCGAGACACCGCGCCGAGGCGCTCTCGCCGCGACGAGGCCGTCGCGCTCTACGCGCCGCCCGACGCCTCGCTGGCGGTCGAGCGCGTGGAGGGCGGGGTGCGGGTGCAGGTGCGGCTCGGCGAGGCCCTCGCGAGCACGCGCTGGGAGGGCGACGGGCGCATCACCGGCGAGGGCCGCGAGGTGCGCTGGGAGCCCGGCGGGGCCGACGACCAGCTCCGGGTGGCGGTGCGCACGCGCGGCGGCGTGGCGGTGCTCGCGCTGCGGGCTTGCGACGTCGACCGCAAGGGCCGATCGATTGCGGAGATTCGTGACGACGCATAGCGTCTCAGATGGAGGATTACGTGGAAGAGAAGACCCTGCGCACACCTCGGGTGGCGGCCCTCGTCGGGCCGTCGATGGCTGGAAAGACCTCGCTGTTGGAGGCGCTGCTCCTCGCGAGCGGAGCGATTCCCAAGAAGGGCAGCGCGAAGGACCATGGCACCGTCGGCGACCTCGCCACGGACGCGAAGACGCGCGGGGTGGGCTCCGAGCTCGCGGTCGCGAGCGTCGAGGTCGAGGGCGAGCCATGGACCTTCATCGACTGTCCGGGCGCGGCGGAGTTCGCGCAGGAGGCGATGCACGGGCTGCTCGTCGCCGACGTGGTGGTCGTGGTGGTCGAGCCCGACCCGGCCCGCGCCGTCATCGTGAGCCCGCTGCTCGCGCTGCTCGACGAGCGGAGCATTCCGCACCTCGTGTTCGTGAACAAGGTCGACGTGCCCGGCGCCGCGGTGGCCCTGCGTGACACGCTCCTGGCGCTTCAGAAGCTGAGCGCCCGGCCGCTGGTGCTGCGCGAGATCCCGCTGCGCGACGGGCAGAACGTGATCGGCTACGTCGACCTGGTGAGCGAGAGCGCGTACGGCTTCAAGGGCCACGGCGAGGCCGCGCTGGCGCAGCTCCCGGAGTCGGTGCTCCCGGAGGAGCACGAGGCCCGGCGGGTGATGCTCGAGCACCTGGCCGACCTCGACGACCACCTGCTCACGGAGCTGCTCGAGGACGTGAACCCGCCTACCGAGGAGGTGCAGGCCAACCTCCGCGAGGACCTCAAGCGCGACCTCATCGTCGACGTGTTCTTCGGCTCCGCGGAGCAGGACCACGGCATCCGGAGGCTGCTCAAGGCCCTGCGCGACGAGGCGCCGGAGGTGCACGAGACGGCCGCGCGCATCGGCGCCCCCGCGGTCGACGGCGCGCTGGTGCAGAGCTTCAAGACGGTGCACGCGGCGCACGTGGGCAAGCTCAGCTTCGCGCGCGTCTGGCGAGGCGAGGTCGCCGACGGGATGATGCTCCACGACGACCGCGTCTCCGGGGTGTACCGGCTCTTCGGCGCGAAGCAGCAGAAGGTCGCGAAGGCCGTAGCCGGCGAGGTGGTCGCGCTCGGTCACCTCGACGGGCTGCGCACCGGCCAGGGGGCGACGGCCTCCGCGCTGGTCGAGCTGCCCTGGATCGAAGCCCTGCAGCCGGTGGTCGCGCTCTCGCTGAAGGCCACGCGCTCTGGCGACGACGTGAAGCTCTCCGGCGCGCTCGCGCGAATCACCGAGGAGGACCCGGGGCTGCGCGCGGAGCAGGCCGCCGAGGCGCACGAGCTCGTGCTCTGGGCCCAGGGCGATCGGCACCTGCGCCTCGCGCTCGACCGGCTGAAGGCCCGCTTCGGCCTCGAGGTGCGCACCGACGCCCCGCAGGTGGCGTACCGGGAGACCGTGCGCAAGGGCGCCTCGCAGCACGGTCGCTTCAAGCACCAGAGCGGCGGGCACGGGGCCTTCGGCGACGTGTTCATCGACGTGGTCCCGCTGCCTCGCGGCGGGGGCTTCGAGTTCGACGAGACCGTCGCCGGGGGCGCGGTGCCGAAGCAGTACTTCTCGTCGGTGGAGAAGGGCGCCCGCGAGTACTTCAAGCAGGGCCCGCTGGGCTTCCCGGTGGTCGACGTGAAGGTCGTGCTGACGCACGGCAGCTATCACACGGTCGACAGCTCGGACATGGCGTTTCAGCAGGCGACGCGGGTCGCGCTCACCGAGGCGATGCCGAAGTGCGACCCGGTGCTGCTCGAGCCCGTGCTGGCGCTGCAGCTCGTGGCGCCGGGGGAGTTCACGCCGCGGGTGCAGCGCATCGTGACGGGTCGCCGCGGCGGCCAGCTGCTCGGCTACGACCAGCACCCGACCATCAAGGGGTGGGACGTGGTGCAGGCCTTCGTCCCGCAGGCCGAGCTGCGCGCGCTCGTGACGGAGCTGCGCACGGTGACCCAGGGCGTGGGGTCGTTCACGTGGACCGTCGATCACCTCCGCGAGGTCGACCCCAAGGAGGTCCAGCACGTGGTCACCACGCGCCGAAAGGCGCTGGACGACGCGCGGGCCTGAGAGCTGGCAGAGCTTTTGCGACAGGTCGCCCCATCATGGCGACCTACATCACCGAAGAGTGCATCAACTGCGGCGCGTGCGTTCCCGAGTGCCCCAACGAGGCCATCGCGGAGGGCGGCGACGTCTTCGTCATCGATCCGGAGCGCTGTACCGAGTGCGTCGGGTTCCACGAGAAGGAGGCCTGTCAGGGCGTCTGTCCCGCGGAGTGCTGCCTGCCTGATCCCAGGCACGCGGAGTCCGAGGCCGCGCTCGCTGCCCGGGCGGTCGCGCTGCACCCCGACGACGCCGACCTGCAGGCCCGCGTGAGCTCGGGAGAGTTCCCTTCGCGCTTTCGCAATTAATGCGTTCGAGCGCAGAAGCAGCGCCGCGAGTCGCGAGTGACAGACAGGGATCACGGTCTCCGCGAGTGGCGTACGGAATGCACATGAGCTCATCGCCGGAAGAACCCTCCGCAGGAACCTTCAATGCAATCCGCATGGCTGTCGGCGCTCGCCTTCCTCGTCGTCTCTACGCTGCTGGGCCTCGGGGTGCTGGGCGCCGCGAAGGCGCTGCGTGTCCGCGCCCGCAAAGACTCTCGCATCAAGCACCTCACCTACGAGTGCGGTGAGCAGCCCGACGGGCTCGCGTGGATGCAGTTCCACGCGCGCTACTACGTCGTCGCGCTGTTCTTCGTCTTGTTCGATGTCGAGGCGGTCTTCCTCTTTCCCTGGGCGGTCGTGCTCCGTGAGCTCGGCGCGCAGGCCTTCATCGCCGCGGTGAGCTTCGTGGTCGTGCTGATGCTCGGCTGGCTCTACGCGCTCCGCAAGGAAGCACTCCAATGGCAATGAGCGAAGACCCACCCAGGGGGAAGAAGCTCCCTCTCTATGATGAGAGCGCTCTCCCTTATGAGCACCCGCTCTACAAGACGCTGCTCTCGGTGCCCGGACTCTCCGTCGCCGTAGCCCCGCTCGACATGATCCTGCAGTGGGGCATGACCAACGCCCTCTGGATCTTCCCGATGGCGACGAGCTGCTGCGGCATCGAGCTCATGGCCGCCGCGGCCAGCCGGGTCGACCTCGACCGCATGGGCACCATCGTCCGCGCGACCCCGCGCCAGGCCGACGTGATGGTCGTCGCGGGCACCATCACCGTGAAGATGGCCCCGCGCGTGAAGACCCTCTGGGAGCAGATGCCCGAGCCCAAGTGGTGCATCGCCATGGGCTCCTGCGCCATCTCGGGCGACTTCTATCGCAACCTCTACTCGGTCATTCCGGGCATCGACACGGTGCTCCCGGTCGACGTGTACATCCCCGGCTGCCCGCCCAACCCCGAGGGGCTCATGCACGGCCTGATGCGCCTGCAGGAGAAGGTGAAGCTCGCGCGCGAGGGGGGGCTCCCGACGCGAGAGGAGAACCCCGCGCTGCTCGACCTCACTCGCCCTTCGGTGATGCGCTTCAAAGACCCGGCGCGCGACCCCTCGGTCACCCTCGCCCAGGAGGAGGCCGCCCTTCACGCCACCGCGCAGGACTCGAGCGACGAGCGCCCGATCGACGGGCCCGCGGCGACCTTCGCCCCGGCCGAGGCGAGAGCGCCCGAGGTGGACGGGGAGTTCGAGGCCATCCTCGCGGGCGAGTTCGGCGTCACGGAGCTTCCCAAGGACGCGCCGCCCATCGTCGAGGCCGCGCGCCACGTGGCGCTCGCCCGGCGGCTGCGCGCCGCGGGCTACCGGCAGCTCGTGCTCGTGGCCGCGACGCACTACCCCGAGAAGACCGGCGCGAAGGCGCAGGCCGAGCGCTTCGAGGTCACCTACGGGCTGCGCACCGTCGGCGCGCGGTCGCGGCTGGCCCTCTGGCGCGTGTGCCTCGCGCCCGGCGAGCCGGTGGACACCCTGGTCGGGGTCTTCGCCGGCGCCGACTGGCAGGAGCGAGAGCAGTTCGACCTCCTGGGAGTGACCTTCGCGGGCCACCCCGACCTGCGCCGGCTGATGCTCTCGGGTGACTGGCAGGGTCACCCGCTGCGCAAGGACTACCCCGCCGACAAAGCGTGTGCGCCATGGAGATGACCGAAGCCACCCTGACGATGCAGAGCGCGAGGCGGGGGCGCGTCGATCCGCACCGGTCGATGCGCGCGTACGACGCCGACGCCGACCTGATGCTGCTGCACTTCGGGCCGCAGCACCCGTCGACGCACGGCGTGTTTCGCATGGACCTGCACCTCGACGGCGAGATCATCGTGAAGGCCACGCCCTACGTGGGCTACCTGCACCGCGCGGTGGAGAAGCTGTGCGAGCGGCTCACCTACGTGCAGCAGACGCCGGTGGTCGACAAGAACGACTACGTCTCGCCGATGACCAACGAGCAGGCGCTCACCATGGCCTTCGAGAAGCTGCTCGGGGTGGAGGTGCCGCGCCGCGCCCGCTGGATGCGCACGCTCTTCGCGGAGCTGCAGCGCATCGCCTCGCACCTGCTCTGGCTGGGCACCTTCGCGCTCGACCTCGGCGGCGCCCTCGGCGGCGGCTCGACGCTCTTCCTGCACTGCTTCCGCGAGCGCGAGCTCATCCTCGACCTCTTCGAGGAGGTCACCGGCGCGCGCTTCCACTACAACACGCACCTCATCGGCGGAAACCGCCACGACCTGCCCGCGGGCTTCGCGCCGAAGGTCCACGCGGCGCTCTCGGTCATCGAGTCGCGGCTCGCCGAGTACGAGGTGCTGAGCCTCGACAACGGCATCTTCAAGATGCGCAGCCGGGGGGTGGGCGTGCTCGACGGCGAGCTGGCGCTCGAGCTCGGCGTGACGGGCCCCAACCTGCGCGCCTCCGGGGTCGACCACGACCTGCGCCGCGACGCGCCCTACGGCGCCTACGACGAGCTCGCGGTGAACGTGGTGACCGCCCAGGGGGGCGACTGCTTCGCCCGCACCCAGGTGCGCTTCGGCGAGCTGCGGGAGAGCATCCGGCTCGCGCGCGCCGCGATCGACGGCATGCCCGAGGGCCCCATCTGCGGGCACAAGCCCATCCGCCAGCCGGGCCAGGCCAAGGCCACCAGCGGCCAGGTCTACGTGGGCATCGAGACCCCTCGGGGCGAGCTGGGCACCTTCGTCGTCGGCGGCGGCGACACCCCCACCTGCCCGTATCGGCTGAAGATCCGTCCGCCGAGCCTGCACGCGCTCTCCGCGCTGCCGTACATCCTGCCGGGCGCGACGGTGAGCGACGCGGTCGCCATCCTCGGGTCGCTCGATCCCATCATGGGCGAGGCCGACCGATGAGCGCCCTCGGCCATGGCGCCCTCTACGGCGCGGTGCTCATCGCGGTGATGCTCTCCACCGTCGCGGTGGGCATCTGGTTCGAGCGCAAGTTCGCGGGGCGCATGCAGTCGCGCCTCGGCCCCACCATCGTCGGTCCGATGGGGCTCCTGCAGCCGCTGGCGGACGTCGTGAAGCTCCTCCAGAAGGAGGACATCATCCCCGCCGGCGCCGACCGCGCGCTCTTCAACCTCGCCCCGGTGCTCGCGACGATCTTCTCCCTGGGCGTCGCCGCGGTGCTCCCGCTGTCGCCCCGCATGATCGCCGCCGACCTCGACATCGGCGTCGTCTACATGCTCGCCGTCGGCGGGCTCATGGTGGTGCCGACCTTCATGGCCGGGTGGGCGAGCAACAACAAGTTCGCGCTCCTCGGCGGCATGCGCGCGGTCGCGCAGTCGATCTCCTACGGCGTGCCGCTGGTGCTCGCGGTGCTGGTGCCGGTGATCCTCTCCGGCTCGCTCAGCCTCGCGGGCATCGTGCGGTGGCAGTCCGAGCACCACTGGTTCGCCCTGTGGCCGGTGATCCCGGGATTGCCTGCCTTCGCCCTGTATTTCATGGCGATGCTCGCGGAGGCCAACCGCATCCCCTTCGACATCCCCGAGGCCGAGAGCGAGCTCGTCGCGGGCGTCACCACGGAGTACACGGGCGCCAAGTTCACGCTCTTCTACCTCGCGGAGTACGTGCACACGCTGGTCGGATCGGCCATCGGGGCGGCGCTCTTCTTCGGCGGCTGGGACGGCCCCTTCGCGCCGGGGCTCCACTGGATGGTGGCCAAGACCCTGGCCCTCTTCGTCGTCGTCTACTGGGTGCGCTGGACCCTGCTCCGGCTGCGCTCCGACCAGCTCATGGAACTCTGCTGGAAGTGGCTGACGCCCATCGGCGTCGCGCTCGTCCTGTTCGCCGCCGCCTGGGTGCAGTTCGCGCCCCAAGGAGCCCTCTGATGGGCCACATCAACGACACGCTGCGGGCCCTCTGGACCACGCTGCGCACCGCCTTCCGCCCGACCAGCACGGTGCAGTTTCCCGCGGTGGTGCGCCCGCGCGGCGAGCGCTACCGCGTCAGCTTCGCGCTGCCCGACGACGAGAACGGTGAGATGGCCTGCATCGGGTGCCTCACCTGCGAGCGCATCTGCCCCTCGCAGGTCATCAAGGTGAAGCCCGGCGTGAAGCGCGAGTCGCCCGTCACCGGGAAGAAGCGCGCGTACACCGACGACTTCGTCATCGACCTGAGCGCGTGCATCCAGTGCGAGCTCTGCGTGCAGGTCTGTAACAACGACGCCATCGTGATGGTGCGCGAGGCCGAGCAGCCGATGTTCGAGCGCGAAGACCTCGTGCTCGGCTTCGCACGCCTGCGAAAGAACGCCACCGACCGCACTCGCTCGTGGGGTCACGGCACGATGCTCCAGGAGAGCCAGGAGCCCGCCAAGGTGGAGAAGAAGGCGCCCGCCGTGAAGGCAGCGCCCGCGAAGACCGAGCCCGCCGCCGCGGAGCCCGCGAAGACCGAGCCCGTCGCCGCCGCGGAGCCCGCGAAGACCGAGCCCGCGCCCGAGCCCGCGAAGGAGCCCGCGCCCGCCGCGGTGGAGCCGACGTGAGCGCCACCCTCGGCTTCGGCGTCGTCGCCGCGTGCGCCCTGCTCTCGGCGGTCTTCGTCGTGCGCGCCGTCGACCTCATCCGCGCCGTGCTCTGGCTCGGCATCACCCTCGTCGCGACCGCGGCGCTCTACGCCATGCTCGGCGCGTCGTTTCTCGCGGGCGTGCAGCTCCTCCTCTATGTGGGCGGCGTCATGACCCTGATGGTGTTCGGCGTGATGATCACCCGGCGCCACGAGGGCATCGCCCCCACCGCGACGGACACCGTGCGCCCGGTCCGTGGGGCAGTCGTCGCGGCGGCGCTCTTCGGCCTCGTCGCCGCGGCCATCGTGAACACCGAGGGGCTCGACGAGGCCCCGGCGCGGGCCCTCGCCCCGCTCACGCTGGCCGACCTCGGGCGCTCCATCCTGGTCGAGCACCTGCTCGCCTTCGAGGCGCTCTCGCTGCTGCTGCTCGCGGCCATCATCGGCGCGGTCGTGATCGCCCGCCGCCGCGACCCCGGCCCGCTCGACGAGCCCACGGAGGCCTCGCGATGACCCTCTCGCACTGCCTGCTCCTCGCGACGGCCCTCTTCTCCATCGGCGTCTACGGCCTGCTCACCCGCCGGCACGCCATCGCGGTGCTGCTCTCCGTCGAGCTCATGGCCAACGCCGCCAACATCTGCTTCGTCGCCTTCAGCCGCTTCCGCGGCGGCTCCGGGCAGCTCTTCGCCCTCTTCGCGCTCGCGCTCACCGTGGCCGAGGTCGCCGTCGGTCTCGCCCTCGTGATCCTGCTCTACCGCAGCCATCGGGACACGCGGATCGACCTCGCCAGCGAGATGAAACTATGACGCGCCCGATCGTTCTCGCCCTCGTCGGCCTCTTCGCGCCCGCCGCGGCGGCGCTGCTCCTCGCGGTCGCCCCGGCGCTACGGCGGCGCGGCACCCCCGCGGCGGCGCTGACCATCCTCGGCTCGGTCGCCTCCTTCGGCGCGGCGCTGCTGCTGCTCGCCGACCGCCTCCACGGCGGCCCCGCCGCGCTCGCGACGGTGCCGTGGCTGCGCTCCGGCGACTCGGTCATTGCCGAGATCGGCGTGTGCGCCGACGGGGTGTCGGCCTCGATGCTGGTGGTGGTCACCCTCGTCGCGCTGTGTGTCCAGGTCTTCTCCCTGGGCTACATGCACGACGAGCAGCCGCCCTCCTTCGGGCGCTACTTCACCTACCACGCGCTCTTCCTCTTCAGCATGAACGTGCTGGTGCTCGCGCCCAACCTCCTGCAGCTCTTCGGCGGCTGGGAGCTCGTCGGCGTCACCAGCTACCTCCTCATCGGGTTCTACTTCCGCAAGCCGAGCGCGGCGCGCGCCGCGGTGAAGGCCTTCTGGGTCACGAAGTTCGCCGACATGGGCCTGCTCTTCGGGCTCTTCGTGCTCTTCGCGGCCACCGGGAGCTTCCGCTGGGACGCGCACCTCGCGCCCGCGGTGGCCACCGCCGTCACGCTGCTCTTCTTCCTCGCGGTGGTGGGCAAGTCCGCGCAGTTTCCGCTGCACGTCTGGCTGCCCGACGCCATGGAGGGCCCCACGCCCGTCTCGGCGCTGCTGCACGCGGCCACCATGGTCGCCGCGGGGGTGTTCCTCATCGTGCGGGCGAACCCGCTCTTCGAGCAGTCGGAGACGACCCGCAACGTGATGCTGATCGTCGGCGCCGGCACCGCCCTCTTCGCGGCGTGCCTCGCGCTGGTGCAGTCGGACATCAAGAAGGTGCTCGCGTACTCCACCTGCTCGCAGCTCGGGTACATGGTCGCCGCCCTCGGCGCGGGGTCGATGATGGGCGGGTTCTTCCACCTCACGACGCACGCGTTCTTCAAGGCGCTGCTCTTCCTCGCCGCGGGCAGCGCCATCCACGCGGTGCACAGCAACGAGATCGACGACATGGGCGGCCTCGCGAAGCGCATGCCCTGGACCGGCGCGGCCTTCGTCATCGGCGCCCTCGCCCTCGCTGGAATCCCCGGGTTCTCTGGCTTCTTCAGCAAGGACCTGGTGCTCGAGGTGGTGGAGCACCGGCTCGGCCACGTGCCCTGGATCGCGCTCCTCGGCACTGGCTTCCTCACGGCCTTCTACATGGGCCGCGTCGTGGTGGTGGCGTTCTTCGGCGCGCCCTCCGGGGAGAAGGCCGCCCACGCGCACGAGGCCGGCTGGTCGATGCGCGGGCCGCTGGTGGTGCTCGCCGCGCTGTCGCTGCTGGGCGGCGCCTTCACCGCGCCCTTCGCGCGCCTGCACGGCGAGCCCTACGCGCTCCACCTCGGGGTGGGCCCGGTGCTCGCGGCGGCGCTCGCGCTGGGCGGCTTCGTGCTCGCGTACCGGGTCTACGGCGCCGATCGTCGCGCGGCCCCGGCGGTGCTGGAGGGGCTCTCGAAGGTGGCCCGCTCGCGCGCGGTCAACCGCTTCTACGAGTTCGGCTTCCACCGGGTGGCGCTCGTCGTGAGCAGCGGCCTCGCGTGGACCGATCGGTACCTCGTCGACGGGCTCATCAACATGATCGGCTATGAAACCCTGGAGGGCGGCCGACGCGCGCGGCCCCTTCAGACCGGCCTGGCTCCGGACTACGTCCTGGCGGTCGTGCTCGGGGTCGTCGGGCTCGCGGCGTGGGCGGTGGCGCAATGAACGATCATCTCCTCTCCCTCATCGTAGCGGCCCCGGCGGTCGCGGCGCTGGTCGTGATGTTCCTCCCCGACGGCGCGCGGCAGGCCATCCGCTGGGTGTCGCTGCTGGGCGCGAGCGTGTCGCTGCTGGGGAGCATCTACGCCCTGGCCACCTACGACAGCGCGCGGGCCGGGCTGCAGCGCGTCGAGGACTACCCCATCGTGCCCTCGATGGGCGTGCACCTGCGCCTCGCGCAGGACGGGTGGGGCGGGCCGCTGCTGCTCCTCACCGGCGTGATCATCTTCGCCGGCGTGCTCGCGAGCTGGACCGTGAGCAAGCGCGACAAGGAGTACTTCGTCCTCCTGCTGGTGCTCGTCTCCGGCGTCCTCGGCGTCTTCGTCTCGCAGGACCTGCTGATCTTCTTCCTCTTCTACGAGGTCGCGGTGCTGCCGATGTACCTCCTCATCGGCATCTGGGGCGCGAGCCACGCGGTGCCCGCGAAGGGGCCCTTCCAGGCCGCGTGGAAGGCCTTCGCGGTGGGCGACAAGCAGTACGCCGCGATGAAGCTCACGCTGATGCTGCTCGTGGGCTCGGCGGCCATCATGGCGGCGATCTTCGTGCTCTACCTCCAGGCCGGCGCGACGAGCTTCGACCTCGCGCACCTGGCGGCCACGAGCTACGACCGCGACACGCAGATCATCGTGTTTCCGTTGATCTGGCTGGGCTTCGGCACGCTGGCGGGCGTCTTCCCGTTTCACACCTGGTCGCCCGACGGGCACGCGTCGGCGCCCACGGCGGTGTCGATGCTCCACGCCGGGGTGCTGATGAAGCTCGGCGCCTTCGGAGTGATGCGCGTGGGCATGGTGCTGCTCCCCGAGGGGACCCACTTCTGGGTGCCGGTGGTGGGCGCCGTGGCCGCGGTCAACATCCTCTACGGCGCGCTCTGCGCGATGAGCCAGACGGACCTCAAGTACATCGTGGCCTATAGCTCCGTGAGCCACATGGGTGTGGTGATGCTCGGCGCCGCGACGCTGACCCCCGCGGGCTGGGACGGCGCCGTCTTCCAGATGGTCGCGCACGGGATCATGACGGGCCTCTTCTTCGCCCTCGTGGGCATCGTGTACGAGCGGGCGCACACCCGGGCCATCGCGAAGATGGGCGGCTTCGCCACCGTGATGCCTGGCGTGGCGGTGTTCTTCACGCTCGCGTGCCTGTCGTCGCTGGGTCTTCCTGGCACCGCGGGCTTCGTGTCGGAGTTCGTGGTGTTCCTCGCCGCGTGGCGCTCGGGCCACCTGATCTGGACCATCGCGGGCGTGCTCGGCGCCTTCATCACGGCCATCTACGTGCTGCGCGCCACCCGCGCGATCTTCTGGGGCCCCGGTCCTTCGGACGACTTCCACGAGCTCTCCGACGCGCGTCGCACCGAGTGGGGCGCGCTGATCATCCTGGGCACCTCCCTCGTGGCGCTCGGCGTCTGGCCGCGCCTCCTGCTCGATCCCATCGATGTCGGCACCCTGACCCACCTCGCCAGGCTCCTGCCGGGAGTCGTCCGATGAACGACCTTCGTCCGCTCTGGCTGCCACTCGCGCTCGCGGGCCTCGCGGTGCTGGTCCTGCTGATGGACCTCCTCAGCCCTCCTCACGGCGCGAAGCCCTCCGGCCGAGGCACCGGCCTCCTCGCCGCCGCCGGCCTCGCGGGTCTGCTCGCCGCGACCTTCTTCGTCGACGGCACAGGCTCCGCCGCCTCGGGCGCCTTCCAGGGCAACGCGTGGAGCCTCTTCTTCCAGCGCCTCTTCCTCGCCGCGGGCCTGCTCGGCGCGCTCGGCGGCCTCGACGACGTCGCGAAGCGCACCGCCCGCCGTCAGGGCGAGTACTGGCTGCTGCTCCTCTTGTGCCTCACCGGCATGGTGCTGCTGGCGGGCGCCACGGACCTGGTGCTGCTCGTGGTGAGCTTCGAGCTGATGAGCCTTCCGCTCTACGTGCTGGCCGCCTACGCGAAGACCGACGTCGACGACGAGGCGCTGCGCACCCGGGCCTCCGAGGCCTCGCTCAAGCTCTACCTGGTGGGAGCCACGAGCACGGCCGTCACGCTCTTCGGGCTCGCGCTGCTCACGGGCATGGCGGGCACCACGCGCCTCGCGACGCTGGGCGCCGCGCCCATCACGCCGCTCTCCGCGGTGGGCCTCGTCTTCGTGCTCGGCGGCCTCGGCTACAAGATCGGCATGGTGCCCTTCCACATGTGGGTGCCCGACACGTACCAGGGCGCCCGGCTGCCCTTCGTGGCCTTCCTCTCCGTCGCCCCGAAGGCCGCGGGCATCTCCGTGCTGGCGTCGATCTTCCTCTTCGGGCTCGGCGCGCACCGCGGCCACTGGGTGCCGCCGCTCGCGATGATGGCGCTCCTCTCCATGGGCGTGGGCAACCTGCTCGCGCTGCCGCAGACGGACCTGCGCCGCCTCTTCGGCTACTCGGGCATCGCGCAGATGGGCTACGTGCTGGTCGCGGTGGCGGCGGGCGACGCCTTCGGCGCCTCGATGACGCTCTTCTTCCTGACCGCGTACGTCTTCACCAACCTGGGCGCGCTGCTGGTGGTGCACGCGGCCTCGGAGGCGGGCGGAGGCTTCGACGAGCGGGCCCTCTCGGGGCTGTGGAAGCGCGCGCCCGGGCTCGCGGTGGCGCTCGCGTGCTTCCTGCTCTCGCTCGCTGGAATCCCCTTCATGGTGGGCTTCTGGGCGAAGTTCTACGTCTTCCTCGCGGCGTGGCGCGCGGGCCTCGTGGGCCTGGTCGCGGCCGCCATCGTGCTCGCGGTGATGGGCCTCTTCTACTACCTGCGCGTGCTTCGCGCGGCGTACATGACCGAGCCCGGCGAGCTGCACACCCCCGCTCCGGGTCTCGCGTTGAAGCTCGCGATCGGGCTGTGCGTGCTGGCGGTGGTGGCGCTCGGGCTGTGGCCGGGCCCCCTGGTCGACGCCGCGACGCGCGCGGGCGCGGACTTCGTGAGCCTGTCGGCGAGCCCCGCACCGACGGCGCGGTAGCGTCGCGCGACGACTCCCCTCACCCGATGAATTGAAGAAGGGCACCCCCCATCGGAGGGTGCCCCTTCTTCGTGGGAGGCGATGCGACCGACGGGTCGATCAGCCCCCGAAGCCGTCGCAGAGCATCTCGTCGGTCAGCAGCTCGGCGCCCAGGAACTCCTTCTCCTCGTGCGCGATGTGCACCAGCATCTTGTCGAGGAGCTTCACGATCGCGCCCGCCGACTCCACGGTGCTGCTGGCCTCGACCAGCGTCGCGTAGAGCTCGGCGTGCTCGGCCAGGTGCTCGTCGAGCATGGTCTTCTGCCGCAGCGGCCCCCACGCGTCGATGGACGGGAGGATGGCCTTCAGCGCCGCCTCCTCCGCGGCGTTGTGGAGCTGCATCGTGCTCGCCAGCCGGGCGAGGCAGCTCCGCTGGCGCGCCGTGTCCGAGCTCGCCGTGGCCGTGCGCGTCTCCTCGATCTGCGCCCGGATGTCCGCGTGCTCCTCCATGAGGATCTTTCGAATCTCGCTCAGCGTCTTCGTCGTCACGGCAGACCTCCGTTCGGTGTGGGGCTTCGTCTCAAAGGGCCACGATCTCGTCGTCGTCGTCGCGCGCAGGACCCTCCGGCGGCAGCCGGGCGATCTCCTGACGCACCAGCGCCTGGTGCTCCCGCTCCTCCTCGCGCAGCTCGGTGAAGATGTCCTGCACGTCCTTCATCTGGACCATCCCCGCCGCCGCCTCGAAGAACTCGAAGGCCTTCGTCTCCGCCCGCAGCGACGCGCCGAGCGCCTGACGCACGGTCATGTTGGCCCGCACCTCGTCGTACTCCGGGGCCTCGATGTCGAAGATCATCTCGCGCTTCACCGAGCGCGGCTCGTCGCCGAAGAGCCCTCGGCGCCGCTCCGCGAGGCGGCTCTCGTGCTTGGCCTCGATGGCCAGCATGAAGCGGAAGAACCGCGCGGCCTCGGGGTTGTGGTGCAGCTCCATCTGGTCGGCGAACTCCTCGTAGCGGTCCTTCGCCTCCTCCTCGACGAGCACGGCGAGGTCGAGCGCGTCGCGGAGGGAGATGTTGGCAAGGTCGATCGAGCGCGTCTTGTCGGTCACGGAGGCACCTCAGGTCTGGAGGAAGCGGTCGAAGATTCGCGAGCGCGGAGGAGCCTTCTCCGACAGCACCTGCTGCCGCTCCTTGATCAGCGCGTTCATCGTCGGAGGCGGATCGGGGTTCTTGTAGAAGACCCCCGTGTGAAGCTCCTTGCCGTACTTCTGCGCGAGGCCCATCGCGGCGAGACGGTCCGTCGGGTCGTGGCCCAGCTTCGCGAGCGACTGCATCGTCGCGCGGTGGTTCTTCACCTGCTGATCGTCCTCGCCGAAGGTCACGCACGGCGACTGCACGTTCACGAAGGAGAAGCCCGGGAAGCGGATGGCCGCCTCGATGACCTCCGCGAGCCCGGCCATGTCCGCGGGCGTGCCCTGCGCGACGAAGTTCGCCCCGTAGGCCAGCACGTACAGCAGCGGGTTCACGGCCTCCTCGAGGCTGCCGTACTCCGAGGTCACCGTGTGCAGCCCCTTCGGCGACGTGGGCGAGAGCTGCCCCTTGGTGAGCCCGTAGATCTGGTTGTCCATCACGATGTACGTGATGTCCGTGTTGCGTCGCACGGCGTGGGCGACGTGCCCGCCGCCGATGGAGAACCCGTCTCCGTCGCCGCCGGCCACGAGCACCAGCAGCTCCGGGCTCGCGACCTTGATGCCCTGCGCGATGGGCAGCGCGCGGCCGTGCACGCTGTTGAACCCATACGCCGTGGTGTATCCCGGGATGCGGCTCGAGCAGCCGATGCCCGACACGAAGGCGATCTCGTGCGGCGGGCGACCGATCGCCGCGAGGGCCCGATAGATGGCCTGCACGACGCCAAAATCGCCGCAGCCCGGACACCAGATGGGCTTGAGCTCGCTCTTGTAGTCCTTGGCTTGATAGGTCGGCAGCGGTGCGTTGGTGGTGGTCACGGCGTCATTCCTCGCAGGCGATCTGTTGGGCGGACGGAGGGGACTGCAGCGCGAGCGCGGCGGCCCGCAGGCGCGCGACCACGTCACCGGGCTGGATGGGGTTGGCGCCGTCCCGAGCGAAGGACGTCACGCCCCGGGGGACGTCGACGTACATCCGCAGGATCCGGTAGAGCTGGCCCTGGTGCGAGGCCTCGACGACGAGGCCCGCGCGCACCGAGCCGAAGAACTCTCGGTAGATCTCCTCGGCCACCGGGTACACGAGCCACGGCACCAGCAGCTTCACCGCGAGGCCCTCGGCGGTCGCCCGCAGGTACGCCTCGCGGCACACGCCCGCGATGGAGCCCCAGCTCACGAGCGCGAAGGGCGCGTCGGGGTCGCCGTCGATGCGGAAGAGGTCCCTGCGGCGCTGGAGCGGCGCGAGCTTGCGGAAGCGCTTGGCGTTCATCGCCGCGTGCACCTTGCCGCTGGCGGTGGGGTTGCCCTGCTCGTTGTGCTCGATGCCGGCGCCCTGGTAGTTGCCGCCCTTCATGCCGGGGTGGCTGATCGGGCTGATGCCGTCCTCGGTCATCCGGAAGCGCGCGTAGCTCTGGAGGTCGACGGCGGTGGGACGCTTGCGCTCGATGAAGGTGAAGCGCGACGTGTCGATGGGGTCGACGGTCTCCTTGCGCTGCGCGATCTCCTGATCGGACAGGAGGATCACCGGCGTCTGGTAGTGCTCCGCGATGTTGAAGGCCTCGACGGTGACGTCCACCGTGTCGGCCACGGAGGTCGGTGCCAGGATCGGCCGCAGCACGTCCCCGGAGGCCGAGAACGCCGCCTGGAAGAGGTCGGACTGCTCGGGCTTGGTGGGGAGCCCGGTGGAGGGCCCGCCGCGCTGCACGTTGACGATCACCAGCGGGAGCTCGGCGATGGTCGCCAGCCCGAGGATCTCGGTCTTCAGCGCCATGCCCGGACCCGACGTGGCGGTCATGGCCTTCTTGCCCGCGAAGGAGGCGCCGAGCGCGGCCCCGATGCTGGCGATCTCGTCCTCGGCCTGCACCACCGCGCCGCCGTACTTCCACACCTCCCGGGTGAAGAACTGCATGATCTCCGTGGAAGGGGTGATGGGATACCCCCCGAAGAACTCGCAGCCCGCGAGGATGGCCGCGGCGGCGCACATGTCGTTGCCGTCGGTGAGCATCTTGGAGCCGCTCGAGGTCGGCGGCGCCATCGCGCGCGGCGTCGCGAGCGGGTGCTCCTTCGCGAACTCCTCGCCCAGGTGGAAGGCCCGCTCGTTGGCGGCGAGCAGCTCGGGGCCCTTCTTCGCGAACTTCTTGTTGAGCCCTCGAACGATCGACCCCGGCGCGATGCCGAACCACCCCGCGATGAGCCCGAGCACGACGGAGTTCTTCGCCTTGTCGGTGCCAGCCGCCCGGCGCGCCATCTCTCCGATGGGCACCGCGAACACCTCCTTCGGCGTCACTCCCACCAGCGGAATCTGACCGGGCTCTACGCCGGTCTTGGAGTCATAGATGACCACCGTGTCGCCAGAGACCGGCAGCTCCGCGCCGAACTTCAGGAAGTCCTCCCAGTTGAGCGCGATGGCCACGTCGAGCGTGCCCCCCGGGTTCTGCACCCGCGCGGTGGAGAGGCGCACGCGACACGAGGACTCCCCACCACGAACCTGAGAGCCGAAGCTCTTGGTCATCATGGCGTGGTAGCCCTCGTAGGCCGCCGCCGAAATCAGTGACTCTCCTGCGCTGACGATGCCGTCACCGCCGGAGCCGGCCATGCCCATCACGAAGTCGTCCATTGTCGCACGGCCGAGCAATCCATATGCCGCTAGGAATACGAGGCCTGTGCGAGTCACCCCTAGTGGGGAGTGCCAGCGGATTTTGCACCGAGGTGCAGCTCCTGCGCATGGCGAGAGCCCGATGCGGGTCCGAGCCTGGGATTCGGTCCGCTCGTAGGGCGCTCGGCGCGGCATGATCTCTCCGGTCGGAGAGTCCCACCCCCCCGCTCGGCTGAACCCCTGTCACTTTTCTCGTCGATCCCCTTAAGTCGCGGTGACTCCCCGTCCGATATGAACCTGCATGAGAGGGAACCTTCATGGCGCCGTGGCGTGGATCCCCCCGGAGCTCGAGCGCCTGGCCTGCGTGTTCGAGGCGGCTGGAGACCTTGAGGCTGCGAGGCGCCTCCGAGCCGCTGACTTCCGGGAGCACTCCGAGGACGGCGACGACCTCCGTCGGCTCGTACGCGACGTCCGCACCGCCATCGAGAGCGCCGCCGCGCTCGGCGGACACGCGCGGGCGAACCAGCTCCTCGACGCGCTGCTCCACGCGTCCGACCGCCGAGACGCCGCGGCCCGACAGGCGGCCATCGCCCGCGCTGCGGGAGTCCCCTCGTGGATCCCGCTGAAGGAGGGGGTCCGATCCGTCGGGGGCCGGTAGCGCGGGTCGTGTAGCCTCCCCTTCCATGGGACGCGCCCGCCGCCTCTACCTCGCCGCGCTCGCGCTCCTCGCGGGCTGCGCCTCCGACCCTCCGCCCGCCGCCCCGGACGCATCGACCTCTTCGGACATCCCCCTCCCCTCGGCTCCCGATGTCGCCCCGGTCTCTTCGGACATCCCGCTCCCTTCTTCCGACATCCCGCCGCTCTCAATCGATATCCCCCCCGCCTCAACCGACATCCCACGGCCCTCAACCGACATCTCTCTCCTGGTCGATCGACCCGCGGTGGATGCTCCGTCCGCCCCGATGGTCGTCACCGGGCGCAACCCCGTGCTCTCTGGCGATCACCCCGACCCCGCCGTGCTGCGCGTGGTGCAGCCCGACGGCGCCGTCGCGTACTACCTCGTCGCCACCGTCGACCAGGGCGACTTCCCCATCTACCGCTCCCCCGACCTCATCCACTGGACCCGCCTGCCGCTCGGCGCCTTCCGCCGCGCTCACCGGCCCGGCGGATCCATCGAGCTCAACGGACATCACTATTGCCACCTGTGGGCGCCGCAGCTCGTGGCCGTGCGCCCCGGCGCCTGGATGCTCTCCTTCACCGCGAGCCGCTACGATCGGCCGCAGTCGACCTGTCCCCCATACGGCGAGGACGGCGGCGTGTACGTCGCCTCCTCGGCCAGCGTCGAGGGCCCCTACGCCGTCGCCGAACACCCATGGGAGCCCCTCCCCGCGGGCGGTCAGATAAGCTCCTGCGCCCTCCGCGACTCCCTCCCTCGCAGCCTCGACGGCGTCTCCGGCGACTGCCAGGGAACCTTCTGTCACCACATCATCCGCCTCGACGGCGACGTCTTCCGTGACCCCCAGACCGGGCGCTGGTGGCTCTCCTACTCGTGGTTCACCAACACCCCGCCGAGGGTCGACTGGGAGCGCTCCAACCACGGCGAGCACACCTCCCTCGTCGAGCTCGACGGGAGCGACCCGTGGGCCGTGCGCTGCGACGCCGCCACCCCGCAGGTCTTCGTGGCCAACCCCCACGACGACGCCACGCAGTCGCGCCTCCGCGGTGCATGCGCCCGGTGCGGCGAGCGGCTGTCGTTCACCCGCGGCCGACAGGGCGAGGAGATGCTCCGCGACGGGCGCTCCTGGGGCGTGGCCGAGGGCCCGGCGCTCTTCCGCCGGGGGCGCTACGTCTATGCGCTGTACTCCGGCAGCGCGTGGGACTCCGCCTGGTACCACGTGGCCTGGTCCGCGGCGCCGACGGTGGAGGAGCTCGCCTTCGACAACCCGCGACGCCTCGTGGGGAGGCTGCTCATCCCGAGCGCGGGGATGTCCTTCGGCCATGGCAGCCCGGTGCTCGGCCCCGACGGGCAGAGCTGGTTCTACGTGCACCACCGCTTGCGGGCCGATGCGTGCCGCACCGCCAACGACTGCGCGCGCGACGTGTGGGTCACCCCGATGACCTTCGACGACCGGGGCGACGGCAACGGCGCCGTGCACCTGAGGGCGCGCTTCCCCGCGGAAGACCCCACGGTCACCGTGCGGGTGCGCTGAGGGCGCGGCGTCCGGTGGTAGCCTCGACCGCGATGAGCAACTCTCCCCGCGCGCTCGGGCTCCTTGCGTTGCTCCTCGGCTGCGCCGCGGGCGGCGAGGAGCTCCCGCTGCTCGACGACGACGCCGGAGCCCGGGAGCCCGACGACGCCGGGTGGGAGGGCACCGACGCGGGCGCGCTGCCCCCCGCGGACCTCGGCCGGGTGATCCCCGCCGTCGATGCTGGGACGAGCACCACGGACGACAGCGGGACCGCTCCCCCGAGGGACTCGGGCGAGGTGGTCATCGCGATGGATGTTCCTGCGGCGGGCGGTGGGTTCTGCGCGCCATGCGCGACCAACGACCAGTGCGCGACGGGCGGGCTCTGCGTGCGCAGCCCCGCCGGGGAGATGCTCTGCGGGGTGCCCTGCGGGGCGGGAAACACCTGCGCCGCCGACCGTCGCTGCGTCGGGGTGCAGACCAACGCGGGGGTGTTCGCGCAGTGCGTCCCGCTCTCCGGAACCTGTCGCTCGGTGACCCCCATCGACGCCGGCGTGGCGATCGACCGGGGCGCCCCGACGTCCGACCTCGGTCCGCCGACGGACGTCCCGGGCGGCGCCCTGAGCGCGGGAGAGCGCGTGGTGACCGTGGGGACTCGCCGCGTGCTGCTCTACGTCCCGACGCGGTGGCGCGGCGGCGGAGCGGGCCTCGTGGCGCTCCACGGCAACGGCGACACCGCCTCGAACTTCCTCCGCACCAGCGGGTTGATGGCCGTGGCCGACAGCGAGGCCGTGGCGCTGGCGCTGCCCATGGCGATCGCCGGGAGCGCACCGATGGGCGTCGACTGGGACGCGTACACCCGCCCCGCGAGCAGCAACGCCGACCTGCGCCTGGTGCAGGACACCCGCACCCTGCTGGTGAGCGGCGGCGTCGACGCGCGCCGGGTGTTTCTCGCGGGGCAGAGCCAGGGCGGCTACCTGGCCTTCTACGCCGGGATGACCTTCTCGACGCTCTTCGGCGCGGTGAACGTCAGCGCCGCGGGCGACCCGATGCCGGGCCTCGGGCTCGCAGGCATGGCCGCGCGTCGCATCCCGGTAGACCTGCTCACGGGCAGCGGCGACTTCGCCATCGCCAACATCCGAAGCACCCGCGACGACCTTCGGGCGAGGGGCTTCGACGTGCGGTACACCGAGCTCCCGGGCGTGGGGCACTGCTGTCCCCTCTCGACACGAACCGACACCGCGCCCGCCATGTGGCAGTGGCTCTCGGCGAGGCCTCTCCCATGAAGACCCCAGCCCGACTGTTCACGCTCTCCCTCGCGCTCGTGGCCTGCGCCCAGGGGACCTCCGTCATCCCCGTCGACCCGCAGGACTCGGGGAACGGTGAGGTCACGACGATGGACGCTCCGTCGCGCGTCGACACGATCGCCGACACCGACCGCGGAGCGAGGGACATCCCTCCGTCGCAGGACCTCGTCGTCGCGACCGATGCGAGAGACGCCGCCGTGGCGATGGACCTCGGCACCCCGGTCGACCTCGGCGCTCCAGCGGACCTCGGCACCCCGGTCGACCTCGGCGCTCCAGCGGACGTCAGCACGCCAGCGGACCTCGGCGCGTGCGGCCAGGCGGGCCTTCGGTGCTGCGCGAGCGAGGCCTGTCAGGCGCCGCTGATCTGCGAGTCCGCGCGCTGCGTCGCGCCGCCCCCCTGCGGAGCGAGCGGCCAGGCCTGCTGCGGGACGGCCTGCGCCGCGGGGAGCGCCTGTGTCGCCGGGCGCTGTGACGCCTGCGGGGCGGGCGGGCAGCCCTGCTGCGGGGCGATCTGCGGGGCGGGCGCGGTGTGCGTGAGCGCTCGCTGCGCGGCTGACCTCGACGGCGACCGCTCGCCCGCGGGGGCCGACTGCGACGACCGCGACCCCGGCCGCTACCCGGGGGCGCGCGAGCGCTGCAACGGCCGGGACGACGACTGCGACGCCGAGTCGGACGAGGGCGCGTGCGGGATCTGGCTGCTGCCGACGGGAGCGGCGACGTGGAGCGCGTGGCCGCTGGACGCCGCGCGGGACGCCAACCCCACGCAGCGCACCGTCAACGCGCCGCTGAGCCCCGTGCGCGCGGCCTTCGACATCGAGAGCCAGGGCATCGCCTACGTGATCACCGACGCCACCTGGCACCTCCTCGACCTGGGCACCCACACCTGGACCTCGTCGGGCGCCCTCTCCACGCTCTTCCCCGAGACCCGCGGCCGAACGATCGTGACGGCCTACACCGTCCCTGCCGCGCACGGGAGCCCAGGTGGAACCACCGAGGGCGTGACCTTCCTCGCCCGCGACGGTGTGATCCAGTACGGCTACGACCTCGGCTCCCGCGCGTTCACGTTCACTCGAACCGACCCGACGCCAACGTGGATGGGCAGCGCGGCGCCCTCCTACGCCTCGCTCCGCTTCGGCTGGCTGGACACCCAGAACGCCGACGGCTGGGTGACCGCCAGTCCCGCGAGCTTCTGCCCACCGGGGACCACCACCTCGACCCGGGTGGGCCCCTACTACGCCGTGGTCACCGACTCCTCCGTGCACCTCGGCGACGCGGGCTACTGCTGGGCCTGGATCACCGCCATGCCCCGAGCGAGCTTCGCCCCCTTCGCGCGCCCCTCGGCGCCGCCCCTCTCACGCGCCGGAGCGATGTTCTACCGCGGCGGCCTCTGGGTCGTCGCGGCGGAGTAACGAAGGCCTCACGAGAGAGGGCGCCCGGTGATGCGATCACCTTTCGCTCGAAGCCAGGGCTGCGCTACGCATCTCGGCCCTGCCATGACGACCCCCGCGCAACAGCTCTCCGATCTCCTCGCCTCCGGCCTCTTCTCGGAGGACGCCGCCGAGCGCAAGCGCACCCGCGCCGCGCTCGGCTCCCACGCCGACCCCGCCGTGGCGGCCTTCTTCACGGCCGACAAGCGCAGCTACCACACGATCCGCGTCGGCCCGAAGCTCGTGAAGGTGGCCCGGGAGTTCGTCGCGCTGGGCGCCGACGGGCCGCGCTTCGCGCTCTCGCTGCTCAAGACCTTCCTCGCCGGGTCGGAGCGTTACGCCTATGTGCTCGGGGAGGTGCTGCACGTGGCGCTCGCGTTTCCCGGCACGGAGACGGAGGCCTTCGAGCTGCTGTCGGGCGAGAAGGAGGTCTATCTCCCGGGGCCGAAGAAGGCGCTGCCACCGGGGCTCTCGCGGCTGCGTTCGCTCGAACGTCTGCGCATCTTCGAGGGGACCATCAAGCGCGCGGACCACATCGCCGAGCTCGGTCAGATCCCGCAGCCCATCCGGCTGGAGCTGTGGGTCAAGGACGTAGATCTCACGCTCTTCGACGGGGCGTCGCACAACATCCGCGGGCTTTTCCTGCGCGGGAGCTACTCCAACTTCTCGGACGCCTTGCCGCTGCGCGGGTGGCGCCACCTCGAAGCGCTCAACCTCGAGGGCACCGGCGTGACCGACCTCCGCCCGCTCGAGAGTCTCCCGCTCACCGAGCTGGTGCTGAGCGAGACGAAGGTCGCCGATCTGTCACCGCTGGCATCCTGGCCGAAGCTCCGCTGGCTCGGTCTACGGCGGATTCCCGCGCAGGACTTCTCGGTGCTCGCCGGGCTCACGGCGCTGGAGTTCCTCGACCTGGGCTTCACGTCGGTGCGCGACCTCCGGCTGCTCCAGAACCTCACCGCGCTGCGCTCGCTCGCGCTCTGGGGCACCCCCGTCGACTCGCTCGAACCGCTCGTCGGCCTCCCCCTCCAGGAGCTCGATCTGAACTACGCCCCGCGGCCCGACCTCTCCCCGCTGATCCGCATCCCGACGCTCGAGTCGGTGCACCTCGCGGGCATCCCTGACGACGCGCCGGGCCTCGCCGCGCTGATCGCCGCCCGACCGGACGTCACCCTCCATCGCTGAGGGGCGTAGACCGTGCGCCCACGCGGACGCCGCCCGCTCTCCCAGCCCTCCTTCGAGATCCGCCTCAGCCCGCTCCGCTGCGCAGCGTGGCGACGAGGCGGCCCTTGCGAAACACCCACAGCGTCCCGGGCTCGCCGTGGGTCCACACCTCGTCGACGGTGAGCGGCGCGGTGGCCACGACGGCGACGCGGTCGCGCGGCGTGGTGACGGCGCCGAAGTCGACGCTCACGTCGTGGTCCTTGAGGGTGGCCTTGCCGAAGGGGGCGCGGCGCTCGATGAAGCAGAGCTTCGTGTCGCAGCGGGCGAAGAGCACGTCGCCGTTGGCCAGGATGAAGTTGAAGGTCCCGCGGCGGCCGATCTCACCGGCCACGCGAGCGACGTAGGACCACAGCGCCGACGGGTCTTCGGGCTCCGTGGGGAAGCGCCTCGCCACGCGGTTCATGAGGGCGCAGAACGCCCGCTCGCTGTCGGTCTCTCCGATGGGGACGAAGCGCCCGGTCTTCACCCTCGGCAGCCCCTTCACGGTGCCGTTGTGCGCGAAGACCCAGGCGCGGCCCCACAGCTCGCGCACGAAGGGGTGCGTGTTGGCGAGCTTCACCCTCCCCCGCGTCATCTTACGGATGTGCGAGACCGCCATCATCGTCTTGATCGAGTGGCTGCGCACGAAGCTCGCGAGGGGGCTCTCCGCGCAGGGCGACGAGTCGACGAAGGCGCGCACGGCCTTGCCCTCGAAGAACGCGAGGCCCCACCCGTCGCCGTGCGGCCCGGTGCGCCCTCCCCGCTGCGAGAAGCCCGTGAACGAAAACAGGATGTCCGTGGGGGTGTTGCAGTCCATCCCGAGGAGCTCACACACGGCGACGTCTCCCCCTCAGTCCGTGACGCCCGCGCGCGCTCTCACCGAGACGGCCTCGGCCCTCGCCCGGGCGCACACCTCGGCCTCGTCCAGCGTCGTGAGCCGCCCCTCGTGCAGCAGCACCCGCCCGTCGACCACCACGTGCCTCACGTCGCGCGACTGCGCCGCGTAGACGATGCGCGCCGAGGGCTCGCCCCAGGGCCCGACGTGCGTCGTCGACAGGTCGATCACGGTCACGTCCGCGCGCTTGCCGACCTCGAGCGATCCCACCTCGTCGGCGAGACCCAGCGCGGTCGCTCCGTCGATGGTCGCCATGCGCAGCACCCGCCGCGCCGGCAGCGCCTGCGTGTCGCCGAAGCGCTTGGCCAGCAGCGACGCGAGGCGCATCTCCAGCAGCGCGTCGAGGTTGTTGTTGCAGGCCGCGCCGTCCGCGCCGATGCCCACCACGATGCCCGCGCGCTGCATGCGCTCGACCCTCGCCACGCCCGACCCGAGCTTCAGGTTGGCGCTCGGGCAGTGGGCCACGCGCGTCTGGTCGCGCCCCAGCATGCGCCGCTGCTTCGGGGTGAGCTGCACCCCGTGGGCGATGACCACGTCCGGCCCCGCGAAGCCCCACGCGTGGAGCGCGTCGACGTCGTCCATGCCGAGCACCGAGCGCACCGCGTCGCGCTCTCCCGGGTGCTCCGAGGCGTGGGTGTGCATCCACGCGCCCCGCTCCCTCGCCCGCTCCACGCAGCCGCGGAAGAGCGCCTCGGTGCACGAGAGGATGAAGCGCGGCGAGTACGCGTAGCGCAGCCGCCCCCCTTCGGCGCCGTGCCACCGGGCGCAGAGCGCGTCGCTCTCGGCGAGGCTCTCCCCGGTGGTCTCCCGCAGCGTCCGCGGAACGCTCTCCCCGGCGTCCATCATGGTCTTGCCCGAGACCGCGCGGAGCCCGGAGTCGCGCAGCGCCTCGAAGACCGCGTCGTGGTGGCGCACGGTGCCCATGTCCAGCACCGTGGTGGTGCCGCCCTTGATGAGCTCCGCGATGCCGAGGTCGGCGCTGGCGCGCAGCGAGCGGGGGTCGTGCGCCCCTTCGAGGGGCCAGATGCGCTCCTTCAGCCAGGTGAGCAGCGGGAGGTCGTCGCCCATGCCGCGAAAGAGGGTCTGGCAGAGGTGCACGTGCGCCTGCACGAAGCCGGGGATCACCGCGCACCCGGCCACGTCGAGCACGCGCAGCGACCGGCCCGAGCGGGTCGCCTTCTCCTCGGCGTCGGCGCCGAGCGCGGCGATGCGGCCGTCGGTGATCCAGAGAGAGCCCGAGGTGACTCGGTCGTCGGGGTCGCAGGTGACGAGGGTTCCGCCGCGGAGGAGCAGGTCCATGAGATCGGGCCGGAGGATGCCCGTGGTGACCGTCACAGGGCAACGGCCTCGCGTGGACGGACGTGCAGCGGCTGCGGTAGAAGTCGTGGCATGCGCGCTTTGCTTTGTGTTCTTTCGCTGTCCGCAGTGGCCTCCGTCGCAGCCTGCTCGGCCGAAGATCAGCGCTTCACCGTCATCGTGCGCGACGGCGGCGCCGGGCCCTCCCGCGACGCAGGCACCGTCGGCCCCTGCGACCAGGGCCGCGTCTACTGCAACGGCAACGAGCGCTACACCTGCGACGCCGCCGGCCAGATCGTCGACCGCCAGGCCTGCGTGGCGCCGAGCGGATCGTGCGTCCCCAACGTCGGCTGCCGCCTCTGCGCCCCGTCGACCTCGCGGTGCAACCCGGCCTCTCCGCAGCAGATCCAGACCTGCAGCGCCGACGGCTCGCGCTGGGTCGACGGCGCCTCGTGCAACCTCTCCAACGGCGAGAGCTGCAACTCCGGCGTCTGCGTCGACCGCTGCTCCGCGAGCTCCACGGGCCGCTCGTACCTGGGCTGCGACTACTGGCCGACGATCACCCCCAACACCGCGCTCGACCCGCAGTTCTCCTTCGCCGTCGTGCTCTCCAACCCGCAGGGCTACGCGGTGCACGCCACCATCACCGGCGGCACCCTGGGCACGCCCCGGGAGCTCGACCTCGCCCCCGGCGCCATCGAGACCGTGACCCTCCCGTGGGTGTCCGAGCTGGTGCAGCTCAACCCCGCCAACCGCGGCTGCCGCGCCGACGGAAGCCCCTGCCCCGACGCCTCCGCGCGCCCGGCCAGCTCGGTCATCCGCCGCGGCGGCGCCTACCACGTGCGCAGCAACGGGCCCATCGCGGCGTACCAGTTCAACCCGCTCACCTTCGAGCGCAGCGGGGGCTACTTCTCCTTCACCAACGACGCCTCGCTGCTGCTGCCGCAGGGCGTGCTGCGCCAGCGCTACCTCGTCTCCACCTGGCCCAACGTCTTCAACGCCCTCACCCGCCAGACCGTCGGGGGCTTCGTCACCGTCACGGCGGTCACCGGCGAGAGCACCGAGGTCACCGTGCGCCCCACCTCCAACGTCGCCGCCGGCGCCGGAATCCCGGCCATCCGCTCGGGCGAGTCGAGGACCTTCACCCTCAACGCCGGCGACGTGCTCGAGCTCATCGGCGACGGCATGGGCGACCTCACCGGCACCTCCATCGAGACCAACCAGCCGGTGGCCGTCTTCGTGGGCCACGACTGCGCCACGGTGCCCGCCGGCCGCGTCGCCTGCGACCACCTGGAGGAGCAGCTCTTCCCCAACGAGACCTGGGGGCGCGACTACATCGTCTCCGCCCTGCGCGACCGCGGCCCCGGCGTCCCGGCGGTGGTGCGCATCCTGTCGCAGTCCAACGACAACGAGCTCACCTTCGACCCGCCGAGCGCCCACGCCCCGGTCACCCTGTCCGCGGGGCAGCTCATCGAGTTCCAGACCAACGCGAACTTCCGGGTGATCGGCACGCAGGCGCTGCTCGTCTCGCAGTTCATGCTGGGCCAGGGGCCCGCCGGCAGCGGGCTCACCTCGGGCGACCCCGCGATGGTCTTCGAGGTGCCGGTGCAGCAGTACCGCACCAGCTACGACTTCTACGTGCCGCAGACCTACCCCAACAACTTCGTCAACGTGGTCGCCCCCGCGGGCACCGAGCTCATCATGGACGACATGCCCCTGCGCGGGTCGATGTCCACCGTCGGCACCATGAACATCTTCACCCTCCCCATCACCAGCGGGCCCCACCGGCTGCGCTCCTCCGGGGCCCAGCCCATCGGCGTGAAGGTCTACGGCGTCGCCCGGTACACCTCGTACATGTATCCCGGCGGCCTCGACCTCCAGCTCATCACCCCCGGCTGATCCTTCATCCCCTCGACTCCCCCCTCCGACCTCTCAACACCGATGAACACCGCTGCTGAAGACCCCCGCGCCCGCCGACGCGAGCGCCTCCTCGGGTGGGGGCCGACGCTCCTCGCGCTCGCCGTCTCCGTCGTGGTCACGCTCCGCGCCCACGCGCACTTCCTCCTCCCCTACGCCACGCCGGTGAGCAACGACGAGGGCTACATCTCCGCGCTCGGCCTGCGGATGATCCGCGGGCACTGGCTCCCCTACGTCGACGGCGTCTCGCAGCGGGGGCCCATCACCTACTGGCTCGCCGCGCTCGCGATGCGCCTCGGCGGCATGTGGAGCTGGATCCCCATCCGCGTCCTCGCCCTCCTCTGCGCCCTCTCCACGCTGGCGCTGGTGTTCCTGCTGGCGCTGGAGCTCTTCTCCCCCGCGGCGGCCGCCATCGCGGTGCTGGTCTCGACCTACTTCTTCACCTACGAGCTCAACCCCTGGGACGGCATCGGCTACAACGGCGAGGTCGTCGCGATGATCTTCGCGCTCGCCTCGTGGCTGCTCGTGGCCCGGGCGATGCGCCCCGCCGACGACCCCCGCGGGACGGTGCGCCGCCGCGACGCGCACATCCTCGTCGCGGGCGTGCTCGCCGCCTGCGCGGGCCTGAGCAAGCAGATGGCCCTCGTCCACGCGCTCCCGCTCGCGGCGTGGATCGTCCTCGGCAACAACGACCCCGACTCCACCCGGGAGTCGCGCGCCCGCGCGCTGATCCGCTTCGCCCTCGGCTCGGCCATCCCCTTCGTGGTGGTGGTGGTGATCTACGCCGCCTCCGGGCACCTCAAGGAGTTCTTCTATTACTTCCAACGGTATGGCCGGGAGATCTTCATGGCTCCGGTCAACTACACCTCCTACCGCGACAAGCTGAGGGAGCAGCTCGACAAGTACCTCTTCGGCATCGTGGTGGTGGGCTCGCTCGGGTGGCTGCTCGCGGCCCGCGTGCTGCGCCGGGTGACCGACCACGAGGGCCCTCGCTGGACCGGGCTCCGCTCCCAGGGCGGCGCGCTGGTGGCGTTTCTCCAGCTCGTCGGGAGCGTGATCGGCGCGTCGTTCACCGGGCGCTTCTTCCCGCACTACCTGGTCGAGGTGTTCTCCGTGGCGGCGGTGGTGGCCGGCGGCGCCCTCGCGGCCTCCGTCGCCCCGTCGCGCGCCACGCTGCGCGGCCGCTTCGTCGGCACCCTCACCCTGGTGCTCGGCGCCTCGGCGCTGCTGGTCCTCTGCGCCTCGAACCTCAGCCGCAACGTGCGCCTGCGCCGAGAGACCGACCGCTGGTACCAGAACCCCCACACCGACCCGATCGTCCGCTACGTGCTGGAGCGCACCGACCCGGGGGAGCGCATCTTCGTCTGGGGCTTCCGCGCGGAGACCTACGTCTCGTCGCAGCGGATGCCCGCCTCGCGCTTCGTCTACACGGTCTACCCCGCCGGGGTGGTGCCGTGGTTCCAGGCGACGCGCGACGAGGAGGAGCGCCGGGTGGTGCCGGGCAGCCGGGAGCAGCTCCTTGCCGACCTCGAGCGAGAGCGCCCCGAGCTCATCATCGACGCCGGCCGCACCATGAGCGGGAGGTACATGTACAACTACCCCCAGCTCCGCGCGTACCTCGACCGCGGGTACTGCTTCATGCGCTACGTCGACGGCGAGCCCGTGTACCGCCGGCGCCACGGAGACATCTGCCCCCCGGCCGACTATTGAGCCGAGAACGCAAGCTCCTGGCGCGGTTTCAGGTCGTGACAGGCTATGTCACACCACTTGTTGACCCCTCCGAGAGCGGCCACTACGGTGAACCGCGACGGGCGCTGCGCCCGCACTCCTGGAGAAACGGGGCACAACATGGCTGAAGGACTCAACAAGGCAATGCTCATCGGCAACCTCGGCGCCGACCCGGAGCTTCGCTTCACCACCAACAACCGGCCGGTGTTGAAGTTCCGCCTCGCGACGACGGAGTCGTACATGGACCAGAACCAGACCCGCCAGGAGGTCACGCACTGGCACCAGGTGGTCCTCTGGGGCAAGCGGGGCGAGGCGCTGTCGAAGATCCTCTCCAAGGGCTCGCGGGTCTACGTCGAGGGCCGCATCGAGACGCGCTCCTACGAAGACTCCAACGGTGTGAAGAAGAGCGCGACCGACATCGTGGCGTCCAACCTCATCCTGCTGGGCGGCCGCAACGAGGGCGCGGGCGCGCATCCGGGCGGCGGCGCTCCCGCTGTCGGTGGGGGCGCTGCTCGTCCCGCGATCGGCGGCGGCGCGGCTCGTCCGGCCCCTGCTCCTGGCGGTCGTCCGGTGGCCGACGCCGACGACTTTCCCCCCGACGACTTCGGGGGCGGCGGCCCGGGTGGCGATGACGACATCCCGTTCTGATCGGCTCTCCCTTCGCAGCGCCCTCGGCGTGGTGGTCGCGACGGTCGCGGCCATCGCGCTCTCGCCCCTCCTCGCCTCCGCCACCGGCGGCCCCGACGACACCGGCTACAAGATCAAGCCCGCGGACAGCAACCTCTGGTCGCAGCGCTTCCGCGGCGGCCGGCTCATCGGCGGCGGCGGCTGCGTGCAGCGCTGCATCGCGTTCACCTTCGACGACGGCCCGAGCTGGGAGACCACCCCCGCGCTGCTCGACACCCTCGACCGGCACGGCATCCGAGCGACCTTCTTCGTCACCGGCCATCGCATCGACGGCGACGGCGAGGTGGCCCGGCGCAACCGCACGGTGCTGGCCACGGAGTGGCGCCACGGTCACCTGATCGGCAACCACACCTATCACCACGACCTGCTCGACACGATGACCGAGGCGACGCTGCGGTATGAGATCGACCGCACCGAGGCGCTCATCCACGGCGTGGTGGGAGAGCGCGTCTGGCTCTTCCGAGCGCCCTACGGAGCCCTGCACCACCCGCGCGCGGTGAGCGCGGTGTTCTCCCGGGAGTACACCCCGGTGTTCTGGGCGATGGACTCGCAGGACTGGCGGGTCAACACCGCCGCCGGGGTGCTCGCCAACGTGCGCGCCGAGCTCGACCGGGCGCCCCGCGGAGGCGTGCTGCTGATGCACGACACGCTGCCGTGGAGCGTCGCGGCGTTCCCGCTGATCCTCGACGAGATCGCGGCGCGCAACGCGGCCTTCGTGGCGCGCGGCGAGGAGCCCTATGAAGTGGTGGGGTTAGAGGGCTTCTACGAGCCCCTCCGCGCCGCGCCTGCGAGGAGGCGTCGGCGCTGAGGGGTCGTTCAGCGAGGCGGAGGGCTCAGCGGCCGGGGGAGCCGCCGAAGTACCAGACCGCGGAGACCGAGCCGCTGATGATCTGGTCGAGGCCGTAGTGCGGGCCCACCGTGGTGCCGATGCCGAAGCCCGACGACGAGGCGGTGGTGGTGTCGTTGGTGCTGAGCACCACCGACTTGAAGCTGTTGCTGTTGTAGGCGAGCCCGAAGCCGAACTGCGCCTGGAGGCCGAGCTGCGGCAGCCCGATGAAGCCGAACTGCATCTCCGCGACCGCGTTGGCGCCGAGGCCGAACTGCACCGCGCTGAGGGTGTTGTCGGTCGTCGAGGTGCCCGAGCCGGTGGTGATGCCGCTCGTGCCGTAGCGGAAGTAGAGGTACGGGTCGAGGTGGATGGCGAGGTGCTTCGCCTCGGCGACCATGATGGGCAGACCCACCTGGAGGCCGAGCCCGAAGAAGTTCGGGTTGTCCGACGACTGCTGCATCGTGTTGCCGCCCGACTGGACGGTGCGGGTGTTCGAGCCGCTGGTGAAGCCGATGCCGAGGCCGGCCTCGATGCCGAGGGAGTGGTTGAGCCAGTAGCGGGCGCCCACGGTGTGGAGCGCCTGGGTGCCACCCTGCGAGGCCATGCCGCCGGTGAACGAGAGCGCGGGCATGTCGGCCGAACCGAAGTAGCGGAGGCCGAGGTGCCCCACGACCACCGAGTGGTCGGTCGGACCCGAGGTGTCCGTGACCGAGGCCCCGGTCGTCGTCGTGGTCGAGGGCGCCACCTGGGTGGTGCTCAGGTCCTGCGCGCCCACGGCCGTCGCGCCCAGCGCGATCGCCGCGCCCATCAACGTTGAAATTAGTCCACGCATCTTGGTCTTCACCTTCTGCTTATTTGGCCGATGGCCCACCAAGGTCCAACAGGCGGCCGCTGTTTCCTTCGGATCCCCAGGGTTGTCAAGCTACCCGACCCCCCCTCGACAGGACCAAGAAATGGGCCTCGATTTGCAGAGGATCGCGTCAGGGCGGAGGCGCGAGGGAGAACACCTGATAGCGCCCCGAGGGCCGCGCCTGCTCGACCCTCCAGCCGTGCGCTCGAAGCCCCTCGGCGATGCGGTAGATGGCGTCCCAGGAGTCGAGCACCACCAGATGCGTCGGGCGCGTGTCGAGCGCGAGGCGGTGCACGGCCTCGGCCCGCGTGGCGCCGCAGGTCGCCCAGGTGTAGCGACGGTGCAGCGCCACCGCGCGAGGGGTCTTCAGCCCCACGAGGTCGACCATCGACCGCTCGCCCGCGAAGGCCATGTAGCCGACGTCGTGCACCAGCAGGCGCGCGTCGCGAGGGAGGGAGGTGCGTACCCACGCGGCCACGCCCACCAGCTCGGTGCGGGTGAAGGCGCAGCGCTGCCGGTGCTGCTCCCAGCGCTCGCCCACGCTCCACAGGTTGGCGTCGAGGGCCACCACGGCGATCGCGAGGGCCGCGCCTCGGATCCAGCGGGAGGGGTTCGCGCGCGCTGCGGCGATCGCGGCGAACGCGAAGGGCAGCAGCACATACTGGTATCGGTATTCGTAGTGGCCGAGCGCGCCGGGAAACTGCGTGGTGTAGGCGAGCACCAGCGCGGCGGCGGTGAGCAGCCCCGCCCTGCCCGCGGCGGCGAGGGGCCAGAGCATCACCGAGCGGGAGAGGTACCCGACGCCGTCGGCGAAGGCCCGCAGGCTGTGCCGGGCCCACTCCCAGCGCACCTTCAAGGGGATGCAGCCCTCGGCGAAGAAGAGCCGCTTGGCGGCGATGGTCGAGGGCGCGAGGGCCCCGAGCTGCGCGAGGTTGAGCAGCGCCCAGGGGGCGGCGCCCAGCAGGGCCAGCGAGAGGTCGGTGAGCGCGCGGCGGAGGTCGAGCGAGCCCGCGCGGCGGAGGCGCAGCCAGCGGGTGGCGAGCAGCGCCGCGGAGGCGACCGAGAGCTCCGGGCGGAGGAAGGGGAGCAGGCCGAAGAGCACGGGCTGAAGTCGGGAGTGCAGCCCGGAGGCCCCGGGCTCGGTGAGCGCGAGGCACCACGCGAGCGCCCCCATCGCGAGGCCCGTCTCCAGGCCGTTGGTGAGCTGGTGCGGAACCTCCGCGACCACCAGCGACAGGGCCACGAGGAGCCCGGCGTCCCAGCGAGAGAGCCGGTAGCGGACGCCCAGCGCCAGCACGCCGGTGACGTAGACGGCGATGCCCACCCACGCGCCGAGCCACCCCGCGGCCTCGCCGTGCACCACCGCCCCGAGGAGGGCCAGCAGCACCGTGTGCACCGAGCTCGTGGCGCCCACCATCGCGGCGACGCCGAACTGCGGGTCGACCCCGCGCCGCAGCACCTGCGCGTTGTGCAGCGTGATGTACGCGTCGTCGACCGGCAGCGCCGTGCCCTCGTGGCGGTAGTGCCACACCGCCGCAGCGGCCACCGCGGCGAGGCAGAGGGCGTACGCGATGCGCCGCGCGGCCGGAGACCAGGGGGCCCTCACGGGGTGACGCGGCCCGCGTTGGGGCTGAGCTGGGAGCGGAGCCAGGCGTCCCAGGGGGAGCGGGGGTCGGCGGCCGATGCGCGGTCGAGGCCGCCGGGATCACGGCGCAGGAGGGCCTGAGCGCGGAGCACCACCGGGGCCTCGTCGAGGGAGGCGAGCACCGCGGCCTCGGCGCCGGCGCGATCGACGCCCTCGCAGCGGGAGGGCGAGCGGGCGCAGAGCAGCACCCGCCACGCGGCGGACCACCCGGCCGCCTCCGCATCGCGGTCCGCCGCGGAGAGGTCTTCGAGCGCGCGAGCGCCTGGGCCCGACCACGCCGCGACGGCAGCCCGGGCGAGGCCTCCTCCCGGGGTCTCGACCTCGGCCAGCGGCCCGTCGGTCGCTCGGCCGAGCCGATGGAGCCGGGTCGCGGCGGCGACGCGCAGCGCGTCCCTCGCGGCGGCCCCCTCCCCCGAGAGCGCCCTCAACCGGAGCATCGCCCGCTCGACGGCCACGTCGGCGAGCGGGCCGTGCCCCGCCCGGTCGAGCGCGGCGGCGAGCGAGGCGGTCACCATCGCCAGGGCGCTCCCTCGCGGGGAGCCCTCGGCGCGGCCCATCGCCCCGGAGCGCACGCAGCGCCCGGCCCACGGCGCGAGGGAGGTCGTCGCCACGTCCGGCGCCCGCTCTCCCACGTCGACCAGCGCGGCGACCCGCAGCGCCTGCGTGGGCTGATCGCTCTCGGCCAGCGCCAGGGCCCTCACCGTGGCGGCCCCGGCGACCCCCTCGGCCATCGCCAGCGCCGACTCCTCCAGCGCCCTCTGGCGCTCGCCCGCCCGGAGCCAGAGCCACGCGAGCGAGGTGCGGTCGACCGGACCTCGGCGGCGCGAGAGCGCGTCGACCGCAGCGCGCCCGCCCACCAGATCGCCGCTGCAGAGCCGGGCCACGGAGGCCGCGAGGAGGTCGTCGACGCCAGGCCGCTGGCGTCGAGCGGCGGAGGCGAGCAGGGCCGCCGCACGCGACCACGCGCCGGACTCGGCGAGCCGCTCGACGGTGAGCTCCGCCCTCAGCGGGCGACGGACGATCGCGGGCGACGCGTCGGAGGCGCTGTCTCGCGAGGCGATGCGCACGGCGGAGGCGCGCACCTCGGCGTCCTCCGGGTCGAGGCCGACGGCTCGGGCGAGCGCCGCGTCCCGCTCGGCGCGCGTGGCGGGGCTGTCGCCGAGGGCCGACGCGAGCCCCAGCCAGGCCGCGGAGGCGTCGGGGTGGCGGCCGGTGCCCTCGCGGGCGACGTCGATGGCGCGCGAACGAAGGCCCGCGGCGAGGAGGTGATGCACCCGGCGAGCGACGATCCAGGGGTCGGAGGCGTCGGCGAAGGCGGCGAGCGAGAGCTGCCGGTCGGCCTCGACGAAGTCACCGCGGGCCGCCGCGAGCTCGCCCCGGAGGTAGGCTTCGTAGGCGGTGGCCGACGCGTAGGGGCGCTCCCGCAGCCGACCGCCGATGCGCTCGACGGTGGTGGGCCCGGACGAGCGGGCGCAGGCCGGGGCGACGGCGGCGAGCAGGAGGAGCGCGAGAGCGGACGAGCGGCGGGTGCGCACGGGGCGGCGTTGGGTCTTAGCACCGTCCCGGCCCCAACAGAACGGGAGCCTTGTGGGGAGGGCGGCGTCGCCGTTACCATCGCGCGCCGCGAACGGGAGGCCGCGAGGGAATGTCCCGACCCGCTGGCCGACGACCTCATCCGTCCGTTCACCACTTGTTAGGAGAGACATGACATCCGAAGTCGACGCCCGCTGCCTGGAGACCTTCCCCAACTGGCTTCGCTCGCTGGGCCAAGACGCCGAGGCGATGGTCGACGCGCTCAACGCCGGTGAGACCCCGGAGGCGGCGCGCCGCTCGCTCGCCGCGGGTCTCAACTACGTGTTCAAGTCCGTCGACCTCATCCCCGACGGCATCGACGACATCGGCTACCTCGACGACGCGTTCGTGCTGCGCATCGCCGCGGCGCACGCGGGCGCCAACGGCGTCGACCTCGGCGCCAACCCCGCGCTCCAGACCCTCGCGGGCGACGTCGACCTCGTGAAGTCCTTCCTCGGCGACGACTACCACCGGCTCGACGTCTACGTGCAGGGGCTCAAGCGCAGCGCGGCGCGGGGCCGCTCGGTCGACGACATCATCGCCGGCGCCCCGGTGCGCGCGGAGTTCACCGCCGACGTGAAGGGCTTCGCGCGCTCCTACGCAGCGCCGAGCTTCGGCCGCGAGGAGAAGAACCTCATCAAGCTCCGCGCCTTCTTCGACGCCAAGCTGCCCCGCTGAATCGCCGTTCAGCGGGCGATTGACCCTATCTTCCGCCGAGCCTAAAAGACCCACCGCGTAGGCCCGTGCGCGGTGCACGCGGATCCTCACGCAACGGTCGACGGACATGAACCCCATCGCGATGGCCCTCCTGGTCGGAGGGCTTGTTGGGCTGTTTTCCATGAGCGCCTTCCGGCGCCTCATCCTGCTTGCGCAGGGACAGCCCGAAAACCGGCTCGATCACATCTGGGAGCGGCTCACCGTCGCCCCGGGTGCGAAGGGTCCGAGCGTCTTCGGTAGCGCGCTGGTGTTCACCGCCATCGTCGGCATGGCGGCCGCCCCCGCGGCGCTCCTGGGCGCGCTGGCGCCGGGCGATGCGGGCAAGGGCTTCCTCCACCTCGGCACGATGCTCGCGGCGGTCGGCGGCGGCGCGGCGCTCTTCTGGGCCCTGCGCGCGCAGATGAAGATGCCCAAGTACGCCTCCGCGGGCATCGCGCACTACCTCATCTTCACGGGCTTCGCGACGCTGCTGCTCCGCACGATCATCCTCGTGGGCCGCGGCTTCGACGAGAGCTTCTACCTCTTCATCCTCGACCCGCAGGGCCCCGACCCCCTGCTCCGCGCCCTCGGCTACGGCTACAACCTGCTCAAGGACTTCGTGGTCCTCGGGGTCATCGGCGGCGTCGTGGCCTTCATGTACTTCCGGCTCGTCCCGAAGCTGAAGCGCCTCGCCTACGGCTGGCACGCCTGGGTCGTGCTCAGCGTCATCGGCACCATGATGGTCATGGACATCGTGGCCGACGGCGGCCTGCTGCTCTCGCACGCCATCCGCGAGGGCGGCGACGTCTCGGGCAACGTCAACCACATCGCCAACGCCACCGGGGAGAACCTCGGGCGCGTGCTGGCCCTCGTGCTCCACGGCGTCGGCGTGTCGAGCGCCTCGACCGCGCGCGCCATCGGCGGCGTCGGCCTGTGGGTGCACGTCTTCCTGGTCTTCGCCTTCCTCAACTACCTGCCCTACGGCAAGCACTTCCACGTCATCACGGCGCTCATCAACGTCTTCACGCGCAGCCTCGACCCGCCCGGGCGCCTCAAGCCCATGGCCGAGAGCTCGGACAAGCTGCTCGAGGACATGGCCGCCGCGATGGAGCAGCCCGACCCCACCGCCGCGCGCATCGGCGTGGGCCGCATGGACCACTTCACCTGGAAGTCGCTGCTGGACTTCTACACCTGCACCGAGTGCGGCCGCTGCTCGGACAACTGCCCGGCGCACCGCACGGGCAAGCTGCTCTCCCCGAAGCACCTCGCCATCGACCTGCGCGACCACCTCTACTCCAAGCAGGAGGAGGTCTTCTCGCACGACCCCTACGGCGAGAACGGCGAGGCCCCGAAGCCCATCTTCGACCTCAACCTCGTGCCCGACGTCATCCACCCCGACGTCATCTGGGCGTGCACCACCTGCCGCGCCTGCGAGGAGCAGTGCCCGGTGATGATCACGTACGTCGACAAGATCGTCGACATGCGCCGCAACCTGGTGATGGTGCGCGGCGAGTTTCCGGCGGAGCTTCAGAAGACCTTCCAGGCCCTGGAGACCAACGGCAACCCGTGGAACCTCACGCGCATGGACCGGGCGGAGTGGTCCGACGGCCTCGACGTGAAGCTGATGAGCGAGAAGCCCGACGCCGCGGTGCTCTACTGGGTGGGCTGCGCGGCCAGCTACGACGACCGCGCCAAGAAGATCTCCCGCGCCATGGCGAGGCTGATGAAGCAGGCGAAGGTCGACTTCGCCATCCTCGGCAGCGAGGAGACCTGCACCGGCGACCCGGCGCGGCGCGCGGGCAACGAGCACCTCTACATGATGCTCGCCGAGGCGAACGTCGCGACGCTCAACAACTACAAGCCGAAGCGCATCGTCACCACGTGCCCGCACTGCTTCAACACGCTGCTCAACGAGTACCCCGACCTCGGCGCGAAGTACGAGGTGGTGCACCACTCGACCTACCTCCAGGAGCTGCTCGCCACCGGCAAGCTGCGCCCCACCCGCGGGGTGAAGGCCAAGGTGGTCTTCCACGACTCCTGCTACCTGGGTCGTTACAACGACGTGTATGAGGCCCCCCGCGACGTGCTCGGGCGCATCGAGGGCCTCGAGCTCGTCGAGGCCGAGCTGAGCCGCGAGAAGGGCCTCTGCTGCGGCGCCGGCGGCGCGCAGATGTGGATGGAGGAGCAGCACAGCCCCCAGCGGGTGAACAACCGCCGCACGCTGCAGCTCGTCGACACCGGCGCGACCATGATCGCCTCGGGCTGCCCCTTCTGCCAGACGATGCTCACCGACGGCATCAAGTCGATGGAGGAGGAGCTCAAGCGCCCGGTCGAGCAGCTCGACATCGCCGAGGTGCTCGAGCGCGCCGTCGCCTTCGACGAGCCCACCGTCGCGACCGCCGCCTCCGAGTCCGCCTCCGCCTGATCCCAACCCCTTCCCTTCGCCGCACGCCTCCCGCACCATCGCGCGGGATGGATCCACCGCCGCCGCCGAGCCTCGGGGCCGCCCTCGCGCAGACGCTGCTCGTCCTCGGCGCGGTCTGCGCGCTCGCCTGGTGGGTGCTCCGCCTGGCCGCCCGCCGGGGCGTAGGGCGCAGCCCCGCCGGGGTCATCACCGTCGTCGACCGGGTGGCCCTCGACCCGCGGCGCACGCTCTTCGTGGTGCGCGTCGGGCCGAAGGCCCTCCTGCTCGGCGGAAGCGACGGGGGCCTCTCGGTGCTCTCCGAGCTCGACCCCGCCACGCTCCCCGATGCGCCCCCGAAGGACGCCGCGTCGTGAACACCGCCGGCACCTCGCCGCTCGTCCTCGCCATCGTCTTCGGGATGCTCTCGCTCCTCCCGGCGCTGCTGCTGGTGGGCACCAGCTTCGTCAAATGCTCCGTGGTGCTCGGGCTCCTCCGCAACGCCCTCGGCTCGGCCGAGACCCCGAGCTCGCTGGTGGTGCTGGGGCTGAGCGCGATCCTCTCGCTGCACGTGATGGCCCCGACCGCGAGGGCGATGGTCGACCGCGCGGGCCCGCAGCTCACCGAGGCGCTCGCGGCCGATCCCCTCACCCCCGACGGGCTCGCGCGGCTGGGCCGCGCCTGGGACGCCGGGAAGGCGCCCTGGGTGCGCTTCCTGAGGGCCAACGCGCACGCTCGGGAGCGGCGGCTCTTCGCCGACCTCGCCCGGCAGGCGGCGCAGCGTCAGGGAGCGACCGCGGCGGTGAGCGACGACGACGTCTCGGTGCTGCTCCCGGCCTTCGTGGTGACCGAGCTCGTGCGGGCCTTCACCATCGCCTTCCTGGTCTTCCTGCCCTTCCTGGTGGTCGACCTGGTGATCGCCTCGCTGCTGGTCTCGCTGGGGCTCTCGGGCCTCAGCCCGCCGCAGGTGGCGCTCCCCTTCAAGCTGCTGCTCTTCGTCGCCGCCGACGGCTGGCTCCTGCTCGCGCGGGCGCTGGTGCTCGGCTACCGCTGAGCGGCGATTCAGAGCGTGTTTGACCCTTTTCTCGGTGAAATCGCGAAGAGCCACGAGTCCGGCAAGGACGCTCGACCGCGCGTAGCGCTGCTACGCAAGGGAGAGCGGACGCCGCCGGGCGACGTGGATCTGACGCGAGTTCGCTGAGAAACAGGGTCAAACACGCTCTCAGTCCCCCGCGGAGCGCTCGTCCTGCTGGAAGATGCTCTCCAGCTCCGCGGAGTACTTCTTCGCCGACTCGATGAGCGCCTTCTCGTCGTCGCGGTGCACGTAGGTCTTTCGCACCATCGCCTCGTCGTAGCGCCCGAACTTCGTCACCGCGGTGCGCGCCTCGGCGCTGGAGACGCCGAGCTCCTCGAGCGTGGCCCGCGCGGCGTCGAGGCTGCCCGCGAAGGTCTCACGGATGACCGTCTCCACCCCCGCCGCGAGGAGCGCGTAGGCGTGCTGACGGTTGCGCGCGCGCGCCACCACGCGCAGCCGGGGGAAGTTCTCCCGCACCGTCGCGAGCGCCCGCATCGAGGCCTCGAAGTCGTCGATGGCCAGCACGAAGACCGAGGCCCGCTCGGCGCCCGCTGCGCGCAGGAGGTCCACCCTGGAGGCGTCGCCGTAGTAGATCTTGTTGCCGAACCTGCGCAGGAAGTCGACGTGCGTCGGGCTCGCGTCGAGGGCCGTGAAGCCGATGCGCTTCAGCCGCAGCACGCGGCCGACGATCTGCCCGAAGCGCCCGAAGCCCGCGATGATCACCTGGCTGCCGTCGTCGGCGATGGCGTCGAAGTCGCGCGCCTCGCCCCCCGCGTCGAGGCGCCGGAAGGCCTCGTCGCGGAGCGCGAACAGCAGCGGCGTCAGCACCATCGAGAGGGTCACCACCACCACGAGGAGCTCCACCGTCGCGCGGTCGAGGACGCGCGAGGACTCGGCCACGGAGAAGATGACGAACGCGAACTCGCCGCCCTGCGAGAGGGCCGCGCCGAGGCTCACCCGGGCGCGGGGGGAGAGGTCGGCGAAGCGACCGAGCGCGGCGAGCACCGCGGCCTTGGCGACGACCAGCGCCACCGCGAGGCCGACCACCAGCAGCGGGCGGGAGGTGAGCACCCGGAGGTTGGCGGACATCCCGACGGCCATGAAGAAGAGGCCCAGCAGCAGGCCCTTGAAGGGCTCGATGTTGGCCTCGAGCTCGTGGCGGTACTCCGAGTCGGCCAGCAGCACGCCCGCCAGGAAGGCCCCCAGCGCCATCGAGAGCCCGACGGCGTGCATGATGATGGAGGTGCCGACGACCACGAGCAGCGCCGAGGCGGTGGAGAGCTCGTGGCTGTGCGATCCGGCGACCACGCGGAAGGCCGGGCGAAGCAGCAGGCGACCGCCCACCACCAGGGCGACGATGACCGCGACGATGAGCCCCACCTGCATCAGCGGGCTGCGCGCCGAGGGCGTCGAGGCCACGCCCAGCAGCGGGATGAGCGCGAGCGCGGGGATGGCCGCGACGTCCTGGAAGAGCAGGATGGCGAAGGCGCTGCGGCCGTGCGAGGTGCCGAGCTCGTTCTTCTCCCCGAGCAGCTGCGTCGCGAAGGCCGTGGAGGACATCGCCAGACCGACGCCGATCGCCACCCCGGCGGCGGGGCGGAGGCCCAGGGCGACCGCGACCCCGCCGATGACCAGCGCCGAGAGGCCCACCTGCGCGCTGCCGAGGCCGAACACGGCGCTGCGCATCTTCCAGAGCCGGCTGGGCTGGAGCTCGAGGCCGATCACGAAGAGCAGCAGCACCACGCCGAACTCCGCGAAGTGCAGCGTCTCGTGCACCTCGCGCACGAGCCCGAGGCCCGACGGCCCGATGAGGGCGCCCGCGGCGAGGTAGCCGAGCACCGACCCCAGGCCCAGCCTGCGGAAGAGCGTGACCGCGACGACGGCGGCCCCGAGGAAGATCGCCGCGGTGGTGAGCATGGGTGCCCCACCGTCTATCCGAGGTGGGCACGGAGCGTCCACCGGAGGTCCCGGTGGCGGCGTCGCGGCTCGGCCGTGCGCCGGGGGGATCACATCGCGGTGCAGATGATGCGGGTCGTGAGCTCGTGCCGGCCCGCCGCGAGCCTCGACGACTGGCGCATCACCGGGTGCATCGCCAGCCGCGAGTAGTCGTCGTGATCGGGGGCCGTCTCCCTTTCGCTGCGCAGCGCCACGCCCGACTGCGTGGCCTCGCAGCGCCGGGCGCCCACGCTCCATGACCAGCGCGCGGCGTCGAGGGCGCCGCGAAGGTGCCAGTGCCACGCGACGTCCCGCTCCCCGGTCAGCTCGACCTGGTCTCGCACCACCAGGGTTCCGGCCTCGAAGGAGAGCGCGCGGGTGACCGTCACGCCCTCGCGGCTGTAGCTCCCGGTGACCCCCTCGCCCGCGGCGGTGAGGGTCGCCTCGGGCCCTCCCTCCCCGGCGCCCAGGTCGCGAGAGAGAACCCCCTCGACGGTCACCTCGCTGTGGGCGTCGGCGCGGGCGAAGGGCGCGCGCCCGTCGTAGCTCCGGTAGCCCGAGGCGCCGAGCATCAGGGCGCCATCGACGACCACCGTGAGCGAGAGGGTGTCGGGTCGCTCGTGGCCGCCGCTGGCGTTGGCCATGCCGTGCTCGGCGATGAAGAAGGCCTCGATGGGAGCGCCCGACGGGGTCGTCGCGTCGAGGCGCGCGGTGCCCGCCGAGGGCCAGACCGTGGTGAGGCGATCGGGCGACGGGAGCTCCGGCGAGGCCAGCGCCAGCGCCACGAGCGGGCCGACGTTCACCGAGCCGCCGAGGCTGCCGGTGTAGCCGTCGACGGACCAGCGAGCGTAGCGCCGGGCGCCCGCGAGCCGCTCGAGGAGCGGCGCGGGGAGGCCCATCAGCCGGCTGTCGTCGATGGGGTGCAGCCACCCCGCGCGGGTCTCGAGCGAGGCGCTCCATCGGACGAGGTCGCGCACCCGAGGGTCCGACGACGGGCGCACGATGGGCGACGAGCTCGCGGCGCACACCGAGTAGGCGTGGCGCTCGCAGCGGACGCAGCGGTTCGCGTCGCCGATCCAGGCGCGGTCGATGGCGGCGAGCGCGGGGGCGGCGACCTCGAAGGCGTACTCGAAGTAGGTCGACCCCTCGGCCCACCCCTGCGCGCCTCCGGTCTGTCGCTCGATGGATGCGCCCATGTGAGCGAGCGCGTAGGCGAGCGTCTCGTCGCTCAGGGCCTCGGCGGGAGCGATCATGGCGGCGGCGGCGAGCCCCGCGCCGAGGCGCATCCCGTGGTTGTCACGGTGGAAGGCCATGAAGATCAGTCCCCCGCCCTGGAGCCACGCCTCGCTGCCTGCCGCGGCGCGTCCCACGAAGGCCCTCGCCATGTCGACCTCGGCGGGAGCGAGCGTCGAGGCCGAGAGCAGGTCTGCCGCGGCGGCGAGGTCGACCAGCGACGCGCCCACGAAGATGGGGACCTCCACCGCCGTCGCGAACCACGACGGCGCCACCGCGGTCACCGAGAGCACCTGGAGCGCCATGCGCGCGGCCGCTGCGTCGCGGTCGTGCCAGGCGACCAGGGCCGCCGCGAGGGCGAGCGAGGCCACGCTCTGGTAGCTGGCGCTGTCCCCGGGCGCGAGCGTCGGCACCGCGCGCCTCGACGAAGCGCGGGCCAGAGCGAGGATCGTCATCGCATCGGCGTTCGCGTCGAAGCGGGCGCGCAGGTCTTCGAAGCGCATCCCCGGCGCGGCGACCGCGCTCACCCCCGGCGGTCGAGGGGCGCGCAGCGCTCGTATCAGGTCGGCCACGTCGGGCCCGGTGCACCCCGCGGACGCGTCGACCGGCACGTCCTTCGGCGCGGCGACGGGGACGTCCGTCGGAGCCACCTCGGAGGGCGCGGCGTCGGTCACGGCATCGAGCGCCGCCGCGTCCATCGAGGCATCCGCCGGGGGCGTCGAGGGCGAGGAGGAGCACGCGACGAGCGAGAGGGCGAGCAGCGCAGACCGGGAGAGCATCGCGGCGACGCTAACATCGTCCCTCCGCGCTCCGTTGCGGCGCCCGCCGCCGTCGACCACGCTTGCCGCCTGATGGCCGATCACCGCCTCGACGCCGACCGTCTGCCGAGGGAGTTCTTCGCCCGGGACGCGCGGGTGCTCGCGAGAGACCTGCTGGGAAGGGTGATCCGCACCCTCGGCCCGGAGGGCGCCACCGCGGGGCGGGTGCTGGAGACCGAGGCCTACCGCCCCACGGACTCGTGCAGCCACTCCTCACGGGGGCGCACCCCGCGCACCGCCACGATGTTCGGCCCGCCAGGAGGGCTCTACGTCTACTTCATCTACGGCATGCACCACTGCATGAACCTGGTCTGCGAGGGCGACGGGGCGGCGGTGCTGATCCGGGCGCTCGAGCCCATCGAGGGGGTCGCGCTGATGAGGGGGCGGCGCGGCCCGAAGGCCACCGACGCGAAGCTCTGCGCGGGCCCCGGGAGCCTGTGCCGCGCGCTCGGCGTCGACCGCTCCTGGGACGGCACCGACGTGCTGACCTCGGGACGCATCTCGGTTCACGAGGGTCGCCCCACCGCCGACGGCGACGTGCTGGTGGGCCCGCGCATCGGCGTCGTGGGGAGACCGGAGGATGTGGCGCTGGAGTGGCGGTGGCGGGAGCGGGTGGCTCCCGCGCGGCGCGTCAGGTGAACTTGAGCTTGGTGGCGGCGACGGCGGACATCTGCAGCAGCAGCCAGCCGTGGCGGAAGCGGGAGATGTTGGTCTCTCCGTAGGTGCGGTCGCGGTAGCGGATGGGGATCTCGAGGATCTTCAGGTTGAGCTTGGAGGCCCCGAAGATGAGGTCGAAGTCCCCGAAGGGATCGAAGTCGCCGAAGTAGGCGCGGTTGGCGGCGAGGCGCTCGTAGTCCTGGGCCCAGAGCACCTTGGTGCCGCAGAGGGTGTCCTTCAGCGGCTGGTTGAGCAGGTAGGTGAAGAGCTTGCTGAAGCCGATGTTGCCGAGCTTGTTGAGGAAGCGCATCGCCTCGGCCTCCATCGGGTAGACGAGCCTCGTGCCCTGCACGTAGTCGCTGAGGCCCCCGACCATCACGTCGTAGAACTTCGGCAGGTCTTCCGGCGGCACGGTCATGTCGGCGTCGAGGATCATCAGGATGTCGCCGGTGGCCTCCCGGAAGCCCACGCGCACGGCGTCTCCCTTGCCCTTGCCGGTCTGCCCGTAGACCGACAGCTTGAGCGGCCCTCGGTACTCGGCGATGGCGCGCTCGATGGTCCCTCGGGTGTCGTCCTTGCTGCCGCCCTCGACGAAGATCAGCTCGGTCTCGGCGCCCATCACCGGGGTGCGCTCGATGATCTTGGGGATGTTGCCCGCCTCGTTGCGCGCGGGCACCACCACGCTGACCCTGGGCAGGGACTTGGGCAGCACCGCCTCGCCCCGGCGGCGCAGCACGTAGAGCCGGTACATCGAGGTGCGGCGCACCAGCGGCAGCTTGGAGACGTAGCGGTTGAGCAGCCCCGACACGCCGGGGATCGGCATCGGCAGCAGCATCCGGTCTTCGAGCTTCACCACCTCGAGCCCAGCGATCTCGAAGAGGTTCTTCAGGTCGGACTCGCCCAGCCAGTTGGCCGGAGGCGTCGGGAGCTTGAAGCCCGCCATCTCGCCCGCCCTCAGCGCCACCTCCCAGAGGTAGTTGTAGCAGGTGAGGAAGATCCTCCCGCCGGGGCTCAGGTGCCGAGAGAGGTTCTCCAGCATGCGCTGGATGTCCGGCACGCTGTGCACCAGGCGATCGCAGATGATGGCGTCGTAGCGCTCGTCGAGCCGCATCGTGAGGGCGTCCTCCTCGCGGAGGTTGAGCCCCGGGTGCCTGCGCCTCGCGCCCTCGACCGCCGCCCTGATCGGGTCGACCCCGTCGCGCACCGCGTTGGGCAGCCTGGCGAGCGTGTCGCCCGGACCAGAGCCCACCTCCAGCACCCGGGCGTCCCTGGGGATCGCCCGCGCCATGGTCTCGGCCACGTCGTTGCGGAGGTAGTGCACGCCGAAGCTGAAGCGCGGCTCCTCCACGGCGCTTCGCTCGAAGTACGCGCGCCACGCCTCGTCCTCACGGGTCCCCACGATCCTGGGCTTCTCGCCCGATCCGATGCCGTCCTGCGCCACGTCCAAGTTCTCCATAGAGGGGCGCGGAATAGACCATCCCCGGGGCGGAGTCATCAACCGCCCTCCGTCCGGTCATCGCAGAGGCTTCGCCCGGATTACCTGGCCGGGTACTGCCGGAAGTCGATCGAGAACCCGGTGGGCGTCGCCCGACCCTCCGGGGCCGAGAGGTCTCCGAGCTCCGACACGGGCAGCACCGCCTCGAAGCGGGTGAGCCCGTCGGGGCTGACGAGCCTCACCCTGAGCAGGTCGGTGCCCGCCGCCGTCGCGAAGGCCTGCACCCGCCGAGGCACCTCGCCGTCCAGCACGGTCACCATCCGGCCGGGGATCACCGCCCCGTGGATGGCGGTGACCTCCAGGCGCTCGATGGGGCAGTAGTCCCTCGGGTCGTCGGGCTGCGGCGGGCGGCAGCTCGGGAGCACGAACCAGATCTGCGGACCCGCTCCCAGCGAGCCGAAGGCGGTCGAGGCGTTGGGGGCGCGCAGCATGTAGATGCGCAGCCGACGGAGCATCCCCGCGGTCTCCGCCGCGCTCATCGGGACGATCTCCGGGCGGGCCGGCTCAGGGGCCGGGGTCACCGCCGGAGGGCTCGGGGGACGAGGACGAGGGTCGGCCCCCGCAGGGCTCGGAGCCAACGCGAGAAGGCCCGCCAGAAGCGAGCCGATGAGGATAGGGCGCATGGACCACCGCTCCTTCTCTGTACGAGGGAGTCAATGGGGCGCCTTGCCCGCGCGCGCAAGGCGGAGAGCGCTTCAGCCGCCGGCGACGAGCTCGTCGACCATCCGGGTGACCACCGCGAGCCCGCGGGACCAGAACGCCGGGTCGCGCACGTCGAGCCCCAGCTCCGAGAGCAGGGCCTCCGGGCGGTCGCGGCCGCCGCTCTCCAGCAGCCGGATGTACTTCGGGACGAAGGCCGCCCCCTCGCGCTCCCAGAGGTCGTAGAGCGCGAAGACCAGCAGCTGCCCGAAGGCGTACGAGTAGCAATAGAAGCGGTAGTGGACGAGGTGGGGAATCGCCCCCCAGCCGAAGCGATCGCGCTCCGTGCGCAGCACCGCGTCGCCGTAGAGCCGGTCCATCTCGGCGGTCCAGATGGCGGAGATGTCCTCGACGGGCACCACGCCCTCGGCCCGGGCCTCGTGCACCCGCAGCTCGTAGCGGGTGAAGGCCACCTGCCGATGGATCGTCCCCAGCGCGTCCTCCACCCTGGCCGCGCGCATGGCGTTGCGGGCCGCCGGATCGCTCTCGTGCGCCAGCAGGTTGCGCCCCAGCACCAGCTCGCCGAAGACGCTCGCCGTCTCGGCCATCGGGCTGGTCGGCCAGTAGTTGAGCAGCGACTGCTTCTCGCCCGCGAGCGCGAAGTGCACCCCGTGCCCCAGCTCGTGCGCCAGGGTGAAGACGTCCCGGATGCGCCCGTGGTGGTTCACCAGCACCCTCGGCGCCACACCCGGGATCATCCCCGCGCAGAAGGCCCCGTCGCGCTTTCCCTGCCGGGGTTCGGCGTCGATGCGCCCCTCGGTGAAGAACCTCCGGGCCAGCTCGGCGACGCCCGGGTCGAGGTCCTCGAAGGCCCGCAGCACCTCCGAGCGAGCGGTCTCCCACGAGGCCTCGCGGTCGCCATGCGCCTGCGGGGCCAGCACGTCGTGGCCCTCCAGCACCGGGAGCCCGAGGCTCGCGGCCTTCCAGCGGAAGTAGCGCTGCGCCACGGGGTAGTGCGCCTCGACGGCGGTCATCAGCGCGTCGAGCACCGGGCGCGACAGCTCATCGTCGATCATGGTCGGGGCGACCGGGTCGAGGTGCCCTCGCATCCCGTTCTCCAGGCGATGGTCCTGGTAGAGGGTGTTGATGATGAAGCCCAGGGTGGGGGCGCTCTGGGCGAGCTGTCCCTGGAGGGCCACGGTGGCGCGGCGGCGCACCTCGCGGTCGGGGTCTTCGCGCAGCGAGCGGGCGTCCGCGAGGGTGAGCGTGCGGGCCTCGCCGTTCACCTCGACCTGGAAGCGCCAGGCCGCGAGGTGCTCGTCGTAGAGCTGGGTCCACGCGCGCCGGCCGGTGAGGTCCTTGGTGGAGAGGGCCTCCTCCACGGGACCGGGCAGCGCGTGGGGCGCCGCGTCGCGGGCCCTCGCCAGGTGGTGCCGGTAGTTGGAGAGCGCCGGGTCGGCGAGCCAGCGGTCGCACACCTCCGTGGAGGCGCGGCCGAGCTCGAGGTCGACGAAGCGGAGCTGGTTGAACACCCCGTTGGCGCGCTCGCCCACCTTGGAGTGGAGCGCCCTCGTGGGCTCGTCGAGGGCGTCGGTGGAGAGGGCCAGGTTGGCGAACATCTGCGGGCGATAGGTGACCGCGAGGGCGGCCTCGTAGTCGCGGAGCATCGCCGCGAGGGTCGTGCCGTCGAGCGAGGCCACGCGGTCGCGGTAGGCGCCGGCGAGCGCGGAGGCGAGGCGGAGGGCGGTGTCGAGGTCGGCGTCGAGGGCCGGGTCGGTGACCGAGGCGTAGAGGTCCGAGAGGTTCCAGCGGGGCGGCGAGGCGGGGGTGGTGCTCACCCGGACGGGTATACCGCAGGACGTAAGAGAGTCGACGCGCGGTCCGCGGCGCGTTCGTGGCAGAGTCGCCGCCGCGATGTCGGGCCCGAGCGACGAGTACGAACGCAAGGAGCAGGAGCAGCGGGCGCAGTCCTGGTACGCCATCGTGGGCTTCGGGGTGCTCGTCGCCGCGGTCGCGGTGATCCTCCAGTGGATGCCCGAGAACCCCTTCTCCCAGCCCTCGGAGACGCCCCACACCACGCGCCTCAACGCCGGCGCGCTCACCGGCCGCGACGCCCCGATGCTGGCGGTGACCCCGTCGCAGCGGGCGGCCATCGCGCCCGGCTGCCGGGTGAGCGACGTGGCGCTGGTGCAGGAGTGGCGGGGCGCCTTCCGGCTGACCAACACCGAGGCCCTGCTGGCCTACGCCTCGCGCGCCCGCCGCGGTCGCTTCACCGCCGACGGCTGGGGCGCCGACACCCCCGGCGACGGTGGCGCCGGCTGCGTGGTGGTCTTCCGCGCCCACGTGGGAGGCCGGGCGAAGGAGGCCCGCTGGACGGTCTCCGAAGACCGCACGGTGGTCTCTCCCGCCAACGAGTTCGCGCGAGAGCTCTCGGCCATGCTCCCCTCCGCGGCCCGGTGAGCGAGCGCCCTCCCGCTCCGCCCCGGTGGCGCTTCGCGCTCGGCCTCGCGGCGGTGACCGTCGTCGCGCTCGTGCTGCGGGTCCATCGGCTCGCGAGCGTGCCCAACGCGGCGCACGACGAGGGCAACTGGCTCCTCGCGGCGTGGGAGCGCGCGCACGGCCGGCCGGTTCCGCTGCCGCCCGACGCCCGCTTCGTGACCGACCTCTTCGCCTGGATGATGGCCCTCGCGATGCGCCTCTTCGGCGACTCCATCGCCAGCGCCCGAAGCGTCCCCGTCGCCGCCAGCCTCGTCGGCATCGTCGCCGTCGCCCTGCTCGCCCGTCGCATCGCGGGCGCCCTTCCGGCGCTGGTGCTCGCGGCGCTGCTCGCGGTGCACCCCTGGGCGGTGCTCTGGAGCCGCAACGTCGTCACCCCCTACGCGCTCTCGCTCTCCCTCGCGGCCCTCGCCCCCCTCCTCGCCCACCGCGCCTGGAACCTCCCCTCCCCCCGCTCCTCCTGGTGGCGCGTGGCCTGTGGGCAATGCATCGCCCTGGGATTCCAGTTCTCCCCGCTGGCGCTGATCCCCGCGCTCGGCGTCGCCGCGCAGCTCCTCTCCGACCCGGTCTCCCGCGCCCGCCTCCGGGAGCGCTCGACGCTGCTCGCGGCCCTCCTCGCGGCCGCCCACGTCGCGCCCGTGGTCGTGGGCGCGGCGCGCGTCGCGCAGCACGGCAGCACCCGCCCCAGCAGCCACCTCGACCACCTCGGATCGCGGCTCCAGATCTTCGACCGCACCCTCGCGGGCGTGCTCTCCGGCGAGGCGACCCTCCGCGACTTCACCACCGCCACGCCCCCCTTGCCCCTCGAGCTCCTCGCGGGCGCCCTCGCCGTGGGCCTGATCGCCCTCGCCCTCGCCCGCGGCCGCGACCCGCTGCGGCGCCTCGCGATCCCCCACCTCGCGGCGGCGCTGGTGGGCCTGCCGCTGCTGCTCGCCCCGATGCGCCAGTGGCACATGCCCTCGGTGGACGCCGAGCGCTACGGCTTCGTGCTGCTGGCCCCGGCCGCGCTGCTGGTCGCCTCGCTCGCCGCGACCCGGCTCCGATGGATCGCCCTCGCCGCGGTGCTGGCCCTCGCGCTCGGCCCCACCCGTCGCGGGGCGCTGTGGTTTCTCTACGGCGGGGGCCCCGACCGGGGCGTCTTCCTCGACCGCGACGGAGCCGGCGGACGGCGCTGGAAGGTGACCTCGCTCGACGTCGCCGTGGTCGACCAGATCATCGCCGAGGCCAGCGCCCTCGACGGCGGAGCACGGGTGACGGTGGTGACCGCGGACTACGTCCTGCACCCGATCTACTTCGCCAACGCGGCGCACGGGCATCGCATCGTCGAGCTCAACCTCGCCCCGCTCTCACCGCGCCCTGGCGATCGGATGCTCTTCGTCCGCTGGTCCGACGGGGTGTTCGCCCGGGGCTTCTGGCCGCGCGCCGACGTGCTCGCCAACGAGGCCCTCACCCAGCGGATGCGAGCGCCCGACCTCACCGGGCTGCGGCTGGTGCGAGCGCTCCGCCAGCCCGACGGCGAGGCGCTGATCGAACTCTGGACGGCCCGGGCGCCGTAGCGCGTCGCTCGCGAGCGGTGCGAGACTCCGCGCCCGATGAGCGAGCCCCTGTCTCCGTACCTCCGTCGCCTGCTGGTGTTCCTGAGCGTGGCGACCTTCTTCGAGGGCTACGACATGTTCGCGCTGGCGCAGATCCTCCCGAGCCTGCGCGCGGACTTCCACATCACGCGGGCCCAGTCCGGCTGGCTCCTGGCCTTCATCAACGTGGGCACCGTCATCGCGTACCTGCTCATCCGCGTGGCCGATCGCATCGGTCGCAAGCGGGTGCTCTCCATCACCATCGTCGGGTACACGCTGGCCTCGCTGGCCTCCGCGGCCGCTCCCAACGCGGTGGTCTTCGGCCTGCTCCAGTGCCTCGCCCGCGTCTTCCTCATCGGCGAGTGGACCATCGCCATGGTCTTCGCCGCCGAGGAGTACCCCGCCGCCCGCCGGGGAACCGTCATCGGCATCCTCCAGGCCTGCTCCTCCCTCGGGGGCATCGCGTGCGCGGGCCTGGTCCCGCTGATGCTCAGGAGCCCCATCGGGTGGCGCATGGTCTTCGTGGTGGGCTCGGTCCCGCTGGCGATCATGGCCTACGCCCGCCGCGGACTGAAGGAGACGCGACGCTTCGAGGAGGCGCGCTCCGGCGGCACGGCGCTCGTCCAGGGAAACCTCCTCGCGGTGCTCCGCACGCCGCACCTCAAGCGCATCCTCCAGATGGCCGTGATCTGGTTTCTCTCCTACGCGTGCGCCCAGAACGCGATCACCTTCTGGAAGGACTTCGCCGTCACCGAGCGGGGCTTCACCGACGCGCAGGTGGGCGGCGCCATCACCGTGGCGGCGGTCGCGTCGATGCCCCTGGTCTTCCTCGCGGGGCGACTGCTCGACGCCGTGGGTCGGCGGCGCGGCGCGGTGATCATCTACGGGGTGCTGTCGCTCGGGGTGTTCACGGCCTACACGCTGCACGGCCGCGGGGCGCTCACCGGGGCGCTGGTGCTGGCCGTCTTCGGGACCAGCGCCTTCCTCCCGGTGCTCAACGCCTTCACGACGGAGCTGTTTCCCACGGAGTGCCGTGCAGATGCCTTCGCGTGGTCGAACAACCTCCTCGGGCGCATCGGGTACGTGCTCTCGCCGCCGCTCGTCGGGTACTTCGCGGAGCGCCACGGGTGGGGCCCGACGGTGAGCGCGACGGCGGTGTTCCCGCTGCTGGCGCTGGGGCTGATATTGGCGCTGCTGCCCGAGACGGGCGGGCGCGAGCTGGAGGAGACCGCGGGGATGTGAGCGACGGACGGAGCGGCCACGGCGCTGCGTTCCACCGGGTGTGGTTGCCACCACGATTGTTGCCAAACCGGGCGGGTGCCCCGTTACACTGCGGCCAACCGTGACCTCCCTCCGAGTCATTTCCAGCGAGTACATCGACGCAATCAGCGCACTCGATGTGCGCGGCTACACCGTCGAAGGGGTCCTCGGTCGCGGCGGCATCGGCGTCGTGTTCGCGGCCACCCACGACTCCAAGCCCGTCGCGGTGAAGGTCGCCTGGCCCCACTCCGGAGAGCACGACGGCGGCCTCGGAGAGAAGACCGTCCACCGGCTGCGCGCCCCCCGGCTCACCGACAGCGGCCACGGCCCTCGCTTCGTCCCGCCCACCGAGCTCGGCCGCTGCAACCGGGTGCTCCTCGGCGAGGTCACCCGCATCCGCGAGGTCGAGCACCCCTCCGTCATCGGCGTCACCTCGCAGTTCTCTCTCGACGGCCGGCAGGCCTACGAGATGCCGCGCGTCCGAGGGCGCGTTCTCGACCCGAGCTCTCCCAAGGACGTCGCCCGCCTCGCCGAGGAGATCCACCAGCTCCACGATCTTCAGTGGCCCCACGGCGACCTCAAGCCCGAGAACGTCATCCTCCGCGACGACGGCAGCGTCATCTTCATCGATCCCCTCCCGGTCGGGCTCGACCTCGTCACCCCCGACTGGACGCACCTCAACTTCCTCGTCTCCACGCCCCTCGTCGAGAGCGCCGACCCCCGCGACCGGCGGATGTTCCTGCGCCACCGCGACCTCGTGGCCCTCGCGCTGATGGCCTCGCAGGCGATCACCGGCGAGCGCCCGTGGGGCCACGCCGAGGTCGCCCGCATGGCCGACCGCTCCGTCGGCATCGAGGCCAAACGCGAGGTGCTCCGCCACGCCCGCACGAAGCTCGACGCGCTGCTCCCGAAGCTCCCCGCGGCGCTGCGCCCCTTCGTCGGCCTCGCGCTCGACCCGGGCCTCTGGCCCGACGACGGCCCCATCTTCGCGGCCTACCTCCAGGCCCGCCCCTTCGAGGTCCGCTGCGACGCGCTCACCTCGATGCCGCTCGGCCGGATGTTCCGCGAAGTCGCGGGCTGACTTCGCGTCGGTCGTACGCGACAGCGGGCCCGTTCCCGGTTTAGGTTCCGCCGCCCATGCGCCGCCCGAGCGCCTTCGCCCCGACCCTCCCATGGCTCGCGCTGCTGGGCGCCGTGCTCTGCTTCTTCGGCGCCAACGTCGGCCGGACCTGGGATTTCACCGTCGACGACGCAGGCATCTCCTACTCCTACGCCCGCAACCTCTGGAACGGCGACGGCCTCGTCCTCACCCCCGGCGCCGAGCGCGTCGAGGCCGCGACCAACTTCCTTTGGATCCTCCTGCTCGCCCCCGCCGACGGCCTCGGCGTCACGCACGAGACCCTCTCCAAGGGCCTCGGCCTGGCCTTCGCGGCCTTCGCCCTCTGCGCCATCGCAGCCTTCCCCGCGGTCGCCTACCAGCGCCGACCTCGCTACTACGACCTCGTCGCCCCGCTCATCGCCGCGACCTTCGCCCACTCCGCCCTCTGGACCACCTCCGGGCTCGAGAACGGGCTGTTCCAGTTCCTCGCGGCGGCCTCGCTCACGGCGCTCGCCTGGGAGGAGCACTCCCCCGAGCGCTTCCCCTGGTCGTCGGTGACCCTCGGGCTGCTCTTCGCGACGCGCCCCGACGGCGCCCTCTACGCCTTCGCCATCGCCATCGCCCGCGGCTTCCGCATCATCACCGGCAAGCCCCGCCGGCAGGACCTCACCTGGGCCTTCACCCTCGGCATGATGGTCGGAGCCCTCGAGCTCTTCCGCCTCGCCTACTTCGCCTGGCCCTTCCCCAACAGCTTCTACACGAAGAAGCGCACCTTCGACTTCGGTAAGGACCTCACGAAGTTCGACTCCGCGGGCTGGGTCTACGTCCGCCAGTTCGTGCGCAGCTACGACCTCACCCGCGCCCTCGCCGTGGTGCCCGCGCTGCTGCTCGCCCTGCGCGCCCCGGTCGCCCGCGTAGCCCTGCTGCTCTGCATCGCCGTCGGCCTGCTCTTCCCGGTCTACTCGCACGGCGACTGGATGGAGGAGTGGCGCTTCCTCACCTACGGGGTGCCGCTGCTCGCGCTGGGCTTCGCCGAGTCCGTGCGCGCCCTCGCCCGCATCCTCGTCGTCGCCATGCCGCGCAGCCTGCGCGCCCCGCTGGCCATCGCGCTCACGCCCTTCGCGGCGTGGATGGTGCTCAAGGAGACCACGCACCACTACCCCTCGCGCTACACCCACACTCGCCAGCACGACACGCTGGAGTTCTCGGTGGTCCGCGGCCGGGCGCGCTACTACGCCGCCGCCGCGCGCACCCTCGACCTGCGCGACGCCTCGGTGCTCGACCCCGACGTCGGCGGCATGAGCTACGACTCGGGCCTGGAGGTCATCGACCTCTTCGGCCTCGGCGACGTGGCCATCGCGCGAACGCACCCGCAAGACGAGCCCGGGATGCGCGAGGCCATCTTCGACGAGCGCCGCCCGACCTTCGTGCACCTGCACGGCGCCTGGTACGCCGCGGTCAACCTCGAGCGCCTCGAGGAGCTGACCGAGGCCTACCTTCGCCTCCCTGGCTACATCGGCACCGAGCACGACGACGCCAGCAACTACGTCCGCCGGGACGTCCTCGCCGCGCCATGGACCGAGGAGGCCCACCAGGGTCCCCTCTTCTCCTCGGGCCCTGCGGGGCGCATCGAGGGCTACACCCTCTCCGCGCGAGGCATCGACCCGGGCGGCGCGCTGCGCGTCGAGGTGACCTTCACGCACCCCGGCGAGGTCAACGCCGGGAGCATCGTCGCGGAGCCCCTTCAGGGCGGCGCCCGCGTCTCGGTGCCGCTGCACCCGATGGGCGACATCGTCCCGACCTCCGGGCTCATGGCGGGCGAGCGGCCATGGGCTCGCGCCCGGCTCGTGCTCCCCGCCGGGCGCTACGAGATCCGCTGGCGCAACGACCAGGCCGAGGCGACGCTGGGCACCGTCACCGTGGCCCGCGGGGAGGGCCGCCGCGAGCTCGACCTGCTACGAGCGACGATGGACGACCTGCTGCGCCACGGCCGCCTCCACGACGCGCGCCGCCTGGTGCTCTCGCTCCGCCTCCGCGCCCTCGACGAGACCGAGACCGACGCCCGCCTGCAGGTGGCCCGCTACGCCCGGGCGCTCGCCGAGCGCGCCCTCACGCTCGCCTCGCAGTCGCAGTATGCGATGGCCCGCGAGCTGGCCTCGCAGGCGCTCCGCTTCGGCCGCCACGACCCGGAGACCATGAGCCTCGTGCAGCGCGGCGCCGAGCGCATGGCCGAGCGCTCCCGCGCCGCCGAGCGATCCGGCCAGATCGGCGAGGCCTTCACGCTGGCCCGCGACGCGGTGCTGCTCGACCCTCGGCGGAGCTGGATGCGCCGCCGCGCCGAGACGCTGCGCGCCCAGCGACGCCACGACTACGACGGCGGGCGCGAGACCGCGGCCTACCGCAACGCCGCGTGGGCCCTCGAGCACCTCTCGGAGTCGGGCGAGGAGCGCGCGGAGTTCAACGAGGCGCTGGTGATGCTCGGCGCCATCGGGCGCTCGGTGGACGCCGCGGCGCTGGTCGACCGCACCGGCATCGAGCCTCGCAGCGCGTGGGCCCGGCTGGTCACCGCGCGGGGCTACCTGGCCCGCGGCGAGCTCGACGAGGCCCGCCGCCTCGCGGCCACGGTCTCCTGCCGCGACGCGTGGGACCCGACCTTCGCCCAGGCCTACACCGCGCTCGCGGGTCAGCCCTTGAGGCCCGCGGAGCGCGACTGCGCCCGCGTCGGGTCGGTCGCCCCGTGGCTGCGCGGGAGCGCCCCCTTCGACGCGGTGGAGGGCTCCTTCGAGGCGCCCCGCTACACGGGATGGACCGCCACCGGGACGGCCTTCAACCTCGGCCCGGTGCACGACCTGCCCGCGGGGCAGACCTTCGTCAACGGCTGGCGGGGTCAGCGCTACGCGACCTCGTTCAACCGCGCGGGCGACGCCGCGGTGGGCACGCTGCGCTCCCGCGAGTTCACGCTCTCCACCGACGCGATCTCCTTCCTCATCGGCGGAGGTTCCAACGCCGCGGAGGTGGGCGCCCGACTGATGGTCGACGGCCAGGCCGTGCGCAGCACCGCCGGGGCGGACACCGAGGGGATGCACCGGGAGTTCTGGGACGTGCGCGAGTGGCGAGGCCGCCGCGCGCACCTGGAGATCTACGACAACGCCACCGGGGGCTGGGGGCACATCATGGTCGACGACTTCCTGCTGGAGCCGGTGTTTCCACACCGCTGACTCCCGCCGCTCAGCGCAGGTCGGCGCAGCAGCGGAAGCCGATGGAGTAGTCGTGGTAGCTCGGGTTGTGCGCCCTCGTGGCGTAGTCGCAGCCCGCGCCGTTGACGTGCACGTCGACGTAGTACCCGCCGCGAAACACCCCGCGGCCCCCGCGGGTGGTCGCCTCGACCCACTCGTGCAGGTTGCCCACCATGTCGAAGACGCCGTAGCGGTTGCGGCACCGAGTGTGGGAGCCGGCTCGGGCGAGCGTCCCTGGGAGCTGGTTGAGCCGAGGGTCGTTCATCTGCTCGGCGTGAAACACGTCGCCGAGCCCGAAGATGCGCCGCACCGGCCCCTCCCGGTGGTCGTTGCACCGCTGCGGAACATACCTGGGCCCGTAAGGCCACGCGCTCGGCGACGGCCCCTTGCAGGCGCGCACCCACTCGGGTTCGGCGCAGAGCCTCCGCCCCGCGGCCTGGCACGCCGCGCGCGCCTGCACCTGCGAGATGTAGCCCTGGGGGAAGGCCCCCGCCCTGGCCACGGCGCGCACCCTCCGCCCCGGGGGCAGCGCCGCGAAGGGGCTCCACGGCCGGGTGCGCCCGCGAGGGAGCACCTCCACCAGCGATCCCTCGTAGCGGTCGATGCAGTACTCCCCCGCCACGGCGATCATGCCTGCGGGGCAACCCCTCCTCCGACGGCCGACGAAGCCCATCGAGCCGACCGCGAGCACGGCCAGCAGCCCGTAGACGAAGGCCTCGTGCAGTCGACTGCGGCCGCCCATCGTCATGCCTCGTTGTCAGGCTCCACGAACTGCCACTTAACCTCTGGACAGCGCGCGCGCACGCGGGCCTCCAGCTCGTTGATGGTGGCGATCAGCTCCGCCCCGGACAATCCATCCCTCGGGGTCACCTTCATGGCGAGCCACACCTCGCCCGGACCCTGCTGGAGCGTGACCAGCCTGAGCAGGGACACGAGCCGGTCATCCTCCGCGAGGCTCTCCCTCACATGGCGCTCGATCGAGGGGTCGGCGGCCTCTCCCAGCAGCAGGGACTTGGTCTCCGTCGCCAGGAAGAGGGCCACCCCGATGAGGCACAGCCCCACCGAGATGCTCCCGAGCCCGTCCCAGACGCCGTTGTGGGTGGTCCAGGCGATGAACAGGAAGACCGCCGCCAGGGCGAGGCCCACCACCGCCGCGAAGTTCTCGCCAGTGACCACGATGAGGTCGGCGTTCTTGGTGTCGCGCAGCCGCGCCGCGAGGCTCCCATCACCGCCGAGCTTCTTCACCTCCGCGAGGCACTGGGCGAGCGAGGCGCCCTCGAGCGCGAGCGCCAGCCCGAGCACCAGGAAGGCCCAGCCCACCCGCTCGACGGGCTCGGGGTGCATCACCTTGTGGACGCCCTCGTAGATCGCGACGATGCCGCCGCCGAAGAAGAGCATCAGCGCGACAAGGAAGCTCCAGAGGTACGACTCCCGCCCGTGGCCCATCGGGTGGGAGGCCGACGCCGGGCGCTGCGCCTGGCGGTTGCCGATGAGCAGCAGCACCTGGTTGGCGCAGTCGGAGAAGGAGTGCAGCGCCTCGGCCAGCATCGAGCCCGAGCCGGTGACCAGCGCGGCGGCGGTCTTGGCGAGCGCGATGCCGACGTTGGCTGCCAGGGAGGTGAGAATGACCTTGGTGCTGCCGCCGTGTGCCATGAGGGCCGCGACACTAGCAGACCGCGCCGACGGGCCAACAGACCGCGCGGTGACCCGGCCACCCGCTCCGTGATAGCCCAGTAGGGGAACCATGAAGAAATCGCAGCGATCCCGATGGGCGTACGCGTGGATGTTGGCCGCCCTGGCGGTCTCGGGTTGCAGCGACGACAACCCCACCGTCGTCGGCCCGATGTGCTTCCCCGAGTGCCGCGCGGGGACGGTGTGCTCTCCGTCCGGAACCTGCGTGAGCGCATGCAACCCTGCCTGCGGCGCGACGGAGACCTGCGTGGGCTCCGGGGCGACCGCCCGCTGCGTGGCCGGCGGCGCCGACAGCGGCGTGGGCACCGACCTCGGTCCGATCGGCGGCGACGCGTCCCCGACGGACACGGGCACGATCGATGACACCGCCACGGTCTCGGACACCGGGCTCCCCACGGACGTCCCCGCGGGCACGGACGCGGGCCCGACGGACGCCGGAGCGCCGCCCACGGACGTCGTCACCGCCGACGGCTTCTCCCCCCCGATGAACTGCGGAATGCCCGGACAGACCTGCTGCGTAGGGCGAGGCTGTTACGGGGGCGGGTATTGCGAGGCGGGCACCTGCCGCGCTCCTTCGGTGCGTGACATGGGCGAGTGCAGCCGCGCGGACGAGTGCCCGTCGGGCCAGTCCTGCGGCGGTCCCTTCGTGTGCGGCGGCGGCCCCGATGCTGGGGTGAACGACGCGGGCGCCATCCTCCCGCGGCGCTGCTTCCACTGCGAGGCAGCTCCTGGCGCGGCGGCCTTCGGCGCGGCCTGCAGCAACGGCGGCGACTGCCAGAGCGGCGTGTGCTCCAACAGCCGCTGCACCCTCGCCTGCCCCATCGGGGACGCGGGCGACGCCTTCTGCCGCACCCGCGGCGCGCTCCAGCGCTGCGTCAACGTGTTCTTCGCGCCGGTGTCCATGGGTCCGCTCACGACCCTCGGCGTGTGCGCGCCCTCGTGCACCCGAGACGCCGACTGCCCGGCCGACACGGCCTGCGTCCCCCGCCTCAACTACTTCGCCGACCGGATGGACTTCGTCTGCGCGCCGCCTCCCGCCACGGCCACCGCCCGCATCGGCGAGGCGTGCAACCCCGCCGGCGCCAACACCTGCCGCAACGTCCTCTGCGTGGGCACCTCCGCGACGGCGGGCTACTGCACCGCGCCCTGCACCGTCGACACCGACTGCCCCGCCGCGGCGCCGTCCTGCGCCCCGATCACGTACTCGCGTCCGAGCGGCGCGGGGCAGCCCTCCCGTGGCTGCGGCCCCCGCCCGAGCACCTGAGCCCACGTACCCTGCCGGGTAGAACGGCGACGCCCCGGGAGGGAGGCTCTCGACCTCTCCTCTCGGGGCGTCACTCCGTCGCCGTATCGGACGATCAGCTACCCGGCGAGAACGTGAACGGGAAGCTGAAGTCCACGCTGCCGCCCTCGGGCACCGGGAACACCAGGCCCCGAAGGCGCCCGCTGACGCACGACCCGACCGCAGGCGCGGCCGAGGCCAGCGGACCACCGCCGGAGATGCGGGTGATACGGCCGCTGGCGCCGATGGTGAAGTTCATCTCGAGGCGGCCCGAGAGGGTGGGGTTGTTGCGCAGCTCGCGCTCGTAGCAGGCCCGGATGCCGCCGAGCTGCCCGCGGATGATGCGGGCGACCGCGTTGGCGTCGACCTGGCCCTCGCCACCCGTCGAGTCGCCGCCGCCCATGTCTGCGCTGCCGCGGATCACGCGCTCGCGCACGATCTCCTGCCCGCTGCCGATCTGGTTGCCGCTCGAAGCGACCGCGCCGCCCTGGCCGAGCCCGCGACCGCCGAGTCCGCCGCCTCCGGCCGAGGCGATGCCGCCGCGACGGACGCCGACCTGACCGCTGGCGGCGGAGATGCCGCCGACGTTGGCGAGGTCGCGCTCGGTGCCCGCCATGAGACCGCCCTGGTTGAGGGCGTCGCGGGCGCTGCCGCGGCCGGTGTCGTTGGCGCCGGTGAGCGCCGCGAACTCCGCGCTGTTGTTGAGCGCCGAGAGCGCCGCGTCGACGGCCCGGTTGGCCGCCGCAGCCGCCGCTTCTCCGCGACGCTCGGCCGCGGCCTGACGGGTGGCCTCACGCTCGGCCGGACCGGGGGTGGGACGGCGCTCGGTAGGAGCCGCCGCGGGAGTGTTGGAGGGGGTGTTGGCCGCCGTGTCCGCGGAGGGCGCCTCGGCCTGCGGCTCGGGCTCGTCGACCGGGGGCGGGGTCGCGAGGAGCCGGACGAGCCGGGAGTCATCGAGGGAGAGCTCGTCGTCGACGATGGGGTCGTAGACGTACTCGACGTACGCGATGCTCGCGATGGCCAGCACCAGGAAGGCCGAGAAGCAGGCGTTGTAGGTCCAGTCGATGTTCTTGACCCAGCCCGCGCGGATGGCCGCCGGGAGCTGCGGCTTCGGCTGCGGCGGCGGCGGGACCACGAACTGGAACAGGAACATCACCCCGCCCAGCTGGATCTTGCCGCGCGAGGTCTCAGCCAGCGCCACCTGCCAGCCCGTGGGGCCCTTCTTGACCCCGGGGCTGCTACGCAGATCGGCGAGCTTCTTGATGCCCTCCGGGAGCGCGAGCTGCCCCTCCATCTTCTCCGTGAAGTTGAGCAGGTACTGGCCGCCGACCATGGAGAAGAGCTCGAAGGTCGACGGGAGCTCCGAGGACGCCACCGTGAAGGTGTTGCGCTCGGTGGTGCCGACGCTGACCGAGCCCCGGTCGCGGATGATTCTCTCCTCGGACATCCGGGTGCCCTGCATCACGCCGATGCGCAGCACCTTGGGGCCTGTGGCCACCTTCTGTGCGGCCATCGCCTGGGTCATCGCGCCGGGCTTACCTCCGCGCGGCGGTTGTGTCTGCTGGGCCATCGTCATCGCCTCCGTACTGGAAATCTATCACCGACTCTGACCGCGACCGAAGCGGAAGGTTCCCCGTGAGGGGGAAGTCGCTGGTCAGAAGGGCGCCCGCCGCACCGCGTCTACGATCTCGCGAATGAAGTGGATGGGCGCCTCGAAGTACGAATACCCAAGGCTCGAACGGCCCGACACCGAGAACGCGTAGGGGCGCTGAATCTCCCCGCGGACCTCGATGGTCGTACTCGCCACATAGACGCGGCGACCGTTCTCGGTGCGCACCGTCGCGGCCATCTCCTCGTTGGCTGGCGGCGTGCCCGCATCCGTCGGCGGGACCTGCGCCGCGGCCTCGCCGCTCCACAGCGCCGCCGCCCCGAGCACCGCGACGACCGACATGACCGCTCGAGCTGATCTACGCATGGGGAACCTCACAAAGGCTATCATGGCGCCGTCCCCCCAGCCCCACCCGGCGTTCCCTCAGCGGGAGCGGGAGTCGCGGGAGCGGGAGTCGCGGGAGCGGGAGTCGCGGGAGCCGCAGGGGTCGGCGCCGCGGCCGGCGTGGCAGAGGTGCGGCGGGCGGCGGCCTGGGCGCGCTGCAACGCGCGGTTCGCGCGCTCAAGGGCCTGAGGGAGGCGCGTGAGCTGCCCGTCGACGTCCTCGCGCCGGGGATGCGACGCGTACTGCGCGCCCAGCGCATCGCGGAACCGGGTGAACGCCGCCTGCGCCTGCTGGAGCAGGGTCACCTTGCGCTGTAGCGCGTCGACCGCGGTGCCGGTCACGTCCCTCGCCTGATCGGCGTAGAGGCGCCCGGTGTTGTAGTGAACCTCCAGCAGCGACCCATCGAGCTGCTGCGCCCGCTGGAACTCCTGCATCGCCCGGTCGTACTGACGCGTCGCGCGGAGTGCATCGCCGAGGTTGAGATGCGCCTTGGCCCAGTTTGGCGCGAGCGCCACCGTCGAGCTGAGGTTGGACACCGCCTGCTCGTAGTTGCCCGCGTTGAGAAACTGCACCCCGAGGTTGTTGCGGGCCTCTACGAACTCGGGCGCGAGCTGCACCGCCCGCTCGAAGGACTGGATCGCCGCCGGTACGTTGCGCTCGATCTCGATCTGGAGCAGCCCGCGAAGGTGCTGGACCTCCGGGTTGCTGGCGCCAGCGCCGTTGTTCTGGTGGTTGGGGTCGGCGCCGTTGATGAGGTCGTTGACGATGTACAGCGCGAGGTCGCCGTGGCCCTGCGCGCGGTAGGCCTCGGCCACCGCGAGCCGCGCCGCGACGCTGCGCTCGTCGAAGCGCAGCACCTGCCGCGCCTCTTCGATGGCGTCCGTGGCTCGGTTGTTCAGCACCAGCAGCCGCGCGTACTCCGCGCGGATCAGCGCGTTTCGGGGATTGGCGCGCGCCACCGCCGCCGCGAAGGAGACGGCCTCTGGGATGCGCCGCTGACGGACCAGCATGCGGGCCCTCCCGACGACCGCGGGGTCGTAGTCGGGCTGCATGGCCAGCGCGCGCGTATAGAGCCCGTCCGCCGCGCCGTCGTTGCCCTGCCGCTCGGCGACGACCGCGGCGTTGTACGCGGCCTGCGCGGCCCGGGGCTCCTCGCTCATGGTCGACTGAAAGGCCTGCATCGCCTGCTCGAGCTGACCGGCTCGGGCGGCCTGGAGGCCCTGCTCGAAGGAGCTTCGCGCCGACCCGGAGAGCGTCACCCGGGAGCTGGCGCTCGCCGTCCCCTGGGCCGAGGGGGCGGGCGTCTCGGGCGCCGGCGTCACGGGGGCGGCGGGGGTCGGCGCAGGCGGAGTGGTCTGCGCGGTCGTCGACTCGGCCAGGCCCGCGTCCGGGGTGGACGCGGTCGTGTCGCCGCCGGAGCTCGACTGCGGCCGCGGGGGAGTCGTCGTCTCGTTGGAAGACGAGCACGCGTTGGCCGTCAGGCTCAGCAGGATCGCCAGGACCGCGGTGGTGGAGGGAGTGGAGCGCATCGTTCCTCTGATCATTCGCTGACGAGACCGGGACCGGCGAGCGGAGTGCTCTGGGTGACGGTAGCGCCGGGCGCCTCGCCGTCGAACATCCCGCTGCGGTACTCGAACACCCGCTGCTGGGTGAGCGCGGAGTCCACCAGCGGACGGTTCTCGTCGAGCCGCATGTGCTCCAGGGCGCGCGCGGCGTAGGGGGTCGGGATGTTCTGGTTACGGGACGTGTAGACCGCCGTGCCGTAGTTGATGATCGCGAGCTTGCGCTCCGCCTCGGCCTCGGCGTCGAAGCTGGCCTGCACCGTCGCCTGCCGCTCCTGCTCCTGCTGGTCGATGCGATCGCGCCCCGCCTGCACCTGGTCGAGGATCTCCTGCCGACGGGCGTTGTCCTCTGGCAGCCGCTCCGCCGCCGCCTGCGCGCGGTCGAGCTGCGCCCGCGCCGCCGCGAGCCGCCGCTCCTCGTCGCGCGAAGCCACGAGCAGGGTCGCCACGCGGGCCTCCTGCGTCGCGAGGTACTCGTGCGCCTCACCCTGACGGGTCAGCGCACCGATCGAGTACTCGCCGCCGCGCAGCGACACGACCTCGCGCGCCGAGGCGTCGATGGTACGCAGCTGCTCCTTGAAGCGATCGATCTGCTGGCGCAGCGCCGCCGCGTCGCCGCGCTGGAACTGCACCTGCGTGAACTGGTTGACCTGATCGTCGAGGTCACGGAACAGCGCCTCCGCCGCCCACGCCGCCGCAGGCGAGCCCGGCTGCTGACCGGAGCTGCGGAACACCGTCACGACCTCGCGCAGGGCCGCGCGGTAGTTGCGGTCGTTGCCGAGGCTGCGGTGGGTCAGCGCGATGTCGTACTGCGCGCGCACCCTGAACTGGGCCGTATCGGCGCTCGTCGGGGTCCGGCGCAGGTAGTCCTGGAGCGAGGTCAGGGCGACCGCCCAGTTGGAAGCCTTGAAGGGCATCTCCGCCGCGCGGAACTCGGCCTCCGCGCGCTCTCGACCCGCTTCTGCCCGGGGGGCGAAGGCGATCCAGGCGGCGCGGGCTGCGTCCCAGCGGCCGAGGTTGGTGTTGATCAGCGCGATGGACGCGAGCGAGTCGTGAACGTGGCTCGCGTGATCCGCCGCGTTGGCGAAGCGGTTGTCCGAGACGACGTTGTTGTAATAGCGGATGGAGCTGTCGAAATCGAAGATGCGCTCCAGGTTCACCGCGGCGCGGAAGTTCGACACCTCGAGGATGTTCACGCGCTGGGTGAGCGCCTCGCCGGTGAGCTCGTGCCCGGCGGTGTCCTGGGTGGAGTTGAAGTCCCGGGTGATCCGCTGGTAGGTCTGCGTCGCCGTGTCGAAGCGCCCCGTGCGCTCGTAGGAGAGCGCGACGTAGTAGGTCGCCAGAGCGGCCTGCGGGTGGTTGCGGTTGCTGCTGACCGCCTCCTCCATCTCGTGCGCTGCGCGCTCATAGAGAGCGCCGGCCTCGCTCGGCGTGGCGCGCTCGGCCTGACGGAACAGGTCCATCGCGTGACGGAACCTCGCGTCGGTGAGGATCGCCTCGAGCCGCGCGCCGCCGGTGCCGCCGACGCCCTCGCATCGCCGCTCTTGCTGCTCGCGGGCGAGCGTCTCGAGCTCGTCCTGCCGACCCTGGAGGACGTAGAGGTTGTTGAGGTCGTCGAAGGACGCCCCGGCCACCGTCGCATCCGAGCAGTACGCCTGCAGGATCTGACGGTAGAGGGCCTCGGCCTCGCGAGCGTGGCCGTAGCGCAGCAACGTGCGCGCGTTGAGGTAGGCGAACTTCGGCCGGAACGGCGGGTTGTTCTCCGGGTGCTCGGCGTCGACGGTCACCACGTCGGCGAGCGCCGAGGCGGTGTCGAGGTTCACCGGGACGCGGTTGGAGTACGCGATGCGCACCGCCATCAGCGACGCCACCGGCTCGGGGATGTTGAGCTCGTTCACGGTGGTGCCGGTCGCCGGGGGCGCCGTGCAGGTGGTCACCTGCTCGTCGGTCAGGAGCCGCGAGCCCCCCTCGTCCGTCAGCTCCGAGGCGGGGATGCCGGCTCGCAGCGCGAGGCACGGATCGAAGGCGCGCCGCTGCGCCTGGAGGCGGATGAAGGCCTCCTGGGACTTCACGGCCATGTACGCCGAGGCCACGAGGAACTGGTCGTTCTCGTTGGACTCGCGCACGTCCGAGTAGGCCCGCGAGGCCTCCTGGTAGTTGCGCGACCAGAACAGCGCGTCAGCCCGGTTGTACCGGAACTCATACGCCGCCTCGTCGTTGGGATAGTTCTCGACGAACTGGGTATAGGCCCGCACCGCGGCCTGGTACTCGACGTCCGCCTGGCGGAGCCGATCGAGCGCGTCGGCCTGCGACTGCGCCTGCTCGGCGCCGGTCTGCCGGGTGGCGGCCACGGCGAGCTCGCGACCACGCTGCCGAAGCTGCCCCGCGGCCTGGTGGTGCTGGAGCGCCGTGTCGTGCAGCGAGTTGCGAGCGACCGTGTCGGCGTAGCGCTGGGCGTCGGGGTGGTTGTTGTTGGCGTTCCACCACGCGCTGCCCTCGGTGTAGCGCCCGAGGCCGCCGCGGGCGTCGATCGCCTGGTCGAAGCGGCGCTGGCGCTCGTACGAGATCGCGATGCTCTCGGCCACCCGCGGCGCCCGCTCGTGCAGCGGATACAGCGCGAGGAAGAGCCGGTAGAGCGTGATCGCCTCGTAGTACTTCGTCTGCTGGAAGTAGTCGTTGGCGAGCTCGAGGTACGCCTCCGGCGTCCACGGCCGGTCTTGCGGGATGTACGTCGGGCGACCCGGCACCGGCACCGCGCGCTGAGCGGCCTGACCCTCGCGGGCGGCTGCGATCTGCGCCGGATCGGCGGGCGAGGTCATGCGCAGGATGCCCGCGCAGTCGAAGGGACGCGCCGCGTCGGCGGGCGGCTGCGCGACCTGGTCGACGAGCCCCTGACAACGGTTGACGTCGTCCCCGGGCCCGGAGCCCCAGTCGCTCTCCGAGAAGATCACGCCGATCCACTTGATGGTGTCGGAGCGGTTGCCCTGCGTCGCGGCCTCGGCGCCGACGTAGTCGTAGTAGTCGAGCAGCAGCGAGAAGTTTCGCAGCGCCTCGGGGTAGCCGTTCTGCATGCGGAAGAACGCCCAGCCGACCTTGTAGAGCGCCTTCGACCAGAAGACGCCGTACTCCATCGCCGGATCGAACTGCGCCCGGGCGGCGGCCGGCATCTGCGTGCCAGACTCCCCAGCGCCCTGGATCGCCGCCGCGGGCAGGCGATTGACCACCGGCGGTCGCGGCTTGAGGCTCGCCCTCATCGAGGCGCGATACGCGGCGATCGCGAGCGCGTTGCCCTCGTCGTCCCGCGCGCCGTCGAAGTGGTAGTCGCCGATGTAGTACCAGACCTCGCCCGCGTACCGGGACGGGAGGTTGTTGGGTCCGCGCATCGGCTCACAGGCCGCGTAGTCGTTGGGGATCGCGACCGTCTGGTTGGCCGCGAGCTCGGGCAGCGGCGGCAGGGCGACGGCGCCGTCGGTGCCCGGGGCGGCCGGAGCCACGGCCGGAGAGACCAGCTCGGGAGCGCGAGGCCGGAGCATCTCGAAGAGGTGCCCGCACACCACCGGCTGATCGCTCGGAACGAGCGGCGCCGCGAGGTCGAGGCCCTGCGAGGGGTCGTAGTGGAAGCGCGACGGGCAGACCATGCCCTTGTAGGCGTTGATCGCCTCCTCCTCGCGCCCCATCTCCTTCAGCACCCAGCCGAGGAGGTAGTGCGTGGTGTCGCTCATCCGGAACCCGGAGAAGCGCGCGATCACGTGGCGGTAGAGCAGGATCGAGCAGCGGTAGTCGATCGGCGGGTCCTGCACCGTGTCGGTCGGCAGACCCTGCGCGCGAAGCTCCTCGCGGCGGCGGTCGGCGACGTCCATCGCGGCGAGTCGCGCGTAGGCCGACTCGTCGTAGTAGAGCTCCGCCAGGCGGAACATCACGTCGGGGGTGCGCTCGGTGTCCTCGGGGTAGGTCTCGAGGAAGCGCTCGAACACCTGGATCGCGTGACGCCGCGCCTCGCCCTCGGCGGCGCGCTCGGCCTGGATCTGTCGATCGAAGCCCGCGCGCAGCCGACCAAGCTGCCGGTCGTGCTCGCGGCTGAGCAGGCCGTTGACGGAGCTGCGGAACCCCTGGCCGCGCTGGAGGAAGCCGTCGACCTCCGCCTCGAGCAGCCTGAGCGCCTCGATCTGCTCGGCACTCGGCGCGGGACGGGGGGTGATGGACTGCGGCGGCGGACCGCCCCCGAGCGTCGAGCCGACCGCCGGCTCAGCGGTCGTTCGCGGCGCGACCGAGGCGTCGTCCGAGGAGGTTCCGGACGTCATTGCAGACGCATCGGGAGAGGCCGTCGCGCCGGCATCCCCCGCGGAGGGGATGGGCTGTGCCTCGGAGCGAACGCGCCCGGCGAGCATCGCCACGAGCAGGAGAAGACCGATCCGCCATCGCATGGAAGCCCTCATTGACCCGGCCCCTGGGTCGCGCCCTGAGGCGTGGTCGGAGGCGGGGTGACACCCGGCGTCGGCGCCGGGGCTGGAGTCGGCGCGGGGGTCTGCCCCGGCGCGGGAGTGGCCGCGGTTGCGGCGTCGGGATTGGCCTGGCGGGGGCCGCTGAGCTGCTGGGCGTCGGCCGCGGAGGCGCCCTCGACCACCTCGCTGAACTCGTCGTTGAGCGCCGAGATCTCCCGGTTCTGCTCCTCCGCGAGGAGGCGGGCGCGGTTGTTGTGCTCCTCGCGCTCCTCCCAGGCGACGTCGACGAGGCCGAGGTCGGCGCGCATCACGATCTGGTAGAACTGCAACCGCACCTGACGGAACTGCTGCTGGATCAGGTTGCCCACCACGTCCTCGGCCTCGCGCTCGAGGGCCCCGAGGCGCTCGCGGAAGCCCGCGACCCTGGACTCCTCCTCGCGCACCTGGTTGGTGATCACGAGCACGCGCTGATCGACCAGCGTGTTGATGCGTCCGTCGGCCTCCTCGATACCCTGGTCGAGCCGATCGAGCCGGGCCAGCAGGCCCTCCGCTTCGGCCGGAAGCCGACCGGCGGCACGCAGCGCCGCCACCTCGCGCGCCACGAGGTCACGCACCTGCGCCCGCACCTCCACGTCGTGCGCGTAGCGGGGATCGCCGGGACCGATCTGCGAGCGCGCCGCGCTGATCATCCGTCGGATGTTGGTGACCCGGTCGCGGTACTGCTGCAGCGCGGCCCGCTGCTGGGAGAGCTCGGTCTGCAGCGTCGTGCGATCGAGCGTCGCGCTCTGGTGTGACGGGTCGGCAAGGTAGCGCTCGATCGCGACGACCATGGCCTCGAGCCCGTCGACGCGCTGCTGGTTGCGCTGGAGCGTCTGCGAGAGGGTCTGGAGCTCGTTGTCGGCCTGACGATCGCGGCGGCGGAGCCCGTCGTCGTCGGTCGGGAGGCGGCCGATCTGCGCCGCGAGGGCGCGCCGCTGGCTGATGATCCCCTGGAGGTCGACGTTGCTCGCGTCGGCGCCCCGGTCCATCGCGAGGGCGACGGACTCGCGGAGCTGCGACGAGCGGTTGAGCACCTGCCAGACGCGCTGACGCGCGCGGCCAAGGTCTTGGAACACGTGAGAGCGCGATGGCGCGTTGAGGGCGGCGTTGAGCCGGTCGATGAGGTCGGTCGCCTCGCGCACGTAGGTGCGGCAGGTGTTGAGGTCGGAGATGACCCGCATGCTGTTGTCGAGCCCGCCCTCCTGACGGACCCAGGCGAGCGCCTGCGCCGGGAGGAAGCTGCTCGCGTCGAACACCTGGAGGTTGGAGCGGATGAGTTCGCGGAAATACAGCTCCGGGTTCGCGCGGTCGGTGGCCTGGGTGATCTGCTGGTAGATCGGGCCGAACTGGTCGCGCACCTCCTGGAACACCTGCTGGGCGCGCTGGAAGCGACCGGTGCGGAGCAGCAGGTTGCCCCAGAGCAGCTTGCCCTCGGGGATGAGCGGCGAGTCTGGCGCGGAGATCGCCAGGATCTCCAGCGCGCGCTCGGCGCGGATCGCGTCGCCCAGCTTGATGTACGCCCAGGCCTGCTCGAAGAGAGCGCGATCGAAGTAGGAGGAGTTGCGCCCGATGCGCTGGTAGCTCTCGATGGCCGCGTCGAAGCTCTCGCGCTCCACCTGGAGGCGCCCGACGGCGAGGATCGAGAGGTCGATCACACGCTGCTGATCGGGGCCGTCGGCCTCGAGCTGGCTCACGCGCTGGAAGGCCTCGATCGCCGCCGGGTACTCCTGGCGCACGGTGAGGATCGCGCCCAGGAAGTAGCGGGCTTGGGGGTAGAGCGGGGCCGTCGCGGGGATCGCCTCGAAGGCCTGCCGTGCTCCGTCGAGGTCGGGGGTGCCGCGAAGGAAGAGGAACTTCCCGCGGGTGTACGTGGTCTGGGCCTCGATCTCCGAGGGCGGGATCTGGCCGAGGCGGCGGAAGTACTCCTCGACGCGGCGGCTGCTCTCCTCATCGTTGGCGCCGAGCGCGATCTCGATCTCGATGAGGCGACCCAGCGCCCGCTGGACGAAGGGGCGGAACACCGGCTCGTTCGCGTGGTCGAGCACCTGGCGGAAGCGGGTGCGCGCGCCGTAGCGATCGCCGGCCTGGAAGAGCGCATCGCCGAGCAGGTAGAGCCCCTGGGGGAAGGCCGGGGTATTGGCGTAGTTCTCCACGATGTCGGTGAAGAGCACCGCCGAGCGCGCGTAGTCGCGCAGCCGATAGAGCAGCTCGGCGTCGGCGAAGCGCTCCTGGTAGTTGGGCCCCTGACGGGCGGCGCCGCTCGCCGCGCTCGTCGCGAGCTGGCCGATCTGCGCGGTCTGCCCCTCCAACACCGTGAGCTGCGAGCCGACGTCCCCGAGGTCCTGAGACCGCGCGACGGACGGAGCGATGAGCGCCGCCAGCACCGCGGACAGAGCCCACCCGCGAATCCCCCGGCGCTTCATCGGGTCCCGTTCCCGCCCGTCGGTGCCGCCGGCGCCGGAGTCGTCTCGGCGCCCTCGGCGGCTTCACGCAGCGAGATCACGCGCTGGACGTACCGCACGGCGGGGCGGCTCTCGGGGGACTCCAGGGGCCCGCCCTTCTCGAAGCCGACCACGCGGATCTGGATCGCCTTGCCCTCGGGGACCGAGAAGCTCTGCGTCGAGCGCACCGAGAAGCGATACCCGCGCATGTAAGGCAGGCCCGCGCCGATGTACGTGAGGTTCACGCCGAGGCTGTGATCGCCGGAGCCGATCTGGCCGTTGTAGACCTGGAACTCCCGGCGGTCGGCCAGGGCCCCGGACTCGTCTTCACGGTTGAAGATCGGCGCGCCGTCGAGCGAGTACACGACCGTCGCCAGACGGTACGAACCGCCCATCTCGTTCTGGTGGACGATCTGCGCGCGCGAGCCTCCGACGGCGTTCTGCAGCACCGACTCGGCCAGCAGCGACAGGCGCGCCTTCGAGCGGAAGATCTCCTCCTTGAGCTCGTTGATGCGCTGCTCGAGGTTACGGAGGCGCACGACGTACTGCTCTCCCGTGACCGCGCCCGCGTCGTCGCCGACCGGAGCCGCCACGCCGCCGTCCACAGCGAGCACCGCCGGCGCAGGCGCCGCGGTCGTGGTCGGAGCCGCGCCGACACCGCCGTCGCCCAGCTGCTGCGCCAGGGCCACACCGCCCGGCGCCATCGCCACGAGCACCATTACCGTCGCCGTAATCCGCCGCATGCCGTCTCGCCTCTTCACTGACTGCCTCATCGCGCCGCCGGCGCCGCCGCCGCTCCGCCCACCGAGGCGTTCGACAACGCCGTCGCCTCGGGGATTGTCATCACCTGCTGCGTGTATCGGATCGCAGGCCGCTCTTCGACAGCGGTCGTCGCGCCGCCACGCTCGTAGCCGACCACCGTCAGCCGGAGCGCCCGCCCCTCCGGCACGCTGAAGGCCTGCACCGACCGCGCGCGGAAGGTGTAGCCCCGGATGTACGAGAAGATCCCGAAGCCGTTGCCCTGGTACTCCAGGCTCACCGTGAGCGAGTGCTCGCCCGAGGTGATGCGCCCGTCGAAGACCGGGAAGGTACGCTGCTCGGCGAGCGAGCCGCTCTCGTCGGTGCGCGTGCCGATGGTCGCTCCGTCGAGGCTGTACGTCGCGCGCACCAGCCGGAACGTCGAGCCCATATCGTTCTGGTGCTCGATGATGAGCTGCGCTCCGCCGCCGCCCACCTGGCTCAGCACCGTCGCGGTGAGCTGCTGGAGCCGAGTGTGCGCGGCCGTCAGGTCGTTGGAGAGCGAGGTCATCTCACCGTCGATCTCGCGCAGCGCCACCGAGCGTCCGGTCACCGGCGCGGGCGCCGCCAGAGCCGCGAGCGGCGCTGCGGTCGGCGTGGTCGCAACCGGCGTAGTCGCGGCCGGCGCAGGCATCACCAGGGGCGCCGCTGCTGCAGGGGTCGGGACAGGGGCAGGCGGAGTAGAAGGGGCGGGTTGTGCGGCGAGGGTCGCCGGCGCCACGAAAATCACCGCTGAAATGAACCATCGAGGCAGCATCCGCCGTTGCACGCGCACCCTCCGTCTCGCCACGTTGTCGGGCAGTACCGCCTGAATCGCAGCCGGTGGTTTACCCCAGGGCGCTCCCGAGGGTCAACGCGCACTGTAGGCCCGCGCCCCCCTCATTTGCAGGGCGCACGCGGCGATGGACCGCGCGGCTCGAACTGGCCTAGGATGCCACCCCATTAGAGCGCGGGCGGATTGTCCCGCGAGGGTCGCCGCTGCAGGGCGAGAGATCCTCTGCGGTGGTCGTGCGTCCAAGGTACTCGTAAGCAACGACCTCCAAGATCCCAAGTGTCTGGCACAGTGAACGCCGATCGGCTGGCTACGCTCAGCGATGAACTGCTGCTCGATCGCTTTCGGGAGGGAGAGGCGCGTGCTTTCGAGGAGCTCATGCGCAGACACCGCACGCCCATCTTCCATTTCATCTTGCGCTCGGTGAAGAACCCCGCGACCGCCGACGAGATCCTGCAGGACGCCTGGCTCCGGATGATCCAGGGCGCGAGGGAGTTTCAGCGGGCGTCGCGGTTCACCACCTGGGCCTATACCGTGGCGCGCAACCTCTGCATCGACCACGCGCGCAAGGCGGTGCACCGTCGTCACCCCTCGCTCGACCAGCCCCGCGAGGAGGAGGGAGCGACGCTCGGCGACTCCATCGCGGCCAACGACGCGGGCGCCGACCGCAACGCCATCGGCCATCAGCTTCAGCGCAGCCTGGTCGTGGCGATCGAGTCGCTGCCCAACGACCAGCGCGAGGTCTTCGTGATGCGCGAGTACTCCAACCTCTCGTTCAAGGAGATCGCCGACGTGGTCGGCGCGCCAGAGAACACCGTGAAGTCCCGGATGCGCTACGCTCTCGAGCGGCTGCAGTCCTCCCTCGTCGAGTACGAGGACTACGCCCGCACCCTCGGGTGACGCCATGGATTGCGAGACCTGTAACGACCTCCTGCTGGACCTTCACTACGACGAGCTCGACGCGGCTCGCGCCGCGGAGGTGCGCGCCCACCTCGCCGGATGCGACGACTGCCGGGCGGCGAGCGAGCGCCTGGGCCGCACCCGGGCCCTCGCGGCGAAGCTCAGCCTCCCCGACGCACCGACGCACTCCGCCCCGGTGATGGCGGCCCTGGCCTCGACCTCCCAGGTCGCCACGGCGGTCTCTGGCAGGGTGTCGGCGGTCATTCCGATCGAGCGGGCCCGCGAGGTCAAGGCCGCCGGCTGGCTCCAGCGGGTCGGCGAACTGGCGATGCGCCGACAGGTCGCCATGGTGGCCATCTCGCTGTTGATGGTGGGCCTCGGGCTGCGGTACCTGCCGTTCCGCTCTCCGACGCAGTCGGTGACCACGGAGATGTCCCAGCCGGAGGTCATCCCGGCGACCGAGCTCACCCCGCCTCCCGCACCCTCCGCGGCGCCGCCGCCTGCGCAGAGCACGGCGCCCTCGATGCGAGCGCGTGCACCGCTGGCCCGAGCCCCCGCCTCGGCCGATGGCCGCGCAGCGAGCCGGGCACCGCTCGCCGACGGGCTGCGTGGCGTCGCGGCCGGTACCGGCGCCGCTGACCTCGCGGGCCCTCGAGCCGGGCGCGCCGCCGCCATGGACAATGCCGATCTCGGGAGGTCGCGCGAGGCTGAGATCGTGGAGGTTCCCGCACCCATAGCCGCCGCGCAGGCCCCCTCCTACAACGGGATCGCGCAGATTCCGGCCGACGAGGAGCGGCAGCTCCAGCAGGCGATGCCGCCGGCGCCCGCACCGACGACCTGGTCCGCCGCGCGCAACAGCGCGGAGAGCGCGTCGTCCCGCGGCGACCTCGCGGCCACCATCGCGAGCTACCAGCGGGCGCTCGCGCTCGATCCGCCGCCGGCGGAGCGCCACGCCATCGCGCTATCGCTGCACCGCGCGCTCATCAGCGCCGGCCGCGCCGACGAGGCCAATCGCGTCCGGGCGCAGTACCTGACCCAGGCGGCCGACCCCTCGGCGCTCGCCGGGCAGGTACCGACGTCCGTGCCTCGCACGCAGACCTCCGCGGGCTCGGTGCAGCCCTCGGCTCCCCGCCCCGCCTCCACCCGTCCCGCGCGGCGCTCGAACTCCAACGTCAACAGCGACTTCAACCAGTCGGCCTACTGAGCGCGGCGCAGCACCGTGCCGTTGCCGAAGACCACGAGGTCGACGGCTCCGGCGCTCGAGCGTGCAGCCACCGGGACGATGTCTCGCGGCCACCCCGACGCGAGCACCGCCTCGCCCGCGCGGAGCGTGTCCTGATCGAGATGGACCTCGACGCCTTCCAGGGTGCGAACCGTCGGCTCCTGCTCGGGGTCCTCGACCGGCGCATCGGCCGTGGAGGGGCGCCAGCCGATGCCGTCGCTCCCGACACGGTGCCGGGGCGTCGGGCCGCACAGCGTCGCGCGCAGCACGCCGTCGATCGCCCGCACCGAGGTCACGCCCGTCAGCGTCGAGCGCCAGCGACGCCCGCCATCGATCGTCGTGACCACCTTCCCCCGGCAGCTCTCCCCGTCAGGACCAGGGACGAAGCCCACCCAGTGACGGCGGTCGAGCACGGTCACGAGCTCCCACGAGAGCAGGGTCGCGGACCAGTGGGCGCCCATGTCGTCGGTCCACCACAGCGCCGAGCCCGCGAGCCAGTAGCTGCGGTCGCTGACGATCCCGCCGCGAAGGCCCAGGTTGGAGCGGCCGGCCCCGGAGGCGCGGAGCATCCACCGGCGGCCGGAGTCGTTGCTCTCCGCGACGCCTCCGCCCACGCCCAGGAGCTGGGCCCCCCGTTCGATCAGCGAGCGGCCGCCCACCGGGGACGACCCGCGGTGCCAGCTGCGACCGTCGTCGTCGCTCACCCACGTCTGCCCGTAGAGCTCGCAGAAGAGCCCGTGCCGTAGCATCGGGGCGCACCCCCGCTCGACGCGCAGCACCTCGCGATCGTCGGGCACGATCACCGGCGGCGGACGCACCGCGCGCCACGTGGCTCCCGCGTCACGAGAGAACGCGACGGGCATCCGGTCGTGGCGCTCGATCATCACGAAGCCAGAGGCGACGCAGCGCACCCGAGCCCCGTCGCGTGGCATCGCGACTCCCCTCGCCCGCCGCCACCGGTCGCCTCCGTCGACGCTCTCGATCAGGATCGGCGACGCGCCCTCGCGCTCGATCGTCGCGAAGAGGACGCCGCCGCACGGCACGGCCTCGCGCTCTCCGAGGCGCGGGAGCGTCACCCGGGTCAGGCCGTGGCCGATGGTCTCCGGCGCGGCCCGCTGGTCGTGCCAGCGCTCGCCGCCGTCGGCGCTGATCCACCATCGCACCTCCGCGCCGGGGACCGCGTCGCCGTTGGGGTCGATGCCCTCGCGCACCACCAGGGCCCCCTGGTCCATCGCCAGCAACGTCGGGAACTCCAGCGATTCCAGCAGCGGGCGCCACGCGAGGCCGCCGTCGCTGCTCGCGCAGACGGAGCTCGTGGTGGTCGCGAAGAGGGCGCCGCCGAGCGAGCCGACGGAGGTGAAGCGCGGCGACGAGGGCCAGCGCGCCACGCGGTAGCTTGGGGCGAGCACGGGCTGATGCGGCGGGTGGCAGGAGGTGAGCGGCGCGCGGAGCGTGCGTGCAGGCGGCTCCACGACGGCGCGAGAGGTGCGAACCGACGGGCGGGACGAGGCGCACGCCACGGCCAGCATCGCGACGCAGAGACGGGTCGTCGGTCGCCGCACCGGATGGTCGTCGCGCACGCGAGCGCGAGGCGCAACGGTCACGGCAGTGACCACCCGATCGGCGCTGGCGTCGCGACGATCGGGTGGGCTACGGTGCTCGGTGGAAGCACGACCTGGTCTGGTGACGGGCCCAGTCTTCAAAACTGGTGGCGACGGTGCCTTTCGCACCGCGCGGGAGGTTCGATTCCTCTGTGCTTCCGCCAGAGCAGCGCGAAACTCCGGGGGAATCTGGGAGGTCCGCCGAGCGCTCCAGGGTATCTTCCGGGCTATCTGCGCCGGGCCCTGATGACGCGCCTCCCTCGATCGCCGGATCGACGTCGTTCGAGGGCGCCGGGAGCACGACCTTCAGCTTCACGAGCTCGGCGCAGAGGGGCTCCCACTGGTCGCGGACGTAGCCCTCGTACGCGCTGCTCGGGGGCGCGTGCGTGATCAGGCGCAGCAGCGCGGCGTCGCCGCCGTCCTTCTTCGTCTGCGTGATGAACGTGTGGCGCGCGCTGTAGGCGTGCCGCGACCGTAGCCCGACCGCCACGCAGTCCTCGCGGAAGGTCCGGTTGAGCGTGCTCTCGTTGCGTGGCTGGCCCCTGCGGCGCCCCCGGACAGACGGGACGATGTAGTCCTCCGGCGTCGGCGCGCGGCCCATGTACCGGGCCCACCCCGTGGCGAACCACTCGACGAGGATGATCTCGAGCGCCGGATGGACCGGCGCCTCCTTCTCCGCGCCGGTCTTGGTCGGCCCCTCGACCCTCGTGACGGACTTGATCGCGCGCTCGACGCACAGCCGAGTGAGCGGCGCGGCGCTCCGGTCCCAGTCGCGGAAGCGAAGCGCCGCAGACTCGCCCGGGCGCATCCCGGTGAGGAAGAGGAGGGCGTAGAGAACGCGGCGGTCCTCCTCGACGCGAAGGTCCGTGAGGAGCTGTCCGACCTCCTCGCGACCGAACCATCCCTCCTTGCGCGCCTTGGCGTTCTTGAACCTCTTCGGCGGGAGCTGGGCCCGCACGGGTCCAAGACGGAACGGGTTCGTCGGCAGGAGCTCCTCGACGATGGCGACGTCGAGCGCGCGCTGGCAGACGTCGTAGATGCTCCGCACGGCGCTCGACCCGAGCGTGGCCCCGCGGCGCGATGGCAGGGCGACGAGGAAGGTGATGAGCGTGGCCCCGTGACTGGGCTTCAGGTCTCGGACAGGAACGTCCGCCACCGGTGAGGGGGCCAGGTAGAACTCGACGCGGCTGCGGTCCTTCGCGGCAGACTCATAGGAGCGGGACCCCGCGAAGCGACGGAGGAACGAGATGAACGTGGGGTTCTCCGGCACGGGGCTCGCGGGAGCCGCAGACGGCTCGGGAGCCTCCGGGTCCCAGGCGCCGGCGATGTACTCGCGCACCAGCTCCGACCGCACGAGCGCGAGGTAGTTGTCGTCGATCGGGAGCCCATCAGACGGCGCCGGGACCTGCCGTTCGAACGACCTCCCAGAGCGAAGGGTCAGGCCGACGTACCAGGTGCCGCCTTTCAGCCGGACCCAGCCCTTACGAGCGCGGCCCATCGCTACTTCCTCCCCATGAGGCTCGCGACGGCCGCCATGGCGGCGGGCGCCCGCCGCTCCGAGACGGAGGTGCACAGAGGGAGACCCGCGATCACCGCCCGAACGTCCGCGAGGGCGACCCAGTTGTGCTTGCCGTCGCGGCGGTACGGGATGCGGTGCCGCTGGCACCAGTCCCGCACCGATCGAGCGTTGTCCTTTCCGAGGTAGGGCGCGAGCGCCGCCATGGTTGCCGCGCCGAGGCCGAGCGAGAGTCCCCCGAGCGATTCGTCGCTGTCGGGCGAGCGCGAGGGGTCGCCGGTCGGCGGGACGATCGACCGGGACGTCTGAGCTGCGCGTCTCATCGGAACGCCCCCTTGGGTGCGACCCTGCCTCGGTGGTTGAGGATCGTGACGGGTGCAGCGACCGGCGCGTTGGTCGACCACGCCTTCGAAGTGTTGATCGTCGGCGGACTCGTCACGACGCCACGTCGAAACAACTCCGGGCCATCGAACTTGCCGTCCCGCCACAGAGCGATCATCCACTCGCTGTCGTTCGCCATGCGCCTTCGACGGGCAACTTACCGCAGGCACACGATAGATCAAATTAGATAGATCGAATTATCGAGTCTTCCCTGATTTTCGGTGTCCGCCGCGCTTCACCGATCCGTCACGCCGGGCCTCCTCCAGCTCAGCCTCAAGGCCGAGATCCTTGATGGCGCGAAGCACGTTCCCGGTGCCGCCCAACTTGAGCTCCGTACCTGTGACGGTCATGTTCCAGTTGTTGCGCACGAGCACCTCACGGAGAAGCGTGCGACGCACGGCTGCCGAGGCGAGCGCTCCGACCGCAGCGAGCGTGTTGCCGCCCTGGGGCCTCATGGCTTCGCGTTCGACGAGTTCCGCTGCGACGTCGAGCATCGCGGCCGGCGCCCACACGATGAAATCCTCGAGGGAGACGCCGCCTTCAGACGAGTCGGTCGCGCATCCAGGACTGTCCCTGAAAAGTGCCAGCTGGTAGACGAGCTCGTCGTCGAAGGCGTTTCGACCGTCGGGAGACCGGAGCACCAGCAGCGAGGGAAGCATCTCCGCCGAGGTGTGAGGTCCCGGCGGGCCCACCACCTCGCCGATGACGACCCCAACCTTTTCTCTCAGGTAGGTCGCGAACGCCTCGCGAGCTTTCTCTTCGGCAGGCGAAACGCTTCGCGCACCGATCGATTCATCATGCGCAGGAGGAGTCGCAGACGTGTCGAAACCGAGGGCGGAAACACCCCGGCTGAATCGTAGCTGTCCGGTTTCCTCGACCAAGGCGTCGCGCTTCGGGATCGTCACCGCTGCTTCTCCCTCTTCTCCAACGTCGTGAGGCCCTCAAGGAGCGCCATGCGAAGCACGTCGGTTCGGGTGATGACCAGCCCAGGTCGAGCGAACCGGCCGGTCAGGAGCTCTAGCCGCTTGATGATCGTGCGATCGAGCCGGACTGCAAGCTGGATCCTCTCCGGGTCGCCGCTCACGATCTCGGGCGTGGTTGCTTTCTTCGCCGCCATTCCCACCACCCTACCACCCGGGATGCATCGAATACCATCACACCCCGACTCGGGCACTCCCAAGGTCGCCGGCGATGGCAGGCGCGAGTAGCGCGCTCGCTCGCGCCAGTGCGACGTCGCACGACACAGCGCGAGCAACCCATACTGACAAAGGCGCGAGCAGCCCTTGGGAAAGATGGTGCCGCGACGGCTGGTCGATCGACTGCGGTGAGAGCGACGTGGGGGGCACGCCATCAGGGTCGAAGCGATTCCAGCGCGGAGTGTCCCGAGCTTGTGGGAGCGTGCACCGATGAAGAGCGCGGCCGACGGACGGTGGGTGGCGTGGACGTTGTGGACCGCGCTCTGCATCGGCGGATGCGGGTCGACCGTCACGAGCACCGACGCCTCCGGCGTCGATGCGATCCCATCGTCGGACCAGGGTGTGGTCGCGGTCGACGCGGGCTCACCGATCGACGCGCCCGCGCCGATGGATGTCGTCGAAGTCGAGGACGCGAGCGTGCGGGAGGACGCGGACGAGCCGCTGCCTACGGATGCCGGTGTCAACCCTGCGTCCGACCGTCCCGATGTGATGATGGCCGATGTGCCGGGCGCGGCCTGCGCTTCGGCGACGCTCGTGCGCGACGGCGACGTGCTGATGGGTCAGGCCTTCGGTGGGACGTCGTCGGTGCCGTCCTGCAACGGGTCGTTCGCGCGAGTGAGCCCCACGCGCTGGTATCGCGCGACGGTTCCTGCCGATGGCGTTCTCGAGGTCACGGTGCCCGACGGACAGGGCAGCGCTGTCGAGCTCTCCGCGCTGGAGTCGTGCGAGGCGACGACCTGTCTCGCCGGCACACGCGGAGGTCGCGAGCTCGGGCCGCTGGTGTTCCACAACGGGGCGTCGTCGGCGCGAACGGTGTTCGTTGCGGTGATCAACCTCGCCCGGGTGCCCGCGCCGCTGACGGTCGCCGTGCGCATCCGCGGCGCGTCGGCCAACTCGACCTGCGCTGCCGCCACGCCGCTCGTGGAGGGGATCACCCTGCGCGGACAGGACCTCGGGCTCTCCGCCGAGAACGCCGTGAACTGCTACGACCCCTCCGACCGGGGCGTGCCCGCGCTCTTCTACACGGTGACCGTTCCTCCGCGGACTGCCCTGCTCGCGCGCGCTCTTCGCACGTCGACCGCGGCGTCGGTCCTCTACTCCTACGTGCGACCGGCCTGCGGTGAGCCCGGCTGCCTCGCGACGGCCTTCACGCGCCTCTTCTCTTCCGGCGAGGCGATCGGTCAGTTCAACAACGCGAGCGACGCGCCGCGCTCTGTGTCCGTCGCGATCGGCAGCGCGCCGGAGTTCGCGCGGCCGGTGGTCGACGTGACGGCGACGTTTCGGGCGCTTCCCGCCAACGCCCGCTGCAACGCTCCGATCACCCTCACATCGGGCATCGCCGCGCGCCTCGAACACCCAGAGGACGCTACCGATGCCACCCCGCGCTGCCCCGGCGCTTCCGACGTGCCGCCGAGGGCGATGTACTACGACATCGTCGTGCCCGCAGGGCAGACACTCACCGCGGGCCTCAGCTCCGCGTTGGACGGGTATTCGCCGTACGGGTTCGTTCGGCTGTTCACCGGCTGCGGCGGCGTGTGCCTCGCCTCATCCTCCGCGGAGCTCAGCTCGTCTCGCGCCCTCTACGTCAACGCGAATCCTGTCGCGCAGCGCGTCCTCATCGCCGCCGGCTCAGCGCGGACCGATCGCTCGCCGCCGCTCGAGCTGCGCGCGACGCTGCGCCCAACCTCGGCCAACCTGGACTGCGCGGGCGCGGTGGCCCTCAGCCCGGCATCGCCTGTGCGGGACATCGACCTCCTCGAGGCCCACGACCCCGACCCCTGCGGGGGAACGGGCGGGCCGGTGCTGTACTACGCGGTCGCGGTCCCCGCGGGCGCGACTCTCACGGTTCAAGGAAGCGTCGCGCCGGCTCGGGGTGGGCCCTCGATCAGCCTGCTCGGCGGCTGCGGTGGCGTGTGCCTGGCGCAGTCCCGACCGACCGGCGAGGCCACCTCGAGTCTCGTCTACTCGAACCGCGGCACGGACCGATCGTTGATCGTCGCCGTCGGCACCGGGGCCTACCCCGCGGACCCTGCCACCCCGGTCAATGTAAGCGTTCGCGTCGAGTAGGTCGCGACGCGCCCGATGGGAGATGTCGTCTGCCCTCGTCCACTCGTCCGAGAACTCGGCGTGAATGCCCTCGCGCGCCCGCGCCTCGCACCGCCCCGCGTCGGCGAACTCGCCGAGGTCGAAGGGGCTCGTGAGACCGTCGAGCACGGCCTTGCCGGGGAAGAGCTCGGCCAGCGCGCGGCTCAGTCGGTAGGAGGTTCCTGCCTCAGGGCCGAGCGCCTGCGAGAAGACATCCGAGGGGTCGGTCATCGGGCCAAAGCCTACAGGGATCCAAAGTGCTGCGCGCGATCGCCCCCGGGGCCCGCGACGACGGTCGGCGGGCGTAGCGTCCGAGACCATGGTGGTCGCCAAGCAACGGCCCGAGAGCCGCGAGTTGCGCCTACGCAGGTGTCCGCGCTGCGACGTCGTCTTCGAGGTCTGCTCGTCCTGCGATTGCGGGCGCCTCTACTGCTCCGTGAGGTGCAGCACGCTGGCCGGCATCGTGGTCCACCGCGGGGCCGAAGCGCGATACCAGCGCACCGCGGCGGGGAAGCGGAATCACAACGCGCGGCAGGGCAAATACAGAAACCGCAAGCGCCTCCGGAAAGTGACTGATCCCACCGGCGCCACGTCGTTGCGGTCGGCCTACGACCCTCCCGCGAACTCCCGCGCAGCGCTCACGTCGAGCGCCGCTGGGGCCGCCGGAAGGAGTCCGCCCGATGCACCCGTTCTCTCCCATCCCTCCCGCCAACGACAACGCCCGCACGAGGATCTCTCCCCTTCTCGCGCCGTCGAGCCGGGGACCTGTCACATCTGCCGAGGTCGTCGATGACTCCACCCCACCGGCGCGCCGACGCCTCGCGATGGCACCGCGGGAGGAGCGACCGTGACCGCCCACGCCCTGGCGGTCGAGAGCCCCTGTAACAGCTGTGCGCAGCGCCCGACGTGCCGCGAGGAGTGCGCGCGGCTGGCGCCTCTGGTCTCGCGGGTGATCGGGGACGGCTGGCACCTCACGCTGTTCGAGCAGCGGCACGCCGCGAAGGCCAACGACGACGAGGACGACGCGCCCTGCGACCCCGCCGACGACGATGCGCGGCGCGCCTCGCTCCTCGCGGCGCTGCAGCGCCTGCCGTCCGACGAGCGCCAGGTGGTCGAAGCTCGCGCGGAGGGCGTGACCGTCCGCGAACTCGCGCGCCGGATGAGGCGAGCGCGCGAGACCATCGCGCGGCTGCACGCCGAGGGTCTCGCTCGCCTCCGCCTCCTCGTACACGCCCCGACCGCCGTCTCTCCGTCGACCTCGTTGTTCGCTCCGAAGGAGGATCCCGTGCCCCAGAAGAGTCCCCGCCCGCTCGACGTTGTTCCCTCCGCCGACGACCCGACGCCGAAGGTCGCGGCCTGCATCCACAACGGCTGCAACCGTCCAGTGAGCCGCGAACCCACGACGCGACCGGAGCTTCGCCTCTACTGCGCCGCGCACCGCCGCAAGCTCACCAGGCTATCGCCCGACCAGGTGGCGGCCCTGGCGTCCGCTCGGCGCCCGAGGATCGACCCCGACGAGGCGGGCGTCGCAGACCTCCTGCGTCTCCTGAAGGAGCATCAGGCCCTGGTCCACCCGGTCAGCCCCGCGCTCGCGGCCGCGCTCCTGCTGCGAAACCGGAAGAACCGCTCGGTGACCGCGCGCGAGATCCAGAAGCTGGCCGGCGACATGGCGGCCGGCGCGTGGCCCGTGAACAACCAGGGCCTCGGCATCGGCGAAGACGGCCTGCTCTACGACGGCCAGCACCGCTTGATGGCGGTCCTGCACGCCGGGGTGACGGTGAACATGCTCGTGGTCGGCGGGCTCGACGAGGCGGCGCGCGCGACCATCGACCGGGGGCGCACCCGGAGCGTGGGCAACGTCCTCCAGATGTTCGACGGCGAGGCCCACGGGCCGAAGGTCGTACCCTGGATTCGCGCGCTCGTGTGTCTGCACGGCCGCGCGGACAACCACCTCTCGACGCACGCTGCGCGCGAGGAGCTCGCCCGCTACCGCGCCTCCGTCGACTGGTTGCTCGCCCACGGCCCGCGCGGCCGGCCGTTCTGCATGGCGCCGGTGGTCGCGGGGCTGATCTACGCGCACCACGTCCTCGGCGCCGAGGTCGAGCCGTTCATCCGCGGCTACGCGAGCGGAGCCGGGCTCCCGGAGGGCTCTCCGGCGCTCGCCTTGCGTCGGCTCGTCGGCGAGGGCGGCGGGCCCCGCCAGCGCGAGCGGGCGCTCACGCTCAAGACCCTGATGTGCGTGATGGCGCACGTCCGGGGTGAGACGCTGCTGCGCATCCCGCCCAACGAGGACGGCTACGACCGCCTCGTGCGCATCGAGAGCGGGCGGGCGTGACGTCCGCGTAGCCCTCTCGCCGCCGTCGCTCTCCCCGCTCATCTCCGCCCGTCGGTCGCTCCGCTCAACTGCGGGTCCATCGGGCCGCCACCCTTCCACGATGACTCGCGCGTTCGTCGTCGCCCACCGACGGGCCCTCGCCGCGGGTCACGACCGCAGCGCCCTGCGTCGGCGCACCGCCCACAGCACGACGCCCGCCGCGAGCGCGACGCCCGACCGCCCGCCTCGTTCGCCGCCCGCGCGACATCCGCAGCCCGCGCTCACCGTCGTCCCGGTGGTGGGGCGTCCTCCTGCATCCGCGCCTCCAGCGTCGGTGCGCAGACCTCCAGCGTCGAGGGTCCCCTCCCCCGGTCGGCGGCACTCCCCGGCGACGCACGCCTCGCCCTCGGGGCACGGCGTCGCGCCGTCCGGGAGCGCACATCGGTCCCGGCACGCCCCGCGCTCGCAGTACGAGCCCGTGGGGCAGGTCACGTCGAGGCAGTCGTCGGCGACGCAGCGGCCATCGGGCGCGCAGCCGAGACCGTCCGGACATGATCCGCAGGTGCAGCTGAACCGGCACTGCCCGTACCCCGGCTGCCGTGGGTCATCCTGGCAGAGCTGATCGCCTTCGCAGAACGCCTCGTCGCAGGGGCGGACGCAGCGGCCCGCGCGGCACTCCTGGCCGAAGGGACAGGACACCCCTTCGCAGGGGCTCGCGCACGCCCCCGCGAGGCAGCGCTGGCCGGGCGCGCAGGAGACCGCCTCGCAGGAGTCGTCGACGCAGGTCCCACGCACCGAGCACATGCGCCCTCCGGTGCATGCGCGATCGGTCGGGCAGCGCGAGGCGCACCGCCCTCGATCGCAGACCTCGCCCTCGCCACAGAGCGCGGCGTCCTCGTCGACGCGCCCGTCGCAGTCGTTGTCCAGGCCGTTGCAGCGGCGAATCTGCGGACCCCGGAGCGGTCGGCAATACGACTCGAAGTCGGAGCGGCAGAGGGTGACCCCTTCGGCGCAGACGCCCGCGCGGTCTGGGACCACGCACGGCCTCCCTACGTCGCTGCAACCACCACCGTCGGAGACGCCGACGATGGAGAAGCGATGCAGTCCTGGCTCTCCATTGGGGACATTGGTGGTGCGGCAGAGCTCGCCGATGGCCGCGGTGCGCGAGCTCGGGAGGGCGTAGAAATTCCGTTGGTTGCCAACGTCGAAGCCGACCTGGGCGTGGGCGCCGTCGGCCCCAGCGGTCCACTCGCAGCGGTTGTAGCGAAGCTCCATGTCGACGCGGCCGACGTTGGGACACCGGGACGACCTCGACACGATCAGCTGGAAGTCGTCGCGCGCGTCGTCGGGGTCGGTGCTGCGCCGCACGTCGTGCCAGGTCACGACGATCCGCCCCAGCTCCACGTGGAAGCAGATCGCGTTGCCCGAGGGTCGGCCGCCCCCGCGCGTGTCGACGTCGGCCCACCAGGGAGCGATCATCGCCTGCCCCGCCCGCGGAAACGCCGCGGGCGTCGGGTCGGCGAGCGGCGCGGCGAAGGTGATGTTGCCGTTGGTGTTGACGAAGAAGTGATCGACGCGCTCGTTGAAGAGATAGAGCCCTTCGGGGAAGGCCGCGCGGAGGTCGACGGCCACCGGCGTCGCGCGAGCGTCGGGCTGCGGCCCCGCGTAGGAGCCATCGTCGTTGGGGTGAACGCAGTGCTCGGGCAGGCCGTAGCCGCTGGGTCCGCCGAAGCCGCTGAGCAGCGGGACCGCGCCCGCTGGAGCGATCCGCAGCGTCAGGCAAGCCGCGACGAGCAGGGGGGACCTACGCATGAGCGAGGGGCCACCGTCGCACGCGCAGCGGCGAGCAGGAAGGGACGCTGGTCGTCGCTCCGGCGCCAGCGGATCGGTGAGGTCGACCCCGGCGGGGGACGATCCCGACGGGAGCGGATGTTCGCTCCGGGTCGGAGACGCCTGCTCCCGCTACCGGCCGTAGCTGGGGTTGCGGGTACGGGCGGCGATGGCCTCTTCGGCGGTGACGACCACCTTGCCGATGGGGGCGAGCGAGATGCCGGCGAGCTTCAGGTGCTGGAGCGCGAAGGGGATGCCGATGATGGTCACGAAGCACGCCACGGCGGAGGCGAGGTGTCCGATGGCCAGCCAGAGGCCCGCCAGGAGGAACCAGAGGACGTTGCCGACGACGCCGAGGGCCCCGGTGCCCACATCGGCCTGCCCGGTGAGCTGGCGCCGGTCGATGGCCTCTCGGCCGAAGGGCCAGAGCGCGAAGCCACCCATCACGAAGCACGCACGCGCCCAGGGGATGCCGACGATGGTGCAGATCATGAGGACGCCGGCGAGGTACCAGCCGAGGCCCAGGAAGAGTCCGCCGAGGATGAACCAGAGAAGGTTGCCCAGTGTTCGCATGCGCGCCTCCGGGGCGGATGGGGTCACCTGGGGAGCAGGGTCGTCAAGGCCTCGGGACGTTGGAGGCAAGGGGTTCGTCGCCGCGGGCTTCCCCCGCCGTGGTCGAGGATCAGCCCCCCGGAGGCTGCCTCCGCGCGCCGTGGGGGCTGCGGGCGAGGCGTCGCTCGAGCGGGTCGAGCCTCCCCGCCGCAGCAGAACCGCTGGAGGCGACCCACCCCGGGACCTCCGCGTCGAGGCAGGCGATCGCTGCTTCGGTGGCACGGTCGCCCGACGCCAGGCCGCCCTCGCCGATCTCGCAGAGCGCATCGAGCGGCCCCTCAGCCGTGTCGCGGAGCACGTGCCCTTGGCCGAGTAGCATCGCCCCGATCGACACCCGGACGGTTCGAGTGCTTCATCCCCCCGATGCGCACCGGGGACCGAGCCGCTCTCGTCGTTTGCGCAGGCCTCGTGGCCTGCAGCCAGGTCGCTCCGCCCGTGGACGCCGGGCGTGACATCGCGCCGGTTCGTGACGTGCTGGTCGAACCGCCGGCGCCGCTCGACGCAGGCGCCGCGCCCGACGTCCCGCCCGACGTGGCCGCCGACGTCCCCGCCGACGTCGCGTCGGAGGAGCCCGCCGACGCGGTCGTCCCCTGCGCGGACGGCCTCGCGCGCTGCGGCGACGCGTGCGTGAACCTCGCGACCGACCCGGCCCACTGCGGGGGGTGTGCCGCCGCGTGTCCCGTCCCCATCCACGCTGCGGCCACCTGCGCCGGGGGCGCGTGCGGCTTCGTGTGCGACCGGGGCTACGCCGCGCTGCGCGACTACTGCGCGCCCCCCTTCGAGCGCATCCTGGACGCCGCGGCGACCACCGACCTCGGCACGGCGTACCCGATCCCCCCGGCGCTCTCGGCCGACGGCCGCTTCGTTGCGTTCGCCTCCCGCTCGGATGCCCTCGTGCCGGGCGACACCAACGGCGCGGTCGACGTCTTCCTGTACGACCGGCGCACCGGCGTCACGACGCGGGTGAGCGTCCGCCCATCCGGCGCCGAGGCGACGGGGCTACGCGGGAGCGCCGACCCCGCGGTCTCGGCGGACGGGCGCTTCGTGGCCTTCTCGTCGGGGGCCCCCGACCTCGTGGCAGGCGACACCAACGGAGCCGACGACGTGTTCGTGCGCGACATGGCGGCGGGCGTGACGACGAGGGTGAGCGTCACCTCGTCCGGGGCGCAGGGGGTGCAGTACAGCGCCCGCCCCTCGCTCTCGGCCGACGGCCGGTTCGTCGCGTTCGAGTCGCGCGCGTCGAACCTCGCCACCCGCGACGTCAACGTGGGCAGCGACGTCTTCGTGCACGACCGGGTGACCGGCGCGACGGTGTGCGCGAGCGTCGACCCGGCGGGCGCGACCGGCGACGCCCCCAGCATGGCGCCGGGCCTCTCGGCCGACGGGCGGTTCGTCGCCTTCGCGTCGGACGCGCGCAACCTCGCGCCCGGCGACACCAACGCCGGTCGCGACGGCTTCGTGCGGGACCTCGCCGCGGGCTCGACCGCGCGGGTGAGCCTGACCGCCGCCGGCACCCAGGCGCCCGCCGCGAACCCCACCAACCCCCTGTACGCCGCGCTCTCGGCCGACGGCCGCTTCGTGGCCTTCCAGTGGAGCGCCGGGCTGACGCCCGACGACACCAACGGCGCCACGGACATCTACCTCCGCGACACGGCGACCAGCGCGCTGGTTCGCGCGAGCCTCGGCCCGGGCGGCGCGCAGGGCGACCGCGACTCCCGGCGCCCAGCGATCTCGGCCGACGGGCGCGTCGTGGCCTTCGAGTCGGCCTCTTCGAACTTCGCCGAGGGCGACGCCAACGGCCGGTACGACGTCTTCGTACGCTACACCGCGACGGGCCGGACGGTCCGCGTGAGCGTCGACGCCGCTGAGGCGCCGAGCGACGACAACAGCTACGTCCCCGCCCTGTCGGCCGACGGCCGCTTCGTGGCGTTCGTCTCGTACGCGACCAACCTTGCACCCGGCGACGCGAACCGCCTGCCCGACCTCTTCGTGCGCATGCTGCCGTAGCGCGCGGCGCGCGCTGCGACGACGCCGGTCATCGGCATCGGGATGCCGTGCACGACGAGGCGACAGAGCACGCCGTTGAGCGTGCCGCGCCGCTCAAGCTTCTGGGGCGTCCAGCCGACCCGACGGAGGAGGCGACGGACGTGGCGCATGGTAGTGGACACCGAACAGGTGCTCGGTGAGGGCGGCGACGCGACGCGAGGGACTTCGACCGGCGAGCGCTGAGCTCGCGTGGGTCACATGGCTGACGCAAGGCGCACGACCTCCACGCGCATCGCGTCGGGCTCCGCTGAAAAGCAAGACCTCGCGGTAGAGCAGCGCGCAGCTCCCGCAGGTGTGCTCGCCGCGGTACAGCACCCGGTCGCAGCCGAAGCGCGAGGCAGTCCGCGCCCTCCCCAGCGCCCCGGCTCGCGGGGCGTGATGCCGGCTTGACGCGAGGTGATCCAGGTGGTGGCTTCGATGCCATGCACCGAGAGGGAATATGACCACGGACGCGCCGCCAGAATCAGGGTCCGACGCGGGGGAGACGTCCGATCCACCGGGCTTCGATCCGGGCACGGTCTTCGGTCGCTACACGATTTCGAAGAAGCTCGGCGTCGGGGGGATGGGCGCGGTGTACGAGGCCATCCACGGCGACCTCCGCAAGCGCGTCGCCCTGAAGACGCTGCACCCCGAGATCGCGCGCAACCCGTCGATGCGGGCGCGCTTCCTCCAGGAGGGTCAGGCCGCCTCGAGCATCCGGCACCCCCACGTCGTGGACGTCTCCGACGTCGGCGTCGAAGCGGGGATGCCCTACCTGGTGATGGAGTACCTGGAGGGCGAGAGCCTCGCGGCGCGGATGGCGCGCGAACGGCCCATGGACCCGGGGGCTGTCGTCGACGTGATGATCCCAGTGCTCGCGGCGGTCTCCGCGGCCCACGCCGAGGGGGTGGTGCACCGCGACCTCAAGCCCGACAACATCTTCCTGGCGCGCACCCGCGACGGGATGGTCGTCCCCAAGGTGCTCGACTTCGGCATTTCCAAGGTCAGTGACACCCAGCGCGCCAAGGCCCTCACCGCCACCTCCGCGATGATGGGAACTCCCCACTACATGTCCCCGGAGCAGACCCAGGGCAGCAAGAACGTCGACGGGCGCACCGACCAGTACGCGCTCGGGGTGATCCTCTACGAGTGCGTCACCGGCGCGATGCCCTTCGACGGCGACAGCCTCTACGACCTCATGCACGCGATCATGTCCGCGCCGATCACGCCGCCGCGCGCGCTCAACACGGCGGTTCCGCCAGGCTTCGAGCAGGTCATCCTCCGCGCGCTGGAGCGCGATCCCGATCGCCGGTTCGCGTCGGTGCGCGACCTCGGGCGCGAGCTGCTCGCATGGGCCGGCCCCGAGACCCGCATGGTATGGGACCGCGTCTTCGGCGCGCCCTCCCTCGTCCCCCCGGCTGTCGCACCCGCGCCTCCGGCCTCGCCCGCTCCCACGTCCCTGCCGCCGAGGAGCAACCCCTCTCTGGAGCTCGGTGACACCCTCCAGCCGAGCGCCGCCCTCGTCGCGCCGCGCCCCACCAACACTCGCCGCTGGCTGCCGCTCGCGGGCGTAGCCGCCGTCGGACTGGTCGCTGTCGTCGCCGTCGTGGCCACGCGGGCATCGTCTGGTCCACCCGCCCACGTCGCCCCGGTCGCCACCCCGACGACCCCGGTCGCCCCGCTCCGCTACGATGTCGCGGTCGAGGTCACGCCCTCCTCGGCCACGCTCACGCTCGACGGGGAGGCACCAGTCACGGGTTCACTGCGCCGCGAGCTCCCTCGCGATGGCAACGCCCACACGCTCCGCGTCGCCGCGCCCGGCTACGAGGCGCAGTCGCTCTCGTTCCGCGACGCCCCGCCCGTTCGCTCGATCTCGCTTACGGCCGCGCCCGTCGTCGCCGCGCCCGTCGTCGCCGCGCCCGTCGTCGCCGCGCCCGGCGTCGCGCTCGTCCCGGCCGCGCCACGCCACGCCGTAGCGCCCGTCCGCCCGGTCCGTCCGGTCCGCCCCACCGCCGCGCCGGAGGCTTCGCCCGCGTCGGCGCCGAGCGTCGGCATCAACGGCGCGCCCGTCCTGGAGTGATCAAAACCGGCCAGCGCACCCGACGCCGCCGAGCGTAGGCGAGCACGTCCACGCCGCGCGTCGTCCCGTCGAGGAGGACGGCGCCGTCAGCGCCAGCACCACTCCCGTGACGGCGAGCGCGCCGCCCACGCCGAAGCCCACCCAGGCGAGCGTCTGCGCGGTATTGCCCGCGTCGAGGTCGCGCGCGCAGTTGCTGTTGCCCGTCACCACGTCGCCGTTGACCCGGCATGTGGCGTCGGCGTTGAAGTCCGAGATGTGCCCCGCGTGGAGGAGCTGGGCGACCAGGCCCCCGATGAGCGACGCGCCGCCGACGCCAACGAGCGTCCATCCGAGGGTGCGCTGGGTGCCGCCCGCGACGGGCGCGTCCGGCGTCGGCGGGGCGACCATCACAACGGCGCGCGAGGTCGGGCCGACGACCGCGCTAGCAGCGGGCGGCGGGGCGGCCACGGGCGCTGGAGTCAGGTCGAAGCTCTCCCGCACGAGCGTGCGTGCAGGCACGTCGACCGGGCGCGACGCGGCGGTGAAGCCGTCCGCCCGCACGGTGACGTTGACGTTGCCCGCGATGACGCGCACGGCCTCGGGGAGCGGGAGCGTCCCGACCGCGCGGCCATCGACGGCGACGCTCGCGCCCACAGGCGTACCACGGACCTCCAGGCGCCCGATGTGCTGGTCGATCACTCCCGCGGCGGTCTGGAGCTGCACGCGGTTGCGGGCGATCCACGGGTCGTTGGCGGCGAGGGCCTCGCGCACGTGGGCGTCAGCGTCGGCCCAGCGCCCGAGCGCCTGCTCGGCCATCGCCATCTGCGCGAGCGCCCGCGCAGAGTGCCCCGCCTCCCAGGCGCGTCGGAACTCCGCCAGCGCTTCGTCGTCGTGCCCGGTGCGGCGCAGCTCGACGCCGTGACGGATCCACGCTTCGGTCGGGTCGGGCGCCGGCTGCGCGCTCGCCCACGGCGCGAGGAGCAGCACGGACAGCGCGATCGGGCTGAGGGGCGGAGAGCGAACTACCACAGGACCTCCGTCGGAACGTTGCGGGTCATCGTGGTGCCATCACCGAGCTGCCCGAAGGTGTTGTCACCCCAGCAGAGGACGTTGCCGCTGGCGGTCACGCAGGTGTGTCGAAGGCCGCAGGAGATGCGGTCCGCGTTGGTGATCCCCACCACGTCGACGGGCGAGAGGCGCTGGGTGGTGGTGCCGTCGCCGAGCTGTCCGCGGTCGTTGGCTCCCCAGCAGGCGACCCGCCCGGTAGAGAGCACAGCGCAGCTGTGGTAGCCGCCCGCGCAGACGTCGCGCGCGCTGCCGGTCAGCCCCGCGTACACCGGGATCGACGACCCCGTCGTCGATCCGTCGCCGAGCTGTCCGTGGTTGTTGCTGCCCCAGCAGCGCACGACCCCGCCGGCGACCGTCACGCAGGTGTGTGCGGCGTTGTCGCCGCCCGCGGCGTCGACCGTCGCGCCGCCCGCGGAGATCACTCCGACGCCTGTGATGCCGACGACGGTGGTCGCGACGCGGCGATCGACGTTGGTGCCGTCGCCCAGCTGACCAAACCCGTTGTGTCCCCAGCACCGCGGGCTGTACGAAGGGAACTCCAGCAGGCACCCGTGGCTCGACCCGAGGCTCAGCGTCGACCCCGGCACGCCGGCGCCGACAAAGGCCGCGGTGGAGTTCATCACGGCGGTGCCTGGCCGGTAGTGGGGAGCGGTGGTGCCGTCGCCCAGCTGACCGAAGTTGTTGGCGCCCCAGCACTCGACGCGCCCGCTCCTCACGCTGCACGTGAAGGCCCCGCCGGCCACGAAGTAGTAGGACGCGCTCGAATTCTCTACGAGCGTCGGACCGCGCCGGTCGACCATCATGCCGTCGCCGATCTGGCCCGCGCTGTTGTCGCCCCAGCAGCTCCACTCGTCTCCGTTGGTGTGAGCGCACGTGTGGGCGCCGCCCGCGGTGAGCTCCCGCACGTAGGTGATGCGCGCGACGAAGGCGGGCCGGGTGCGGTTCGTCGTGGTGTCGTCGCCGAGCTGCCCGTCGCTGTTGTCGCCCCAGCACCGGATCACCGCGCCGGCCGATCCGGCCGTGCAGGTGTGCCGCGCGCCGAGGGCGACGTACCCGATCTGCTCGTGGCAGCGGCCGTTGTTGCACTGGGCCGCACCGAACGAGGTCGTGCACACGTTGCCGCAGCTGCCGCAGTTGCTCCGGTCGGTCCGCGTGTCCCGGCAGGTGGCGCCGCACATCATCTGGCCGGGCGCGCTGCACGGCCCGCGGTCGATCGGGACGTCGGTGACCACCGGCACGTCGAAGCCCACGTCGATCGGCGCGACGGGCACATCCCTTCCCACGTCGATCGGCGCGACGGGGACATCCCTCCCCACATCCATCGGCGCCACGGGGGCATCCCTCCCCACATCGATCGGCGCGACGGGCACATCGCTTCCCACATCCATCGGCGCCACGGGCACATCGCTTCCCACATCGATCGGCGTCGTCGGCCGATCTTCGGTCACGCCGGCGTCGTCGCCCAGATCCTCCGGCGTCACGCCGGCGTCGTCGCCAGCGTCGACCGGCTCGGTGCCCGAACGCGGCGTCGGGCAGCCGAGGGCCAGCGCGAAAGAGCCCACGAGCAACGGAAGCCTCCACCCACGCATGGCGCGGGAATATACCCGATCGCCGCCGCTGCAAAGGGAAGCTGAGGTTCAGTACACGATGCGGGCGGGCGTCGATCGGGAGACCCGGGTTCCGTCGCCGAGCTGACCCGCGGCGTTGTCGCCCCAGCACCAGGCCTGCGCGCTCGTGTCGACCGCGCAGGTGTGACGGAGGCCGCAGGCGACCGCCCGCACCGGCGGGAGCCCGGTCACCAGCGCCGGAATCGTACGCGACGTGGTCGTGCCGTCGCCGAGCTGCCCGACGGCGTTATTGCCCCAACAGAACAGCCGGGTGCCAGCGATCGCGCAGGAGTGGAAGCCGCCCACCGCGACCGCGCTGAAGCTCTCGCCCGATCGCACATCGACCGGCCCCGGTCGGCTGGTCGTGCTCTCGTCCCCAAGCTGCCCGAACTCGTTGCTGCCCCAGCAATAGACGCGTCCACCCTGGTTGACCGCGCAGGTGTGGCTCCCGGTGGGCGACGCGCCGCGCACGGGTGCGATGCTCGCGCTGATGCCCGTGACGCCGTTGACGCCAGACACCAGCGTGGGTCGCGCTCGATCGATGGTCGTGCCATCGCCGAGCTGGCCGAAGCCGTTGTGCCCCCAGCAGTGCACGCTGCCGTCGAAGTCGCGGACGCACGTGTGTGCGTTGCCCGCGGCCACGACCAGCGCGATGCCCGCCCCGGGCACCACCGCGGGGGTGCCACGGGTGACGCTGGTGCCGTCGCCGAGCTGGCCGTTGGCGTTGTTGCCCCAGCACCAGACCTGCGCCGCGGACGAGCGCCATCCGCACGTGTGCGCCTCGCCCGCGCCCAGGAACCTCACCGAGTCGACCGTCAGCACCCTCACGGGGCTGCGACTGGCAGTCGTGGTGCCGTCGCCGAGTTGCCCGGCGTTGTTGTCGCCCCAGCACTGCATCACGTCGCCGGGTCGACCCACGCAGGTGTGTCGCTCGCCCACGCCGATGCCCTGCACATTCATCAGCGCGGGGACCAGCACCGGGTGCTCGCGGCTCATCGTGGTGCCGTCGCCGAGCTGTCCGCTGCTGTTGTCACCCCAGCAATGGACGTTGGCGAGCGCGCGCGTGACGATGCAGCTGTGTCGCACGCCGAGTGCGATGAGGTCGACGCGTGTGTCGATGCACGACCCGCTCGAACAGCTCTCGCTGCTCGTGCAGACGTGCCCGCAGAAGCCGCAGTTGGCCGGGTCGGTCAGGCGGTCGGTGCACCGGGACCCGCACATCACGCGGCTCCCCCCGACGCAGGGCACGTCGGCCGCGCTGACGTCTGGCGCCGGTACGTCCGGGGAGCCCGCGTCGACCGGGGAGCCCACGTCGACCGGGCCGGTGTCCACGAGTCCTGAGTCGGTAGAGCCGGTGTCGGTAGTGCCGATGTCGACTGTGCCGGTGTCGACTGAGCCGGTGTCGACTGAGCCGGTGTCGGTAGAGCCGGTGTCGACTGAGCCGATATCACGGGCACCGCCGTCGGTAGAGCCGGTGTCGGCCCGCCCGAGGTCGGCGGCGCCCGCGTCGCGCAATCCGGCGTCGTCGGGGACGCCGCTCCGAGGCTCGACGCACCCTATCGCGAGGAGCGCGAGCCCCAGGCCCAGCGGCGAGGTCCGAGCGGAGTGTGCAGCCCCTATGATTGGATGATCCCTACCCACGAGGCGATGATCGCATGGTTCGTCCGCGGTCGACACGGCGCTCAGCGCCTTCGCCGCCCCGGTGATCGTCGGCGGCTCGCGGGATACGCTCGGAGAACCCCCATGAGCGATCACTCGACGGAAGATCCCGCGCTCACGGCGGCGCGCTCGCGCGATCTCTTCGCCCTCGCCGCGGAGCTCGACGGCCGCGACGTCCCGGTGTCCGTGTTGGCCGAGCTCGCCGCCGACGACGCCCTCGGTGACATGCTCGTCGCGCACCTTCAGCGCCGGGTGCGCGCGGCCTCGCGCGAGACCCTCGCGGCGCTCGGTGCCGTGGTGGTGCGCGTCGCGACCGATGGCCCCGAGCGGCAGCTTGCGCTGGCCGAGTTGTGGCGTCAGGTGCGGCCGTCGATGCCCGAGCGTGCGCTCCCGGCCTGGCGCGCGTTCGGTGGGCCCGAGGCCGTGGCGATCGCGTGGCTGCGCACCGAGCTCGCGTCGGATGCCACCGCGGTCTCGCGCGAGCCCATGGGCGCCCGCCTGCTGCTGAGCCTCGGCGGGCCGTCGCTGCCACAGTGGCTGCGCGACCTCGCCGACCCGGTGGCGCACCTGGGCGCGCTGGCCCGCCGCGACGAGGCACCCCTGCAATCGCTCGCCCTCGCCTGGACGCGCGAGGCCCTCTACGCCGCGCTGATCTCCGCACCCGCGGCGCAGCGGATCTTCGTCGACCTCGCGCACTCGAAGGTCGACGCCGTGGCGGCCGACGCCCTCGCGGAGCTCACCCGACCCTGGGCGGTGCTGCTGCCGTACGAGGGGCTGGGCAAGCTGCTCTCGAGCCGTGATCTGCCCCAGCTCGCCGCGCGGTGGGGCCTCACCGGCCCGCTGCGCAGCGCCATCGACCGACCGCGCCACCTCCCGGCCGTCCGTCAGCGCGCCATGGAACTCCTCGGCCCCATCGCCGAGCGCCACGAGATCGGCGCCGTGGTCGAGGCGGCCGCGGCAGACCCTGCGCTCTTCGCTCTGCCGCTGATGTCCTTCCTGCGCGCGCAGCACCGGCGGGGAAACTTCCTCCGCCCAGCCGACGTCAGCGCCCTGCTGGGGATGGTCGTCGCGCACTCGGGCGTCGACGCGCGCGACGTCGCGGTGGTGGCCTTTCCGGTGCGATTCACCGTGGTGACGCAGCTCGAGAGCGCCGACGCCGACGATCCGTCCTGGGTGCGCCGCGCGGCGCTCCTGGTCGCCCTCGCACAGGGGCCGCAGGGCGCGGCCACGCTGCCCGTCGGCGAGGTGCTCCGGGCGAAGCTCGCCGCGACGCGCGACCCGGTGGTGCGACGAGCGCTGATCCACGGTCTCGGGGCGCTCCGCGATGAAGGCTCCGAGGCTGCCGTGCTCGCCTGGCTGGAGACGGAGCCAGATGCCGCGCTCGACGCCCTCCGTGCGCTGGGCTCCGACGCGACGCTCGCGGCCCTCCTACGCGCCTTCGACGTGGCTTCCGACGAGCCCGCGATCGCGCCTGCGCTGCGCGACCACCGCGACGCGGCCGTCACCCTCGCGTGGCACCTGAGCGAGCTTCACCCGTCGGTGCGCACGCGGCTGAGGCGGTCGTTCGAGCGGCAGCCGGTGCCGCGCGAGGTGCTGCGCTCCCTCGGAACACGGGGCGCGGCGGAGGAGATCGCGCTGCTCCAGCGGATGGCCTCCGACGCGACGACCTCGGACTACCTGCAGCGCCTCGCGGCGGTGGCCGGACCAGCCGAGCTCGACGCCGTTTCGGACCTGCTGATGCGCCTCGTCTCCGACCTCGACGCGGGCGACGCCGCCAACCCAGGCGGGCGCGGCGACGAGGCGCGCAGCGTCCCCAGGGCCGACCGCGACGCGCTCGCAGCGATGGGGACGCGGCTGTTTCGCGCGGGAAGCATCCGGCCGCGGAGCCTGCTCGACGCGAGCGACAGCACCGCGGGCGAGCTCATGGTCTCCGGGCTCGCGCGGGGCCTGCTCGCGCGCGATGACCTCACCGAAGGAGAGACCGCCGCGCTGTTGAAGCTGCTGTCGCCGAGGTGCGATCGGGAGGTGTTTCCGCTGCTGACGGCGATGCTGCGCCGCCCCGAGGCCCAGGTGCGCAAGGTCGTGGTCTCGCTGCTCGCGCAGGACGGCGCCGACGTGCTCGCCGCCAACCTCGCGCGCCTCACCGCGGAGGACGACATCCAGACCGTGCGCCAGGCCGTCGAGGCCCTCGGCGCGCTCGACGGCGACGCGCAGGCCGACGTGCTCGCTCGCGCGCTCGACCACCCCAACATGAACATCAAGAAGTCAGCGGCCGAGGCGCTCGTGCGCGGGGGCAACGCCGACGCCGTGCCGAGGCTCCTGTACTGGCTCGGAACCCACGACAACCCGGGCTTTCGCACGTCGCTCCGGCGTGCGCTCGAGGCCATCCTGGGCGAGGCCTACGCCGCTACGGTGCTCGTCGCCCTCGCCGCCGATGGCGTCGACGCGGGCCGTCGCGCGCGCTTCATCGAGGCGCTCCCCGATGGGGTCGCGCGGCGCTTCGTGGAGGTCTCCTCGGTCGGCGCGGCGGAGGCCCCGACCCGGCGCTCCACGCCCACCGCGGCCGAGCGCCAGGTCGAGCGCGCACGTCGCTTCGAGGCCGACGGGTTCCGGCCCGACGAGGCCCGCGCGCTGCTCGCCGAGGCCGGTGAGCAGGGCTGGTCGGCCGCCGCCTCGCGGCCCCTGCGACGCCTCTGGACCGAGTGGCTCCCTTTCACGCGCGACCCTGACGCGCGGGTGCGGGCGTCGGTGTGGTGGCTGCTCGCGCAGCTCGCGGAGATCTCCCCGCCAGGCCCCGCCGAGGCCCTCGCGCTGGGGCGACACCTCGACGCGCTGCTCGACGCCCTGGCCGCGGGCGACCCTCGCTACGACCTGCGCGCGCTGCTTGCCCAGGTGGTGCCGACGCTTCCGGTGCCCCTGCGGCGAGCGACCGCCGACGCGCTGCGGGCGCTGCCAGACCGGCCCGACCTGGCGGGCGGCGACGCCTTCGCGCTGCTGCGCGCGTGCGGGGCGCTGCTCACCCACTTCGACGTCGCGAAGGCCCTCCGCGAGACCCGGCGCACGGCCGACCCGGCGGCGCGGCAGCGGCGGGTGCTCGACGCGGCGTTCCCGGGGCACGCCGACGCGCCATCGCTCCCGGCCGACGCGCGGACCGCACTCGACGAGGCGGTGCGCCGAGAGCGCGACCTGGACGCGCTGCGCCGCGCCTGGGACGCACCCCCGGCGGCGACGGTGCGCGCGCTGGTCGAGGTGTTCCCGTCGTCGCGCGATCTCCACCACGCGGCGCTGCTCGACTGGCTCGAGTCGCTGCGCCCCGTCGGTGTGGCCGGGTGGGTACATCCCGCGCCGCCCGCTGCGCCGAAGATCGACCGCCGTCGCCCCGACGACCTTTCGGCGCCGCCCTCGATGGCGCTGCACACCCGCCTCGTCGACATGCTCGCGGGCCCGGACGCGAGCGCCCGATCGCGCGCGGCCGAGGCGCTGCTCCGCTGGCCGCTGGACGAAGCGCCGCGCGTGCTCGCGGCGTACCTCCGCGGCGACGTCACCCTGGCCCCCTCGGCGGCGCTGGCGGCGCCCCTCGCCCACGCCACGGACGACGCCATCCGCGCGTACATCGATGATCCGTCGGCGGGCCCGCGAGTGCTCGCCCTGCTGCCCTATCTGGGGCGCGCGACGCTGACGGCGTGGGCACCGGCGCTGCTGCTCGACCTCGAAAACGTCGCTGACCCCGCGACGAAGAGGCGCGTCGAGGCCGCGGTTCGGGTAGCCGTGGGCGGGTCGCCCGTCCCCCAGCCCGAGCGCCAGCCCACGACCTCCTTTGCGGTGGGCCTCGCAGAGAAGCGCGAGCGCCACATCGCGCCCGGAGCGCGCCCCGACCGGGAAGCGCTCTTCGCCTCGGCCGCGGGCGACGACGTCGAGGCCGCCCGCCGCGCGCTCACGCTCCTGGCCGAGCGCCCTGATGCGCGCCTCGTCGCGCTGCTCGATCGCTACGTCGACGCCCCCTCCTCCCGGCTACGGTTGCACGCGCACCGGCTGCTACGCGGGTGCGTGTCCCGCGAGGCCTACCTGGAGATCACCGCCCGGCTGCTCGACGACCCGCTCGCGGACGTGCGGCGCACGGCGGTGCGGGTGCTGTCGTTCGCGCGCTACGCGCCGTCCATCGAGCGCCTGGTGGACATGCTCGCCGACGCCAACCCGGTGGTGCGCCGGGCCGTCGAGGAGGGGGTCGCACGGTTTGGCAATGGGGCGCTGGGGCCGCTGCGCGCGGCGGCGAGTCACGCGCGGCCCGACCGGCGGGCGGTCTACGAGCGCGCGCTCGCCCGCCTCGACGCAGAGGCCGACTGAGTCCGGTGGGGGTCAGCCCACCCTCGTCAGCGAGCCAGGTCTTCTGCCGCCGGGTCGCTCGCCCGGCGGGCGCAACGATCGAAGAAGAGCCGCTGGGCCAAGCGCAAGCGACGAGTGGCTGCGAGGGAGCGTGCCACTCGGACGCATGGTGTTCGCGGCCTCGGTCGTGTGGGCCGGGCGCGAGGACATCCGCTTCCCGGCGGAGTGGCGCGACCCGTCCGAGCTCGGCGAAGGCTGCGGCCGCGGGGGCGACATCCCTCGAGCGCACGGGTACAGCCTGGGCGCGGGAGCGGGCCTGGAGGCGGCCACGGTCGATCGGGTGATCGGGGCGGTCGCCCGCACGGCGCTGCCCGCTGCGCTCGCGCAGGGCGGGTCGGTGTTCGACGCGGTGGTGCTCCCCTACGGGCGGAGCTCAGGGGGTCTCGTCGACGAGGGCGCGGAGTGGATCGTCGTCGTCAACGGCGGATGGATGGAGTAGCGCGAGCGATCAAGCGCGGGCGCCTCGGCGCGTACCGCAGGCCTCGAGCGTCCTCGTGGCGCCACGGGAGCAGTCGCGGGTGGAGCCATCGTCGCACTCAACGCAAGCCCGCAGCGCTGCGGCATGGTCCAGCGCCCGCCCACGGTTCTGGCGATGGTAGGTAGACGGGATGGTTGGTCCCAGGACGTTCGCTTCGCTCGCGGTCGGCATCCTCGCTGCGTGCGCAAACTCGGTCGGCCCCGCGACCGCCCCGGCCCGCGACACCGGGATCGCGGTCGACACGCCATCGGAGGCGGGACCGCCCGATGCCCCGCTCGACGCCGCCGAAAAAGACGCGTCGGCTCTCTCGGATCGAGCGACGATCGCCGATGTCGACGGCGCAAGCCCGCCGACCGACCTGGGTCCCGACGACCACGACGTCCCGTCGCCCGACGCCTCGTGCCCCCCGGGCACGTGCACGTCTCTGGGGTCTCCATGCGGAACCGTCCTCGACGCCTGCGGGAACCCCGTGTCCTGCTCTGCCTGTCCCTCGACGAGGATCCGCACCCTCGGCCTCGTCGCTCGCGCCCTCGTGACGGATCGTCGTCGCGGGGTGCTCTACGCTTCCGTACCCTCCGGCACGCCCGCCTGGGGCGACACCGTGGCGGTGGTCGACCCCGTCCGCGGCACCGTGATCGGATCGCTCCCCGCCGGGAGTTCGCCCAACACGCTCGCGATGTCGGACGACGGCCGCTACCTCTACGTCGGCCTCGACGGCCCGCGCCAGGTGCGCCGCATCGACCTCGACACCGGCGCCGCGGGCGCTCCCTTCGGGCTCGGCGCCGACCCGCTCCTCGGTGCCTACGCCGCGGGCCCGATGGTGGTGCTGCCGGGTCAGTCGAGCTCCATCGCCGTGTCGCGGCAACTGCCGGGCATCTCGCCGAGCTTCGGCGGTGTCGCGGTCTTCGACCACGGCGTGGCCCTCCCGGCCACCACCTCCAGCCACAGCGGCGCGGCACTGCTGACCCGAGGCCCCGATGCCACCACCCTCTACGGCTTCAACAACCAGACCTCGGCCTACGGGTTCTACGCGATGACGGTCGGGGCAAGCGGTGTGACCAACCGCGCGGAGGTCCGTGGGCTCTTCGGCGGCTACGACGACGCCATCGTCTACGATGGGGGCTGGGTGTTCGGCGCGTCGGGCGCGGTGGTCGACCCGTCGGGGCCCCGGCGGGTCGGCGCCTACCCGGCGCGGGGCCCGGTGCTCCCAGACGCGCGGGCGGGACGCACCTGGTTCATCTCCACGGGCGCCACCGACGACCAGCCGCCCCACCTCGCCGCCTTCGACCGCACGACCTTCGCGCCGCTCGGTGTGTCCGCCCTGCCGATGATGGGGGGGCGCGCTCGCAACCCGGTGCGCTGGTCGTCCGACGGCATCGCTTTCCTCGTCGCCTCCGTGGGTACCGGGTCGGGCGGCAGGATCTACCTGGTGTCCGATCCCTTGCTGGCCGACAGGACGCCGTGAGTAGTCCCTGCTTCGGCCTTTACTCCTGCCGACGAAGCGCGCACAGCGACCGACGGAGCGCACGTCACGTGCGGGTTATCGATCTCCTCGATGAGAGGGCTGAGACGTTTGACGAGACAGGGACCTCCCCGCGGAAGCACGGAGGTCCGCTCGAACGCTTGACGACCGCGGTGCCTCGCCGCTCCTAATGCGAGCCGCTCCAGTGCCCTCCCGAGTCCACCTGCGTCGCCCTGCCCTCGCGTCTTCCCTCGGCCTCGCCGCGCTGCTGTTCACGATCCGCGCGGAGGCGATCGACGAGGCCTCTGGCGCGAGGCTCTCCTGGGTGCGGGCCGATGGGGCAGACACCTGCCCTTCGATCGATGAGCTCACCGCGCAGGTCGTCCAGCTGCTCGGCCGCGACCCCTTCCAGGCGAACCCCGCACAGCACATCGAGGCCGTCGCCGAGCGCCATCACGGTCAGTGGCGGGCGAGGCTCTACGTGCGCACCGGCGATCACCCGATCGCGCCCCCGAGGGAGATCATCGACGACACGCCGGATTGCAGCGCCCTCGCCACGGCGGTCTCGCTGGCGATCGCGCTGAGCATCGACCCCACGGTGCGCCCCGCGCCGACGCCACCCTCGCCCACCCCGCCGAGACCTGCTCCTGCTTCGGCTTTCGCGCCCATGGAGCCGCGCCCGGCGGTGAGTTCCACCGTCGCGCTTGGCGCCTTCGGCCAGCTCGGGCTCCTCCCCGGCAGCTCCTTCGGGGCCGAGCTCTCGGCCGAGCCGTGGTCGCAAGACCGACTGCACCTCCGCGTCGGCGCGATCTTCCTTCCCGAGGTGCGCGCCGACCGCCCTGGAGGCGCCTTCCTCTTCGGCGCGACGGCCATCTCGCTCTCTCCCTGCGTGCACCTGTTCCGGGGGAAGGTCGCTTCCGTCGCGGCGTGCGGGACCTTCGTCGTGGGCGCCGCGCACGCACTGGCGCTCGACCTCACGCCGGTCGCTCCCGCCCAGCGGGCCTGGTTCGCGCTGGGAGCCTCCGCGCGGGCGTCGCTCCGGGTGCTCGGCCCCCTCTCCGTGGAGGCCCGGCTCGACGTGAGCGCGCTGCCGCTGAGGGTGCAGTTCAACCTCCAGGGAGCGGCCGACGCCGTCTTCGAGCAGTCGCCGGTCGCCCTCAGCGGGTTCCTGGGTCTGGGTCTGTCGTTTCGGTGAAGGTCTTCCCCGCCGACCCGCAATGGGGGCATGCGGTGTCGGTCACCCATCCTCCCATTCCTGTCGCATTGATCGTCGAGCGCCCCGACGTAGGCGACGTCGTCACGGAGCACGGTGACTTCCTCTGGAAGACCCTCCAGCGCTGCGGCGTCCGCGAGGCCGACGTCGCCGACGTCCTTCAGGAGGTCCTGATCGTGGTGCACCGCAAGCTGCCCTCCTACGACACCGGGCGCCCGATGCCGCCGTGGCTCTTCGGCATCTGCCTTCGGGTCGCCACCGCGCACCGGCGGCTCGCCTGGGTCCGGCGAGAGCGGCCCGTCGAGCAGGCGCCCGAGGACCCCTCCCGCCCAGCGCCGCCCGACCCCGAGGAGGCGGCCAGCCAGGCCCAGGCGAGGGCGCGGCTGGCGAGGGTCCTCGACGCGATGGACGCCGACAAGCGAGCGCTGCTGGTGATGTTCGAGATCGAGGCGCTGCCCTGCGACGAGATCGCGGCGATCGTCGGTGCGCCGGTAGGAACCGTCTGGTCGCGCCTCCACTCCGCCCGACGCCAGTTCGAGGCGACGCTGGCCCGGCTCCACGCGCGCGAGTCGAGGGGGGCGCGATGAGCGAGCCCCGGCGCTGGCGACACGATGACGGCGGGGCCTCGCCCGAGGTGCGCGACCTGCTCGCGTCCGGGCGCGCTCCCCGGGGGATGAGCCCAGCCGAGCGGGACCGCGCGACCCGGCAGGCGGCCCGCATCGCGGCGGCCCCGGTGGGATGGATCGCGTGGTCGAGCGCCTCCAAGGCCCTCGCGGCCTCGCTCGCGACGGTGGGTCTCGTGGTGGCCGCACGCGTCGTCGTCCCCCACACCACGGCCCATCGTGGCGTGAGCCGACCGGCCACGGTCGTACGTACATCGGGCCGCGCTCCCGAGGCGGCGCCCTCTTCGGTCTCTGTTCCCCCGGTCGTTACTCCTGCACCGACGACCGCGACGACCGCGCCCGTCGCACCGACGCTCATTCGCACCGCGGTGCCGCGGACCGCGCCGATGCCTCGCCCCCATCGGCTGCCGCCGACTGCGCCCTCCAGTGGGAGCGTCCCCGTGCTCGCGCCGGACTCCTCGGGCGCCTCCGTAGCCCCTGCGATGGCCCCACGTCGGGATGAGTCGCTCGCCGCGGAGGCGGCCCTCCTGGTGCGGGCCCAGCGCTCGCTGGAGAGCGACCCGGAGGCCTCGCTCGGACTGCTCGATACGCATGCGGGCTTCGCTCATCCGCGGCTCGCGGAGGAGCGTGAGCTGCTCGCGGTGCTGGCGCTTCAGAGGCTCGGTCGCGCCGAGGCGATGCGGGTGCGAGGCGAGGCGATGCTCGCGCGATGGCCGACGGGAGCCGCTGCGCAGCGAGTGCGTCGGCTGCTCGGGCCGATGCCCTCGCCGTAGGCGAGCAACGATTGTCTGAAGGGACGGGGACGTTCCCCGCAATGGGGAGCGGAGAAGCCGTGAAACGACCTCTGATGACGAGAACGCTTGCCTGCCTCGGTGCGACCATCCTTGCGGGCTGCCTCAACACCGTGACCATCGCTGTCCCGCACGACGGGGCGCCGGACGCGGGTACGCCTGCGGACCTCGGCGCACCCGAGGTCATGGCGTGGGTCGACGCCGGGGGCCCCACCACCAACGTCGACGTCGCCCCTCTGCGCGACGTGACGACGACCGGGGACGGCGGGGAGGTGCCAACCGCCTCGTGCGCGGCGACCCGCTGCGCCGCAGGCGAGCAGTGCTGCCTGACGACGGGGCGGTGCTTCGACCCGCGGCTCTCGACGGGCGCGTGCACGGCGCCCCCGCAGGACTCTCGACGGGAGCGGACGTGCGCGTCCAACGCCGACTGCGCGGCGAGCGAGTTCTGCCAGTCGGATCGCGGCTTCTGTCTCGGCGCGGGCCACTGCACGCAGCTCGGCAACTGCGGCACCTGCATCACCGGCACCCCGGGCCGATGCACGGTGTGCGGGTGCGACGGCGTGAACTACCCCGACATCCAGACCTCGTGTCTCGCGGGTGTCCGCGCCGTCGGCCACGCGTCGGGTGCATGCGGCGCCCGATCCACGGACCCCGACGCCGGGCTGGCCCGCATCGCCTGCGCGACCGCGGCGCACTGCCCCGCCGGTCAGAGCTGCTGCGCGATCACGGGCGTCTGCTTCGACACGGCGTGCTCCGCCTGCTGTCGTGAGCCGCCCGCGGGAACCCGCTTCCCGTGCGTCACCAACGCGCAGTGCCAACGGGGGGAGTTCTGCCAGAGCGACGGGTGCGACACCCCGGGCGGCTGCGTGTCGATCCGGAGCCCCTCGAACTGCAGCGGCGTCGTCGAGCAGGTGTGCGGGTGCGATGGACGCACCTACGTCAACACGTGTTGGGCGGCCTCGGGTGGCACCCGCGTCGCCCACTCGGGGGCCTGCCCGTAGCGACGACGCCCGCCGCGACTCGGCTCCCCACGCGAGCGCTCGTGCCCCTCCGAGGCCTCTCCCCCTCGAGCGACCACGCGCTGCGCCGCCCGCAGGCGCGGCCGTCGTGCCCCTGCGCTGAATCGGTCGCTGCGAGGTTGCGTGCGGGTCCGCCGGTCGTAGCTTCGCGCGCTTCGACGCCCCCTGCGGAGGTGCCCGATGCGCGACGAGACCATCGACTGTCGGCCCCACGCCTTCCTGCGCGCGCTGATCCTGGTCGGCCTCGCGATGTTCACCCTCATGGGCGCGCTGCCCTGGTTCGCCCGACCGCCGCTCCCGCCCGACCTGGCGCCCTTATGCTCTGTCCTCGGCGCCGCCTTCGCCCTGGTCTCCCTCGTCGTGTCCCGCGCCTTCGTGCGCGCCGACGCCGTGGGGCTCGCCTGGTGCTCGGGCTTCGGTCGCACCCACGCCGCGCCCTGGTCGAGCGTCGCGGGCTTTCGCACGAAGGGCCGCGCTGGACACCCCCTCCACGAGTGCATCGCCGACCTCGACGACGGCCGCACCGTGAGCTGGTCAGCCCAGTGGGCCAACGCCGCGCCGCTGCGCGAGCGGGTGCTGCGCAGCCTCGATCGCACCTCCTACCGCGTGCACGGCCAGTTCGACGAGGCCCCGGTGCGCGTGACCTTCCCCGCATGGCCGCGGCGGCTCGATGCCGCCTTCGGGCTCGCCTACGGCGCGGGCGGTCTCCTCATCCTCGGGGTGTTCGGGGCCTTCCTCGTGGAGATGATCCGCCGCGGCGGCGACGTCGGCCCGCCGCTGTACATGCTCGCGCTGGTCGTGATTCCGATGGCGTCCGGCGCGCTCGCCGCATCGAGCATGATGTGGCGCCAGCGGCGCGCCCACAGCCGCGACGTGCTCGTATTCGACCCGCGCGGCCTCACCCTCACCGGCGGCGAGGTCGAACTCCGCGCCTCCTGGAACGACGTCGTCTCCGTCGCCTCGCTGCCGTCGCTCGGCGCCTCGGCGCTTCGCGTCGTCACCACGGGGGGCGCCTTCGACGTCCCCCACGATGCGCTGGGTCTCGTGCACGCGCAGCTCCGGGCGCGCCTCCCGCCCGCGGTCCGCGAGGCCTGGGAGCACCCCGACGCCGACGACGCAGTCCGCGCGACGACGCTGCCCGACGGCTCGCGCTGGCACCGCTTCGCCATGCTGGGCGGCATGGCGCCGTGGCTGCTCGAGGCCGTCGCGATGACCCTCATCGGGTTTCCGACCATCACCGAGCTCGCCATGCGCCCCGACGACCAGCCCGCCGCGCTCTCGACCGCCCGCGTCGCCACGCTCGCGACGCTGAGCGCGCTGGTCCTACTGCTCCACCGCGGTGCCCGCGCCCGAATTGGCGTCACCGTCTCGCCGACGGGCTGCGCCTGGTCGGGCCCCTGGCGCCGCCGTCGCTTCGCCTGGAGCGACGTCGCCGCGGTGCAGTTCCCCGCCCGCTCCGGCGGGCGCCTCGCGCTGCGCCTCACCGACGGAACCCGCCTCTGGTGCGTCCCCTCGCTGCTCGCGGGCGGCGGCGCGCTCGTCGCGAGCTTCCGCGAGCACCTCGTCGCCGTGCCTCGCTCCGAAATCGGTTGAAACCCGGTGCGGATCGACCTTCGGCGCGCGGCAACGCCGTCGCACATCCCGCCCACCCGGTCCGAGCGCGACGGGCGACGGACCCGGTGGTGGGAAGACCTCGCCGTCCGCGCCTGGGATCCGTCATGGTGGGTCGCATCGTCGAGTGAAGCCAGATCGTTGGACTGCCTCGCGGTGCGATACAACCGTCGCGAAGGGGGAGCCGCCGATGCACACCCGCCGTTGGACACTCACCGCACTGGTCGCGGGCATCGCCGCTGCGTTCGCATCGCGGGGCGAGGCGCACGACTCCGTCGTGGTCGACGTCGAGGCCTCGCCCTACGGCGGAAGGACGAGCGGTCTCCTCCCGCCGAGCGGCATCTGCGCCTTCTCGCCGAGGGTCGGCACGACCTTCGGTGGCCTCGCTGCGCGCGCCCGGGTCCGCGTGCTGGACTCACCCGGCGACCGCACCCACGGCTGGGTCGTCACCGCGCAGGGCGCCGTCGAGGCGCAGTCCCACCAGCTCCTCACCCCCGGGAGCGACAGCCAGACCAACATCCCCCGCGGCCAGGCGATGGCCGCGGCCTCCGTCGCCACGGGCTTCGACTGGCGCTACTTCGGCTTCCTCGTGGGCGTGGGGGCGCGCGAGTTTCACCGCAACCCCGTCTCCCCCTGCGGCAGCTACGCACCGAGCGACGCCTCGTGCGTCCGCGAGGCGACGTACACGTCCACGCACGTGGTGCTCTACCCCGAGATCGGGCTGCGAATCGGCCGCCTGGACGGATTCCACTTCGACACGGGGGTGGGCGCCTACACCCCGGCGATGACGCTTCGACCCTCCGTGTACAACGCCTTCGGCTACACCACGCGCGCCGGACACGAGATCATGCTCAGCTGGGACGGGCAGGCGGTCGGGGCCGACGAGCTGGCGCCGCGCATGAGCCTCTCGGGAGCATGGCCGCTGAGCGAGCGGGTGATCGTCGGTCTCGGAGTCGCGGCCGTGAGCGGGGTCACCCGCCTCGACTTCGACGGCCGTGCATCGGTGACGCTCCGCCTGGGCCGGTAGAGGGGCGGCGCCTCCTCGTAGAAGTGCTGCACGTGGCCCTTCGTGCGGCTGGCGGCGGGCGTGGCCTTCTGACGGAGCATCGCGCGCCACGCCCTCCGCGCGACGAGCTTGTCTCAGCGCGCTATGCAGCGGCAGCGGGGCTCGGCGTCGGGTGGTTCGGCGACGCACGCCTCGCCGATCATGCATGTCGGCTCGCGTCCGCACCGGCACGACGTGACGTCCGCGATGTCGCCGCAGCGGTCGGCCTTCACGCACAGCGTGGTGTGCAGCGCGTGAAGCTCCGACCCACGCGCGAGACCGTATTGCCGTAGACGTCGCAGTTGGCCTGGGCGCCCGGCCTGCACGCGTACCCGGGCGGCGGGGCTGTCTCGGCGCCGGGGACGCAGGGCATCCGGCTCTCGGGCGTGCCTCGCACCGCGGGGCCGAGGTCCACCGGGACGGAAGCCTCCGCGGAACCGATCGCGGCATCGCCCGCGTCAGGCGGCGGGGCGACGACGCTGACGCACGACGTGGCGGTGAGGAGCAGCAGGGCCGCGAGACTTCGAGGGCAAGAGCGGAGCGCGGCCGGAAGGAGGCTCATCGGGCGAGAGTAGACGAACGTCGCGGGAGCGGTCGCCGCCGAGGTGAGCTCCGGCGCTGGCGTCGGGGCTCGACGAGGCAGGATCTCACCTGGTCTTGTGGCCCAGGCGGCCTCTCCACCGAGCGATGCGTGGTCTCCGGGACGACCCGACCCCTCGGATCACCCGACCACCGCCACGTAGCGCGGACATCCGCGTTGACCCTGCGCACGAGCTCGGCGGAACGTGCTGTGATGACGAAGCTCGGGGGATGGGTCTGCGGGGCGCTTCTGCTCGCGCTCGGATGCAGCAGCGTGACGGACACGCGCGCCTCGACGGACGCCGCCACCGACGCGATCGCCATCGATGCCCCCGGCTTCGTGCTCCCTGAGTGGCCCGCTACTCCGTCCGGCGGGGACGACCGTCGGCTCGTCGCGATGGTGCTGGTCTTCGTGCTCTTCGTGGCGGCGTTGCTGCTGCCCTTCCTTAACGAGGTCGCGCCCGTGCTGCCGCGCTGGTGACCCCCTGAACGACACCCCCCGCGACGGACGCGCCGTCCCTGCCCTGCTGCCCCGCCGAGGTCGACTTCAACGCCGGGCAGAGCCCCGACCTGCGCTACCGCCGCGCGGCCTTCGCGCTCCCGCCCGACCTGCGTGCCTCGCCGCGACCGTCCTCCAGGTGCAACCCGCCACCGGCGCGCGGCAGGAACTCTTCGTCGCCTCGACCCCGCCCGAGCTCGCCGCGCTCACCGTCGGCGCGCCCGTCACGCTCCGCGCCCGCGCCTCGCGCTGGGACGGCGCGACCCCCATCGGCTACGAGGGCTCGCTCGTCGTGCGCCGCCCCGACGGCACGCCCCTGCTCGCGATCATCGGGCGCACTCTATGGGCGGAGGTCGACGGTCAGATCGAATGCGCCCCACTGGCCGGGGCGCTCCGCGCTGACGGCGACGATCACGTCCGCGGGGCCGCTCCCCGGGTTCGTGTACGTCGCGGGCGACGCTGGGAAGAGCCCGCTCGCGAGGCACGCCGAGGCGGCGCACGACAGCAGCACGCGCACCACGGGAGACCAGGTCGGCGCGCCTGTGGTCGTGACACTCGCGCGGAGGGTCGCGCCGGCAGGGACGGTCACGCGATAGTAGACGGTGCCGCCCGAGTGCGTCGGCACGCATGCGGACGCGAGGCTCTCGGTGCCACGGGCGACCTGGTCGCGCACCAGCCCCGACGCCGCGATCGCAGTCGCGGCCGCGCAGGTGACGTTCGTCGGCGAGGGAACGATCGCCGAGCGCAGGTCGAAGGGCCCCGAGGCGACGCCGTCGGGTCCGACCTCGACCGCCACGTCCTGCGCGGTCGAGGGCGCGTACGCGACGCTCTGCTCGAAGCCGGGCGGCGCCGAGCCGTAGACCGCGAGGCACGGGCCGGTGAGGCACGCCGGCTGGATGCGGACGAGGGGCGTCCACGACGCGGGCCCCCGAGGGACAGCGCGGACGATGAGCGTCGAGCCGCCCGGGACGCGAGCGGCGTAGTGCAGGACGTTGCCCCGGTCCCCGCCCGTAGCGCAGCCGATCGGGGGATCCACGGCGCCCGCGGGATCCTGACCGGTGAGCTCCGTGCCGTTCGCGAGCCCGAGCGCGGTCGAGCACCGCGCGTTGGGCGCGAGCGGGACGTTGCGCACGGCGAGGGTGATCGGCCCGCCCACGCCAGGGCGCACGCTGCTCACGGCGAGGACGGCGCCGAGCTCGGTGTCCCCGAAGTTCGGCACGGACAATACCCGGTCGTCGCCGGCCGCGGTCGTGTCCGCGAAGGCCAGGCAGCTCGTCGCGTCGCACGACCGCAACGCCCGCAGGATCGGGATCCACGTGGGGCTGGCGTCGAGCCGCGCGGTCACCTCCGCGCGCGAGCGGGCGGGCACAGACAACGCGTAGTAGAGCGTGGGCCCGGTCGCCGTGGGGACGCAGGTGCCCGAGCGGTCGTCGGTCCCCCGGGAGACGTCCTGCCCGCTCAGCGCCGAGGCGGGCGCGAGCGGCGTGGCGGAAGCGCAGACCGCGTTGGAGGCCGACGAGAGGACGTTCGCCTCGAGGTCGAAGGTGCCCTGTGGACCCCTGGCGTCGGCGCTGCCGACGGTGACGACCACGGCCTCGGGGACCGCGCCGCGGTTGGGGTAGACCACCTCTTCGGGCTGACCGGCCAGGGCCCCGTTGCGGCTGAGAGTGCAGGCGGCGGCCTCGCACGACGGGAGAACGCGGAGCACGGGGTCCCAGGACACGGGGCCGGTGGGCGTCACGCGAACGCGAAGGGAGGCGTTTGGCGGGACGGTCGCGGCGTAGTGGAGCACGGCGCCGCCGGTGAGCAGGCATCCAGTCGGGGGCTGCACCGCGACGGCCAGGTCCTCGCCGACGAGGCGCGCCCCGTCGGCGAGCGCGGTGGCGCCAACGCACGAAGCGTTGGGTCTGGCGATCGGCGTCGCGACGCGGAGGTCGAAGGTCCCGCGGGTGAGGCTCGCCGTCGCGCTCACGGCGAGAATCACGTCACGCGTCGTCGCGGTGGGGTTGGGAAGGCGCAGCGTCTCAGGCTGGGCGACGAAGCCGAGGTCCGCGTTTGCCGCGCAGGCGCGCTCCGCGCACCCGTCGAGCAGGCGCACCGCGGGGTTCCAGAAGCCCGAAGGGATGACGGTCGCGTTGAGCACCGTGCCCGCCGGGACGGCGACCGCGTAGTAGAGCGTCGGGCCGGTCGCTGAGGGCAGGCAGGCGGAGGCGAGGTTGTCGACGCCCGCCGTGATGTCCTGCGCAAGCGCGGGGGCCGCGGTCGTCACGCGCGCCGCCGTCGCGCATTGCGCGCCGGAGGGCGGCGGGGCGGTGTCCACCTCCAGGTCGAAAGCGCCCGGGAAGCCCAGCGAGGTGACTGCGAACGTGACCTCCCGGGTCGTCGGATCGCGGTTCGTATAGCTCAGCGTCTCAGGCGCGCCGAGTCCGCCGGCCGCGGCGATCACGGGGCAGGTCGTCGCCCCGCAGCCGCTGAGCACTCGCAGCGCGAGGTCCCACCGCACGGGCCCCACCGGGGTGGCCCGCACCCGCGCCGAGTGCCCCGGGGAAAGCGACACGGAGTAGTAGAGCTCGGGGTAGGTCCCGCTGGTCCCGTAGCAGGTCCCGGGACCGTCGCCCGACCGCAGCATCTGCTCGCCCGCCAGCCGTCTGCCGCCCGCCAGCGCGAGCGGCGTCGAGCACGATGCGTTCGGCGCGGGCTCGAACAGCTCGACGGCCAGGTCGAAGGTGCCGTTGCCCGACACGGCGAGCACCACCGTCCGCGGCGCGGCGCCGTTGCGGTACGTGAGCACGCGCGGCGCGTCCGATGGCAGCGGCGCGTTCACCTCGCAGGAGCTCGCGCCGCACGTCCCGACCAGGTCGAGCGCCACGCTCCCCTGCGCCGCGCCCGCGGGGGTCGCCGTCGCGCGCAGCCGCTGCCCGCCGGCGATCGTGACCGCGTAGTACAGCGCCCTGGGCGCGAACCGTCCGCAGACCTGCGTGTCGGGGGGCTGCGCGGCCAGGTCGAGATCCTGAGCGGTCACCACCGCGGCGGGGCTCACGGGCATCGCGAGGGCGCAGTCTGCGTGGCGAGGGAGCGGGACAAAGCGCACGGAGAGGTCGAAGCGCGCTTCCTCGCCCGCCCGCGCGGCGCTCACGTGGAGCGCCAGGGTGCGCGGGGCGTCCCCTCGATGGTCGACCGTCAGCACCGAGGCACCGCCCTCGGCGGTGGCGCGCGAGCCCGCGAGGCACTCCGGGGTCGAGCAGCCGTCCGCGACGCCGATCCAGGGCGCGCCCACGGAGCCCGCGCGGGGCACCGCCGTCACGATCGCGCGGTGGAACGCAGGGACCGTCACCGTGTAGTGAAGCTGCGCCGCCCCCTCCACGCCGCACGACCCTTCGGGCGGGAGCCCGCCCGAGGTGTCCTGCGCGAGCCTCGGCTCCGTCGGCAGGAGCGGGAGCGCCTCGTCGCATGTCGCGTTCGGGGCCGGCGCGAAGGTGCGCAGGCGGATGTCCACGCCGATCGGAAAGGGAGAGGGGAAGACCGCATCGACGACGACGACATATCGGCCCGGCTCGAGGATCGCGCGCAGGCTCGCGGGCGTGTCGCTGAACCTCGGGGCGTCGCAGAGGACCTCCGAGCTCGCCGACGCGCAGTCGCGCCGGACGCTGAGCGAGAGCCGGAAGAGTCCCGCCGACGCGCTCAGGACGACGCCGGTCCGCGCGGCGAGCGTGAGGGGGTGGACCACCTCGGCGCCGACCGTGCTCACGGCGCACCCCGACGACGCGACGAGGCTCGGCCCGGACAGCTCCGTGCGGACGTCGTCGCCGGGCAGGCGCAGCGGGGCCCCGGAGCGGAGGCCGCACGTCCCGGCGACCCCGCCCTCGACGGGCTGGTCCGACAGCGCCCGCGCGTCGCTCGCCTCGGCGACACGGTCGGGCATCTCGATGGCGTCGCGGTCGCTCGGGCCGCCGTCGAACCCGTCCATCGCGTCCTGCGCCACGAGCGGGACGTCCACGGCGCTCCACGGTGACGGTGCGGGCGAGCTGCAGCCGACGACCAGAATCGCAAGGCAGGCGATCCAGTACAGGGTTCCCGGGGTCGGTTCGCGCACGATGCCCGCCAGCGTAAGGCCTCCGAGGGCTCCGCAGTCAACGCGTGGGCGGCGAGGACCGCGCCGACTGCGCATTCCTTCGTCGATGTCCCTTGAACGGGCCGGGCGTTACGGCTGCGGCGGCAGCGAGGTCCCCGCCCTGCGTGGTTGAGCATCAAGCGTTTCGCCAGGTTGTTCGTCGGCCTGATGAGGCGCGAGAGACAAACGCGCGAACGCTCTTCAGTCCCCGAACACCGCGTCCATCGAGGTCGCCACGAGTGCCGCCTCGGCCCAGCGCTCGAGCATAGCGGTGTCGGCGCACATTAGGATGCGCGCGCGGGTCGCATCATCGACCGCGAGCTTCCGGGCCGCGAGGATCTTCAGGAGCATCTTCGCCTCGCCGCGGGCTTCGAGCGTGGCGCCATACATGGCCTGAAACTCCTCGCCGAGACGTTGGCATAGGGAGCCGCGCCCACGAGGAAGACCGTGGCAACGGCCCCGGTGGCCAGCCGCCAGGGTGTCGTGAGCAGCCGACGGTACCCCATGGAGAACGGCCCCTCCTTGCGGGGAGAGCGCCACGCGACCACCACCGCGACGAGGCAGAGGAGCGCCCAGGCGGCGGTGTAGAGCGCTCCCGCGGTGGTCGACACGGCCCGCTCGTATCACGGTGTGCCGCGACCATCGCAATGAGACGCGCCCCAACGGTCGGCCCTCGCCCCCCAGCGGTCCGCACGCCCTCGCGGGTTATGGTCAGTTCCCGTCCGAGGTCCCCCACGCGAAGCCCCGTGGCTCGATCGCCTCGATGACCTCTTCCAGCGTGACGCCTCGCGCGGCGAGCGCCAGCGTGAGGAGCGGGGCCGGAGGTCGTTCCACGAAGGGCGACGGTATCACCCGCATGGGCCGCCGGTGCGTCGAGAGCGGCTCGTCGCGCGGCGTGAGGAGAGCTTCGGTCAGAGCCGCGCGACCAGCGTGAAGCGTTGCACCCTCTGCGCGTCGTCGCCGGCCGTGACCTGCTCGGTGCGATCGAGCCGCACGTCGCGGAAGTAGACGCTCGCCTGCAGCCGAGTGAGCAGCTCACCCACGTCGCCCACCGACAGGCCCTCGCCGCGGATCGTCAGTCGGTCGCCCTCCTCCTCCATCGCGGTGAGCCAGAGGCGGTGCGGGTCCCACGTCGTCGAGAACCGCGCCGCGCCGCCGGCGCCCCGATCGCCCGTCGGCGCCAGCGTGGGGCCGCCACCGCGCGAGAGCACCCGCGACATCTCCAGCAGCCGCGTCGAAGCGTCGACCCGGCGCCCCTGCAACCCCGCCACCACCGAAGCGCGCTCGCGCAGCGCGCCCAGCTCGGCGCGCACCGCGGGGTGGTCCGCCGCGCGCGAGGTGATCGCTCCGATCGCCGCCTGCTGCTCGGCGTTGGCGCCGCCCTGCACCGCGAGCTCGGACCGCGACGTCGCGTGCGCCACGAGCAGCGCCGCGAGCAGCAGCGCCAGCGAGCCCGCGCTCGCGCCCGCCACCCACGGCGACACCGCCGCCGGACGGCCGCGCTCCATCCTCCCGACCAGATTGATCCGTCTCATCGTGTTGATCTCCTCCGCGAAGGTTGACCGGCCCGGACGATCGTCCATCACAGCGCCCGTCACGCGGAGAGGTCAAGCGTCGGGCCCCCGCCAGAGACCGCGACGGCCTTCGGACCGAAGCCCCGGCGGGGCCCAACCCCTGGCGTGTCGCGGCTTCCATCCATGGCCACGCGGACCGACATGCAGGACTCAAGCGTCGCGACGACGGTGATGCGCATGGTGAGGCTTGATCGAGCTCCCCACCGGAAGAAGCCGTTGTAGGGTGTTCGGATGCGCCAACCGGTGGGGTGGATCGGCCTGGCCTGTCTCGCGGCTCTCGGTTGCAGCAGCACCGTGACGGACACCCGGGCGTCGCGCGACGCCGCGGTCGACGCGCCCGCCGACGCGCCCGCCGACGCGGTGGACTTCACCCACCCTCCGCCTGCCCTGAACCCGTGCGACGCGGCGCGCCTCGTCGACCTCGACCGCGTGGGCCTCGCGACCGGTCGCGGCCTCGGCGTCGTCTTCGAACACGCCAACGCACCGGAGGTACAGATCGGCCCGACGGGGGGAGGCCCCTGCGCCCGGCTGTACCGCCCGGTGGTGCTTCGAGTGAGGGCGCCGCGCGCGGGCCTGCTCTTCGTCTCGCTCCCCCGACAGCTGGCGCCGACCGCCATCGTGCGGGCCCGCCGGATGGAGCGCTGCGACGCCTCGGGCGCGGCCATCGCGTGCGATGCGCCCACGCACTACTGCGTGAGCGAGTCCCTCTGCGGCGAGCTGCTCGGCGCCGTCGCCGACGGCCAGGTGGTCGATGTCGCGATTGGCCTGGAGACCTACCACCCACGCGGGCTTCAGGTGACCCCGGGCCGGATCGCGGTCTCGGTGACGGTGCTCCCGACGCTCCCCTCGGGGGCCGTCTGCGACGAGCGACAGGGGCTGAGCCTCTGCGCGGCGGGGCTCGTCTGCAACCCACGCGGCGTCGGCACCGCGACGGCCCGCTGCGGCCGCCCTGGCGCCCCTGGCGACCGGTGCGACCTCATCCGCTGCGGCGCCGGGCTGCGGTGTGAGGGCGCCCACTGCGTCTCGCCCCTCGCCCCGGGCGCACGCTGTATCCCTCGCAGCACCACCGCGCGGTGCGCGTCGCCTGCCGAGTGCGTACACCGCGGGGGCGGCTTCGTGTGCGCGCTCAGCGGCTCCGAGGGGGCCCGGTGCGACTCGTCCAACGCAGACGGCGTCGGGTCGTGCGACCCGGGCCTCGCCTGTGACGCCACCGACAGCTGCTCGCCGCCGGGCAACCGCACCGGTGTCTGCGACGCGACGCGCGCCTGCGCGGCGGGGTCGCGCTGCGTTCCGGGCAACCCGGCGCGGTGCGTTCCGCCGGGCTTCGCGGGCGGGTCGTGCGTCCGGGAGGGCGAGCGGCTCACCTGCGCCGAGGGCCTCGTGTGCGCGCGCGGCTCGGACGCGGTGTGCGTGCCCGCGCTCGCCGCCAGCGCCGCCTGCGAGGCCGACAACCACGGCGGCCCGGAGTGCGGCCCGGGCCTCGTGTGCTCCTTCAACCGCTGCGTCGTCACCGGCGCGGCCGAGCAGCCCTGCACCCAGACCGGCCGCCAGCAGGACTGCGCCGCGCCGCTCACGTGCAACGCCTACCGCTGCTCGCTCGGCCCCGGCGAGGGCGAGCGCTGCACGGTGCGCGGCGCGTGCCGGCCGCCGCTGCGCTGCGACGCCTGGGTCTGCCGCACCCCCGGCGGCCCCGGCGCGCTCTGCCGCGATCGCGCGCCACGCTGTGACGAGGGCCTCGGGTGCTCCGACGATCGCTGCCGTCCGGCCTCCGCCGTGGGCACGCCGTGCTCGTCCGACCCGAGCGTCTGCACCGAGCCGCTCCGCTGCTCGTTCGCCTTCGACGGGACCCACCGCTGCTACGCGCAGGGGGGCACCCCGTGCGGTCGCGGCTGCGCGGCGGGCACGGTGTGCCGAGAAGGCGAGTGCGTCGTCGACGGCCGGTGCGAGCGGGCGCGGGTGGTCGACGCGCAGCCCTGCGGCGACGGCCGCTACTGCCTCCCGGCAAGCGACGGGACGCTCGCCTGCCTCCCGCCCGGCGTGCCCGGCGGGCGGTGCCGCGCCGACCGGCTGGCGCCCTGCGACCCGGGCTCGATCTGCGCGCTTGGACAGTGTGTTCCGCTGCTGGCCGAGGGTGCCGGGTGCCGCCTCGATCTCTGGCAGCGCGGCGCCTGCGGGTCGGGCCTCTTCTGCGCCCCGCCCGACGGGTGCACCGGGAAGAGCGGGATGTGCGCGTGGCCGAGCGCCCCCCCCGGGGTCGTCGGACGCTGCCGCCCCGTGCCCGCGCCCGGAACGGTCGGCGGTGACTGCCGCCGCGCTCCCGACGGCGCGGCCCGCTGCGACGGCGACCTCACGTGCGACGCCCTCACCCTGCGCTGCGCGGCGGCCTCGAGGACGGAGGCCTGCGTGCCACCGACGGCGGTGTGTCCCGAAGGGACCGCGTGCGGGCCGGAGCCAGAGGTCGGTCTGCGCTGCGTGGCCGCGGGCGCCAATGGGCAGCCGTGCCGCGCGGACGCCGTGCGCCCCTGCGACGACGGGCTGCGCTGCGGTCCGATGGGCTGCGCCCCGGTCGGGCGCGAGGGCGACCTCTGCGGAGTGGAGCACCCGCTCTGGTGCGAGCCGGGCTTCGAGTGCCGCAGCACGAACACCCCGCCGGGCCTCAATCGTTGCGCGCGCGTAGGCGTCGAGGGGACCCCCTGCGGCGGGGCCGATGCGCACACCTGCGAGCGCGGGTTCGCGTGCCGGGCCTCGGTGTGCATTCGCGCGCTCGCCGAGGGTGTCGAGTGCGCCGAGGGCGGGCTGCCTTGCGAGAGCGGCACGGGCTGCGCGCGCGGCGCGGTGACGCCGCGGGTGTGCGTACCGCTCCTGACCCTCGGGGCGCCGTGTCTCGACGCCGCGGAGTGCGGCGCCGGGCTGACCTGCGGCGGCCGCGAGTGCGTCCCGCTGCGCTACGCGGGCGAGGCGTGTGACCCCGCCGCGCTCCGCGACGGTTGCGAGGAGGGCTTCGCCTGCGAAGGGGGCGTCTGCCGGGCGCCGGGCGAAGGCTCCGCCTGCGCGAACGGCCGCTGCCGTGAGGGGACGCGCTGCGTCCGTGACCAGTGCGTGCGCCCTCACGAGCCCGGCGAGGCCTGCTCGCCGACCGACGCGCGCACCACCTGCCGCGACGACAGCGCGTGCGCGACGGACGTCTGCCGCGTGCTGGGCAGCCGAGGAGCGCTCTGCCGGAGGGGACCCGACGCGCCTGCCTGCGATGTCGGGCTGCGGTGCGACGTAGTCGCCGATCGCTGCGTGCCCTGACACCCACGGCGCGCTCGCGCGGTCAGCGACGGGGCACGCAGCGGATCAGGCTGCCGTAGACCTGCATTGGCGCGGGCGCGGCGTCCCTCGCGGCCAGGAAGACCACCATCACCCCGCCTGGCGTCGCGATCGCCGCGGGGTAGGTCGGGTAGACGTCGTGCCCGAACTCGCCGAGCGTGACGACCCCCCCGGCGGGCGCGCCCATCGCGGTGAGCGGCATCGCGCGCACGCCCACGCCGTAGGAGCGCAGGGCATCGGTCCACACGAGGACCGCGGTGCCATTCCACGCGGCGAGCGCCAGGTTGGCGCTGCGGCCCGAGCGCGGCGCAGCGAGCGGGCCGGACGTCGAGCGCGGGCGCCCGTCGGCGTCGAGCGCGGCGACGTGGACCTGGTACCCGCCCCCTGCCGGGTCGGCGCGGGACCACGCCGCGATCAGTCCGTCCCCCACGGTGACGAGCGCGAGCCGGCCCGCGTCGGGGCCGAGCGCCGTCACCTCCGTGCGATCGGCCGCCACGGCGCCGTCGGCGGTGAAGCGCCGGGCCATGAGCCGGCCCGAGCAGTCCGACCAGACGAGCACGAAGCCTCCGTCGGGCCGCACCGCCCGAACGATCAGGTCCGCGCGCTCCCTCGCGGCGAGCTCGACCTCCTGGATCATGCCGCCGTCCGCGTCGAAGCGGACATACCCGATGGAGCCACCTGCGCCGCAGCCGGCCCGCGACGTCAGCGCCGAGAAGCCTCCCGGGGCGGGCTGGAGGTCGGCGCACCCGCGCTCCGTGACCGTGACGGGCGCCCGCGTCGCGACGCCCTCCGCGGACAGCGGGATGAAGCGGCACGCGCCTCGCTCATCGGATCCCACGATGCCGGCCCGCCCTTCGGCGGCGCTCACGAGGGGCGCCCCGCCGAAGGGCGGCAGCGGCGTCGGGGCGCCGAGGCGAAGTCCGTCCAGGTCGGCCCGCTGGAGGTACAGCCCATCCCGCTCCTCCAGCGACACCCAGGCGCCGTCGTCGGCGCGGACCAGGCCGAGGAGCCGGGTGGGCGCGCCGTCAGTCAACGGCGTGGGGCCCGCGGGATCGGGCACCCAGCGACACCCGCTCGACGCATCGCCCGACACCAACGGATCGGCATCGGGCGTGGAGCCATGTCCGAGGTCGGTGGCGGCGTCCGACGCAGTCGGGTCAGGCGCATGCGCGTCGCTCGCGGCGTGATCGTCCGCGACGGAGGCTGCGTCGGCGGTGGAGCTGCCGTCGCGGGACGCCTCGACGTCGAAGCTCTCGACGGGCCTGATCGTCCGGAAGCGACAGCCCAGCGCTGCGGCCAGAACGAGTACCGTCAGCGTGGGCGGGCGCATCCGGCGACGGTAACGCACGCCGTCGCGCGTGAGGTGCTCGCGGTGCGATCGGCCCGTCGACGGCTTCGACGACGATGGGGCCCAGCGACCGGACGACACCATCGGTCGCGTGAGGCGGAGCGCCCCCCTTGGCCCTCACACGTCGCCCGTGCCGCTCCCGGCAGCGCGGCTGGCGGCTTCGAGCTCCGCCCACAGCGGAGCGAAGCACTGCGCGTACTCCGGCTTGCTCTCTCCGAGGTAGGACGGCCGCATGCCCTCCCAGTAGAACGCGTGCCGCCACTCGTCGCCCAGGTGCAGAAGCAGCTCGGGGAGGTTGTGCAGGTGGTCGGCTTCGGTCGCGGCCTGCGCCGCGTCGCCCGCGTACCCGGCCGAGCGGGCATTGAGCAGGCCGCGGCGGAGGATGTCGAGGTAGATGTCACGGCGGTCACGCATCAGGAGAACGCTACCCCGTGCGGCGCCGTCGGGCGGCTTCCAGGTTCTTCGGGTGACTCGCTCGCCGACCCATCGCGAGCGTCCCCCCCCTCGGCCGTCGTGTCGCCAGACTTGCTCTCCAGGTAGGGTGCTCCTCCATGAGAGCCATGGGGATGGGGACGATGCTCGCGCGCTTCGTGGCGATGGCGCTGCCGCTCGCTCTGCCTCCAGCCCATCATCGGCCGGTGCCTCTCCTGGGAGATCGAGTCCTGCGAGCGAGTCGACCCGGCTGGCCGCGAGGTGACCTGCCACTACGTCGACACGCAGTGCCCGGACATCCTGCCGCTGCCGAGGGCGGTCTGCGGTCGGCGCACCCACGGCGTCGGGCTCGCGGCCGCGCTCGGCGACGACGCGCTCGGCCGCGCGCTCGCTCACATGGCTGCGCTGGAGGCGGCCTCGGTACCGGCATTCGCACGCCTCGCCCGAGAGCTCGCCGCACACCATGCGCCGCCGTCGCTGATCCGCTCGGCGGAGCGAGCGAGGCGCGACGAGGTGCGACATGCAGCGACGATGCGCGGCCTCGCGCGAGCGAGGGGCGGGTCTGTGGGGCGCGGGGCGGGGCGGTCCGAGCGCGGGGTGCGTCCGCTCGCGGAGCTGGCGATCGAGAACGCGCTCGAGGGGTGCGTGCGAGAGACGTGGGGAGCGGCGGTGGCGAGGTTCCAGGCGCAGGGCGCGGCCGACCCGGCGCTGCGAAGGGCGATGGCGGTCATCGCGCGCGACGAGGCGCGGCACGCGGCGCTTGCGTGGAGGGTCCACCGCTGGGCGATGTCGAAGCTCGACGAGTCGGCGCAGCGGGAGTGCGCGAGGGCTCTGCGCGACGAGGCCGCCTCGCTGCGCCGCGAGCTCGACGGGTGCTTCGAGGACGCGACGGCGCGCGCGCTGGGCGTGCCGGCGGGCGCGGCGGCCAGGGCGCTGGCGAGCGCGATCGACGACGCGCTCTGGGGCCGGGCGTGAGCCCCCGGCGGGCGGGGGCGCTGTCCCTGGCGGCGCTGCTGATGGGAGCGTCGGGGGCGCAGGCCGACCCGCGCTTCACGGTGACGTGGCACCCGCTGTCGCTGCTCTCGTACGGCTGGCAGTTCGAGTTCGAGGCCGCGCCATCGCGCTGGATCTCGGTGCATGCGTCGCCCACGACGGTGATCACCGTCGACGACGGTCTCCCTCACCCGCTGGGCTTCGCGATGGACGTGGGCGTGCGGGTGTTCCCGTTCGGGCGCGCCCCTTCGGGCTTCCTGCTGGGGGCGCACATGGGCGCCGCAACCTGGAACGTCGCAGACCTGGAGCCCACCGCGGACGGCTTCGCGGTGCGCGGCGGGCTCACGGTCGGGTACACCTTCGTCTTCGCGCGGAGGTTCGTGCTCTCCGTGGGAGGCGGTGGGGAGTACGTGCGCTTCACGCCGTCCTGGCAGGGAGCCGAGAGCTACGGCCGTGCATGGCCCTTCGTGCGACTCGCGGCGGGTGTGGCCTTCTGACGGAGCATCGCTCGCCACACCCTCCGCGCGACGACGATCACCCCTACGGCTGGTCGACGTCCTGGATGTCGACGGCGGCGTGCGTCGCGAGCGAGGTCACCGTGTGCCCGAAGGCTTCGGGTGAAGGGGTTGAAGGGGGTACGCGTCGATGTGGAGGAGCCTTGTTGCGTGGGTCCTGGTGGTCGGCCTCGCGTGGTCGGCGTGGTTGGGCGCGGGTCAGCTGTACGCGTGGGAGTACAGCGTCGGGCACTTCGCGTTCGCGCGGGTCGGGGCGCCCGCGCTGCACTTCGTGCTGGGCGGCCTGGGCGTCGCGCTCGACGTCGTCGCGGCGCTGGCGTTGCTGCTGCCGCGGCCGCGCGGCTTCGGGGTGGTGCTGAGCGCGCTGATCTTCGGGCTGGCCCACGACCTCGTGTCGCTCCATCTCGTCTCGGCCGACCTCGACGGCGCGCGGCGCGTCTACGCCGCGGGGCGCGTGGAGCAGGGCTCGATCGCGAGCGAGGCGGCGCTCGACGCGCTGTTCAGTCCGGCGGGGCAGCACCAGCTCGCGACGATCGCGTTCTTGATCGCGTTGGCGGGGATGGCGCTGCTGATCGTGATCCGGCCGTACTTCGAGCCGCGCTGACACTATCGGAGCCGTGAGGGTGGTCGAGCGCCCGGAGCTGCCGGTCCAGCGCCGGGACCGGTGATCGACGCCGTCGTCCAGAGGGGCGCCTGCCCCGTCGGCCCTCCCGACATGGGCGGCGGACGCAGGCTCTAGCCGACGGCTTCACCGCGCGATCTTGCTTGCGCCGCTGGCGATCGCGGGCGCGCGTCGCAGGCCACCCGCGGGTGTCATGTTTCTTCAGGGAGGTGCACCCTCCGGCCGACCAGGAGGAGCGGCGAACTCCGCACGGCGGTCCCACGCCCCCGCCGCGAGCGCCCGCTCGCTCGACCGACTTCACTGGTACACATGCAATCGTCGATCGGAGCCTCTTATCCCATGAAGTGCCCGCTCCCCTGGCTGCTGTTCGTCCTCAGCTCCTGCAGCTCCGTCGCGCTCATCCCTCCGCCTGCAGTGGATGCCGCCGCCGACACGCGCCCCACCGACGCCACGATCCTCGACGACCACCCCGCGCTCCCCGACCGGCCGGTGCCGCTCGCGTGCCCCATCACAAGCACCGCCCCGGTCGCCTACCACCTTCGGGGCGAGGGTCTCGCGTACCGCGACGCCGGGCCCCCCTCGAACCTCCGCCAGGACCTCGACCTCTACCTCCCACGGGGGCGCGTCCCGGGGGCGCCCATCCTGCTGGCGTTTCCGACCTCCTGGCCGTCGAACGCGCTGACCGTGGTCGAGGGCCGCTTCGGCGCCGACCTGGGCGCCACGGGGCTCGACTGGACCGCGATGTACGGCGGCGTCCTGTCGTTTCGCGGGCGCATGGCGGCGCCGTCGGGCGGGCTCGACCTGAGCCTCTCGGGCAACCTCAACGGCGCCACGGACGTCCCGGAGTTCGCGGAGGGGACCTTGTCGCTCTGCCCCACCGGCGACGCCCCCGCGCCGACGCTGCGATCGGACCACGCGGTCACCCCGCGAGGCGTCGTCGACCTGATCCCGAGCGCCCCCGTCGCGGGTGACGTCTCGGTCGTTCGCTTGCTCGTGAGCGGCGGGGTCGTGCCCGCCGAGGCGTTCCTTCGCAACGGCGTCCTTTCGGTCCAGGCGCGCTCGTGGCTCCCCCCCGGGGCGCCCGTCACCGTCGACCTCGGCGGGCTGCGCGACGCGATGGGGCGAGCCTTCTCCCTCGACGGAACGATCGCCGCGCTCGCCACCAGCGCCGTCGTGACCGACCGCGAGTTCACCACCTCGCCACCGGCCGGAGCGGTCGCTGCCGACTGGTCCATCGGCACGACGGAGGGTGCGCTGCGAGGCGGAGAGGGCGGCCGCCGACCCTACCGGGTGCTGGTGGCCTTGGGGCCGCTGGAGGGCGCGACCCGCCTGACCGCGCAGTTCTCCTTCCGCTGCTCCAGCCTCGATGAGTTCTCCGTCTGGGTCGTCTCGCAGGACGGGAGCCACGTCGCGCTGCCCATCGGCGCCGCCACCGAGGTGCCCGACCGCGGTGCGAGGGTGCTGCAGGGCGCGCTGCCGGGCACCGGAGCACGCTGGCTCCTCATCGAGAACCGCTCGGTGCGCTCTCAGCCTGGGTGGGGCGTTCCGCTGAGCGGGTGCACCTTCGCGCTCGATCGCATCGGCGTGGAGTGACCGCTGCGGGGCATCGCCCGACCACCCGCACCGAGCGCGGACGTCCGCGTCGACCCTCTGCACGAGGTCGGCCCAGGGAGAGCGACGGCCCCACCGTGGGCGCAGCATGCGACGGGTAGGCGAGGCTGATGGCCACGGAGGCGCGTCGGGTCACGCGTCGGGTTGTCGCACGATCTCGAACGACATCACCGATGGCGTGACGTCCGTGCACTCGATGCCACCGGTGGGGGTGCGCCGGTAGGCTGCTCGGTTGCGGCAGAGGTAGGTGCCCCGGTCGCTGACGAACCCTTCCCCCCCGGGCGCGAGCACGCGCACGCCGCTGGTGCCTCCGAAACGTACCGAGTAGGCCGTGAGGACGCGTCGGCAGAGCGGCTCAGGGCGGCTGGTACAGACGGGGTCCTGCATGCCGATCGGCAGCTCGATGCCTGCGGTCGCATTCACGCCGGTGGCGATGGCGAGCAGCAGCCGGTCGTCGCCCGCCCGGCGCACGGTGAGCGCACCCTCGTACCGGACGGGCGTCGCGCCGTCCCACCGCGAGGCGCGGGCGCGGAGCGCGACGGGCATCCCAATGGTCAGCGCCGAGAGCTGCTCGGCTTCCGTCGTCACGACCAGCTCGACCGGATACCCAAAAGGATCGCGCACGATGATGACGGTGTCGGCGAGGCACTCGGGGCGCGGGTCCGCGGCCTCGCAGCCGAGGACGATCGGCGCTGCAAGGCGGCGGGTGCCGGCCCAGGTGCCAATGAAGTTGATCAGATCACCCGGGTCGAGCGAGGCGAGCTGGCCGGGCGGCAGCGCGAAGGCCGCGCGGCGGTAGCGCAGGTCGGGGTTCTGCCCGGCGTTGTGGTCGACCTCCACCGGGCAGTACGGCAGCGCCGGGACGTCCCTCGCAGGGGCGCCGTCGGCCGGGGCGTCGGACGGGGGCTGCGTTCCGCCGTCGCCGCAGGCGTTCGCGTAGGCGTACGTCCGGTCGGGCGTGAGGCACCCAGTGGCGAAGGTCCGCCCGTCGCACCCGCAGAACAGGCCGGCCGCGGCGTCGGCGCAGGTGTTCACTGCGCAGAGCCGCTGGGGGCTGCCGCAGCCGGGTGAGCGTCCGCTACACGACGTCCACACCCAACGGCCCGTCGTGCGGGCCGGTCTGTCACCACGCCACGCTCACTCCGATCACGCGCACTCTGCCTGGGGCCGACGGCGGCGGCTGCGCGATGAACCGCTGCGAGGCCGCGCCCCTGGTCGCGCTCGGCACGACCCTTCGCATCAACACCTGCGGCTGCGCGATCGCCCCCGCGGACATCTGCGGCGGTGCCCACCCGCGGGCGTTCTTTCGGGTCGACGCGCCGCTGGGCGAGCCGCTGCATTTCGCGACGGGGACCGCGCAGCTCACGGTCTGGGACCAGTGCGGCGACCCGGCGCCGGCCCAATGCGGCGGGCTCTCGGGCAGCTTCGTCACGACCCGGAACGAGACCCGGCTGTTCGGCGTCGAGCGCTTCACCGAGTGCGGCGAGGTCGCGATCACGGTCACCCGCTGAGCGCGCCTTCGAGCGCTGCGGCCGTGAGCGCGAGCACGGAGACGGCATGGCGACCCGGAGGCGTGGAGCCGGCGCGGCAGCCGCAGCCCCCGTCAACCAGACGACCGGAGGAGGGCGCACTCGCGTCGAGGGGAGCCGCCCCGTCGGGCGCGTCCCTGATGCTGGGGAGGGAGCCGAGGTCCGCGACGGCGCCCGCGTCGACCGGAGGAGGCGCGCGGGGCACAGCGTCCGTCAGGGCCGCACGTGAGCCCGTCGGGGCAGGGCTCGCACTCGAAGCGACGGATGCAGGAGCCCAACGTTGGGGAGCACGGGTCGACATCGCAGAGGCCGGGTGTGCAGGAGATCGGGAGGCAGAGGTTGTCGCTCTGGTGCGCATCACCCGCGGGTCGGCGCCGTAGAGCCCTGATTCGGTACCGCGGAGTGAAGCGAGGCGTGGAGTGTCAGCGCGATGCGCCTGCTCGACATCGCCGATCGGAACCACCGCAGCGTACGGCTTCCCCCGCTTCGTGATGATGGTCGATTCGCCGCGATGCGCGCGGTCGAGCAGCTCGGTCCGGTTCATCCGGGCCTGTTCCGATCCGGCGCGATGCGGCTTCACGGTGACCTCGATGCAGACCCTACGGTCTGTACGGTGTCGTTGCAGGCGCGCGGGGATGATGTTCGTGCTGGGTCCCCTGACGGGGCGTCGGCGGCCATGTGAGACTCGGCGCTTCCTTGGCCTTCGTGGGAGGTGACCATGTGGTCGATGCGCAACGGTCTGCGGGTGGGCTTCCTCCTCGTGTCGTCGCTCGGGACGCTCCGCGAGGGCTGGTGTCGTAGCTGCGACAGCTGCTCGTCGTCGCGCTCGTCGGGCTGCTCGGGGGGATCGTCGGGCAGCGCCTCGGGCTGCGGCTCGCCGATCACCGCCGCCTGCGGTCACCCGGGCGAGCCGTGCTGCCCCTCCGACTCCGGCGGCGCCGCCACCTGCCTCGGCGCGACGCGCTGCGCGGCGGGCGTGTGCGAGAGCTCGGCGTGCGGCGCCGCGGGCAACGAGTGCTGCGCCGGCTCGCAGTGCGACCCCGGGCTGAACTGCCGGTCCAGCCCGGGCGGCGGCGCGCGGCTGTGCCTGGCGTGCGGGGCGCGCGGGCAACGCTGCTGCGCGGGCCTCCCCAACGGCGGCTGTCAGGACGGGATGCAGTGCCTCGGCGACGAGTGCACCGCCTGCGGGGGCACCGGCCAGCCGTGCTGCGACGGCAGATGCGCCGCGGGCCGCGTGTGCAACCTCGGGGTGTGCTCGAGCTGCGGCGTCGCGAACACCCCCTGCTGCAACTTCGGCTGCGGCGCCGACCTGGAGTGCGTGCTCGGCGTGAGGAACGAACCCCTCTGCCGCGCGTGCGGCCACGACGACGAGCCCTGCTGCGGGCAGGTCGATTGCCAGGGCGGGCGGCTCTGCCTGAGCAGCCGACGGTGCTCGTCGCTCGCCGACCCCTGCGGCGCGACGGGCCAGCGCTGCTGCCCGGGATCGGCGTGCTCCGGCTCGCTGGTGTGCGCCCCGGAGCCCGACGGTGATGCGAGCGTGAGGGACGCCGACGGGACGGACGCGACACTGGACGCCGACGGGACCGACGCCGCGCTGGACGTCGGCCTGGACGCCCACCGGATGGACGCGGGCGCCGTGGACGCAGACCACGACGTAGAGGTGGCGGACGTCGGACCCCTCGATGCGGAGGACGCCCACGACGTCGCGGATGCCGTCGACGTGGTGGACGCGAACGCGGTCCGCCGGGTGTGCCAGCCCTGCGGCGACGAGGGTCAGCCGTGCTGCGCCGAGGAGACGTGCTCGTCGATCATGACCTGCGTGTCCGAGGACATCCCGCGCTGCCGTCCGTGCGGAACGCCGGGCCGCCGCTGCTGCGGCGACGCCGGGACGTGCCGCGGCGCCGCCCGATGCGTCGTCGACGGGGGCCGCGTCTGCGAGTCGACCGCCGACGCTGGTCAGTGACCGTCGCCTTCGAGCGATCGGCCCCCGAGGTATGCGCCGGCGATGACGCGGCCCTGGCTCCGGCGTGCGCTTCGCCGGGGCGCTCCACGCACGTGCTGCGCGAGGTCGATGGACTTCATGATCGACACGCTGGCCTCGCGGCGCGGGTCCATCACCCGAGCGCCGCCGCGAGGAGCCGGTGGAAGTGGTGCACGCCGGTCTCCTTCGTGGGCGAGTAGCGGCCGCGCTTCGCGAGCGACGCGCGCATCCCCTGCTGCGACGCCACGACCACCGCCTCGTCCTCCATCTCGACCTGGTCGAGGCCGCCGCCCGCGCCCTTGGCGCGCAGCGATTCGTCCCAGGTCCAGGCGCGAAACAGCACGCGGGTGCGTTGCGCTCCGACGGGCTGAACCACGTTGAGCGAGAGCCCCCACGGGTAGAAGTTCAACATCATGTTGGGGAACACCCACGCGTAGAAGGCGGCCACGCGCGCGCCCTCGTCGGGGTGCCCCGGCGGGAGCGCGAAGGCCACGTCGTCGGCGCGGCGGGCGAAGGCGAGCTGGAGGGTTCCCCAGGGGCACAGCTCGGTGCGGTAGTCGTCGTAGCCGATGGCGTCGTTGAGCGCGGGGTGCACGAAGGGGATGTGCAGCCCTTCGAGGTAGTTGTCGCAGTAGAGCATCCAGCTCGCGTCGAACTCGTAGTCGCGATCGACCCCGGGCGCGCGGGCGAGGCGGTCGAGGCCGAGCGATCCGACGCGGGCGTCGATCTGCGCGAGGGTCTCGGCGAGCGGCGCCGCAGGGGAGAGCGAGACGAAATCGAGCGGCCCCCAGCGCGCGAGGGCGACCGCCGCGAGGTCGTCGTCGGTGGAGGGGAAGCCCGTCGCGCCGCCGAACTCGGGCATCGAGAGGAAGCGCCCGTCGAGGCCGAAGCGTCGGCCGTGGTAGCGGCAGCGCAGCGAGGCCGCGTTGGCGGCGCGCGCGACCACCGGGTGCCCGCGGTGGGTGCACACGTTGGAGAGTATCCCCACGACGCCGCGCGCGCGGGTCGCCACCAGCGGCTCGTCGAGGCAGCCGGGAAGCAGCGTGAAGGGCGCCGCGTCGCCGTCGCGCGGGACGGCCGCGGCCTCGGGGCACCACTGCCAGCTCCGCGCGAAGACGCGCTCGCGGAGGCGCGCGAAGAGGGCCGCGTCGCCGTAGGCCGACGGGGGGAGCGAGCGCGCGCGGCGAATGTCTGGGTCGATGTCGAAGGGCTCCATCGGGGGCTCCGACGGTGCCACAGGTGAAGGAGCGCGGCGCTCCCATCGTGGCGCCGCGTGGGGGCAGCATCGCCGCCCGATGGGATCATGGCGCGCGGCGGGGATGGTGTTCTGGCTGGCGATGGGCGTCGGCTGCTCGGACAGCACGGCGAGCCCCGACGCGGCGACGGTCCTCGACGCCGCGGTCGATGTTCCCACCGCCGACGCGGCCCCGGTGCCCGACCTCGGCGCCCCGTCCGACGTGTCCCAGGTCGTCGACGCGGGCCTCCCCCCGCTCGACTACTCCCGCGACGATCTCTGGCTCTGCCGCCCCGGCCTCGCCCACGACCGCTGCCTCTCGGCCGACCTCACCGCCACCGAGCTCGGCGCCGACGGAACGCGCGCCACCCTCAACGCTCCCGCCCCCGCGCTGGTCCGCCGCGGCGTCACGGAGGACCACCGGGGCGAGCTCCTCGGGGCCGCCGCCGGTTGGCTCGATGAGGTGGACCGCAGGAAGCCCGGCGCGGTGCGCGGCGCTCTGCACGCCGTGGAGCGCCTCGCGACCTCGGAGCTCGACCCCGCAGGCACACTGGTGGAGACGGTCACGGCGAGCTGGGGCGGGTGCGCCTGGCCGGATATGCCGTCTTGCGACGCCCGGGCGCTGCTTCACACGTTCGTGAAGGGCATGGCCGCAGCACTCGTCCGGCGCGACGGATCCCGCGCCCTGATGTTCGCGCACCTGCTCCTCACGCTCGCCCCAGCCGGCTACGCGCTCGCCGCCGAGCGCCTCGTGTGGTTCGCCAAGGCGGTGGCGAGTCCCATCGGGGCCGCAGCGCTGGACGGCTCGGCCGTGCGAGACGCCCTCACGGCGGGCGTGGGGCGGTGGTTCGACGAGCTGCCGAGGGGATCGACGTGCGGCGCCGCGGAGGTTGTCCTCGAGTGGTGGGCGTCACCCCTGGGGGCGTGCACGCACGAGGAGCCGGTGGCGAGGTGGCTCGCGGAGGCGCGTCCCGAGCCCGACGACCAGCCCGCGGCTTGACCAGCCGAAGATTGCAGCGCCTGAACGGTGCAGTGTGTCGCCGCGCGCGGACTGCCGAGGGGGCGTTACGTCCCCGCCATGCGTCGAAACCCGCCGCGCTCGCGCAGCCCCTGGAACTGCGCGCCCAGCGCCTGAGCGAGCGCCGGGTGGTCGAGCACCACGCCCACCTCGATGTTCCGCTCCTGCGCGGCCTCGGTGAAGTTCGCCGACGTCACGAACGACCACCGCTCATCGACCACGACGCACTTGGCGTGAAGCGACGTGCCGGCCGAACGGTCGAGCGTCGCCGGGTCGTACCAGATCGCGGGCAGGCGCACGTCGTCGGGCCAGTGCTCCTCACGGAAGCGCCGCACCCAGGCGTCGACGTCGCGCGCCTCGTCGGCCATCTGGTGCCGCGCGGCCTTCAGGTCGACGTAGCAGTCCACCCGGAGCGACGGCACCTCGCGCATCCGCCGCGCGAGCGCCGCGAGGCTGCGCCGGCCGTCGTACACCACGAAGGTCGCGAGCATCACGTGCCGCTCGGCGCGCGCGCAGACCTCCTCGAGCACAGCCCGCGTGTCGCGCAGCGGCTGGTGACCGTCGCCGTGACCGCTCCACACCAGCTGTGCGCTCCGGGCGAGCCGGTCGGACGATGCGCGGCGCTCCGCGGCGAGGCGCCGCAGACACCACGCCAGGGCCTTCGGGTCGTGGCCAGGCGCCGCCGCGAGGAAGGCCCGGATCCGCCCGGTCTCGGCCAACCCGAGGGCCTGCACGGCCGCCGCGGAGTCGCCCCGCGCGGACAGCCGACCCTCGTCGAGGGCCTGGGCCAGCAGGTCGAGGTCGGCGGGGTTCGCGTCCGTGGCCCAGTCGCTCACCGGCTCAGCCCTCGTCGAAGAAGGCGGCTTCGGCATTCTCGACGGTGGGCACCACCAGCGTGCGATCGAGGTAGGAGTTCATCCGCTCGCAGCTCGGCTCCGAGATGAGCAGGCACCCGTGGCAGGAGGCTCCCTCCAGGTGGCGGTCATCATGCGCGTCGTCGGGCGAGTGCCCCGCGCACACCGGGTCGTTGGAGCACAGCCGCGCGAGGTCGAGCGCCAGGTCGAGGAAGCGCTCGAAGTCACGGCCCACCTGGACGAGGCCACCGAGCGATCCGCTCGCCCCCGGCGCGGCCGTGTAGAGCAACACCCCGGAGCCCGCGGCCCCCGCGTACACCCGCTCTCGGATCGCGCTCGCGGGGTAGCCACACTCGAGGGACACCGCGGTGATGAGCAGGTGCGCCAGCGAGTGCATCAGCACGTAGCGTGGTCGGGCGAACTCGTCGCGCGCGTCGGCCCGGTCGGCCCGCCGCTGCTTCCAGCGGTTGAAGCCCGTGCGGAACTGTCTCCCTCGCGCTTCCGCGGGCCCGGTCTCCCAGTGCGCGAGCAGCGGCTCCTTCAGCGAGAAGAACACCCCCTCGCCGTGGTTCTCGATCGCCGGGAGCCAGGTCAGCGGCTGGTCGATGCGCGCGGTACCGACGCCGAGGTCGAGCTCGCCGTCGACGTCCGTCATCTTGGGCTCGAAGCGCGTGAACCCCGCGAGCGCGCGCACCTCGGTGAGTCGGTGCACGAGCACCACCTTGTCGACCTTCGCCATCGGGCTGCGGTCGCGCGTCAAGCGGGGCTTCGCGGTGCGCGCGTAGAAGCTCCCCGTGGGGTCGTCCTTCGCGAGCTCCGGGGGGCAGTCGAGCAGCACCTCGACCTCAGCGTCCTTGAGCTTCTTGCCCGCCACCGGGGCGCCGCTCCGGCGACGCTCGATCTCCGCGAAGACCTCGGCGTCAGGGATGCCCTGGAGGGCCTCGGCGACGTCTTCCAGCTCGTCGCGGTAGAGCGCGACGCTCGAGATCTTCTTGGCGCCCTTGAGCTTGTCCCAGAGGCGCCCCACGGCGTCGCGCAGTCGCGCCGACTTCTCGGGAACGTGGATCACGCTCACCACCTGCGGGAAGTACGCATGGCTCGCCGAGCGCAGGAGCAGCTTCATCGGCTCGCCGGGGCAGTCCTCGCGCGGCACGTCGCCGAGCCAGGGGCGCTTGCCCTGGCACCACCCGACCGGCGGGTTGTCGAACGAACGCTCGGCGGCCACCGACATGCGCAGGCTCTTGCCGCAGTCGCAGCTCACCCGCACATCGGCGAGGTCGCCCGAGGTGCCAGCCTCGTCGATCCAGTACATCGGGCGGGCCTTGGTGCACGCCTCGCCCTTGCCGTGGACGAGTTCCTTCCAGTCGAGGTCGTCGAGGTGGCCGAAGCGGCACGCGCGCACGAAGCGGATCGGCTGCACCGGGCTCGGTCGCTTCTTGCCCTTTCCCTCGCATCGGTGACCACCCGAATCGAGGTCACTCGCGTGGAGCAGTCGTCGAGGGCGTCCGCCATCACGCCGCGGCTCGCGCCCGAACTCGACCCAGCAGTTCTCGTTCTGGCAGGTGAACCACTCGGGGAACTGAAACGCCTTGATCCACCGGCGGTTGGGGTCTTCGCGGTCCTGCGACGCTGCGGGGGGCGCGTGCAGCGTCACGTTGCCGAAGCCCTCCTGGCGCGCGAGCATCGACACGAGGCGCTCCTCGTGGACGGGCGTGCCCTTGGCCCACCACGAGAGGCCCGCCACCACCACGGCGTCGTCGACCAGGTCGACCAGCGCGCCGGGGCCGAACATCCCCACCAGCTGGCTCTGCCGAATCGACCCGTGGGCCCGCTGGCCGAAAGGGACGCCTGCCTTCCAACGATCGCTGCGGCTCATCGCCCCTCCTCCTCGTCGGCGACCACGGCCCCGGCGCCCTTGCGGGTCATCACCATCAGGTCGGTCGACGCCTCCACGTCGCGCATCGAGCGGGACGCCACGAAGCGCCGCTCGTAGCGGTTGGCCTCGGCGAGGTCCTCGTCGAGCGGCATGTGCAGCAGCGGCCGTCCCCCGCCCGGGTCTTCGTACTTCTGGTAGGCGAGGCCCTTGGAGCCCGGGTCGTCGTCGATCACGTGCGCCCAGGCGTCGAAGAGGGTCGCGACGCGCGCGCGCAGGCCCTGAGAGAGTTCCTCGAGCGACTCGTCCGCAGGAGCGCCCTTGCGGTGAGCCTCGGCGCGGCGCACCAGGGTGTCGGCCACGTACTCCGTGACGCGCGCCTTCACCGACGCGAGCGCCGCCGCGCCGTCGGGCGCCGTGAGCCCGGGCTCCGAGAGACGAGCGAGCGCGACGGCCACCGCCGGCAGGCCCCGGTCGATCGCGCGCGGCGAGAAGGGCGTCACGCTGGTCGCCTCGACCGCGCGGTAGAACGCCTGGTGAAACGCCTCGAAGTGCTCGAGGTGCGAGCGGTCGCGCGGGCGGTGCGCGTTGAGCAGCGTCACGACGAGCCCTGGCCGGTCGGGCGCGCGCCCCACGCGGCTCGACGCCTGGATGTACTCCGCCGCCGTCTTCGGCTGGCCGCACACCACCATCAGCCCCAGGCGCTCGATGTCGAGCCCCACGGAGATCATGTTGCTCGCGAGCGCCACGTCGACGGGCGGCCGTTGCTTCCGAGCCTTCGCCCCCTTCGCGGGTGCGGCGGGCTTCACAGGCGCGGAGGCCTTCGCATCGAAGCCGACCTCAAGACGCTCCTTGGCGATCTTGATCATCTCGGTGCTCTCGCGGCTCGTGAGCTCCACGCAGTCGAACGCGATCACGCGCGCGGCCAGCTCCTCGTCCCCGGAGCGCCCCGCGGCGCGGCGCCGGCGGTCAGCGCGCCCGACCTTGCTGCGCACCTCGTCTTCGACGATGCGCCGGGCACCGCCGAGCTCGCGCAGGCTGTTGAAGTAGCCCACCAGGGTCATGTACGGATCGCTCGACGCGGGGTCTTCCTCGTAGGCCCGTTGGGCGGCGCCGAGCAGCGCGACGTACGAGCGCAGCAGCAGCACCTTCATGCTCCGCCCCGGCGCGGAGATGCCGACGTAGGTGCGCGGGTGCCCGAGCTTCGTGTGCTTGAGCGGCAGCGTCTCGGCGAAGAACGACGTCGATCGGTTGGGCCCCGGCGGTGGGAACACCCGCACGTCGCTCCGCGCGAAAAGAGCGCGCACCTGGGCCTGCGCGTTGCGCACCGTGGCGGTCGACGCGACGATCTTGGGGCGCACGACCTTCCCGTTGACGGTGCGGGTCGAGAGCGCGTCGAGGGCCGTCTCGTAGAGCCCCACCATGGTCCCGAGCGGACCGCTGATCAGGTGCAGCTCGTCCTGGATGATCAGGTCGGGCGGGAGCAACGGCGTGGCGAGCGGGGTCGCGCCGTCGGGCGGATCGGCCGGCCCGGAGAAGCCATCCGGGAGCCGGTGCGTGGCGTTGCGGCCGAGGAGCAGCCCGGTGCGGCCGACCCACGGGAGCGCGGCGAACTTGTCGACCGTCGCGATGAGGAAGCACGGCAGCTCGCGGTACACCTCCTCGTCGACGGTCACGATCGGGAGCCCCTCGGGCCACTGTCGCGACCAGCGGAAGTCGCACGCCGTCGCGTGACACCGCACGCGCATCTGCCGCGGCGCCGCGATGCTGGGCGCGAGGTGGAAGGTGTCCTGCCCGAAGGGCTCGCGGCACCACGGGCACTTGTCGAGCGGGAGCGGGCTCGGAGCGCCGTCGGGGTTGCGGTTGTAGGCCAGCACCCGCTCGCGGGCGGTGCTGTCGTCGTGGTCCTTGTCGGTGCCGAAGCGGAGGGGCGTCACGGCCTTGCCGACCCATAGGCCGATCGAGAAGCGCTGCGGCCCGAGGAGCGTCTCGTTCTCGCGACGCTGCAGCTCGAGCGCGCACACCAGCGTCGCCGCGCGGCCCAGCTGGTCGAGCGTGAGCAGCCGCAGCGTGTAGCGCATGAGCACCGCGACACCCGCCGACCCGACGCCCGGGTTGCGAAGGCGACGCAGCACCAGCGTGAAGGCCGCGAGGCCGAGGTACGCCTCGGTCTTGCCGCCGCCCGTCGGGAAGAAGATCAGGTCGACGACGTCGCGCTCGGCGTGGGTGGGCTCGGCCTGCGCGGCGACGTTCATCAGCACGAACGCGAGCTGGAACGGGCGCCAGGTCGGAACCTTTCCCTCGCCACCCTGCTCCTTCGCGAGGTAGCGGTGCGGACTGCGCTGCCGCGCGGCGTCGGCCATCGCGCGGTTGGCGCGGCGGAAGGCGTCGAACACCTGCGGGTCCTCGGTGTGCGCGAGGCCGGCCTCGATGCGGTCGCAGGCGCTGGAGGCCTCCTCCAGGAGGAAGCGAGAGAGGTCGCCGCGCGCGGGCGTGTCGAGTACGGTCTGAGCCTGCTGGGCGATCCAGTCGCGGTAGCGGCGGACCATCGGGGCGACCTCCGCGCGCAGCGTCGCGGGGCTGTCCATCGCAGCGAGCGCGTCCATGCGCAGCTCGCAGCCGGGGACCTCCGAGGGGATCACCCGCTCGACCTGGGCCGACGGGGTCCACGTGGTGCGCACGGTGTCGCAGAACACGTCGGGGCCGCTGCCCTGGACGGTGGAGCGCACCGAGACGCCGTGGCCCACCGCGTACTCGAAGGCGTCGCGGTACTGCAGGTCGCCCATGCGCTCGTCGAGGTCGTCCTCGAGGTGGGCGCCGCGGCGGTTGGGCCTCGGGACGAAGCCCTCGCTGCAGTGCACCGCGAGCTCCGCCTGGAAGATCACCGCGCGGTCCTGGTCAGGTCCGGCCTCGACGGGAGGGCGCTGGTTCACGAGGAAGATCGTGACGACGCAGGTCTTCGGCGGAACCTGCGCGCGCTCGTCCTCGCGCAGCGGGCGCATCACGCCCCGCACCAGCACGCCCCCGGAGCCCGGGAGCGTGGCGCCCTTGCGCATCGTCGCCGCATCGAGCGCGAGCGACACCTCGGCCTCGTAGGGCTCGCGTGTCCAGCGCAACGTCGGCAGGCCGCCGCGCTCGATGGGCTCCGTCGTCGCGGTGGACTTCGGCGCAGCGGCCTCGGGCGTGTAGGTCGCCCAGCGCGCGGTGATGTGCAGCGTGGTGGCATCGGCCGGCACGAGCACCGTCACCCCGAGCGAGGACGGGAACACGGGCCGCCGCGCGGGGCCGTCGTCGTCCTCGCCCTCCTCGGAGCCGCTCGCGCCGGAGGTGACCTCCTCGGTGGCAGTGGGGTCCTCGAAGAGCTCGGCGACGACCCCGGAGGGGACGAGAAAGCCCGTGAGGTACCAGTGCGTCGGGGGCACCTCGAGCACCTCATTGGCGAGCGGAGCATCACGCGGGTCGAGGGGATCGGGGCCCACCAGGTCGAGGCGGAGCGCGTGGATCAACCGGTCGCGGACGGGAGCGGCGTGCATGGCAGCGCGCACGGTAACGCAGGCGCGTGGGTCGAACCGAGGGGAACCCTTTCGCGACGACCCACGACCCTCGGCCTCCCAGAGCGACGCGTTGGCGGCTGGAGCCACGATGGGCGACGCATGCGCAGACAGAGCATGTTGTCCCGCGAATAGGCGCGAGCGCCGCCATGCGGCCGAGTGCAGCAAGCATCGCGGCGAGGCGCGAAGAGCGACGCCAGATAAATACATCGACTCATTTACATCGAGATCCGATGGATCTATGAAGGTTCCACGATGTCTGCTCACCGCCACGAGAGGAAGATGAACATGTTGAGTCGTTCTGTTCACAAGCCTTCGACGGTCTCGATCCTGGTTGCGGCCTTGGCCGCCACGCAGTTTCTCCACTGTGCGCTGGATGGGGGGGCACCGGAACGGCATCGTGTCATTTCCATCGGAGTCGGCCCGGCGGGGATCACCTACTCCGGCGGCACCGCCGAGGATCACCGTTGGGGGCCTTCGGCCTTCGCGCTCCCCACGCGGGGCGATGGGGTGGTGGTGTCCGACGTGGCGGCGAGGCGCGTGGTCGAGTTCGCGCCCAACGGGACCGTGCGTCGCTCGCTCGACGTCTCGCCGCTCGCCGTCGGGGTGCTCGACCTCGAGGTCGAGGGCGACACGCTTTGGCTCCTCGACGGCGCCGCCCAGACCCCGTCGGTGCTTCACGTCGACTGGAACGGGACCGTGCTCGCTCGCGCGCAGGTGCCCGAAGAAGCGCAGCGGGGTCTGACGGGGGTGACCATCGAGGACGGCGACCTGGTCCTCGAGGTGGAGCGCGGCGCCCGCCTCTACAAGTTCGATCTGGAGGCGGGCTCGCTTCAGGCCATGTCGACGCATTCTCATCGCGGCCACACCGCCATCGCTCACGCCGCGGACCTCACTGGTCGTGACCTCACGCGGGGGTGGGTCGAGATCGACGGGCTGAGGGTGGCCATCGAGTCGGAGTACCTGCTCGCGGGCGCCGAAGTGCTGGCGCAGGGCGATGAGGGCGACGTCTTCGTGCGGGTGGAGGAAGCGCGAATCGTGCCCGAGGTCGAGGTTCACGTCACGGTGCGCCACCTCGCGCCCGACGGACGACTCCTCGGCGCGATCACGGTCCCGACGCAGGACCGGGCCGTCGCGCCCAGGCACGACGTCGCGGTCGACCGCAACGGCGCCGTCTGGATCATGCGACCCGGCCTCACCCACGTGGAGTTCTCCGTGGAGGACGAGACCGCCCTGGCCCGGCCGCCGTTCACCCAGTCCTCGGAGCCCCTCGTCGGGCTCGCGCTCCCCTCGGCGGACGCCCCGACGTTCCCCTCTCCCTTGGCGGAACTCACCGGGTCCCGCTTCTACTCGGGGATCTCGTGCATCCGCTGGTCGCAGATCAACGCGAACGCGGGGGAGTACCTCTCGACCTCCGTCGCGCTCACCACCGCGAACATCGACCGCGGCAGGGCGTACTGCAGCGTCCGGCAGGTCCCGCTCTACCTCGGGAGCGCGGGCACCTACAGCAGCGTGCCCTACGACTGGGGCGGCTTCTCGCTGCCCACGCAGTTCGTGAGCGGCATGGCCAGCACCTCGCCGCGCTACGTCGCCGGCGACGTCTACACCTACGGCTCGGGCACCTCGTGCTCGCTCGGGGTCGACTGCTCGGGCTTCGTCTCGCGCGTGTGGGGCCTGCTCACCAAGTACGGCACCGCAACGATCGCCAACGGCAGTTCGGGGGCTCCGGCTGCCCCCCTCTGCTCCGGCACGATGTGCCGAGCGCCTACGCCCGGCGATGCCTTCAACAAGGCGGGCTCTCACATCCGCCTCTACGCCGCGGCGGGCTCGAACGGGGCTTACATGTACGAGGCCACGCGTGACTCCTACCTCGACCGTGTCGCGTACACCTACTGGACGTGGTCCCAGTTGCAGGGCTACCAGGGCATCCGCTACAAGAGCTTCTGCCCATGAGACGGCCCGCGGCAGCCGTCCCGAGCAACCCCTCCATGTAGGGGAGGCGCACCGGAGCTCACGAAGGGCGTCCCAGCCGTGCCTCCCCACAGCGCTCACCCAGCAGGTCACCGCAGCGCCGTTCCGGGGCGAAGTCCGTTAGGAGATCGGGCGCACGACCCGATAGCCGCGACCGTGGACGTTCTCGATGAGCCCACCCATCCCCATCGTGTCCAGCTTCTTCAGCAACCGCTGGAGGCCCGACCGCACCGCGTGATCGTTGTCGGCCCCGATGCTCTCGCGCAGGGTCACCACGCTCACGGGTGTGCCCGTATGCTTGACCAGCGTGAGCGCGAGGCGCCACATCGTGTCGGACAGGGCGACGTTGACGAAGGGCTCGCCGAGCGCCGAGCGCACCCGCAGTGTCCCCGAGTTCGCGTCGTGCGAGACCACTTCAGCCAGGAGCGCACCCGCAGTCGGGACGGGCGGCGCCTCCGGGGCGCGTTCGGGCGCCAGCGGGCTCTGCCTCAGCACCAGCTCGCGGATGAGTCGGCATGGGACGATGTGCCTGCCGTCGTCGCTCTCGCGCACGAGGCCCTCCTCGCGCAAGGCCTTGTACTCAATGGCGCTCCGCTCGCCGGGCGGCTCCCCCTTGGCCAGCACGCTCAGGAGGGCGGCGGCGCGCGGATCGCGCCGCTCGAGCCACCGTACGGCCGACGCCACGCTGCGAAGCGCCACGTCCGCGAGGTGGTTTTCGAGGTGCCGCCCGGTGGGGCCGTCCGCCCGGAGGTTCTCCGCGAGGAAGTAGTGTCGCCCCTCGTCACGCGGGAGGCGCCGCAGGCGGTCGAGCTCGACGAGTGTGGGCCCCAGCAGCGACGGGTGACCGCCGGTGATCTCGGCGACCAGATGACCAAGCGCGGCGAGAACCTCCTCCATCGCGCCTGTGTGGACGAACCACGACATGGATTCGTCGGGTGGACTGCTCACGATGGCGCGGAGATGCTCGTTGAGCCCGTCCTCGCGCCACGGGTCCACCGGGAGCGGGTGGAACTGGCTCACGAGATCGGACCAGGCTTCCACCTGATCGGCGTCCCATGAGGTGCGACGCCCACCGTAGCCGATGAGGTCCGGGGCGACGCGCGAGGTGAAGACCACCCTCGCGCGGTTGGTCGCCCGGAAGAGGGTGGGCCGGATGACCCGGGTGAGTTGGCTCGAGAAGCACCGGTCGACGTCGTCGACTACGACGTCGCTGTGACCGGCCTCGTCGATTGCCGCAGAGAGCGCCTCAGCGAACGCGGTCGCGCCGCCGTCGTACTGAAAATCGAGTCCGTCGAGCCTGCGAGTCCCGGCCCGGGTCGCGCACAGGTGCGCCACCAGCGCGCTCTTGCCCAGTCCGCGGCCGCCGTGGACGAGCACTCCACGTCGCCCCGGCGCAAGGACGTCGCGCAGGAGTCTCCGATGCAAAAAGAACACGGGCGCGATCTCGTCAGTCATGGTCGCGACGCAATCTAACCGGAGGCGTCAGGCGCATCCACCCAGCGACCGTCGGCGGCCTGCTCGCGCACGTAGCGGGTGATGAGTTCCGAGGCGACCCGGTACGCGCCGTGCTGGTTGCGCTCGACGGCTCCGAGTTCGGACAGCTCGGCGAGCGCCTCGGTGGTGCCCTCGCCGAACTCGCCGCGGAGCGACGGGAGTGCCGGTCGGTGCGCGTCTCGCGGGGAGCTGTCGAGGGCCAGGCGCGCCAGCAGGGCCCGTTGCAGGCGCTGCCCGCGCCGGGGCAGCACGGGGTTGAGTCCCACCCCGCTCTCGAGTACCCGCTGCGCCGCCCGCTGCACGAGCGCCGTGGTGTACTCGACCTTGTCGGCCCGTGCGCGTTCCGCAGTGCGCCACATCTCGTCCGCCACGGCAGCGAGCTGGAGGGGGTTGCCGCCCGTCCAGCGCATCACCTCGGCCACAACCGAATCGTCGAACTGGATGGTCCTCGCCAGCCCCAGCTGTGACGCGTGAAGGACGTCACGGATAACGTCCGGGGTGAACGCCCCGAGCCGCACTGGCTGAGCGCTCTGGATGACGTCCTGGAGTGCCTCGTTGAGCCGCTTGACCGGCGCCACGGGCCCCACCCACACCACCAGGAGGTTGGGGGTCTCGATGGCCGTCCGCCAGAATCGACGCACGCCCTCGACCTCATCGGGCGAGGCGCCCACCTCGGCGAAGAGTTCGACGGCCTCGTCGAGGACGAGCACGACGTTGGGGTGCCAGGGCAGCCGTGCGATCCGCGCGAGCTTGGACTCGAGGCCTTCGTCGGAGGCGACGGGGACGGCGTGACCCCACCGACGACAGGTCGTGCGGAGGTGCTCAGACAGCCTCAGCGAGAGGGTGTCGGCGACCTTGCTGAAGGTGCTCCCGGGGACGAAGATCGCCTCCGCGACCACGACCGGGCGGTGTTGCTGCCGCTCGAGGTCGCGCACGAAGCGGCGCACGAGGGAGGTCTTGCCGTACTTCAGCGGGCCGCACACGAACGCCGTTTTGCCCGCGCGCAGCATGTCCGCCGGGCGGGTGCTCATGAGGGCCTGAAGGGTCATCAGCTCGCTGCGACGACCGTAGAAGTGCCGGTCGTCCTCGATGACCGGGCCGCACATGTACGGCGCAGGCCGCGGCACCAGGGGGAGCAGCGACTCGCGCCGCGGCGGGAGGTTCCACTCGATCGTGGGGACCGCCGCGCGGTCGAACACCGCGGCCGAGATCACCCCGGGCACCTGCGCTACCTCCTGCGCGAGCTTCTCTGCGGCCGCGCGTCCAAGCCGGTCGGCCTCGACGCGAAAGACTCCCCAATCGGGCCCCCACCGTTGGGCGATCACCTCGACGATGTCGACCCCGCGCTGGCGGAACACGTCGAGGACGTCCGAGGCGAGCCCCGGACGATTGGTGGTCTCCGCGACGAAGTACCGCGAGAGGCGCAGCGTGCGGCGCAGCGCGATCGGGGTGCCACCCTCCGAGCACGCCGTGTGCTCCCGGTGCAATTGGATCGCGTCCCCGTCGACGCGCCCCACGAGGACATCTTCGGGCGACGGAGCGCACCGCTCGCAGTACCTGACCCTCGACGGCAGCAGTCGGCGCGGGTGAGTCGGGTCGCCTTCAACGGTGTGGTCCTCCGCGCAGAGTTGGCGGATCCGTTGGAGGATCGTCTCGACGAGGCGGTCCGCACGGGCTTGCGTCGCCCCCGGCGCCTCAACTGCCTGTGCCTCCTCGGCGGTCACCCTGGCCGCACCCAGGGCGCGGAGCCACCAGTGCACGGGCTTCGGCTCATCGACGTCCGGCTCACTGACGGCGGCGTCCTCGAGCAGCAGGTCGAGCAGGGCGTCGTCGATGACGCCCGCGACGCCCCGCGCCCGGAGCGTTCGCACGAGCCACTCGCGCCCTGCGGCCGATGCGCTCCGCGCGAGAGCCTTGTTCTGAGCTTCGCGCAGCCTTGCCACGGTGCTCGGCGGCACGCGCTGTTCCCACCCGTTTGGGAGCGGGCGGGGCTCCTCGCCGGTGAGCACCTCCACGCGGTCGCCGTGCTCCAATGGCTGAAAGAGGTCGACCTCGTGGTCGTAGTTCACGACAGCTCCGCGCGCGGTGACGACCATCTCCGCGTAGATCGCGCACGCGAGGTTGAGCACCGTCGCACCGTGCGGCAACCGGATCCCCTCGCCGCTCGCGGTGAAGACGGTAATCAGTGGGCCCTGACGGGTCCCTTCGCCGCCCTGGGGGGACGCCGCAGGCGACAGCTTTCGCCCGAAGCACCGCCGCGCCTCGAAGTGCGCACTGGGGATGACCTTCAGAGCGATGGTCCACTCGCGGGTCCGTTCGCGAGTCGGCTCGCGGCGGTCCAACTGCACGAGCACGTCGGTGTGGATCGCGGCGTAGCCTGAGGCCGCGGGTCGGCCAATGTAGTCCCTCATGCCCTTGCTGCGGTACTCGAAGACCGCGTGGAGTCGGCCCAGCGTCAGGTAGCACTGCCCGACGTCGTCGCAGCGGAGCACGACGAAGCCCACCGCGCCAACGTGCTTCCGCACCTCGGACTCGGAGGTAGGGATCGACCGGAGGAATTTCAGCCGCGCGTCGACCGAGGCCACGTGGCGCCACTCCCACACGGCCCGCTCGAAGGCCCCGCGGAGCCTCGGGTCGTCGGTGCCGCTGCGCAGCGCCTCGATCACCGCCTCCCCTCCCCCCGTCGACGCGTGGGCCGCGCGGACGAACCCCAACGCGGCATCGAAGCGAGACCGCCGGTCGCGGAGCAGGAGGAGGTCTTCGAGCAGGTTGTGCTCCTGCCAGAGGCCCCAGCACAGTGCCTCGTGCGCGGCGATGACGATGTCCTCGCGCGGCGTGAGCGCCAGCGCCTGCTCCCGTGCCTGCCGGTCGGGAAGGGCCCCGGGGTCGCGGTGAAATGTGCTCGACCACTCGCGGAGCCGCGCTAATCCCGCGCCGTCGCCGTCGCCGTCGTCGTCGGCGACGCGCTGGAGCGTGGAGTACACCCGCAGGAAGGCCGAGCGCTCATGGGTTGATGGGCGCGGCGCGTGCCCCCGCAATGCCGGCGACGCGGCGAGGACCTCCGAGAGCGTCTTCCTCGCGTCATCGGAGAGCGACCGCGCGCGGAGGGGCTGGGAGAATCCCTCCGAAAGGAGAGCGGCGGTGACGAGCGCGTCGTCGCCGAAGGCCTCCGCGAGAAGACGTGCAAGGCGGACGTTGCGCGAGAAGTCGTGCGTGGGATGGGGACCGAGTGTCTCGTCGGCGCACAACCGTTCAAGCTGCTTGACGTAGTCCAATTGGGCTCCGGTCGGGAGGAGAGGATCGTGGGCGACGCCAGCGTGGCCCTCGCAGTTCTAGGATCGTGCTCGCTTGACTCTTCTGGCGCTGCCCTCGGTTGTCGTCTGAGCCTCCCGAAGCTACCTGTCGGGAGCGACGTACGCACTGAATCGGCGCAATGGCGCACGCGTTCACGCAAGCCTCGCGGCCTTCACTCCACCCCGGGCAACCCCGGCCCGCCCGCGGCGGCGCCCTTCTTCTTCCGCCCCCGCTTCGCCGGTGCCACCACCGCCACCGCGCTCTCGTCTCCCGCCTCCCTAGCTCGCGGCGCGGTCTCGATCGCACCCGCCCGCTGCCGGTTCTCCTCCAGCAGCCGCGCGAGCACCTCGTCGCGCGTGTCGTCGTCCCACGTGTAGCGCACCCGCTCGTCGAGCTGCACCCGGCAGTCGTACGCCGGCCGCAGGTCCGTCCAGCCGTAGGCGTCGAGCACCGCGCGGTCCATCTCCGCGTGGAGCGCGCGCAGCGTCGCGATCTCGGCGGCGCGCTCGTTGGCGTCATGGAGGCGGTGTACGTCGCCGTCAGCCCCTCGGGCTTCTTCGTCCCGATCGTGCGCTTCATCACCGCCGCCCCGTGCGTGTCGTAGCGGCTCCCAAGCGACGGGAACACCGGCCACCGTGCGAGCCCACCGTCGTCCTCACCCTCCCCTGCCTCGACAACGCAGCGGTCGCCGGGCGATATCTCTTTGTCATGGGGAACCAACGCACGCCGTGGATGCACCGCAATGCTCGGCTCCATGGCGCGAGAGTGCACGCGGCCGCGGTCCCGCTCCCATCAATGGTGCGATGGGCGTCGCTCGTCCTGGTGTTGGTCGGGTGCTCATCGGGAAGCGGCGTGGCGGGAGCCGTCGATGGAGCGGCCGATGTCGTGGTCGACGACACGGCCGCTGTCGTCGTCGACCACGACACGACCGCGGTCGACGTCGCGATGCAGGCCGACGCCAACCGGGCCGACGACGCGGTGGCGGACCTCGGGCTCCCTGTGGATGGACGAGGGGAACCGACGACAGACGATGTCCCCTTCGACCTCACCCTCGACGCGGTCGACGCCGCCGCGCCCGGACCCGACGTCAGCGGCGACCGCGGGACGGACCTCGGCGTCGAGACACCGACGGATGTCGGCACGCTCGACGTGCCCGCGACGGACGCCGGCGCGCTCGATGGGCCGACGGACGTCGGACGGCCCGACACGACGACGGTCGACACCTCGGAGCCGGACGTCGGCAACGATGCGGCGGATGCGGAGCCCTTCGATGCGGGCGACCCGCGGGACGCGGATGCCTGCGCCGCTCCGTCGCTGTTGTGTTCAGGCGCATGCGTCGACGCGCGCTTCGACCGCGCCCACTGCGGTTCGTGCGACCGCCGCTGTGGTGACGCCGAGCGCTGCGCGGCCGGAGTCTGTGCGGCCTGGACCGCCCCGTCGACCCGACTCGCGGGCTCGTACGGAACGAGCTGCGCGATCCGCGACGACCGCACGGTGTGGTGCTGGGGGAACAACAACCGCGGACAGGTCGGAGCCGGGCTTCCGGCCAGCGTCGCCGCCCCGGCGCAGGTCGCGGGCGTGACCGACGCCGTCGCCGTCGCCGCCGGATCGGCCCACGCCTGCGCCGCGCGCGCTGACGGCACCGTCGTCTGCTGGGGCTCGAACACCACCGGACAACTCGGCGTCGGCGATCTGCTGGCGCACGTGGGGCCACAGCGCGTCGTCGGCCTGACGGACGTGATCGAGGTGACCGCGGGCGGCGCCGGGAGCTGCGCCCGCACCAGAGCCGGTGACGTCTGGTGCTGGGGACGGGTGAGCCTGGGGTCCGCCGTGCTCCAGACGCCCGCGCGGATGATCACGGACGCGGTCGGCCTGGGCGGAGGCCGCAACCACACCTGCGCGGTCGTGAGCTCGGGGGCGGCGTGGTGCTGGGGCGCGAACGCCTCGGGGCAACTCGGCGATGGCACGACCACCGACCGCGTGACTCCGGTGGCCGTCGTCGGGCTCGCGGGCGCGGTCGGCGTCGCCACGGGCGACACCCACTCCTGCGCGTGGCTCCTCGATGGCAGCGCGCGCTGCTGGGGGCGCAACGACGGCGCGACCTTCGGCAACGGAAACACCACCAGTAGCCTCACGGCGGTGGCCGGGACGCTCCTCACCGGGATCGCCCACCTGACGGCGGGACCGAACGGCACCTGCGCGGTGCGACTCGACGGGACGGTCTGGTGCTGGGGGAACAACGACGGCGTGCGCGGGGCCGACCCGAGGCGACCGAGGACCATCCCGTCCCGTTGGGGCGCGGTGACCGGGGTGCAGGAGGTGCGGTGCGGCGAAGAGCACGCGTGCGCGCGGCTCATTGGGGGCGAGGTGGTCTGTCAGGGATCGAACCAATACGGTCAGCTCGGGCAAGGTCTGCTGACCGCGCCGCAGGCACCCACCCGGGTCCCAGGCCTCGGCGGCGTGACGCAACTCGGTCTGGGCGAGACCTCGATCTGTGCGCGGCTCGCCGACGACACCCTGGCGTGCTGGGGGTTGGACGACCACCTCATCGACGGAGCGCCGCCGCAGCGGCTCGTCCCCACGCCCGTGCCCGGATTCGACGGCGTGCTCGGGCTCTCGATGCGGCACGGCTACACATGCGTGCGCACCGCGGACGGTCGCTCCCGCTGCGCTGGGACCTTCAATGCCGATGGCCAGCTCGGTGACGGCAGCACCACCGAGCGCTGGGGGCCGGTGGAGGTGACGGTGGTGCCGCGGGGCGCGTCGGTGGCGCCGGGCACCCGCTTCGCGTGCGCGCGCCGAGCCGACGCGACGGCGGCCTGCTGGGGACTCAACACCTGGGGGCAGCTCGGCGACGGTTCACAAGCCTCGCGCCCCGGTGCCGCGCCGGTGCTGGGCCTCACGAACGTGATCGAGGTGCAGTCCGGCTACGACCACGCCTGCGCGCTCCGCGACGATCACACCGTGCGCTGCTGGGGCCACAACGACGGCGGCAAGCTCGGCGACCGGACCACCGTCGCTTACAGCACGCAGCCCGTGACGCCCGCGGGGCTGACCGGCGTGACGTCACTCGCGGTGGGCGACCATCACACGTGCGCGCTTCGCGACGACGGCACCGTCTGGTGCTGGGGCCAGAACTCGTACTACCAGCTCGGGGCGACGGGCAGCGCCCGCAACGGGCCGACGATGGTAGGGGGTCTCGCGGGAGTCACGACGCTCGTCGCCGGGGCGAATCACACCTGCGCGATCCTGCGCGACCGCACGCTGCGGTGCTGGGGCATCAACTTCCAGGGTCAACTCGGTGCCGGTGACGGGATGAGCGCGACCCCGGTGACGGTCCCCGGCATGACGGACACCGTCGCGGTCGCCGCGGGGCCCGCCGTGACCTGCGGCGCTCGAGGTGATGGTTCGGTCTGGTGCTGGGGGCTCCCGTTCGCGGGAGCGCGTGGCGACGGGACATGCTCTCTCTGCCGCGTTCCTGTCGGCGTCCACTGGTGAAAGCCACGCATCGTTCAGCGCTGAGCACGATGGATGCGCAGAGCACACCCCCGGTGACCACCGGCCCCCTCCCGCACCCGCCGTGACACCGCCCCGGTGACCACCGGCCACCTCCTGCGGCCACCGCATCACCCCCTCGGCGACCACCGGCCACCTCCTGCGGCCACCGCATCATCCCCCCGGCGACCACCGGCCACCTCCTGCGGCCACCGCAACACCCTCCCGGTGATCGCCCGGCCCTCGTCGCTTACTCCACCCCGGGCAACCCCGGCCCGCCCGCGTCGTCGCCCTTCTTCTTCCTCCCACGCTTCGCCGGCGTCGCCGCCACCGCCGCCGCGCCCTCGTCGGCCGCCGCCTGCACCGCCGCCGCGGCCTCGCTCACCCCTGCCCGCTGCCGGTTCTCCTCCAGCAGCCGCGCGAGCACCTCGTCGCGGGTGTCGTCGTCCCACGTGTAGCGCACCCGCTCGTCGAGCTGCACCCGGTAGTCGTACACCGGCCGCAGGTCCGTCCAGCCGTAGGCGTCGAGCACCGCGCGGTCCATCTCCGCGTGGAGCGCGCGCAACGTCGCGATGTCGGCGCTGCGCTCGTTGGCGTCGTGGAAGCGGTTGTACGTAGCGGTCAGGCCCTCGGGCTTCTTCGTCCCGATCGTGCGCTTCATCACCGCCGCCCGGTGCGCGTCGTAGCGCCGCCCGATGTCCTCCAGCGCCGCGCTCTCCTCCCACCCCCGCGGGAAGGGGAAGGTCTCGAAGCAGTCCGATGGTGAGTAGTTGAGTCGGTCTTCGAGTGTCGAGGAGAAGAACCGCGCCCATGCCTCATGGATGCGCGACTGGATTACAGCCAAGAAGGAGTCACGATCCTCGGCAATGACTCCAAGTTTGTGGGAGTAGATCAAGCCGGTGGGAAGCCATGCGAAAATCAGGTGCTGACTTACTTTGGAGTTCGCAAGTACCCGCGATTTTGCACCAATCGCGCGGTACAGCTCTGGACGCGATCGCTGGAAGAGCCACCATGGCAACGAGCGCACTTCGGCTGGAGCCTGCATGCGTCCTGGTCTCACCTTCGCCTCGACGATCGCCATCAGATCGGGCCACTTGCGTGCCTCTGGCTCGGTCATCTCGCCAAAGTTGATCACGTGGCGGTGCGGCCTTTGCTCGGGATCGTCATTGAGTTCCTCACCGCCGAGATAAGGAAGTATCCGCTCTGAATTGCGCGTATCCTTCTTCAGTAGTGCGCGCATTTCAGCGAGACTGCTCACGGTATCGCGCTTCTTGTCTTGGTCGTCGAAGAGGAACCCCTGACTGTATATCGCCGAACCGGTGAAATATGAACCTGCGGTTACCGGAAGCACGGCCGGATCGTCGTGCCCACCGCGATGGAACAGGAATGCCGTTATTACCGGAACTTCATGTCCATCAAGTCGATGTGTGCCGACCCAAGCACCCTTTGCGATATGCACGACTGCGACAACGACTGCTGCAAGTCCGGGCCACTTGTAGCGGCGCCGCGCTTCGTAGATCGTGCCCCCCTGCCTGCAGATCCAACGAAGACTAGCGCTTCGAGTGTCGCCTTGCGCGATGGTGTTGGTCGCGATGAGCCCCAACGTGCCGCCGCTCCGCAGATAGCTGAATGCTCTGCGGAAGAAGTAGGCGACAAAGTCGGTCCGGTTACCAGTGCCATCGAAAGTCGTAGTTAGCCACTCTAGATACGTACTCCCGTAGTTGGTTGATATCCGCGTCCCGCCAAGAAACGGCGGATTCCCCACGAACGCATCGAAACCCGTGCGCTCCCCGTCAAACACCTCGGGAAACTCCAGCGGCCAGTGGAAGGGCACGATCCCGCGCGGACCGAGCACCCGTCGCACCTCGCTCCGCAGCGCCTCGCCGGTCGCCTTCTTCGTAAGCAAATCCGTGATCGCCGCGTGCTGTCGTGCGATCCATTTCGCGCGATCACGGTCGGTCTTCTGCGAGAAGAACCCCGCCACCACGAGGTCCCCCACGGTGCGCGCTTCGAGCAGCGCGTCCTGCGCCTCGCGCCAGAGCGAGCGCTGCCCCTCGTTGTCCGGCGGGTCGCCATCGCCCGCCTCGTGGATCTCCCGCCGAAGCTCGCGCACCCGGGCGAGCGTGTCGTTCACGGTCTTGCGCACGAGGTCGAGCTGCGCGCCCTTGCGGGTGTCGAGCGACACGCTGGCGATCTGGTCGAGCGAGAGCCCCACGAGCGAGTCGCCGTGGCGCAGGCAGTGGTCGACGAAGGTGAAGGCGTGGTCGCGCGCGAAGGTCTCCAGCCAGAGCGAGAGCCGCGCGAGGTCGACCGCGAGCGGGTTGCGATCGACGCCGTAGAGGCATCGCTGGGCGACGCGGCGGCGAGCGTGCAGGTGCGGGTCTTCGTCGGGCGGAATCGTCGGCATCGCGTCGTGGTGCTTCCACGCCGCCTCCAGCCGCGTGGCGAGCTGGCGGCACACCTCCACGAGGAAGGCCCCGGACCCCATCGCCGGGTCGCACACCCGCAGCGCGAGGATGGCCTCGGGCGTGGGGTGCTCGCCCATGGCCGCGAGCACGGGCGCGAGGGTGCGCTCGACGATGGGCTGCGTGAGCGAGCGCGGGGTGTAGTGCGAGCCCGAGCGGCGACGCTCCTCGCCGGGCTGGAGGTACATCCACCCGCGCTCGATGGCCGTGGTGTTCTTGAAGGTCTTCTGCTGCGAGAGGATGGCGGCGACGTCGTCTTCGCGCGCGGCCTTCTCCATGGCCTTGGCGGTGCCGTCGGAGAGCTTGAGCCCGAGGTCGTCGGTGAGGTGCTTGATGAACTCCTTGCGCGCGAGGTCCGCGAAGCGCTGGAGGTCGACCACCACGTCGAGGGCGGTCCCGAGGCGGATGCGCAGCGCGCGGCCCTCGGCGAGCTCGAGGGTGTAGCCCATGATCCCCTCGTAGACCGAGCCGATCTGCTCGACGGCGAGGTCGCTGTACTTCAACCGCTCGCCGTCCAGCACCAGCAGCTTGTCGAGCGCGCGGAACACCGTCCCGTCGGAGATCTTCGGCAGCTCCAGCGGGCCCGGCGCGCGCGGCCCCGGCGCCCGCCCTTCGAGGAAGGCGAAGCGATCGGGGTCGAAGAACTCCCCGCGCCGCGGCGGGATCGAGAACCCGTCGGGGATGGCCCTCGCGTCGAGCCCATCATGGAGCAGCCGGAACAGCGCCACGACCCGCGCCCACGCCCCGTAGCGGGCGTCGAGGCGCGCGCCGAGGCGGGCGTGGTCGTCCTGCAGCCGGGCGTGGAGGTTGGTGAGGGCGTAGCTCTCGCGGTAGCGCCGCGCGTCGAGCGGGAGCAGCCGACGCTCCTCGGCGAAGAGCACGAACACCATGCGCAGCAGGGCCGTGACGAGGCCGCGGTAGATGCCCTGGCGGTCGTCGTCGCTGGCGCGCCACGGCGCGAGGAGCCGCCCGTCGGTCACGCGGTCGGCCCGCTGGAGGCCGTCCAGAAGCTCCTGCAGGGCGTCGAGCACCTGGCCCTGGAGCTTGGTGCTGACGGTGTTCTGGAACTCCCGGCTGCGGGCGAGCAGCGCCGGGAGCCGCTGGTCGCCGTCGAGCGTGAGGAGCCGTCGCGCGTTGAGGCACATGTGCAGCGCCGCGAGCATCGGGCGCCCTGCGACGGTGAGCAGGTCGCGGACGGTCCACGTGGCGTGGGCGGTGGCCTCGCCCTTCGGGGCGTACACGATGCGCACGGAGCGATGGTTGGTGAGCACTCCGACGGGGCACTCACGGGCGCGCAGGAGGCGCTCGAAGCGCTGGTGCGCCGAGGCGGTCCAGGCGGGGTCGTCCGAGGCGGCGTCGAGCGCGACGTCGGGCGCGACGATCATCCCGAGGAGCACGTACACGGGCTCGTCGAGGTCGCGCAGGGCGAAGTCGGGCACGACGCGCACGCCGCCGTCGAGGGAGAGCGAAACGTCGGCCGGGAGGGTCTCCCCGTGGAGGAGCACCGCGTCGGGCCACGCGAACACCTCGCGGAAGGCCCCTATCGGGTCGCGCAGGGCGCCGTCGGCCACCAGCTCGGCGACGGAACCTTGGGTGTCGATGATGGGGTCGGTGGGCGCCGCTCCGGCGTCGGCGAGCACGCGCGGCGCGAGGAACAACCCGGTGGGCTGCACCATGCCGAGCCAGTCCTGGTGGATGCGAACGCGAGGATCGAGGGTCATCGGGGGCTCTGATCGGGTGAGACGCGCGACCGACGATGCTCGGTGGCGTTCAGGGGTGGCGACGCAACGGCGGGGCGCCGAGGGCCGACCCGCGCGTCATGGCACGACGACGCGTGGGTGATGGGGCGGGGGCGACCCGTGAGAAGTTGGAGCGGGCGCGAGCGCTTCGTCGGGCGATGACGCCGGCGGAGCATCGGCTCTGGGAGGCGGTGCGGCGCTCGGCGCTCGGGGTACGGGCGCGCCCGCAGCACGTGATTCGCGGCTGGATCGTCGACTTCTACGTCCCTGCGAAGCGCCTGGTGATCGAGGTCGATGGCGACGTCCACGACGGCCAGGTCGACGACGACGCGCGCCGCACGGAGGCGCTTCACGCGGAGGGCCTGGTGGTCGTGCGGGTGCGCAACGACGAGGTTTTGGGCGCGCTCGCGGAGGTACTGGAACGCATCCGGGCGGTGATGGCGTCGCGGTAGGTCGCTGCGCGGGGTGTAGGGCCCCCTTCCCCCGCCCGCGTTGCGGGCGCGTTCCCCTACCCCCGCGGGGCGGGGGCAGGGCCCAGATGGGCAGCCTGCTCCAGATGGGCAGCCTGCTACTGGGGGTGAAGCCACCCGGCTCGACGGCATGGAGGCGGTGCCCTTCACGGCCGGGTCGATCAGGTGCCCCGAGCCCACTTGAGCAGTGCGTCTCCCCGAGACGAAACCGCTCGCCCCGCCGGGCGGCGCCATCCCCAAGAGCAGGCTGCCCATCTGGAGCAGGCTGCCCATCTGGAGCAGGCTGCCCATCTGGAGCAGGCTGCCCATCTGGAGCAGGCTGCCCATCTGGAGCAGGCTGCCCATCTGGAGCAGCCTGCCCATCTGGAGCAGGCTGCCCATCTGGGCCCTGCCCCCGCCCCGCGGGGGTAGGGGAACGCGCCCGCAACGCGGGCGGGGGAAGGGGGCCGAAGCCGCCACCGCAACGGGGCCGAAGACCACCACCGCGCCGGCCCTCACGAGGTGGCGGGCCAGAGGTAGACGATGCCCACGATCTCGACGTGGTACTGGCGGTCTTCGTAGAGAGCGCGGATGCGCTCGGGTTCGGTGGCCAGCTCCTCGTCGATCTGCGGCAGCCGGCGCTTCAGGAACTCGCGGTCGTCCTTCCACTGCTGCTTCTGGGCCTCGTCGAGCGCGGGATCATCGCCCAGGCCGAGCGCGAGCTGGGTGCCCGCGAGCGCCTTGCGGATGCTCTCCCGCTGGGTCTCGAGCACGACGCGCATGGCCTCGGCCTCGGCCGCACCACGCACCTGGAGCTTCGTGCGAGCGATCTCGGTGCGCACCACCGCGCGGCGCCGGAGGTGCGCCTCGAGCGCGCGCTGATCGCCCGCGGCGCTGCGGAGGATCCGCGCCACCAGCTCGTCGTCGAGGGTCGGCACCTCGGGCTCGTCGAGCACCCGGAAGAATGCTTCGAGCGCCTTGTCGTTGGCCTCCTCCGTGACGAAGGGTTCGAGGCGCTTGGGGTCGTCCCCCTCGGACCAGAACGCCGCCAGCCCGAGGATCTCCTCGTGGAGCCGCGCCGCGCCCCAGCCGAACACCGCGAGGCGCCCGAGCACGAGCACCCGCTTGCGCGCGCTCGATCGGTCGATCACGACGGTCACCCGCGCGAGGCCCTCCTCGGTGAAGGCCTGCGAGCGGAACGGGCTCACCGCGCGCTGCGCGAGCGGGTGCTGGAGGTGCAGCTGCACCGCGTCGGACACGAGGGTGTCGACGGGCTCCAAGCGCACCGGACGCGGGGCAAAGCGGGCGCGCCACTCCCCCTCGGACATCTTCGGCGGGCGCGGCGAGCGGAGGGCGTCCATCGCGCGGAGCCAGGTCGGATCGTTGGCGAACTGCTCGTCCATGCGCGGCACGTCGTAGGTACGCGGCGGCGAGGAGCGCGCGCGGAGGCCGTTCCCGCCGCACAGACGCAGGCCCTCGGAGACGACCTGCCGAAGGCGTCGGGGGTCGCAGTCGAGGTGGGCGCGCGCCTTCTCGTGGAGCTTCTCGAGCACGACGAGGCTCTGCACGAGGTCCTTCTCACGGGCGTCGTCGAGCTCGCGACGGATGGCCGCGCGGGTGGGGTCCGGAGCCTCGGCGGCCTCGTCGATCTCGGCGATGCGCCGGGCGATCTCGCGGCGCGAGAGGCCCTTGCTGAGCACCGCGAGGATGCGATCGGACACCACGGGCGCGAAGCTCCCCAGCTCGGCGGAGATGGCGTGGCTCTTGGTGGCGAGGCGCGCGAGCACGGCGTCTTCGGGGAGGTTGCGGTAGCGGAAGTAGTGGCAGCGCACCTCGCGCTCGGGCTGGAGCATGCGGTCGATGCGCCCGTTGCGCTGCTCGATGCGCGCGGGGTTCCAGGGCAGGTCGAAGTGGAAGAGGTCGGAGCACGCGGCCTGGAGGTTGATGCCCTCGCGCGCGGCGTCGGTCGCCACGAGGATGCGCAGCGGATGCTGTTCGGGCGAGGCGTTGAAGGCCTGCTTCACGGCCTCACGGTCGTCGTCGTCCTGCGACCCGTGGAGGCTGCCGATGCGGTCGTCGGCGCGGTCGGTGCCGTCGATCGCCGCGCGCAGCTGGTCGACCAGCCAGGCGCGCGTGTCGGCGAACTCGGTGAAGATCAGGACGCGCCGCGGCAGCCACGGGGCGCCCGAGGGGTTCGGTGAGCCGAGCGGCGCGAGCGTCGGGCACTGGTGCTCGCGGATCCAGTCGACGAGCGCGCGCACCCGCGCGTCGGGCTGGTCGGCGGCTCGCTCGGCGACGTCGGCCATCTCGCGGAGCAGTCCACCGATCGCGTCGTCGGTGTACGGCTCCACGGCGCGCGCGGCGCGTACGGCCTCGGCGTCGAGGCGTGCGAGCTCCTGCTGCTCGGAGGACTCGCCGTCGTCGTCGGAGGGGGAAGGCGGGAGCGCTCCGAGGATGGACTTCGCCGTCTTCTTCCGGTGCTCGCGCAGGGTGCGCTGGAAGGCGTAGGTCGACGAGAGGAGCCGCTTGCGGAGCCCCTCGATGGCGATGCGCACCAGGGCGCGGACGCTCTTGCTGGCGCCCTCGGTGCGGGCTGCGAGCGCGTCGTCGTAGGCCGCGAGGAGCGCTGCGAGGCGCAGCTCAGGCGCGGTGTCGGCGGTGTCGTCGAGCGAGACCTCGACGAGCTTGCGGTCGGGAAGCGAAGCACGGGCGTGCTTGCGCACGTCGGCCTTGAGCCGGCGAACCATCACGGGGGCGAGCTGCGCCGGGCCGCTGATGTCGATGCCGCGCGTGAAGCGCTGCGGATCGAGGATGTGCATGAGCGAGGAGAAGCTGTTGGAGTGCCCGTTGTGCGGCGTGGCGGAGAGGAAGAGCCGGTGCTCGAAGCGCTGCGCGAGGTCTCGCACCGCGCGGGTGATCTGGGTGTCGACGGCGTAGCGACTGGCCGACGCGGGCGCCGCGACGTGGGCCTCGTCGAGGATGAGCATCGAGCCGGAGGCGAAGTCCCCGAGCCACTCGCGCAGGCCGGTGAGGTGGTCCTCGTCGCGGAGGAGGGCGTGTGAGACGACGAAGAACGAGCCCGTCTTCCAGGGGTTCACGCCGAAGCCGCGGGTGCGCCGACACTCGAGGATGAACGCGCGATCGTAGAGGGTGAAGTCGAGGCCGAAGCGCTGACGAAGCTCGTCGCGCCACTGGAGGACCACCGACGGCGGCGCCGCGATGACGGCCCGGTGGATGCGCTGGCGCAGGAGGAGCTCGTGGAGGATCAGGCCCGCCTCGATGGTCTTCCCGAGGCCGACGTCGTCGGCGATGAAGAGGTTGACCCGTGGGAGGGCGAGGGCCTTGCGCAGCGGCTCGAGCTGGTAGGTCTTGGGGATGATGCCCGCGCGCAGCGGCGCCTGGAACAGCGTGGGGTCGGTGGAGGTCACGCAGCTCCAGCGTAGGGCGTGGAGGTAGGCGGCGAAGCGCTCGGGGGGATCGGGGTTCCGCGCGGGGCGGTTGGTGCGCTCGTCGTGGACGATGCGCGCGTCGGGCTCGGCCTCCCAGATGACGGAGAGGCGCTCGCCCTGGGCGTCGTCCTCGACGCAGGCGAGCTCGAGGGAGGTCAACGTGTCGAAGGGGTCGCACTGCTCGACGAGCCAGCGCCGCTGGCGCACGCGGACAAAGCTGCCGCGCTCGGGCAGCGCGCGCGGGGTGAGCGGAGGAACGGGTGCGGAGGCGTCGGTCCCCATCATCGCGGCGCAGCATCGGGCACGGCCGCGAGGCGGAGCAAGGGGGATCACCGTCGGTCGGCGCCGCCGTCCGATCCGCTACATCGCGCTATTTGGAAACGAGCGCCCGGGTCCCCAGATGATGCGCACGGCGCCGTCGCCGCCGCGCCCGATGCCCCCGCCACCGCCGTAGTTGCCGCCTACGCCCGAGATGCCGGTGCCGCCGCACTCGGGGCGCGTGCCGCCTCGGCCCGTCCCCGCGCTGCCGCCCGACCCGCCGCCGCCCGGGTAGCCGTAGCCGTAGCAGGTGCGGCTGGTGTTGCAGTTGGGCGCTCCCGCGGCGCCATTCGGCCCGAGGCCGTTCAGCCCCACGCCCCCGCCGCTCCCGCTGATGTCGTCGGACGAGCCGACGGTGGAGCCCGCAGCGCCGCCGCCGCCGCCGCCGCCGCTGCCCGCGGTCGCGTCGTTGAGGCACATCGTCGAGGAGCCCGTTCCTCCGCGGCCGCCGTCCCCGGCGTAGCCAGCGGCCCCGCCGCCGCCGCCCCAGTTGCGGTACCCGCTGGCGTTGCCGCCCACGCCGCCGTTGAAGCAGGTGCCGCCAGTTCCGCCGCCGCCCGCGCCACCCGTCGCGACGGTGGTCGCCCGCCCGCCGCGCGCGACCAGCGTGCCGTTGAAGCTGCTGTCGCCGCCGCTGCCGCCCGACGCGGGAGAGATCCCGACGACTACCGGGACGCTCGTCCCCGGGGACACCGGGATGTCGTTGCGGTAGCAGAGCCCGCCGCCACCCTGGCCGCCCTGGGTGGAGACCCGAAACGCGAAGCTTCCGCCGGCCCCGACCACCACCACGCTCACCGCGGTCACCCCGGCCGGCACCACGAACGACCCCGACGTCGTGAAGATCCGCTCGCCCGACGGACCGCTCGCGCACACGCCCGCCGCGCACGCCGACCCGGCCACGCATGGGTTGCCGCAGCTCCCGCAGTGCGCCGCGGTCGTGGCGAGCGCGACCTCGCACCCGTCGTCAGCCAGGCCATTGCAGTCGCCGTAGCCGGCCTCGCAGCGGAAGGCGCAGACGCCGGGCCCGCTGCACGTCGGCGACATCGCGTGCGCCGGCGTCGGGCAGGCCGTCACCGTGGCCCCGAGGCAGTCGCTGTTGCAGGTGCTGCGCGACGACGGATCCGCGCACGTCGCTGCGCCCGGCGTGCAGGTGCAGCCCATGCACGATCCGCCCGCGCACGAGGACGCCGCCGGGCACGCCGCGGCCGTGGTGCCGAGGCCGTCGGCGTCGCAGGTCCGCACCGTGCGCGCGTCCTGGCAGGTGGTGCTCCCCGGAACACACACCCGCACCTGGCAGCTTCCGCCACGGCACGACTGCCCCGTCGGGCAGGGCGTTGGCGACGTCCCGACGCCGTCGGGGTTGCAGGTCACGCGGTCGTGCGTCGCCGGGTCACATTGGGTCATTCCCGGCGTGCAGGTGGTCGGCTGGCAGCGCCCTCCCCGGCACGTCTGACCGCCCGGGCACGCCGCCGTCGCGCTCATCGCGCCCCGCGCGTCGCAGGTCTGCTGCCGCATGAGGTCCACGCAGCTCGTCTGGTTCGGCGTGCAGGTCTGGGCCGCGCACGCGTGCGCCGCGGTGCAGTAGCGCCCGGCCGCACAATCGCCGTCGGCGTTGCAGGCGACGCAGCGACCCGACGGGGCGTCGCACACCTGCCCCATCGGGCTGCACTCCCGATCGGACGTGCAGGGGAGCGGGCGCGCCACGCACGCGTGGTCGGAGCACGTCTGCGCGGCGGAGCAGTCGCGATCGGAGTTGCAGTCGACGCAGTACCCGAGCGCCGTGGCGCAGACCTGCCCCGGGCACATCGTCGAACCGGTGCAACGGGCGGCGGTCCGACACACCTGGCCGAGGCACACCTGCGGCGAGACGCAGTCGCCAGCGACGTTGCACGGCGTGGGAGCGGGGACGTCCGTCGCAACGTCGAGGGGCGTCGACGTGTCGACCGGCGCGTCGATAACAGCACCGCCATCAGCGATGACACCGCCGTCGGCTGCATCGATTGGCGTGCCGTCGATCGACATCGCGTCGGGCGTCGCCCCGCCAGAGTCGAAGCCCGGAAGATTGATGGCGGCGGGCGCGCACGCCGCACCGAAGGCGATCCCCAGACAGCAGCTCCACAGCGCGCGCATCGACGATCCTTCGCAAGAGTGCGCGGACGCTAACACGGACGACATCGGCAACCGGCGGGCGACCTACCGCGACGGCCAGCCGGCGGAGTGTCGAGGAGACCGCGCGCACGACGCGAGGACAAGGGCGAGCGCGGCAGGTGGGACGAGCCGGGAGGTCACGGCAGCGGTGATCTCAACGCGGCGGGGAAGCGCCCGGCGTGCCCGAAGGTTCGCAGCGAACGCGGGCCGGCCGTTGCGCATGACGCCCGCGGACCGCGACGTCCCTACTGGCCGGATCGGGGCAGACGTCACGACCGACAGCGTTCGGATGCCAACGACAACCGTTGGCCGTTTTCCCTGAGCCCGAGGCCCCACACGCCGACGAAGATCCGGTCGACGCGGTCGAGCCCGCGCACGGCCGCCGGGTGGGTCGCGCCGGGCGCATCCTCGGCGCCTCGGCGAGCGTGTGCTTCCTCTGGCCTTGGATCGTCCCCATCCACCACCTCCTCGCGTGGGTGGAATTCACCTGAACTGCCGCGCAACCAAGACGCTGGTCGACCGAGCCGCGACGCGGCCGCGCATCAGGGAGCGGGGGCGCGGCGTCAGCGCCCCGCGGCCGTGCCATGCGCACCGGGCCCGATGCCCCTCGCGATCACGCGGCGATGCCTGGTGCAGGGAGCCCTCGGGGCCGCGATCGCGGGCTGCGGCCCCAACCCCTTCGCGGGCGGCGAGCACTACGGGGCCTGACCGGGGTGGCAGAGCGGATCGACTCGAGGTACGTCCGACGGCCGCGGCGCGTCGATCGCGTACGACACGGGCGGGAGGTCCGCGATGCCGCTCACGTCGTGGGCGTCGTCACGTCCGGGCGCTCCGCCACGACCCGCGGCGGACACGGCGAGCCAGGTTGCAACGCCAACCGCCCCTTCGCGCCACATGCCTGCCATCGATGTCCGTTTGCCCCAACCGTTCGCTGACCGCGGGAGGATCGCTCCCGTCGGGAGGAGGGCGTACCGTCTGCCCATGCAAATCGGGTGGCGTCGGGCGACGAGCTCATGGGCGGTGTCGACGGGGTTGGTGTTGCTCGGCCTTGCGGGGTGCACGCCGTCGCTCCCCTCGAACCCGACGCCGCTCGACGCCGCGAACTCAGATGCGGCCTTGCACCTGGACGCCACCGCGACGCCCGACGGGGTCGTCCCGCCGGGTGACGCCACGAAGGCCGTCGACCTGGGTGCGTCTCGAGACGATCGACCGACCGTCGAGGCGGACGCCCGTCCGGAGGACGTCGCTCCCGTCGACGCGGGCGCCTCATCAGACCGCCCGGACGTTGCGGGCGCCATCGACGCGGGGGACGGCTCGGTGCGCCCCGCCTGCCGGGTGGAGGCCGACTGCGCTCCTGGGGGGCTGCACTGCGACCGTGCCGCGGCGCTTTGTCAGCAGTGCCTTGACGACGGCCACTGCGCCACAGGTTCGCAGGTCTGCCTGCGCGGTGCGTGTGTCGGCCTGGAAGCGTGCACGACCTCGCGCACATGCCCCGGCCAGGTCTGCGACACTGCCCTCGGTCACTGCGTCGACTGCGCTCGCGACACCGACTGCACGGGCGGCCGCGTGTGCCGCGCCAGCAACTGCGTCGCGCCCCCGCGCACCTGCGCCTCGTCCGCCGCGTGCACCTCCCTCGGGCAGGTCTGCGCCGCGAGCGGAGAGTGCGTGGACTGCGCGACGGACATCGATTGTCCGCCGGGTCAGTACTGCGGGGCCGCCGCCCATTGTCTCCCGCAGGGGTGTCCGCCGGGCGCCGCGGAGTGCGTCGACGCGAGCCACGCCCGCAGTTGCGACGCCCACGGGACGCGCTGGACCGCCGCGGCGTGTCCCTCCACCGCCACCTGCGTCGCGGGCGGCTGCGTCGAGCGGGTGTGCGCGCCCGGCGCCGTGAGTTGCGCGGACGCCTACACGCGGCGCACGTGCGACGCGACCGGCACGGCCCAGGTCGAAGCGCGGTGCGGCGCCGGCGAGGGCTGCGTCGCGGGGGCGTGCGTGGTGCGCACCTCGCCGAGCGGCGACACCTGCGACAGCGCGATGGAGGTCACGCCGGACGGCCCGGCGGCGGCGATCGCCGGCAGTGCGATCGGCCCCGGGGTCGACGTGGGTGTTCCCTGTCGGACGAGCTTCCCGGCCGGCACCGTCGACGCCATCTGGCACTTCCGGCTCACATCGTCCCGGGACGTCATCCTGTCGTTCACTGGCGGCCCTGCGAGCATGGCGATCCAGCTACAGCGCTGGGGGTGCGCTGCCGGAAGCACCCTCGTCCGCGGTTGTGTCGCGACGGGCGGGACGGCGACCCGCGTCTTCCGCGCCCTGGACCCTGCCGACTACTACGTCATCGTCGCGTGGCCTGCGGACTACGCCGGGACGGCTTCGCTCCGCGTGACCACCGCCCCTCCCGCCGCGCGTTCGCCGGGGGAGGTGTGCAGCAACGCGGTGCCCGTCGCGCCCAACGGTCCGGCCGTCAGCGTGACCCCCACGACGCCCGGCATCGACGTCGGCGCTCGCTGCGGCAGCGGGATCAATCGCGGTTTCGACCGCGAGACCTCCACCGACGCCGTCTTCGTCTACACGCTCACCACCACGCAGGACGTGAACGTGTACGTCAGCCAGTACAGCGCGATCGTGGCCTTCGAGGTGCAGCGGCGCTGCGGTGAAGAGGGGACCGACCTCGGGCTCTGCCGGTACGGCGCCGGGTGGATCTCGCTGCCGCGGCAGGCGCCCGGGACCTACTACATCGTCGCTGAGGGCATTGGGGAGCTCACCGCGCGGGTGACCGCGGCGCCGCCGGGCAGCACCCACTCCTACTCGGTATCCCAGCTGAATGACGCGACCTGGATCGACGCGTGCTCCTCGCCGGGAGGGATGATGCTCAGCCCGACCGAGGCCACCTACGCGCCGCTTCCGTTCGCCTTCTCTTATTGGGGCAACGGCGCCCCGGAGGGGTTCATCGTGAACGTGTCCGTGCGGGGCTTCGTGAGCTTCGACGGGATCGACACGCGCGACTGGATCCAACGGATGCCCTCGACGGCCGCCCCCAACGGCGTCGTCACGCCCGGCTGGAGCAACCTGTTCAACGCGACGGGCGCCTCCCTGTGCTTCGCCACGCTCGGCACTTCGCCCTCGCGACGCTGGGTCGTGCAATGGGCGACCCGCGTCGCACGCGGCTTTTCAAGCCCTTCGCACTACTATTACGAGGCGATCTTCCACGAGGGGACGAACGTGATCGACATGATCTATCGCGACATCACCGGGACCAGGGTCGGGAGTCCCTACATCGTCGGCCTGGAGAACCTCGACGGCACGCTGAGCGCCGAATGGACCCACGTCATGAACCCGGGGTCGGCGGTGCGCTTCACGCCCGTCTGGTGACGCACCCGCCCTCCCGTCGTCCCGGCTGCCCATCAGGGACCGTGCTGCTGTGACGCGACGCCCTTCGCGTGGGCCCACTCGCGCCAGTTCTTCTTGATCGCCTGGATGTTGGCCGCCATCGCAGGGGAGAGCGGACAACGCTTCGCGGGCCTCCTCGGGGTGCTCATGGCGCCCGATACCAACGAACGCGCGCTCACTCGGGAAGTGAGTCGGGCGCCGCCCGCCGTCACTCCCCACGCGGAGCGGCAGCCGGCGACGGTGCTACGCTCCGCGTCGATGTCCGCGCCCGAGGGGATCTACCGCACGTCGGCGCTCAGGGAGCCCCGCGCGCCGAGGGACCCTCGCGTCGCATCGGGCGTCGCGCTGGGCGTGGCGGCGGTGCTGCTGGCGCTGGCGGCCCTGTGGATCGCGCTGACGACAGGCCTGCTCGCGAGGCCCTCGGCCGCGGCGCTGGGGCCCGCGATCGCGTCGTCGCTGTGCGCGCTGAAGGGCGCAGCGGTGGCGCGCCGCCTCTGGTGCAGCCGCCAGAGGGCCGTCGCCGGCGTGGTCGCGGTGCTCGCGGTAATGGCGTTGGCGGGGGACGCGCTCGCGGCGGTGGACCTCCTCACGCACGAAGACCCGCCGCCCCTGCCGGCGGGAGGCTGGACGCTCTGGCGCTGCTGAGCCCGTGTGTTCCACGCGGTCGCGCGGAGCTCGGCATGAGCTCCGTGGGGAGCTCAGTGGCACGGTCCAGCGCCGTTCACAGGGTCTACCGCGAAGCCCCGCAGCACGCGTACGACTCGCGACGGACCCCGGCCCGCCCGACGTGCGCGGCGGACGTTCCGCCGCTCGCCGTCGACCGCGGCGAACCCCGCCTCGTGGGTCGCGTGCTGCGCGGGGCCGCGGTGCGCGTCGGCGTCGCCGGCGGGAACCGCACGCCGATCTACGTGTGCGACCCTGACACGTCGAGTGGGCGGCCGGCGTGGTGCTGCCCGTCCCGAATGACCACGCGGGAGCCACTGAGCTCCCCACCGATCTCGCCGGGATCTCCACGCGACAGCGTGGGACACCTCGAACGACGTCGTCTGGGTGTTCCGGTAACTGCAGCGGATCCGTGCCCGCGAGGGTGCCGCGCTGGTTGCCCTATACCCCACGCTCACGGCCCGGCGCGTCCCGATGATGGCGACGCCGCGCCGCGAGCCGGTCGATCGCTGGGCACGTCTGGCACTGATGCTCGCGGCGGCGCTGCTGGTGGCCCTCGCCGCGGCGGCCGCGTTCGGCGCGGCGCCAGCCTCCCGTCGCGAGGAGCGATCGAGCCGGCCGGAGCGCTCGGCGGAGGGGATGCGCCTGCTCCGCGTGCTTTCGCAGCGATGGCCCGAGGCCAAGGTTCTGCCCGCGCGAAGGGTGCCCGATGTTCGCCTGCTGTCGACGCCGGATGTCCGCCCCACTTGCTGCTGCTTCGGTCCCTGCGAGGGCGGCGGGTGATCCGCGGTACCCTGCGCGGACCCGATGGCCCTCTCCCGACGACGCGCTGTCGCGACCGCGCTCCTCGCGCTGACGCTCTGCAGCGCCCCGGCGGCCGCGCAGCCGCGCTACCGCGGGCGCGTGCGGCCGCTCGACGCGGCGACGCGGGCGTCGATGACCGGGCCCGGCGGGTCGTGGCGCCCCGGGTGCCCGGTCGTGCTCGCCGACCTGCGCGTGCTCGAGCTCGACCACTGGGGCTTCGACGGCGCGGTGCACACCGGCCGGCTGGTGGTGCACCGGGCGCACGCCCGCGCGCTCGTCGGCGTGTTCGGCGCGCTCTTCGCGGCGCGGTTCGCGGTCGAGCGCATGGAGCCCGTGGACCGCTACGGCGCCGACGACCATCGCTCGATGTCCGCCAACAACACCTCCGCGTTCAACTGCCGCGAGGTGGCCGGGCGCCCCGGGGTCTGGTCGCAGCACGCCTACGGGCTCGCGATCGACCTCAACCCCGTCCAGAACCCCTACGTCTCGGGCACCCGCGCGTCGCCCCCGGAGGGCGCGGCCTTCGTCCGGCGTCGGCCCGCGCGCGGCCTCGTCACGGCCGGCGGCCCCGTCGTGCGCGCCTTCGCCCGCGCCGGCTGGGCGTGGGGTGGACACTGGCGCGGCGACCGGGACTACCAGCACTTCTCCGCCAGCGGCCGCTGACACGCGCCGCGGGGACGGCGGTGGTGGAGTTCATGGTCGTCGGCGACGAGCCCCTGGCGCTGTCGTCGAGGTCGACGCGGGATGGTGACCGCGCCGCGCCGCCCGGTGGACCGCCGCGAGCGATCCGTGCGATCGGTCGTCCTCCGATCGGACTCTTCCGCGGGGGCTTTCTCATGAAATTCAATTTCGTCTGGCTGGTGTTTGCTCTCCCCGCGTGCGGGGCCGTCGCGGTCGGTCCTTCGGGCGGGCCCGACGCGGGGGTCGTTTCCGCCGTCGACGCCGGCGCGCCGGTCGACCGCGGCGTGGCGCTCCCCATCGACGCGAACGTCGGCGTGACTCGCGATGCCGGCTTCCCGGTCTTTCCGGACGCGGGCTTCCCCTTCGACCGGGGCGTCCCGTCGGACAACAACGTCCCGTTTCCCAGGGACACCGGCTTCTTCATCGACCGCGGCGCGCCCCGGGACGACGGGCTCCGCGCCGACGTCGCGACCCCTACGCGCGCCGCGGTGGTCGCGGGCCGCCGCTGCCGCGACGACGAGTCGTGCTTCGGCAGCGCGGCGGACCTGAGCTGCATCCCCACCCCGGGCGGGAGCGTCTGCACCGGTCCGGAGGGCTGCGAACAGGGCACCACCGCCGACGAGGAGCGCCAGTGCGGCGGCCGCTTCTCGACCTGCCTCCTCTTCGGCGCGGTCGCCACCGGGGGGTCGGTGAGCCTCTGCACGCGCGCATGCGTCCCGGGGGCACGCAGCGAGGCGACGGGCGCGTGCGCGGCGGGCTCGCTCTGCACCACCAACTGGGTCCAGCTCCGCGCCGGGGTGACGGAGAGCCCCGGGTGCCTGGCGTTCTGCGCGACGGACGCCGACTGCGCGGGCGAGGACCCGTCGATCGCGCGCTGCAACACCCGCCTCGGTCGCTGCGGCCCCGCGCCTGCCAACCCGATGCTCCGGCCCGACGGCGCGCTCTGCGTGCCGGACGCCACGGGGTCGGGCGTCGAGCAGTGCCGCGGCGTGTGCTTCCGGGTCAGCGCGACGCGCCCGGAGCAGGGCATCTGCGGGTCGTTCATCAACACCCGGGTCAACCCGGCGTGCGCCGACGACCCGTCGATGACCCCGCGACAGCCCGCGGGCGACGACCTCGGACTCTGCATCTTCCGCGAATGCGAGACCAACGCCGACTGCGCCGACGGCGCGGCCTGCGTGTTCCCGGAGGACGTGTCGGGCGTCCGGCGCGACGCGTTGCCGTACTGCGCGTACCGCACCGCCCTGCAGCCGAACGGCATCGTCGCCCCCTGAAGGGGCCGATGGGTTTGTCCAGTGGGGCGCCGCGGGGGCCGTCCGACCCACGACGGCCCTCCGGTCTGGAGATCGGCCTGCGATCCGGCGCGTCGACGGCGTACCGTGGGCCCATGGCGGCGGTGAAGGTCGACCCGAATCGAGTGCGCGAGTTCGTCGACGAGGAGAGCTTCTACCGGTGGCTCAGCGAGCACCGGGACGATCAGCCCGAGGTGTGGATCCGCATCTTCAAGGTGCGCTCCGGCCGCGCCTCGATCACACCGGCGCAAGCCATCGACGTGTGCCTGTGCTGGGGCTGGATCGACGCCGTGCGGAAGGGCCTCGACGAGGTGAGCTTTCTCCAGCGCTACTGCCCGCGCGGCAAGAAGAGCGTCTGGAGTCAGATCAACGTCGCCAACGTCGAGCGCCTGATCGCGGCGGGGAAGATGCAGTCGTCTGGGCTCGCGCACGTCGAGGCAGCGAAGGCCGACGGCCGCTGGGCCCGGGCGTACCGCGTCGCGAAGACCGAGACCCCGGCGGACCTGCTCGCGGCGATCAAGGCGGAGCCGAAGGCCGCGGCGATGTACGAGACGCTCTCGTCGCAGAACCGCTTCGCGCTGACGTTCCGCACGCTCGCCATGAAGACGGAGGTCGGTCGAGCGAAGAAGATCGCGGGCTTCGTCGAGATGCTGAAGCAAGGCGAGACGTTCCACCCGCAGGGCACCCCGAAGGCCGCGCCGAAGAAGAGCAGGAGCTCACAGTAGCGACGTCCCCGCGGTGGGTTGGCCAGGTTCGCCAGCCGAGCGTCTTGATGCCGTCCAGCGAGCGTCGGGCGACGAGGCACCGAGGATGATGGCGTCGGCGGTCCCGACGCAGAGCGTCGGCGCGCGCCCGGGCGGGACGTACCGTGGGGGCACGCCGCACACGACGGGCGGGCGGAGTCCGACGACTCTGCCGGTCCGCTCCACGATGCGTTCGTGCGGCCGCCCGACGAGTCGCGGGGCCGCTACCTTTCCGCCGCCTCCGCTTCCTCGGCAGAACTAACGCCCGGCGCCACTCCCGGCAGGCGTGCGCGCCTCTGCTCGAGGTACTCGATCCTCGTGGGCGGGTGGTCATTCGCAGTGCGAGCCAGCGTCCGAGCCTCGCGGACCTTCACCGGTCCGTGGAACGTAGGCGGCGACTCCGCTCGGGACGCGGGGGCAGCCGCGCGGTGCGCCTCGTGAGCGAGCGCGTCGCGCCGCCTCTGCATCTCCCGGTGCGTCGCGTTGATCCACGAGCCCAGGACCTTCGCCTCGCCGTCTCGTCCGCCCACCAACAGCGCGAGGTCGATGACCGGGCGCGAGTCCTGGAGGAAGAGAGCACCTTCGCGGGCGAGCTCCATCATGACGACGAACTGCTCGCGCGTGACCTCCTCCTCGGCGAGCCGCTCGACGAAGCGCCCACGGAGCGCGCGGGGATGCGTGCCGATCTTGCCGCGCGCATGGCGGGCGATCAGGGCGAACACCTCTGCCTCCGTCAGCCTGGGTGCCGTGACACCCGTCGTGACCGGTGCCGTGACGTCAGGGCGCGACCCGCTCGCGGCCTCGCGCGCGGCGTCTGCATCCTGGGTCTCTACCGAAGCCTCGGAAATCCCGGAGAGAGGAGAGGAGAGAGTCTTCTTCTCTTCTCTTCTTTCCGGAAGAAGCGGGCGGGCGAAGGCGTGGGCCCTGTCACGCTGCGAGTCACGGCGCTCGTCACCGTGACCGTCACGCTCCGGGTCACCGTCCCCGGGCGTGACGTCACCCTGTGACATCGAAGCGATGTCACCCGCCGGGTCGAGACCAGGATCCGCGCTGGCTCGCTGGCGATCCCGCTCGCGCTGCCGGCGCTTGCGCAGCGTGGCCGCAGAGGGCTGCTCCCTGGCCGCGTCCCCCGACAGGATCGGGAGGACCAGATCACGCCCCTCGCGCTTCATGGCGCCGGTGCGCAGCCACGCCGACAGCGCGTCGTCGAACAGGCGGCGCGCACCTGGACCCACCAGAAGACCAAGCGCCTCCAGTTCGCGGAACACCCGGTCCTCGGCCGACGCGTCCGGGTCCGTCGCCCATCGACGAAGCGCGCCGCGCACCCACAGCGCCCGGAAGACAAGGCGAGGCACGCAGTCGAGCTCGAGGAACTCCGTGGAGCGCGCCAGACGAGCAGGAGGGTGGTGGCTCATCGCGATCCGCCTCTCAGGGCCTCGCGCGCCGCGTTCAGCGCCTCACGCGCGAGGTCGATCCGGCCAGCGTCGAGCGCCCGGAGAGCGTGCTCGATCGACGCCAGAGCGTCACCGGCGCGGCTCCGCTCGGACGCGCCAGGGCGGTCGGGAAATAACCCGGGGGCGTCCGGGCTATCGGCCCGGGAGCCCCCCGAATGGGTCAGCTGATGGTGGGGGTCGTCGTGGAAATCACGACGGATTCTGACGGATGGCGGGTCGCTCGGGTGCTTCGATTCCTCTGTGCTTCCGCTACGAGCGCATCATGCCGCGCAGCGTCTCGGCCATCTGGGCGGGCGTGGGCGCCACGCGGATGCCGGCCGCCTCGAAGGCCTCGATCTTGTCGATCGCGCGCCCCTTGCCGCCGGAGATCACCGCGCCCGCGTGGCCCATGCGCTTGCCGGGCGGAGCCGTGGTGCCCGCGATGAAGCCAGCGACCGGCTTCTTCATGTTGGCCTTGACCCACTCGGCCGCGCGCTCCTCGGCGCCGCCGCCGATCTCGCCGATCATGATCACCCCTTCGGTCTGCGGGTCGTCGTTGAAGAGCCGCAGCACGTCGATGAAGTCCATGCCGTTGACCGGGTCGCCGCCGATGCCGACGCAGGTGCTCTGCCCGATGCCGAGGGCCGAGAGCTGGCCCACGGCCTCGTAGGTGAGCGTCCCGGAGCGGGACACCACCCCGATGGGGCCGACCTTGTGGATGTGCCCCGGCATGATGCCGATCTTGCACGAGCCCGGGGTGATCACACCCGGGCAGTTGGGACCGATCAGGCGGAGGTCCTTGTTGAGCCGGTGCTCGAGCGCGCGGCGGACCTTCACCATGTCCATCACCGGGATGCCCTCGGTGATGCAGACGATGAGGGAGACCCCCGCGTCCGCAGCCTCGAGGATCGCGTCCGCCGCGCCGGGCGGCGGGACGAAGATCACCGAGGCGTTGGCGCCGGACTGCCGCACGGCGTCGGACACGGTGTTGAACACCGGGACGCTGCCCTCGAAGGTCGTGCCGCCGCCACCCGGGGTGACGCCGCCGACCACCTTCGTGCCGTACGCGAGCATCTGCTTCGCGTGAAACGAGCCGAACTTGCCGGTGATGCCCTGCACCACCAGCCGCGTGTTCCCATCGACGAGGATTGCCATCGCGTAGCCTCTACTTCTGCCCGTTCACGAGACCGCAGATCTTCTGTGCGCCGTCGAGCATGGTCGACGCCGGCGTGATCGCGAGGCCGCTCTCCTCGAGCAGCCGCCGACCCTCCTCGACGTTCGTCCCCTCGAGGCGAACCACCAGCGGGACCTTCAGCCCCAGCGTCTTCGTCGCGTTGATCACGCCCTGCGCGATCACGTCGCACTTCATGATCCCGCCGAAGATGTTCACGAAGATGCCCTTCACCGCGGGCGATCGAAGGATGATCGAGAACGCCTTGGTGACGGCCTCCTCGGTGGCGCCGCCGCCGACGTCGAGGAAGTTCGCCGGCGTTCCTCCCGCGTGCGAGATGATGTCCATCGTCGCCATCGCGAGGCCCGCGCCATTGACCAGGCAGCCGATGTTGCCGTCGAGCGACACGTACGACAGGCCCGACTTCTTGGCCTCGAGCTCCGTCGGGTCTTCCTCACCCGGGTCCCGGAGCTCCTCCCACTCCTTGTGCCGGAAGTCGGCGTTGTCGTCGAAGGTGATCTTCGCGTCGAGCGCCATCACGTTGCCGTCGCCGGTCACGATCAGCGGGTTCACCTCGACGAGCGAGCAGTCCTCCGCGACGAAGAGCTTGTAGAGCGACCCCACCAGCGAGACGAACTTCGCGACCTGGTCCTTGGTGAGCCCGAGGCCGAAGCCGAGCTCCCGCGACTGGTACGGCATCAGCCCCGCCGTCGGGTCGACCCACACCTTCAGGATCTTCTCCGGCGTCGTCGCCGCCACGTGCTCGATGTCCATGCCGCCCTCGGCGCTGGCCATCACCACCACGCGCCGGGTGTCCCGGTCGACCAGCATGCCCAGGTAGAGCTCCCGGGCGATGTTGATCCCCTGCTCGACGAAGACCGTGCGCACCAGCTGACCCTCGGGGTCGGTCTGGATGGTCACCAGCTTGCCGCCGAGCATCCGCCACGCAGCGTCCCGCGCCGCGTCCGCGCCGCCCTTGCAGACCTCGACGCCGCGCGAGACCACGTTGGCGCCCTTGTGGACCTGGCCCTTGCCGCGGCCGCCCGCGTGGATCTGCGACTTCACCACCACCAGCGACTGGCCGGTCTGCTCCGCGAGCTTCTCCGCCGCCGCCTTCGCCTCGTCGGGAGTGGTCGCCGCGATGCCGAGCGGCACCGCGATGCCGTACTTCCGGAAGATCTCCTTGCCCTGATACTCGTGGATCTTCATCGGCTCAGGCCTGCTGCGCGCTGAGGCGCTTCGCGACGTCGACCACCCCGCGGACGCTGTCGGCGCTCTTGGCGAGCGCGGCCTTCTCGGCGTCGCTCAGCTGGATCTCCACGATGCGCTCGACGCCGTTGCCGCCGATCACGACGGGGACGCCGAGATACATGTCCTTGTAACCGTACTGGCCGTCGAGGTAGGCGGCGCCCGCGAGCAGGCGCTTCTGGTCGAGCAGGTACGACTCGGCCATCGCCATCGCCGCCGTCGCCGGGGCGTAGTAGGCGCTGGTGCCCATGAGCTTCACGATCTCGCCGCCGCCGCCGCGGGTGCGGGCCTCGAGGGCGTCGAGGCGCTCGCTCGAGATGAGCTGCGAGACCGGCACGCCGTTGATGGTGCAGTAGCCGCGCGCCGCGACCATGTCGTCGCCGTGGCCGCCGAGCACCATCGCGCGCACGTCCTTGGCGCTCACGCCGACCTCCGCCGCGAGGAAGTGCTGGAGCCGCGCCGAGTCGAGCACGCCGGCCATGCCGACCACGCGCTCGCGGGGGAAGCCCGTCCACTGCTGGAAGGCCCACACCATCACGTCGAGGGGGTTGGAGATGACGATGGTGAACGCGTTGGGGCAGTGCTTCTTCGCGTTCTCCGCCACGTTGCGGATGATCGGCAGGTTGATGCCGACGAGGTCATCGCGGCTCTGGCCCGGCTTGCGGGGTACGCCCGCGGTGATGATCATCACGTCCGCGCCCGCCACGTCGGCCCAGTCGGAGCTGCCGATGATGGAGGCGTCATCGCCGGTGATGGCGTTGTTCTGCATCAGGTCGAGGGCCTTGCCCTTCGCGAAATCGGCCTTCGACGGGATGTCGAAGAGCACCACGTCGCCGAGCTGCTTGCGCGCCGCGATGGCCGCCAGCTCGCCGCCGATGTTGCCTGCGCCGATGAGCGCGATCTTGTTCCGCTTCGCCATGACGATGGTTCTCCGTGTGATGAGGTGATCGGGCGCTCCGTGCGCCACGTATCAGGCGCTCCATGCGGGCCCTCCTCTAAGGGGGGCGCCGAGCGCGGCGGGAATGTGCCCGCCCGACCGGGATTCGTAAAGGGGTTCCGACCGGTCAGCGACGAGGCACGCCGAAGGGGAAGTAGATGGTGTCGTCGCCGCCGCCCCCACCCCCGCCGCCGGTGCTGAGCGCCCGACCCATGCGCCAGGACTTCGTCGCCCGGGTCATCCCCGAGGCCCCGGGGTCGGTGGTGAAGCGCGCCTGCTGCAGCACCGTCTGCACGCAGCGCTGCACCCTCGCGATGCTCCCGCGAGGCGCACGGAAGAGCACCTCGCTGCTCACCGCCGCGCCGTTGGCGTTGTCGAAGGTCACGTTCGCGGTGCACTCCTCGGCGGCGTTGCGGTCGGCGCGGAGGCACGCGATCACCCGAGGCTCGAGGGCGCTTATGGCCGCGAGCGCGCGAGGCGTGTAGTCCCTCGCCGCAGGGGCCGCAGGGGTCGCTGGGCCCGTCGGCTCGGCGACCGGCGCGACCGGGTGGGGCTCGGCGCCCGGCAGGATCGCCACCGCGGTGCCAGGACCGGTCGGGGGTCGCACGGGCTCGCGGCTGCTGGTGATCCACCAGAAGATCAGCCCCGCGGCGACGACCATCAGGGACGCGATGCCAAAAGTGATGGCGCGCGTCGACGGGCCGCTCGAAGGGGCGTCCTTCGGCCTGGGGAGCGGACCGATGGCAGCGCTCGGCGGGGGCGCGACGTCGAGCGAAGCCCGAGGCGACGGAGGAACCGACAGGTCGAGCGGGCTCGCCGTGCCCAGCGGCGGAAGGCCGCCGAAGCCAGGCGCCGCGGGGGGAGGCAGCGGGGCCATGACGGCCGGAGGGGGCTCGCCGAGGGGCATCGCCGCCGGAGCGCCGAAGCCCGCCATCGGCTGCATCGGCGTGAGCCCGGCGGGCGCCTCCCGGGTCGGCGGAGGCATCGTCGCGAGCCGGCCGGGGACGGCGGCCACGGCAACCTGGGGCTGAGGCTCGGGGGCCGGGGCGGAGGGGGCGCGCCACGGGATCTCCGGCAGGGTGCGGGCGAGGACGCGGACGAACTCCGTGGCGTCGAAGCCGGGATGGATGCCGTGGATGAGCGCGCGGAGCTGCTGCGCGAGGAGCCCCGCGGACTGCGTGCGCATCGCGGGGTCGACCGCGAGCGCGCCGAGCACCACCGCGTCGAAGGGCTGCGGCACCTGCGGGTCGACGCGCGAGGGCGGGTCGAAGCGGCCCGACAGCAGCACCTGGCGCGCGGCGTTGGGGTCGGAGCGCGGCACCAGCGGGCGCACCAGCAGCATCTCCCAGAGCACCACGCCGAGCGCGAAGACGTCGACGCGCCAGTCGGCGGCCTGGCCGGTGAGGAGCTCGGGCGCGGCGTACGCGAGCTTGGTGACCGCCGCTCCGGGCGCGGCGCCGCTCAGCACCGCGCGGGCCACGCCGAAGTCCGAGACCTTGATGGTGCCTTCGAGGGAGATCAGGAGGTTCTGCGGCGAGACGTCGCGGTGGACGATCTGCAGCGGCCGGCGCTGCTCGTCCTCGCGGCGGTGCGCGTAGTCGAGCCCCGTGGCGGCCTCGGCCACGAGGTAGGCCACCGCGACCGGAGGCAGCCGCTGGCCCCGCTCGGCGCAGGCCTTGAGCACCCTCGCGGCGGTGGTGCCCTCGACGTACTCCAGCGCCAGGTAGGGCTCGGGCTGGTCGCCGAAGTCGAGCACCTGCACCACGTTGGGGTGCTCGAGGTAGCCGTTGATGCGCGCCTCCTGGATGAAGCGCGCCCGGAGGTTGGGGTCTCCCTGCAACCGAGGCAGGATGCGCTTGACCGCCGCCCGGCGCCGAAAGCCCCCGGGGCCCTCGCGCTCGGCGCGGTACACCTCGCCCATGCCGCCCCGCCCGAGCAGCTCGATCAACCTGTATCCGCCGATCATCGCCGGAGGCGCCGGTTCGCCCGGCCCCTGCGCTGGATTGGGACTCGTCACGGTGTCTCGCGATGCTCGCGCCTCCGCCCCGGCCGCGCAAGCGAATGGTGCACTGGTCGGCGCGTTGCTGCTGCTCGCGGGGTGCGCCTCGGGCGGGCCGGGCATCGGCAACCTCGGCGGATCGTGGCCCGGCGGCATCGGCGCGACGCTGCGCCACCGGCCGTCGCAGGGGGTGCTGCTGCTCGACCGGGTGCCCGAGGGGGGCGCGGCCGCGAGGGCCGGGCTCCGGAGCGGGGCGACGATCGTGGCCATCGACGGCCAGCCGGTGCGCGGTCGCACCCCGGCCGAGCTGGTCGCCCGGCTGCGCGGAGAGGTCGGCACCGTGGTGGTGCTGCGGGTGCGCCGGGCCGAGCGCGAGGAGGATGTTCGCGTCGAGCGCGCCCCCTCCGCGACAGCAAGGGACGCGGGGCGTTGACCGGGCCGCGCCTCGCACGGTAGGGACGGTGCCCGCCGCGACGCGCGGCACCAGGAGAGTTCATCGTGAGTGTTCTGATCGTTGGATCGATGGCCGTCGACACCGTGGAGTTCTCGAGCACGGGCGAGCAGCACGAGCTGGTCGGTGGCTCGGCCACCTTCGCCTCGCTCTCGGCAGGCCTCTACACGGACGTGCGGATGGTCGGGGTCGTGGGCAAGGACTTCCCCGACGCCACCCTGAAGACCCTGGCCTCGCGCCGGGTCGACCTCGCGGGCGTGCAGATCGTCGAGGGCGAGACCTTCCGCTGGCACGGCCGCTACAACGCCGACCTCTCCTCGCGGGAGTCGCTCGACACCCGGCTCAACGTGTTCGAGCACTTCCGCCCGACCCTGCCGGAGAGCTACCGGAGCTCGCGCGTGGTGCTGCTCGGCAACATCCACCCCGATCTGCAGTCCGAGGTGCTCGACCAGGCCCAGAAGCCCGAGCTCGTCGCCGCCGACACCATGAACTTCTGGATCAAGGGCACCCCCGAGGCCCTGCTCCGGCTGCTGCGCCGCATCGACCTGCTCATCATCAACGAGGAGGAGGCCCGCGACCTCTCCGGGCACAAGGTCATCTCCAAGGTCGGCCGCGCGCTGCGCGCCCTCGGCCCGAGCCGCGTCGTGGTGAAGCAGGGCGAGTACGGGGCCTTCCTCTTCGACGACCACGGGGCCTTCCACGCGCCCGCCTACCCCCTCGAGGAGGTGGTCGACCCCACCGGCGCGGGCGACACCTTCGCGGGCGCGATGCTCGGGTACCTCGACGCGCAGGGTCCGATCACCGGCGCGTCGATGCGCCGCGCGGTGGTGCACGGCTCCGCGGTGGCCTCGCTCTGCGTCGAGCAGTACGGCACCAAGGGCGTCGTCGACGCCACCGAGGCCCACGTCCAGGAGCGCGTCCGCGCCTTCGGCCGCCTCGTCCACTACGACAACATCTGACCGCTTCGGACAGCCGCTTGCGGGCTCTGGAGGCATCGCGTACCGTCCGCGCCGCGCGGGCGATCGGGGCTTCCTTACCCTGCGTGCACACATCGATCATCGATCGCGGAGGTATTCATGAACCGTTTCTCGACCCTTCTCCTCACCAGTCTCCTCGCGGGCTCCATCGGCGCCTGTAGCGACGATCCCGCCCCCGCGACCGACAGCGGCGTGCCCAGCGACACCGGCGGCGGCGCCGACACGGGCGTCTGTACCCCGACCCCCATCGCCGACCCGACGCCCAACATGACCTCGTGCAGCGCGCCCCCGGTCGACGGCGGCCCGGTGCCGTACTTCCAGTGCACGACCGATCCGATCTGTCCGCGCGGCCGCTTCATGAACAACGCCATGCGGCCGGGCTTCCGCCTCACGTACATCAAGATCACCCAGCCGGCGGCGCTCGCCAGCGCGGCGATCCTCTCGACGGTCAACCCGACGCTCCAGCGCGGCACCTTCCTCTGGGGCCTCCAGCTCGACCTCGCGGCCAACACCTTCCGCACCGGCGGCCTCAGCCCGATGTTCACCCGCGGCTCGACCGGCGTCGGCCTGATGGACGGCCAGTTCGCGTTCTTCAACAACAACGGTCCGGGCCCGATGCCCAACCGCTACAACCCGATCTCGGGCCCCGTCACGGTGACCGGCGACCGCGCCACCACCGCGCAGGTGACCACCACGGTCAACATCCCCATCTTCAGCGACGAGGCGGGCACCATGCTGCTCACCCAGCTGCCGCTCGACGGCGCGCGCATCAGCAACGTCCACCTCACGGCCGACCGCGGCTGCATCGGCGGCGGCATCGCGGCCGGCGGTCGCTACACCGAGACCACCAGCCGGTGGCTCACGGAGAACAACTGCGACCAGCCCTACGGCCAGGTCGACGCCGACATCACCGTCGAGAACGCCAAGATGGTCAGCGTCACCATCGGCGGCAACCCGACTCCCCTCTGCAACATCATCTCGGGCGCCAACTGCATGACCGACCCGCAGTCGGGCTGGGCCCGCCAGCCGGACACCATGGTCAACGGCATGCCCGCCTACCACCTCCGCGCGAACTTCGCGGCGATCTCCGCCAACATCGCGCAGTAGTCCGCGCTCCGCCACGGTCACCGTGGCATCGGGTCCTCCCTCTCCCTCCGTCATTCACGACACCCTGAAGCGCGTCACGTCCTGGCTTTACCCGGGACGCGATGCCGCCGTACTGTCCGGCCTACTCGTCTTATGGGGCCGACGCGCAGGTGCCTCGCGCGTTGCCCTTCTCCAGCTGCCGCGTCGTCGCGGCAAGAGGATCGTCCTGATGTGGTCGACGCTGCGTAGGGTCTACTGGATGATCGCCGTGGTCCTGGTTTCAGGATGTAGCGGCGGTGGTTGCTCGGGCTGTGCGGGGGGGGCGATCGCGCCCATCCCAGGGGGCTATCCGCTGGCTCCAGAGACCCGCATCCCACGAGCGGCGCAGATCCGCCTCTCGGAGAACGGGCTCAACCGCATCGAGGCCGTCGCGCCGGGCCTCCTCGGCGGCCTGGTCGGTTCGGGCATCCCGGTGCCGACGGTGTCGCAGAACCTCACCGTCGGCCGCGCCATCGTCTGTCCGTCGGGGCGCTGCAACATCGCGCTCTCGCTCCCGGCCACCGGCGCGCTCGACCTGAGCTTCGCCGACCCCAACGCGATCAACCTCCGCGCCCGCATCGTCATCAGCGGCGACATCCCCATCCGCGCCTGCGTCGGCTCGTGCAACGACTCCTGCGGAGGCACCTTCTGCGGCACCATCGCGTCGCCCACGCTCAACATCAACACCGCGCGAGGGAGCCATCCGTACATCGGCCTCTCGACCAAGGCGACCATCCGCCGCGACACCCACGCGCCGCGGCTGAACTACCACCGCGCCGACCTGGTCTCCCCCACCGGCTCGGGTGACGTCGTGCAGGAGACGCCCGGCGAGGGCATCGAGGACGCCGACATCACCTGCTCCGGGAGCTGGGTCTGCGGCATCGTGAACCTCCTCCGCGGCACCCTCATCGGCCAGGTGCGCGGGCAGATCAGCGGCGCGCTCGGTCCCATCTCCAGCGCGCTGGCGCAGCGCGCGATGCCCAACCCGCCGGGGTGCCCCACGGGCACCACCGACCGCAGTGGCACCTGCGTCTACCCCGACAACAGCAACGTCCCGACGCTCCTCGGCACCGACGGCGCGGGCAACTTCGGCGCGCTCTTCGCGTCGCTCTCGCCCGGCGTCCGCGCCAACGTCCGGTACACGCTCGCGGCCGGTGACCCGATGCGAGACGGGCAGGTCATCAACGGCGGCATGAGCATCAACATGTTCGGCGCGATGCAGTCCATGGCGCACAACGCCTGCGTGCCGCGCATCACGCCCCCGGCGATCCCGGTGATCCCCGAGTACATGGCCCTGCGCGCCAACGTGGTGCCCGGCACCTCGACGCCGGCCGACCTCGGCATCGGCATCGCGGAGGAGTACCTCAACTACTCCGCCTACCAGCTCTGGGACGCGGGCACGCTCTGCCTCGGCGTCGGCACCAACCTCAGCCAGCAGATCTCCGCGGGCACCTTCAGCATCCTCCCGGCGCTCAGCTCCATGCGCCAGCTCCTCTTCCCGCAGACCACCGGGCCGGTCGCCATCCTGCTGCGCCCGCAGCAGCCCCCGGTGGTGCGCCTCGGGCGCGGCACCAACGTCGACACCGACCCGCTGCTCAACATCCGCCTGCCCCGCCTCGCGCTCGACTTCTACGCCTGGAGCGAGGAGCGCTACGTCCGCTTCATGACCCTCACCACCGACGCCATCGTCGGGGTCAACCTGGAGCCTGACGCCGGCGGCCTTCGCCCGCGCCTCGGCATGCTCCGCACCGAGAACATCTCGGTCTCCAACAACACCCTGCTCTCGAACAACCCGGCCCTCATCGGCACCTCGCTGCAGGCGATCCTGGCGCCGGCGCTCGGCATGCTCGGCGGCGGCCTCTCGCCGATCAGCATCCCCGGCTTCGACATCCCCGGCAGCGGCGGCATGGCCCTCGGCCGCGTCCAGATCACCATCCCCCCCAGCGGCGTGCAGGGCGTCACCGAGGGCGCCAACCGCTTCCTCGGCCTCTTCGCGGGCATCACCTTCATGCCCGCCGGGGCGCGCACCGCCACGGTCGCCCTCGACACCGCCGCCGCCCTCGACGGCGTGCGCATCGACCCGAGCTTCTTCACCGTCGACGGCTTCCGCCGGGAGAACCTCCCCCGGGTGAGCTTCCACGTCTCGACCCCGAACGACTTCGGCCACGCCGCCGAGTACAGCTGGCGCCTCGACCGCCAGACCTGGTCGAGCTTCTCCACCGAGACCCGCTACGAGGTGCAGGACTTCGCGCTCGCGAGCCCCGGCCTCCACACCATCGAGGTGCGCGCCCGCATCGCCGGCGAGCCCGAGAGCGCCGACGCGGAGCCCGCGCAGTTCACCTTCATCGTCGACCCGGTCGCCCCGGAGCTGACGACCCGCTTCGACAACGACGTCCTCGTCGCCGAGGCGACGGACAACCAGTCCGACGCGCTCGAGTACTCGTTCCAGTTCGACGGCGCGCCCGCCACCGAGTGGGGCTCCTCGTCCCGCGTCGACGTCCCCGACGGGGCGGTGCGCATCGTGGTTCGCGTCCGCGACGCCGCGGGCAACATCACGGAGCGGATCATCAACCGTCAGTCGCTGATCCGCGGCGGCGCCAGCACCGACGCCTCCAGCGGCGGCTGCGGCTGCCGCGTCGGGAGCTCCTCCAGCTCCGGCGGCAAGGGCTCCGCGGGCCTGCTCGGGCTCTTCGCCGCGGGCGTCGTGATCGCGGCGCGCCGCCGCCGCAGGGCCAGCGCGAAGGTCGCGACGGCGCTCATGGTGGCCGCCACCGGCGTCGTCGCTTCGGGCTGCGCCGAGGAGGCCACCGGCCTCGTGCAGGACGGCGGCAACGGCGACAGCGGCGTGCCCGCGGACATGGGCCAGACCGTCATGTGCGAGTCGGGGCAGAACCTCTGCGCCTCGTCGGGCATGTGCACGACCCCGCCCGCCTGCCCGGACTGCATGCCGGGCTTCGGCCCGATGGGCAGCCCCACCTACAACGCGGCGACCTGCGCGTATGACAACGCGAGCTGCCGCTGCGAGCGCCTCCCGCCGCTGCCGGCCGGCGCGGTCGGCTCGCACCTCCACATGGCGGCCGCCGCCGATGGTGCCCTCTGGATGTCGGCCTACTCGCCCGGCGAGCCCAACGACGGCTCGCGCTACGGCGACCTCGTCGTGGGGCGCTGGAACCAGGAGACCAGCTCGGTCGCCTGGAGCCACGTCGACGGCGTTCCGACGAACGGCATGGTCACCGGCGACCCGATGGGCTGGCGCAGCGGCGTGAGCACCCCCGGCGACGACGTGGGCCGCTTCAACAGCATCGCCGTCAACGCGGCGGGCCAGGCCCGGGTCGCGTACTGGGACACCACGCACGACCGGCTGAAGTACGCCGCGTTCAACGGCACCGCGTGGGCCGCGCACGACGTCGACACCAACGGCTCCAACGGCCGCTACGCCGCGCTGGCGCTGCTCGCCGACGGCACGCCGCTCATCGCCTACCGCGCGGTCAACGTCGCGGCCGACGGCGCGGTGACCGCCGTGGTCCGCCTGGCCCGCGGCAACAGCGCCAGCCCCGCGCGGGCCAGCGACTGGACCATCGCCGACGCCGTCACCGTCGCGAGCGAGTGCCGCGCCGCGGACTGCCCCACCGGGCGCTCGTGCGTGAAGAGCACCGGGCGCTGCGCTCCGGCGGGCACCTGCATGGCGACCTGCGGCTCGGGCCAGGCCTGCGTCGGCACCACCTGCCAGGACGTCTACGACCGCAACTGGGTGGAGGACCTCCCCCCCGGGGCGCTCTTCATCAACCTGCTCGTCGACGGCATGGGCCGCCCGGCGCTGGTCTTCTATCACCGCGACCGCGGCAACCTGCTCTTCGCCCAGGGCGACGCCTCGGGTCGCTTCGCGGCCCCGGTGATCCTCGACGGCGAGGGGGCCATGATGCGCGACGGCGGCGACCGTGGCCTCTCCGCCTCGGCGGCGATGGAGTCCAACGGCACCGTCCACGTCGCCTACGTCGACGGCTGGGAGGAGCGGCTGATGTACCTCCGCGTGGTCAACGGCCGCCCGATGGGCGAGCCCGCCACCATCGACGACGGCTCCGGCGTCGCGGCGATGTCGACCTTCGACGACGGGCGGCACATCGTCGGCGATGGCGCCGCGGTGAGCCTCGGCGCCGCCGGTCCTCGGGTCGTGTACCAGGACACCACCGTCGGCACGCTGCGCCTGGCGGCGCTTACCGGGTCGGGTATGTCGGCGACCTGGACGCGCAGCGTCCTCGACTCGATGAACCACACCGGCTACTGGGCCACGGTCTCCGGCGGCCGCGTCGGAACCTACTGGCGCGACCTCTCCGAGGCCTCGACCCGGCGCTGGGGCGTGCGGGTGTTCCCGCTCCCCTGAGTCCCCACTCTCTGGTGAACCGTAGGCCCGTGAGGGCGATGTGCGGGCGCGGCGCGATTCAGTTCGCCCGCGCCCGTCGTCGTCGTGCACAATGCGCGGCGACTGTCGGCGTGGCGGAATGGCATACGCAGGTGGCTTAAAACCTCCGGGGGCGAAAGCCTCGTGCGGGTTCAACTCCCGCCGCCGACACCAGTCTTGTAGGGGGATCTGAGAGGGAGAGAGGGCGGGAGGGAGGCTCAGCTCGCGCGAGCGGCGAGCTTCTCTTCGACGAAGCGGTGCACGCTGGAGAGCGTGGTGATGTTCTTGAACTCGCTCTCGGCGATCTTGAGCTGATAGCGGCGCTCGATGTCCGAGATGATCTCGATGGCCTGCATCGAGTCGACGCCGAGGTCGCGCAGCAGCACGTCGTCGCCGACCTCGCTCGCGTCCTTCTCGATGATCTCCGCGATGAGCGCCCGGAGGTCTTCCTTCAACGTGGCGTTGCTGGACATGGCGGTCAGGCGACCTTGTCGGTGCGCTTCTGCACGAGGTCGACGAGCTGGGCGACCGTCGAGATGCCCACGAGCTGGTCGTCGGGGATCTGGATCTGGAACTCGCGCTCCATGCTCCCGACGATCTCGAGCATGCCGAGGGAGTCGATGCCGAGGTCGCTGATGGGCGTCGTCTCGGTGGGCAGCGGGATCTCCTTCTCCGCGACCTCGCTCGCGATCCGGCGGAAGGTGTTGAGCAGTTCGTCTCGTGCGATCATGGCGGTGCCGCGCTCCGTGCTGATAGGTTCGGTGAAGGCCGTGCGATCGATATCGGGTCCCTGCGACCCCATAACGCGCGGCGTACATCGCAGCGAACGTGACCCCTGTCAAGGCGCGCAATCCTCTTGAGAACAAGCGTTTCTGAGCGCTTGCAGTGCGTAGCCGACGTGGCGGTGGGCAGGGTGATTCGCGCCGCGGCACGGCTTGCTGGCGCGGTCTGCCATCGGGTATAGCGCGCGCCGATGACACCTCGAGTCCTCGTCACAGGGATGGGCGTCGTGAGCTCCATCGGGCTCGGCCGCGGCGCCTTCTGGCAGTCCCTGGTGGAGGGCCGTAGCGGGACGTCGACGATCAGCTCCTTCGACGCCACCCGCCTCGGGCGCACCCTCGCCGCCGAGGTGCAGGGCTTCGTCGCCAGCGACCACCTCACGGCGGTCGAGACCCGGCGCGCCGGGCGCTGCGCCGCCTTCGCCCTCGCCGCCGCCCGCATGGCGGTGCGCGACGCGGGGCTCTCGGACGCTGCGCTGCGCAGCGAGCGCGCGAGCGTCGTGCTGGGCACCACCATGGGCGAGGCGGACATCTGCGGCATGCTCGACGCCCGGTGGATCCTCGAGGGCCCCGACGCGATGTCGCCCCGGGTGCTGCCGAAGGCCGCCCCCTACCTGGTCTCGATGGAGACCGCCCAGGGCCTCGGCTGCCGCGGCACGGTGCTCACGCTCCCGGCCGCCTGCGCTGCGGGAAACTACGCCATCGGATACGCGGCCGACCTCATCCGCGCGGGCCGCGCCGACGTGGTGATCACCGGCGCCGCGGAGATGCTGCAGGAGCTTCAATTCGCTGGCTTCGTGCGCCTCGGCGCGGTGGCCCCGGAGCGCTGCCAGCCCTTCGACCTCGACCGCCACGGGCTCATCGTCGGCGAGGGCGCCGGGGTGATGGTCCTGGAGTCCGAGGCGCACGCGGTGCGCCGGGGGGCGACGGCGCTGGCCGAGGTCGGCGGCTACGGCCTGGCCTGCGACGGCTTCCACATCACGCGGCCGGAGCCCTCCGGGGCGGGGGTCGTGCACGCGCTTCGCGAGGCCATCCGCCGCTCAGGTCTCACGGCGGACGAGGTGGACTTCATCAACGCCCACGGCACCGGGACGAAGGCCAACGACGCGGTGGAGTCCACCGCCGTGCGCGCGGTCTTCGGCGACCGGCGGGTGCCCATCTCCTCCATCAAGAGCATCATCGGCCACTGCATGGGGGCCGCGAGCGCCATCGAGGCCGTGAGCTGCGTGGAGACCATCAACAGCGGAATCTACCCCCCCACGATGGGCTACTCGACCGCCGACCCGGAGTGCGACGTGGCGGTGGTCGCCAACTCCGCGGGGCGCGGGCGCTCCGACGTGGTGGTCAACCACTCGCTGGCCTTCGGCGGCTACGACGCGGTGGTGCTCTTCGCGAAGCCCGACCGGCTCCCCTCCCCCGAAGCGCGCGGAGACCTCTCGTGAGGCCGCTCGCCATCACCGGCCTCGGGGTGTGCTCTCCGCTGGGCATCGGCTGGGAGGCCTTCCGCGAGGGGCTCTCGGCCCCGCCCGGGGGCGCCTTCACGACGACGCCCACCAGCTTCACCGCGGCCCCGCACCCCGGGCTGCGCGTCGCGGAGATCAACCACTTCGACCCCAAGCCCATCGTCGGCGACAAGGGCCTGCGCAACAACGACCGGCTCACCCGGCTGCTGCTGGTGGCCGCCCGGCTGGGCCTCGAGCACGCGGGCATCAAGCGCGACGGGGCCTTCACGGCGCTCGGCCCGACGGAGGTGGGCGTGTGCGCCTCGACGGCCTACGGGAGCCTCGAGGCGATCCACGAGCTCGACTCGGTGGCCCGGCTGGAAGACCCGAGGTACCTCAACCCCGCGCGCTTCCCCAACACGGTGATCAACGCCTCCATCGGGTACGTGAGCATCTGGGAGGAGCTGCGTGCCCTCAACGCGACGGTGACCAACGGCCCGACCGGCGCCCTCGACGCCTTCGACGCCGCCTCGCTCTGGATCGGCGCGGGTCGCGCGAAGGCCGTGCTCACGGGCGGCGCCGAGGCGATGTCCGAGGGGCTGTGGCAGGCCTTCCGTCGGCTCGGCGCGCTCGACGAGCAGCCCGAGGGCTGGGCTCCGGGCGGCCCCGTCTCTCGCGGGCTCCGGCTCGGCGAGGGGGCGTGCCTCTCGGTGGTGGAAGACCTCGCGGCGGCGAAGGCGAGAGGCGCGAAGGTCTACGCCGAGGTGGTGGGGTATGGGGCGGCCTTCGAGCCCGCGGAGGCCGACAAGCCCATGGTGCACGTGAGCGCCGCGGCCCTCGGCCGCGCGGTGCGCAGCGCCCTCGAGGGCCTCGACCGCTCGGCCGTGGCGATGGTGGTGAGCGGGCTCTCGGGCCTCGCGGTCACCGACGGGCCGGAGCGGGCGGCGCTCGCCGAGTCGCTCGGGGGTGTTGCCGTGAGGGCGCCGAAGGCGTGGTGCGGCGAGACGCTGGGCGCCGGCGGGGCCTTCGGGGTCGCGGCGGCGATCGATTGGTTGGCGGACGAGCGCGCGGGTGCCTGCGCGGTGGTGACGTCCGTGGGTTTCTACGGCAACGCGTCAGCGCTGGTGATCCGGCGCCCGGAGTGATGGATGAGCTGGATTGACGACAAGGCCCACGAGGGCCTGGCAAGGGTGCGCGAGGCGCGCGAGGCCGGGGTGTATCCCTTCTTCCGCCCCTTCGAGACCGGGGGCATCCGCACGAGCGTGAACGGCCACGCCTTCGTGAACTTCAGCTCCAACGACTACCTCGGGCTGACCACGCACCCGGAGGTGAAGGAGGCCGCCAAGCGCGCGATCGACACCTTCGCGTGCGGGCTGTCGAGCTCGCGGGTGCAGGCGACGACCACGGCGCACGTCGAGCTGGAGCAGCGCCTCGCGAAGTACTTCGGCTTCGAGAAGGCCCTGGTCACCACCACGGGCTACCAGGCGATGGTCGGCACGATCATGGCGCTCGCCGACCGCGACACCACGCTCATCCTCGACAACCTGTCGCACGCCTGCATCCTCGACGGCACCTTCCTCGCGGCGGGCAGCCCGGGGCGCGCGCCGGAGGTGAGGTTCTTCAACCACAACAGCGCGCGGTCGCTCGAGCGGGTGCTGAAGACCCGCGAGCGCCCCAACGCCATGGTGCTGGTCGAGGGCATCTACTCGCTCGACGGCGACATGGGCCACCTCAAGGCGATCGTGGAGGTGTGCGAGCGCTACAACGCCGTGCTGGTGGTCGACGACGCCCACGGCTCGGGCACCCTGGGCGCGCACGGCCGCGGCATCCTGGAGCACCTCGAGCTCGAGGGCCGCGCCCCCATCGTGGTGTCGACCTTCTCCAAGGTCTTCGGCGGCATCGGCGGGATCATCCTCGCCAGCACCGACGTGATCGAGCTCATCCAGCACAACGCCCGGAGCTTCGTGTTCAGCGCGACGCTGCCGGTGCCCATCGTCGCGGCGGCGGCGACGATCCTCACGATGCTGGAGAATGACGGCGTGGCGCTGATGCAGGAGCTCCAGGAGAACGCCCGCTACATGCGCGGAGAGCTGGTCTCCCGCGGCTTCGACCTCGGCCTGAGCGACACGCACATCATGCCCGTGATGGTGCGCGACGAGCGCAAGGCGATGATCCTCCACCAGATGCTCTTCGACCGCGGGATCTACATGGTCCCGATCACCTACCCCGGGGTGAAGCCCGGCGAGGAGCGGCTGCGGGTCAACATCACCCGCGGCCACACCCGCGCGGAGATGGCCCTCGCGCTCGACTGCCTCGACGAGCTCGGCGCTGCCTGCGAGATCCGCAAGCAGGACCAGGTCGCCCCGGCGGCCCCCTGACTCGCCCTGCACCATCGGCGTGCCGTTCTTGAGGCAGCGTGCCTGAGACCGTAGGGTCTCCCCCTCCGACGCGCTGATGTCTCCCACCCGCACCACCGTTCCATGGCCCGAGCTCGCCGCGCTGGGCGCCCTCTTCGTCGCGGTCGCGGCGTGGAGCGGCGCGGGCCGCCCGGTGGACCCCCGCGGGCTCTCGGTGTCGATCCTCGCGGTGCTCATCGCGCTCGCGCCGAAGCGTCTGGCGCGCACCGGGCACGGCGCCCAGGCCGAGGCCATCTCCGTCGCGGCGGCCCTCGGCGCCCTCGCGGTGGCCAGCGTCGTCGCAGGGTTCCAGCCGGGCTCCCGGGTGCTGCGCATCGCCCACGCCGTCGCCACGGGCGAGCTCATCGGGCTCTCCACGGTGCTCGCCTACGCGCAGCCGATGCGCACCGAGTCGCTCCGCCGCGCGGCGCTGCCCGGGGTCCTCGTCGCCGTCCTCGGCACCCTCGGCCACTGGCCCGGCGCGGAACACTGGTTCCCCGGTTCGCGCGCCCTCGCCCCGGTCTCCGTCGCCATCGCCGCGCTGCTGCACCTCGCCGCGACGCGCCGCCCCACCGCCCCGGTCGAGCGCGCCCGCTGGATCTACCCCACCCTCGGCGTCTCCGCCCTCAGCCTCGCCTCGCTGGCGCGCAGCCTCTCGGGCAGCGGCGACGGCGCCCTCTTCGCCTGGGCGCTGGGCGTCGCGGCCCTGGTGCTCGGCCTGGTGGTCGGCCACTCCAGCGCCTCCGCGGCGCACGCCGGCCCCTTCGCCCGCCGCACCCTCGCGGCCTCGCTGGGCTTCCTCGCGGGCGCCGTGGCGCTGGTCTTCGCCCCCGACGCCCCGATGACCTCGATGGCCATCGGCCTTGGCGCGGCGGCCTTCGTGCTCCCGGTCATCGACCGGTGGTTCCGCCCCGCGGACGGGCGGCTGCTCGACGCGATCGCCCGCATCGAGCGCGGCCTCGCCCGGGCCGAGGCCCTCGACGAGCTCGCGGCGGCGGTGCTCGACCCGCTGCGCGAGGCGGCGCGCAACCTCCGCGCTCCGGCGGCCTTCTGGGTGCTCGAGGGCTCGCGCGTGCTGCAGGTCGACGTGGCCGGGATGCCCTCCGTGCGCCCGCTCTCCATCGAGTCCGAGAAGGTGCTGGTCACCTGGCTCCGCACCCGCCCGTCGGTGGTCTTCGTCGACACGCTGCGGCCGCACCTCGTGCGCCGCCCCGAGCTTCGCCCGGTGGTCGACGCGCTCGACGGCTACGAGGCCTTCGCGGCCATGCCGCTCTGCGACTCCGATCAGCTCCTCGGGGCGGTTGTCATCCCGCGCGGCGACCGATGGGCGCCGCCGAGCTTCGAGGAGGAGTGCCAGCTCGAGGAGGTGCGGCGCAGCGTCGAGGGGGCGCTGCTGCGCATCCTCGCGGCGGAGCGGTCGAGCCACCGGGCGGCCGAGGCGCTGCGGCGCGAGGCGACGCAGGTCGAGCGGGCGATCGTGGCGGAGACCGAGCTCGCGAGGGTGGGCGCGCTGGTGGTGGAGTCGACCTCGGTGGTGGCGCTCGGCCCGCGCTCGACCCGGTGGATCGCCTATGCCCCGGTGACCCGCGCCCTCCAGGCCTCGCTCGATGCGCTCGCTCCCACCGACGGGCCGATCGCGCTGGTGAGCGCGCCGGGCGTGTCGCTGCGCCCGTCCGCGGGTCGACTTCACGCGATGGGCCCTCGCTCGGAGCGGGGCCTGATGGTGCTCGACGCGTCGGCGGTCGATCCTCGCGCGGTGCTGCCGACGCTGCTCGGCGACGCCCGCGGAGAGGGCACGAGGCCGGGCTGGCTCGAGCGCGCGGCGGGCGCCACGCTGCTCATCGAGCACGCGGTGGCCCTCGGCCACGAGGGGCTCACCGCGCTCGCGAGCGCCCTGGAGCGGGCCTCGGCGCGTCGGCTCGGCGACGAGACGGCCTATGGGGTGGACGTGCGGCTGATCCTCGGGCTGCCGCGCGATCCGGCCGAGTGTGACCTCCCGACCTCGCTGGCGCGTCGGCTCGCGGGGCGCGTGGCGCGGGTTCCCACCCTGCGCGAGCGCACGGAGGACCTCGAGTCGCTGGTCTACGCCGCGATCGATCGGGCGTGTCGCTGCGCCGACCGCAGCCCGCTCGGCATCACCCCGGAGGCCCTCGCGGCGCTGCGCGCGTACCCGTGGCCCGGAGAGTTTCCTGAGCTTGAGGCCGCGCTCGCCCACGCGGTCTCGGCGGCGCGCGGGTCGCGCATCCAGCGGGACGACCTGCCGCCGCTGGTGCGGGCCTCGGTGTTCCAGGTCGGGCGTGGCGACGACGACCGCGCGCGGGGCGCAGCGCTCGACGATTGATCAGTTGGGCAGGTCGCGCGGGTCGACGCCGCCCTTGATGACCCTGAGCTTCGGTCCGCTCTCTCGGGTCTGCCTGGGCGCGCGTCGGGGGCGCACGTTTCCGAGCACCGCGCCGACGAGGAAGCCCACCAGGGCGAGCACCGACTCGGGGCTGCGCGACACCAGGAAGCCAAGCGCCAGCAGGACGGCGAAGAGCGCGGTGAACTTCCTTCCGGTGAGCGAGACGATGCCGAAGAAGGACGTCGGCCGGTCGCCCTCGGTCATGCCCCAGGCGGCCGTGAGCAGCGCGGTCGCGGCGGCCGGCGAGTAGGCGCGCTGCACCCAGAAGGGGGTGTAGAGCGCGCCCACGGCGACGAGCACCAGGCCCGAGACGACCGACGCGACGGCCATCGCGGAGAGCGTGCGGCGCAGGCCCCAGCGCGACTCCATCGTGCCGCCGAAGAACCAGAGGGCGATCACCGTCCAGACGACGGACTGGATGCCCGACGGGTCGTGCACGAAGGGGTGGGTGACGAGCCGCCAGACCTCGCCGTGCGCCACCCTCGACGGGATCAGCACCAGCGCCGCGAAGGGACCCAGCGGGTCGGGCGCGCTGCCGCCGACCCCGGAGCGCCCGACAAGGGCCTCGACGAGCCAGACGCCGACGAGGAGCGCGGAGAGCGCCTTCATCGAGCGAGAGAAGGCGGGCACGGCGATCTGTACCGTCGGTTCGTTCATGGGTGCTCTGGAGGGGGACTGTGCAGCCGGCGGTCGGTGCTGTCACCCCGAGCGACCTCACGGCCCCGCTGCGCGCAGCGATTGACACGGGAGACGGTAGGGAGATACGCCCCTCGGCGCGCGATGCACCACGTGATCTACGGTTTCCTTGTGACCTTCCACCAACAGTCACCGGGCGGAGGAGCGTCGCACATGCCGAGCTCCTACGAGCTCGTCGCCCAGGCCACGCTGCCGGTGAAGATGGTGGTGCTCATGCTCCTCATCTTCTCGATCGCCTGCTGGTACATCATTGGATACAAGTGGCTGTATCTCCGCCGGGCCTTCGCGGAGAACGAGGCCTTCCTCCAGATCTTCGAGCAGACGCGGCAGCTCAACGTCGCCGCCGAGGCCGCCTCGCAGCGCCCGCGTAGCCCCATCGCGCAGATGTTCCGCGCGGGCTACGACGAGCTGCTGCGGGTGAAGGCCGCCCACGAGGGCGACGACGCGCCGGGCATCGAGAACGTCGAGCGCGCCCTGCGCCGCGCCTTCTCGCGGCAGACCACGGTGCTCGAGAGCATGGTGCCCTTCCTCGCCACCACCGGCAGCACGGCGCCCTTCATCGGCCTCTTCGGCACCGTCTACGGCATCATGCACGCGTTCATGCAGCTCTCGGCCTCCCGCGACACGGCCACCATCGACCGCGTCGGGCCGGGCATCGCCGAAGCGCTCTTCACCACCGCCGTGGGCCTTGTCGCCGCGATCCCCGCGGTCATCGCGTACAACTACTTCGTCCGCCGGCTGCGCGTGATCTCCACGGAGATGGACATCTTCGGCAACGACTTCCTCAACATCGTGCGCCGGCACATCCTCAAGTAGGGCCGCGATGTCGTTCTCCAGCAACAGCGGCGGCGGGCCGATGAGCGAGATCAACGTCACCCCACTGGTCGACGTGATGCTCGTGCTGCTCATCATCTTCATGGTGACCGCCCCGATGGTGCAGGCGGGCCTGCGGGTCGACCTGCCCAACGCCGAGGCCCCCGCCATCCCCAACGCCGAGCAGAAGCTGCGCGTCACCATCGGCCACGAGGACGCCGCCAACCCCGCGACCCCCATCGCCATCTGGATCGGTCAGGACCGCACCACCCTCGAGCGCCTCGCCGAGCAGCTTCGCGCCAACGCCATCGTGCAGCGCGACCACGAGGCCTACGTGCAGGCCGACGAGAGCATCCCCTACGGCGTCGTGGTGAGGGTGCTCGCCGCGATGCGCACCGCCGGGGTCGAGCGCCTCGGCATCGTCACCGATCCCCTCACCAGCCAGTAGCGATCACGCCGCGGCGTCGAGGCCCATCTGCTCGCGCAGCGCCCGGCGGGTGCGCCAGAGCCTGCTCTTCACCGCCGCCACCGGCTGGCCCGCGGCCTCGGCGATCTCCGCGCAGGAGTCCCCGCCGATCGCCTGCTCGACCAGCGTGCGCTTCTCCTCCGGGAGGCGGGCGATCTGCTCGGCGGCGCGGGCGAGGTCGACGCGCGCCATCACGTAGGTCTCCGGGTCGCGGTGCGGGGTACAGGTGTCGACGGACTGCTCGGCGTCGGGCCAGACGAGGTCGGTGTACTTGTCCACGCCCCGCTTGCGAGCGGCCGCGCGGCGGCGCTGGTAGAGCGCGGCGTTCACCACGATGCTGTACATCCAGCTCGCGACGGCGGCGTCACCGCGGAAGCGGTCGGCGTGGCGCAGGGCGCTCACCATCCCCTCCTGCACCGCGTCCCAGGCGTCGTCCTCGTTGCGCGTCACCCGGAGCGCCGCGTGGAAGAGCCGGGACTCGTACGACCGGAACGCCGCCTCGACGGCCTTGCGGCTCTCCGAGCTCACCGCCACCAGCCCCACCATCCGCTCCGCCTGCTCGCCCTGATGCTGCATCATGTTGTCCAACCTCCGTCCCAGCTATCCACCGGGATGAACAACCTTTGAGCAACCTTGATGCCATGGTGAATTCCCCGAGAAAGGATGAATTGCGGGTTTGCAGAGGGTTCACGTTTCGTGACCCCAGGGGACGGAACGCTGGGGGGGACAGCAACGTTTCGTTGCACCTTCGGCCGGGCCGGAGGGTTGAGCGCCCCCGGGAGCCCCTCAAAGCTCGGCGCGCCTGGCGGGGTTCTGGTAGACGATGCACCGGGAGTAGCGAACCGTGACCACGCCTCCGCCGACCCACCGACCGCCTCCGATGCGCGACCAGAGCGTGCCTGGCATCTCGCATCCGTCGATTCCCTTCGCCGTGGGCGTGACCTCGTCGCCGCCGCCGCCGTCGCCGTTACGGCAGCGAGAGCGGGCGCAGACCACCGACGGCCCCGGGGTCGCGATGGGCCTCTTCGCCGCGGTGCTGGTGCATGGGCTGGTGGTGGTCCTGTCGCTGCGCATCGGCCGACCGGACCACGGCCCGGCGGCCCGGGCGCGTCCCCCTCGCGAAGACCAGGTGCTCGAGACCCACCTGCTGCAGCAGGGCGGCGGCGTGTTCGACCCTCGGCGACAGATCCACCGCGAGGTGCCCATCCGGGCCGAGCGCGAGGCGCCGCAGGCCGTCACCCCGACCGCCGACCCGACGCGGGTGGCGCTCTCCCGCGACGCCGGCGCCCAGGACTACATGGCCGCGATCACCGGCCGCACCCGCCGCGGCTCGGGCAACCAGGACCTCGCCGAGCTCGACCGCATCGCCCACATGGCGGCGATGGAGGCCGCGGCCGACCCCACGGCCTCGGGGCCGGGTGATCCCAGCGGCAGCGCGCACGGCGACACCACCGACCCCAACGTCGCGACCCGCGGCGCCGGCACCAAGATCGACCGCTTCCTGCGAGAGAACATCCGGCTCTCGGCGACGCTCACCGGCTCCGAGCCGAGGACGGTGACCTTCCGCATCCGCCTCGACGCGACGGGCGCCATCGAGCTCGCCGAGCTGGTCACCCCGTCGGGCAACGAGAGCCTCGACGGCGACATCCTCAGCCAGGCCCAGCGCCTCGCGACCACCCACGCCCGCGTCCCAGAGCTCACCCCGGAGGAGCTCAGCTCCGTCTCGGGCACGAACATCAACGTCCGCGTGCCCATCGACCGCATCGTCCACTGAGCCGCCGCGCGTCTCGCTTCGCATCCCCGGCGGCGTCCGCTAGACTGCGCGGACGATGCGACGGCAGCTTCACTGGATCCTCATCGCGGCGGCGACAGCGACCGCGGTTCTCCCACCGCTGCTCTCCGACGCGCAGCCGCTCCCCCCGACCACACCACAGACCACGCCTCCGGGGACGCCCCGGCAGGGCGAGCTCACCATCACCCTGCAGGGCCTCGAGGCCCGGCTCCTCCCTGTCGCGATCCCGGCCTTCCGTGGCTCCGGGGGCGACGCGGTCTCCGCCGTGGTCTCCAACGACCTGCGGCTGAGCGCCCTCTTCCGGGTGCTCGACGCGCGCTCGTTCACCGCCGACCTCGACGCCGAGGGCCTCAACATCAACGCCCCGTCCTGGGTGGGCGTCGGGGCGACCGCCGTCGTGAAGGCGCAGGTCACCGGCAGCGGCGACGCCACGCGCATCGAGCTCAAGGTCTGGGAGCCGGGGAGCCCCTCGGCGCCGCGGCTCACCCGCAGCTATGGGCCGGGCAACCCGCGCTCCCTGGCGCACCGCATCGCCAACGACCTGATCCAGCTCTACACGCGCACCGCGGGGGTCTTCGGGACGCGCATCGCCTTCGCCCGGCGCACCGGCAACGGCCGCAAGCAGATCTTCTCCGTCGACTGCGACGGCGAGAACCTCGCGCAGGTCTCCTCGGGGCGTCGGCTCAACTTCACCCCCGCCTGGGGCCCCGGCGGGATCTACTTCTCCTCGCAGACCCCCGACGGCTTCCTCGCGCTCTTCCGCCAGGGCCGCAGCGAGCCGGTGCTCCGCGCCGACGGCCTGGTGATGGGCGCGGCCTTCGGCGGCGGCCGCATGGCGGTGGTGCTTACCAGGGATGGTAACAGCGAGATCTACCTGGGCTCGCCCGACGGCAGCAACCTGCGGCGGCTCACCAACGACCCGGGCGCGGACATCACCCCGGTATGGTCGCCGGACGGCTCCAAGATCGCCTTCGTGAGCGACCGCTCCGGCGGCCCGCAGGTCTACGTGATGGACGCGGGCGGCGGGGGCCAGCGGCGGGTGAGCTTCCAGGGGAGCTACAACACCGGCCCCTCCTGGGCGCCCGACAGCCAGACCATCGCCTACGCCGGGCGCACCGGGGGCGCCTCGGACATCTACACGGTCAACCTCTCGGGCGGCGCCGCGCGTCGGCTCACCGAGGGACAGGGCAACAACACCGACCCGACCTACTCGCCCGACGGCCGGCTCATCGCCTTCAGCTCCTCCCGCGGCGGCATCTTCCTGATGAACCAGGACGGCCTCAACCAGCAGCGGATCCTCCCCGGCGTGGCGGAGGGACTGCGCTGGGAGCCGAGGTGATGCGCCCCCGCTACGCGGCCCTGGCGGCGGTGCTCTCCGTCGCCGGGATGCTCGCCGCTCCGCTCGCCCGAGCCCAGTGCGACGCGGGCGACGCGGGCGACCCGATCGACCTCGGCGCGCTGCGTGACTCCTTCCCCGCCGACCAGGGCTTCGACGTTCCGACCGACAGCCCGGTGAGGCTGCGCTTCGTGGGGCGAGTCCCGTCCGGGGCGACCCTCTGCGTCGAGCCCGTGGGGATGCCCGGCTGCCTTCCCGGCGCCGTCTCCGTCGTCGGCGACGAGCTCGTCTGGAGCCCCGCGGGCGCCCGCCCCTTCGACCCCTACGCCAGCTACCGGGTGAACTACTCCGACCCCCTCACCGGCGCCCTCTCGCTGCGCTTCCGCACCGGGCGCGGGCCGTCGGCCGGTGCTCCCCCCTTCGCAGGCATCCGCGGGGCGAGCGCGAGGGCGGTCTCGAGCGACCCCTGCGACCCCAACGCCTACGACATCACCGTGCGCTTCAACCGCGTGGTCTTCGACGCCACGCTCGGCACCCCGTGGCCCGAGAGCGACGTCGAGTATGTGATCTACAGCACCCGAGGTCCCGGGGTCTCCGGCCCCAGGGAGCGCGACCGCGCGAGGCTCCAGAGCTCCGGCTCCACCAGCGACGCCGTGGCGCAGCGCACCTTCCGGCTGAGCTCCAGCGACGCGAGCGGTCCGGTGTGCTTCAGCGTCCAGGCGCTCGACCCCCTCGGGCGCTCGATCACCAACTCCGCCGAGGAGTGCGTGAACCCCGCCGAGGGCAACTATTTCCATGGCTGCTCGGCGACGCCGGGCTCGCGCCAGGGCGCCGCGGGGTGGGCTGCGCTCGCCATGCTGGGCCTCGTCGCGGGCCGTCGGCGCCAACGAGCGCTGGTGTCCGCGCGGCGAACAACGGTAGGGTCCGCGCCGTCGTGACAGTCCTCCTCGTTGGCGTCGCTGGTGGCAGCGGATCAGGCAAGAGCACCATCGCTCGCTCCCTCGTTGAGGCGCTCCCCGCCCACCACGTGACGGCCATCGAGCATGACGCCTACTACAAGGACGTCAGCCACCTGGCCTACGAGGAGCGGGCGCGCATCAACTTCGACCACCCGGAGTCGCTCGACAACGAGCTCTTCTGCGAGCACCTCGACGCCCTGCGCGCCGGGCGCTCCGTCGAGAAGCCCCGCTACGACTTCGCCACGCACACCCGCAGGCCGGAGACCGACCGGCTCGACCCGTCGCCCATCATCGTGGTGGAGGGCATCCTGGTGCTGGCGCTCCCGGCGATACGCGACCGCCTCGACGTGAAGCTCTACGTCGACACCGACTCGGACATCCGGCTGATGCGCCGCATCCGGCGAGACCTCGAGCAGCGCGGCCGCACCTTCGCCCAGGTGCGCCAGCAGTACTACGAGTCGGTGCGGCCGATGCACATCGCGTTCGTCGAGCCGTCCAAGCGCTTCGCCGACATCATCATCCCCGAAGGGGGGCAGAACCGCGTGGCGAGGGAGATGATCCTCGCGATGCTCCAGAAGTTCGTCAGGGACGTCGACCTCGCCCGCAGCGAGGCGGCGGCCCACGAGGATCAATAGGTCAATGACCCGCATCGCCATCGCCGGCTCCGACAAGGTGGTCGTCGGCCCCGCCGGATCGTCGCTGCTCACCGTGCTCCAGGAGGCCGGTCACCCCATCGCCACCTCCTGCGGCGGCGTCGCCACCTGCGGGCTCTGCAAGGTGACCGTGAAGCAGGGCAAGGAGAACCTCAGCCCCATCTGCCAGGAGGAGATCAACCACCTCGGGTCCATCGCCAAGATCGTCGGGCTGCGGCTCGCCTGCCAGGCGCGCTGCTCGGGCGAGGGCGAGGTGCGCGTCGAGGTGCCCGAGGTCGAAGACGTGGCCGCCCGCAAGGCCGCCAAGGCCGAGCGACTGCGCCAGCTCCGCAACAGCAACCCGGGCGGACGCCGCTAAGGGCGGTCATCCGTTTCCGTTCCGCGCGCGACGCGCGGTAGAACACCGCCGTGAAGCGCCCCGCACTCGCCGCGATCCTCTCGCTGTGTCCGCTCGCCGCGTCGGCCGACCCCCTGGTCGTGCACACCGCGACCCCCCGCAGCGATCGCGGCATCTCCGCCGCCGACCGCCTTCGCCTCGGCGACGCCGTCGCGGAGGTGCTCGCCACCGGACAGCCCGAGGTGCTCCGCGCCTCCGACACCCACGCCCGCGTCGAGACGCTCTCCCCCGCGGGCCTCGCCTGCGACGCCGCGGAGTGCGCCTCCTCGCTGCTCACCCCGCTCCACGCCCGCGGCGTGGTCGTGGTCTCCGTCGCCCGCGGCCGCCACCGGCAGGTCTCGCTCACGCTCCGCTGGCTCGACGCGCAGGGCGTCGTGCGAGGAGAGCAGCGCGCCCAGGAGGTCGTGGCCGGCTGGGACGACGCCATCGCCATGGCCCGCGTCAGCGCCCGCACCCTGCTCTCCGAGATCCCTCCGGTCGCCCCCGCGGCGCCTGCTCCGACCCCGGCGCCGATCGTCGAGCCGACGCCTGCGGCCAGCGCCGCGCTGCCCCCGCCGGTCATCGCGCCGCCGCGCACCCGGTGGGTCACCAGCCGTCGACCGATCGAGGCCGCGCTGGGTGGGGCCCTGCTCGCGGGAGGAGCGACCGCGCTCACCATCGGCCTCGTCGCCATCGCCCAGGATGGGCAGCAGGTGACCCAGCTCCCGAACGGGCGCGAGGAGGTCTACGACGCGACGACCCGTGACACCGTGCTGGTCGTGGCGGGCGCCGCGGCGGTCGCGGGGGGAGTGTTCCTGCTGATCGATGGGCTGCGGCCGCGGCGGTCTCAGGTCGCGCTCACCTGGATGGCCCGCCCCCTCGGGGACGGCGCCTGGGTGGGCCTTGGAGGACGGCTATGAGCCACGACGAGAGCATCAAGGCAGAGGGGCTGCGGGGTCTCGTTCGGGCGGCGCGCACGGCGCCAGCGCCCTACCGCCCGATCATCGCCACCGACGCAGACGGCACCCTCTGGGAGGGAGACATCGGCGACGACCTCTTCATCGAGGCCCTCACGCATCACCCCGTCGGGCCCGTGGCCCTCGCCGGGCTGCTCTCCGGCGCTCGCGAGGTCTTCGGCGACGACGCCCCCTCGGACCTCGGCGAGCTCGCCCTCGCCTTCATCGGCGCCTACCGCGCCGGGCGGATGAGCATCGAGCACATCTGCAAGATCCAGTCGGAGGTGCTCGGCGATCGCTCCCGGTCGGCCCTCGACGCGCTGCTCTCTCGGGTGGCCGAGCGCGTCGCGGAGCGCATCCGACCGGCCGTGCGGCTCATCGTCGAGGAGGCCGGGAGGGAGGGCGTCGAGGTGCACGTCGTGACCGGGAGCCTCGAGGCCGCGGTGGCCACGACCCTCCGGCGCGCAGGGCTCACGCACGCCACGGTCTCCGGCGCGACGCTCCGCACCGAGGGCGATCGGGTGCTGCCCGCGCTGGCGAGGCCCATCCCGCTGCACGGCGGCAAGGTCGACGCGCTCCAGGCGGCGGGCGCCTGGCCCCCGGCGCTGGGGATGGGCGACGGCGGCTGGGACGCGACCTTCCTCGGCGGGTGCGCGGTCGCGCTGCTGGTACACCCGAGCCCCGCCCTCCTCGACGCGATGACCCCCGCGCCCGGAGTGATGATCCTCCGCGATGGCTGCGTCTCACCGCGTACGCCCGCGCCCTGAAGAACCCGAGAAGGGATCCCATGACTCCCATGAAGACCTGCTTGCTTGTGGCTGCTCTCACGCTGGTCCCGGCGGTCGCCGCGGCCCAGGAGTCCTCGCTGGCCGCCCTTCGCCCCGGCGCGAGCACCCCCAGCGGGGCCATCGCCCTCGGCCGCGCGCTGCGGCGCGCCGGGCACTTCGACGAGGCCGCCCGGGTGCTCAACGGCGTCCGCGACCCTTCGCTCCGCGCCGAGGCCCGCTGGGAGGCCGCGCGAGTGCGCATCGACCAGGGCGCCTACCGGCCCGCTCAGGCCGCGTGCAACGCGATCCCCGCGGGGCAGCGCCGACGGGTGTGCCTCGCTCGCGCCTACCTGGTGTGGCAGCGGGTCGCCCTCGCCGAGCGCGAGCTCAACGCCGCCCGCTCGATGAGCGCGGGCGACGGCGAGCTGCAGCTCGCGACCGGCGACGCGCGGCGCATGGCGGCCGACCTGAGCGCGGCGGAGAGCGCGTACCGCGAGGCGGCCCAGGCGATGCCCGATCGGCCGGAGCCGCACCTCGGCCTCGGTGCCCTGGCGGAGGTCGCGCAGCGCCTCGACGACGCCGAGGCGGCCTACCGCCGCGCGGTCGCGGCTGACCCGACGGACCCTCACTCGGCCCTGGCCCTGGGGCAGTTCCTGCTGCGTCGAAGGGGCAATGCAGCGGCGGCGCTCCCGCTGCTGCAGCGAGCGACCGCCGACCGGCCGCAGTGGCCCGAGGCGCTCACCGCGCTCGGCGAGGCGCTGGTCGCCACGGGGGACGCGGCCGCCGGGCGAGCGGCCTTCGAGTCGGCGCTGCGGGTCTCCCCGACGCAGACCGGCGCCCAGGCGGGCCTCGGTCGCGCGCTGCTCGCGCTGCAGCTCTGGGCGGAGGCCGAGGCGCCGTTTCGCCGCGCCATCGCGCAGGTGGGCACCGACGCGTCGGCCTACGCCGGGCTCGCGGAGGTGCTCGAGCACACGCAGCGAGAGCCCGAGGCGATGCAGGCCTGGGACGGGGCGATCGACCGCGCTCCGGGCGACAGCGCCATCCGGCTGCGAGCCGCGGAGCTGGCCCACCGTACGCAGCAGAACGCCCTCGCCCGCGCCTACGTCGACAGGGTGCTCACGGACGCTCCGCGGCACGCTCCCGCGCTGGTGCTCCGGGGGATCATCGCCACGGAGGAGGGCGACCGTAACGCCGCGAGGGCCGCGCTCACGGCGGCGCTCAGCGGTGAGGGGGCCATCGACCGGGCGGCGGTCGAGCAGCGGCTGCGAGAGCTCGACCAGCCGGCGCGGCCGCGGCGCCGATGAGCATGTTCCGCCACGCGCTGGCCATCGCGCGCAAGGACCTGGTGATCGAGCTGAGGGTGCGAGAGGTCGTCCCGACCATGACCCTCTTCGCGGCGCTGGTCGCCGTGCTCTCTTCGATGTCGCTCTTCGTCGACGAGACCACCGGACGGCAGGTCGCGCCCGGCGTGCTCTGGATCGCCGTCGCCTTCGCCGGCACCCTCGGCCTCTCGCGCACCTGGGACCGCGAGCGCGAGGAGGGCGCCCTGCGCGCGGTGCTGCTCTCCCCCGCCTCCCCCGCCTCGCTCTTCCTCGGCAAGGCGCTCGGGGCGCTGGTCTTCGTGCTCGTCACCGAGTGCGTCGTCGCGCCGCTGGTCGCGCTGCTGCTGCACGCCCCGCTCTTCGAGCACTTCGTGCCCTTCACCGCGCTGCTGCTGCTGGGCACCGTCGGCTTCGTCGCCGCGGGCACCCTCTTCGGGGCGCTGATCGCGCGCACCCGCGCCCGCGACCTGCTGCTCGCGGTGGTGCTCTACCCGCTGGTGTCGCCGGCGCTGCTCTGCGGCGTCGTCGCGACCCGCGAGCTCTTCGGCGGCGCCTCCGTCGAGCAGCTCGCCGACTGGTTCAAGCTGTTGATGATCTTCGACCTGGTGTTCATCGCGGGCGGCATCGCGCTGCTGCCGGCGCTGCTCTCGGACTGAACCCTCACCAGGCGTAGACGGCTCCCTCGCCGTGGCGGCGGGCGAGCCCGTCGACGTACTGGAGCAGCAGGTCGCGCCGGCGGAGCAGCGAGCGGATCTGCGCCGCGCTGAGCGGGGGCGCGTTGCGGTCGGGGTCGAGCGCCATCTCCGCCCGCACCGAGGCCTCGGTCATCGCGCGCGCCCGGTCGATCACCGAGCGACGGAAGCGCTGCGTGCGGTGGAGCAGCGAGCGGGAGCGCTGGAGCAGGCCCTCGACGAAAGGCTCCTCGAAGCCGCCGTTGTTGTCGCGGTAGATGAGGTGGCCCTGCGCGTCCATCGGCACGTTGGCGCCGCTCCAGCGGTCCCAGTTGCCGGTGAGGAAGTCGAAGACCAGCAGCGTCGAGATCTCCTCGGCGCGCTGCGACTGATCCGGCGGGACGGTGCGGCCCTGGCGGAGCCACCGGCCCCAGCGCTCCTGGTCCTCGACGCCGTCGATGCGCGAGGGGCGGAGCACCGGGACCCAGTAGATGGCCGCGCCCCGCGCCGTGTTGTCGCGGTCGAAGATCACCGGGCTGTCGGGGGCGAGGCGCAGGGCCGAGCGCTGGATCGGCCGGGAGATGGCCGGCGGCACCCGGTTGAGCCCGAGCAGGCGGTTGAGGCGGTAGGCGGCGATCTCGGCGCGGTAGCTCTCGCCGTGGCTCGTCGTGCGGGGCTTCCACGCCGCGTCGATGCCGCCCTCGAGACGAAGGTGGAGGTTGACGCTGGTGCTCCCGACGTTCTGCCGGCCGAGCACCCGGGCGCTGCGGATCGCCTCCAGGATGCGAGCCTCTGAGACGCCGCCGAAGGCCCGCGTGTCGGCGACACTCGGGGGCGCGGGCGAGGGCTGCGTTCGGCCGACCAGGGGACCCAGCGCGACCGCGGTCGCAAGGAGGGGAGCTATCCATCGACGCATCACAAGGTGAGGGAGCTAGCACGACCGGCGGGCGGGGGAGCACCCCGAGCGTGTCGCTTCGGGTACAGTCGGCCCCCAGAACCGGACCGGCGGAGCAACGGGACCCCTCAATGGCCGACTACGCGAACGACGCGACCCTCGACGGCAAGGACACCCGCGATGGCGCGGGCACGGTCCCGCCGTCGTCAGGGCGCAAGGAGCTGAGCTCCGTTCCGGAGATCGTGGCGGGGACGAACATCGGCGGGCGCTACGAGGTGATCCGACGGCTGGGCGAAGGGGGGATGGGGGCCGTCTACGAGGCCGAGCACACGGCCATCCAGCGGCGCGTGGCGCTCAAGGTGCTGCACGCGGAGTTCGGGAGAAACCCGTCGGTGGTCGAGCGCTTCCTCCAGGAGGCGCGCGCCGTCAACGCCGTGCGGCACCGCAACGTGGTCGAGGTGATGGACTTCGGCGTCGACAACGGCCGCCCGTGGCTGGTCATGGAACTCCTCTCGGGCGAGTCGCTGGCCGCGCGCATCGAGCGCCAGGGCGCGGGTGACCCGGCGTGGGCGGTGCGCACCCTCGACCCGGTGTGCCGCGCGCTGCATCAGGCCCACCAGCGGGGATTCATCCACCGGGACGTGAAGCCCGACAACGTGTTCCTGGTGAGCGAGGAGGGCGGCGAGGAGGTGCCCAAGCTCCTCGACTTCGGCATCGCCAAGAACCTCCTCGAAGACCGCAAGCTCACCGCCACCGGCGCCATGGTCGGCACGCCCGCGTACATGGCCCCGGAGCAGATCACCGACCCCCGATCCGTCACCTCCGCGTGCGACCAGTACGCCGTCGGCGCCATGGCCTACGAGATGCTCACCGGCCGCCTGCCCCACGAGGCGGAGACCTTCCATGGCCTCGTGCTCGGCAAGGTCCAGGGAGCCAGCACCCCCATCCTCGAGCACCGCCCCGACCTCGCCCCCGCGCTCGCCGCCGCCGTGATGCGCGCCCTCGCGCTGAAGCCCGCCGACCGCCATCCCGACATCGAGTCACTGCGCCTCGCGCTGCTCGAGAGCCTCGGCCATCGCGAGTCCGTCGAGGCCCCGACGCCCCCGCAAGACGTCGCCCCCGCGCCCGCGCCGCTGGTCGAACCTGCGCCGGAGCTGGAGCCCGCGCCCGAGGTCGCTCCCCCCTCGCCCTCGCCTCGCTCCAGGCTCTGGATCGCCGCGCTCCTCGCCCCCGTCGCGATCGCCGCCCTGCTCTTCGCCCTCTTCGGCCGCACGCCGCCCTCCCCCTCGACCACCGCAGCGCACGCCGCGCCCCCCATCCCCACGCCCATCGCGCTCGCGCCAGCGGTCGCGGTCGCTCCGCCGGTCGAGGTCGCGCCAGCGGTCGCAGTCGCTCCGCCGGTCGAGGTCGCGCCACCTGCTCCCTCGTCGCGCGCTCATCGCCCGCGCCCCGATCGTCGCGCCCCGCACTCCGGCCGCCTCCAGATCGACAGCCACAATCCCCTTCGCTAGAGCGCCGCGTCGAGCATTCCCGTCAGTGCACCCTTGACCTGTCCGCCCGGCTGGGAAATGGTCCCGCCCCGCCATGCGCAAGCCCACCTTCGCGATCGGTTCGTTGGTCCTCGTCCTCGGTGCGCTCGCCAGCGTGGTCGTGGCGCAGCCCCGCCCTCGTCCGGTGGTGCGCCCCGTCCGCGCTGACGCCTCGGTCGCCACCGACGCGGCTGCCGCCTCCGACGCCGCGACCCCCAGCCCCGATGCCACCGTGGCCGACGCTGCCGGGCCCGCCGCCGTCGTCGTCGAGGACGGCGGCGTCCGCGTGGGCGACGCGTCCATCCCGATGCGACAGCTCGGCACGGGCACCGTCATCCACTTCCCGGTGCCCGAGCAGCTCGCCCGCACCGCGGTGCCGGTGTTCGCGCAGATCCGATCGACCGCCCCCATCGACCACGTCTCGCTCTTCTATCGAAGCGTCGGAGCGCGCAGCTACACCGAGGTGCGCATGCCCGCGCTCGGCCAGCAGTTTCGCCTCCCTTCGGGCTACGGCGCGATGATCCCCTGCGACGACATCTTCCCTCCGAGGGTGGAGTACTACGTCGCCGCCATCGACTCGTCCGGGGCGCCCAACGGCGGGGCTGGCACCGCCGAGGCCCCGGTGCAGATCAACATCGTCGAGCGCCGCTCCTTCGCGGCCCCCACGCTCCCCGGTCAGCCGGCCCCCCGCACCTGCGGATCGCTCTCGGTCACCGCCACCGTGCGAGACGCGGGCTCCGGCCCGGCCGCCGTCGAGCGAGGCACCGCCGACCTCGGCGAGCCCTGCCGCACCAACAACGAGTGCCGACGCGGCCTTCGCTGCGGCCTCAACCACCAGTGCGTCTTCGATCGCTAGCGTTGCCACTCTGGCAACGACCCTCCGCGATGACCCGTACCCCCCCTGCCAGTTCGGCACCCGGCTCCACCGGCGCCGCGCTCCCCTCGCCCTGGGAGCGCGGGGAATTCAGCGCGCGCCCTGGTGGCACGGGCAGCGCATAGGGAAGCTCCACCGATGGCTCGCTGGCTCAACAACCTCGAAGGGGTCCTTCGTCGCTACCCCTGGGTGATCCCCCTGGGAGCGCTGGTTCCGTGCGCGTACTTCGCGGCGCGCGGCACCAACGACCTCGTGGCCGCGCGGCTCTTCGCGGCCGACACCGATTCCCTGGCGCGGGCCCTCCCCGGCTCGGCGGCCATCGCGGCAGCGAGCGAGCCCGAGGCCAACCACCACGTCCGCGACCGCGTGGCGATCATCCACCGCAACATCTTCGACTCCGACGCCGGCTGCCTCGACTGCGACGCGGGCCCTCCCGCCGACGCGGCCCCGGAGCCCGGCGCCGCCCCCCCGCCCGAGGAGCCGCTGCTCCCCCCGGAGGCCTGCTACCCCGCGCCCCCCGGCGACGGGCAGGTGCGGCCGGGGCCCTGCGAGACCACCGCGAAGATCGTCGGCGCCGTGGAGAGCGACGACCTGCTGTGGTCCTTCGTGCTGGTGCAGACGGCGCCCAACGGCCCGGCGATGCCCTACCGCTTCGGCTCCACCCTCGACGGCCGCAACGTCGGGATGGTGTCCTGGTGCCAGTCCCTCGGCGCCTACGTGCTGCTCCGCCCCCCCGGCGGCCAGCGCTGCTTCCTCGCGCAGAACATGCCCCCGCGCGCCGCGCCCGCCGCGCCCGCCGCGCCGGTCGCCGCCGCCACGCCCTCCGAGGGCGGCGCGCTCGGCGGCGTGCTCGAGGGCATCGAGCGGGTGAGCGCCAACGAGTTCAACGTCCGACGAAGCACCGTCGACCGCATCCTGGAGAGCCAGGCCGAGCTCATGCGCACCACGCGCATCATGCCCGTCGACCAGGGCGGCCGCGTCATCGGCGTGCAGCTCTTCGGCGTGCGCGGCAACTCGCTGCTCGGGCGCCTGGGCATGCAGAACGGCGACGTCCTCAACCGCATCAACGGCCTCGACATCGGCTCCCCCGACCGCGCGCTGGAAGCCTACTCGCGCCTCCGCACCAGCGACAATCTTCAGGTGTCCGTGACCCGTAACGGACAGCCCGTCAACATCGACTTCCACATCCGCTGAGCCAACGCTAATGACCCGCCGATCACCGACCGCCCTGTCTCCGCTCGTCGCGCTCTGCGCCGCCCTCGCCGTCGTCCTCACGCACGCCGCGGTCGCGCTCGCGCAGCCTGCGCCCCAGGCGCCGACCCCCGTGCGCTCGCGGCGCGATCGGCTCAATCCCCCCGCGGTGGTCGTCGCCCCGGGAGCCGCGACGCCCGCCCCCGGCGCCAGGCCGCTGCCCACCGCCGCAGCCGCGCCCGCGGTCCCGGCCCCGACGCCGGCCCGCCCGACCGGGCCCGCGCAGGTCGTGGCGCCGATACCGGGCGTCACCTCGGTGGCAGGCGCCGCGGGCACCGGCGCCAACATCCACGAGTTCGACGCGGGCATGGAGTACCAGGCGCTGCCGCCGGGCGCTCGCATCACCTTCAACCTCCAGGACGCCGACCTCCCCGACCTCATCCGGGCGATCGGCAACATCACCGGCCGACGCTTCATCCTCCCGGGCAAGGTGCGGTCGATCAAGACCACGATCTACTCGCCGACGAAGGTCACCCCCTCGGAGGCCTACCAGGCCTTCCTCTCGGTGCTCGCCGTCAACGGCATGACCGTCGTCCCCTCGGGCCGCTACCTCAAGGTCGAGGAGACCGCCGGGGCCGCGACGCAGGTGCTCCCGACCTACGGCTCCGGCCAGGACGCGCCCACGGACGACCGCTTCATCACCCGCATCGTGCGGCTGCGCAGCATCTCCGCCGACGACGCCTCGACGGTGCTCGGGCACTTCAAGTCCCGCGACGGGGACATCACCCCGTACGCCGCGACCAACACCCTCATCATCACCGACCTCGCGGCCAACATCCGACGGATGCTCCAGATCCTCGGCGAGGTCGACGTGAGCGGCGTGGGCGAGCAGATCTGGGTCGAGCCGGTGCACTACGCCCTCGCGAGCGAGCTCGCCACGCGCCTCACCGAGATCCTCGGCGGCGGCGCGGCGGCGGGCGCGGCGGCCCGTCCGGCGACCGCGGGCACCTCCGAGCTGCGCCTCGGCCGCATCCTCGCGGACGACCGCTCCAACAGCCTCGTCATCGTGGCCACGCAGCGGATGTACGTCCGGGTGCTGGAGCTGCTCCGCCGCCTCGACGTCTCCATCGACGGCGAGGGCCAGGTGCGGGTGCTCCGGCTCCAGCACGGCGACGCCGAGGAGATGGCCACGGTGCTCAACAACATCACCGGCGGCGGCCGCCAGGCGGGCGCGGCGGGGCAGAACCCCCGGGGCACCAACGCGGTCTTCGAGGGCCCGGTGCGCATCACCGCCGACAAGCCGTCCAACGCCCTGGTGATCACCTCGTCGCCGCGGGACTACATCGCCCTCCGTCGGGTGATCGACGAGCTCGACCGCTCTCGCCGGCAGGTGTTCATCGAGGCCGTGGTGATGGAGCTGTCGATCAACCGCTCCAACCGCCTCGGGCTCAACTTCCACGGCGCGCTGCCGCTCGACGAGAGCGGCCAGCAGGGCATCGCCCTCGGCGGCTTCAACCCCCTCTCGAGCATCATCCCCAGCGCCGACACGCTCACGGGCCTCGCGCTCGGCGTGCGCGGCCAGCAGGTCGCCGGCTCGCAGAACCTCATCCCCGGCATCGGCGTGTCGATCCCCGCCTTCGGCGTGACCCTCAACGCCCTCGCCTCGACCGGCGACGCCAACGTCCTCTCGACGCCGCACATCATCGCGACGGACAACTCCCCGGCGGACATCAACGTCGGGCAGAACGTTCCGCTGCAGACCAACATCGGCGGCATCGCGTCGAGCCTCGCGGGCGCCGCGGGCGGCCAGGCGGGCGCCCTCGCGGGCCTGCTGGGCGGCGGCCAGGGCTTCTCCGCCCCGCGCCAGGACGTCGGCACCAAGATCCGCATCGTGCCGCACATCAACGACTCCAACGAGGTGCGCCTGGAGATCGACGAGGAGATCTCCGAGGTGGGCGCCTCGGCCGGCGGTCAGCTCGGCGCGGTGACCATCAACCGCCGCACCGCCAAGACCGTGGTGGTGGTGCGCGACCAGAACACCGTGGTCATCGGCGGCCTCATCCGAAACACGGACACCAACACCGAGACCCGCATCCCCATCCTCGGGGACATCCCCATCCTCGGGGCGCTCTTCCGCAACACCACGCGCGCCACGCAGCGGTCCAACCTGCTGCTCATCCTCACGCCCTACGTGATCCGCGACCAGAGCGACCTGCGGCGCATCTTCGAGCGCAAGATGCGGGAGCGTCAGGAGTTCCTCGACCGGTACTTCGTCTTCGGAGAGCAGGACTACGAGCCGCCGCGCGACTACTCCCGCACCAACGGCCTCGTCGAGGAGATCCGCCAGTCGATCCGCGAGCTGCGCGGCCGCGCGGAGTTCGAGAGCAGCTCCCGCCCGGTGCGACCGCCGCCGCATCAGCCCGGCGAGAGCATCGAGCTCCCGGTCGAGGCGCGCACCCCGACGGCTTCCGGAGCGACCGCGGCGCCGGGTTCCGTGAGCGTCGGGGTCCCGGTGCCCAACGCCGGCCCGGTGCTCATGGCGCCGGCGATCCCCGCCGCGGTCCCGTCGACCCCTTAAGCGCCGAGCGCGACGCCTTCACCGCAACGCCCGCGAAGGAGCCCACAGACGATGTCCGCAGCTCAGTACATGGCCGACGTGTTCCGCCGCCACGGGGTGGTGCAGCCCGACCGCTTGTCCGAAGCGCTGGCCCACATCGACCGCGGTGGAACCCTCCTCGACGTCCTCTCCCGCGACGGCGTCGACGAGACCCCCTTGAGCCAGGCGCTGGCCCAGGAGCTCGGCCTGCCCTTCCTCGACCCGCTGCCCCGCACCGGCGACATGCCCGTGGCGCTGCTCCGCGAGGTGGGCTTCGACTTCGCCTTCGCCCGTCAGCGCCAGGTGATCCCGGTGCGCGACGAGCCCGACGGCTCGCTGCTCGTGGCGCTGGGCAACCCCCTCGACACGGTGGCCCTCGACGACCTTCGCATGGTGCTCCAGCGCGAGCTCGAGCCCGTGGCCGCGACGCCGAGCGCCGTGCTCGACGCGATCAACCGCGCGCAGGCGGAGATCAACCGCACCAACGAGCTCACCTCGCAGGGCGCCGAGGCCAGCGAGGAGCGCACGGACATCCTCGAGAGCGACGAGGACGCGCAGATCATCCGCTGGGTGAACTCGCTCTTCGTCGAGGCCGTGAAGGAGCGCGCCAGCGACATCCACATCCAGCCCGACGCGGGCCAGGTGGCGGTGCGCTACCGCATCGACGGGCGCCTCTACCAGATGCGCACGGCGCCGAAGAGCGTGCTGCCCTCCATCGTGGCGCGCGTGAAGATCATGTCGGGCCTCAACATCGCCGAGAAGCGGCTCCCGCAGGACGGGCGCATCGGCTTCAAGATCGGCGCGAAGGAGATCGACATCCGCGTGAGCACCATCCCCATCGGGCAGGGGGTGGGCGAGCGCATCGTGATGCGTATCCTCAACAAGGCCTCGGTGATGCTCGAGCTCACCGACCTCGGCTTCGCGCCCGACCGCCTCGAGAAGATGCACGACCTCATCGGCCGCCCGGAGGGGATCATCCTCGTCACGGGCCCGACGGGCAGCGGCAAGACCACGACGCTCTACGCGTGCCTCAACAAGATCAACACCCCCGACGTGAACATCCTCACGGCGGAGGACCCGATCGAGTACGACATCGCCGGGCTCTCGCAGATGCAGGTCAACCCTCGCATCGGGCTCACCTTCGCCTCGTGCCTCCGCGCCTTCCTCCGGCAGGACCCGGATGTGGTGATGGTCGGCGAGATCCGCGACAAGGAGACCGCCGAGATCGCCGTGCACGCGTCGCTCACGGGCCACCTGGTGCTCTCGACGATCCACACCAACGACGCGGCGGGCGCGGTCACCCGCCTCGTGGAGATGGGTATCGAGAACTTCCACCTCACCAGCTCGCTGCTGGCGATCCTGGCGCAGCGCCTGGTGCGCGTGCTGTGCCCGCTCTGCAAGGAGCCGTACACGCCTCGCGAGGTCGACCTGGCGCGCATCGGCATCGACGCCGAGCGCCTCGCGGCGAAGCTCGCCCGCCCGGAGACCCGCTACGGCCGCAGCGCCTTCGGGGGCTCGCCCGCGGCCAAGGTGGCGGCCCGCATCGCCGCCGGGGCGCCGGTGACCCTCTACCGTGCGCGCGGGTGCGCCGCGTGCCAGAACACCGGGTACCAGGGCCGCACGGGCATCTACGAGCTGCTGCTGGTGAGCGACGCCGTGCGCTCGCTGGTGTTGAAGAACGTCGACTCGCCGACGATCCGCCGGTGCGCCGTGGAGGAGGGCATGGACACGCTCCGGGACGACGGCATCCGCAAGGTCTTCGAGGGTCACACGACGCTCGAGGAAGTGCTCGCCGCCACCCAGGACGACGTGTAGGCCAGCGATGGGTCACTTCGCTTACACGGGCGTCGACGCGCGCGGCAAGACGGTGCGGGGCACCGTCGACGCCGACGACCTGAAGGGCGTGCGCCAGGCGCTGCGCCGGCAGGGGATCTTCCTCGACGACGCCACGCCCCTCGCCCAGGGCGCCGTGGACGCGAAGGCCAGGGCGGTCGCGAGCGCCGCGGCGGGCGGCACCAGCGGGCTCGCGGTGAGCGCCCCGGGGCTGCTGAAGATCCTCAACGCGCTCAAGCGCCTCGCGTCGAACCCCAGCCAGGCGGTGGCCCTCTCCACGCGCCAGCTCGCGACGCTGGTGAAGGCGGGCATCCCGCTGGTGGAGTCGCTCACGGCGCTGCTGGAGCAGCTCGAGAACGAGGAGCTGCGCGAGGCCTACCGCGAGGTGCGCGACCGGGTGAACGAGGGGACGGGCTTCGCGGTGGCGCTGGCCCAGCACCCGAGGATGTTCCCCGGGCTGTACATCTCGATGGTCGCGGCGGGCGAGGCCTCTGGGACGCTGGAGGCGGTGCTGATGCGCCTCGCGGACTTCATGGAGGGCCAGGTCAAGCTGAAGGGCAAGATCGTCGGCGCCCTCGCGTACCCGGCCTTCATGGCCCTGATGGGCGTCGGCATCGTCGGGATGATGATGGTGGTGGTGGTGCCGAAGGTCAGCGCGATCTTCGACGACTTCCGCCAGGCGCTGCCCTGGTACACCGCGGCGCTCATCGGGGTGTCGAACATCGTGGCCAACTGGTGGTGGGCGCTCATCCTGCTCGCGGGCCTCGTGGGCTATGGCTTCAGCCGCTGGAAGTCGACCCCGGAGGGCGCGTACCGCTGGGACGCCTTCCAGCTACGGGTGCCGGTGTTCGGCGAGCTCACCCGCATGGTGGCGATCTCCCGCTTCACCCGCACCCTGGCGACGCTGCTCTCCTCCGGCGTGCCGCTCCTCAAGGCGATGGACATCGTCAAGAACGTCATGGAGAACCGCGTTCTGGAGGCGGTGATCACCGAGGCGACGGTGTCCATCAAGGAAGGCGAGAGCATCGCCGAGCCGCTGAAGCGCTCCGGGCGCTTTCCCCCGATGGTCACGCAGATGATCTCCGTGGGAGAGCGCAGCGGCGAGCTGGAGTCCATGCTCGAGGCCGTCGCGAGCTCCTACGACAACGCCATCGACGCGCGGGTGTCGGTGCTCACCTCGCTGCTCGAGCCCGTGATGATCGTGGTGATGGGCTCGACCTCTGGCGGCATCGCGTTCGCGATCCTGATGCCGCTGCTTCAGCTCAACGAGTTCGCCAATTGAGCCCGCGGCGCGGCATCGAGCGCACGGTGGAGTTCTCCTGGGAGCGCCGTCGCCGGTGGTTCGCCTGGGCCTCGGTGCGGCACGCCCGGGGCCTCGTGGGCGGCGGGGTCGCGCTGCTGGCCATCACCGGCGCGGTGTCGGTGAGCGACCACGGGCGGCGGGTGCACGCCACGCGCTCGGCCATCGTGTCGGTGCAGCGCGCGACGGAGGCCTTCCGCGCCGACCACGGGCGCTGCCCGAGCGGCATCGCGGAGCTGGTGCGCCCGCCCGAGGTCACCGACGGGGCGCCGCGCTACCTCGCGCAGGTGCGCCTCGACGGCTGGGGCCGCGAGTTTCTCTTCACGTGCCCGGGGGGGAAGTTCCCCGCCTCGGCGGACGTTGTGTCAGGTGGCCCGGAGGCATCCTTCGGGCTGGATCGCGTCGAATGAACGAGCCTACGCAAAGGAGCCATACCGGCATGAACACCCTCCGCCATCGCCTCGCCCTCGCGCTGCGCGCGCTCTCGCGCCCGGCGCCCCGCCGACGCCACCGCATGCGCGGCATGACCCTGGTCGAGATCATGATCGTCGTGGTGATCATGGGCCTGATCGCCAGCGCCGTCGGCATCGCCGTGTTCGACCAGGCCAAGAAGGCCCGCGTCGACACCGCCGGCCAGGAGGTGCGCACCATGGAGCACGCCATCGAGCTCTGGCGGCAGGACCATCCCTCCGGCTGCCCCACGGTCGAGCGCCTGGTCTCGGACGGCATCCTCAACCGCCGCCAGCGCACCAAGGACCCGTGGGACAACGAGTACATCATCTCCTGTGAGGGCGGCGAGAGCAGCGTCCACTCCAAGGGCCCGGACGCGATCGACGGCAACGAGGACGACGTCCCTCGACGCCGCAACTGAGCTGAAGCCGTGCGCGTGAGCTCCGCCGACCATGGATCACCGACGCGCCGGGCGGCGCGGTCGCGGTCGCGCGGGTTCACGCTGCTGGAGATGATGATCGTGGTGCTGCTCGCGGGGCTGATGGCGTCGAGCGCGGTGGTGGGCTTCGGCGCCACCCGCCGCGGGCGCCTCCGCGCGGGGGCGGCGCGGGTGGCCGCGGCGATGCGCTTCGCCTACGTCCACTCGCTCACCACCGGCCGCGCCACGCGCCTGGTCTTCTCCATGGGCGGCAACCGGGTCTGGATCGAGGATACCGAGGACGCCCACGTGCTCGACCCCAACGACCCGCTGCGCGCGGGCGGCGCGACCGTCGACGCGGAGCAGATCGAGGCGATCGCCCGGCGCGAGGCCGAGGCGCAGATCAACCTCCGTCCGCGGGCCCCGAGGGCGGAGTTCGCCCGCCCGCAGGGCAACCGCTACCGGGTGCGAGAGCTGGAGGGCATCGAGTTCACCCGGCTCTACAGCTCGCACGAGTCCGAGCCCCGGGAGACCGGCGACGGGCACATCTATTTCTTCACCGGCGGCTCGGCCGAGCCCGCGGTGGTGCACCTGCACGGAGGCAACGACGAGACCTTCTCGGTGATGCTGCACGGCGCGTCCGGGAGACCCGAGATCTTCGACCACGCGATCGAGCTGCCGAGCATCGACGAGAGCTCGACGGACGAGCGCGACGTCGACCTGCGCGACCAGCGCATCCGGGAGGCGGAGCAGTGAGGCGCCGCGCGCAGTCGGGCTTCACCCTCATCGAGGTGATGTTCGCGATCGCGATCCTGGCGATGGCGATGACGGTGGTGTTCTCGTCGAACATCATCGCGGCGCGCAGCACCATGCACTCCCGCGCGCTCACCCGCGCGACGATGATGGGCCGCTGCCGGCTCACCGAGGCCGAGGCGTGGCTGGTGCGCAACCAGCTCCCGCCGCTGGACAAGGCCCTCGATGATCCGCCCACCATGGGCGAGCAGCCCTGCTGCACCGACGGCGTGACCTGCGACGCCCAGGTCGACAAGATCGAGCTGCCCAACCCCGCGACGGTGGAGACCGCGGCGGGCAACCAGATCCTCGGGCGGGCCGCGAGCGCCGCGTCGGGCACCTCCTTCGGCGGCACCAGCGGGGTCAGCGGCGGCGACGGCGGCGTGGCCCTCGGCGGGCTCGCGGGCGCCATGGGCATGATGGGCGGTGCGGGCGGAGCGGCCGGTGGCAGCGGCGCGCCGACCGGGGCGCCCTCCCCGCGCGACATGGCGGGCACCCTGCTCACGACGGTGTACCCCACGGTGAAGCCGCTGCTGGAGGGCGCCATCCGTCGGCTGACGGTCACCGTGCGCTGGCACGAGGGCGAGCGGGAGCACTCGTTCGCCATCGTCGAGTACGTGACCAACCCCGGCCAGACGCTGCCCACCGCGGAGATGCTCAACGCCCTCGGGGGCACTCCGCCGGGGACCCCGCCGACTCCCCCCGGCAACACGCCCCCGCCGAGGTCGCCGTGACCGCCGCGACGCCCCGACGCCGCGCCCAGCGCGGGCTCACGCTGCTGGAGGTGATGGTCGCGTCGGCGATCCTGATCATGGTGTCGACGATGATCTGGGCGTCCTTCGACCAGACCTCGAAGCTGCGAGCGCGCATCGGCTACCGGCAGGAGAACGACTACCTCATGCGCACGGCGCTGGGCCGCATCACGCGCGACCTGCGCGGGGCCTACCTCTCGCTGCACGTGAACCAGACGCAGACCCTGCTCGCGGCGACGACGCAGTTCATGGGGCGGGGCGGAGGCTCTGGAGGGTCGCAGCTCGACATGGCGACCTTCACGCACCGGCGGCTTCGCCGGGGCAGCCACGAGGGCGACGCCTGCGAGGTGGGCTACCGCCTGGCCGACCGGCGCGGCGGCAGCGGCATGGACCTCCTGCGCCGTGAGCAGGCGCGCATCGACACGGACCCGCAGCACGGCGGCGTGCTCGACGTGCTGGTGCCCAACGTGCGGCGCTTCGAGCTGAAGTACTTCGACGCCACGACCGAGCAGTGGACGGACGTCTGGGACACCACCCAGGCCACGGGGCAGCCCGGTCGGCTCCCGGCGCGGGTGCGCGTGCTGCTCTCCGTCGAAGAAGGGGAGCGCCGCGAGGAGCGCGTGTACAGCACCGAGACCCCGCTGGTGATGACCCGCGTGCTGACCTTCGGTCTGCCGATCTACTGAGACCACCGATGAGCGACGAGACCACCACCCCGAAGCCCCGACGCAGGCGCCGCGCGACGCGACGCCGAGGCGCGCGCGGCCGTCGGGACCAGGCGGGCGTGGCGCTGATCATGGTGCTCGCGTCGATCGCGCTGATGTTCGTGATGGCCGAGCAGACCCGCGACGACGTGGAGGTCTACTCGCTCTCCGCGGCGGTGGCGCGCGACCAGCTCATCGCCGAGGCGCAGGCCCGCAGCGCGGTCAACCTCGCCCGGGTGGTGCTCAACTCCGAGCCGGTGATCCGCCGCACCATCGCGCCGATTCTCACGCCGCTGATGGCGATGATGGGGCGCGGGCTCGCGGCGCCGCCGCAGATTCCGGTGTGGGAGCAGGCCGACCTGATCATCGGCCCGTTTCGCTCTCAGGAGGGCGCCGGAGCGCTCGGCGAGCTGGCGCGGGTGAGCTTCGACACCGCGAAGAACCTGGGCGGCCTCACGGGGCTCTCCCCGGTGGTCATCATCGACGAGGACTCGCGCATCAACGTCAACAGCGCGGTGCGCTCGTCGGTGGCGCAGATCCTCCTGGCCAGGCAGCTCCAGGGGCTCGTGTTCAACCCCGGGCTCAACGGCTTCTTCGAGCAGCGCGACTCCGACGGGCAGTTCACCGACCGTCCGACGCTGCTCTCCAACGTCATCGACTACATCGACTTCGACGAGACGACCTTCGACGCGCAGAGCCTCCTCGCCAGCACGGCCTCCGCGGCGTCGACGGCTCCGGAGGACAGCTTCTACCAGCGGCTGCGCCCGCCCGGCCGGCGCCGCAACGCGCCGCTCGACAGCATCGAGGAGCTTCGGATGATCCGCGGCTTCGGCGACGACGACCTCTGGCACGCGGTGGTCGACCCGGACCCGGCGAACCCCCGGCGGCGCACGCTCACGGTGTGGGGCCAAGGGGCGGTCAACGTGAACACCGCCAACGCGCAGACGCTGCTGGCGCTGGTGTGCGCCTACTCGCCGGACGCGCCGCAGTGCCAGGACCTCTCGCAGGCCTCGGCGTTCATCACGACCATCACCATGGTGCAAGGCATGACGCTCTCCATGGGCATTCCCCTGTTCTCGTCGCCGTCGAACTTCGTCGGGACGGTGCAGGGCCGGCCGCCGATGGGGACGATGCTGACGCAGCTCGGGATGCGGCCCTTCGTGGTGCGCGACGTGTCCGGGCTCGAGCGCTCGGTGACCGTCGAGAGCAAGGTGTTCTCGGTGTACGCCGAGGCGCAGGTGGGGGCCGCGCACGTGAGGGTGCACGCGGTGATCGACATGCGACCGCAGCCCGAGCTGCCGTCGACCTTCATGCGGGCGGCGGGGATGAACATCGCGACGACCTCGCAGGGCGGGCTCGGCGTATCGCAGGCGCAGGGCGGCACTGTGATCTACTGGCGGGAAGACTGAGGACCGAGACGGATGGCACGCTACCTGGGCATCGAGGTCACGGAGTCGCAGTTGAAGGGCGCGGTCTTGAAGACCGCGTACAAGAAGCTGCTCCTGGAGACCGTGTTCGCAGTCAACCGCCCGCCCGGCCCCGAAGGGCTGCAGGCGGCCACGAGGGAGCTCGCGTCGCTGGTGCAGGGGCTCCTCGCGAGCACCACGCCGGGGACTCAGCCCGCCGAGCTCGACGGGGTCTACGCGTCGCTCCCCGGCCACGAGGCGTCCATCCGCGCCATCTCGCTGCCGCGCGCGGTGTGGAAGCGCGGCGAGAAGGCGCTGCTCGCGGAGCTCGAGGGCGCGGTGCCCTTCGACGTCGACGACGCGGTGGTCGACGCGCAGGTGACCGCGCCGGGCGACCCGGTTCCGCTGCTGGCGGTGGCGGCGATCCGGGAGCGGGTGAAGGGCTACCTCGACGCGATGATCCTCGGGGGCCTGGAGCCGCGCGAACTCGGCGTGTCGCCGATGGCGCTCGGCGAGCTGGCAGCGGAGATCCCCGAGCTCGCGGTGCCGGGGCCGGTGCTGCTGGTCTACGCGCAGGACTCCCGGGCCGAGGTGGCGGTGCTGCGCGGCGGCGTCACGGTGTTCGCCCGCACGGTGACGGCGCTCACCACGCCCGCGGCCCGCGCCCGCGCGATGCGCCAGAGCGTGGCGGCCTGGGCGGCGGCGGACGGCCCGCCCATCGAGCGCGCGTACCTCTGCGGGCTCGAGGCCCAGTGGACGCAGCAGCCGGTGCTGGAGGCCACGCTGCTCCCGACGGAGCTGGTGATGCCGCTGCCGAGCGGTGCGATCCAGCTCGGTCCCTCGGCGGGGGAGTACGCGTTCTGGGAGGCGCCGGTGGCGGTGGCGCTCGCGGCGCGCGGCCTCGGGCGCTCGAAGCGCGTCGACCTGCGCAAGGGGGCCCTCGCCGTGTCCGGGGGCGCGCAGGTGCTCAGGGAGCGGGCGCCGTACCTCGCGGCGGCGGCGCTGGCGATGGTGGGATTCTGGGGCGCGGCGACGTGGGCGCGCTACCAGGGCCTCGCCGCGGAGCGCAACCGACTTCAAGAGACCCTTCGCACGGTGACCCAGGAGGTGTACGGCGAGCCGGTGGAAGACCCGACGCGAGCGATGGCCATGGCCCGGGGGGACTCCCACCGCGACGACGTCGACCCGATGCCCGGGGCCGACGCCTTCGACGTGCTGGGCGTGCTCTCGCAGCGCATCAACGACACCGTGCGGCACGACGTCGAGCAGCTCGACATCCGCGGCGAGCACGTGCAGCTCCAGGGCGTCGTGAGCACGCTGTCCGACCGCGACAAGGTGGTCGAGTGGCTGAGCAGCTACCCCTGCTTCCCGGAGGTGCGCCCCGGGCGGGTGACCACCACCCCCGGGGACAACCGACAGAAGTACACGTTGGACATCGAGTTCCGTTGCCCCGGCGCCCGCACCGAGAGGCCCCGCACGACGGGGACCGGCGGCGGCACCACGGGCGGAAGCAGCAACCAGGGAGGCCGAAGTGGCGGCGGCGCTTAGTACGGTACGGGGTGCCTTCGCGGGGCTCTCGCCGCGGGAGAAGCGTCTGCTCCTCGCGCTCGCGGCGGTGTTCATGCTGCTGGGCTTCCTGGGGTTCTGGATGTGGTCCAAGCGTCGCCTCGACGCGATCGACAGCGAGCGCGCGGACATGGTCGAGGCGCTGCGCTTCATCCAGCGATCGCGGCCGCGCATCGCGGCGCGCAACCAGCGGCGCGAGGCGATGCTGGCGCGCTACCGCACCCGGGCGCCGGCGCTCACCAGCTACGTCGAGGAGCAGGCCCACGCGGCCAACGTGCAGGTCGCCGAGGCGCAGGACCGCCCCGCCACCCCGGCGGGCCCGCGCTTCACCCAGCGGAGCGTGTCGATCAGGCTGCGGCAGGTGAGCCTCGAGGCGCTCGCGGACTTCTTCGAGCGCATCGACTCCGCGGCCTTCCCGGTGGCGATCTCGTCGGTGCGCATCCGGCGGCGCTTCGGCGAGGCCAACAAGTACGACATCGACGACCTGGTGATCACCACCTGGGACCGGGTGCCCGAGGGCAACCGCACCGACGCCGCGGGCGGAGCCCAGGGAGGCACCGGGGCCGCCGCCGCCGACCGTCGCCGGGAGGAGGCGCGATGAAGGAGCGACTGCTGGCCTTGCGGCCGATCGTGCTGCGGGTGATCGGGTACCCGCTGTTCTTCCTCTTCTTCTTCCTGGTGTTCCTCTACGCGACCTTCCCGTGGGACCGGCTGCGCGAGGCCATCGTGGCCGCCGCCGAGGCCCCTCGGATGTCGCCCTCCGGGCGGGCCACGCCGTCCAACATGGAGCTCGCCATCGGCTCGCTCTCGCCGACCTTCTTCCCGGGCGTCGAGGCCCGCGACGTCCGCGTGACCCTGCTCCCGCAGCGCTCGACCGAGCGGCCGGTGTCGATGAGCATCGACAAGCTGCGGCTGCACATCTCGCTCTTCGCCCTGCTCGCCCAGCGCGCCAGCCTCTCCTTCTCGATGCTGGGCATGGGCGGCTCGGTCGAGGGCAACGCCTCCATCGCCCTCGGCACCCCGGCGACGCCTCGCATCTCCCCGCTGCGCGCCTTCGAGGTGACGCTCGACAACGTGCGCCTCGGCCAGGTCGCCCCGCTGGTCTCCATGGTCGGCCTCCCCCTCGGGGGCAACCTCTCCGGAACCATCACGGTCAACATCCCCGAAGGGGACGTCGCGCAGACCGAGGGGACCATGCGGCTCACCACCGACCGGCTCACCGTGGGCGACGGCCACGCGCAGTTCCAGATCCCTCACTTCGGCGGCGTGACCATCGAGCAGATTCGCGCCGGCCGGCTCGAGGCCAACGCGGACATCCGCCGCGGCGTGGTGCAGTTCACCCGGGTGGGCGCGCACTCCGAGGAGTTCGACCTCCAGATCGACGGCCGCATCAACCTCCGTCCCAACTTCGCGGACAGCGCGCTCAACCTCGGGCTGCGCTTCCGCCTCACGGACGTCTACCGCGCCAAGAGCGAGCAGGCCGGGCGCATCATGTCCGTGATGGACATGGCCCCCGACCTCCGCCGCGCCCGCCGACCGGACGGGCTCTTCGCCTTCCGCTGCAGCGGCACCTTCGAGCGCTCGATCAACTGCCCCCCCGACGCGAGCGCCTCCGCGCCGACGCCCGGCGCCGCGATGCCGCCGGGCTTCTCTCCTTGATCCCCGACAACGGCTTCGTCGGCATCGGCATCTACAACGTCAAGCGCACCCACAACTTCGGCGCGCTCATCCGCACCGCGAGGGTGTTCGGCGCGGACTTCGTGTTCAGCGTGGGCACCCGCAACCCGCAGGAGCAGAGCTCGATCCAGGCCGAGCTCTCGATGCCCATCTTCCACTTCACCACCCTCGACGCCTTCATCGGCGCGATCCCGGTGAACGCGCGGCTCGTCTGCGTCGAACTCACCCCCGGGGCCTTCGACATCCGCGCCTACAAGCACCCCGCGAGGGCCGTGTACCTCCTCGGCCCCGAGGACGGCACCCTCCCCGACGCCATCCTCCGCAAGCACGACACCGTCATCCTGCCGGGCGCCTACCCCCTCAACGTCGCGATGGCCGCCACCGTCGTGCTCTACGACCGCGCCTTCAAGGCCTGATCCCCGGGGGGCCACCGCGCCCACACCCGACCACGTTCTCGGGTGCGCTCAATCCTGCTACGGTGCGGGCTTCGCGCGTCGGCGAGAGCTCCAAACTGGATTCCCTCTCCACCGCGCGTAGGATCGGCCCCCCTCCGTGTTGTGGTCCTGGCTCCAGCGTCGCCCGCTCCTCGCGTATCTCGCGTACCGCACGCTCGCGCTCACCTGGGCCTTCGCGCCGTTTCAGGTCTACTACCTCCAGCGCCGCGGCCTCTCCGTCGCCGACGTCTTCGACCTCAACGTGGTGTTCTGCGTCGCCGCGGTCGCCTTCGAGGTGCCCACCGGGATGGGCGCCGACCGCTACGGCCGCCGGGTCGCCATGAGCGCGGGCGGCTTCGTGATGTCCCTCGCCTGCCTGCTCTTCATCTTCGGCCACTCCTTCAGCACCTTCGCCGCGGCCAACGTGCTCTGCGCGCTCGCGATGTCCCTCTCCTCGGGCGCCGACTCGGCCTACCTCTACGACCACCTCGCGGCGCAGCGGCAGGTCTCGCTCTACCCCCGCTGGGAGGGCTGGTCGACCGCCGCCAAGGGCGTGGGCAACCTCGTGGCCGTCCTCGTCGGGGCGCTGGTCTACCAGTACGTCCACCCCACCGCGGTCTTCGTGCTCACGGCCTTCACCACCGCCGTCGCGGGGGTCATCGCGCTCTCGCTCCCCGAGCGCGCCACGGCCCACGAGGGCCACGTGGCGGACCACCTGCGCCGCGCCTTCCACACGCTGCGCACCAACGGCCGGCTCGCCAGCGTGGTGGCCTTCGGCGCCATCGCCTTCGTGCTGCTGCGCCTCTCGCTCTTCGCCGACCAGCCGCACCTCGAGGCGCACCTCCACGGCACCTGGCTGCAGCACACCGTGCTCACCATGGGCCTGCTCGCCGCCGCCAAGGAGGTGGGCACCGCCCTCGTCGCCGGCAGCGTGGGGTCGCTCTTCGCGCGCGTCCGCTCCCGCACCATCGCCGTGACCCTGGGCGTGGGCCTCACCGCCGCGTACCTGCTCATGGGCGAGGCGCACGGCACCCTCTGCATCGTCCTCATGGTGCTGCTCGCGAGCGCCTTCGGCGTCTTCTCTCCGCTGATGCGCGCGCTGATGAACCGCCTGATCGAGGGCCCGCGCGACCGCGCCACGCTGCTCTCCGTCGAGGGCATGGGCCGCCGCCTGCTCTTCGCCGCGACCTCGCCGCTCTTCGGCCGCGCGGTCGAGGCCTCCTCGCTGCACGCCACCTTCTCGGGCACCGCCTGGGTGGCCGCCCTCGCGTTCGCGCTCCTCGGGGCCTTCGCCTGGCTGGCCTTCCGCGCCCCCGCGGCGTCCGCCACCTCGCCCGCGCCGCGCAGCTCCCAGCCCGCGGTCGCCTCGCTCGCCCGCTGATCCGATGGGGCACCGCGTGCGCTTCGTGCTCGACCCCGAGCTCCACGTCCCCCCGACCCTCGAGCGCTCGTCCGCACCGGCAGAGCCTCCGCCCGGCGCCGCGACCCGCGTCGACGAGCACCTCACCCAGTGGGTGCTCATCACCCCCACGCGCATCGACGCGGGCTACGACTTCGACGAGGCCTACGCGCTCGCCCACCCCGAGGCGCTCGACCCCCGGCACCTGTCGCTGCTGCACGCGCTGCTGGTCTTCAAGCTCTTCGACGACGGCGAGGTGATCGTCCCTCCGCCGCAGGTCGAGGCCGCGCTGCGGTGGCCCGCCATCGACCGCCCCCGACGAGCGCTCGGCGGAGGCTGAAGCCCGCGACGGCTCAGCGCGGCAGCCCCACCCTACGCATCTGCCCGCGGATCTCGCCCTCCGGGAAGCTCTCCGAGGCCGCGCTGGCGTAGGCGTTTCCGGCGGAGAGCGAGCTCAGCAGCGTCGAGTCCTGGGTGAGCATCCGCATCGAGCGGAACGAGCTGCCGATCACCTGGAAGGGCACCGACACCGCCCCGCGGACCCCGACCGGGCCTTCGCCCAGGTGGGCCTCGGTGGCCGTCATGTTGGAGAGCGCGACGTCATAGATGATCCGGCTGCGGTCGCTGTCCACGATGATGGCGACGCTCCCGCTGGCCTGGCTGCTCACCGGCGGAACCGACTCCTGGCCGATCATGCGGGCGAGGTACAGCTCCTGTCCGGGGCGGAGGATCTGGCCTCGCAGCTCGCCGGTCGGGAAGCTCCGGCTCTGGAACGCGACGTACCATCGGCCGAGGTCGAGCGGCTCGGAGGACTCGATGGTGCGCGCCCCGGAGAGGCTCAGCGCGGCGGGCGTCTTGGGGTCGGTGAGGTCGACGACCATGGGGCCTTCGACGCCCGCAGGACCCATCCCGATGAAGACCCCCGTCGGCGCCCCGACCATCCCCCGAGCATCCAGCTGGAAGCGCATCCGGTTGGTGGTGCCGTCGACCAGGAAGGCCCCGATGCCCTCGCCGCTCGACGCCGTCGAGTCGCTCACCTGGTCGGCCGTGAGGCGCGCCACGTAGACGATCTCTCCGGGCAGCACCACCTGCCCACGGATCTCTCCGTCGGGGTGATCGGCCGAGTGGATGTCCACGTAGACCCTGCCCTGCGCGATGTGGCGCGCCTGCTCAGGCGTGAGCCTCAGCGTGCCCGAGAGCACACCCGGCGCCATCGTGAGCGGCAGCAGCACCTCGCCGCGCTCGCCCGCGATGCCCAGGTGGAGGTGCGCGCCGGTCGGGGCCGCCACCGTGTGCGTCACCGTGTACTCGAGGGTCGAGCGGAGGGCGTCGAGGGAGAAGGTCGCGGTGCCCGTAGAGCCGCTCCCGTAGAGGGCCGGAACCTGCTCGCGCCCCGTCATCGTGGCGCCGAGCTCGAGCAGCTCCACGGGCTCCGGGGGCGTCCCGATCTCGGTCTCGCGCATCGGCGGATCGCCCGGAGCCTCGTCGGCCGCGGCAGGGACACCCTTGGCCTCGGAGGGCGCTGACACCTCGCGGGCGCAGGCAGCGACTCCGAGGGAGGCCCAGGCGATGCTCAACAGGAGTGGGAAATGAAACTTCATGCGTGGCCTCGTTCGCGTGTCGCGGTGCTGTCCCGGGAACACTGCAGCCGACGTTCCAGCGCAGGAATCGCGAGGATGCGAGGGAGGGTGCGCGAGGGCGGTGGTCGCGATTGGCCACACCTGAGACGGGGCGACACGAACAGCCCGGTGCGGCGCCGCGTGAATCTTGCCCCAGGGTCCGCGAGGTCTATGGTGCGCCCCGCATGGCGCTACGACTGGTGCGATCGGGTGACGGTGATGATGGCTCTTCCTCACAGCGAGACGACGCGGAGGCGTACCCCTTCGGAGAGACGCCGCTGGTGGTCACCTTCGCGGCGCGCGACGACCTGAGCGAGCTCGCCGCGGGGCAGCGGCTCGCGCTCGCCTCGACCCCGGAGATCTCCCAGGACGACGCCTACCTGGTGATGCCGCAGCGGGCGCGAGAGCACCTGGTGGCGGCCTTCGCGCGAGGACAGTCGGGGCGCGTGGCGCAGTGGTTCTCCGAGGCGTGGGTGGTGCGGGCCGACGTCGACGGAGGGCGCTCCCCGAGGCTCTGGATCGGCGCCGCGTGGAGGGCCTCCTCGCTGCTCTCGGGCCGCGCGGGGCGGGTGGTGTCCATGGGCGGTCTCGGCGATCCGATGCGGGTCATCAACCGGCTGCCCTTCATCGAGTCGCTCGCGCGCGGCGGGCTGCTCGACGCGCGGGGCGCGGAGGCGATCCTGTCGCGGGGCAGCTACGTGGGCGTCTCTCGGATGGGGATGCCCGAGCTCGGCCTCGGGGCCGACACCGTCGAGCCGACCTTCGTGTGGACCGAGCGCGACGGCCACGAGACGCGCGTCCGCGTGGCGCTCGCCGCCGCCGAGGACGACACGCCCATCGCGCTGCTCTCTCCCCTCACCCTCGTCGCCTGAGGCCCCGGAGGCCCGGAATACGGTCCGCGCTCCGCGGTTGTCGCTCGTCCTCTCGGCGGCGTGGACGTCGTTCCCGAAGCCCCGTAAGGTCCGCTGCCCCCCCAACGCGAGGATGCCGAGACGTGACGACGAAGACCCGCACGGGCGACCAGAACACCGCCGCGACGCCGCGGACGGCGAAGCGCAAGTCCCCGTCGACCCGGGCACCGAAGCAGCAGCGCCCCAACGAGGAGCTCGAGGCGGAGGAGGCCAGGCCCGCGAGGGCCTCTGAGGACGGCGAGCTGGAGACCAACGACGACGGCGACGACGCGGTGGTGGGCGAGCTCGCCGGCGACCTGAGCGACGACGACGCGGGGGTGCCGGACGTACGGCTGACGGTGCCGAAGGAGCCGGGGCTCCGGCGCTACGACGCGTTCACGGCGTACCTGTCGGAGGTGCAGCGGCACAAGCTGCTGACGCCCGAGGAGGAGCACGAGCTGGCGGTGCGCTACGCGACCACCCAGGACGTGAAGGCCGCCGCGCGCATGGTGACGGCCAACCTGCGGCTGGTGGTGAAGATCGCCTTCGAGTACCGCCGCGCGTACCGCAACCTCATGGACCTCATCCAGGAGGGCAACATCGGGCTGATGCAGGCCGTGAAGCGCTACGACCCCTACCGAGGGGTGAAGCTCTCGTCCTACGCCGCCTGGTGGATCCGCGCGTACATCCTCCGGTTCATCCTCAACAACTGGCGCCTGGTGAAGCTGGGCACGACGCAGACGCAGCGGAAGCTCTTCTTCAACCTCAACAAGGAGAAGCAGCGGCTCATCTCCCTGGGCGTCGACCCCACCTCCGCGGAGCTTTCCCGCCAGCTCGACGTGCCCGAGCACGAGGTGATCGAGATGGACCGTCGGCTGTCCGGCGCGGACCTCTCCCTCGACGCGCCCATCGGAGACAGCGACGGCAAGCCCACCTCGCGGCTCGACCTGCTGCCCTCGCCCCTCGCCCGCGTCGACGACACGCTCGCGGGCGCCGAGATCGGCGACATGGTGAAGGAGCAGCTCGAGGCCTTCGGGGCCACGCTGATCAACAAGGAAGCGGCCATCTTCCGAGACCGGCTGATGTCCGACGAGCCCGCGACGCTCCAGGAGATCGGCGACCGCTACGGCATCTCCCGGGAGCGCGTGCGGCAGCTCGAGAAGCGCCTGCAGGACAAGCTCCGGGTCTTCCTCAAGGCCAACCTCGGCGACGCGATGGACCTCGGTGGTTGACCCGCGCGGCGGGGCGCTGCTCGTCGTCGCGACGCCCATCGGCAACCTCGAAGACATCACCCTCCGCGCGCTCGCGGCGCTGAAGGCCTGCGACGTGGTGCTGGCGGAGGACACCCGGCACACCCGGGCGCTGCTGCGCGCCCACGGCATCGACCGCCCGATGGAGCGCCTCGACGACCATGTCGTGCGCACCCGAGGCGCCGAGATGCTCGACCGCATCGCCGGGGGACAGACCTTCGCGCTGGTGAGCGACGCCGGCACGCCCATGGTCAGCGACCCCGGGGCCGCGCTGGTGAAGGCCGCGGTGGAGCGAGGGGTGCGTGTCGAGGCGCTGCCGGGCCCGAGCGCCGCGCTCGCCGCGCTGGTGGTGTCGGGGCTCGCGGGAGGGGGCTTCCGCTTCGTGGGCTTCCTGCCCCGCGACGGCAGCGAGCGGCGCGCCGCGATGATGGCCGCCGCGAGAGATCCGCTGCCGACGGTGGTCTACGAGTCCCCCGAGCGCACCGCCGACACCCTCGCCGCCCTTCGCGCGGTGTGCGGCGACGAGCGCCGGGTAGCGCTCTGCCGGGAGCTCACCAAGCTCCACGAGACCATCGTGCGAGGCTCCCTCGCAGAGCTGGTCGAGGGCCTCGCCTCGGGCTCGGTGATCGTTCGTGGCGAGGTCACGCTGGTGCTCGAGGGCGCTCCTCCCATCGCCCAGGGCGCGGGCGACGAGCTCTCCCCGCAGGCCTCCCTCGACGCCGCCCTCGACGCCGCCCTCGCCGCGGGGCTCAAGCCCGCGGACGCCTCCCGCGAGGTGGCCCGGGCGCTCGGACTGCGACGCGCGGACGTCTACGCCCGCCTCCTCGAGCGCACCTCTCGCGGCTGAGCCGCTCTACATCCCGACGTGCAGCAGCCCGCCGCCCGGCAGCGGTGAGACCCCGAAGCGCAGCGGCAGCTCGGTCGAGGCGTTGCGCTGGAGGTAGAGCGAGCGGTCGGCCTCGCTGGGCGTCGCGGCGAACCACGCGAGGGCGCCGCCGGCCAGGATGCCCACCGCCATGCCGACGCCGACGCCCTGCACCGAGTCGGCCCCGGCGCCCAGCGAGGCGCCCAGCATGCCGCCGAGGCAGGCGCCCACGTCGGCCCAGCGGGTCTGCGCGGGCGTCGGCTTGAGCGCGTCGGCGGTGAGCATCGCGAGCACGATGCCCACGCCCTCGCCGATGAGCATGCCGCTGCCGAGGGTCTGCCCGCGGGTGCCGTCACCGTCGACGGCGAGGCTGAGCGAGAGGCCCACCATGCTGCCCCAGAGGCCCGCGGAGGTGACGTAGTTCACCGTCCCGGGGAGCGCGTCGACGACGTGGGCGAGGCCGAGCGCCGCGCCGATGCCGAGGGTGGTGGCGCCGAGCACGTAGCCCCAGCCGTCGACCGGCTCGTCGGGGTCGGCGTAGACCACCGCGGCGGTGCCCGCGAGGGTGCCGAGGAGCAGCCCCGCGTTGACCGCGTAGCCCCGGCCGCGGCGGACGGAGCGGGAGCGGTCGAGCGCGATCGCGCCGACGAGGCCCGCGGTGATGCCCGTCAGCGGGAGCGCGACGCGCAGGGCGTTGCGGCTGTCATCGGTCGCCGCGAGCCCGCCCCAGGTGCCGAGGATGAGCCCGTAGCTGGCCATGGAGAAGTAGAGCGTGAGCACCTCCAGGCCCTCGATGGTCCCGGCGGGGCGGTCGGGGAGGAGCTGCACCGGCGCATAGCGGGGCGTGGGCGCGTAGCCGCCGGAGAGCGCCCCGAGGGTGCTGACGCCGCCCTGGGTGAGCAGCCGGAGAGCCTGCAGGGTCGCGGCGTCGGGACCAGCGACGGGGGCATCGCCCACCGCGCTGGAGAGGAAGCTCCTCGCCCCGGCCTCGTCCCAGCGGGCGAGTCGATCGACGACGCCGTCGATCACCCTCGCTCGGACGGCCTCGTCGGAGGGAGGCGGCGGAGGAAGCTCCTCGCCCGGAGGCGCCGGGGGTGCTGGAGGGGGCGCGGTCGCAGGGGCCGACGGGGGCAGCGATCCCCCGGTGGGTGTCCCTGGACGAGCGCGGCCGTTGGCCAGCCGGAAGAGCACCGCGACGGGATCGTAGCCGCGCACATCGACCGTGCGCTCCCGGGCCATGCGAGCGAGCACCGCGACGGCGTCCTCGGTCTGGCGGGTTCGCAGCAGGTGCACGGCGAGGCGCAGCCCTTCGTCGAGGGCGGGCTCGGGAGAGCGGGCGAGCAGGTCCGCCGGGGGAGCTGCGGGTGGCGGCGGTGGCGGCGGTGGCATCTCCTGGGCGACGGACGACGTCGCCTGGAGCGCCATCGAGAGCGTCGCGGCGACGGGGGAGAGCGTCCGGAGGGAGGGAGCGCGCATCGGGTGTCTACGGCCTTCCTGGCGCGGCGTTCAGCGAGGCAGCCTGGGGAGACCCACGCGCTCACGCACCCGCTCGAGCGTGTCGCGGGCGACGGAGCGGGCGCGGCGGGCTCCGTCCTGGAGGACGTCCTCCAGGGTGGAGGGGTCCTTGAGCAGCTCGAGGTAGCGCTCCCGAGGCGCGGCGAGGTGGGCGTTGAGGGCGTCGGCGAGGCGGTCCTTGGCGTGCCCGTAGCCGAAGCCTCCGGCGCGGTAGCGGGCGGCCATGTCCTCGACCTCCTCGGCGGAGGCCACGAGCTTGTAGAGGGCGAAGACGTTGTCCGTGGTCGGATCCTTCGGGTCGTCGAGCCCGAGGGTGTCGGTCTTGATGGTCCTCACCAGCTTGCGCAGCGCCTTCTCCGGGAGAAAGACCTCGATGGTGTTCTGGTAGCTCTTGGACATCTTCTGCCCGTCGAGCCCGGGGATGGTGGGCACCTCCGCCTCCACCAGCGGCTCAGGCCGTCGGAGGCAGTCGCCGTAGATCGCGTTGACGTGCCCGGCCATGTCCTGCGCCATCTCGATGTGCTGCACCTGGTCGCGCCCGACCGGAACCACGTCGCTGTCGTAGAGCAGGATGTCCGCGGCCATGAGCACCGGGTAGAAGAAGGTTCCGCTGGAGAGGGTGCCCGCCTCGCCCTTGTCGAGGGCGGCCTTGTACGCGTGGGCGCGCATCAGCAGCCCGACGCCCGTGACACACGACAGGTGCCACGCGAGCTCGACCACCTCGGGCACGTCGCTCTGCCGGAAGAACACCGCGCGCTTCGGGTCGAGCCCCAGCGCGAGGAAGGTCGCGGTGAGCTCCAGGCTGGTGCGCCGCAGCTGCGCCGGGTCACGGCTCGTGGTGAGCGCGTGGTAGTCGGCCACGAAGTAGTACGCGTCGTGGGTTTCCTGCAGCGCGATGGCGGGCTGCACCATGCCGAAGTAGTTGCCAAGATGGGGGGTCCCCGTGGGCTTGATGCCCGAGAGGGCGCGGAGGCGTGGCTTCATGCGCGCGACGGTAGAACAGGGCCGCGCGCGATGCACCCTCCCGGTTGTATCGTCGCGGCCATGCAACTGCGCTCCATCGTCCTGCTGCTCTCGGTCGCGCTCGGATGCACGGACGTCGAGCCCCCCGCGGGTCAGTGCCGCTTCGACTCCGACTGCGACGAGGGCGCCGTATGCGCCGGCAACTACTGCCGCACGGGCTGCGTCACCGACCGCGACTGCGCGGCGGGGCAGCGCTGCAGCGAGAGCGACCGCTTCGGCGTGCTCACCTGCCACGCCATCGCCGTGGCGGCGCAGTGCAACCGCACCAGCGACTGCCCCGCCGGGCTCTCCTGCCTCGACGGCGTCTGCCGCGCCCAGTGCCAGCAGGACTACGACTGCCAGGTCATCAACCCCTTCTTCCGCTGCGTGGCCAACGCCTGCGCCCTCTCCTGCGCCGCGGGCACCGCCGACTGCGACGGCGCCTCCTCCAACGGCTGCGAGGCGCGCACCGACTCCGTCGCCCACTGCGGGCGCTGCGGCAACGCCTGCGCGGGCGCACCGCACGCCGACGCCACCTGCGCCGCTTCCGGCTGCGGCACCCGCTGCCAGCAGGGCTACGCCGACTGCGACGGCGTGGCCTCCAACGGCTGCGAGGTCGAGCTCGCCGTCGACGCCTCCCACTGCGGCGCGTGCGGTCGGGCGTGCTCGGTGATCAACGGGCAGGCGCAGTGCGCCGCCGGGGTCTGCGGGCGAGCGCGCTGCAACGCCACCTTCGACGACTGCGACGGCGTCGCCGCCAACGGCTGCGAGGCGCGCATCGACTCGACCACCCACTGCGGCCGCTGCGGCAACGCGTGCACCGCCAGCATGCTCTGCACCGCCGGCGCCTGCGCCCCGAGCTGCACCGGGGGCACCACGCTCTGCGGCGAGTCGTGCGTCGACACCCGCAGCAGCGCCACCGACTGCGGCCGCTGCGGCAACGCGTGCCCGTCGGCCCCCAACGCCTCGCCGAGCTGCGTCGCGTCCGCCTGCGACATCGTCTGCAACCCCGGATTCTCTCGCAGCGCCTCGGGGTGCGGCCCCATCGCGGCGCCGAGGCTCGTCGCGCCCGCGTCGCTCTCCACGCTCCACGGCAACCGCGACGTGGTCTTCGAGGTGGCCCTCGCGCCGGGCACCGACGGCGCGGTCATCGAGCTCTGCCGAGACCGGGCGTGCACGATGGTGGTCGAGCGCTTCGTCGGCGCGGGCGCCCGCATCACCCGCAGCGGAGCGCTCTCCCCCGGGCTCTACTTCTGGCGCTCCTACGGGCGGGTGGGCGCCAACGCGGGCCTCGCTCCCTCGGCGCTGACCTGGGAGGTGCGGGTCCCCGCGAGGGCGATCACCGGCGACTCGGCCTCGGGCGCCGTGCTCGACGTCAACGGCGACGGCTTCGCCGACCTGGCCGTGTCCGAGCCCGGCACCGAGCGGGTGATGCTCTACCCGGGCAGCGCCACGGGTCCGGCCGCGCGCCCCGCGACGACGCTCACCCTCTCCCTCCCGATGAGCTCCCTCGGCCGCAACCTCGGCGCGGGCGACTTCAACGGCGACGGCTTCGCCGACCTCGTGGCCACGGCCCCGATGGCCCAGCAGGTCCATGTGTTCTCGGGGAGCGCGACGGGGCTCGGCACGACGGGGCTCGTGCGCACCCGCGTGGTCATCGGCAGCTACGGCACCGGCATCGCCAGCGGCGACTTCAACCACGACGGCTACTCCGACCTCGCCGTCGGCTTCAGCTGCTTCAAGGGCTGCCGCCCCGGCGTGGACGTCTTCCTGGGGAGCGCCACGGGCCTCGCCGCGACCCCGGTGACCATCACCACGCCCGATCCCTTCAGCGACTTCGGCGATCGGCTCGTGGTGCTCGGCCGCCTCGCTCCGGGCGCCGCCTTCGACTCGCTGGTGGTGCTGATGCGCAGCAAGGGCGGCTCGTCGCTGGTGGTCTACCGCGGCTCGGCCACGGGCATCGCGACGACCCCGACGCAGACCATCGCGCTGGGCGAGCCGGGCAGCGCCGTCACGGCCGCCGGCGACGTCAACGGCGACGGGCTCCCCGACCTGGCCGTCGTCTCGCAGGGCGCCACCGGAGCGCCCGGGCTACAGGTCTTCATGGGCGCCACCGACGGCCTCGCCACGACGGCGGCGACGATCACCGACGGAGAGAACCTCGGCGGCCCCGTGGCGGCCCTCGGCGACGTCAACGGCGACGGCTTCGCCGACCTCATCGCGGGCAACGGCTTCCACTCCGCGCGGGTGTTCCTGGGCAGCGGATCGGGTCGGATGCTGCCCGGTCCGGTGCTCTCGGCGCCGGCCGCCCCCACGGGGATGGAGGGCTACGGGCGCTTCAGCCAGGGCCTGGGCTTCGTCGGCGACCTCAACCGCGACGGCTTCGACGACATCGCGGTCGGAGCCCCCGACGACGGCGACACCTTCTGCAGCGGCGAGGTCTTCGTCTTCCCGGGGCGCGCCACCTTCGCCGCTCCGGTCGCTCCTTCGATCATCCTCACGGTGCCCGACGACCGCTGCAGCGGAACCTTCGGTGGAGCCATCGCCTCCTTCGCCCGCCCCGCGCTGCGCGCCCGCAGCTCCTGACGCTCACTCCCGGTCCCCCATCGAGGGCGATGGGGTATAGGGTCTCGCCGTGGTCGCTGCTCCCGCTTCCCTTCGTCTGCTCGGCCTCTGCGCCGCGCTCGGCTCCCTCGGTTGTGGTGCGCGGGTGGTGCTCATCTCCTACGACGTCGGCCCCAGCGACCGCGCCGACGCGAGCGCGGTCGACGTCCCGGCGGACCTCCCGCAGCCCGAGCGCGACGCAGGCTTCGACGCGGGCTTCGACGTGGGCTTCGACAGCGGCCCCGTTGTCGTGGACGTCCCGGTCGACCTCGGGCCGCCCTGCCCCGAGGGCACGGCCTGCGACCCGGGCGTCGTGTGCCGCCTCGGCGTCAACCGCTGCACCGGCCCGGTCGCCCGCTGCGTCGCCAACGACGACGCGCCCTTCGGCACCCGCTGCCCCGGCGGAACCTGCGACGGCCGCGGCGCCTGCGTCGCCCCCTCGCAGCGAAGCTGCCCCTCCGCCTCGGAGACCGGCTGCGGCATCGTCAACCTCCTCGGGGGCCCGCTCTCCATGGGCGACACCGGGGCCTTTCGCGCGGCGCCGGTGCAGCGGATGATCACCGTGAGCGCCTTCGCCATGGACGCCTCGGAGGTCACCGTGGCGCGCTTCCGTCGCTTCTGGGAGGCGGGTCACCCGGCGCCTCCGTCGCGCCTCGCCTACCCCGGGGCGCTCGTCCCGTGGACCGGCGCCGTGGTCGAGCCAGGCGTCGCGGGGGCCTGCAACTGGGGCGCACCGGGCCGCGACTACCACCCCATCAACTGCGTCGATCACCCGTCCGCGCAGGCCTTCTGCGTGTGGGACGGCGGGCGCCTTCCCACCGAGGCGGAGTGGGAGTTCGCCGCGCGCTACACCCTCGCCGCGGGCCTCAACCCCGGCCGGGGATACCCCTGGGGCGAGGCCACCCCGTCGGCGAGCTGCGACCGAGCGCAGTGGAGCCGCTGCCCCGGCGACGACGGCGGAGGCACCCGCCGCGTCGGGCGCTTCGCCAACACCGCAGGCTTCTTCGACCTCGCGGGCAACGTCTGGGAGTGGACCGCGGACGCCTTCTCCCCCTACAGCGACCCGGGCTGCTGGGGAGGAAGGACGCAGAGCGATCCGTACTGCCCTCGAGGCGCGAGCGGCTACCCCGCCATCCGGGGAGGGAGCTGGATCTCCGACTCGGTCACCCTGCTGCGCGCCGCCAGCCGCGACGACGCGTACATGCCCGCGACGCGTAGCGCGATCCTCGGGATGCGCTGCGTGAGAGCGCGCGCCGTGGTCGGCGGCGGCTGAGCGAAATCCGAGGCTTCCTCCCCCGGAGGGTGCCGAAGTAAGGTCCAGCGCCATGCGACGACTCCTCTCCACTGCCTTGATCCTCTCGCTCGCGGCCTGCGCCTCGACCCCGGCGCCCGCGGTGCAGACCGCTCCTCCCGCCGTCACCACGACGGCGCCCCCGACCGCCACCTCCGTGGAGGTCTCCGACGCCGGCGCGCCGACGACCGCGACCCCCGAGGCCGCCGATGCCGGCGCCGTCGAGTCCGCCACCCCGGTCGACACCGCCGCGCCCGCGACCACCACCGCGACGGCGACCACCACCACCGCGACCACCACCGCGACCGCCACGGCCCCGGCGGGCAACCCCGTGGCGCAGGGGCGCGCGGTGTACCAGCGGGTGTGCGCTCGCTGCCACGAGGACGGCGAGGACGAGGGCCCCACGCCCAACAAGCGCTGGGCCGAGGCCCGGATGCGCACCCTCATCCGCAACGGCAACCGTCGGATGAGGGCGATCCCCACGACGCGCCTCTCCGACGCCGACCTCACGCTCCTCGTGAGCTACCTGCGCTCCACGCACGCGATCCAGTAGCGCTCGGTCAGTCCTCGTCGACGTCGAGGGCGAAGCCGATCCACACGGTGCGCCCCGGCGTGAGCACGCCGCGCACCGTCTCGAAGCGGAGGTCCAGCAGGTTCTCCGCCATCGCGAACACCCCGACCCCCGAAGCGAACTGCCGTCCGACCCTCGCGTTGACGAACACGCCCTGCCACGCGCGCCCGGCGGAGTCGGCGCCGTTGCGGTCGAACCAGAGCGCCTCGGCCCAGGCCCTCCAGCCCACCGCCGCGTAGTGGATCACCCTCGCGCTCGCCCTCGACCGCAGCCTCCCCGCGAGCGCCTCGCCGCTCTGGTCGACGGTCGTCTGCCAGGTGGCCGAGGCCTGCACGGTCCAGCGAGGGTGCAGCCTCCAGCTCCCCTCGGCGGTGGCTCCCGCGCGCCACGCGAGGGCCTCGTTGGTGGGCCGCCAGAAGCCGTCGCCGTCGATCGCCCAGCGGATGAGCCCCTCGGTGCGCAGCGCGAAGGCCCGCGCGGCGAAGGTCCATCGCCCCCCCGGCTCGCCGCCGAGCAGCGCCAGGTCTCCTCCCCACGCCGTCTCCACCGAGAGGGCGTCGTTGCCCCGCTCTCCTCGCGCCGCGCCCACCGACGTCGCGTACGCGATGGTCGGCCACGCCAGCTCCGCGAAGCTCGGCGGACGATACCCCCGGCCCACCGCCGCGAAGGCCCTCAGCGACGGGCCCATCGACCACTCCGCCGCCACGCGCGGCGACACCTGCGCGCCGTACTGCCCGTCGAGGTCGGCGCGCAGCGCGAGGTCGAGCACCGCGCCCCGGCCGAGGTCGAGCCGGTCGCGCACGGAGAGAGCGCCCCGGGCCGCGGAGCGAGCGAGGGAGCGGGTCGCCAGCAGGTCGTGGCCCCCTTCGGCGGAGACCGAGAGGGCGCCCGGGACACCGCCCAGCGCGCGCTGCCAGCGCACCCGGGCCTGGAGCTCCCTGGCGAGGTGCTCGTCCTCCGCGCGCTCGGCCCCGGCGTCGAGGTCGGCGCCCACGGGGTTGAAGAGCTGCGTGCGCTGCACCCGGGAGCCCACCGTGGCCTCCAGCGTGTCGCGGGGAGAGAGCGCCACCCGGGCCATCGCCGCGCCCATCACCCCGCGGCGGGCCTGCCGGTCGTCGAAGTCGAACATGTCGGCGTCGAGCAGGCTGCCCCACGCCGGAGCGCCCGTGGCGGCGTCGAAGGTGCTGACCCACGCGTGGGTGAGCCCGCCGCCAGGGAGCACCCGGCCGACCTTCAGCGTGGCGTCGAAGAAGTGCGAGGCGGTGTTGGGGATCCAGCCGCGGTTCCACGAGCCGCTCAGGCCCAGCACCGCGAAGCGAGGGCCCTGCCGCGTCGCCGCCGTGAGCTGCCCGCGGCCGCCGAGAAACCACCCGGCGCCGCTGCCGTCATCGTCGTCGACCCTCGGTAGCGATGAGGCGTCGAGGGGTGGAGCGAGCGCGCCGAGCTGGAGGTTGCCGGTCCAGGCGAGCGGCACCGTCGGGGCGCGGGTGGTGACCTCGATCGCCCCGGCGACCGCGTTGGGACCGAAGAGCGCCGACGACGGGCCGCGCAGCACCGACAGCCGCTGCAGCATCGCCGTGGGGATCATGTTGGGATCGGCGCCGCCCACCGTCGCCGCGCTCGATCGCGACGAGAGCCGCAGCCCGTCGACCATGAGGAGCACCTCCTCCGGGGTCGATCCCCGCAGGGTCAGCCGCCCCACCGCGCCCGGGCTGCCGCCGCCGAGAGTGTCCACGTCGGCCTGCGGGCGGAGCGCGTCGGCGAGCGTCACCGCCCCCGTGCGCTCGATCTCCGCGTGCCCGATGAGGGTCTCCGCCGGAGCCGTCCTGGGCGCGCGGATCACCGCCTCGTCGACCTCGTCGTCCGCGCGGGCGCCCGTCGGCGTCGCACCGAGGGCGAGCGCGGCCGCGGCGGCCACCGACCATCGGGTCGGCGCTGTGCTGCTCGGGTGGCTCACGGGCCGAACATCGCACCGCACCGGCAGCGCGCTCCACACCAAACGCCAGCGCGGAAGTGGCGGTTGCGACGGTGCGACCCGCGACGCTACTGTGACGGACCTCCATGCGCGCAACGCTCCGCACCACCCTCGGCCTCTGCCTCGCCGCGTCGCTCTCCGGCGCCTGCGCGAGCGCCCCCCGTCGCGGAACGCTTCCGCCCACCGGCGTCCCCGCCGCCGTCACCGCGGCCACGCTCGACGACGCGCGGCGCCTCCTCGACGAGCAGCCCGCGGGCGACGCCGCCTACCGCGACCTCCGGGCGCAGGTCGCCCGGCTCCTCGCCGCGCGCGCCTACGAGGCGCTGCAGTCCGGCGACACGCCGGGGGCGATCCAGAGGCTGCAGTCCGCGCTGGTGCGGTACTCCCCCGACGAGCTCGCCCGCGGCGGCCTCCCCCGGGAGTTCGAGGCGCCCGCCCGGGCGCTGCTCGAGACCTCGTCGACGCGCGGCGAGGAGGGCAACGCGCTCGGCGCGACCCGCATCCTGCTGGCCCTGGAGTCTCCCCCCGCGGACGCCCGCCCGACCTGGGATCGCATCACCGAGTGGGGCGCGCGCAACCGCCAGGACTTCCAGCGCCCGTGGGTGCGCGAGGGCGAGCTCGCGGAGATCCAGCGCGACGTGGCGGCGATCATCCCTGCCCGCGACGTGCTCGACTCGGCCGCGGCGCACCTCATCGCCCGGCGCCAGGCCGCCGTCGAGGCGCGAGGCGGCCGCAGCGAGCTCGCGCGGCTGTCCTTCGACGAGGTCCGCCAGCTCCGCGCGGGTCTCCAGCGCTCGGCGGCCGAGCTCGCGATGGTCTTCCTCCGGGTGGGAGAGCTCACCGAGGCGGGAGACCGCCTGGCCTCGCTGGGCGCCGGGGCCGAGGGCTCCGGGCTCGCCACCGCCATCCGCGGCATCGCTCGCAGCGAGGGCGGCGCCGACGCCCTCAACGACCTCGCCCGCCAGGTCGCTCCCATCGACCACCTCGCCGCCGCGGGCGTGTGCCGCGTCGGCCGCCAGCGCTACGCCGCCGACCCCCGCTTCGCGCGCTGCCTCGCCGCGGCGGCCGACCGCGACCACGACCTGGGGCTCGCCAGCGCGCACCTCGACGCCGCCTCGGCGCTGCGCCCCAGCGACCTCGACTCGCTGCGCGACGCCCTCGTCGAGACCCACCGCTGGCTCCAGACCGAGGTCGGCGCCGACGACGTCGCGCCCGGCCGCCGCGCCGTAGAGCGCGCCCGCTCGCTGCTCGACCGTTGGCGCGCCGCCTCGCCCGAGCGCCCCCCGGCGATCGTCGAGTCCGACGTGGAGGAGCTCGCCGCGCAGCTCGAGCTGGCCGCCGGCAACCTCCCCGAGGCGACCGCCCACCTCGAGCGCGCGACCCGCGCGACGCCCTCCTCGCGCGAGGCCTTCCTGACGCTCTCGGAGGTCGCGTGGCGCCACGACGACGGCCCCACGGCGCTGCGGCACCTCGACGCGGGCCTCGCGCTCCCGCTGCGGCCGAGCGAAAGCGACTCGTCGTTTCGCCCGCGCTTCGCCGTGCGCCGGGCGCAGGTGCTCGCCTCCACGGGCCGCCCCGACGAGGCCCGCGCCGGCTTCGTCGAGGCCCTCGGCGCCCTCGACGCGCTCGCCCGCTTCGCCGAGGGGCGCGAGCTCGCCGAGGCCCAGTACGAGCGGGCCATCGTGCTGCAGGCCCTAGGCCGCGAGGGCGAGGTGCGCGCCGCCCTCGACGCCGCCTTCGACGCCTCCGCCGACAACCGCAGCATCGCCGGCCTCTCGGTCGCCTTCTGCCTGGGCCACGCCCGGTGGTCCGACGCGCTCGACCTCTCCCGCCGCGCCCGCGCCCAGCTCACCCTCGAGCCCGCGTGGCAGGTCTACTTCGCGCTCTGGTCGAGGGCCGCCGCCCGGCTCGGCCACCTGACCGACGACGCGGGCGCCACCAGCGCGCTCACCGCCGTCGCCACCACCGACGACCCCCACGTCCCGTGGACCACCCGGCTCGCGCAGCGCGCCGTCGGACAGATCACCCGCGAGCAGCTCCTCGCGGCGGCGCACACCCGCGGCCAGCGGGCCGAGGCGCTCTTCTACGACGCGATGGACGCCCTCGCGACCGGCGACGCCGCCGGCGCCGCGAGGGACCTCCGCGAGGTCGTCGCCACCGAGACGCTGCACTATCACGAGTACGCGATGGCCTGGGACACGCTGCGGCGGCTGGGAGAGGCCCCCGCGGCGCGCTGATCGGCTCAGGGCGTGAGAAACAGCCGGGCGTTGCTCGTCGGGTGCCCGGAGGGGTAGCTCAGCCGGGAGAGCACGCGGGTCACGCAGCGCCCCGCCGGGCTCGACGAGGGCGGGGACATGAGGTTCACCGAGCGCACCCGGCCGCGCGCGTCGATGTCGAGCGAGAAGCTGACGTTGGCGCGGGCGCCGTCGAGGCACGAGCGGATCGCCGGGATCTGCGGCCGGACGCCCTGCATGATCGCGGGCGAGTCGAGCGGCGGCCCGTCCGCGACCGCCGTGCGCGCCCTCGTCGACGAGCTGCGGTGACGATCGGACGACGAGGAGCGCGAGGGCTCGGCGCTCGGCGCAGGTCGGAAGAAGGGCACCGGGGGAGACGTCGGCGCAGGCCGAGGCGGGGGGGCTGCGGGGGGCGTCGGAGCGAGGAGCTGGTTGACGATCGGCGCCACCGACGGCGGCGCCATGGGCGGCGGATCGGAGGCGGGCGCCGCGGCGACGGGGATCTCGGGCGCCGACGCAGGCCCCGGGGGCTCCGGGCGCGAGCGCAGCAGCGCCGCGACGACCACGAGGCCGAGCACGATGGCGGAGCCCATCAGCACGACCACGCCACGGCGTGACGAGGGTCGCCGGGCGGGCGCGCCCGCGGGCGGATGGGAGGGCGGAGACCAGCCTCGGGCGGACTCGAAGCCCCCCGGACCGGCAGGGTCGACGACGGTGGCGCTGACGAACTCGATCGGGTTCATCATCGGCCGCAGCGCCGGGGGCGGCGGCAGCGAGGTGCGCACGGACGGCGACGGGGCCGAGGGCGGGGGCAGCGCGGGCGGAACCGACTGCCGCGCCCTCGGAGGTGGCGGAGGCACGGGGCTCGGGTAGTAGGCCGGAGGCGGGGAGGAGAAGGCGTCGGGCACGATCAGCGTCACGCCGTCGTTCACCGAGTAGATGCTGGTGGCCTCGTCGCCTCGGCTCGACACCGCGTCCTCGGCGGGGAGCATCGAGAGCACCTCGTGCACCGCCTGGAGCATCTCCCCGGCGTTGGCGTATCGCTGCGAGGGCTCCTTGGCGAGGGCCCGATCGATCAGCGCGCAGAGCGCGGGCGGCGCCGACGGAGCGTAGTGCTGCAGCGGCGTGTGGGGGTAGAGCATGATCCGAGAGAGGAGCTGCTGGTAGGTCTCCCCGTCGAAGGGCGTCTGCAGGGTGATGGACTGGTAGAGCACCGCTCCCATCGACCAGAGGTCCGCGCGGCCGTCGACGCGCCCTCCGCCCGCCTGCTCGGGGGACATGTAATCCGGCGTCCCGACCGCCGTGCCCACCCTCGTCAGGCCCCCTGCGGCGCGCTCGGAGAGGATCTTCGAGATGCCGAAATCCAGCAGCTTCACCGCGGTGGGGCGGTCGCCGCTGCCCAGGAGGAAGATGTTCTCGGGCTTGATGTCGCGGTGCACGACGCCCAGCTCATGGGCCGCGCGCAGCGCGTCGACGGTGCCCGCGGCGATGGTCAGCGCCTCGCGGAAGCTCAGCGCGCGCCGCTCCATCACGTCGCAGAGGGTCTCTCCCTGCAGCAGCTCGAGCACCAGGAAGGGCCCGTCGTCGTCGCTGCCCGCGTCGAGCACCCGCACGATGTTGGGGTGCCCGATGGAGGCCACGGTCTGCGCCTCCTGCTGGAAGCGCCCCACCACCTCCGTCGAGGTGATGAACTCCGGCTTGATGAGCTTTACCGCGACGTGTAATCCGCCGCCCGCGAGGTCTTCCGCCTCGAAGACGGCCCCCATGCCGCCCTCGCCGATCACCCGCAGCAGACGATAGCGCCCCGCGACGAGCGATCCCGTCCGCTGATGGATGTCATCGACCTGCATCGCCACTACACCCTACGCCGTGCCACGGCCGCGGTGCTATCCCCGCGCGGCCCGCGTTGTCTAGCGCCCAACGCCGCTCACGTCGCCAGCGGCAGCCTGACCTTGCGCTCGACCCGCGACGGGCTCTGCCCGGCCGACCTCGCCGCCGCCGCGACCCTCCCGTAGGTCCACGACAGGAAGGTCGGGTCGCGCTCCTCCAGCAGCCGGTGACCGGCGCCGTCGGCGATGCGCGCCGTCGCCTGCTCGTACCAGCACTGGGTGCCTCCCGGCAGGTGCGTCGTCCCGGTCTCCGCGAGGTTGGCGCACGCGCACGAGGCCCCGCAGCGCCACTGCTCCGCGCACTCGCCGCACGCCGGGTCTGCCGGGCCGCGCTTGAGCCCCGACACCCTGCCCCGGTCGATGCCCGTGTCGAGGTGCCCGATCACCAGCTTGTCGTCGCGGTCTTCGCCCACCATCCGGGCGCACGGGAAGAGGTTGCCCCTCGGGGACACGGCGATCTCGCGGTCGCCCGAGCCGCACGAGTCGCAGCTCGCCAGGCCCCCCTTGGCGGCCGCGAGCAGCTTGTTGTCGAAGGTCGGCATGGCGATGGGCCGCCCCGCGCGGATCGCCTCCGCGTAGACCTCCACCGCCTCCTCCAGCCCGCGCTCCCACAGGCCGAGGTCGGCGTCGCTCCAGGCGCACTCGAAGGCCGGGTTGAGGATGATCTCCTTGGCGCCGAGGCCCGCCAGGAAGCGCACGCTCTCCCCGAGCCAGCGCACGTTCTCCGGGGCGACCACGGCGATGACCTGCAGCCCGAGGCCCGCGGCGAGCATGTGCTGCGCCCCGGCCACCACGTCGTCGAAGCTCGAGCGCCCGCCGCGCTGGGGCCGGGTGGCCTCGTGCGCCGCGCGGCAGCCGTCGAGCGAGAGGGTGACCTGCACGTCGAGCTCCCTCAGCCGGCGGGCGCGCTCGGCGGTGAGCAGGGTGCCGTTGGTGGTCACCGCGAGGCGCAGCCGACGGCCCTCGCGCTCGGCGCGGGCGCGGGCCTCGACGGCGACGCGCTCCATCATGTCGAAGCAGATGAGGGGCCCGCCGCCGAAGAAGCCCAGGTCGATCGGGGCCTCGGCCCTCCAGGGGGTCTCCTCGCGAGGGGCGTCGAAGAGCAGGTCGAGCGAGCGGGAGGCGGTCTCCCAGTCCATCTCTCGGCGGAATTTCTCGCCCGTGTAGCAGTACGAGCACGCGAGGTTGCACTCGTGGGTCAGGACCAAGGTCACATGCATGAGGCCTCCGGCGAGTGAGAGAGACCCGTCGATGCTCCCACGCCTTGGATCTTCCCTCAAAGCGCGACGCTGGTCAGTGGGTGACGTTCCAGACGAGGTCGGTGGTGCCGAGGGGGCCGCTGAAGCGCAGTCGAAACGAGCGCACCCGCTCGTCGATGACCTCGACCTCGGCCCCGCTCGCGCTGCGCAGGTACTTCGGGAAGCGGATACGGAAGGCCTGACGCCACACGGTGGTGTACGGGAAGTAGGTCAGCTCCACCGCCCCGGGCCGGTTGATGGGCTCGATGGCCACCGGGGCGACCTCCTCGCGACGGTCGTTGAGCAGCAGCACCCGCCACGCGCTGGTCGGGCGGGTGAGCTCGCCCCAGCGGCGGTTCTGCGTGTACAGCGCCACGTAGAACTCGTGCTCCTGCTGGGCGGCCTCGAGGGTGTGCTGCAGGAGTTCCTGCCGCTCCGGGGTGGTGAGCCGGAAGTCCTGCGCGTACCTCACCACGTAAGCCCAGCGGAAGTCCCAGCTCTCGTAGGTGGCCGTCACGGCGATGCGGTCGTCGAGGCCCTGGAGGGCGTACTGATGGCCCTCGCGGGTCCACCGCTGCAGCACGACGTCGTAGCTCTCGGCGGTGTACGCCCGCGGCCCCTGGCGCAGGCTCACCGTCGGCGACGCGCACGCCCCGACCGCCATCGCCAGCCCCAGCGCCAGGGCCCCGCGGCGCACCTCACTCACCCAGGAAGTCCGCGCGGCTGAACACCGGGATCACCCGCAGCCCCAGCGCCTCGAGCGCCTCTCGGCCCCCCTCGCGCCGGTCGACCAGCGCCACCACCGCGAGCACCGTGTGCCCGTCGGCCCGCAGCGCCTCGACCGCCATCCGCGACGAGCCGCCGGTGGTCAGCACGTCCTCGAGCAGCACCACCCGCAGCGAGGCCGCGAGCGACACCCTCCCCTCGATGCGCTGCGCCGTGCCGTGGTCCTTGGGCTCCTTGCGCACGTAGAGGGCGTCCCAGCTGCGACCGCCGCCCAGGGCCGAGGTGAGCGAGACCGCGCTCGCCAGGGGGCACCCGCCCAGCGCGACGCCCGCCACCGCGTCGGCCTCCTCGCCGAGGCCCGACGCGCGGATCACCCCGCACAGCACCTCGCCGCAGAGCCGGTGCCCCTCGGCGGTCAGGATCACCTGCTTGCAGTCGATGAAGAAATCGCTGTCGCGCCCGGAGGCGAGGCGGAAGGTTCCCCGTCGCCAGGCATCGGTGCGCAGCCGCTCGAGCAGGCGCTGTCGGGAGGTTTCCATAGGGCTTCTCGCTTAGGTATCGCGCCTCGCACCGCAACAGCAAGCCGCGCGCTGCGGCGCATGAGAGGGGTGACGCACGGACGGCCATGCCCGACACTCGGCCGCGGACGGAGCATGAGCCCTCCGCCCGGTGGGAACCGACCGTTTACAGCCACCCGTAAGGAGAAGACGCGATGTCGCAGAGACCCGGCAAGAAAGCCCGACCCCCCGCCACACCATGGGGGACCTTCCTAGTGAGCGCGGTGCTCCTCTATGGCTGTACCGACGGCGCCTCCGTCGTCGGCGGCCCGGCGGACTCCGCCGTCAATGACCTCGGCGGCATCGACAGCGGCTTCGACGGCGGCCTCGACGCGGGCCTCGACACGGGCTCCGACGCGGGCACCGACGGCCCCCGCTGCGGCCCGGCGCAGACCGCGTGCAACGGGATGTGCGTCTCCTCGGCGGTCGACCCCGGCAACTGCGGCGCCTGCGGGGTGATGTGCGCCAGCACCGAGCGCTGCGTCGACAGCGTGTGCCGCACCCTCTGCCCCGGCGAGCAGATCGCGTGCCCCGAGGCCGCGGGCGACGCGGGCGACGCGGGCGGCCGCAACGTGTGCGTGCTCCCGGGCACCGACCGCAACCACTGCGGCGGCTGCGGGCGCCAGTGCGCCGCGGGCGAGGTCTGCTCCAACGGGATGTGCACCACCTCGTGCGCCGAGCTCCTCACCACCTGCAGCAGCGGCGGGCGCGCGTACTGCGCGGACATCCGGCGCGACCCGATGAACTGCGGCGCCTGCGGCGTCGGCTGCGCCCCGGGGCAGACCTGCGAGGCCTCGCGCTGCGTCACCACCTGCGCGACGGGCTTCACCGCCTGCACCTCCAGCCCCGACGCGGGCGTCGCCGACGGCGGCGTCACCGACGGCGGCACCGGCCCCGGGTACTGCGCCGAGCTCCAGACCGACCGCAACAACTGCGGCACCTGCGGCAACGTCTGCCCCTCGGGGCAGGTCTGCGACGGCGCGCGCTGCGTGCTCTCGTGCAGCTCCGGCACCACCAGCTGCGGCGGCTCGTGCCGCGACCTGCAGACCGACCGCGCCAACTGCGGCGAGTGCGGCCGCGCCTGCGCCGAGGGCCAGGTGTGCTCGTCGGGGATGTGCGTGCTCACCTGCGCCTCGGGGCAGTCCAACTGCGGCGGCTCGTGCCGAGACCTGCAGAACGACCGCGCCAACTGCGGCGCCTGCGGCACGGCGTGCCTCTCGGGCCAGGTGTGCACCTCCGGCACCTGCCAGCTCTCCTGCGGCAGCGGGCTCTCCAACTGCGGCGGCTCGTGCCGCGACATCCAGACCGACCGCGCCCACTGCGGCGAGTGCGGCCGGGTCTGCGCGAGCGGCCAGGTGTGCTCCGCGGGCACCTGCGTGACCTCCTGCGCGGCGGGCTCCACCGACTGCTCGGGATCGTGCCGCGACCTGCAGAACGACCGCACCAACTGCGGCGCCTGCGGGGCGGTGTGCGGCGCGGGCCAGGTGTGCTCCGCGGGGATGTGCGTGGTCTCCTGCCCGACGGGGCAGGTCGAGTGCGGCGGCTCGTGCCGCGACCTGCAGACCGACCGCGCCCACTGCGGGCTCTGCAGCAACCTCTGCGCGAGCGGCCAGGTCTGCGTGGCCGGCGCCTGCGTGGTCTCCTGCCCCAGCGGCCAGACCAACTGCAGCGGCGCCTGCCGGGACCTCCAGGGAGACCGGGAGCACTGCGGGATGTGCGGCAACGCCTGCGCCGCGGGCCAGGTGTGCTCCGGCGCGATGTGCGTGACCTCCTGCGGCGCCGGGCTCTCGGCGTGCTCG